>Ga0265295_1000061_pt1 | contig 213506 bp, 220 predicted proteins | sample Munlansysbiofilm_FD_192503 | JGI IMG/M metagenome (GOLD analysis project Ga0265295, IMG submission 192503) | Leachate microbial communities from a municipal landfill in Southern Ontario, Canada - Methane capture system biofilm | ecosystem: Engineered > Solid waste > Landfill > Unclassified ...
CAATTAAAACTCAAACAAGAAAAATCTTGTATTCACTTGTTTTAAGGGGTTTAAGGATAAAATCTGTTTATATATGTTCATTTTATTATTAAATGAAAATAAAAATGTTGTTTATCGAAAATAAATCTGGACATAAGAAATTTTTATGCTAAAAAAAAGAAACATACCTGAAAATAATACAGGAGGTTGAAGTTGATAGAAACAGATGTCTTAATTATTGGTGGCGGTGCGACAGGTGCAGGAATTGCAAGGGATTTGTCTTTAAGAGGAGTCAAGTGCATTCTTGTGGAACAGCAGGATTTTAATAATGGTGCAACAGGTGCAAATCACGGACTTTTGCACAGCGGAGCAAGATATGTGGCAAAAGATCCTGAAGCTGCGTCTGAATGCAGGGTTGAAGGTGAAATTTTAAAAAAACTTGCTCCTCACTGTATAGAAAATACAGGAGGGCTTTTTGTTGCTGTTGAAGGCGATGATGAAAAATATGCAGCAGATTTCCCTGCTATGTGTAAAAGAGCTGATATTCCTGTAAAAAGCATTTCCTTAAAAGAAGCATTTGAAATGGAGCCTTCACTTTCTGACAGACTGATAAGTGCATATTATGTTGAAGATTCCTCCATTGATCCTTTCCGACTAACTCTTGATAATATGAATGATGCCTTAAATAACGGTTCAAAGTGCTTCAGATTTACTAAAGTTGAGGGTTTTTCAAAAGATGGACGAGTTATAAAGTCAGCTTTTTTGCGTGATAAAAACACAAACAATGTTTTTGAAGTAAGGGCCCTGCAATATATAAATGCTGCTGGTGCATGGGCAGGTAATATTGCATCTCTTGCAGGAGCATATATCCCAATGGTCTATTCCAAGGGAACTCTTATAATTACGTCATCAAGAATTAATAAAAGAGTAATAAACAGGCTCAGGCTTGCAGGAGACGCAGATATCCTTGTACCAGGAGGCACTGTTTCAATTCTTGGAACTACATCTGTTGAAATTGATGATCTTGATAATATCAGGCCGACTTCAAGGGAAGTTGACTTGATAATTTCAGAGGGAATGAAAATGGTTCCATGTCTCGAAAATGTAAGATACGTGAGATCTTATGCAGGAGTAAGGCCTTTAGTGTGTTTCGGAGAAAAAGCCGGTAGGAAAATTTCAAGAAACTATACTCTTATGGATCATGAAGATCAGGGAATTGATAATTTTATTTCAATTACAGGCGGAAAACTTACCACATACAGGCTTATGGCTGAAAAGACATCAGATCTTTGCTGCAAAAGATTAAAAAATACAAATCCTTGTCTTACAGATTCTATACCACTTCCAGAATCAGAAGGCTCAAGTTGGACAATGCCTGGAAAATCTGCATCAGAATGGCTTGGCTCAAATTCTCCCAAAGATACTCTTTTATGTGAATGTGAAATGGTTTCAAAATCAATGGTTGATTCAGTTGTAAAAGAAATCGTAAGTCAGGGCAGAACTCCTACATTAAAGGAAATTGGACTTCGTACAAGGCTTGGTAAAGGAAGCTGTCAGGGGGCTTTTTGTTCGTTTAGAACAGCAGCTTACCTTTATGACTGCGGTGTTTTAAAAAATGAAGAGGGCATAAAAGAGATAAAGGAATTTATAAATGAGCGCTGGAAAGGTTTTATGCCTCTTATAAGGGAAAAAGAATTTGCCCAGGTTGAGCTTCAGGAAGCTTTTTTGTGTAATCTTTTCGGATTGGAAAATTCAAATATTTAAGGTGAAAAAGATGAAAGAAGACCAGATTAAAACATTTGAACTTGCTGTTATTGGTGCTGGAATTGCAGGGATTGCGTCCTCTGTTTTTGCTTCATACAGAGGTATTGATACTATAATGATTGGTAGAAGTTCAGGGCTTGATTTTGCAAGCGGATGTCTTGATCTTCTCGGAAGTGAACCTTTGTCCGGTAAAAATGATTTTTCAAATCCATGGGAGGGAATAGATGTTTTGCTTAATGTAAATCCTTTTCATCCCTATAGGAATTTATCTAAAGATTCAATAATGTCTGCTTTTAATGAATTTTCAGGATTTATGTCCTGTGCTGGTCTTCCTTTATCAGGTCAGAGCAGAAAAAACAGTTTTATTATCACCCCTGCAGGCACTCTTAAAAAAAGTTTTTTTATTCCAAATTCAATGTATGAGGGATTTTGTGCAGTAAATGAAAAAAAGAAAATTCTTATAATATCGATTAAGGGACTTAAGGGCTTTTCAGGTATTCAGATTTGCCAAAATTTAAAAAAATATGGAATTGACTGTACAACAAGAGAAATTGAGTTTCCAGGCATAAAAATTAATAATGACCTGAATTGTCAGCACATGGCATGGGATATTGAAATGGGCAAAGCATTTGAAAGTTTTGCTTCGAAAATAAAAACTGCTGTAAAAAATGAAAATGCCATTGGAATTCCTGCAGTTCTAGGTATTTACCAATCTGAAAATTTAAGGGCAAAACTTGAGAGGAAATTAAATCTCCCAGTTTTTGAAATTCCAACCTTTTCCCCCTCAGTTCAGGGTCTTAGAATGAAAGAAAAACTTATACAAAAACTTAAAGAAAATGGGGTTAATATAAATTTAAATTCAAAAATTAATTCTATTCAAAAAGACAAAAACAATGATTTTATTTTTTCAATTGAAAATAATTTTCATAAAAAAACAATAATTGCAAAAAATTTAATAATTGCTACAGGAAGGTTTTTTGGAGGAGGGCTTCAGGCTGAAAAAAGGAAAGTTTTTGAGCCTCTTTTGGATGTTTATATTGAGCAGCCTAAACCTGACAAAGAATTATTTGAATCAGATTTTTTTGCAAAATCAGGGCATTTGATAAATAGGTGCGGAATAAAAACTGATAGATATTTCAGGCCTTTAAATTCAAAAAATCAGGTTTTTGATGAAAATCTATTTTCTGCTGGAAGCATTTTGTCAGATCAAGACTGGAAAAGGGAAAAAAGTGGCTCTGGTATTGGTATTGTTAGTTCCTATGTCGCTGTTTCTGCATTGTCTAGATCTAAAAAAAATGAAGATGGTTCGTGTTTATTTTCGGAAAACAAAGAAAATGCTGCTTAACTTTTTTTATTATATATAATTATATTGGATGTTTTTGTTTGATTATGAAAAAAATTTTTAAGTAATTTTTCAAATATGAATATTTTGACTTGATTTCCTAATCTTATTGAAATAAACAATTAACATTGTTTAAGAGGTTGACCATTTGAATTTAATTTTTTTTGTTTTTTTCTTGGTCATTAAATTATGGATTAATTTTTAGGGGGTAAGTTAAACATGTCTGGTTTTTTAGGTGAACTTATTGGAACAATGATTCTTGTAATTTTTGGATGTGGAGTTGTGGGCGGAGTAGTTCTTAATAAATCAAAGGCACAGGATTCAGGCTGGATTGTTATTACTTTTGGCTGGGGTTTTGCAGTGGCATTTGCAGTTTATGTTGTTGGTAAATATTCAGGTGCCCATATAAATCCTGCAGTAACAATTGGTCTTGCATTCAGTGGATATTTCCCATGGGCTAAAGTCCCTGTGTATATTTTAGCACAGATGATTGGTGCTTTTATTGGAGCATGTATTGTTTATATTCATTATCTTCCCCATTGGGAACAAACAGAAGATAAAGATGCAAAACTTGCTGTTTTTTCAACAGATCCGGCAATACCTCATACCTTTGCAAATCTAGCTTCTGAAATTATAGGTACTGCTGTACTTGTTTTTGGACTTTTGGGTATTGGTGCAAATCAGTTTACAGAAGGCTTAAATCCATTGATTGTTGGTTTTTTTATTGTAGCAATCGGACTTTCTCTTGGAGGAACTACAGGATACGCAATTAATCCTGCAAGGGATCTTGGTCCAAGGCTTGCTCATTTTGTTCTTCCTATTGCCGGCAAAAGGGATGCAAACTGGAGTTATGCTTGGATTCCTGTTGTAGGGCCAATTATTGGCGGTTTTGTTGGCGGTTTTCTTTATAAAATTCTAACTTGCTGTATAAGTTAAGCTTATTGACTGTTTAAATGGATTTTGTCCATTAATCAATGGCCGTAAATATATTTTTTTGTTTAAGATGATTTATAAACTCAGGCACTAGGTAAAAAATAAATTTTAAAAGTATGAAATGCCTGGTCCAGATAAGTTTTCGGTCATTTAATAAATATAGACTGTAAATATATAATCGGGAGAAGCAAAATGTCTGAAAAAAAATTTGTTCTTGCCATAGATCAGGGAACTACAAGTTCTAGAGCCATAATTTTTGATAAGAGCGGTCATATAGTAAATGTTACTCAAAAAAAATTTACTCAGATTTTTCCAAAACCTGGATGGGTTGAGCATGATGCAATGGAAATTTGGTCTTCTGTTCAGTCTGTTGCTGCAGAAGCTTTAGCTCATAAAAATGTGTCAGGTGGAGAAATTGCAGCAATTGGGATTACAAATCAGAGAGAAACAACTGTTGTATGGGATAAAAACACAGGACGTCCTATATATAATGCCATAGTTTGGCAGTCTAGGCAGACAGCTGAAATATGCGAAGAACTTAAGGAAAAAGGTTTAAACGATATTTTCAGAGATAAAACAGGGCTTCTTGTTGACGCTTATTTTTCCGGAACAAAAGTAAAATGGATTCTTGATAATGTTGAAGGTGCAAGGGAAAAGGCTTTAAACGGAGATTTGCTTTTTGGAACGATTGATACCTGGCTTACATGGAAACTTACAAATTCAAAGGTTCATGTGACAGACTATTCAAACGCTTCAAGAACTTTAATGTACAATATTCATGAATTAAAATGGGATAATGAGCTTCTTGATTATCTTGGCGTCCCTGAATCAATGCTTCCTACAGTCAAGCCTTCTTCTGAAATATATGGGTATACAACTCCTGAGACATTTTATGGTCATGAAATCCCAATAGCTGGAATGGCAGGTGACCAACAGGCTGCATTGTTTGGCCAGGCATGTTTTACTGAAGGCATGGCAAAAAACACCTATGGAACCGGATGTTTTATGCTCATGAATACAGGTGAAAAAGCTGTTAAGTCTGAAAACGGGCTTCTTACAACAATTGCCTGGGGTATTAACGGAAAAGTAAAATATGCACTTGAAGGATCTGTTTTTGTTGCAGGATCTGCAATTCAGTGGCTTAGAGACGGGCTTAGAATGTTTAGAAATGCATCTGATTGTGAAAGCTATGCAAATAGAATAAAAAGTACTCAAGGCGTTTATGTTGTTCCTGCATTTGTAGGTCTTGGAACTCCATATTGGGATAGTGATGTAAGAGGATGTATTTTTGGTCTTACAAGAGGAACAGAAAAAGAGCATTTTGTGCGTGCTACAATAGAATCTCTAGCTTATCAGACAAAGGATGTTTTGTCTGCAATGGAAGCTGATTCAGGAATCAGCATAAAAAAATTAAGAGTTGACGGAGGAGCATGTGCTAATAATTTTCTTCTTCAGTTTCAAAGTGATATTTTAAAGACAGAAGTTGAACGCCCTGAATGCATTGAAACAACTGCTCTTGGAGCAGCATATCTTGCAGGTCTTGCTGTTGGTTTCTGGCAGGATAAAAAAGAAATTGCAGAACAATGGGCTGTAGAAAGAAATTTTAATGTTGAAATGGAATCAAAAGAGTCTGATGAACTTTATGAGGGCTGGAAAAAAGCTGTTTCTGCTTCAATGTGTTTTAAATAAAGAGTTCCTTTCTGCAAAGAAATTTGCAGTTTCCCTTCCTTAAATATACAGGGACAGAATATATGCCGTATTTTGTCCCTGTTATTTTAGAGTAAACAAAGACAAATTATAATTGATTTATTCTTTTTAAAAAAATATAAAGCAGATTCATTGATTTTGATAAAGTATTTGTATAGCTTTTAAAGTATATATTATCCTGACTAGATAAGCTCATATTTCAGGTGTTTTAGCTAATTATTTATTTTATTCAAAAGGGGTTTTTATGCTTTATGAATTTAGAGGGGTGTGTCCGAAAATAGGTGAAAATACTTATGTTAGTGAAACTGCAACAATAATAGGCAGCGTTGAAATAGGTAATAATTGTTATATTGGGCATGGGGCAATTTTAAGGGGTGATTACGGTAAAATTGTAATTGGTGACGGAACAGCTGTTGAAGAAGGTGTTATTATTCATTCGCCTCCTGGTGAAACAAATAATATCGGCAAAAAAGTTACCCTTGGACACGGTGCAATTTTGCATGGAAAAAAGATTGGTGATTATGCTGTTGTTGGAATGGGAGCCGTTTTAAGTATTTTGTCTGAGGTTGGCGACAGAACTATAATTGCAGAGGGTTCAGTTGTAAAAATGCGTCAGATCGTTCCTGAAAAACAGATCTTTGCTGGAAATCCTGCTGTTTTTGTAAGGGATTTGGAGAAAAGAGATATTGAAATGTGGGATTTTGGAAAGCAGCTTTATATTGATCTTGCAAAAGAATATTTAGAAAATGGGATGAAGCCTGTTTTGTAAATTTGATAATTATTTTTTTAAAAAAATTCTGGCGAGATGATTAATCCCGTCAGAATTTTTTTTGAAACATATTGGAGAGAATGGTCAAATTTATTTGCTGATTTTTTTATTCCTAGGACTTAATGATTATTTATAAAATTAAAGTTAGGTTTGGTCCCCAGGTAAAACTCCCTGGGAACCATTGCTACTGACACATAAATCCCGTTCATTAATGAAGTAAACAGCCTGAAACAAAAGGGGGAGGATTTATTGTTTCAGGCATTAATTCTAGCTTGCCATTTTAACTGCTGTTGAATATTTTTCTCCGTTCAATTTGTTTGATCTTTTCCAGATATTCATTTTTTCAGCATCTTTTATAAGGTCTTCCCTGAAATCAGGATGAGCTATTGAAATAAGTGCTTCAGCTCTTTCCCAGGTTGATTTGCCTTTTAAAGAAACAATTCCGTATTCTGTAACTACATAGTGAACTGCTGTTCTTGGAAGAGTTACAATTGTTCCGGGGCTTAGTGTTGGTTTTATTCTTGAAACTTTTTCACCGTTTTTTAGTGTCGCAGTTGAAGTAAAGCAGATAAAAGCTTTTCCGCCGTTTGAATGATATGCTCCGTAATGGAAATCAAATTGTCCGCCTGTGCCTGAAATTTGTCTTGTTCCGGAAGATTCAGATGAAACCTGACCAAAAAGGTCTGTTTCAATTGCATTGTTTATTGACATGAAATTTGAAATTGAAGCTATTACTTTTGGATCATTTATCCATTCTACAGAATAGCTTGCACAGGAATTGTTATTGTCTAAAAAATCATAAAGATCTTTGCTTCCAAGAGCAAAGGTATATGTCATTTTTCCAGGGCAAAATTCCTTGTATTTATTTGTAACTACACCTGAATTATACATGTGCATAAAAGCATCAACAAGCATTTCACTGTGAACTGACAAGTCTTTCAAATCAGACTTTGCAAGCATTCTTCCCACAGCATCGGGCATTCCGCCGATTCCAAGCTGGATGCATGCACGATCAGGTATTTCATTTACAATAAATTCTGCAATTTTTTCTTCTTCTTCAGAAATTTTAGGATCAGGAAGGCAAAGCATTGGTTCATGATCTGATTCAACAATATAGTCAACTTCACTTATATGAATAGACTCATTTATTCCGCCGGGGCAGTATGGAATATTTTTGTTTACTTCAACAATTACAATTGATGCAGCATCTGCCTGTGCTTTTTGAACTGAATTTCCAATACCAAAATTAAAATTTCCTGAAGAGTCCATTTCAGAAGTTCTTACAATAAATACATCTCCCCTTACGTCATTTTTTTTATAATATTCAGGTCCTTCATGATAAAGAATGGGGATGTAGCTGCAAAGTTTCATATCATGTAAAATTCTGTCTCCTGCAGTAAAATGCCAGTTATTGTAGCAAAATGTTTCCTGTTCCGGGTCGCAGTAAGCTGCTGCTGAAAGGCCGGGGAATCCAACCCCTCTTATTTTAATGTCTTTAAGTTCTCCTTTTTTCTTTGCAAGCTCTTTATCAAGAAGAATCGGGGCACATAAAAAATTACCATAATCAATCCAATGGCCGTCTTTAATTGCAGAAAGTGCTTTTTGCGGTGAGCATAATTTTGAGTTGTATTCTTTTGTATAACTTGGCTTCATTGTTCTCTCCTTATGGTTTTTTTGTGTTTGCCATAGGTAAAGCAAGTGGTGTGCCAGGTTATAGGTTGATTTTTAACTATTTGAAATTATGGAATAAAAATAAATAGATTATTTAAAAAAATATAAAATACGACAAAAAATACGCATATTTGAAGGCTGGTCAGTTTTATACGACATTGATGTCGGTCAATACGACAAAAAAGACGTTGTTTTATTTTTGGAGTTTAAGAGAAATGATATTTTCCATAAAGCTGAAATGCTTGTCCAGTGTGTATATTCTACAATTATTTTGCTTTGCATTCTGAGCAATTATCAGGTCAGGTATTCCAATTTCATTGAGCCCGCTTAAAAGGCATTTGTATTGATATTCAATAATTTCATCCCAAATGACATTAATTTCCAGTTTATTAATATGATGCAGCAAACTAATAAGTTTTGTTTCATTTTTGATTTTAAGAAAAGGTATTAATTCTGTGAGTATAAGGTCATTTGTTACAAGAAGATTTTCATCAATTAAAAAATCCATATATAAAGAATTAATACTGCCTTTAAAATAGTCTATCCATATTGAGGTATCAACCAGAACTTTCATTTACGGCTCCGGATAGTTTCCAAATCAATGTCTAAATTAATTTTTCCCTTAAAATCTTTTATCTCTGATAATTTCGATTTTCTGATTAATTCTTCAAGTGCAGTTATAATTACTTTTGTTTTTGTATTGATTTGAGCAGCTTTCATGGCTTCATTTATTAAGTCTTCTGGTAAATCAAGTGTTGTTCTCATGATAATCTCCTTTTATGCATAAAAATAATAAATTATGCATAAAAAGTCAATTTATCTTAAATCAAGGTCAAGCATTTTACGTTCCAGGGTTCTTCTGGTAATTTTCAAAAAATCAGCTGTTTTTCCCCTGTGTCCGTTGTTTTTATCAAGGGCTGATTTAATAATAATTTTTTCATAATGTTTAAGGCTTGATTTTAAATCCCCGAAATATTCAATCTCTTTACTGGAATTATCTGGTTTAATTTTAGATTTAAACTTGTCTGAAAAACTTAATGCCTCGTTTCCAAGGGTTACAAATCTTTGCATTGTGTTTTTGAGTTCTCTTATATTTCCGGGCCAGTTATGGTGCTGAAGAGCGTCTAAAACATCTGGTGTTAAGGGAGGCGGGGTTTTGCTTATTTCATTTAAAAAAGATTCACATAAAAAAGGAATGTCTTCCTTTCTGTTTCTTAAAGGCGGAAGGTGAACAGGAATCACATGGATTCTGTAAAAAAAGTCTTCCCGTATAAGATTTTCTTCAACAAGTTCCTTTAAGTTTTTATTGGTTGCGCCAATTATTCTTAAATCAGGTTTTATGATTTCTGTAGTTCCAAGTGGAGAAAATCCTCCTTCATCAATGGCTCTTAAAAGTTTTACCTGAAGTGCAGGTGGGATTTCACCAATTTCATCTAAAAAAAGAGTTCCTTTGTCAGATTCTTCAAGAAATCCTTTTGTCGATTTTTCAGCACCTGTAAAAGCTCCTTTTACATGTCCGAAAAACTGGCTTTCCATTAAATTTTCAGGAATTGCTCCGCAGTTTACAGGAACAAAATTATTTTTTGCTCTATGGCTTAGTTCGTGAATTGTTTTAGCTGCAAGCTCTTTTCCTGTTCCTGATTCTCCGTAAATAATAACATTTGCATTACTTGTTGCAGCCTTTAAAATTCTTTCATAAACATCCTGCATTGCTGCTGATTTTCCAATTATTCTTCCAAACCTGAATCTTTCCTTAATTGAAGCCTTAAGCCTTATATTTTCCTTTGTAAGATTGGCTTTTAATAATCTGAGCCTTTCTTCCTCAAGCTTAATTTCATGAATGTCTGTTATTATGGAAAGCTGTTTTAAAACATTTCCTGAAGTATCACAAATCGGGCTTGAAATAGACCTGTACCATCTCTGGTCTGAAAGTCCCTTGAATTCATATTTTGCACTTTCCCCCTTAAATACTTTTTTTAAAGGGCAAAAAGAGCAGGGCGAGTCATTGTTAAATATTGCTTTGTAACAGGTTTCGCCGATTATATCTTTTCCTGTTCTTTTAATAAGAGCATAATTTGCAAATTCTATTTTATAGTTTGGAAAGACTGTATAAATAAATCCCTTAACATGGTCAATTATGGCACTTAATTCTTCTTCTCTTTCCTTCAGGGTTTTTTCAGCAAGTTTTTTTGAAGTGATATTTACAAATGTTGCAAGGCTTGTTTTTGTGCCTTTTATCATGTCAAGTTTTATGAAAATATGCTGGAGTCTGCCGTTTCCGTCTATGAGTCTGCATTCATATTCCTGTGGTGCAAGGTCTTCGTTTATTCTTCTTAAATTGTGATATTTCTGCATCCTTGCAATATCGTCTTTATGAATAAACTCAGGCCATTTTATATAACCTTCTTTTTTATTTTCTCCAAAACCAAAAAGTTCCTTTGCTTTTTGGTTTGCCATGGAAATGGTCATGTCCTCTTCAATAAGAATGGACGGAGCCATTGACTGCTCAAAAAGATAACGAAAAACTGCTTCGCTTTCCCTAAGCCTTTTTATTTCAGTTAAAAGACTTTTTGTGATTTTATCTTTGTTTTCTTCAGTCAAATTTAATTCCGTTTTCTTCCTTTACCATGCAGTAAAGTCTGAATGTTAAAACAAGCACAAGACTTCCTATTACAGAAAAAACATAGTCGGTTATTATAAGTATAAAAGGATTGAAAATATTTAAAATATTTAGATAATTTGCAAAAAGAATATATGGAAGTGTTGCAATGAGAAAAATAACCACAAAAATTGTTGTTACTTCAAAAGTTGCACCTTTTGTTACATTAAAGCTTTGCTTTAAGGCATCTATTGGTTCCATGTTTTCATAAATAATGTAGTAGTTGTAAAGCGAAAGTCTTGCTCCTATTATTAGTCCTGGAAGAATAAAAAAGAAAACTCCAAGTATTATAAGAAGTCCGTATAAAAGAACTGCTGTTATCATTTTTGGAAGATATGAAAGGCTTTTGGAAATTATTTTTTTAATATCCATTGGTTCTTTATTTAAAATGCCTGAAAATAAAATTGTCATGGCTGCATTTGAAACAGCAATTATAATTATTCCAAAAATTAAAATTAAAAAATTTAGATTTGTTTGTCCGTATTTTATAAAAAAATTGTCAATTAAAATTAAAGGAAGTTCTGTAATTGCTACAATAACAGCAATTTCCTTTAAATTTGCCTTAAAAAAATCAAAAATTTGAAGAAGTATTTTATGCAATTTATTAAGCCTTTCTAAATATAATTTTGTTCATTTCAATAAGTTCGTTTTTAAATTCAAGATATTGCTTCTCATTAAAAGTAGCGTCTAAAGTCCATTCAAGTCCATAATAAATTCCAAGATAGTCGTAATTGAAAATTTTATACTTTTCTCTTAAAAAATCTATTGCCTCGGGGCAGAAAAAAGCATTGCAAATTGGACTTTTATGGGTTTTCAGTGCACATCCCTGCGACGTGTGATATTCGCATGGGCTTGGTGTTTTTATATGTTCATAATCTGAAGGGGGACCATAAATTTTCTCCCTTTCTTTTTTTAAAATATCATAGGATGAAATATCTAAGTCATATTTTTTGTAATATTTATTTTTGCAGCATCCAACAGCTATGTCATTTGTTTCAAGCTCTTTTTTTATGCAGTATGGAAAGCAGTAATTAAAATTTTCACAAAAATCATTTAAAATTTTTTCAAGCTCAATATATCTTTCATATAAAATTCTTCCATTTTCCATATTTTATAATTCATTCCATTTTTTTATGTCCGGGTCAAATCCAAGCACCAGGCAAAGACAAAGAACTTTTGCAAAATCTTTCAGGGCTTCTTTTCCGTTTGATTCGTCAACAGAAATAAAAAAACTGTTATTTTGCAAAAGAGTCTGTTTTCCAAGGTCTGTAAGGACTTTTTTAGGGCCTGATTCTATAAAAAGTCTTATTCCGTCATTATATAAAGTATTTAAGTTGTTTGTAAAAAGTACCGGATTTGTGAGCTGTTTTGAAAGATTTTCCTTTATTTTATCAGCATTGCTGTTGTGAAAATTTCCTGTGGTATTTGATGTCACAGGTATTTTTGGGCTGCTGAAGTTTATTTTTTCAAGAATTTCAGTAAAAGGATTTAAAGCATCTTTTACAAGGGGAGAGTGAAAAGCAGCTGAAACAGGAAGAATAATTCCCCTTAATTTGTGTTTTCTGAAAATTTTTGAGGCTTTTTCAATTTCATCACTTTTTCCTGACACAACATTTTGCTTTGGGCTGTTATGATTTGCAATTGTAAGCTCAAGGTTTTCTTCATTTATTATTTTTTCAATTTTATCGATAGGACTTAATACAGCCATCATTTTTCCGGCATCTTTGCCTTTTGAGCTTTCAGCCATTACTTTTCCCCTTGATGATGAAAGAAAGATAAATTCTTCAAAATCAATTACACCTGCTGAATAAAGTGCTGTAAGTTCACCAAAACTATGTCCTGAAGATGCATTTGGAAAAATATTGAATTTTGCTAAAACATACTGATAAAAAGCTGAAACAAGTCCAATTGCAGGCTGTGCGTTTTCTGTGTTTGTAAGCTCTTCCTGGTGTCTTTTTATGTCTTCATCATTTGTGTAAATAAGAGAGGTTAAATCTTTTTTTGAGCTTACATTATTAAAAATTTCATCTGCCTTTTCAAAAAAGTCTGATTGAAAAATATCTTTAATTTCTTTTCCCATATTTACATACTGGCTTCCCTGTCCCGGGAATAAAAAGGCCTTTTTTTCTATATTTTTGCCTTTGTATAAAAACATATTTTCTGTTTTTATAAATTCGTCAGTATTTTCACATGCAGATTCAAATTCTTTTAAAAAATCGTTTGTTTCTGATTTTAAAAATGAAGCTTTTATTTTATCTGTTTTTGAAAATGAAAAATCATTGTTTTTTATTTTTGTTTTTATTCCTTCAATTGAATCTGAAGAAACTCCAAGAATTTTTATATTCAATTTTTTCCTCGCTGAGTTTTTATTTAAAAAATTTGTAACTATTTAATTTTACTAAAGAACAAATGCTGAATTTTTTCTGTGCCGGTTTCATGAGATAAGTTTTTATCTCAAGTCTTGGAGCACAGCCAATGAGGTTCAGAAAGAATTCAGCAGTTGTTCGATTTTTAACTGAACAAAAAATTTCTTTTTCAGACAATCACTAACAAGTCTTCAGTTCAGATATAAAGCTCTTTTAAATCAAAGTTTAAGTTAATATCAAGGTTATTTATTAAATTAATCCTTGAAAGAACTCCTGCTCCAAGTAAAAGAGCTTTGGAAATTTCAGGTGCAGACCTGTTTTTATAGTTTTCAAATCCTGTATTTTTGGAAAAAGTATTAAAAGCTGCCATTGAAGGGCCGCACCAGATTTGAAAATCGTCTTTTCTTTCTTCAGTTCCCTTGATTGACCACCATGAAGACTGTCCAAGGTATGACTTAAAAATTAAAGCCATTTTTTTCTTTGGATTATTTTGTGCTGTTTCAATTAATTCGGGTTTTATTTTTTTGAAATATTCTTTTGTAAGTTCCCATTCTTTTTCTAAAGAATGTTTGAAAATTTTTGATTCAACATAATCAAGGTCTTCTTTTTTTATGTCTTCAATTGAATTTGATTCACTATAAATTTTAAAAAGAAGTTTTGCTCTGTTTGCAAACTGGGTTTTTGCTTTTAAAACCTGAACTTTTCCTCCAGTTTCAAATGTATCAGCCGATGGAACAAGTTCAAAATCTGCCTGACTTGCCTTTGAAAGCATTTCCTTTACAATGTCTGATGTTCCAGCTTCAATACATGACTGATTTATTGAACCTGTCATTACAAAATCAGCTCCCATTGAAAAAGCTGCAAGAACAGACTGCGGAGTGCTGATTCCTCCTGCAAGGCCAATAAAAATATCTGTATCATAATTTTTTTGAAATTCTTCCTTTAAATAATAAATTTCAGGGAAAAGACAGATTGCAGGCTGTTTGTCTGTGTGTCCTCCTGAATCGGCTTCACAAATAATATCAGACGACATTGGAATCTGAGACCCAAGTTCTGCTTCTTCTTTGGAAATTAAATTTTCATTTAAAAGCTTTTTTAAAATTTTTTCAGGCGGAGGCGACAAAAAAGTTTTTGCAACTTCTTTTCTTGAAATTTTTGCAAGAATTTTATTTGGAACAATAATTTTTCCCTGTTCTTTTTTTATTCCTTTTACCCTGAAATAAACAAGTCCGGGAGTCATTTTTATATATGCTCCTGCACTTATTGTATTTATTTTTTTTAAAACAAGTTCTTTTAAAAGATTTAATTCATTTTCCTGATTTCCCGGGATATTTATAAGGTTTATGGAAAATCTTTTGCACTTTGATTTTAATATATCAGCTGTATTTAAAATTTCCTCGTTTGTAAGTCCTGCTGAACCAAAATCTGCTAAGAATCCGTTTTTTGAAAACTCTTCCACCATTTTTACAGACGAAATTCCTTTTGCCATTGCACCTGCAAGAAGGGGATATTTTATGTTAAATCTTTCCATGAATTTTTTTTGGGGGGTAAAATTAAATTTTGGGATTATCAATATTGGATTTGATGCTGGTGTTTTTGATATAAAGAACTTTTGATTTATTTTTTGGTTTCCTGTTGAGTTGTCTGGCTCCCAAGCTCCTGCCTGGGAGTTTTTATAAGCATTATTTTTATTTGATGTAGGTTCCCAAGCTGGAGCTTGGGAACCAGCCTTGTTATATTCACCGGCTTTGTTATATTCACCGGCTTTGTTATATTCACCGGCTTTGTTATATTCACCAGCCTTGTTATATTCACCAGCCTTGTTATATTCACCAGCCTTGTTATATTCACCAGCCTTGGTATATTCACCGGCCTTGGTATATTCACCGGCCTTGGTATATTCACCGGCCTTGGTATATTCACCGGCCTTAGTATACTCATCACCTTTAGTATATTTATCAGCCTCATTACATATATCAGCCTCACTGTAATTTGAGCTGTAAACATATAAATTTGAATTAAGCTCCCGTAATAGTCCTAAAATTTCTTTTTTATTTGAATTTGTGAGTTCAATCATTTTTTTTAGTTTCTTGGATGAAATTTATCATGAATTTTTTTTAACTGCGATTTTGAAACATGGGTATAAATCTGAGTTGTTGCAAGGTCTGCATGTCCAAGCATAATCTGAACAGACCTTAAATCTCCGCCTCCTTCAAGAAGGTGGGTTGCAAACGAATGCCTTAAAATATGTGGAGAAACATTTTTATTTATTCCTGCCTTTTTAGCATAAATTTTAAGCTGTTTCCAGATGGCCTGTCTTGTAAGATGTTTACCTCCCTGTCCAACAAAAAGATAGGGTGAGGTTTTATTTTTTAAAAGTCTTCCTCTTGCATGCTCAAGATAATCTGACACAGCTTTTATTGCATAACTTCCAACAGGAACAGCTCTTTCCCTGCTTCCTTTTCCAAAAACCTTTATATATCCAGGATTTAAAAAAAAGTTTTCTTTTTTAAGGTCTGTAAGTTCAGAGACCCTTATTCCTGAAGCATATAAAAGTTCTATTATGGCATTGTCTCTAAGTCCTGTGGGTTTTGTATTATCTGTTGAATCAAGAAGTGATTTTATTTCTTCAAGTGTAAGAAAATTTGGAAGTTTAAGGCCGCATCTTGGTAAATCAATTTTTGCGGCCGGAGATGTTTCAATTATTTCTTCAGCCACCAAAAAATTGTAAAGTCCTCTTAAACTTACAAGATGCCTTGCTCTTGAACCCGGGCTTATTTCTTTTTCAGCTAAATATACAAGATAATTTGAAATATCTTTTTGGCTTGCCAAAAGAATATTTTTTTTTGAATTTTTTTCAATAAAATCTGAAAACTGCATAATATCAGAACTATAAGCTGAAAGAGTTTCTTTGGATAGTCCCTTTTCTATCATTATATATTGGTAAAAACGGTCAAGAGCCTGGTTTTTTAAACTTGTCATTTTAAATAAGAAAATCTTCGGGTTTGGTTGTGTTAAGAGTTTTTGCTCCGTCTTTTTGAACAACTACCATGTTTTCAAGCCTTATTCCTCCCCAGTCAGGAAGATAAATTCCAGGCTCAACTGTTACAACCATTCCTTCTTCAAGGATTTCATCTGTTAAAGGACTTAATCTTGGTGCTTCATGCACTGCCATTCCAACACCGTGTCCAAGTCCGTGGCCGAAATATTTGCCGTATCCTGCTTCTTCAATAACTTTTCTTGCGGCAAAATCAACTTCCTTTGCCTTTATTCCGGCTCTTATGGCATTTGTTCCTGCAATCTGGGCCTTTCTTACAATATTAAAAATTTCTTCAAATTTAGAATCCATTTCTTCTATAAAAAAGGTTCTTGTTATGTCTGAACAATATCTGTCAAGAATAATTCCCCAGTCAAAAAGAATATGTCCTTTTGATTCTAAGATTGTTTTTGAGGGAATTGCATGGGGTTTTGCAGAATTTTTTCCTGTTGCTGTAATTGTTGAAAAGGAAAGTTCTTTAATTCCCTTTTCTTTTAAAGCCTTTTCAAGCATCCAGGCTGCTTTTGCTTCTGTAATTCCTGGTTTTAAATCTTTTTTTATTTCAAGAAGTCCTTTTTCTGAAATTTCAAGGGCAGTCTCAATTGTATTTATTTCATCTTTATCTTTAATCAGCCTTAATTTTTCAACAATTCCCGATACTGGTTTTAAACTTAAATTTTTTTTACATTCTTTAATTGAGGCATTCATTTTATCAAACCAGTCAACACTTACCCTTACTGATTCAAAACCTGCTTTTTTAATTTGGGCTGCTTCAAGAATATTTGTAATTTCCTTTGAAAGACCTTTTTTATAGCAGTAAATTTCATATAAAGGACAATTTGCTTCAGCTTCTGTTGTAAATCTTGAGTCTGTTGCAAGTATAAGTTTTTCTTTACCAATGGCAAGAATTCCTGCTGTTTCGTCAAACTGGGAATCCTCACCCTCAAATCCGCTTAAATAAAATCTGTTTTCTTCTATAAAAATTAAAATTCCGTCAATTTGGTTTTCATCAAAGGTTTTTCTTACTTTTTCTATTCTTTTGCTAATTTTATCCAATTTAGTTCTCCATTTAATCTGCAACACACCTGAAACCAAGTATATTTGATGTAAAATCAGGTTTAACAAAGTATCTTGACCATAGTCTCACGCTTTGATCAGACACGAAACTTCCGCCTTTTGCAATATAAAAAGTTTTTTCTGCTTTTTCAATTGATGAAGTTGTCCATTCCCATACATTTCCAAGTGTGTCTGAAATTTTGTTTGAATTTATTCCTTTTATATATTCATCAACCGCACTTGTATCACCTTTACCGCAGTTTTCAGTGTTAGAGGCATTTTCTATCCATTGACTTCCCCAGGGGAAGGGAAAGCCTTTCTTTGTTCTTGCAGCAGCTTCCCACTCATCTTCTGTTGGAAGTCTTTTTCCAATCCATGCTCCAAAAGAAAGTGCGTCTTTTAAGGAAATATGAACAACAGGATGGCTTCTTTTTTTGTGGAGTCCGCTTCCGGGGCCAAAGGGCTGATACCAGCATGCACCCCTTATAATTGTGCTTTTTCCAGTGGAGCTTAAAATTGATTTTTGTTTTCCGGTTTTATAGTCAAATTCTGATTTGTATCTGGATTCAAATACAGTTGAAAACCCTTTTTCTTCTGCTGTGGTTTTATACCCTGTTTTTTCTATAAAAATTTCAAAAAGTGAATTTGTAATTGGAAAGGCTCCAATAAAAAATTCGTTTAAGTTTATTTTTGATTCAGGTTTTAAATCTGATGAAGGATATGGGCAGCCTGTTTTGTATGTGTTTTTTTCAATTTTAAGGAATTGGTTATAGTATCTGTCCATTGCTCCAAGGTAGCTGTCGAATTTTTCAGATAATAAATTTTTAGAGTCAATGTTCTGGCTTTCAAGATAGCTTTCAAATTCTCCAAGGCTTTCAGATGGAAGTCCAAGTTCAGGAAGTTTGTGTTCATCTTCTTCGTCAATTATTTCCTGATCTTCATCCAGTTCAATTTCATCTGCCTCTATAAGTTCTTCATCATCATCAAGCTCAATTTGTTCTTCTTCTGTGTCTTCTGAATCTTCATCTTCATCGATTTCTAAAAGTTCAGTGTCATCAAGCTCGTCTTCATCAATATCTGATACAATTTCTTCATCTTGTGAAAGCTCATCAATTTCTTCAATTAAATCATCATCAATTGCTTCTTCTTCATAGCCTTCATCATCAACAAGCTCCTGGTCTTCATCTAATTCAACTACTTCAGAATCATCTGACTCTTCTTCATCAATATCTAAAACATCTTCTTCATCTTGTAAAAGTTCATCATATTCTTCAATTGAATCATCATTTATTGACTCTTCCTCAAAGTCAATTTGTTCATCAATAAGCTCATCATCTTCGTCCAGTTCAATTATTTCTGAATCATCAATTTCATCTGCTTCTACAAGTTCATCGTCATCTTCAAGTTCAATTTGATCTTCTTTCGTGTCTTCTATATCTTCGTCTTCATCAACTTCAATGAGTTCAGTGTCATCTGATTCTTCAGTTAAATCATCGTCATCTTCTTCTTCCTGATAATCTTCATCATCAACAAGCTCTTGGTCTTCATCTAGTTCAATTATTTCAGAATCATCAATTTCATCTGTTTCTACAAGTTCAGTGTTATCTGATTCTTCAGTTAAATCATCGTCAATTTCTTCTTCTTGATAATCTTCATCATCAACAAGCTCTTCGTCTTCATCAAGCTCAACTACTTCATAAGCATCATTTTCTGCTTCTTCAAATTCAAGCTGTTCATCATCTTTTACTTCTTCAAAATCCTCTTGTTCTTCAATTGCCTCTTCTTCATCTTCAAAAACCTCTTCAATTTCTTCTCCTTCATCAAGCTCAATTGTAACCGTTCTTTTACCTGAACTTTTTACTTCCTCTTGATTATCACCATTTCCCTGATTATCTGCATTAGAGGTTTCTGATCCATCTTTTTCCCCTGAATCTGATTTCTCATCGAAGTTTTTTTCTATTTCAGAAATAAGAGATTGAATATTTTGGAAATCAGATTGAGAATTGTTTTTTTGCCTTGTTTTTTCTATAAACTCCTTTATTGAATTAAGTATTTGTGAAATTTGAGATAAGGACACATCATTTTCACCTGAAAAAGGTGCAGTGAATGAAGATAAAAGTTCTTCCCTGGCATTATCTGACATTGCAAAAATATTGTTTTCATTTATAATTATTCCTTCAGAATTAAGTCCGGAATCAAAAAGTTTGTTTAAATCTTTGTTTATTGTATTTTTCAGGCTTAGAGCATTTTTTTTTCTGGAATTTATCTTTGCCTTGTCAGATGGTGGAATATCCCATATTTTTGAAACAATTATTTCAAGAGGTATTTGTTCAATTTTACTTAAATCATCAATGTTTTTATAAAAGTCTCTAACAATATTCAAAAATTTGGATTTTGGTGATGATTTTGAAAAATAACCAAGATTTTCAAGGGCAGAATCAATACCTTCTAAAGTTATACTGGAAGCCAATTTGAAATCTCCTGATCTTAAATTGAAAAAATGGGAAAATAATGGGTAAAATTATTTCAATTGTAAACCACAATAAAGAAAGCGGCAAAACAGTAATTTCATTTAATCTTGCTTCTGCCTTATCTGTTATCGGTAAAAAAACTCTTTACCTTACTTTTAGAAGCAATTTTTTGTTTGAAAAATTAAGCTTGGAATTTATTAGTGAGAGCCTTTTTTTTGAAGAACTTAAAAATTTTTCTTATGAAGGATTTAATACAAAAATTCCATGCCTTGATTTTTTTATTTTAAATACTTCATTGTATGACAGTGAAGAAAACAAAAACCTTGTTCTTTTTCTTAAAAAATATTTAAAATCTGTTTATGATTATGTAATTATTGATACTAAAAGTTCACTTATTGAAAATTTTGATATTTTTATGCTTTTGTCAGATGATTATATAATACCAATTGAAAATAATCCCAAATCTTTTGACAGTTTAACACCTTTGCTTGCCAAAATTGAATGGTTCAAAAAGGAAGAAGGGTGCAGATTAAATTTTTTTGGTTTTTTGTTTAATAAAGTTTCTGAAGATACCAGGCATTATAATCTTTTTAAAAAAAATGCTTTTTTTCTTTTTAGAAAAGTAGTTTTGGACCATGTTATTATTTACAGTCCTTTACTTGATTCTGATTATAAGCCTTTAAATTCAATTTTTGAAGATACAATGGATAAGTCATTTAGGTGTTTTATTGATCTTGCCGAACACATAACAAAAGGAGAAAATCCATGAAGGTTGCCAGAACAGAGTCCATTGAAACAGGGGAAAAAGAACTTTTAGACACAATAATTGCAGAACTTGACTGGGAAGTAATTGAACAGAAATTAAAGGAAAAACATAATATAAAACTTCAAGAAGATGTTGAATTTAATAATGGCGATCTTGTTGTTCACGGAAATAAAATTGCATACAAGCTTAATTTTGATGTTAAAATTACTTTGTCTGTTCTTTTTGACAGGCTTGGTGAATGTATTGATATTTCTGCCTCAGGTGAGGAAAATTTTGCAAATGATAACGACGAAAATATTCCAGAAGATGAAAAATTCAATGATAATGAAAATATTTCGGATATAGAAATATCTGATAATGAAAGTTTAGAAAGAAAGAATCCAATGGCTAAAGAACTTGCAGGTATGATTGATGAAATAAATAATAATGAGGAAGAATAATTATTCAGTTAATTTATTTTAACAGTAAAATTTAAGGTATCTACCAATGATCAATTCTTCTAAGGATTCCGAATTTTTTTATTTCAGAAGTGAATTTGATAAAACATTAAAAATGTATTTTAGGGAAATAATTGACCTTTCAGTTTTACCTCCTAATCTTAATTTGAATATTCCTGTTTTATCCTGTCTTATACTTCTTGTTGAAAGGGAAATTGAAATAAGGGATTTTCCAAATTCTCCGCCTAAAAGATATTCAAGAGATAGTTTTTTGGATGATATTGAAAATATCGGAATTGGAGTTGACAGAACAATTTTTGATACAGTAAGCGAACTTTTTTCATTGGGTTTTATAATTGAAAATAATGATGAAATTAAGCCTTCTGAATCGGCATTCAAGCTGGTGAATTTTATAAATAGTGTGTTTCCTGGAATGCCAGGAATAAATTTTATTGCATATCTTGTTCAGACAATTGATGAGGTTTTTTCTGATAGAAAAAGTCTGGCAGAGGGCAAAGAAACTTTTTATCAGACTTTAAAAAGCAGAAGTCTGAAAAAAAATAGAGTTTCTGAAAATGTACTTAAATCCCTTCAAAATCAGACTTCATCAGAAAAAAAAGGCATAAGCAGCAAGGCGTTAAAGGAAAGGCTTAGTCAGCTTAGGAAGTCAAGAACTTCACCTGATGCTGATATGTATAAAAAAGTTCAGGTAAAATCTATTTTTGGATCTTTTGACAAAGAAGATGATTACAAAGAAGAAATAAAAGCAGAAGAAGTAAAAGCAGAAGAAGTAAAAGCAGAAGAAGTAAAAGCAGAAGAAGTAAAAGCAGAAGAAGTAAAAGCAGAAGAAGTAAAAGCAGAAGAAGTAAAAGCAGAAGAAGTAAAAGCAGAAGAAATAAAAGCAGAAGAAGTAAAAGCAGAAGAAGTAAAAGCAGAAGAAGTAAAAGCAGAAGAAGTAAAAGCAGAAGAAGTAAAAGCAGAAGAAATAAAAGCAGAAGAAGTAAAAGCAGAAGAAGTAAAAGCAGAAGAAGTAAAAGCAGAAGAAATAAAAGCAGAAGAAGTAAAAGCAGAAGGAGTAAAAGCAGAAGAAGTAAAAGCAGAAGAAGTAAAAGAAGAAGAAATAAAAGAAGAAGAAATAAAAGAAGAAGAAATAAAAGAAGAAGAAATAAAAGAAGAAGATTCAGAAGAAATTAGCCTTTCAGAAGAGGAAATAGCAAAAAAAATTTCAATGTTTGAAAATGAACTTGCTATGACCTGTCCTGTCTGCAATGAGGGAAAAATTATTGAAAGCAGAACAGAAAAAGGTAAAATTTTTTATGAGTGTTCAAACAGCTTGTGCCATTTCATAAGCTGGGCAAAACCTTTTCATTTTTCTTGTCCTACATGCAATAATCCTTTTTTGGTTGAGGAAATATTTCCAGACGGTTCAAAAGGACTTAAATGCCCAAGGGCAACCTGTGATTATCAACAAAATGACCAGAAAAATCCTGCTTTGTCAGCACAGCCCAAAAAAAAGAAAAGAGTTATAAGAAGAGTAAAAAGAAAAAAATAAATTGAGAGTATTAACTAGTCAGTGGCCAAAAACTAGGATTGTTATTCAATTCAGGTGAAAAATTTGTCCTTTATTTTATATTGAGTTTTTAAGGATTAAATTTTGAATTTGACTTTAGAATGGACAAAAAAACATTTTCGTTCACCAGCTAACTAAATTAATTATCAAGTACGTGTTTTTTTGGTATTACAGCATTAAATTCGCCTTTGAACACTAGAATTTTATTAGAATAAACATTTACATTTACAAAATATTTATTTTTTTCTTGTTTAATTATTTCTGCATATGCAATTGCAGTTTCTCCGATTTTGAGGGGTTTTAAAAAAGAGCATGAAGAAGAGGAAAGAACGACTAAAGGCTCATTAATACAAATCATTGCTGCATAATCTGCAAGACCGAAAATAAATCCTCCGTGGATAAGCCCTTTCTCATCTGCGGCCATTTCATGGGTAAGTTCAAGTTTGACCTCTGCTTTTTTGTTTTCACAAAAAAGAGGTGTTCCGCAAAGTTTATTGTTGATTAGTTTGTGGGTATTAATTTTTGATTTCAAAGTCAAGTTCCTCATCAATATTTTTAAGCTCTGGTATTTGAAATTTAAAGCATGAGCCTTTGTTTTCTTCACTTTCTACCCAGATTTTGCCTTTATGGGCTTCAACTGCAATTTTGCAAAACGAAAGCCCAAGTCCTGACGATGTTTTTTCTGTTTTAGAATGAAAATATTTATCAAAAATATATTTTTGATTTTTTATAGGAATTCCAATGCCTGAATCTTTTACAAAAAAAATAATATTGTCATTTTCAACTTTAAAGCCAGTTGAAATGGATTTAGCTCCACTGTGAATTATTCCATTCATAATTATGTTTTGAATTACGCGTAAAAGAATTCCTCTGTCTCCCCAAATAAATGGTTCTTCTGCAGCTTCATACATAGGCAAAATTTCCACCTCTTTGTTTTTTGCTGTGGCAAAAAGTCTTGATGATGCTTCAGTAATAATTTCAGGAACAGAAATTTTTTCGCTTATAAGTTTTAATGAGCCGTCTTGAAGCCTTGTTATGTCTAGAAGATTTGAAATCATTGTATACATTGTATCGCAGCCGGCCTGAGCAGCTTTGACATATTCAATATTTTCATTGTCTATGGTATATGAAAGAATATCAAGGTTTGCTATTACCTCTGAAACAGGGCCTTTTAAATCATGAACCATCATTTGAAAAAATTCGTTTCTCATTTTTTCAAGTTTTTCAAGTTTTTTATTTTTTTCAGAAAGAATTTTCTGATTTTTTTCAAGTTCATCAGCAAGTCTTAATGCTTCAATCTGGCCTATAATTATTCCTGCAAGATCAAGCAGTATTCCTCTCTCATCATCTGAAAAACAGTCCTGTCCTTTTTTTTCAGTAAGATTTATTACACCTATTACTTCATCTTTTCTGATTATGGGTATTATTAAAAAAGCACTTTTGCAGTAATTTCCTTTTTTTTCACATTCGCCTTCAAAATTTTTTGATTTGTTGATATAAAGAGGCATTTTATTTTTAAATACCCAGCAGGACGGGCTTTCTGAGTCAAGGGGCTGTTTTATTCCAACAAGCTCTAAATTGGTTGAAGCTGCAACTTCCATGCTGAGCCTGTCTTTTTTTATCATTATTGAACCTTTGGCAGTTTCAGTAATTTTTGTCAAAAATAAGATAATTTCCATTAGTTTTTCAGAGTTGGATTTATTTTCATTATTGGAAATTTTAATTATTGTTTTTATAAATCCTAAAATATCAGTATTTTTATCCATATTTCACCATTTTTGGTTGTTGTTTTATAAAAATGAGATTTTTAAGCATTCATTTTTAAAAGTTTTTTAACTTCTTCGTTTTCAGGCATGAGTTTTTCCAGTTTTCTAAGTATTTCATCTGCTCTCATTACCTGTTTTATTTTCATATAGGATTTTGCGAGCAAAAGATTTGCTTCAAAATTGTCAGGTTCAATTTTTAAAATTTTATTTGAGTAGTCTATAACTTTCCCTGGCTGCTTAAAGTTGCTGTAAATTCTTGAAATAGTGAGAAGAATATCAAGTCTTTCAGGATAATGGCCTTCAAGTTCTTCTAGAAGCTCAAGAGAGTCTTCATAATGTTTGTTTTTGAGATATAAAAATGCAACTTCCTCTTTTTGTGCAAGAGGTTCTTCAGCAAGTTCAAAAACTTTGTTAAACAAAGGTTTTGCCTTTGTAAGGTTATTGTTTGCAAGAAGTATTTTTGCAAAATTAAAAGCTCGCTGATAATGTCTTGGGCTTATCTTCATGGCTTTTTCAAAAAATTTGCCGGCTTTTTCAAGGTCATTTTTTTTAAGATAAATTTCACCTAAATGGTGGTAGGCAAAAACATCAAGCCTGTTCATTTTTGCAGCTCTTAAAAAACATTTTTCAGCATTTAAAATATCATTTTTTTCGTAAAAAAGAGCTCCAAGAACTCTTATTGGACGAGAGGATTTTGGTTCTGCAACAATTGCTTTTTTTGCAGCTTCAATTGCCAAATCAATTTCACCTTTTTCCAAAAGTTCCCTTGCCTCTTTAAGCAAAAGCATAAACTCCGGCGGGTTATTATATTTGTCAATTACACCCTTAACTTTATTTTCAAGGGATTTAACTGTAAGTGGTTTTAAAATGTAGGCGTCAATGTCTGATTCTGCAGCTTCAGCTACTATTTCCTTGTTTGATTCAGCAGTAATCATAATTACAGGCATATCTCTGAATTTTTTATCATTTCGTATATGCTCAAGTACTTCAATACCTTTCATTTTAGGCATATTCCAGTCCATGATTGCAAGATCAAAATCTTTTTGTTTCATGGCCTTTAAAGCAAGTTCTCCGCTGTAGCAAAGTGTGTATGAACTGCCATATTTAAGAATCTTCATCATATTGCGGATTGATTTGCACATGTTTTCCATATCATCTACAATAAGGACTTTCATTTTATTAATGTCTATCATTTGTATGAGACTCCATGTAATTAATTGACATTTTTGCTGAATTCAGTTGTATCATATACAAAAAAAAAATAACAGACCATGAAAAATTTAATATATCCTGATATTTGCTTTATTTGCAAAAAAAAATTTGAAAACAAATCTTTTGGTGAAAATAATAATTTCCCTAAAAGTTTTACTCAGGTTTTTTATGATATTTTGTGCAAGGATTGCTTAAGTAAAATTTCCCCTGTAAATAATTTTAAATCTGATTTTTTTTTAAAAAAAAGGTTTTTAAATCTGGTTTATTCGTCTTTTATGTATAAAGATTCAATTGTAGACATAGTACATATGTTAAAGTACAATGAACAAACATTTATTGCTGAAAAAATATCATGGTTTGTTTTAAAATCTTATCTTGAAATTTACTCAGAAAATTATCCAGAACTGGTTCTTTTTGTTCCAATGCATAAAAAAGCATTCAGAAAAAGGGGGTTTAACCAGACATATCTTATTGCTTTTCATACTCAAAAACTTGCAAAAAAAATGAATGTTTTTTTTCCTGAAATTAAAAAAAATGTTTTAGTTAAAATGAAAAATACAAAATCCCAGACAGAATTTAAAGGCAGGGAAAGAAAGAAAAATATTGCAGGTGCTTTTTTAGTAAAAAATCCCCTGGTTATTAAAGGGAAGAAAATATTAATTATTGATGATGTGTGCACTACAGGATCAACACTTGAAGAATGTGCAAAAACTCTTTTAAAGTATGGTGCAAAAAAAGTTGATGCCATTACTTTTGCAAGGGCTTTTTAGAAAAAAAGGAGTAGATAAAATGTTTGAATTAAATTCAGTTAAGGCAGGTTTTGTTCAGTTTGATGTTGTTTACGGTAATTATGAGCATAATTTAAATGAAGTAGAAAAAGGTCTTGAAATATTAAATAAAAAAGATGTTGAACTTGCTGTTTTGCCTGAAATGTTTAGCTGTGGTTTTGATTATGCATCCCTTAGGGAACATGCGGCTAAATCTGCAGAAATTCTCGAAAAAATAGGTAAAACAGCAAAAAAGAACTCCATGGTGATAGCTGGTTCATTGCCTGAAATGGAAGATGATGAAATATTTAATACAATGTATGTGATTGAAAAGGACGGCTCAATAAAAGATTCTTATAGAAAAATTCATCTTTTTTCTCTTACAGGCGAGCATAAAAGATTTTCAAGGGGAGAAAAGCCTGTTGTTGCAGATACTTCAATAGGAAGGCTTGGACTTTTGATCTGTTATGACTTAAGATTTCCTGAACTTTCAAGGGTGCTTACAGATATGAAGGCTGATATTATTGCAGTTTCTGCACAATGGCCTGTTGTAAGGCAGTTACACTGGGAAATTCTTTTACAGGCAAGGGCTGTTGAAAACCAGCTTTTTGTAATTGGCTGCAACCGTACAGGAACAGATGACAGGGAATATGGAGGGTCTTCAATTATGGTTTCACCTAAAGGAAGAATACTTTATAAGGCAGAGGATCAGTTTGAGGCAGGATCGGCTGAACTTGACTTTATGGAAATGATAGAATACAGGTCACAAATACCTTCACTTGAGGAAAGGGTTTTTGAAGCTTACAAACAAAGCTGAAATGGAGTTTTCATGGCTGATTATGTAAAAGCACCGGTTTTTGAAAAAATTAATGGTCTTTTTCATGGTTTTTTTTTCAGAACTGGCGGAGTTAGTGTGCCTCCATTTGATTCTTTAAATATTTCCTTTGATGTATGCGACAAAGAATCAGATGTTGTTAAAAACAGAAAAATTGTTTTAAATGAATTTGGTTTTGACAAAATGATTTCAGTTAATCAGGTACATGGTGTTTCCCATTATATTCCAAAACCGCTTGAAGGGGTTTATGGTGAGCATCTTTCTAAAAAAAAAGATGCAGATATCATAATTACAGATAACCCGGGACAGCTTCTTTTAATAAAAACAGCTGACTGCCAGCCTGTTCTAATTGCAGATCCCTTAAAAAAAGTTTGTGCTGCTGTTCACTGTGGATGGAAAGGCCTTATATCCAATGTAGTAATAAGGGCTATTGATATAATGATTGAAAAATATGGGTGTGTTCCTAAAGATATGGCTGCTGCAATAGGGCCTTCCCTTGGGGCCTGCTGTGCTGAGTTTGTAAACTATAGAAAGGAAATTCCAGAATCTTTGTGGAAATACAGGGTAGGGGAATATAATTTCGATTTAAAGGAAATTTCAAAGCAGCATCTCATAAAAACAGGCCTTGAGGAAAAAAATATCTGGATAGATGAAAACTGCACCAAATGCAGGCAGGATTTGTATTTTTCCTACAGGAATAATAAAATAACCGGACGCCAGGCATCTGTAATAGGATGGAAATTTTAAAGGTTTGATATTATGTTCAGGATTTTTTTTGTTTTAAAAAATTTACTTTTTATTTTTCATCTTGGGTTTGGAACAAAACACCTTGGAATAAATAATAAAATTTGGCAAAAAGATCATTCAATTTTTTCAGTTCCTTTTTATAAAGGGATTTTTTTGTTTCCAAAAAGATTTAAAATGATGAAAAAAAGAGCTTTTATGGGTTTTTTGCCTTTTGATGATGCAAAAAAACTTTTTCCAGGTTATGCAAAAAAAAATTACAGGAATGATTTTAAATGAGCTGTAAAGATTTTAAAAATTTCCCAAGACTTACTGAAACAGTTAAAGCCTCAGGCTGAGCTGCTAAAATCGGGCCAGAGGTTCTGGCCGAAATAGTCAAGGGGTTTCCAAAAACAGAACATGTTAATCTTATTGCAGGATATGAAAATTCTGAAGACGCAGGTGTATTTAAAATATCAGAGGATCTGGCTCTTGTTCAGACACTTGATTTTTTAACCCCTGTTGTTGATGATCCTTTTATTTTTGGTCAGATTGCTGCTGCAAATTCACTTAGCGATGTTTATGCAATGGGAGGAAAGCCTCTTACTGCAATGAATATTGTCTGCTTTCCCTCATCAATTTATCCTCCTGATGTTTTAAAGGAAGTTTTGATGGGCGGAAGAAATAAAATTGATGAGTCAAAGGCAGTTCTTCTTGGAGGCCACAGTGTTGAAGATAATGAATTCAAATATGGTCTTTCAGTTACTGGGACTGTTCATCCAAATAAGGTGAAAAAAAATTCAGGTGCTGTTAAAGGCCATGATATAATTTTAACCAAAGCACTTGGAACAGGAATTATTGCAACTGCTTTAAAAGGGCAGATTGCAGATCAAGCTTGTGTAAATGAAATGATAGAAATTTTGACCTGTCTTAATAAGTATATTCTTGAAATTATTCCAGTATATGAAATTGGTGGTCTTACAGATATTACAGGGTTTGGACTTGCAGGCCATCTCATGGAAATGGCTGCTGCCTCGAAAAAAAAGACTGTTTTATACAGTGAAACAATCCCTCTTATAACAATGGCAAAAGAATATGCAGATATGGGTCTTATTCCAGCAGGTGCATACAGAAACAGAAATTACTGCAAAGATCATATAGAGATTAAGTCAAAAATAGAAAAGTCTGTTGAAGATATAATTTTTGATCCCCAGACTTCAGGCGGTCTTTTAATGACAGCTGAAAAAAAAGATTCAGGGGAAATAGTTAATAAAATACGCGATCTTGGCATAAAGGCAGAAATTGTCGGCAGGGTTTGCGACAATCATGAAAAAGGGCTTGTTGAAATTGTATGATTTTATAATTTAATGTTTTTTATAAAATTTAAAATTATACTCTGCTCTAGAACTTAAAATTTTGTTATATTTGAACTTTATTTTAAAATGTCAGATTTTGAAATTTAATAATTCAGTTTTAATATTGATATTAAAAAAAATGGATAAAAAATACAGTTTTTGTCCATAAATTTGTAAATATCCCTCAGAAAAAGGGTTTTTAATTGACTAGAAACTGTAATTATGATAGGCGACCTTTTAACCGGAGATTTTAGTATGGGTCAGATGAAATGGCTTAAAGAGGTTTCCTATTTTGGAAGTATAGGCCTCGGATTTGCATTTTCAATATTTATAGGGCTCTTTTTAGGGCTTTGGCTTGACAAGGTTTTTTCTGCATCGCCTGTTTTTACTTTTATAGGTTTTTTTTTCGGAGTAGCAGCAGGTTACAGCAGCATAATCAAGTTAATTAAAAGGATAAATAAACTTTGACTGACACTTCAATAGACAAGGTGCCACAGGTTAGAATAGTAAGGTTTGTTGCTGTATCAAACTGGGTTCTTTTGTTTATTTTTTCAATTGCTTCATATCCTTTAAAATCAATTGGCTTTACATCCGGAATAATTCTTGGAGGACTTATTGTAAGCATTAATTTTCACCTTCTTTCAAGAACTGTAAAAAAGGCACTTTTACCTGACAATCTTAAAAGTCATCAAAGCGTCATAGCAAAGTATTATATCCGCTTTAGCATTAGCGGGGTGATTATATTTTTATTGCTGGCAAACGATATTGTTGCTCCACCGGGTCTTCTTCTTGGTTTATCTGTTGTGGTTGCAAGTTTTTTTCTTGCCAGTATTCTTGAAATTAAGAAAATAATTTTTAAGGAGGCTGTGTAGGGATGGAACATCCATATCTTGTTTTGGTAAAACTTTTTGAAATGGCGGGGCTTGGACATTTTGCCCATGCAAATGTGCATGTGATTTATACCTGGTTTGTTATGCTTTTACTCATTGGACTGGGTTATCTTGGAGCAAAAAATGTTCAGATGATTCCTGGTAAGGCTCAGAATGTTTTTGAAGCAATTATCTCAGGAATAGAAAATTTTATGGTAGATACAGCAGGCGAAGAGGGCAGATGGTTTTTCCCAATAGTTGGTACTGTATTTATTTATATTTTTGTGTGCAACCTTTTAGGACTTGTACCTGGCTTTTATCCCCCAACTGCAAGTCTTAACACAACTGCATCATGTGCACTTGTGGTTTTCTTTGTTACTCACTTCATAGGAATAAAGTATCATGGAAAACATTATATCAATCATTTTACAGGTCCTGTATGGTGGCTTATTCCAATTATACTGCCTATTGAAGTGATTGGTCATCTTGCAAGGGTATTGTCCCTTTCCTTCCGTCTTTTCGGAAACATGATGGGACATGAACTTGTTGTAACAATTCTTCTTACTCTTGCAGGACTTTATCTTGCTCCATTGCCTATTATGGCACTTGGAATTTTTGTAGCCTTTGTTCAGGCTTTTATTTTCTTTCTTTTGTCTGTAATGTATTTTGCAGGCTCAATGGAAGAAGCTCACTAATTTGGGAAGCGTATTTTTTTTATATTTTCGGGAAATGTTTGGAAGAAGCGTAATTAATTAACTTTTTTAAGGAGGATTTTTCAAATGGAAGCACAGGCACTTAGTTTTTTTATCGCATCTGTAATAGCAGCTGGTTTTGGTATTGCAATCGCAGCAGCATTCTGCGGCATCAGCCAGGGTATGGGTCTTAAGGCTGCTGTTGAAGGTATTGCACGTAACCCTGAATCTTCAGGTAAAGTTACTGTTACCATGCTTATCGGTCTTGCGATGATTGAATCACTTTGTATTTATGCTCTTGTTATTTCTCTTATCCTTATTTATGCACATCCTCAGGCTGCAGCTATTGCAAAGCTTCTTGGATAATTAACTGCTTAAATTTTTGCAGGGTAAGTGAAAAATAGAAAAGCCGGAGAATTTCTCCGGCTTTTTGATTTTATGTTTGTCAGCTGTTATTATAAAGTTATGAAAAACAACAGCCTTTGAAAACAATTTGGATAAATTACTGATTATCAAGAATTTTTTTCAAAAATTTTCCTGTATGAGATTTTTTGTTTTCAGAAATTTCTTCAGGTGTACCAGATGCTACTATTTCTCCTCCTTCATCTCCCCCTTCAGGGCCAATATCAATTATATAGTCAGAAAATTTTATCACATCAAGATTATGTTCAATAACTATAACTGTATTGCCGGCTTCAACAAGCTTATCAAGTACTTCAAGGAGTTTTTTTATGTCGTCAATATGAAGACCTGTAGTTGGTTCATCAAGAATGTAAAGGGTTTTAGTGCCTGTTTTTTTTGATAGTTCCCTGGAAAGCTTTATCCTCTGTGCTTCACCGCCTGAAAGGGTTGTAGCCTGCTGTCCAAGCTTGATATATCCAAGTCCTACGTCTTTAAGAGTCTGAAGCTTGTTATTTATAAGTGGTATATTGCTGAAAAATTGACTTGACTGATTTATTGTCATATCAAGCACTTGTGCAATATTTTTTTCTTTGAATTTTATATCAAGGGTTTCCCTGTTGTATCTTTTTCCTGAGCATACATCGCATTTAACATAAATATCTGGAAGAAAATGCATTTCAATTTTTATAACGCCGTCTCCTGAACATGCTTCGCATCGTCCGCCCTTTACATTGAAACTGAATCTGCCTGGCTTGTAGCCCCTTGCTTTTGATTCCTCTGTTTTGGCAAATAATTCTCTTATGTAGGTAAATACTCCGGTGTATGTTCCTGGATTTGACCTTGGGGTTCTTCCTATTGGTGACTGGTCAATATTTATAATTTTTCTTATGTTTTCAATGCCTTCAATTGAATCATATTCTCCTGGACTGAAAATGCTTTGTCCATTGAACTTATTTAAAAGTGCCTTGTAAAGTGTTTCAATTACAAGGGTTGATTTTCCAGAACCTGAAACTCCAGTTACGCATGTAAAGCAATTTAAGGGGAATTTTACATTCAGATTTTTCAGGTTATTTTTTTTTGCACCCTTTAATTCAAGAAAAAGTTCAGGTTTTCTTCTTTTTTTGGGGATTTCAATTTTTTTTCTGCCTGAAAGATATTGTCCTGTAAGAGAATCTGATTTTAAAATTTCTTTTGGACTTCCTTGAAAAGTGATTTCGCCTCCCAATACTCCTGCTCCAGGACCCATGTCAATTATGTGGTCAGAATGAAGAATTGTATCTTCATCATGTTCAACAACAAGTACTGAATTTCCAAGATCCCTCATCTGTTTTAAAGTATTTATGAGTTTCAAGTTGTCTCTCTGGTGAAGTCCTATGCTTGGTTCATCAAGAACATACAATACGCCTGAAAGCTTTGAGCCGATTTGAGTTGCAAGTCTTATTCTCTGGCTTTCTCCACCAGAAAGTGTAGAAGCAGTTCTTGAAAGGTTAAGGTATGACAGGCCAACACTTGAAAGAAACTCCATTCGGTCATTTATTTCCTTTAAAATCGGCTCTGATATTTTTTTGTTTTTTCCGGAAAAATTAATTCCTGATAAAAATTTTTTTGAATCCCTTATTGACATATCACAGATTTCAGGAAGGTTTTTTCCCTCAATTTTTACTGATCTGCTCACAATATTAAGCCTTGAACCATTACATGAAGAACAGGGTTTAAAATTCATGTACTGCTTTATTTCTTCACGTACAGCTGAAGATTCACCTGATTCAAGATATCTTCTTTTCAGATTTTCAACTATGCCTTCATATTTTTTTTTGGAGACGGAATTTTTTCCTTTGAACTCGTATTTAAAGGGAATCAGATCATTTGATCCATACAAAATGGTCTGCTGGCATTTTTTTGGAAGCTTTTCAAAGGGAGTATAAATATCTGCTTCATAATAGTTTAAAATGGATTCTATAAAATCAATAAAATAAAATGATGATCTGTTGGCCCATGGTTTTACTGCTCCCTGTCTTATTGAAAGCTTTTTATCTGGAACAATTAAGTCAGGATCAATTTCTGTAAGACTTCCAAGTCCGTCACATTCAGGACATGCCCCCTGGGGAGAATTAAAGGAAAAACTCGATGGTTTAAGCTCCGGGTAATTGATTTTGCATTTTGTACAGGCAAGTTTTTCACTGAATAAAATATCTTTTTCAAGATCAAGATTAACAATTACATTTCCGTTTGACATTTTAAGTGCAAGCTCAACACTGTCTGAAAGCCGTTTTTCTATTCCTTCTTTATTTATAAGTCTGTCTATTACAACATCAATTGAATATTTTTTATTTTTGTTCATTTCAGGAAGATCATCAAGATCATGGATTTCATTGTTAATCCTTACCCTTGCAAAACCTTCCTTTTTAAGGCTTTCAAATGTTTTTTCATGGGTTCCCTTTTTATCAGTAAAAACAGGAGACATAATAATGAGTTTGGATGATTTAGGGAAATTAATTACCTGGTCAATTATCTGATCTACGCTCTGTGCTTCAATTCTATCTCCGCAGGAGTAGCAGTAGGGTGTTCCTGTTCTTGCAAACAAAAGCCTTAAATAATCATAAATTTCTGTAACTGTTCCAACGGTTGATCTTGGATTGTGGCTTGCTGATTTTTGTTCGATTGCAATTGAAGGGGAGAGCCCTTCAATTGAATCAACATCAGGCTTTTCCATTTGTCCAAGAAACTGTCTTGCATAGGTTGAAAGGGATTCAACATATCTTCTCTGGCCCTCAGCATAAAGGGTGTCAAAGGCAAGTGAAGATTTTCCAGAACCTGAAAGTCCTGTTATTACAACAAATTTATCCTTTGGAATATCAACGTCAATATTTTTGAGGTTGTGTTCCCTTGCACCTTTTATGGATAAAATATTTTTTTTCATTTAGTCTCTTTATTTTTTTTAATTAAAAATCATACGGCACTTAATTTAATCCGTATTTTTAAAAAATAAAGCTATTGTAAAAAATTTTTCATATTTGCTGCCTGAACTGCTGCAAGTTTAATTGCCTCAATCATGCTTTTTGGATTCGCAATGTTTTTTCCTGCTATATCATATGCTGTTCCATGGTCTACAGAAGTTCTAGGGAAAGGAAGCCCAAGGGTTGTATTTACTCCGTCCTCAAAATGAAGAAGCTTGAATGGAATAAGTCCCTGGTCATGATACATTGAAAGAACACAATCAAATTTTTTGTTTTTTGCCTGGAAAAATAAAGTATCTGGAGGAAGCGGATCTGAAACATTTATCCCTATTTTTTGTGCCTTTTTTACAGCAGGAATAATAATTTTTTCCTCTTCATCTCCAAAAAGGGAATCTTCACCTGCATGTGGATTAAGTCCGCAAACTGCAATTCTTGGATTTTTTATTCCAAATCTTTGTTTGAGAGAAATATCTGAAAGTACAATTTTATTAAAAATTTTTTCTGTTGTAATTGATAAAGGAACATCTTTTAGAGCTATGTGAATAGTTACAAGAATTACGCAAAGGTCTTTTCCATACATCATCATTGCATATTCTGCCGTGTTTGAATAATGAGCAAGAATTTCAGTATGGCCCTGAAAATTAATGTTTGAATTTTTTAGTGTTGTTTTGCTTATTGGTGCTGTTGCAATTGCTTGTGCCTTTTTTTTCATGCAAAGCTCAATTGAATCCTTTATATATGAAAAAACATTTTCTCCGGTTTCTAGAGAAGGGGATGAGTATGAAAAAGCATGAATTGGCTTTCCAGATTCAATAATTTCTATTGTTTTTCTGCTGTTTGTTTTGTTTTCTGGATCATAGACTTTAAAATTAAAATCCATGGAAAAATCCTTTGAGGCTTGTTTCATAACAAATGTGCTGCCTACTATTACGGGTCTGCATATCTCATGAATATATTCTTTTTTAAGTGCTTTTAAAATAATTTCCGGACCAACTCCAGACGGGTCTCCCATAGTTATTAATATTGTTGGTTTTTCCATTTTTATTCCTTTGTTTTTGTTTTTTTTATATACTCAACTAAATTAAAAGATTTGATTTGGTCAAGAAGTTTGTTTTTAAAAAATGATAATAAAGTTTTTACCAAAAACAGTGTTTGTGATTAGGAAAAGTGTGTTTTTAAAGATGCGTAAAACATCACTATTTCAATGCCTTAAAAAATTGCAAGCTTAAATTTACGAAAAATTAAAAAAAATTTTAAAAAAAATATTATGAGAGATTGCAGCTTGTTAAACGAAAATCAAAGAAAATCAAAGAAATTAATTGAAAATCAAAGATTTTTAAAAAAACTGAGTTTTAATTCATCTGAAAAAAAGCTAAAACATACCAAAATACTTAGAAAAAATAAGTTAGCCTAAAAAACCTTGTATCATAGGACTCTTAAAAAAAATATGAAAAAAATTAATGTTATTTCAAGTAGTTGAATATCTTTGTTAAAGATCTATGAAAACAGCTCTAATTGGATTTAAGTCCGATTGACCATAAAACAGAAGTGGATTAATCCTCTTATGCATAAATTTCATGTTGCTTTATTATTCATAAAGTCTTTCTAATCGTTATTAACAAATAAAATTAAATAATTTGAATTAAATTAAAATAATCTTTTTTTAAAAAAGTGTTGTTATGGAAAATTTTTGTTTCAGAATAAAAGAAAAATTAAAAGAAAAAATGCCGGCTCATTCATACAATATGTGGATTGACCCTTTGTCAATAAATCTTAATGAAGATGGCGGTGTAGTTGTTGGATGCAAGAACAGTTTTTTTAAAAAAAGAATAATAGAAAACTATTCTGAAATCATAAAAAAAGTTTTGTACGAAGATATAAATAAAACTGATTTATCTGTTGATTTTACTGAATCTGCAATGCTTGATAATAAAAAGAAAAAAGAAGAAAAAAAAATAGTAAAGCCAACCCAGGCTGAAAAACATTTGTATTCAGATAAAAACCAGATGAGTTTTTTTGGAGACAGATTTAAGTTCCAGAACGGAAGATTTTTAAGAACAGGCTATACCCTTGATAATTTTGTTGTGGGAAAAAATTCTGAATTTGCATATTCTGCAGCTCTTTCCCTTGCCTCACCAAAAAGGAGAACTCCATATAATTCTGTTTTTATTCAATCTGATACAGGACTTGGAAAAAGTCATCTTTCACAGGCAGTAGGGCACCATATACTTACTGATTTTCCAAGGGAGTCTGTATATTATGTAACAGCAGAAGATTTTACAAATGAAATGGTAATGTCTCTTAAGCAGGACAATATAACTGGTTTCAAGGAAAGATACAGAAAAAGCTGTGATGTTTTGCTGATGGATGATGTTCAGTTTTTATCCGGTAAAACAAGAACTCAGCAGGAACTTTCAATGATTCTTGATTATCTTATGGAAGCTGACAAAAAAATTATTTTTTCCGGAAGTTTATCTCCGCTTGAAATTCCAAAGCTTGACAGTCAGCTTAAATCAAGGCTTTCATCAAGTCTTTTATCAATAATTGGCAGGCCTGATTTTTTAACAAGAAAAAAGATTGCAAAAAGAAAAGCTGCAATGTCAGGGTTTAATATATCAGAGGATATAATAGATTATCTTGCAAGTGAGCTTACAGACAGTGTAAGACAGCTGGAATCAGGTGTAAATTCACTTGGTATAAGAAGTTCTCTTCTTGGGGTTCCCCTTACACTTGGACTGGCAGAGGAAATTTTATCTGAAATTTCTGAAAAGAAAAAACAGATTACAATAGATGCAATAAAAAAACTTGTTTGTGATGAATTTGGAATTGCAGCAGATAAACTTGTATCTAAATCCAGAAAACAGGAAATCGTCCGTCCAAGACAGATTGCAATTTTTCTTTCAAGAAAATATACAGATCAGCCGTTGCAGTTTATTGGAAAAAGTTTTAACAGATATCATGCTACTGCAATTCATGCCATTAAAGCTGTAGAGCAGGGCATAAAGTCAAAAAATATTTTTTTCAAAGAGGTTGAGGTTCTAGAAAAAAAATTAGAAAAGAATTATTGTTAAAAAATAAATGAAAAAAATTTCAGATTATCTTTCAAATATTATTCCTTCAAAAAATATCCTTTTTAAAAAGGAAGATTTGTACTGCTATAGCTATGATTCAAAAGAAGGCCTTTTTATGCCTGATTGTGTTATTTTTCCAGAATCAACCTTTGAAGTTTCCAAAATTTTGAAATTTTGCTGCGAAAAAAAAATTTATGCAGTCCCAAGGGGTGCAGGAACAGGAACAACAGGGGGAAGTGTTCCTTTAAAAGGCGGAGTTGTTATCTGCTTTTCAAAGATGAACAAAATTCTTGAAATAAATTCTTTGGATTTTTATGCGAGGGTTCAGCCAGGAGTTTTTACAGGCGATTTTCAAAGAGAAGTTTTAAAACATAAAATGTTTTATCCTCCAGATCCTGCAAGCTCAGATTTTTGCACCTTAGGCGGTAATATTGCCGAGTGTGCCGGAGGGCCTAAGGCAGTAAAATATGGAGTTACCAAAGATTATGTAATGGGTCTTGAAATAGTACTTCCAACAGGTGAGATAATACATACAGGAGTTAAAACAGTAAAAGGCGTAACAGGTTATGATATAACAAAACTTATTACAGGCTCTGAAGGTACTCTTGCTGTTATAACAGAAGCTGTATTAAAGCTTCTTCCTGCACCTGAATCTTCCAAAACAATGATTTCTTTTTTTCCTTCAATGTCCGATGCAGCAAAAAGTGTATCAAAAATTATTCAAAAAGGACTTATCCCAAGAGTTTTGGAATATATGGATCATCTTTCAATTGAGTGTGTAAAAGATGAAATAAAACTTGATCTGCCTGAAAATACTAAGGCACTTTTGATTATTGAGTCTGATGGTAAAAAAGACTTTATTGAGTCTGAAATTAAAGAGATAGAAAATATCTGCAAAAAAAACAATGCATTTACTGTAATTTCAGCTGAAGATGAAGAAGTAAGAAAAAGTATATGGGATGTAAGAAAATCACTTTCATCGTCTTTGTTTAAATACGGCCCCCATAAAATAAATGAGGATATTGTTGTACCAAGAAGCAAAGTTCCAGATGTTGTTTCAAAAATTGAAGAACTGCAAAATCACACAGGTCTTTCCATGGTGTCATTTGGACATGCCGGAGACGGAAACATACATTTTAATATTATACTTGATAAAACTGATAAAATAATGCATGAAAAGGCAGTAAAAGCAGTTGGTGAGTTATTTAAGTATGTGATTTTTCTTGGCGGAACATTGTCTGGAGAACATGGAATAGGAATAAGTAAAAAAGATTATCTTCACCTTGAAATTGACAGAAATCAGAGAGATCTTATGAGAAGAATCAAAAATGCCTTTGATCCCTGCCATATTTTGAATCCTGGAAAAATAATCTAGGGGGATTTATTGAATAAAATAACAGGTATAATAATTACCTTAAATGAAGAAAAAAATATAAAAGACTGTATTTTATCTCTTGATAAGGTCTGTGACGAAATAATAGTTGTTGATTCCTTGAGTAAAGACAATACAGTTCAGATAGCAAAAGATTTAGGTGCAAGAGTTTATTTGCAGGAATATCTTGGAGACGGGCCTCAAAAGGCATTTGGTGTAAAGTATGCAGAAAATGACTGGATTTTAAGCCTTGATGCCGATGAAAGACTTGAAGATGATCTTGTTGAAAAAGTTTCTTTACTTGAGCTTGATAATGAAAATATTGCCTATGCATTCAAAAGAAGAAATTTTGTCGGCAGCCACTGGATCAAGGCAGCAGGATTTTATCCTGATTATGTAACAAGGCTTTATAATAGAAAAACTTCAGGCTACCTCGAAAAAAAAGCTCATTCAAAAGTTGAAGCTCCAAAAATAAAAAAAATCAAGGCTCATATTACACATTATACTTACGAAAGCTATTCCCACTGGATGGACAGGCTTAACTGGCTTAGTTCAAGAGATGCCTGGGCCTATTATGAAAAAGGCAGAAAGCCAAATAGATACAGGCCTTTAGTTAGTGCATTTGGAGCTTTTGTTCAGAAATTTATTGTAAAAGGGGGAATGTTTCAGGGCATTGACGGCGTTACTGTTACCCTTACAACAATTATTAGAGCCTATATGAAGTATACAAAGCTAAATGAGATGTATAAGGAAAAAGAAAAATAATTCTGACCTTAATTTCCTGAATTTAAAGTTTTAAAAACAGGTATGCTTAATGCTTGATAATATAAGTGCTGTTTTTTATAGCAGAATTAGAAAATTTAAAAATTTTTTTCAAGATAAATCTATTCTTTGTTTAATTTTAATTTATTCTTTTAGTCCATTTGTCAGCAAAAGCCTAAGTTCAATAGCTCAGGGGTGTTTGGGCTGTTTTTTTTTCTATCTTTTAATAAAAAATCCCTGTTTTTTTAGAAAAGAAAAAATGACCAGGCTTTTTTTTATTGCAATGCTTACCCAGGTAATAAGCTGGTTTCTTGTTCTAATTTCTAATCCAGAATTATCATCAAAACTTCCAAGTGTAGACAGGCTTGGAAAGTTGTTTTTGTTTATACCAATTGCTTGGGGATTGAAAAAGTATGAAAATCCTCTTAAATATGTTTTTTTAATTTCATTGTGCGGTTTTTTTATAGGAATAATTATAAATTCAGATTTTTTATTCGAGATTAGTTCAGCAATTAAAGGCGAAAGAGTTTATTTCGGGATAAGAAATGCACAGCATCCAAGCATGATTTTTGGCCTGATTTTTATTATAAGCTTTCTTAATCTTTTTGTTTTTGGAAAATTAGAAAAAAAAGCAGTTTTTTTTTTAGCAGTTATATTATTTCTAAGTTTTTGCGGTTTAATTTTTACCCAGACAAGGCAGTCATATTTAGCATTAATTATATGTTTTGTAGTGACTTTTCCAATTATATTTAAAAGTGGGTACAAATTTAAAAAAATATTTCTTATTTTTTTAGTAATAGTTATCTCTGCTTTTATTTTTAAATTAAACATGGGAGATTTTTCAGAAAGAACTGGTGATATAAAAGCAGTTTGGATATCTCTTCAAAAGATTTGGCATAAAGATACTCAAAATATTAATTTTGAGGAAAAAATTGATTTTTATGTAAATAATATTGCGTCAACAAGTACAGGAATACGTTTAAAATCATGGCTTGAATCAGTGAAATGGATTATTCATAAACCTTTTTTTGGCTGGGGAAGTCAGGCAAGAAAATTAGTCATAAAAAAATCCGATAATTTTACAAATGATTTTAAAAATGAATATGGACATCTTCATAATTATTTTATTGAAGTTTTAGTTTCCTATGGTGTTTGTGGGCTTTTTATTATTTTATTGATGTATTGGATATTTCTTGGCTCGTTATACAAAGTAAGAAATATTGGAAATGGGAAAAATATTTTTGTTACTGGATTTTGTTTTGTAGTTTATTGGATAGTAATAAATAATTTTGAATCATTTAATTCTTTTTGGACTGGTGTTTTTGCCCACAATATTTTTTTAGGTGCCTTGTATTCAAGGTATTTGAATTTAAAAGTCAAATAAACAAAATCTGAATTGAACTATTTTTGAGTTTTTTGCATATTAACGGCAAATCGTATAAGGTTTTTTTGTTATGCCTGATGCAATTTAACCAATAAGATGTAGTAAAATTGGAAAGTCTACACGGTTCATATTTTTGAATATAATAACCTGAATTCATAAAAAAATTATTAATTTAAAAATATGAAATGCTCAATTCAGGCTAAAATTATAAAGGATATTATTTTGAATATTGCAGTTGTTGTTAGGACTTTGCGAATAGGTGGTATGGAAAGGGTTGCAGCAAACCTTTCTGATGCATTTAAAAAAAAAGGTCATAATGTAACTCTAATTTATTTGAAGGATAAGCCTGTTCAGATAAAACCAGATGATAATGATATTGATATAAGACTTTTAAACCTGGATAAACTGCTTTTGAGAACTGGCATAGGATTTTTTTGGATTGTTTTATCAGCTTTTTTAAATATTGTTTTCAGGAAAAGTCTTTTTGTATGGAAAGGTTATTTTCAAACTAAAATTTTTTTCAGAGAACTTAAAAAAATTGAAGTTAAAAAAGGGAAATTTGATCTTATTATAGCAAGGGGGCAGGGTACTTTTGAATTAATCTGGAATCATAGGGATCAAAGAGTAATTCAGGTTTGTGAAAATATTTTCAGGCATAAAAATCCAGGTTTTTTAGGGCGGTTTTATTCAAGGCTTCTTTTTAATGGAAAAAAGATTGTTTGTGTTTCAAATGGAGTTTTTGAGGATTTTTTGGAATATCAAAAATCTTGTTTTATTGAACCAAAACTTTTAAAAATGATAACAAATCCAATAGATATTGAATCAATAAGAAAACAGTCTAAACTTGAAGTTAAGGAAATACCAGACTATCCATATATTCTTGGGCTTGGAAGATTCGTGCCGCAAAAAAATTTTTTCAGATTAATTAAAGCATACAGGATTCTAGTAGATGAGTACAAAATTCCACATAAGCTTGTGCTTGCAGGTGACGGCAGAGAAAAGAATGCTCTTGTTTCCTTTGTAAGGGAGCTTAATCTTGAATCAAATGTATTTTTTCCTGGGTTTGCATTTAATCCTTATGCTTGGATGGCTTTTTCCTCTGTTTTTGTACTTAGTTCAGATTTTGAGGGTCTTGGAATGGTTATAATTGAAGCTTTTGCATCAGGAACAAATGTTGTTGCTGTAAATTCTCCAGGTGGGGTTAAAGATATCATGATGACAGGTGAATTAAACGAGCAGCTTTCGGATTTTACTCCTGAAAGTCTTGCTATGGTAATTTATAAAACCTTGAATAAACCCATTCCACATGAAGAAATAAGAAAGGTTTTAGATAAGTTCTCTCCTGATTTTATTGTGTCACAATATTTGGAACTGATTAGTAAAGAAATTATTTAGTGATTGGCCGAAAATGAGAATTTTTTGTTCAGTTCAAGGAAGGTGAGAAATTTAACCTTTAGGATACATTGAGTATTTTGAGGATTAAATTTTGAATCTGGCTTTAGTGAGCAAAAAAGGCCGATTTAGCTCAGCAACAAAGCAGCATTTTTTAATGCAAAATTAATTTATTATGCTTCTATCATGTCAAGATATCTGCGTTTTAAAATGTGAAAGTCAAATTTTTGATAATTATTAATTTGGGTTTGGATATTTTTGCAATAAATTTTTCTAGCATCAATCTGTTCTAAAATTTCTTTTAATTTGTTTTTTTTATAAAAAATAGAAAATGCCCTAAAGTCTTCAATATGATTAAAGCTTTCCTCCATAATAAAAGTTTTTTTTAGGCCAAATCCTAAGTTAAAACTTCCTGAAATTCTATTGTTTATGTATTCATCGGCTAAGCTTGAGTTAATAAGAGGCATAATATAATCACAATTTTTAATATAGCTTAAGAAAAGATTGTTTTCAATATAGGTGTTAAACCAAAGAAATATATTTTCTTTTTTAGTTGAATTGATTTTTTCTTCAATTATTTTTATATCTTTTTCATTAGGCTTGCCAAGAAATAAAAATTTGGAATTTTTTATATCTGCTTGTGAAACAGCATCGATCAAATCAATATAATTTCTTCTTTTTAATTCTATGTTCCCAGGTATTCCAATCCAGATTTCATTTTTTGGCTTGAGACTTATAAAATTTCCAGCAAAAGGGTAAAAGATTGAATAAAGGGTATCAATTTTTTTTTCTTCACCAAATTTTTCTTTTAGGTTTTTAGTGAGGTAGTCATTTAAAGTAAAATAACCTTTTATTCTTTTTGTAATTGTTTTTTGTGTATGGCTTGTATCAAGCTTTGATATATGATGAATAATGCCAAAAAAAGAAATATTCATGCTTTTTGTAAAAAGCAAAAAATCTCTGACTTTGTTGTTTTCAGCTGTATTGAAAATGCATGTAGAAATATTGTTTGATTTAAGAAATTTTTTTATTGAAAAAAGGGTTTTAATCCAGCTTAATAAATCAGTCGTTTCAAAAAGGAAAATATTATCAAAATCCATTTGCGGAAGCTTTTCATAAACACTTTTGTCTGATATTAAAAAGACTTTGTAATTTCTGCTTTTTAAATATGCATATTGAGTATATATGCATTCACTATGGCCTTTGTAAAGTTCAACAAGACAAAAATTTTTACTCAATTTAATAAATCCTCTTGTAAAATTTTTTAATTTTAATATTACAGGTTTTTTTACAAAAAGTATTAAATTTAAGTTAGTAATTTATTTTTTGTAAAATTTAGCCTGCTCATTTAAAACATCTTTGAATATTTCGGGCCTTAATTTTGCATTTTCAAGCTGATTAAAGTTTTTGTCATAAATTTCATAAAAACCTGTTGGATAACTAACCGTAATTCGATCGTTTTCAATTATTGCTTTTTTTGAGAATCCTCCTGAAAATACCCATTTTCTTTCTTTTTCATTAAAAAGATTTTTTCCGTTTGAAATTTTTTTTAAAGGAGTTTTAAGCCCAAATACTTCTTTTAAAAGAGTTGGTGCAACGTCAAGATGGCTTGTAAGGTGATTAAACTTATGTGATTTTTTGCCTGGCCAGTGGATAATTAGAGGCACATTTATCTGATAATTTGTAAAATTACTTCCATGGCCCCAGAAATTTTTGCCTGAATCATTAAATTCTTCACCATGATCTCCTGAAATAATAATGATTGAATTATTTAAGAGGCTTCTTTTTTCAAGTTCATCAAAAATTTTATCAATTTGAGTATCAATAAATGAAAGAGCTATTTTGTATCTGTTTTTTATTGGAAGAGGGTTGTATTGGTAATCAAGTTTGTGGTATTCAACTTTTTTTACGTATGGCTTGAATTGCTGTTTAATCTCAAAGTCAGATGGAAAGCTGTAGGAATGGGCAGAGTCATAAAAAAGAAAACTAAAAAAAGGTTTGTCTGTTTTTTTTGTTTCAATCCATTCAATAAAGTCTTTTGTTATGTCAATATCTCTTTCCCAGGCTGTTTTGCCGTCTGATGAAATTCTTAAATTTTTAATGTCTGAAAATACTGTGTTATGAAAGGGAGGTGCTTTAAGTGTGGCACTGCCAAAAATTCCCATCTGATAATTTTTTTTTATTAAAACATCCATAAACAAAGGTGAAATATTCTCATCTTCTATTGCATTCCAGTAAGTACCTGAAAGGCCGTAAAAAAGAGTAAAAATTCCTTCTCTTGTACCATTTCCTCCACTTAAATGATTTTTAAAATTAAGTATGTGGTCTTTTTTTGAAAAAGCATAAACTTCTGGCATAATATCTTTTTCAATCATATCAAATCTAAGACAGTCAATCAGAATAAAAATAATGTTTAAATCATTTGATGAGTTAAATTCAAGATTTTTTGGTGGATAATCAAGTTTGGAATTGAAAAAATCATTATCTTTGAATTCAAGTGCACCTGCTGTTTCTACAATCCCATGTTTTTCAAAAAAACGCTTTGCTGTCAGAGGTTTGAATAAAGGCAAAAGATTGACTGATGATGTAATTATTCTTATGTTTTTTGCGTCTGCATAGGCATGTATAAGGTGAGAAGAAACAAAACTTACAAAAATAAAAATTCCAATCATTATTTTGATATTTTTTTTTATGTGTAAAATTTTTTCAATTTTTAATGAAAATAAAAGTTGAACTGAAAAGATTAAGATAAAAAGAATCAGAGCATAAAAGTAAGATGACGCTGGTAAATTGAAAATTTCCCTCCCCCCAATAACAATTAGATTCAAAACTTCCATATTTATGTGAAATCTGTATTGGGCAAAAACCTTAAAATTTATAAAAAGTAAAAAAATTATTAAACTTAAAATTAAACTTAAAATTATTTTTAAAATTTTTGGGTTAGGAATTAGAAATTTTAATATTAAAGCAAATGGAAAAATAAACAGCAAAATAAAAAAAGAATGGCCTGAAATTGAAATAAAAAAATATAATAATGAATATGGGTTTGATTTATTCATAAGGAATTGAGAATAAAGCAGAAAAACACCAAAAATAAAAAAATAGTTAAATAAGAAAAAAATTCCAATAGGCTGTTTTTTTTTAAATAAATCATTAAAACGCATTTTTGTCTCTGTATGGGTTATGATTATTGAATAAGAAGGCTGTTATCTTCAGTTCCAAAAATTTCATCTGAAAAAAGAAGGTTTTGTGTTTGAATCTTTTCAACATAGCATTTTATGCATATGGCACATTTTGTTCTGCATATCGGATCTTTGCTGTCAAATTCCCCAAAACAGTCCAAATGTGCATCAATAATTTGTTTTAAAATCTTTTTTTTGTTCATTTTATCTCCATTGCTTTGAGAATTGAGTTATGAATGTGTCCGTTTGAAGCGATTATTTCATTCATGTATGGATTATAATCATTGTTTTTTAAATCGGTAATTATTGCTCCTGCTTCGTGAGCAATAATAATTCCAGCTGCCGTATCCCATGGTTTAAGGTTTTGTTCAAAAAAGCCTTCAAAAACTCCAGATGCCACAAAACAAAGATCAAGTGCAGCAGATCCAAGTCTTCTTACTCCCCTTGAAATTTTGAGCACATTAAAAAACCTTTGGGAAAGTTCATCAAGTATTTCCATAAAATTATATGGAAAACCAGTTACAATCAGGCTGTCATTGATGTTTTTTTTATCTGATACATAAATTTTTTTTTGGCCAAGATATGAACCATTATGACTAACTGCCCAGTAAAGCTCGTCTGTATATGGATTAAAAACAACTCCAATAAGCGGATTTTTATTTTTATATAGTGCTATTGAAACAGAAAATATTGGAAGTTTATTTGCAAAATTTGTTGTTCCGTCAAGCGGGTCTATAATCCATTCGAACTCAGAACTGCCTTCAATTTTACCCTTTTCTTCAGAAAGAATAGAATGGTTTGGAAAATTTTTTGAAATTATTTCAATTATTTTTTTTTCAGACTCTATATCTGCTTCAGTTACTATGTCAACAGGCCCTTTTTTTGCCACTTCAGGATTTTTCCTGAAATAGCTGTTAAGTATTTTACCTGAAGCCAAAGCTGCCTGTTTTGCAATTTCAAGAAATTTAAAATTATCTTCCATAAATATTTTTAGGCCTTTAATTAAACTTAAATAGTTATTAGGCGAAAACGAGAATTTTGTTTCAGTTCATTGAAGATAAAAAATTTAACCTTTAGAATACATTTTGAATCTAGAACAGAAATGGACAAAAAAGGCCGTTTTCGTTCAGCAACTAAATAACATTTTTTGAAACTAAAGCAATTCACTTATATCATCAAGCTTTTTATCAAGAATATTATACAGGTTTTCAAGGCTTGGCCGTTTTTTTGCAATAATTGAAACAGCATTATATTTTTTTTCAAGCACTTCTATTGTTTCACTTTCAACCAAATCTGCTTTGTTAAGTGCCATAATCATTGGTATATGGCTTAGTTTAAGTTCACTTACAATATTATTTACAGCCTCTATCTGGTTTTCCATCAAAGGGTTTGAAATATCTGCAACATGCAGAAGAATATCTGCCGACTCAAGTTCTTCAAGTGTTGCTTTAAATGCAGTTTTCAGGTCTTTAGGAAGATCTCTTATAAATCCAACAGTATCAGTTATTATTACTTCCCTTTCCCTTGGGAACCTTAATCTTCTTGATGTAGGATCAAGGGTTGCAAAAAGTTTGTTTTCAGATATTACTTCGCTTTGGGTTAAAGTGTTCAAAAGTGTTGATTTCCCTGCATTTGTGTATCCAATTATTGAAATTACAGGAATATTGTTTTTTTCTCTTTTTGCCCTTTGTTTTTCCCTTGTCTGCTGAACTTTTTTAAGTTCCTTTTCAAGTCTGTTTATCTGTTCCCTTGCACGTCTTCTGTCTGTTTCAAGTTTTGTTTCTCCGGGGCCTCTTCCTCCGATTCCTCCTGCAAGTCTTGAAAAAGCAGTGTTTTGCTGCATTATAAGTCTTGGCAGAAGGTATTTTTGTTGTGCAAGAGCTACCTGGAGTTTTCCTTCCCTTGTTTTTGCCCTTGATGCAAAAATGTCTAAAATAAGCTGGGTACGGTCAATTACTTTAATATCAAGTGTTTGGGAAATGGAGTTTATCTGGGACGGGCTCAGTTCCTGGTCAAAAATAATAATTGAGGCGTCTTTGCTAAGTGCAGTTATTGAAAGCTCGTTTATTTTTCCTTTCCCGATTAGAAATTTGGGGTCAGGTTTTTTTCTTGACTGAAATATCCTTTCAACAGTTTCAACCCCTGCTGTTTTTGCAAGTTCCTCAAGCTCATCAAGTGAATTTTCAGCTTCATATTTTGACTGGTCAGAAGCATTAATCAAAATTGCTTTTTCAGATGATTTCCCTTTTTTGGAAATTGGAGTTTTTTTTGATATTTCTTCTTCAATTGAAGATATAAGTTCAAGACAGTTATTGTTTAGATCATAAATTTCTTTTTTTTCGCTTGTATAATAGGGTGTTTTACTTTTTTCATCAAAAATAAGATGTGCGTAAAATATTCCCTCAGGATTTCCTTCAGCATTAATTGTAATGGCACATATAAGGTCAAGTCTTAAGAGTGCAAGGTCAGAAAGGTCATCAGAAGAAAGCCCTTCATCTGGTTTAAGATGGGTATGAACGCATCTCAGGCCTTTAAGTCTTCCAGATGAAGCCCTGTAAGAAGAAAGGTCTGGAATCATTATCTGCTGGTTTGTACCGATTATTACGGTTTCAATATTGCCTCTTCTGTCAATTAAAACTCCAATTTGTCTTTTAATGAGTTTGGAAAAAAAAGCCATTTTTTCAGCGGTTTCAAAGGAAATAATAAGTTCCGGCGATGTTTTTTCATAATAAAGAGATTCAATTTCTTTTAAAATTGAACCCCTGATTCCTTCTGTTCTTCCAAAAATTTTTTTCATTTAGTTTTTCCCGATCAGGAATAGTTGTGAGCAAGTTCTTCAAATCTTGTGTATCTGTCAATAAAAGCCATGTTCACGGTTCCAACAGCACCGTTTCTGTGTTTTGCTATTATAAGTTCGGCAAGACCCTTGTTTGGGTTGTTTTCGTCTTTGTTATAAACTTCATCCCTGTAAATAAAGGAAACTATGTCTGCATCCTGTTCAAGAGCTCCAGATTCCCTCAAATCTGAAAGCATTGGCCTTTTATCGCTTCTTTGTTCAAGGGTTCTGTTCAGCTGAGAAAGAGCAATTACAGGGATATTAAGCTCTTTTGCAAGCATTTTTAATGATCTTGAAATTTCTGCTATTTCAAGGTCTCTTCTGTCTGATTTTGTCTGAGCATTCATCAGCTGAAGATAATCAATAATTAAAAGTCCAAGGCCTTTGTCCATTTTTAGTCTTCTTGCTTTTGTTCTGATTTCAAGAGGGTTGACGTCTGGAGAATCATCTATGAAAATCGGAGCTTCATATAAAACAGCTGCTGCACTGTGAACTCTTTCCCAGTCATCTTTGTCGAGATACCCGCCTCTTATTTTAGCTGAGTCTACCCTTGCTTCTGCAGTAAGAAGCCTCATAGAAAGCTGTTCTTTAGACATTTCAAGTGAAAAAATACCAACTGGTGTATTTGATCCTATTGCTACATTTCTTGCAAGGTTTAAGGCAAAGGCTGTTTTACCCATTGCAGGTCGAGCTGCAAGTATGAGAAGATCTGAACCCTGAAGTCCTGATGTTATTTTGTCAAGAGTTTTGTAACCTGTTGGTATTCCAGTTATTTTACTGTCCTTACCTTGTCTTTCATCCAGTGTATTTATATTGAGGTCAATTAAAGCATCTAGCGGAGAAAAATTTGGCCTTTGTTTTTTTTCTGTAATTTCAAATATTTTTTTTTCTGCAAAATCAAGTATTTCTGATGCTGTTCCTGCCTCACCATAGCATTTTGTTATAATTTGTGAAGCAGAATTTATTAACCGTCTTAAATGGGATTTATCTCTAATTATTCTTGCATAATCAACAGGATTTGGTGCAATTGGTGAAAGTTCAATTATGGATGCAAGCTCTTTTTTCCCGCCTGCATTTTCAAGTTCGCCTCTTTCTGTGAGGTGATTTGCAAGAGTTACAAGATCAATTGGCTTGTTGTTGCTGAAAAGATTCAGCATTGAAGTATAAATAAGGCTATGGGAATTTTTATAAAAATCCTCTGGATTTACAATGTCTGCAACATCAAGAAGGGTATCGTTATCAAGTAGAATTGTTGCTAATAAAGACGATTCCGCCTCGTAATTCTGGGGCGGAATCTTTGCTTCAAAAATTTTTGAAACATCAGTATTTTTTGCCATGTCCAAACTCAGTCTTTCAGCCGGAATAAATCCGGCTGAAAATTATATGTAAAATACTTATGCTTTTAATAGATAAAAACCTGATTATTATTCTTCAGGAAGAACAATAATTGTAATTTCAGGCTCAACATCTTTATAAATTCTAACAGGAATTGAGTATTCACCAATTTCCTTGATAGGCTTTGTAAGAAGAAGCATTCTTTTTTCGATTGATACATCCTGTTTTTCAAGTTCATCAATAATATCCTGAATTGTAACTGAACCGTAAAGTCTGTTTTCTTCTGCGACCTTGGCACGTATTTCACATTTAACACCTTCAAGACGTTTTGCCATTTCTTCAGCAATTTCTTTTTCTTTAGCTATTTGTGCCTGAACTTTTTTAGCTTCCTGTTCCATTAGCTTTCTGTTCGCATCAGTAGCTAATACAGCTTTTTTTTGGGGAAGCAGATAATTTCTTGCATATCCGTCAGCAACATTCACTTCGGATCCTATAATTCCAAGTGAACTTATTGTTTCTTTAAGTATAACTTTCATTAGTCCTCCATGTAAATTACAATCAAATTGAGCTTTTAAATAAGGTATGTTTTTTATTCAACTTTTCCCACATAAGGCAGAACTGCAATATGCCTTGCCCTTTTAATTGCAGTACTCAGCTCTCTTTGATGTTTTGCACATGTTCCTGTTATTCTTCTTGGAATTATTTTTCCTCTTTCAGTAATGAAGTGCTTTAAGGTTTTAGGATCTTTGTAATCTATTGTAATGTTTTTATCAACGCAGAATTTGCATACTTTTTTTCTTCTGTAGACCTTTTTCTTTTTTCTTTTAATATAAGCCATGATTACAGGTCCTCCTCTGTGCTTGTTTCAGTAATTTCAGAATCGAGTTCAGATTTATCTTCAGCTGCTGGCTGCAAGTTTTCTTTTTCTTCCATTTCAGCCTTAATCTGCTCAATATTTGCATTTTCATCAATAAGAACGGTAAGGTATCTCATTACTTTTTCATCAAGTCTTAAGTATCTTTCCATTTCTTTGATAAGATCCCCTGGTGCACAGAATTCAACTCTATAATAATGTCCCCTGGTTTTTTTTCTGATTTCATAGGCAAGTTTAAGAGAACCCCAGTCATCAGTCTTTAAGTGAACGCCTCCACTTTTTTCAACTTGGGAAAGCATTCTGCCATAGATTTCTTCCCAGGTTTCTTTGCCTGTGTCAGGATCCATGACAATAATAGTTTCATAACGCTTCATAAAACCTCCTTGTGGTTTTTAAAGCCCCAATAAAATTTGGAGCAAGGAATAATTTGTATTTACAAACCAAAATCTATTAGCATCAGATTTTTTTATTGTCAAATTTTATCTTTAAATTAAAGGTGATTATTTAAAATGTATTAACAATGGACTAAAAATAAATTTTTTAGGACTTTAATTATAGACAAAACAATATTTTAAAATAAAAATTGTTTTGTTTCCTATATATACTGCTATATAAAACAATGTTAATTTTAATTAAGCTGCTAAAATTAAAAGATTTTATTATTTATCTGTTCTTAATGTCATAATTAAATCTGCATTAAAAAATAATGAAGAACTTAAAAAAATTGACATCAAGACTCTAGTTTTGCTATGAAATAAGAAATTTTTTATTTTCGGAAGGGTCATCCGAAAAAAATATTTTTAATTAGTAACTAAAACTAAGGAGAAAAAGAAATGAAGAAAGTATTGGTTGCAGCTATGGCTGTAGCTCTTGCAGCAGCAATGTGCGTTCCTGCAAGTGCTTTTGAAAACGAGTTTGGTGGTTATTGGAGAACCAGAGCTTATACACAGCAGGATTTTTCTGGTGATAAAACTGAATCTGCAGATCTTCAGCAGGTTGATACAAGAACCCGTCTTTATTACACAGCTAAATTTTCTGATGATTTCAAATTTGTAAATAAGTTTGAATTTGATGGTGTCTGGGGTGATACTGACGATGATAGTTATGGTGATGTTGGAACAGATGGTGTTGCTGTAGAAGTTAAAAATTCTTATGTAGATTTTAATCTAGGATACTACAATTTTAAAATTGGTGCTCAGGCTGGTTATCTTGGACGCGGTTTTATAATGGATGATGATTTTGCCGGTGCAGTAATTACAGCTAATTTGGGAGATATTTCTGTTCCTTTCTATTGGATTAAAAATTATGAAGGTGGTGAAGGAAAAGATAAGAATAAAGCCGATATGGATACTATTGTAATTACTCCAGAATTTAAATCTGGAAACTTAAAAGTTAGTCCTTACTTATCTTACACATATATTGATAAAGCTAAAGGCGAAAATATTGATGATTTAGCTGGTGATGAATTGGTTGAAGCTCTTGAATTAGATGAAAATTATCCTTTTAGTGAGCAAGTTAATAATAGTTATCTTGATTTAAAGGTTGCTACTATAGGTTTGGATTTGGATTTGGCCTTAACAGATAACTCTAATATTTGGTTTTCAGGTTTTTATCAGTATGGTGAATTAAACGGTGGTCTTGAAGTTTTTTCTGGTGACGCCTATAAAGCTGAAGCAGATATATCTGCATATCTGATGGCTTTTGGTGGAAATATTGATGTTGAAGGAATTGATATTCATGGACAATTTTTTTATGCATCAGGCAATGATCAAGATGAGCTTAGTGAAGACAACTTTGATGATGCAACAAATAAACTTGATTTTGATTTAGATGGGTTTATGGATGTTACCCAGGGTCAGTCCTACTACTGGGCAGAAATCATGGGTTATGGAATGGTTGATAACCAGGTATCTGCCGGCTCATGTGCAGATAAAATTTCAAACATAATGGCATTCAATATTGGTGCTTCAATGTCTCCAGTTGAAAAGCTAACTGTAGGTGCTGATATTTGGTATGCAATGCTTGCTGAAGATGATGCAGCAGGAGAAGATTATCTTGGAACAGAACTTGACCTTACAGCTTCTTACAAAGTAATAGATAACCTTACTCTTGATGTTGTTGCAGCTTATCTTTTTGCTGGTGATGCAACAGGCGAAGAAGATCCAATGGAAATTGGTGCACAGCTTTCACTTAGTTTCTAACAGTTTTTTTTAGTTTATATAGTTTTTTCTAAAAGCTCTCTTGAAAAAGAGAGCTTTTTTATTTGTTAAAAACAAAACATGAATTTAGTGCAACAATTTTTAAATTTAAAAAAATTTGATGAATTAAGTTTATTATTTTATAAAAATATGAACCTGGTAATTATTTTAATTTTGCTTCATTTGACTTTGTCAAATTGAAGTTATTTCATCAGGCTTTAAAAGGGCTCAATTTAGGTAAAATTTTAATTTACAGCCTCATACAATTTTTTTCTGAATAATTTAAAACTTTCAGGCTCATTTCCCAGATTAAATATAAAATTTTTGCATTTGGAATCATTAAAAAAAATTTTTATATCTACAACAGACTGCCCTGGATATGGGGGGATATCTTTATTTTTGTCATATTCAATTTTATTAAAAAGCTCAATAAGTTCACAAAAAAATTTTTCATCAATAAAAATTGTTTTTTCGTATTTTTCCCATGAAGAAAGGCTTTGTGGATTTTTGGCAAAAGGCTTAAGCTTTTTAATCACAGAGCTTACTTTCCCGCTTCTTTGAACTTTAACAGTCAAGTCAGATTCAAGGGGGTTATTTTCATGATAATAAATATATTCAATTAAGTTGGAATTTGTTTTGTCTTTGATTTGGGGATCTGCATTTGACGATTTGCTGCATGAGTAAATGCCCGATAAAATTAAAACAAATAAAATCATTTTTTGTTTTTTTGAAATTTTCATTTTTATTTTCACCAAAAAAAACCTCCTTTGCATTTATGCAAAGGAGGTATAATTTAAAGATTAATTTATGGAAGCATTACTGTATGTGCTTCTGGAATACTAAAGTCAAAGTCCTGTGGATTGTCGTATGAAATAGTCCAGGCTTCTGACCATTCAGGCCCTGAATTTATGCTTCCGTCTGTACCAGAGTTTGCTGCTGTTAAAACTCCGCTTCTGCTTCCCTCTATCCAGATTCCGTCTTCTTCAGGATTTTCTGAATTATATGGTGCCCAAGCAAGATACCTCCAGTGCACATTCCATGATATAGGCTGAAAATTTTCATAGTCCTCATCGTCGTCATCATAATAATGCACAGCAACAGTATAATCTCCATAAAGCCCGTTGGGATTTGAGGCACCGCCTGAAGACAGGGTAGACATCCCCCATTTGCCTATGTAATGTTCAGGTCCATATCCATAAGTATTGTCAAAATCAAGATAAGGGTGTGTAGCACTTGCACCTTCTCTATGGCTGTAATAGACTGTATCACCAGTTGCACCTTCAAAATCAGGTTCTTTTACATAAAGATCTACGTCACTGTTATTTTGTCCCCAGCTCAGTGTGATTGTCATGCTTGCCGGGCTTGCGTCAGAATTGACTATAACTCTTTTGAATGCTGCCCAATGGGAAAAGCTGTTTTCTTTGCTTGCCAGAAAAACAACTTCATTGTCTCCTTTTTTTAAAGGAAGAACGATTTCAAATGAGCCGTCACCGCTTCCTGCAGTGTTGTTTACAGAGGTGCTGTAGGCTTCATCTGTAACAACAATATTAATATTGTTTACAACTGAGCCCTCAACTTGTGCATTCCCCCCTAAAACAGTTCCTTTTATTACAATTGCATTGTCTTTGGTTTTGTAAAGAGTTTCTCCGTTTTCAGTTTTTTCTTCTGTTGCAAGGACATCTTCATCAATATTTTTTGCTTTTATAGATGTAATTGTTATTTCAGGGAATACACTGTCATCTGAAAAACCTTTATCTGCTGAAATTTTTAATGCATCAAAAACAGAATCACTTACTGCAAAACTGTATCCGAATTGTTTAAAGTAATTGTAGCTGTATCCAGGATCACTTGCACTTGGGCCCCCATTGTAGATATAAAAACCAGTTCCATCTACATATTTAATATATCTTGTATCTTTATTTGGAAAATTTGGGTCATAAACATAAAGCTTGCATTCACCTGACTGTTCTATTGATGCCTTATAAACTGAAATTGCATGTCCTGCACTGAGCTTTAGGCCGTCAGTAGTATTAATAGCCTGATACATTCCGACAAGAGCAGGAACACCAGTAACATAAATTGTTCCAATATAAGCCTTTGCAACATCAGCTGAAGAGGCCCTTTGAGAAGAAAGTTCTTTGCTCACATATTGATTCCATATTGCAGATTCAGCAGCATGAGCCCTGCTTGCAAGTTCAATTGCTGTTGAATCATCAACCCAGGTTGATGTCTGCTGGGGGTCATGGTATTTTGAGCGAAATCCGGTTCCGTGTTTTCTGAACCAGTAATTTGCCCATGTACACATTCCCATGCAGTTACCGCCCCTTGAAGATTTGTAATATGCTCCATAGTTTGGAATATACCATCCCTCGCCAGATGGCCTGAAGCCTGAATCTACATTTAAATCGCCTGTAAGAAATGCCTGCCAAATTTTTAAAGTTCCAATTGCAACATAAACGCTTTTAATTGTATTGCCAGAGTTTTGAACTGTTTTATACGATGCAGGAACTTTTCCGCCAGAAAGTGTTGAGCCAAAAGTTCGTACTTCAAAAGTTATTGTTTTATTGGTTTTATCTATTGAATCAAACCCAAGCCCCTCAAGGGTTCCATCTGAGTTGTATGAATAAAAGAGCCAGCTGTCTATGCTGGTTGCATCAGAGACAGGCAAAGTTACTTTTACAGGTTTGTTAAATAGTTTGTATTCATTCCAGACAGCTGAACCAGATGTTTCAATGATATACATTTTACTGCCTAGATCAAGATTTTCAGGAAGTCCTGTCTGGCCGGTAATATCAGCCATTTCTACCGAAAATTCAATTGATTCATTAACAGCACCTTCAGGAATTTCAATTTTAAAATTTGGAATGTCCGGGCTTGTTATTGTCCCTCCTGAATCTGCAATTGTACTTGAGCTTAAGTTTATCTCAACAGGATTTGACGCAGAGATATCTGCAACTGTGATGTTTCGTTCTCCTGCAGGTATTTGCACGTCGTCATTTGTATCTTTATCATCAGAATCACTGCTGCTGCAGGCAAATGTTAATGCTAGAAAAAGTGCTAAAAGTAAAATTTTCAAAAAATTTAGCTGATTTCGTTTTCCCATAATTTTTCCCTCTCCCTTTTTTCAAAATCACAAGTTAAAATAAACTTTTTTATACTTAGTTGGTGAACGAAAACGGCCTTTTTTGTCCATTTCTGCGTCAGATTCAAAATTTAATCCTCAAAATACTAAATGTATCCTAAAGGTTAAATTTTTCATCTTCCTTGAACTGAACAAAAAATTCTCATTTTCGGCCAATCACTACTTATAAGTAATTAAAAAAGTTAAAATTTTGGCATCTATTCAGCTGATTTGGAACGCTTGCTGCTTTTTCTGAGCCTCGTTATGCAGGATCTAAAAAATTTATCTCCTGAAACCAGCTTGAAAATACAGTATCCGTTCTTTAAGCAAACTGGTTTTTAACAGTTCTTAGCTGAATAGTTTAAAAATTGAATGTTTATATAATATAGCATTTTTTAAGGGATTGAAATATAATTATTTTTCGTTTTTACTTTGAAGAGAGTAAATGTATTTTAGTTTAAATGTCTGATAAGGATGGGTATAATTCTTTTAAAGGCCATATAACTTGTTGAACGGAAACGGCCTTTTTTGTCCATTTCGGTGTGAGATTCAAAATTTAATCTTCAAAATACTCTATGTATCCAAAAAGTTAGGTTTTTATTAATAATAAACAGCAAGCCACAAAGTCTCTATATTTTTCTCAGTTGCAAGGACTCTGTGTCTTGAATGGGGCTCAATATTCAAATAATCCCCTTTTTTGAGATAAATTGTTTTTGAATTTTTTTCAAACTGAAGAAGTGCACTTCCCTGTAGCACTAAAACAAATTCACTCATTTTTTCGTCATACCAGAAATTTTTTGGCGAGGATTGACCCTTTGAAACAATTTTTTCAATTTTGATATTTTTAGTTTCAATTATTGTTTCAAACAACTCTTTTTTTATTTTTTCAGGGATATTTTGAAAAAATGAGCCTTTCATGAAAATTTATCTGCTGAAATCTTTTATTGAAGATATAAGCCCGTTTTCAGAAATTTCAAATTCTGTATATCCTTCAATTCTGATTTTATCGCCTTTTAGAATATCTTTTGAAATATCTTGTGCAAGTATTCCGTCAAAAAAGATTTCTGCTGTTGCAGTATTGTTTTCAACTGCAATTGTAATCATTGTTTTTTGTTTGGATTCAAAAATTTGGGCTGATGATCTGCATATTTCCAAAAATTCTTTAATTCCTTTTGTTTTTACAATGGAATTTTTTTCTGTCAGATTTTCAAAGGAAATATCAGGGTCTAAAATTTCAGTCATGGATTCAAAGTCAGATTTGTTAAATAAGTCAAGATAATTTAAAACTATTGATTTTATTGTTTCTCTGTCCATTTTTTTCCTATTTTTTTTGAAAATACAAAACTATGCTTTTTCCACAGACCGGATTTAAAATTTTATCAAGAAATTTTGTAATAAATGGCTTTTTTATAATATCCCACTCAAGAAATTTTTTGTAGATATTTACTGCTCTGCTGTCTTCACGGCTTGGACCAACCAGACATTTTAGCCACCAGTAGGGAGAGTGAAGGCTGTGTGCAAAATGATATCTTAAAAACCTGCAGTTTTTGTCTTTAAAAATATTTTTAATCTGACTTTTCCTGTAAATTCTAACATGTCCCTGATTTGCATTAAAATAATCATCTGAAAGCATCCAGCAGATTTTTTCGGGCCATGTTCTTGGAACACTTACAGCAAGTGTACCGTTTTTTTTAAGAACCCTAAGTATTTCAGAGGCAGCCTTGTTGTCATCTGGAATATGCTCCATTACTTCTGAACATATTACTATGTCAAAGGATTCGTCTGCAAATGGAAGCTTTGTTATGTCAGATGTTACAAGATTCCATGTTCCTCCGCCTGAAAAGCCAAGTTTATCGTGATATTCCAGGCGGTCCTTTGCAAGAAGAAGATCGTTATAATTAAGGTCTGCTCCAACAGACATTACATTTTCACGGGAATAAACAGCAGCAGTGTGTCTGCCGGGGCCGCTTCCTATATCTAGGACTTTTGCTCCTTTTTTCATTGGCAGATATTTGAAATCAACGGTTATCATAAATTACCTCCTCATAGGCTTTAATGGTTTTTTCGGCAGCCTGTCTCCATGTAAATTTTGAGTGAACCCTGTTGAATCCTGCTTCTCCGAGTTCTTTTCTTTTCTGGGGATTATCGAGAAGATAATTAACAGCATTTTCAATTGCCTTTGGATCTTTTGGGGGAACAATAATTGATGCATCACCTGCAACTTCGGGAAGTGCTCCGCCTGAAGTTGTAATTACTGGTGTTTTTGTTGCCATTGCTTCTCCTACAGGAATACCAAATCCTTCATATACAGAAGGTACAACAGCAATAGTTGATTTTGCATATTCTTTTACAAAATCGTGGTGTGAAAGCCTTCCTGTAAAATTTACGAGATTAGAAATGCCAAGTTTTTTTATAAGCTTTTCAATTCCGCCGTTTTCTTTTGGTTTACCAATTACAGTAAGTTTAATTTCTCTTTTTTTAGAAATTTCATAAACTGCCTGGAGAAGATAATAAAGACCTTTAAGCGGAGTATCTGCACTGTTTGTACATATCAGAGTGTTTGGTTCCCTGTTTATTTCTTCCATTGGGTGGAAAAGATCAAGATTTATTCCGTTTGGAACAACAATAAATTTATCTTTGTCTATTTTATATTCACGGGAAATATCGTTTTTGGAAAATTCTGAAACTGTTATAATTTTAGGAAGTTTTCGTGAAACCCTTTTCTGCATTCCAATAAATGAATACCATCTGTAATGTTTTAGTTTTTTCCAGGGAGCTCTTACGCTTGCAATGGCAAGTTTTCTGTCAACAGTCATAGGATGATGAATTGTAGCAATTACTGGAATTTTTCTGTTTATTGCCCAGATGCCGTATGAAAGCGATTGATTGTCGTGGATTATATCGTATTTGTCAAATTTGTTCTTTAAATAGTCATAGGCTCTGAATCCAAAAGTAAATGGTTCTGGATACCCCATTGTGCTTACTCCAAGCCATTCCATAAGATTTACAGGACTTTTAAGCTCCTTTGCAGTCGGTACTCTGAAAAGATTTTCAGGATCATAAAGATCAAGGGTTTTTACTGGAATAAGATTAACTTTTCCTTCTAAAAGAGGGTCTGGAGGTCCTGCCAAAACATCAACGTGGTGACCCATTTCAGCCATTTCCCTTGCAATATTTCTTACATAGACACCCTGGCCGCCTGAATGAGGATTACTTCTGTAGCTTATGATACAGATTCTAAGTTTTTTTTTCTTTGACATATATTTACTCTGATTTGTTTAGTATAAAAAAATTGAATTACGTCTAATAAGGGAAAGCGTCAAGGAAAAATTGTTTAAACTAGGTTTTAGTTCCTGAGGGTAAACTCGTCAATATAAATGTATTCTATGTTGGAAAATATACGTTTTCTGATCTGATTTTCTATTATAACAAGGATTTCATCTTTGCTGCCTGTGCTTATTTCTTTTCCAGAATATGGTGATACAGCTATTGATGCTGCAAATGAAATTCTTTCCCATTTTCTTCTCATTTCTTTTATTCCGTCTGAATCGCTGAATCTGAAATCAAATGAAATGGAAAGATAGCTTCCGTCGGAAAGTGAAGTAGAAAATCTAGTTTTAAATGAAGGTAAATTTTTTATTTCTTCTTTTGAAGGATTTCCCTTGTTGTTTTCTGTGATTTTTCTTTCAGTAAAAAGCCTGTATTGCCGGTTTCTTGTCTGATAAATATCTCCAAGTCCTTTGAATTTGAATTTTCTCTGATAATATTGGTGATAAATAAGGCCAGAAGCTGTGATAAAAATTAAAAGAGCTGTAATAATAATATATTTAATGTATTTTTTTTTCTTATTGGTTTTATTCATCAGGATTGTACCTTGCTTCAAATCTTATTGAGAGAATTTTACCAGGCTTGAGCTGTGGAACAATATTTATATCCCACTCTATTTTAATATTTCTTTGATCAAGAGCAGTTATTTGTGCATAAATTTTTTCTCCTGCCTGATCCTGGATAAATTGTGGGTCATCATCTGAGTATATCTCGTAATCTAGTAAGTTTGTGTGCTCTTTAACAAATTCACACTGCCAGTCCCAAAGTCTTGCATCTCCCGAAGCCATAACTTTTTCAAACATTTTGAAGCTGTCAAATATTACAAAGGATCCATCTTCTGAAAGTTCGGCCTGATAACCACTTAAATGATTCAAAGTAAAAAATCTGTCAACTATTTTTATAAGTTGATTGCCTCTGTATAAAAACATGCTCAAATGCCATGGGTCTCCACACATAGTGCCTTGTCTGTTTATGCAGCCTTTGATTCTTAGTGCTTTTGTTCCATCAGCCTTTGTATAATAATAAGGTTTTCCTGTGAAGTATTCACCTTTTACAAGTTCAGTCTGGGGATAATAGGGCAATTCGTTTTCTACATATGATATATAGTTTGAAAAATGGTTTGTTTCAAAATAAATGATTTTTTTATCTGGATCTATATTTTTTGGATTGACTTCTGTCCATTTGCCAAGGATAGGGTCGTAATATTTTATGCCTATTTTTTGTGATGAATCTGAAAATCTGGGAAAGTATGGAATACCAAGTGTTATTTTTTTATTAAATATAAGACCTTCAGGAGAAAATTTAATGCAGTCTCCGGCCTGGCTTATTTCAGGTTCAAGATCAGCTGGCAGATAATCCTGTTTTTTCAAGACTATGGTTTCATTTGAATTTAGAGCGTTTTCAGGAAAAATTGCCAGGGCTTTGCTGTCTGAAAATTCAAGGTCTACAATACCGCCTTTACTGCCAATTTCTTTGGAAGATGTCAAAATTTTGTCATTATTTGTGTTTGTTGTTTCATTATTGTCGCATCCATGGGATGACATTATTAAAACTATCATTATAATTGATTGGAAAATTTTTGAATGTTTCATATTATTCTCTTTTTTGAAATATTTTTAAATTAATATTTAAGGTGATAAAAGCAATTTTTGTACCAAAAAAGAAAGGGGTTTTTAGAAATGGATGAAATTTTATCTAAATTTCCGGTTTATCTTGTAAACAAGTTTAAAAATATTCCTGATCCGGAAAAAATGAATGTTCTTGAAAATGCAAAACTTTTAAATATTTCTGAATTAGAACCAGATGAGGACATGATTGAAGCCTTTGATGAAGCAATAAGATATAAGGATGCTAAAGTATCGCTTATTCGGCTTATGCTTGAGGGAATAATAGAAGATGATGTAAATGACAGGCTTGAAGCAAAGGAAATTGCAGCTTCCCTTTTGAATAAATATCCTATTTCAGAGGTGATGAAAGTTTATGAGGAAAAGTACAGGGCAGAGGCAAATTAAGGTTATCCTTGTTATGGCTTTGACTGCTGATGGTTTTACTGCAAGATTTTCCAATGAGTACACTGACTGGTCTTCTGCTGCTGATAAAAAGCTTTTTTTAGAAATATCAAAAAAAGCAGGGGTGGTAATAATGGGGAAAAATACTTATAATACATTAAAATCACCCCTAAAAAACCGTCTAAATATTGTTATGGGTAAAAATGATATAAATCAGGTGGAAAAAAATTTGAGATTTTTTTCAGGAGATCCTTTACTTCTTCTTGAAGAACTTGAAAATCAGGGCTTTAAAGAAGCTGTTTTATGCGGAGGAGCTTCAACAAATACAGTTTTTTTTGAAAAGGATGCAATTGATGAGGCAGTATTTACAATTTCACCTTTAATGTTTGGTAAAGGAATTTCTGTGTTCAATACCAAAATTAATTGCAGGCTTTTTTTAGAGGAATGTAAAAAAATAGATAAAAATACAATTATGCTCAGATATCTTTTTAATAAGGAATAATCATGAAAAAAAATCTAACTCAAAAACAGGGGCCGCCGGTTTTTGTGATATCATGCGGAGAAGGTATAAACGGTGAACAGCTTTTAAAATCAGCACTTGTTCAGTTCCCTGATTACAGATGCCAGTTAAAAAAAATTGCCCATGTCAAAAGAAAAGAGCAGGTTGAAAAGGCTGTTCTAGAAGCTTTGGAAGTCGGCGGAATTATTCTTCACACCCTTGTTTCAGACGATATAAGAGCTCATCTTGAAAGTTTTGCCGCAAAACATAATATTTCAGCTATTGATGCAATGGGGCCTCTTCTTGATATTTTATCAGAAAAATTTAATGAAAAACCAATTTGTGAGCCAGGAAGGTTCAGGCGTTTTAACCAGGTTGATATGAACAGGATAAATGCAATTGAATTTGCAGTATCCCATGATGACGGAGTAAATCCCCATGATCTTGAGCAGGCTGAAATTATTCTTGTAGGAGTTTCAAGATCAGGGAAAACTCCCCTAAGCATGTATCTTGCCTTTCAGGGATGGAAGGTAGCAAATGTTCCAGTTGTTATTGATCTGCCTCTTATTGAAGAACTTTTATTAGTTGACAAAAGAAGAGTAATTGCACTTTTTATTGATACAGAGCAGCTTATGTCCCACAGAAGAATCAGAAGGGGAAGGGTAGGTATGGATAATACAGGTATAGATTATTCTTCAGCATCTGGTGTTTTTAAAGAGGTTGAGGCTGTAAGAAAGCTCTACAGGCAAAACAGGTTTACAATGATAAATGTCAGTAATAAGCCAATTGAATCAAGTGCAGAAGAAGTTGTTTCTATTATAAAAAGAAGGTTTCCTGGTGGAGCTCATAAGTAGCTGCTGAACAAAAAAATTTAGTTTTCGGCCAACCACTAAATAGCTGATGAACCAAAACGGCCTTTTTTGTCCATAAAATACTAAATGTATTCAAAGGTTAAATTTTTAATATTTTTTGAACGGAAATAAAATTAAAGATTTTAAATCAATAACTAAAAATTTTGAAATTATAAAAATAAAAAGCTCCGGATTATACCTGGAGCTTTATTTTTTATCAGGCTAAAATCGCATCTAAAAATGACTGTGGATCAAATTTCTGGAGATCCTCAATTTTTTCACCAACTCCAATATATTCAACTGGAATATTAAATTCTTTTTGAATAGCTGCAGCAATTCCACCTTTTGCTGTTCCATCCATTTTAGTAATAATAATTCCAGAAATATTTACAGCTTCATTAAAAATTTTTGCCTGGTTAAGTGCATTTTGACCTGTTGAAGCATCAACAACAAGAAGTACTTCATGTGGAGCTCCTTCAAGGCGTTTATTTATTGTTGATCTTATTTTTACAAGTTCCTTCATAAGGTTGTCTTTGTTGTGAAGCCTTCCAGCAGTATCAATTATAATAATATCTTTTTTTCTTGCAATTCCTGCATCAACACTGTCAAAGGCCACTGCTGCAGGGTCAGTTTTTTCTTTGTGTCTTACAAAATCACTTTCAGATCTTTTTGCCCATTTTTCCAGCTGTTCAATAGCAGCAGCCCTGAATGTGTCAGCAGCTCCAATTAAAACAGATTTGCCTTCTTGGGAGAATTTGTAGGCAAGTTTTCCTATTGTTGTTGTTTTACCAACTCCATTTACACCAGTAACAAGAATTACATGGGGTTTTTCATAATTTTTTTCCTCAGGTTTTTTCATAAATGATAAAAGTTGGTTTTTTATAAAATTTTTTAGTTCTTCCGGGGATTTTATTTTTGATTCGTTTTGTTCAATAAGGGATATAAGCTCCATGGAAGTTTTAACACCAAGATCTGATGAAATAAGCTTTTCTTCCAGCTCTTCAAGGTGTGAAAGGTTTAGCCTGTTTCCGGTAAACAAGTCTTCAATATCTGAAGTAAGAATTTCCCGGGTTTTTGAAAGCCCTTTTTTAAGGGATGAAAAAAAACCTTTTTTTTCTGTGGATTCTTTTTCTTTTGAATCTTTAATTTCTTTTTTTAAGTTTTCTTCAATCCAGGTTTCATTAGAATTTATTTTCTTTTTACTTTTTTTCCCAAATATCATATTTTTACCTCTTGAAATTTAATTTTAATTTAAAAATTATCTGTGCTGAAATCTTATTTTTTTATAAGGTTCAGAAATTATTTTATTAAAAAAATTTATGCTGATAAATACATATTAATTATGCAAAAAACAAGAAAAGTATTTACAGCCGTAAACCAAAGGTTTTTTTATGCTTAAAACAATAATTTGCAGCGGAATATCTTGTGGTGAAAAAAAAATTTTGGAAATAGCACAAATATACGAAATTGAGACTAAAGGCTGTACCATAAAAAATTCACTATCAAGCCCCAAAAAATTTGGTCTTGAAATTGCTTCATCTGAAAAGGATGCTGATTTTAAAAATGCTGAACTAAGTGACGGGGTTGTTTGCATATCAGAATCTGCCTTTCTAGAAAGCGGCTGTTTAATTGAATTGAAAAATTTTTGTATTCAAAAAAATATTCATTTTTATTTTATGGATATTAGTGTTTCAAGTATTCATTCAATATCTGACAAGCTTGGTAACTGGGTTTTTGAAAATGGTATAACTTCTTTAATGTTTAAGACTGATTATACTGTAAATCCTGACAAATCTCAGTTAATAGGAAATATATTTGAGTGTCTTATTTATATACTTCTCATGAAAACAAATCCTGAAGCTCTTGCAGCACCTATTCATGTCAAGGCTCCTGATTATTCTTCGTGTTCTTATTCAGTAGATGCCGTTGTTAATGACCTTTTAAAAACAATTCCTTTAAAGGACAGGGTCATTATTTCAAATATGCCTGAAGCTGAACTCTCTGATGTTTTGCTTGTAATGGGAATTACAATTTTATCAAAATATTATTGGCCAAAAAATAATCTGCTTTTAAATGATTGTATAAAAATTTCCGGAAAACAAAATCTTGAAGAGTTTGAAATTGCTGAAATAATAATAAAAAAATTATGGGAAAATCTTAGAATTACTCATAGAATAAGAATATTAAAATAGTTAAAATCAGCTTTTTATAATTAAATCAGGTTACTTGACAATATTTTTAACTTTGATATTAATAAACAAATTTTTACTAACTTAATAGGGGAGATTTAAAAGTCTGTATTCGACTGCTTAAGTAGTGATTGTCCGAGAGCTGGAATTTTTTGTTCAGCAACTAAGTAGTTATTATAAATTTTGACTTTGATTATGTTTTATTTTTTTATACACCACATCTTTTCAGAAAAATATTTTTACAAACCAGATATTAAATTTTTTATAAATTTTAAAAAAATGGTTTCTATTCTTTTAATAAATTGAATTTTTAATCTAATTAGCGATTGGCCGAAAACGAGAATTTTGTTTCATTCAAGGAAGAAAAAAAATTTAACCTTTAGGATACATTTAGTATTTTGAGGATTAAATTTTGAATCTGACTTAAGAATGGACAAAAAAGGCCGTTTTTGTTCAGCAACTAATTATTTTTATTTTCTTTCAAAAATAGCCTGATGCTTTTGCATTAAATATTTTTGCAAGGACTAATATGTAAATTAATAAATATTTCAGGGAGTTAATATGTCTTTACATACTGTGGAAAAAATCGGCGGCACTTCCATGTCTGATTTTGAAAAAGTTTTAAATAATATAATACTTAAAAATAAAGATAGAATTTATGGCAGAGTTTATGTTGTGTCAGCATATGCTGGAATAACTGATATGCTTTTGGAACATAAAAAAACAAGTGAACCAGGAGTTTACGGTCTTTTTTCAAATGGAGATGATTCATGGGCCTGGGGAGATGCAATAACTAAAGTCGGTGTAAGAATGTGTGAAATAAATGCATCGCTTGAACACCTAGGGCTTGATCTTCAGCTTGCAGACAGGTTTGTCAAGGAAAGAATAGAGGGAGTAAGAAGCTGTTTAATCGACCTTACAAGGCTTTGCTCATTTGGACATTTCCAGCTTGAAGAGCATTTGAGTGCAATAAGGGAAATGCTGAGTGCTCTTGGAGAAGCTCACAGTGCACATAATACTTTTTTAATTTTAAATAACCTTGGCATAAATTCAAGGTTTGTTGATCTGACAGGATGGATGGAAGATGATAACATGTCATTTGATGAAAAAATCAATCATTATTTCAATGACATTGATTTTGCATCAGAACTGCCTGTAGTAACAGGTTACACAAGGTGCAGAGAAGGAATAATGGATACCTATGACAGAGGTTACAGCGAAATAACATTTTCAAAGGTTGCCTGTATTACCAATGCTTTAGAAGGTATAATCCATAAAGAATTTCATTTGAGCAGCGGAGATCCAAAGGTTGTAGGCCAGGATAAGGTAAGAACCATAGGCCAGACTAACTATGATGTTGCAGACCAGCTTTCAGATCTTGGAATGGAAGCAATTCATCCAAGAGCTGCAAAAGGTTTAAGACAACTTGGGATTCCTTTAAGAGTTAAAAATACTTTTGAGCCAGACCATCCAGGAACAATAATAAGCAGTGAATATAAGAGTGTTGAACCAAGGGTTGAGATAATAGCAGGAAGATCAAATTTATATGGAGTTGAAGTATTTGATCAGGATACTGTAGGTCAGTTTGACAGGGATTTTATTGTTACAGAATTTTTCAAAAATTTCAGAATCAGATATGTTGCAAAAAATCTTAATGCAAACACAATTACCCATTATGTTACTGCTTCACTTGAAAAAATTAATAAACTTATAGACTCAATTGAAAAAAAATATCCTTCAGCAGAGGTTTCAGTAAGAAAGGTTGCAATGGTTTCTGCAATAGGAAGCAATATGTCTGTACCAGGATTTTTGGCAGCAGCAGCAAAATCACTGTATGAAGAAGGAATAAATATACTTGCTGTGCAGCAGAGCATGAGACAGGTAGATATGCAGTTTATTATTGAGGAAAATGATTTTAACAAAGCAATTTTAGTACTTCACAGGGAGCTGATTGAAAACCATGATCAAGCCGGCCAATAATAATGTTGACGGAAATTTTTTTAATTGTTATTAAAAAAAGTTTGTTTAACTGAGCGGAATTTATATGATTTTCGCTCTTTTTTATTTTGGAGGTAATGGTGAGTTTTCGTGATTATTCATATTCAGTCTGGTGGAATTTGATTTTAATAACTGCAGGGTCAGTAATTTATGCCTATGGATTAAAGGCTATTGCTGTTCCCCACGGTTTTGTTCCTGGAGGACTGTTTGGTTTTGGAACCCTTATATTTTATTTTTTCAATTCTTTAACACCAGGCATCTGGTTTATTATTTTAAGTATTCCGCTTGTTATTATAGGTTTTTTATATATAAGCAAAAGGTTTATGTTTTATACTTTTTATGCAACCATAGCATTAACCATAGCCTATGAACTTATTTCCCATGACGCAGGAATAGTTAATCAGTTTTACGCTGCACTTACTTCCGGACTGATTTGCGGAATAGGAGCTGGAATAGTACTTAAAAGTCTTGGTTCAAACGGCGGTATAGATATAATTGCAATTATTCTTTATCAGAAATTCAATGTCGGTCTTGGAAAATCCTATATGTTTTTTAATTTAATTATTTTTGGTATAAGTTTTTTCTATTTTAAGCCAGATATTATAATTGCATCACTGATTTTGGTATTTTTGACATCTGCTTCCCTTGAATATGTTTTATCAGCCTTTAACCAGAGAAAAGTTGTATTTATTATATCTGATTTTTCAGATTATATTGCAGACCAGATCATCAAAAATCTTGGAGTAAGTTCAACTTTTATAAATGGTTATGGTGCATATATGAGACAGCCTAAAAATGTTCTTATGACCGTAATAAACAATGTTCAGCTTAAAAGACTTGAAGAAATAGTTTTTACAGAAGATGCAAATGCACTATTTATAGTTGAAAATACATTCAATGTAATAGGCTCGTCTTTTTCAAAAAGAAAAATTTATTAGTCTTTTATTGGAAGATTTTTCAGTTTAAAAATGATCAAATAAAAACATTATTTTATATATGCTTGCCCAAAAATTTCTAATTTTGTAAAATTCAAATATAAACTACAAAATAAGGAGTCGGCCATGAAAGATTTTAAACAAATACTTTTTCCGACAGACCTTTCAGAGATTTCAGGCAAAATGGTTCCCTATGTAAAAATGATGGCAGAAAAATTTGATGCACAGATTCACCTTCTTTTTGTCTGCCGAATGTTTGAAAGCTTGAAAAGCATTTATGTGCCTCATCCTTCGCTTCAGGCAATGGAAACTGAAGTATTTAAAGCTGCTGAAGTAAGGATGAAGGAGTTTGTAAAGGAATTTTTTAAAGGCCTTGATCCTTTGCATAAAGTGGTATTGGGAGATACAGTTGATGAGATCATGACTTATATATCTAAAAATCAAATTGATCTTGTAATTGTGGGCACCCATGGAAGAAAAGGCCTTGAAAGATTTATTTTCGGAAGTGTTGCAAAAAGTGTTTTTCAAAGGTCAAATGTTCCTGTCCTGATAATTAATCCCTACATGGTGGAAAATTTGTAAATTTATGAATTAAGCATTAAAGATTATAATTTCTTTAATGCTTAATTTTTCTAAACTTAAATTATTTGCATTTTAAACTGATATTTGTAAGAAAAATTCAAGACTGATTTTTGTAGATTTAAAGTAAAAAATGGATAGAAACCTTAAAAATATAGATAATTTCAATTTTGGTCAGGATAAAAGTTAAGGATTGAATTGAGGTATTATTTGTTTTATAAAATTTAAAACCTTATTTTTTGTTATTATTATTGTGTTTTAAAAATATTAAAATTTAATTTGTCAGGAGCAAAATGGGCTGGGTAGGAAAGTTGATTGGCGGAACAATAGGCCTTGGTCTTGGAGGACCTTTAGGTGCAATTTTAGGTGCTGCAATAGGACATAAATTTGATAAATCAGAAGATAAATATCTTGAGGGATTTGGCGGCAGGCCGTCTTATGCTTCAAATAATTTTGAAGCAAAACAGCAAAAGGAAATGATTTTTTTTGTGGCAGCCTTTTCCATGCTTGCAAAAATTGCAAAAGCTGATGGACAGATTTCAGATTCTGAAATACAGGCTGTTGAAGATTTTATGAATAATGATTTAAAGCTGGATTCTTCAAGTAAAGCTGCTGCAATTAATATTTTTAGGGCTGCAAGACATTCTTCTGAATCCTTTGAATCTTTTTCAAGGCAATTTTATGAAGCATTCAAAGATCAGGAGCAGATATTAGAGCTAATGATTGATGTTTTGTTTAGAGTTGCTTCAAGCGACGGTTCCATTATTTTAGATGAAGAAATACTTATAAAAAATACATCAGCATTGTTTGGATTTTCAGATGCAAAATTTAATTCAATAAAATCCAAATATGCCAAGGTTAACTCAAATCATTATTATGCCGTGCTGAACTGCTCTCCATCAGATGATCCAGCTTATATAAAAAAGCAGTATAGAAAGCTTGTAAGCGAGTATCATCCAGATAAAATTATAGCAAAAGGCCTTCCAGATGAATTTGTTGAATTTGCCAATGAAAAGTTCAGGGAAATCCAGGAAGCCTATGAAGCTGTTTCCCGTCAGAAAAATTTATAGAATTTTTTTAAAACATTTTTGAATAAATAAAGGGTTAAATTTGTGTTTTGATTTTAAATGAGTAAAAAAAGTTTTTAAGCTGGTAATTAAAATTTATGATTTAAAAAACAGCATCAGGTGCTTTACAAAAAACCTGATGCTGTAAATTTTAGTAAAAATCAACAGAATTAAAAAATTGCCTTTAAATTTTAAATTTTTCAGCTAAGCTTTTTTGCAATCATTGGATTGACAAGCTTTGGATTTGCCTTGCCCTTTGTTTCCTTCATGACTTGTCCCATAAAAAAGCTTATGAGTTTTTTGTTTCCTGCTTTGTATTTTTCTACTTCATCAGGGTTTGCATTAAGAACCTTTTCAACAACAGCCTCAAGCTCACCCTCATCAGATACCTGCTCAAGACCTTTGTCTTTTATTATCTGTCCTGGAGATTTTTTTGTATTTAATGATTCCAAAAAAATTTCTTTTGCAATTTTATCATTGATTTTGCCGTCTTTGAGTGCATTTAGAATTTCTGCAACAAATTCATATGAAATTTCAGATTTATCTGCTTCAATATTGTTTTCTTTAAGATAAGACAAAAAAGTACCTAAAAGCCAGTTAGCAGTGAGTTTGGAGTCTTTTACAATATTTACGCATGATTCAAAAAACTCTGATAATTCCCTTGATGATGTAAGTGTTTCAGCCTGTTGATCTGAAAGATTCAAATCTTTAATAAACCTTTTTTTCTTTTGCTGCGGTAGTTCAGGAAGAATTTTTTGTAATTCATTTTTCCATTCTTCGCTTATTTCAACAGGAACAAGGTCAGGATCAGGGAAATATCTGTAATCATGGGCTTCTTCTTTGCCTCTCATTGAAAATGTCTTGAATTTATCAGGGTTCCAAAGCCTTGTTTCCTGAACAACTGATTGTCCGTCTTCAATCAGGGCAATTTGTCTTGCTATTTCATGCTCTATTCCGTTTTCAACATGCTTGAATGAGTTTAAATTTTTGATTTCAGTTCTTGTTCCAAGCTTGTCACTTCCCTTTGGGCGGACAGAAACATTGGCATCACATCTAAAACTGCCTTCTTCCATATTGCCGTCAGTTATCTGAAGGTATTTTACAATAGCGTGAAGCTGTCTTAAATAATTTCCTGCTTCCTTTGCTGATCGTAAATCGGGTTCGCTTACTATTTCAATAAGAGGAGTTCCAGCTCTGTTTAAGTCAACATAACTTACAGGCATTGAAGAATCGTGGATTAATTTACCGGCATCTTCTTCCATATGTATTCTTGTTATGCCAATTTTTTTTTTATCTCCGGTTATGTCTGAGTCGATTTCAAGATATCCTGAAAGTGCAAGCGGAAGCTCAAATTGAGATATTTGGTAGCCTTTTGGAAGGTCTGGATAAAAATAATTTTTTCTTGCAAATACAGATTTTTGTTGTACCTGGCAATTAGTTGCAAGAGAGGCCATTATTGCAAATTCAACTGCTTTTTTGTTAAGCACCGGCAAGACACCAGGCATTCCAAGGCAGACAGGGCAGGTAGACTCATTTGGACTGTTTCCAAATTTTGCAGGGCAGCTGCAAAATATTTTTGTATTGGTTTTAAGCTGTACATGAACTTCAAGACCTATTACAGGTTCAAATTCCATTTTTAATCCTTAAATTATTTATTTTGTCTGGTTAAATTTAAAATAAAACTGATTGTTTTGTAATCTTTACGGAAAAAAAAGTTTTTCTAATTTCAAATATTATTTTAAAAAAGCACTGTCAATACAAAAGCCTTATATCTTTTTTTAAAATATTAGGTTGTAACTTAAATTTCTTGGCAGTATTTATCAAATATTGATTCAGGATTTAAAAACAGGAATTTAAATGGAATACTTTATAAGTTTAATTGGAATGGTTTTAGTGGTTGAAGGTCTTTTATATTCATTGTTTCCATCGGCATTGAAAAAGTTTGTTGTGATTCTTCTTTCCATGGAAGAAAAAAAGGTTAGAAATATTGGATTATGCTTTATGCTGTTAGGCACTTTTATTGTCTGGGCTGGAAACCGTTTATTTTAAATATATATTAAAAACAGAAACTTATTTTTTTAGTTCCTTGATATCGTTTCTTGTGTGTGATATAAATACTCTTTCGTAAATTAATTTTAAACCAAAATTAAATGGTGGCAAAATGGAAGAAAAAGAGATGGTTCAGGTTTCATCAAAAAGTTTTTCCGTAGGGGATCTTGCTGTTTACCCTGCTCATGGAGTTGGACGAATTGAGTCAATTGAGTCTAAGGAAATTGGAGGAACAAAGCAGGATTTTTATATTTTGAAAATTCTTGAAAACGGTATGGTAATAATGATTCCTACAGCCAATGTCAAGTCTGTTGGCCTAAGAGAAGTTATTGCTGAAGATGATATTCCAAAAATATATGAAGTCATGCAAAATACAGATTCTATGCCAGGAGACAGTCAGACCTGGAATAGAAGATACAGAGAATATATGGATAAGCTGAAAACTGGTTCTATTTATGATGTGGCTGAAGTTTTCAGAGATCTTTTCCTTTTAAGAATTACCAAGGATCTTTCCTTTGGTGAAAGAAAGCTTCTTGATACAGCACAAAGTCTTTTATTAAAAGAACTTTGTCTTGCAAGAAATGCAGATGAAAAAACAATGATGTCAGAGATTGAAAAACTTTTTTCAAGTGAAAAAAGCAGTGATAAATAAGATTATTTAAGGTTTTGCTCAAACAGGTTTACTTCTCATATGCACAAGATTGAAAATTTAACGACTATTGCAGGTCGACAGTTTGAGCTGACAGTTTCTAAAGAAGATTCACAAAAAAGACTTGATGTATTTTTGAGCTTTTATCTTGACTGTTCCAGAAATTTTGCATCAAATCTTGTAACCGAAAAAAATGTTTGTGTTAATAATGATTATTCAAAGCCTTCCTACAAAATAAAATCAAAAGACAAAGTTTGCGGCCGGATACCAGAAATCCGGCCCATTTCAGCTGAACCTGAAAAAATCAAATTTGATATAATTTTTGAAGACGAGTTTATTGCAGTTATTAACAAGCCTCCAAAAATGGTTGTCCATCCTTCTCCGGGGCATTTTAACAATACTCTTGTAAACGGTCTTTTATATCATTTTGAAAATGTTGATTTTCCAAAAGATTCCCTGCGGCCTGGAATTGTTCACAGGCTTGATAAAGATACAAGCGGTGCAATAATAGTTGCAAAAACTCCAAAGGCTCTTGAAAAACTTGGGCAGGATTTTAAGGACAGGATAGTTGAAAAAAAATATCTTGCATTTGTTCATGGTATTCCTCCGGTTAAAGGAATAATTGAAAAACCTGTCGGCCGGCATTTGACTGAAAGAAAAAAGATGTCTGTCAATTCAAAAAAAGGCAAGTATGCTGTCACTTATTTTGAGTTGAAAAAAAGTTTTGGGGATATTTCTCTTGTTGAAGCAGAAATTAAAACAGGGCGTACCCATCAAATAAGAGTACATTTTTCTTCAGAAGGATTTCCTGTTGTTGGTGACAATATTTACGGGTTTAAGCATCCAATGAAACATTTGAGCGATAAAAGCAGAATAATTGTCAAAAAATATGCTGACCGCCAAATGCTCCATTCAGCATTTATTTCTTTTTTTCATCCCATAACAAAAGAAAAGTTGGAATTTAGAGCACCTCTTTTTGAGGATATGAAAAATATGCTTGATGAGCTAGAAAATTGTAATTAGTGATTGGCCGAAAACGAGAATTTTTTGTTCAGTTCAAGGAAGATGAAAAATTTAACCGCAGGAATACATTGAGTATTTTGAGGATTAAATTTTTAATCTGACGCCGAAATGGACAAAAAAGGCCGTTTTCGTTCAGCAACTAATTAGTGAGCTGCACAAAATGAAAATTTTTTTTGAGCAGGTCAGTAGTAATTAATTCCTTTTATAAATCTATCCAAAATAAATTTGATATTAAGATAAATTATTAATTTGTATCAAACAATTTAAAAAATAAATTTGACACATTTAAAAACGCTGTTAAATTTTAAGTTGCAGTCAAGAAATGTTTGTTTAAAACTAAAATTTTTTAAGAAAAATAAAGTGAACATTTTTTGTAATTTTAATAAAATTTAATTGGGAGAAACTAATGTTTAAGGTAACTGATAAAGCACAGACAGAAATTGCAGCATATTTTGCAGATAAGGAAATCAAACCTTTAAGGGTTTTTCTTCATCCTGGAGGGTGTGCAGGGCCAGAACTTTTAATGGCAATTGACGAAAAAAAAGATAATGATGAGATTTTTAAAATTAATGGCATTGAATTTTTAATAGAAAAAAAATTACTTGAAGATGTTTTTCCAGTTGAGATTGATTATTTGGAAACTGGTTTTACAATTAAATCTTCACTTAAGGTTCAGGGCGGCTGTTCAGGCTGCTGCGGAAGCTGTGGTGCATAAAAAATTAAATAAATTTTAAAATACCTTCTTTAAAAAAATTAGAAGGTATTTTTAATAATCATTTCAGATAATTTTTATTTTTTATAAAAATTATAAAAGATGTTTTTTTACTTCTTTATTAACGCAATTATAAATATCTGCATCATCACCATAAATATCAATAATATCCCTGTGATTTATAAGATCTTCAATTATAAAAGCTGTTATATACAATGATACAAAATTTGGATTTGAGACTATTCCTCTTATAGGTGCAATTTTGTAGTCTATATCAAAGTCGTCTGCTTTTAAAATATCTTCAAGGCAGGCATGAATCTGTTTTTGAAGACCATTTTTGTTGTTTGTTTCAATTAAGTCTTTTTCAATGAGTTTCATTGATATGGCATTGCTTAAATTATCTGATTTATCTTTGAGATGATAGATCATCTGTTGTTTTTCACGTTCTCTTGAAGATTCAATTTTTGAAAGAATCTGGGATTCACGTGAGCTTGGTCTGAAATTTTTCGCCATTATATTCCCTTTCTGTTTTAGTGGTCGGGAAAATATTTCGATTTTACATACATTATATAAAAAACTAAAAGCAAGTAAAATTTAATATTTAATTATTTTAATTATTCCCAGGCTTCTATGAAAAGATTGAATTTATTATTATAAAACCTGTCTGCTACTGCTTTTACAAGTGCTTGTCTCAAATGTAAAGGCGGATTTTGAGTAGAATTAAATATAAAGCCGGTCATTCTATTTTGATTTACGCATTCAGGCTGAAGAAGCTCAAGCCTGGAATGAATTTCTTTTATTTTGGTTATAGATTCAACAACAATATTTTTTGCAATGAAAACAGGGTAAGGATTTGCTTGTCCAAAAGGTTCTAGAAATTTTATTTCATCAGAAAACAAAGCTGAAAGCTCATCAAATAAAATCACATCTTCAGCTTCATATACTGGAACAAGTGCTTCCGGAAGAATTTTTGAGTTTGAATATTCAAAAATTGATTCTAAAAAAGAATTAAAATTTTTAGGATCAAGAGAAAGTCCTGCTGCCTGTGTATGGCCGCCAAAGCCAAGAAGATATTGGCTTTGCTCCCTGATAATATCATAAATTGAAACATTTTGAATACTTCTTGCAGATCCTTTTATGAGGGAATCGTTTTTGCTGAGAAGAATACAGGGCCTGTTAAATTTTCTTGTAATTTTTGCAGCAGCAGTTCCTAAAACCCCTGGACTCCATTCTTCAGAAGAAAAAATAAGAATTTTATTCCTTAAATGGCTTTGATTAATTTTTTTTTCTATATTTTCAACAATTTCATTTTCTTTTGTTTTTCTTTCTTCGTTAAATGCAGTGAGCATATTGCATATGCTTGTTATTTCGTCTGAATTTGAAGAAAGAAAAAGTTCTACGCATATTTTTGCATGAGAAAGTCTTCCAGCAGAATTAATTCTTGGTGCTACATAAAAAGCAATATCCTGGGATGAAATATTATTTTTATCAAGGTTCCAGGTTTTAAAAATTAAATTTATAAGTTTATCTTCTGATTTTTTTATGTAATCAAGACCGGCTTTTACAAAAATTCTATTTTCTTTTACAAGGGGTACAACATCAGCAATTGTTCCTATTGCACAAAGCCATAAAAAAGGATTTAGAGACGGCTCTTTACCGGATTTAAAAAAATTATTTTCCCTCATGGTTTTTCTAAGCTGAATCAAAAGGTAAAATGCGACTCCAGCACCTGCAAGATGCCTAAGACCGGATGTACAGTCTTTTCTCCATGGATTTACAACTGCATATGCATTTTTTGGTATGTCTGGTATTTTGTGGTGGTCAGTTATAATAGTGTCGATATTAAGTTTTTTTGCATAATCTATTGTTTTAGAGTCGGATGAACCGCAGTCTACAGTAATTATCAGACTTATATTATGTTTTTTAAAGGAATCAACATAATTTATTTTAAATCCGTATCCGTCTTTTTCTCTGTGTGGAATAAAATAAAAAAGATTTTTTACATAAGGTCTTAAAAATTTATATAAAATAATTGTAGATGTAACTCCGTCTGCATCATAATCACCATAAATAAGAATATTTTCATTATTTAAAAGAGCTTTTAATATTCTTTTTGCAGCTTTTTCAATGTCTTTAATTTCCCATGGAGCAGTGATATTTTTGAGATCAGGATATAGAAATGTTTTTATTTCCTTTAGTGAGGCAATATTTCTGTTTGCAAGTATTTTTGAGGTTAAACTGCTTAATCCTGTAATTTTTTTTATTTCTTCAACTATTTCTTTTGAAGGCTTGGATGTTTTCCATATGGGTTGTTGAATTAAAGTCATTATATTTTTTCTAAGTTGGCTTTTTTGGTAAAAGAATATATATTAACAAAATTGAGTGCATCAAACTTTTAAGTTTTTTGTATTCAAGTTTTTATTTTAAATTTACAAAAATTGCAAGAAGCGGGTTTAGATGAACAGATGTGAGTTAATAGAGCTTAAAATGGAAAAAAAAGATATTGCTCTTTTAAAATTTATATTTGAGGCATATGAAGGTGCAGGACTTACAAGTACAGTTGATGCATCTCTTGGAAAGGTAGTTGTTATGACTCCGCCAGGATTTAAAGATGATGTGGTTGAAATTCTTGATTCTTTAACAGATATAATTAATTTTGAAATAGTTTGATTTGGGGTTTTATGAAGTCAGTATATGTTTTTACTTTAGGATGTCAGATGAATGTTTACGATTCAGAGCAGATTATTCGTCTTTTGCATCCACTTGGTTATAGCAGCGTTGATGATCCTGAAAAGGCTGATCTGGTAATTCTAAATACTTGTTCAATCAGACAAAAGGCGTTTGATAAAGGTTTCAGCTTTCTTGGGAGAATAAAAAAACAGAAAAAAAATAATTTTGATGTTCTTATCGGGGTTGGTGGCTGTGTAGCTCAGCAGGAAGGCGAAAAAATATTAAAAAGAGCTCCTTATGTTGATTTTGTATTTGGGACTTCAGCTATACACAGGCTTCCTGAAATTGTCAGAAGAGCAGAAAACGGTGAAAAAATTTCAGATACATCAGAAGGCGGAGTCATAATTGAAACAGGCTCAAATCCAGATCTTCCAGATGAAATAACACCTTCAGGTTTTGTATCAATAATGAGAGGCTGTAATAATTTTTGCACATATTGTATAGTCCCTTTTGTGAGAGGAAGGGAACAGAGCAGGGATCATACTGAAATACTTGAAGAAATTAAAAGACGTTCTTTAAAGGGTATGAAGGAAATAACGCTTCTAGGACAAAATGTTAACAGTTATGGCAAAAAAGCTTCTATGCCTGATTTTCCTGATCTTTTATATATGGTTAGTGAAATTGATGGAATTGAAAGAATAAGATTTGCTACTTCTCATCCTAAAGATTTATCTGACAAGCTTGTTGATTGTTTTAAAAATATAGACAAGCTTTGCAGACATTTTCATATTCCAGTTCAGTCTGGATCGGATAAAATTTTATCTGATATGAACAGAAAATATTCGGTTGAGCATTATTTTCAAAGAATTCAGGCTTTGAGAAAAGCATGTCCTGAAATTGAACTAAGCACAGATATTATTGTTGGTTTTCCTGGTGAAACAGAAAAAGAATTTAATGAAACTTTAAATCTTTTAAAAGAAGTTCAATATGACAATGTTTTTGCATTTGCATATTCAGACAGGCCTGGAACTAAGGCCGCATTGTTTGAAAATAAAGTGGATGATAATATAAAAAAGGAAAGGCTTAATAACCTCCTTGATATTCAAAATGACATCACAAAGCATAAAAATTCAGCCTTTATGAATAAAAATGTCAAAATTCTTGTTGAAAGACAGGAATATGGTGAGGAAAAAAATTTTATTTTAAGCGGAAGAACCTTTGGTAATAGAATAGTTCATGTTGAGGAACCAGCAGAATGTTTTATTGGAAATAAAAAATTAAAGGGTGAAATTGTTGATGTTACAATAACTAAAACCCTTGGTCATTCTCTTAAAGGTGAGCTTTTAAAAAATTAAATTATAATTGGCCTGAAACAAGGATTTTTTGTTTATTTCGACTAAATTATAAATTTAATTTTTTGGATTATAAAGTGTTTTGAGGATTGATGTTTGCATTCAATGCGAAATGCTTAAAAAAAATTTTTTGTTCAGTGACAAATTTTAAATTTTAAAATCTCTGATTGTATTTTCAGAGAAATGAATTATTTTTAATTTAAATATTTAATAACATAATTTTGGATCAGGTATTTATGATATGTGAAATGGAAGTTGCAGGAATGGGAATTGATTCTGAGTCACAATCACCAGTTCTGCTTCTGCGTCAAATAAATGGCGGTGATGCTGTACCTATATTGATTGGCCTTTTTGAGGCTGCTTCAATTGTAATGGCATTAAAAGAAGATACTCCTGAGCGGCCTATGACTCATGATCTTTTTCATAATTTTATTAGTGATGTTGGAATGTATATTGAAAAAATTACTATTTATGATTTTAAAAATGGAGTTTATTATTCTAATATATCGTATAAAAGCAGAAAAGATCCTAAGTTTTCATTTGAGACAGATTCAAGGCCCAGTGATGGAGTTGCGTTAGCATTAAGGTTTAAAGCTCCAATTTACATGGAGGAAAAAGTCATTAAACTTGCAGGAGAAAGTTTTACAGTTGAACACTCAGATGATTTTGAAAACGCAGACCCAGTTGATAAAACAGATGAAGGCAGAAAATGGGCTGAGTATCTAAAAAATCTTTCAGATGATGAATTTGGAAAATATAAGGTTTAAATTTGCGGCCTAACTGAAATGGCTGGTGAAGACGGGGGATCTTCTAAAACTTCAGCTAAAGCCGCATTTTTTTATATAATTATTCGATTATTCTTTCAATATTTTTAAAGCCGTCATCAATCATCTTTTTCATATTTACCTGTCCTTCTTTGTAAATATTTTTCCACTGATTCATCATTTCCATTCCCTGTCCGCCAAATTCTTTTGCAAACGGAAGGTTAAACATATTTTCTGTAAATTTTTCACCATGCTCCTGATATTTTTCAAATGTAATATAAGCATGGTTTAAATTATTTTGGTTAAATTTAAGGCATTCTTTTAAAAAATTTTTATTCATGTTATATAGCTCCTCTTAAGTTTTTTATTTGGTTTGTTTATTAAATTTATTTTTTTGTGTGCTGCACAATTAAAATTTAATATATTTTGTTATTATGTCAAGTTAATTAGTGTTTATCATGTATTAAAAATTTTTGCAATGCAAAAAAAGGACTCTTTATGGAAACTGTTTTGATAAAAAAATATGCAAATAGAAGGCTTTACGACACTGTTCAAAGTAAGTATGTGACCCTGCAGGAATTAAGGGAACTTATAAAAACAGGTAAAATGGTTAAAGTTGTAGACGTTAATACAGATGAAGATGTAACAGCTTTTATCCTTACTCAGATTGTTTTAGAAGAGGCAAAAAAGAAAAATGCACTTTTACCTGAACCTCTTCTTCATTTGATTATCTGCTATGGTGATAATGTTTTAAGTGATTTTTTTGAAAAATATCTTCAGCAGGTAATAAATAATTATCTTTATCAGAAATCAATGTTTGATGAGCAGTTTGGCAAAATGCTTGATATTAGTATGGATATTTCAGGCATGGCACAAAAGACAATAAATGAAATGAGCCCTTTTAAGCCGTTTATGGATTTTTTTAACACTTCTGGCAAAAAAGAATAAATTACCATTCAGGCCTGTCTTCTGAGATTACTATTAGTTTGTCGCCTTTTTTAAGTATTGTTTGAGAAGGCGAGTTGGTAATTATTGATTTGGAAATATTTGTTTCAATTCCAATTACTATAATATTATAATTTGAATTGCATTCATTTAGAATTTCTGAAAAAGTTTTATTTTCAAATTGTTTTAAAAGGTTGACTTTATAAATTTCCTGTCCCTTTCTATAGCTAAGCAATTCATGAATACATTTTGTAACCCCGTGATCTAGAACCGACTGAACAAGAAGATTTGTTGCAAGTCCTCCTGATACAATTATTTCATCAGCACCTGCAATCTCGCATTGTTCAATATTTTTTGAATCAAAAATTTCAACAGATGTGTAAACTTTTGCATTGTATTTTTTTAATGTAAGACATGCTAAAATAGATTTTGCATCCCTGGAAAAAGGATCGTTTAATTCATTTGTTAAAATAATTGCTGATTGAGCGTTTTGAACACAGGCTTTTTCAAAGGAAGCTGAATCTGGTTCTCCTTTGACAAAAAAAATTCCATTTTTTTGGGGTACCGGAGATTCCAAAAGATCTGCAATTATAACTATATCTTTTTCCCAGCATTTTTTATCTGCTTTAAGTTCTTCAATAATATCAGCCCCTCTGTAATTCCATCCTATTATTAAAAAGTGTTTGTTAAGTTTAAGCTTTTTCATTCCTTTAATCTCCATAAGTTTTTTTTCTAGAATAAAGCCTGCAAAACTTGCAGTAATTGCACCAAGAATACCTATTCCTGTAGTCATTATAAAAACGGCAAGTATTCTTCCCTGGATAGTTTTGGGAAAAAGATCACCATATCCAACCGTAGTCATTGTGACAATTGACCACCATAAACTGTTTCCCATTGTTTCGGATTCAAAGAATGAGTATCCTAAAGTACCTGAGATAAGTATAATAATAAAAATCAGGATTCCTTTGCATGCATTTAATGAACTGACTTTATTAAAAAATTTTATTATTATTTGCCATATCATGAGAAAATAAAATCCATTTAAAATTAGTTGTTTTTGAAAAATTTTTTTCTAAAATTACTTAATAAACTAAATTTTTTTTTAATTTTTTAAAAGTAAAATATTAGCCTTTATTTTTTTTGGTTCAAATACTATAGTGTTTCCATAAAAATCCTTTATTCATATATGTTTTGATTTTACTAAAATAGTTATTGGCCGAAAACGAGAATTTTTTGTTCAGTTCAAGGAAGAAGAAAAATTTAACCCTTAGGATACATTCAGTATTTTGAGGATTAAATTTTGAACCTGACTTAAGAATGGACAAAAAAGGCCGTTTTTGTTCATGCTTGTTAGAAATAAAAAAAATATTTTACCTTTGGCTTAAATAAGGAGAAATTAAATGCAAAGAAAAGTTATCAATCTGATTTATTTTTTGACAGTTTTTATTTTTTGTTCAGCCTTTTGTACAAATCTTTATGCCCAGAATAAATTAAAATTCAGTTGCTCAGCTCAGATAGCAGAAGCTCTTGGTAAAGATGTAATAGAAATATTAAAGGAAAAAAGAGGCATAGTTTTTGACTTAAAAATTGTTTCTTCTGATACAGCTTTACATCGCCTGGAAAACGGTTTTTCAGAAATAGCAGCAGTTACTTTGCCAGTTTCTTTTGAAATGGCTGAAAAAGGATATGTCGCAATCCCTTTTTGCAAGGATCCAATTGTTGTAATAGCAGATAAATCTGTAAAGTTAGAGTCTGTTTCATCTGAAGAGGTAAAAAAAATTTTTTCAGGGGAAATTTCAAACTGGAGCCAGATAAAAGGAGATGTTTTGCCTATGGTAAAAATTATTCCATGTGAGACAACAGGTGCATATAAAAATTTTGAAAGACTTTTTATGGGCATTAAGCCAATAAAATTTGATTTTATGACATATTGCTCAATTTCAGTGATTTCAGGTGTTGAGTCTATGAAAGGTGCTGTTTCATTTATATCCCATGGAGCTGCTGTAAAATCAGATAAAATAAAAATCTTTGATATAGATAAAGTTTCACCCATGAATTCCAAATACAAATATTTTCAAGTATTTACCTTTGTCACAAAAGGAATGCCTTCAGAATCTGCAAAAGGACTTATTGATGTTGCCTTATCAAAAAAAGGCCAGGATATAATGAAGGAAAAGGGCATGATTCCAATTATTCCATTAGACTAAAAAGGACTGATTCATGAAGATTAAACTGCTGTTTTTAATAATATTTGTTTTTTCAGGTTGTGCTTCATTTACAACGGCAATGTGGCCGGAGGTTGAAAAGGAAGTTGTTGGCAAGGATACAATTGTTGATGAAAAAGTAGGTTATGATTATGAACTAAAGGCAAAAGAAAAGTCTTTTAAGGTTATTGGTATTCCATACTGCCTTGAAAAAGCTCCTGTTCATAAAATTACAAAAAAACAGCACAGAGGGATTGTTTTTATTGTAATTGAAGTACCTATTTGGGGGCTTGGTTTAGCTGATTGGGTTTTATCATATGTGATTTCTGAAAGCAGTGAAAAAGATGAATTGATTGGATATAGGCCAACTGGTGCAAAAAAAGAATGTCTCGATCAAAAGGAAATTTCTTTGATTAGTCAAAGCAAAATAATGATTCAAAATTCTGAGTCTGGAGAAGTTTATTGGACAAAAACAGATGAAAATGGAGAGTTTAGTCTTAAAGATGTTCTCGGAGGGTATAGTGGAGAAAAAACATGGAATATTTTTATGAATTATAATAATGAAAACAGGTATTTAACTACCATATGGTGGTAATAAAAACAGGTCTTTATCATTTAAGACCTGTTTTTTGTTTTTTTATTAAAAATATTGATGCAATAAATATTGCAAGACTTAAAAGAATTATAAAACTTGCTGAAAAAAAAATTATTATAAAAAAAAACGGATTTGTTATGGAATAGGCTTTTATAAGTGAGTAGATTCCAAAAATAAAGAATAATATGCTTAAAATTAAATTCGTTTTTTTAAAAAATTTATTTATATCTTTCATTTTACATGCCTTTAACCTGAGCCATAAACCTTAATTTAAAAAAATTATTACCTAGTTGCTGAACGAAAATGGCCTTTTTTGTCCATTATTAAGTCAGATTCAAAATTTAATCCTCAAAATACTAAATGTATCCTAAAGGTTAAATTTTTCATCTTCCTTGAACTGAACAAAAAATTCTCATTTTCGGCCAATCACTACCTAAATTGAGGGGGTCATATTTTAAAATCAATAAATTTTCAATGATTAAGCTTATTATATTTTAAATTAAATAAATCAGGTATTTTTTCTTCTAAAATCGCCACTTTTACCGCCTGTTTTTTCCAAAAGCATAGTATTTTTTATTATCATTTCTTTATCATAAGCCTTGCACATATCATAAATTGCAAGTGCGGCAAGTGAGGCTCCTGTCAATGCCTCCATTTCAGCTCCGGTTTTATCATCTGCACTGATTTTGCAAAAAATTTCTATAAATGTTTCGTTTATAACAAAATCAAATTCAATGCCTGTAATTTTTATGGGGTGGCAAAGGAAAATAAGATCAGATGTTTTTTTTGCACCTGCAATTCCAGTAAGTTTTGCTGTCTCAATTACATTGCCTTTTGCTGTATTATTTGACTCAATAAGATTTATTGTTTCTTTTTTTGTGTGAATTTCTGATTTAGCAATTGCTGTTCTTTTTGTGGGAATTTTATCTGATATATTTACCATATGAACTCTTCCCTTAGAATCAAGATGAGTGAATCCCTTCAATTTTTTTCCTGCCTTTATTTAAAAATGATTTGTAATAATTGTCTTATTTTTATCTATTTAGTTGCTGAACGAAAACGGCCTTTTTTGTCCATTCTTAAGTCAGAATCAAAATTTAATCCTCAAAATACTATTGGGGCAATCACTATAAATACTATAAATAAATTTAAAATGAAAAACTTCTGACTTTGGTTTAATCTTGAATTATTCATTGAGATTTTGCTTTTTTTTAACTGCTTTTTCTTTTATTTCATTAAGTGTCTTTGACATGGCATAAATTGTATTTTCTCTTATGTCACCAGCAATAGCAATGTGCATTATCTCATCTCCAATGTTAAGGGTTGCTTTTTCATGCATATAAAACTTAATATCAATAATACCAGGCAGTTTTTTGTTTGAATTTACAATATTTTCAATAAGAGAAAAGTCAGGTTCAATATCAAGAGTTTTAATTTTTTTCCCGTCCCTTGATGAGTTTCTTACAATTCCTGTGTGCGTAAGAATCATGCCTGCATTTGATATTTCTGGATTTTTTTTAAGTTCTTCAATGAGATCATTAATTTTCATTTTTTCTCCACTAAGAAAATAGTTTTGTAAATTTTTTTAAAAAACTTAGCATAAATTTTTCTTGCTGAATATTAGTATAGTTTGTATATTAATTCAAAAAAATTATTTTTCTTTCAGTCACTCCAGATATCTCTAAAATAATATTTAACCTTAGGAATCTTTTATGTCGGATTTAAATTTGAACTTGTCTCAAAATGAAAGAATGAGAAGAGAAGATTTTTTTGTTGAAAGGCTGAAGCTCCTTATGGTTATGTGCAGAGCTTTTATTAAAGGTTATCCCATGGAAGGTTTCAGGCGTGAAGCAGTTTTAAAAAATGCTGAACATGTTTTTTTTGAAACTGCAGACTGGGGTGGCCAATATCTAAATGTCAGAGAAAAAGCAATGTATATAAATGGAATTAAGCCTGACAGCTATTTTTATCAGCGTGTAAAGCTTCTTGCACTTATGGCTAAAAGTTTTGCACAGGGTAATCCGGCAGGATATTTCAGGGTTAAGGCAGTTGAGGATACAATCAATGAAATAGAAAGCACTCTTAAGCTTGACTATGATGAAGATGTACTGGAAATGAGTTTTTTCAATGTAGCCTGATGGAGATAATTTTTTATGGAAAATGTGAAAATAATGGTTGTTGAGAACAATCATATGGTCAACTCTCTTATCAAAGATGTAATGATGTTTTGTGTTAACAGAGATATAATGTCGTTTTTTAATGATGATGATGCAATAAATTATATGCAAAGGTCTGGAGTTGTCCCTGATCTTGTAATTTCAAGATTTAAGGACGAAGGTGTAAGTGCAGGTAAAATTGCAGGTTATGTAAAGGAAAAAAATAAGAAATCTGTTTTTGTTTTTTCATCAGATATTGAAAATGACAAAAATCTTGCAGTAAATGAAGGTGCAGACGCTTTTTTGCAGATCCCTTTTTCAATTTCAGATCTTTTCAAAATAGTTGATGATTTTGTTGTTGATTAGCTTTTTTTATTTTCCGGAGAATATTTCTTGTTCGATTATAGATGGAAAATTTAAACTTTAAAATACTTGTTGCTATGTGGCCGAAAAACTGTTTTTTAAAATTTTAAGAACAGTTTTTTTATAAAGTTAGATTCTTTCAAATTTGTGATTAAACAAAATATGAAGTTCTATCCTTTTTTTTTAAAAACTCCGGTAAATTCTAATAAAAAAATTAGGCTTTTATTTTATTTCTTAATTTTTCTTAATTTTTTTTCATGTACAAATAAACCAGAATTAAATTATTCTGCTTCTATTGTAATTAATGGCAGAAAAGTGAAAATGACTTTATATGGTCCATATTATGATGCAATTGACCAGTGGGATGAAATTGAATTTGTTTTAAATAAAATTTCACAAAACCACTCTGTAAAAAAAATACTTATTCGTTTAGCTCCACTGAAAAATTCAGAAAAAGAAAATTATTTTTCTGAATATTGTCTTAGAAAAGTAATAAAATATTTTAAAGAAAAAAATATTGTATATGAAATAAAAGATGAAAGAATGTAATCAGTTCTTTTGTGAAAATTATAATTTTTTATTTGGTTTAATAGATGTTAAAACTCAAATATTTTAACATGAATTCAGCGATTACCAAGCGGCCATTTTATCAGAATTTATTTTTGCTGTGTGTGATACAGATTAGTGCATAAGATGCAACAATTGGCATGCGTGCAGGGTTCATATTTTTAAATATAATAGTTGTTGATCGAAAGCGGTCTTTTTTGTCTATTTCTGCGTCAGATTCAAAATTTAATCCTCAAAATACTCAATGTTCTTCTGCGGTTAAATTTTTTATCTTGCTTGAACTGAACAAAAAATTTTAGTTTTCGGCCAATCACTATAATAAGCTAAATTAATTGAAAATTTATTGATTTAAATAAGATAAAATGCTCAATTCAGGTCGCAATTAGTTTACCAAACTTGATAATGGCTTAATTTAGGATTAAAATAAATTTTATGTAAATACCATAGCTCCAGGATTTTTGTATAGAGGGTTGAGTAGTGATTGAGCGAAAACTAAGAATTTTGTTTCAGTTTAAGGCATACAAAAAAAATAGTTTTAGTTCAGCAACTAATTAAAATGGATTGACAATGAAAATGAATAAGACAGTTTTTTTTGTAGACGATGAAAAAAATGTTTTAAATTCAATTAAAAGGCTGTTTAGAAATTCAGATCTTGATATTTTTATTTTTCAGGACCCTTTTGATGTTTTTAAGGCTTCAAGTGAAAATAATCCTGCTGTAGTTGTTTCAGATTATAGAATGCCTGAAATGAGCGGAGTAGAGCTTCTTGAAAAAATTAGCGTTTTGTTTCCTTCAAGTATAAGAATTATTTTGTCAGCTTTTACAGATATTGCCATAACTGAAGCTGCAATAAATAAATCTACAGTGAATCTTTTTATTTCTAAGCCTTGGGATGAGGAAGAGTTATTAACTGAAGTAGCTAATGCAGTAAAGTTATATAATTCTCCAAAGGATAAAAAATCAGGATATGGTTTTTTTTAAGCCATAAAAAGGATTTCTATGGGGTTTAAAACAGATTTTAAAGATAATGAACTTGTTTTGTGTTTAACAGGTGAATTTACAATCTATGATGTCAGTCAGGCAAAAAAAGAAATTTTAAAATATATAAATAATATTTCTCGGGTAAAGATAAAATCAGACGAACTCATAAGGGCTGATACAGCAGGTATTCAGCTTGTTATATCCCTTGTTAAGACTTGTATCAAAAATGACATTGAAATTATAATGAAAAAAAATTCAAAAATTTTTGAATTTGCATCGTTTCCTGGAAATAATCTCAAAACTTTTTTGTATGAAAGAGTAAAGGATCATGCCTGATAAGATACTTATTGTAGATGACTCCCCAAGTACTCTCATGCTTATGAAATTTTCTCTGGAAAAAAAAGGATATAATGTGGAAAAAGCACAAAATGCAGAGGAAGCACTTGAAATAATAGGTGAAAATTCAGATATTGTTTGTCTGATTACAGATATAAATATGCCTGGAATGAGTGGGATTGAGCTTGTAGAAAAAGTTAGGAAAAATCTTTATTGTAAATTTATGCCTGTAATAGTTTTGACTAATCCAGATAGTCCTGAAAATATAAAAAAAGCAAGAAGTGCCGGAGCAACAGGCTGGCTTGATAAGCCTTTTAAGCCCGAAGATCTGGTCAAAGTTATAGAAAAAATAAGGAAAAGGCCAGGGAAGTGAATAGTGGTGAAGGTATAAAAGATACTTTTTTTGAAGAATCAAGATTTCTTGTTTCGGAAATGGAGTCCCTTGCTCTTGATCTAGAATCTGAACCTGAAAATAAAAGTATTGCTGAGTCTTTATTCAGAGCAGTTCATACAATAAAGGGAAGCAGCGGAATGTTTGGATTTGAAAATGCTGCTGAGCTTGGTCATTTGCTTGAAAATATAATTACTTTAATCAGGGAAGGGCATTTAAAGTCTGATAATCGTATAACGGACTTATTTCTTGAATGTGCAGATGAGTTTAAAGTACTTTTTGAAAATAAAGATATTGAAGGCCAAAAATCTCAAAATTTAAAAGAAAAAATTTTATTTTTATCTGACTTAGCAAACAGCAATAATAAGTCTGGAGAAAAAAATAAACTCAATGAATATAGAATTTTTTTCAGGCCAATGGAAAAAATTTTTGAAATAGGACTTGATCCTTACACAAATATTGAAGAATTGATTGAATCAGGTGAGTGTGCAATTGAATGCGATACAGCAAATGTTCCTGACCTTTTTGAAATTAATCCTGAAAAGTGCTATCTTTCATTTGACATAAAAATTAAAACAAAGCTTTCTGTAAAAGAAATAAAAGATATTTTTCTTTTTGTTGAAGATGACAGCGAAATAATAATTGAAGAAATCCTTCCTGAGCTGCCTGAAAAAACAGAAGATATTTCTGATAAACTCAAAAAATACATAGGCAAAAAAGACAGCAGCATAGTTATCTCCACCAAAAAACTAGATGACATGGTAAATCTTGTAGGCGAACTTGTAATGAATCAGTCAAGACTTTACAGGGAAATGCTTTTACGTCCAAATGACCCGCTTAAGGTGCTTGCCGAATCAATGGATGAATGTGTCCATGAGTTAAGATCTTCAGTTCTTGACTTGAGAATGACTCCAATTGGAACAAAATTCAGTCATTTCAGAAGACTTGTAAGGGATTTGTCAGCATCATTGAATAAAAAAGTGGAACTTTATACTTATGGTGAAGATACTGAACTTGATAAAAGCATAATAGAAAAAATCTGGGATCCCTTTGTTCATCTGATAAGAAACAGTATAGACCATGGAATAGAAAGCCCTGAAGACAGAATAAAAAAGGGCAAGTCAGAAACAGGAAGAATAGTGATTTCAGCAAGAACAAAAGAATCAAAAGTTGAAATTTCAATATCAGATGACGGAAAAGGACTAGACGAAGATTTTATATTAAATGAAGCAGTAAAAAGGGGTTTTGCTGAAAAGACACAAAATATTTCCAAAAAAAATATACTTGATTTTATTTTTATTCCTGGATTTTCAACTGCTGAAAAAGTCAGCGGTATTTCAGGAAGAGGAATAGGCATGGATGCAGTAAAAAAGAAAATAGAAGAAGTCAATGGTGAAATAAGAGTTGATTCTTTAAAAGGCTGCGGTACCACAATTACTATACTTCTTCCTTTAACCCTTGCAATAGTAGATGTATTAATGTTTGAAACAGGGAATATGTGTTTTGCTGTTCCTTTATCCCATATTGAAGAATGCTTTGATTTTTCTAGATTTAGAATAGAAGGGAAAAGAAAAAGAAATCTTTTAAAACTTAGGGATGAATTTATTCCATATTTTAAAATTTCAGATATTTATGATCTTCAAGAAAATACAGATGAAAATTTATGGCAGGTGATTTTGGTTAACCATGGAAGCAGAAAGGCTGGTTTTGTGGTTGAACGGCTTTTAAGGGCTCAGCAGGCTGTTATAAAATCAATCAGAAACTGGTATGGAAGAGATGATGGGATTACAGGTGCTGCTGTGCTTTATGATGGAAGTCTTGCCTATGTGATTGATGTAGTAAGGCTTTTAAGTATTTTTACTGGAAATAAAGATATTGAATTGGTTTCAGGTGCAATTGTCGAAAATTCTCTTAAGATTGGGCAGGCTTGAATTGTTAGGTGCTAAAACTATTGATTGGGCAAAACAAAGATTTTGTTTAAGTTATATATGACAATTAAACCTTTGTAAAATTTAAATATTTTGAGGATTAAATTTTGAATCTGACGCAGAAATGGGCAAAAAAGGCCGTTTTTGTTCAGCAACTAGGTATTTTTGATCTGCAGCTTAGCTTAACTTGGTTAACCCGTCAAATTTGGAGATTTATGATATGTTAGGCTGGAAAAATGTTAAGATTTTATCTAAAACTTATATAGTTTTTTTTGTTTTTTCTGTTTTGTTTATTGGTTTTATCAGCTGGTGTATTTGGAATTTAAATCAAATTGTTTTAGTTGATAAAAAAAATATTTATGTGACAAATTTGATTACACGGCTTGATAATAATGAAGTTTTTCTTGTTGAACTTATAAAAGATCAGTCTGAATATCTCAATGATCAGGCTGATTTTACAGAATCTCCTTTTGATACAAATGAAATAAGACTTAGAGAAGTTTTTTCAGAAGAGCTCAAAAGATCAATCCTTGAACTAATACCTTTTCAAAAACTCGCAGTAAAAGAGCTTGATGACAAGTATAATATACTTATTAATGATCTTGAAAGAGTCAGTTTAAATTCTGTTGATGGAAGATATTTTGATAATAAGATTGATTTTTTTAATTTTTTTAATTTAAGAGTTCTTTCAGATTTGGAATCTATTTTAAAAGCTCAGTCTTTATTAAAAAAATATATTAAGGAAGAAGTTATTTTGTCAGATAAAATGGTTGAAACTGTAAATTCTTTAAAATTTAAAACAATTTCAGCTGGAATGGTTTTTCTTTGCATTGCTTTATTTACAATTATTTTTTTTGTTGGAATATTAAGAAAAAAAATGGAGATATTAATATCTGCATCAAATGAGTTTTCTATGGGTAAATTTGACAAAAAAATTGAGTTTACCAGCATGGATGAATTAGGACTTCTAGCAAACGCTTTAAATTCTATTTGTGAAAATTTTAAATATATTTCAGGAACTGCAGAAAGAATCTCAAATGGTGATTTAAGATATGAATTTCTTAATGAAGATGAAAATGACCCTGTTAAGCAAGCTCTTAAAATTATGTATGAGAAACTCCATGAAATAATTCTAAAGGCAAGAATGATTTCATGTCAGGTTAAAACAGGCAGTACAAGTCTTTATTCAATAGCCGATGAAATATCTACTGGAGCAGCTCAGCAGGCAGCTGCAGCAGAAGAAAGCAGTTCATCTATGGAACAAATGTCTGCTACTCTAAAGCAAAATGCGGTCAATGCAGAAGAAACAGTAAAAATAGCAAATGATATGGTTGAAGCTTCTGAAGACAGCGGAAAATTTGTAGAACAGACTGTTATAGATATGAAAAATATTGCTGAAAAAATTGAAGTAGTTGAAGATATAGCTAGGCAGACAAATCTTCTTGCACTCAATGCAGCAATTGAGGCGGCAAGGGCAGGAGAATACGGAAAGGGATTTGCTGTTGTTGCAAAAGAAGTTAAAAATCTTGCTGAAAAAAGCCACAAGGCGGCTCTTGAGATTGCTGAAGTTGCAAATGACAGTGTTGAAAGAGCTGATAGAACAAATAGTGTTACAATGGATGCACTAAATAAAATTAAAAGAACAGCTGAGCTTGTTGAGGAAATTTCAATTACAACAGCAGAGCAAAGTGATGCTGTAAACCATACTGCTGAAGCAATTACACATTTAGATCAAATTATTCAAAAAAATGCAGAAGTATCTGAAGAAATGGCTTTCTATGCAAAAGAACTTTCAGAATACTCAGTAAAATTAGGTGAGGTTGTAGATTTTTTTATTATAAACAATGAAGGCAAGCTATGTCCAAATTGTTTTGAAAGTAAAGAAGCTGAGTATCAAAATCCTTTTGAAAAAGATATTGAAAGTACAAACGATGCTCATTTTGACAAAAATACAAGTAATCATGTCAAAACGGTTTACAAAGGGAATGATTTTTTAGACGATGATTTTATTAAATTTTAGAAGGCTTTTTTTATGGGTAAAACACAATCTAAAGAGTATTTGATATTTCAGCTTATGGATGAAAAATTTGCTGTTTTGTCAGAAAAGACCCTTGAAATTGTCCAGTCAAAAAGAATAACAAAGTTGCCTAAAATGCCTGATTTTTTTTTGGGTATTATGAATTTGAGGGGGAATCTTTTCCCAGCTGTTGACTTAAGGCTGATTTTTAATATGCCCTATCAGGAAGATACCAAAGAAACTGTTTTTATTGTTGTATCTGTAAATAAAGATGAGCCCTCATATGAAGCAGCATTTAGAGTTGATAAAGTATGTGAAGTTGAAACTATTTCAAATTTAAAAATAATGCCCTATCCTGAATCTGGTTCTCTTATCCCTGAAAAATATCTTTTTGGATCTTTTCATTATAAAGATCAGGTCGTTCTTATTCTTTCTCCTGATGTGCTTTTTTCAAGGCAGGAGCTCGGGCTTGCTTAAAAATATGTAAGAACAGTATTTAGTAATTGGCCGAAAATGGGGATTTTTTGTTCATTCCAATGAAGATGAAAAATTTAACCTTTAGGATACATGGAGTATTTTGAGAATTAAATTTTGAATCTGACGTCGAAATGGGGAAAAAAGACCGTTTTTAGTTCAGCAACTATATTAGAAATTTTTTTTGAATAATAAAAAATTGGATTTAAACCATGAACTCATCCATGAAAAAAATTTTGTTTGCTGATGATTCTCCTTCGATGAGGCTTTTTGCTTCTCTTAGTCTTTCAGATGAATTTGAAATTGATACTGCCTGTGATGGAGAAGATGCTTTAAAATATTTGAAAACAAAAGATTATGATCTTTTTCTTGTTGATGTATATATGCCTAAAATTGACGGCATAAGTCTTGTAAAAAAAATAAGAGAATTTGAAAATTCAAGGTTTAAACCCATAATAATTATAAGCACAGAAGCAGATGAAAGTTTATTTTCAAAGGGACGGGATGCAGGTGCAACAGGCTGGATTGTAAAGCCCTTTGACAAAGATTACCTTTTAAAAGCTGTTAAGCATATTCTTTTTGGTAAAGGCAGATGAACTGATGAAAAATATTTTAACCGATGATTTTTTGATTGATGAAATAAAAAACAGATTTACTGAAAAAAATAATCAAATTTTACAATTAAGTTTTGAGCTTGATGAACTGAGGAAAAAATTATTTGATTCTGAGCATTTAAAGACAAAGTTTTTGTCTATTATTAGAAATGAACTTAAAAACCCTGTTTCTGCAATTTCTGGCCTTTCAAAACTTGTTGTGCAAAAAGATTTTGATTCTGTAGAAGATATAAAAAAGATAATGGACACAATTAGGCTTGAAGCTGTCAAATTTGCTTTGCAGCTTGATAATGTCTTAATAGCCTCATCCTATGAAGGAGGCGATAATAATTTGTTTTTATCAGGCTTTGATCTTTGTGAGCTGATTTATGAAGTGAAAAGATCTTTTGAAGATGAGATAAAATCAAGACAAAAAATAGTTGAAACACAAATGGATCATGAAATTAAAATATATGCAGACAGGGAAAAATTAAAACTTGTTTTCAAAAATTTTTTGGATAATGCATTAAAGTTCTCTGAAAAAAATATAAAAATTATTGTATTAAAGCGAAAAAATAGTGCAGTGGTTTCTTTTTATAATGACGGGTATGAAATTGAAGAAAAAAATCATCATAGAATTTTTGAAAGATTTTCACCTCTTGATTCAGGTCTTTCGAGAAAATATAGCGGTGTAGGGCTTGGTTTGTGTGTGTGTGGTGCAATAATTGAAAGCCATGGCGGAAAAACAGATTTTTCTTCAGGACAAGGCAGTGGTACTCTTTTTGAAATAGAACTTCCTTTGGATGATAAAAGTCAGGGGGAAGCTGATGATATTGAATCCGGCGAAGGATTTATAATACTTTGACTGATAGAATAAGAATTTATTTAAAAACCGGAGGAATAGTTTTTTCCAAGGAAGCCTCTGAGATCAAAACAATACTTGGCTCCTGTGTAAGTGTGTGTCTATGGGATTTTAAATATAAGGCAGGCGGAATGAATCATTTTATTTTCCCAACGTGGACAGGCAGGGGGCTTGCAACTCCCAAATATGGCAATGTTGCAATGGAATTTCTTTATGAAAAAATGATTTCAAACGGATCAAAGCCAGAAGACTTAATTGCAAAAGTTTTTGGGGGTGGGAAAATTTTTGCATCACTTGATATATCACTAAATCCTGGCCGTCAAAATATTTTAAGTGCCAAAAAATTTCTGGAAAAGGTCAATATCCCGGTTATAGCAGAAGATACAGGTGGAACAAGAGGACGTACTGTTATTTTTCATACAGACACAGGAGATGTATTTGTTAAAAAAAATTGACTCGTATAATGTATTTGATTAAATACTCTTTTTATCCTGATTAAATTATTAAACGGAGTACTTATGAATATTGACCCACCTGAGTATATAAAAAAAATCAAACCCTATAAGGCAGGAAAACCAATTGAAGAGCTTGAAAGGGAGTACGGTATAAAAAATGCTGTAAAGCTTGCATCAAATGAAAACCCTTTGGGACCGTCTCCAAAGGCAATGGAGGCTGTTAAAAACTTCTGCACCAGTCTTCATAGATACCCTGACAGCTCAGGATATGAGCTTATAAACAAAATTTCTTTAAAATTTAATTTACCAGTAAAAAGCATTGTTCTTGGAAACGGCTCTGATGACATAATCGCACTTTTATGCAAGGCATTTGTAAATGAGAAAAAAAATGTCATTATGCCGGATCCTGGATTTTTAATGTATGAAATTTCTACAAGGTCAGAAGGAGGAACTCCTGTAAAGGTGCCCTTAAAAAATCTCTGCCTTGATCTTGATAAAATGGCAGAGCTTTGCAATTTTGATACATCAATTATTTTTATAACAAATCCAAATAATCCTACAGGAAGTTTTATTGAAAAAGAAAAACTTGAAGAATTTTTAAAAAAGATTCCTTCAAACGTAATTGTAGCCTCAGATGAAGCATATATGGAGTTTTCTGAGTCCTGTTACTGCTCATGGGAGCTGATGGAAAAGTATGAAAACCTTGTTTCCATGAGAACTTTTTCAAAGGCTTACGGCCTTGCTGGTTTAAGGATCGGATACGGAGTTATGAATCCTTTTATTTCAGAAATACTTAATAGAATAAGGCAGCCGTTTAATACAAGCCTTATTGCCCAGAAAGCAGCTCTTAGTGCACTGGATGATGAATCTTTCCTTGAAAAAACAAGAACTCTTATTTTTAAAGAAAGAAAAAAACTTTTTGAAGAACTTGAAAAACTTGGAGTTACTCCATTTAAAAGTGATGCAAATTTTATTCTTGCTGATGTTAAAAGGCAGGCAGATGATGTTTATGAAAAGCTTTTAAGAAAAGGGATCATTGCAAGGTCAATGAGTTCATATGGATATCCGCAGTTTTTAAGGATTACAATTGGTCTTGAAAATGAAAATGATCTTTTTATCAAATATCTTAAAGAGGTTTTAGATAAAGATTGAAAAAAAATACAATAACAATAGACGGCCCTGCTGCTGCTGGTAAAACAACAGTAAGCAGGCTTATTTCAAATGAGCTTGGGTTTGTGTATGTTGACACTGGTGCAATATACAGAGCTCTTGCCTTATACATGAAAAAAAAAGGGATTGATTTTCAAAATGAAAAAATAGTTGTAGAAAACTTAAATCCCAAAATAAGACCTTCTGGTGAAAAAATTTTTTTGAACAATGAAGATGTTTCAAATGAAATACGTACAGAAGACATATCAATGGGAGCTTCTATAATTTCTTCATATGGTAAAGTACGGGATTATCTTCTTGATATTCAAAGGAATGTTGGAGAAGAGTTTGACTGTGTTTTTGAAGGAAGGGATATGGGAACAAAGGTTTTTCCTATGGCTCAGATCAAATTTTATCTAGATGCGGCACTTGAAACAAGAGTAAAAAGAAGATTCAATCAGTTAATTGAAAAACGGGAAAATCCAGTATTTGAAAAAGTTTATCAAAATCTTGAAAAAAGAGATATTCAGGATATGACAAGGATTCATTCCCCTCTAAAACCTGCCATGGATGCAATTTTAATTGATTCAACATTAATGGATGCAATTTGTGTTAAGGATAAAATGATTGAAATAATAAAGCAGAAAATCAAATAGTTTACATAAATAGCGGCTGAATAAAAACGGTCTTTTTTGTCATTTTCTGCGTCATATCCAAAATTTAATTTTCAAAAACCTCTTTAGGTAATTTAAAGGCTCAATTTTTCATATTGTGTAATTAAAAATAAATTTTACCTGAATTAGCGTTTCATATTTTTAAATTAATAAATTTCCAATGAATTTTGCTTGTTTGATGACAATTTATTGAAAACATAAAAGTATTTGTTTTTTCTTGAAGTATTCACTTTGTTTTGTTAAATAGATTTGATTATGCTTTCTTTGCCAGAAGAGAGCATAAAATATATCCAGGGAGAATTGATAATAATGGCAAACGAAAATTTAGATGTTCAGGACAAATTTGAAGGTGTAGAAACAATGGAACAGCTTCTTGATCTCTATGAAGACAGCTTCAGCAGATTTCAGGAAGGTGAAGTGGTAACCGGAAGGGTTATCTCTATCGGCAAGGATTCTGTAATCGTTGATATCGGATACAAATCTGAGGGTGCAGTACCTGCTGAAGAATTCAAGGACGAAAACGGCGAGATCACAGTCAAAAAAGGCGACAAGATTGAAGTAATGATCGAGTTCTGGGATGAGGATGAAGAAGAAGTTGTCCTTTCCAAGGAAAAAGCCGAGAAGCAGAAAGTCTGGGATGAAATTGCAGAAATCCATGAAAAGGACGGAATTGTTGAAGGTATCATCATTAACAGAGTTAAAGGCGGTTTCTCTGTTGATATCGGAGTACAGGCATTCCTTCCTGGTTCACAGGCTGATCTTCGTCCGATCAAGAACATGGACGTAATGGTAGGCAAGAAATTCAAGTTCAAGGTTCTTAAATTCAACAAACGCAGAAGCAATATCGTTCTTTCAAGAAGAGTGATTCTTGAATCCATGAGACAGGAACAGAGATCTGCTACTCTTGAAGAACTGGAAATCGGAAGAGTAATGACCGGTACAGTCAAGAATATTACTGAATACGGTGTATTTATCGATCTTGGCGGTGTTGATGGTCTTTTACATATTACAGATATTTCCTGGGGAAGAGTCAAGCATCCTTCTGAGCTTTTTGCTCTTGGCGATGAAATTGAAGTTAAAATCCTTTCATACGATCTTGAGAAGGAAAGAGTTTCTCTTGGTATGAAGCAGCTTACTCCTGATCCATGGGAAACTGCTGCACAGCAGTATCCTGTAGGAAGCAAAGTTAAGGGAAGAGTTGTAAGTCTTACAGATTACGGTGCCTTTGTTGAGCTTGAAGAAGGTATTGAAGGTCTTATCCATGTTTCAGAAATGTCATGGACTAAAAAAGTTAAGCATCCTTCCAAAATGGTTTCTGTTGGTGAAGAAGTTGAGGCAGTTGTTCTTGACCTTAAACCTGAAAGCCGCAGAATTTCTCTTGGAATGAAGCAGGTAGAGCCAAATCCATGGGATCTTATAAGCGACAAGTATCCTGTTGGAACAATCATTGAAGGCAAAATCAAAAATATTACAGATTTTGGTCTTTTTATTGGAATTGAAGATGATATTGACGGTCTTGTTCATATTTCCGATATTTCATGGACAAAGAGAATCAAGCATCCAGGTGAAGTATATAAAAAAGGTGATACTGTTCAGGCAGTTGTTCTTGATATTGACAAGGAAAATGAAAGATTCTCTCTTGGAATCAAGCAGACTCAGCCTGATCCATGGGAAAGTGCACCAGAAACCTATAAAGTAGGTTCAAAGATCAGCGGTAAAATAACAAATATTACAGATTTTGGTATTTTTGTTGAACTTGAAGAAGGTGTTGAAGGTCTTGTTCACATTTCAGAAGTTGAAAATGAGAAAAAAGATCTTTCCAAGGAATATCAGATTGGTTCAGACCTTGAAGCAAAGGTTATGAACGTAAATACAGAAGAAAGAAGAATCGGTCTTTCTGTAAAGCGTCTTGGAATGGATGATGACGAGGCCATACTTAAAGATTACATGAAGAAAATTGAAGATGTTCCTCCAACTTCTGCTTTTGGTGAAATGCTCAAGGAAAACATAGAAGAGAAAATCAAGGAAAAAGAAGAAGCTAGAAGTAAACAATAAAAAGGTTCTTTTTTGATTTGAAAAAATATACGGATACCTTGTTTTGAGGTATCCGTTTTTTTTAATGATTGGATCGGTAAAGGTTTATTAATAAAAAAACTTTGAGATTCAAATTCAAAGTTTAGTCTTTAAGAGTTTTATTGTTTTTAAGGTTTAAATTTTGAATCTGATTTAAGAACAATCAAAACATTTTTCGATTATCAGGCAAGGAGATATTTAAACATGTTTTCAAGAAGGCACCCGTATCTTTTTTTTATTTTAGTTTTTACACTAATACTATGCTCATCATCAGTCATCATTTCCCTTGTTTCAGGCGTATCCAAGATCAGTGAAAAAAAAACAGGGAAATACAATATTGGAGTTATTGACATAAACGGAATAATCTTTGAGTCAGAATCTGTAATAGAAAATTTGAAAAATTTCAGGGAAAGAAAAGATATTGAGGCTGTAGTCTTAAGAATCAATTCTCCAGGAGGCGGCGTTGCACCTTCACAGGAGATTTATGAATCAGTAAAAAGGCTTAAACAGAAAAAAAAGGTTGTAGCATCCCTTGGAAGTGTTGCAGCATCTGGTGGATATTATATTGCATCTGCAGCCGATAAAATCGTGACAAACCCGGGCACAATTACAGGAAGCATCGGTGTAATAATGGAATATACAAATATTGAAGAAGTAATGGATAAAATAGGTGTTTCACCTGTTGTAATAAAAAGCGGAAAATTTAAAGATACAGGTTCACCCACAAGACCAATTACAGATGACGAAAAAAAATTTTTACAGGATTTTGTGGATAAAATTCATTCTCAGTTTGTAGAAGATGTTGCATCTGGAAGAAAAATGGATAAAGAAAAAGTCATGGAATATGCTGACGGCAGAATAATATCTGGATCTGACGCTGTTTTATACGGTCTTGCAGATATGACAGGAAATTTTGAAACAGCTCTTGACTATACTGCATTGGAAGCAGGAATTAAAAAGAATGACTATAATCTTGTTTACCCTCCAAAGGAAAAATTTTCCTTTTTAAGAGAAGTATTAAGTGAGTCTGTTTCAAAATTAAGTGAGGTTGTCTTTAAAAATACAAATTTGATGACCCTGAAATAGAAAAAAGTGGATTATTCAAACTCATCAACAATTCCTATTCCTCTTCTTAGTATTTCAGGCTGATCACTGATAAGTGAAATAACGCTGGAGGGGCCGTTTGGAACGTCTCCTCCATCAATAATAATATCTACAAGATTTTCATAGTGGTCTGCCATTTGTGGAAAAAACTCAAATGGTTTTTCATTTTGGTCAGAGGCTGTAGTTGAAATGACAGGGTTTTTAAGCGTTTTAACGATTTCTGTGCAGATTTGATTGTCTGGAACTCTTATTCCTGCAGTTTTTCTGTTTGTAAGCATCATTTTTGGAACTTCTTTTGAACCTTCAAGAATAAATGTGTAGGGACCTGGAAGAAGCCTTTTAAGTATTCTGTATGAAATGTTTGAAACTTTTGCATATTCGCTGATATGGGTCAGATCAGAGCAGATAAAGCTGAAAGGTGTTTTTTTTGTTCTTTTTTTTATAAGGTTAACTCTTTCAATTGCTTTTTTGTTTTTAATATCGCATCCAATACCGTAATATGTGTCTGTAGGATAAATAATTATACCGCCGTTTTTGAGGCAGTCACATATTTGGTTTATAAGTCTTTTTTGCGGGTTTTGGGTATTAATTTCAAGAATCATTTTTGTATTGTCCTTAATAAAACCTTATTAAAAAATAATTTAAAATTTTAGATTACACATGAGATAATAAATTCATTTTTTTAGATTGCCAAATATTTTCAGTTTTGTTAGTTAATAGTCCAACTTTAATAAGTAAAGTAAATAATTTTTTCTTTATATTCAAACGTTTATAATAAACGAACCTTTGGAGGCCAATTATGACAAATATCCCGCCGGAAGCAGCTTATTCATTTGATGATGTTTTGCTTGTCCCGAACTACTCTGATGTACTGCCATCGGACTGTGATACAAGAACACAGCTAACACGGGAAATCAAGCTCAATGTTCCAATAATAAGTGCTGCCATGGATACAGTAACAGAGTCGGATACAGCCATCAGCATGGCAAGAGCCGGTGGAATCGGCATAATTCATAGAAATATAACTTATGAGCAGCAGGCAGTTGAGGTTGACAAGGTAAAAAAATCAGAAAGCGGAATGATTGTTGATCCTGTTACAATTTCACCTGACAAACCTGTTTCAGATGTTTTAAAACTTATGTCCATATACAGAATTTCTGGTGTTCCTGTTGTCGATGGGAAAAAGCTTGTTGGAATTGTTACAAACAGGGATTTGAGATTTGAAAAGAATTTTTCAAAACCTGTAAGCGAAGTTATGACAAAGGATAAGCTTGTTACTGTAAGAGAAGGAATTACCTTGGAAGAATCAAAGGCAAGGCTGCATGAGCACAGAATTGAAAAATTGCTTGTTGTAGACTCAAATGGTATTCTTACAGGAATGATAACAATTAAGGATATTGAGAAAATTAAAAAATATCCCCATGCCTGCAAAGATGATATGGGACGGTTAAGAGTTGGAGCAGCTGTTGGTGTTGGCGGCGACATGATGGAAAGAGTAGAGGCTTTAGTTCATGCTGGTGCTGATGTTTTATGTATTGATACTTCCCATGGACATTCAAAAAATGTTCTTGATTCAGTAAGAAAAATAAAAGAAGCTTTTCCTTCTCAGCAGGTTATTGCAGGCAATGTTGCAACTGCAAAAGGTGCGGAAGCTCTTGTAGAAGCAGGCGTTGATGCCATAAAAATTGGTATAGGTCCTGGTTCAATCTGTACAACAAGAATTGTTGCAGGGGTAGGTGTTCCTCAGCTTACAGCCATAATGAATTGTAAGTCAGTATCAAATAAAACAGGAGTTCCGCTTATTGCTGACGGAGGTATTAAATATTCAGGTGATATCATAAAGGCAATAGGAGCAGGAGCCCACTGTGTTATGCTTGGAGGCCTTTTAGCTGGTACAGAAGAAAGCCCTGGAGATACAATTTTATATCAAGGTAGAACATACAAGGCATACAGGGGTATGGGTTCAATTGAAGCCATGAAATCTGGAAGTAAAGATAGATATTATCTTGGAGACAAGCAATCCGATGAAGGCCTTGTTCCAGAAGGTATTGTAGGAAGAGTTCCATACAAAGGTACTATTGCAGAAAATATTTTGCAGCTTGTAGGTGGTGTAAAAGCAGGAATGGGTTATATTGGAGCAAGAACAATTGAAGAGGTAAGAGAAAAGGCAAGATTTGTAAGAATAAGTCCTGCCGGATTAAGAGAAAGTCATGTTCACGATGTTATAATCACCCAGGAAGCACCAAATTACAGGGTAGAATAAGAATTGATATAAATTTATCTTGTCTGAAGTCTAGATGGGATTAAAAGATTATAAAATCCGGATAAAGGTTAAAAATATTTGTCCGGATTTTTATTTTGTATATACTGAATTTTTTGTTCAGCCTAAATTTAGGCTGTATATTTTTTTTGTGTCTTATGCATGTGGCTGCATCACACATAATAAAAATCTTATTAAATTGCCGCTAAATGTGGCAGACTTCAAAATTATTCAAATTAGGTTTAAAAATCCAAAGGGGTAAAAATGTCTGATTTAAAGTTTACGCACCTTCATCTTCATTCTCAGTATAGTCTTTTAGACGGTGCCATAAGATTCAAGCAGCTTTTTAAAAAACTAAAAGACAACAATATGGATTCTGTTGCTATAACTGATCATGGAGTAATGTTTGGAGTTGTTGAATTTTATGATCTTGCAAAAAAAGAGGGTATCCATCCTGTACTTGGCTGTGAATGCTATGTTGCAAAAAAATCTTTAAAAGACAAAACACCCCAGGATAAAGATTCTTCCCATCTTGTTCTTTTAGCTGAAAATAACGAAGGTTATCAGAATTTATGTAAACTAGCATCAATAGCAAAGCTTGAAGGATTTTACTATAAGCCAAGAATTGATGATGAGGTTTTGGAAAAATATTCAAAAGGCCTAATAGCACTGTCAGCATGTATCAAGGGTGAAATCCCTCAGCTGATTTTGAAAAATGATATTGAGGGAGCAAAAAAAAAAGCTCTTTATTATAATCAGCTTTTTGGCAGCAATAATTTTTTTCTTGAGATTCAGAAAAATGGTTTAAGGGAGCAGGAAATTGTAAATAAAGAAATTGCAAAAATTTCAAAAGAATTATCAATTCCAATGGTTGCAACAAATGACTGTCATTATCTAAATAAAGAAGATGCAAGAGCCCATGAAATTCTTCTTTGCATTCAGACAGGAAAAACCATTGATGACCCAACAAGGTTTAAATTTGAAACAAATTCCCTTTATGTAAAAACCCCGGAAGAAATGCAGCGTGATCTTGGTGAATACGAAGGTGCAATTGAAAACACTTATGAAATTGCACACAGATGCAAGGTTGAGTTTGATTTCAATACCTATCACTTCCCTGCAATTGAACTGGAAAAAGGTGAGTCTGAAGCTGAAATGTTTGAGCGTGAGGCTTTGGAAGGATTTGAAAAAAGAATTAAAGAGGTAAAAAAAAGAAATCCTGACGCAAATGAAGAAGAGTATCGAAAAAGACTTCAATACGAAATTGATACAATAAAGAAAATGGGGTTTGCTGCCTATTTTATAATTGTTGCAGACTTTATAAGATACAGTAAAAACAATAATATACCAGTTGGACCAGGAAGGGGTTCTGCTGCCGGAAGTATGGTTGCATATTCAATGCGGATAACAGACCTTGATCCAATTGAACATAATCTTATTTTTGAAAGATTTTTAAATCCTGCAAGAATAAGCATGCCAGATATTGACGTTGATTTTTGTATTAACGGCCGTGAAAAAGTTTTTAAATACGTTGTCCAAAAGTATGGAAAAGACAAAGTTTCCCAGATCATTACGTATGGAACAATGAAATCAAGAGGTGTAATAAGAGATGTTGGAAGAGCTCTTGGGATTCCTCTAAAAGAAGTAGACTATATAGCAAAGCTTATTCCTGACAAAATTGGAATAAGTCTTGATGAGTCAATTGAGCAGGAACCTGAAATTATGAATACTGTTCAGGGAAGAGATGACCTTATGGAACTTATTCAAGTTTCAAAAGTCCTTGAAGGCCTTACAAGACATGCATCAACACATGCAGCAGGGGTTGTTATCGGAGACAAGCCTTTGTCAGACTATCTTCCTTTATATTCAGGCAAACATGATGAAACAATGACCCAGTTTGACATGAAATATGTTGAAAAAATAGGTCTTGTAAAATTTGACTTTTTAGGTCTTAGAAACCTTACAGTTATTGCAGATGCACTTAGATTAATAGAAAAACAAGGACTTGTTCCCCCTGATCTTGAAAATCTTGATCTTGGAGATGAAGCCACCTTTAATCTTCTTCAAAAGGGAGATACAACAGGGGTTTTCCAGCTCGAAAGCTCAGGTATGAAAGACCTTTTAAAACGCTTAAGACCAGGCTGCTTCAATGATATAACAGCTCTTGTTGCCCTATACAGACCAGGTCCCCTTGAAAGCGGAATGGTAAATGATTTTGTGAAAAGGAAGCACGGTGAAGAACCAATTGTATATACTATTCCAGAGCTTGAGCCAATATTAAAGGAAACTTATGGAGTAATTTTATACCAGGAACAGGTAATGAAAATTGCAAGTGTTCTTGCAAATTATTCAATGGCAGATGCTGACGGCTTGAGAAAAGCAATGGGTAAGAAAATAAAGTCCATGATGGACGAGCACAGAGCAAAATTTTTAGATGGAGCAAAGGATAACAATATAGATCAGGATAAAGCAGAATATATTTTTGATCTTATGGAAAAGTTTGCAGGCTATGGATTTAATAAATCACATAGTGCTGCCTATGCTCTTATTTCATACCAGACTGCATATTTAAAAACTCATTTTCCTGTTGCATTCATGGCTGCACTTTTAAACAGTGAAATAAATTCAATAGATGGAGTTGTGAAATTTATTGATGAATGTAAACTCCAGAAAATTGAAATTTTAAAGCCAAACATTAATAAATCTGACACATATTTTAAAGTTGAGGACAATAAAATCAGGTTTGGACTTGCAGCAACAAAAAATGTTGGGGAAGCGGTAATTGACCAGATTGTGGAAGAAAGAAATACTAACGGAGAATTTACAGATATTTTTGATTTTTGTGAAAGATGCGATTTAAGAAAGGTTAACAAAAGGGTTTTGGAAGCTCTAATAAAATGCGGAGCATTTGACTGTACAGGAATGAAACGAGCCCAGCTTGTTTCTGTTATTGAAGAAGCTTCTGAATATGCACAGAGAGCAAAAAAAGACAAGGCAAATCCTCAAATGGGTTTTTTTGATTCGGATGAAACTTTTTCAGCAATGTTTGAAAAACCATCCATTCCAGATATTGAAGAATGGGATACAAAAGATCTTCTTATGCAGGAAAAGGAAGCCCTTGGATTTTATATTTCAGGCCATCCCTTAAACTCATACAGGGATGTGATTAAAACATATTCCAATGCAAATTCATCAACTCTTGATGAATTAAATGACGGTGATATTGCAATAGTTGGTGGAATTGTAAACAAGACCAAGGTAATTTATACAAAAAAAAATGATAAAATGGCTTTTCTTACAATTGAAGACTTTAAGGATTTTCTTGAAGTTGTTGTTTTTTCAGATCTTTATGCAAAAGTTTCAGACTATTTTTTTGAAGACAGCGTGCTTATGATAGCAGGACAAGTGCAGAAAAATGAAAAGGGATTGAGCCTTATTGCAAAGGAAATTTATCCTGCTGATATTGCAGAAGAAATGTTAAGCGGTTGTATTTATATTACACTTGAGTCAGTTTTTCATACACCTGAAGATATATTAAAACTCCAGGACATTTTAAGAAAATATCCTGGAACAAAAAAGGTTTTTATTGAAGTTTTTACACAGTCTGGAGCACAGGTTTTAATGGAGCTTCCAGATATTTTAAATGTCAACATAACAAAGTTTCTTATTGAAGAATTAAAGGAATTTGCAGGTGAGGAAAGAATTCTTGTAAAGCCCATTGAATTGAATGTATTTGCCGAAAAAGAAAAGAAAACAAGATTTAAGCCAAGAGAAAATGCATTGTAATGGAAAAATTTGATTTTTATATAAGAAAAGTTAAATCAAGGATAAATAAAAACCAGAAAAGAGCACTTGATTCATATCTGCCTTTAAATAATGGAAGAATAGAAAAAAACGGCAATATTTATTTGAATTTAAGTTCAAATGATTACCTTGGACTCTCATTAAATCCAATTCTTATTGAAAGAGGTTGTGAATACGCAAGAAAATATGGATGCGGAACAGGTGCATCAAGACTTGTTACAGGAAGTCCGGAAATTTTTTTTGGAGTTGAAGAAAAAATTTCAAATTTAAAAAAAATGGATAAAGCCATTATTTTAAACTCCGGGTATCAGGCAAATATTGGAGTTGTATCTTCACTTGCATCAAGAAAAAGCATAATTTTTTCAGATTATCTAAATCATAACAGTCTTGTAAGAGGTGCAATTTTAAGCGGAGCTGAAATTAAAAGATTTAAGCACAATAACTTAAATCATTTGGAAGAGCTTCTTAAAGAAACAAAAGACAAAAACTATTCTTCAAAAATTATTGTAACAGAATCGGTTTTCAGCATGGATGGAGATATTCCAGATCTTGAAAAAATAGCGGATCTAAGTGAAGAATACGGATGTATTTTTGTTGCAGACGAAGCCCATGCAACTGGAGTTTTTGGTGAAAATCACATGGGTCTTGCAAAAAGAGCAGATATTGTAATAGGTACCTTTGGAAAAGGCGGAGGGTCTTTTGGAGCATATGTATCATGTTCTGAAACAATGTATGACTATTTTGTTAATTTTTGTGAATCTCTTATTTTTTCAACTTCTCTTACTCCATTTAATATTGGAGCAATTTCAGCTTTTCTTGATCTTGTTCATGATTTAGATGATAAAAGATCCAGGCTTTTAAACAATGCTGCTCTTTTAAGAGACGGCCTTAAAAATCTCGGGTTTGAAGTTATTGATGGAATTACCCAGATTATTCCGGTTTTAACAGGAAGTGAAAAAAAGGCAATTGAGCTTTCCATGTTTTTAAAGGAAAGAAAAATTCTTTCAATTCCCATAAGACCCCCGACTGTGCCTGAAAATATGTCAAGAATAAGGCTTAGTTTATCTGCCTCTCACAGTAAAAACGATATAGACTATACTCTAAGTGTGTTTGATGAATATAAAAAAAGATCAGCCTGAATTTATTCTTCAGCATGGATGGGGACTTTCTTCATCATGCTGGAGAAGATGGAAAGAAAGGCTTGAAAAAGATTATAAAGTTACTCTTCCAGACCGTGGTTATTTTGGGTCTCAAAAAAGAATAAAAAATTTTAAAACAAAATCCAAAAAAATTCTTGTATCCCATTCTTTTGGTCTTTTTCTATTTGAAAAATCAGTTTTGGAACAGGCTGATTTTATTGTAATAATAAGCGGTTTTACAAAATTTCATCCAGAGGAAGCAAGGGAGGCAAGAAGGTCAAGGCTTCTTATGAAATTTATGCAGAAAAAGCTTTATCTTGAGCCTGAAAAACTTTTAACAGATTTTTACAATGGCCATGATTTAAGGGGTGATTTTGATTTGAATCCTGATGTTTCACTTCTTTTTAAAGACCTTGAAAGAATAAACAGCGAAGCTCCAGACCTTGAATCTATAAGGAAAATAAAAAATATTTTAATTGTTCATGGGAAAAAAGATATGGTTGTACCTTTTTCAAGGGGAGTTTATTTGAAAAATTATTTTTCAGGTGCCAAAATGATTGAGTTTGAAAACGGAGATCATGCACTTCCATTTATTTATCAAGATAAAATTATAGAACAAATAATTGATTTTTTGGGTATTAAAGAAAAATGAAGGATTTAATAAGAAAAAGTTTTTCTAAAAATACATCTACTTATGATGATTACGCAATTGCCCAGACAAAAGGAGCTTTGGTTTTAAAAAATGAACTTATAAAAGATAAAATTTATGAAAAAAATATTGAAAACATTATTGAATTTGGTTGTGGAACAGGTCTTTTAAGCCATTATATCCATGATCTTTTTAATAATTCAAATATTTATTTTTCTGATATTTCTCCAGAAATGGTTTTGGAATGCCAAAAAAAATTTGTAAATAAAAGCAAAAGGTATTTTTTTGCAGTTAATGGAGAAGATTATAAAAAAGATAATTTTTTTGACTTAATAGTTTCATCTTTTACACTTCAATGGTTTGAAGATTATCAAAATGCTTTGAAAAATTATTTCTTTTCTCTTAAAAGAGGCGGATTCTTATACCTCGCATTTCAGGGACCAGGTTCTTTTTTTGAATGGAAAAAAATTGCCTGTGAATTAGACCTGCCATTTACCGGAAATTTAATGCCTGATCCTGAACTAATTGAAAATTCAATCAAAAATTTCAGCTCATATGAAATTTTTAAAAAAGAAATAAAACTTAAATACAAATCATCTCTTGATTTTTTTAAGTCATTGCAAAAAATTGGAGCAGGTCATAAAACTGGCAAAAAATCATATTCTAAAAAAGAACTTATGAATCTTATAAGGTACTGGGATAATAAGACTCACAATAATATTGAAATTACCTATGAAGTTTATTTTGTAAAAGGCATAAAATAATGAAAAAAATAATTCTTCCAAAAAAAATTTTTGTTACGGGAACTGACACAGAAATTGGAAAAACATTTGTGTCATGTGTTCTTGCAAAAAAAATGAATGCTTCATACTGGAAGATAATCCAGACTGGAGATGACAGTGATAAAGATTTTGTAAAAAATATTACCGGCTTTGAAAAAGAAAAATTTATTGATGAAGCATATAAGCTAAAAAATCCTCTTTCTCCATATGCAGCTTCAGTCAAGGAAAACAAAAATATTGAAATAGAAAATATTTTAAAAAAATTTAATGAAATTAAGGATGAAAAACTTGTATGTGAAGGTGCCGGAGGGGTGATGGTACCTATAAAAAAAGATTATTTTATGTCTGATCTTATAAAAGATTTAAACCTTTCTAGTGTTGTTGCTGCAAGATCAGGCCTTGGAACAATAAATCACAGTCTTTTGACCATAGAACATTTAAAAAATAAAGGCATTGACATCTCATGTATAATTTTAAACGGTGAACTAAATTATGATAATGAAAAAATAATTGAGGAAATTACAGAAATTCCTGTTTTATCCTTTGGTTATTTTGATTTTTCTAAAAAAATTGATTTTCAAAAATTGTTTGAAGATAAGTTCAGGTTTGAAATAAATTAGAGTTTTTTGTCTATACAATAAGTCTGGAGTGAGCATGAAAAACAATGATTCAAATTTCTGGCTTCCGTTTACACAAATGAAGGAAGTTGATGAAATTATAGAAATAGTAAAAGGAGAAGGTGCATATCTTTTTACTAAAGACGGAAGAAAAATTTTAGATGCAATCTCAAGCTGGTGGGTTACAATTCACGGCCATGGAAATCAGGTTGTTGCTGATTCAATTGCAAAGCAGGCAAAAATTCTTGAGCAGGTTATTTGTGCAGGTTTTACCCATTCAAATGCTGAAATTTTATCAAAAAGGCTTGTAAATGTTTTGCCTCCAAAAATTACAAGAATGTTTTATTCAGATAATGGGTCAACAGCAGTTGAAGTAGGTCTTAAAATGGTTTTTCAGTATTGGAAAAACATAGGCGACAAAAACAGAAAAAAATTTATTTCATTTGAAAATGCCTATCACGGGGACACTCTTGGAGCAATGTCGGTTGGAGGGAGATCCATTTTTACAGATCAGTTTAAAGAGCTTATGTTTGATACAATTTATCTTGAATATCCTTCTACTTTTGAAGGCGATGATAAAGCTGAAGAAAAAGAAAATAAAGTAGTTAAAAAGCTTAATGAAATTTTGGAAAGCCAGGGCAGTGCTATTGCAGGCTTAATAATTGAGCCGCTCATTCAGGGTGCCGGCGGAATGAACATGGCAAGGCCGGTTTTTTTGCAGAAAATTGAAGCCATAATGAAATCACATAAAATCCCTGTTATTTATGATGAAGTAATGACAGGTTTTGGAAGAACAGGTAATTTGTTTGCCTGTTTAAAGGCAAATACAAACCCTGATATTATTTGTGTTTCAAAAGGTATTACAGGCGGTTTTATGCCGCTTGCAGGAACATTTTGTACAGATGAAATTTATGAATCATTTTATTCAGATGATCCTTTAAAAACTTTTTTTCACGGCCATTCATATACTGCAAATCCAATTGGATGTGCAGCAGGCGTTGCATCCTTGGAGCTTTTGCTTAAAAATAGAAAATTTGAAAAAATTGAAGACTGGCATAAAGAACAGATAAAAAAGTTTAAAGATAATAAAAATATTGAAAAAATAAGGGTTTGTGGAACAATAATGGCTTTTGATGTAAAAACCTCTAATGGAGGATACCTTGACAAGGTAGGCAAATTTTTAAAAAAAGAATTTTTAAAAAAAGGATTCCTTTTAAGACCCCTTGGCAATGTATTGTATTTTCTTCCTCCTTACTGCATTGAAAAAGAAGAGCTTGAAGTTTTGTATGATTGTGTAAATGAAGTTACATCATCACTTTAGGGAGTCATTAGATGGAAAATGAAAAAAGAATCGCACTTGTGACAGGAGCTTCAAGGGGAATAGGAAAATCTATTGCATTAAAACTTGCAAAAATGGGTTTTAAAGTAATAATAAATTTTTCATCCTCTGAAAATGAAGCAAAAAAAGTTCTTGAAGAAATTGAAAATTTTGGCGGCCAGGGACGTCTTGCATGTTTTGATGTTACTGACAGAAAAGCATGCAAAGAAGAGTTTTCCAAAATAACTGAAACAGAAAAAAGACTTGACGTATTAATTCATAACGCAGGAATAAGAAAAGACGGACTTGCCGTAAGAATGAAGGATGAAGACTGGGACAGAGTAATTGATGTAAATCTTACAGCTTTTTTTAACCTTGCAAAACCTTCAGTCAAGCTGATGCTCAAAAATAAATGGGGAAGAATAGTAGGCATTTCATCTACTTCTGGTCAGGCTGGAGTTCCAGGGCAGATAAATTATTCAGCTTCAAAGGCAGGTCTTATAGGAGCTTTGAAATCCCTTTCAAAAGAAATAGGTGTAAGAAACATTACTGTAAATGCAGTAAGTCCAGGATTTATTGAAACTGAAATGACAGAAGCCCTTGACAGGGAAAAAATAATTGAAACAATACCTATGCAAAGATTTGGAACTGTGGCAGAAGTTGCATCTGTTGCAGGATTTTTATGCTCTGAAGAAGCATCATATGTAACAGGGCAGGTAATCGGCGTTAACGGCGGAATATATTAATCTGAAAGGAAATTAAAATGGCTTTGGATAAAGAATTGCTTGATATACTTGCATGTCCTGTATGCAAGGGTGATGTTTATGAATCAGAAGATAAAAATTTTCTTATCTGTGAAAAATGCAGGCTTAAATTTCCTGTAAAGGAAGGTATCCCTGTAATGCTTCCTGAAGAAGCACTGCCTCTTGATGAAAAATAATATTAATGAGTAAACCTTTTTTTCCGAAAAAAGGACTTGTAATAACAGCCCTTATGACAGGCAATAAAAAGCTTTTTACTTTTGCATTAAAAGAGCTTGAAAAAGAATTCGGGGGCTGTTTTCTTATTAGTCCCTGGTCAAAATTTACCCATTCCGTCTATTATGAAGATGAAATGGGTAAAAATCTTGAAAAAAGGTTTATTTGTTTTAAAAACCCTGTAAACCAGGGCAGCCTTTCAGATATCAAGCATAAGGTTTATCAAATTGAGAATAAATATCTTGAAGGAAACAAAAGAACACTGAATTTAGATCCTGGGATTTTAACCCCTGACAAGTATGTATTGTCAACATTCAAAAACTTTTCCCATAGAATTTATATCGGGGATAAAGTATTTGCTGAAGTTGAGTTCACATTTAAAAATAATGAACCTGTTTTTTTTGAATGGACATATCCAGATTACAGGCAAAAGAACATTTGTTTATTTTTTATGATAGCAAGAAAATATCTGTTGTTTTTTAATTCGTTTAATAATTAATGAAAGCGAGTTTTTATGATTTCAAGTATGACCTCATATGCAAGATCTGAGAAAATAAATGAGAATATTAAAATATTTGTTGAAGCAAGAACCTATAACAGCAGATTCCTTGATATATCATTAAAAATTTCTTCTGATTTTACAGACTTAGAAGAAATAATCAAAAAAAGGATTTCAGCTGTTATATCAAGGGGCAGAGTAGAAATTAAGTTTCACATTGAAGATTTGAGTGAAAATGATGCTTTGTTTTATTTGGATTACGCCAAAGCAAAGGCATATTATAATATGTATGAAAAACTTAAAAATGAGCTTGGGCTTTCAGAAGAAATTAAAATAGAACAGATTTTAAAATCTGAAGGTGTGATAAAAAAAAATGACAAAAAGGATAATTCAAAATACCTTGGGCTTTTAAATGAAGTAATGGATGAAATGCTTTCTGACCTTGTAAAAATGAGGAAGGTAGAAGGTGAGGTTATTTACAATGATTTTTGTGAAAGGCTTACCTTTATAGAAGTATTGATGAAAGAAATTGAATCTGAATCTGAAAATGCCGCAAAGGAATATTTTGATAAGCTTAATTTAAAAATAAAAGAACTTGTTTGTTCATCAGATATGGAAATAGATCAGGCAAGGCTTGCACAAGAAGCAGCTTTTCTTGCCGATAAAACAGATGTTTCTGAAGAAATTTTAAGAATTAAAAGTCATCTTGTTCAATTTAAAAAATATATGGATTCAAATAATCCTCCAGGCAGAAATCTCAATTTTTTACTTCAGGAGCTTCATCGTGAAATAAACACCCTAGGTGTGAAGCAGGGGAATGTCCTTATTTCAAAAAATTGTGTTGAAATTAAATCTGAACTAGAAAAATTAAGGGAGCAGGTGCAAAATGTTGAATAAATTCTAGATTTGTTTTAAAAAGGGTTGAAAATTAAAATTAAACCCTGAATTAATAATTTAAAATAAGTTATTTATTCGTGTTCTCTTTTTTTTGCATTTTTTCATAAAATTTTTAAAAAACAGATTGATATGTAAGGAGGTCTAAATAAATTTTTATTCTTTTTTATAAATAATCAATCGAACTTTAAGGGCTTGTTATAATGACTAATTCGTCCATAGGGAAAAATTTATCCCTGAAATTAAAATCAAATCAGCTTCTTTTAAACATTGGTTTTGGAAGTACAGTTGTAGCTGAGCGTGTTGTGGCAATTTTATCTCCTAACTCTGCACCAATGAAAAGGCTTAAAGACGATGCAAGAGATGACAGACGGCTTGTTGATGCTACACATGGGAGAAGAACTAGATCCATTATTATTTTGGACAGTAATCATGTTGTTTTATCTGCAATTCAGGCTGAAACAATTTCCCATAGATATGCTGCACTAACTGAACATAAAGAAGAACCTGCAAGTTTGGATGATGAAGAAGTAGAAGAGGTGGATTAATGACAGGAAAAATTTTTGTGATTTCAGCACCTTCTGGTGCAGGTAAATCAACGCTTTGTAATTATCTGCTTGATGAAATGAAAGAACTTTCATTTTCTGTTTCATATACAACAAGAGAAGCTAGAAAAAATGAAACAGATGGAAAAGATTATTTTTTTATTGATAAAAATAGATTTGAAAATTGGATTAATGAAGAAAGATTTATTGAGTATGCCTTTGTTCACGGAAATTATTACGGCACATCAAAGGATTATCTGCAAAAGTCCATAAATGAAGGGAAAAATATTATTCTTGAAATAGATGTTCAGGGTGCAAAGCAGATAAGGGAAAAATTTGATAACGCAGTTCTTATATTTATTAATCCTCCTTCTTTTGAGGAACTTAAAAAAAGACTTATAAACAGAGGCACTGACAGCGAAGAAATTATAAAGCAAAGGCTTGAAGCTGCAGAAAATGAAATGAATGCTTCAAAGTTTTTTGATCATATTGTTGTAAATGATGACTTTGAAAAAGCATCAAAAGAATTAAAAAACCTAATTAAAGATTATATTCCCTGAAAGAAAAACCAATGGCAGAAAATGAATTTATATTTGGTCGACATAGTGTACTTGCTGCAATAAAAGCAGAAAAAAGGAAAATAAATAAAATTTATATATCTGAGAAAAACAGTTTTTCAGATGAAATTTATTTTGAGGCCGATAAAAGAAATATCCAGGTTATATCAGCTGATAAGGATAAAATATCAGCACTTACCAAAGCCAAAAATCACCAGGGGATTGCAGCAGATGTAGGTTTGCTTCCATTCCTTGATTTTGATGAATTTTTAAATTCAAAAATATTTCAAAATAAGTTTGCAGTAATTCTTGACAGCCTTGAAGACCCATTAAATCTTGGCTCAATAGCACGTTCTGCACTTTGTCTTGGAGCAGATGTTCTTATTATTCCAAAGGACAGGTCTGTTCGTCCAACACCTTTTGCATCAAAAATTTCAGCAGGTGCACTTGAATATATCCCACTGATTGTCCAGACAAATATTGTAAATACAATAAAAGATCTTAAAACAAACGGTTTCTGGATAGGCGGGCTTGACGGGGATGGCAGTGATACAATTGAAAATTCTTCAATAACACCGCCATTTGCACTTGTTGTTGGCAGCGAAGGAAAAGGTATAAGGCCTCTTGTTAGAAAAAATCTTGATTTTGTGTTTAAAATTGAGCAAACAGGCCCTGTTACATCTCTTAATGCATCTTCAGCTGCAGCAATTGGAATTTATGAGTGTGCAAAAAAAATAAAATTTTAGTTTTTATTGTAAAATTTCATTTTTATCAAATGCTTGAATAATTTTTCCTGAAAGATAAATAGAGCCTGCAACACAAATGATATCGTTTTTTGATGCTATTTCAATTGCTTTTAAACATGCCTTTACAGGGTCTTTTTCAATTATTGAATTAATTTTTGTTAAATTTTTAAGCTCAATTGGATCAAGTGCCCTTGGCGAGTCTGGTTTTGTAAAAATAAAGGTTTTTGACAAAGGCTCAAGAATTTTTAAATTTTTTAAATAATCTTTGTCATTTAAAGATCCAAATACAAAAATTATTTTTTGATTTTCCCCTTCAAGGTATTCTCTTAAGACCCTGCAGGAATCAGGGTTATGAGCACAGTCAACAATTAATTTGGGAGAGTTTAAAAATTTTTCCAGTCTTCCTCTCCATGATGTTTTTTTTATGGCAGCTTCTATGAGGCTTTTTTTTAAATCAAATATTTCTGGATAAAATTCATTGAGTTTAAGGCATGCAAATGCTGCAACACCAGAATTAATTATCTGGTGATATCCTTTAAGGTTTGGTGAAAGTTCAATTTTTTCATTGCAGTCAAGAAAAAAAATATTTTCTTGCTTTGTTATTTTAAAATCTGAATTGATAATAAATAAATCAGATTTTTTAAAATCGGATTCTTTTTTAAGAATTTCAATTATATTGGCGGCTGTTTCTCCGGTCACAACAGGAATGTTATCTTTAATAATTCCGGCTTTTTCTTTTGCAATAAGTTCAATTTTATCACCTAGAAAATCACTGTGATCCATGGTTACATTTGTTATTACAGATAAATGGGGGTTAATTACATTGGTTGAATCAAAACGCCCACCCATTCCTGTTTCAATAACTGCTGCATCAATTTTGTTTTCTTCAAAATATTTAAATGCAAGTGCTGTTGTAAATTCAAAAAAAGTTGCTTTTCTATTTCCTGTATCATTTTTTTCTATTATTTCAAATAGTCTTAATAGAGAATCATTATCTATCATTTCCCCTGATATTTTTATTCTTTCCCTGAAATCATAAAGATGAGGGGAGGTGTAAAGACCTGTTTTGAAACCATGATAACTTAATATTTGTTCAATATAAGAAGCAGTTGAACCTTTAGCATTTGTTCCAGCAATATGAATGCTTATAAATTTATCCTGTGGGTTACCAAGATTTTGAAGAAGATTTTTGGTAATTTCAAGCCCAGGTTTAATCCCTGAAGCTGTTTTTGAAAAAAGAAAGTTTAATTTTGAATTTATGTCCATAGAATTATCGTAATCAGTTTTAAACTAATAAATAGTGACTGCCAAAAAACAGCAGTTTTAGTTTAAGGCTTATAAATAGGATTTGTAATCAATTTAGAAATAAAAAACCCGGCCATAAGACCGGGCTTTTAAAACTTAAACAAAGGATATTTTAAATCTATTTTCTAAAACTTCTGCGTTTTGAATCCGCAATGCGCTGACGGCGTCTTGCTTCACGCATTTTACGTCTTTTAAGCTCGTTTGGCTTTTCATAATATTTTTTAAGACGAAGACGCTTGAAAAGTCCGTCATTCTGGATTTTTTTCTTAAGTACTTTAAGAGCTTTTTCCAGATCTTCATCATGAACTTTAACTTCGATATCCTTCAAGTAAATCACCCCTTTGCATAGATTTTTTTAAACTTTATAGGTGTACTACAAGGATTAATATTTTGCAATAAAAAACCGCAGATAATCTGCGGTTTGATTTTAAATTAGTCAAGAGCTTTCATAAGAGCTTCTTTAACTGTATTTATAGGTGCATCGCCTTCAAGAACTATATATTTTGTTTCACCTTTATCAGCAAGAGCCTTGAAGTAGTATGCTGATGCAAGAGTACCGTTTGTTTCATCATAGTAAATATCATGACGCTTGTTTATTGCTGCTTCATCCTGGTCGTCTGCACGAGTTGAAAGTGCACCGCCACAAACTCTGCACTTGTCGCCGTCAGGTTTGATAGCATCTATATTAACATTGTTTGGGTGTCCGTTGTCATTTTCACAAAGTCTTCTGCCCATGATTCTTCCCTTGGCAATTTCTCTGTCAAGCTTGATTTCTACAACATAGTCAAGCTTCATGCCGGCAGCCTTAAGTGCTTCATCAAGTTTTTCTGCCTGTACTTTGTTTCTTGGGAAGCCGTCTAGAAGCCATCCGCCTGCATTTTCAGGTTTTTTAAGTGTATCAAGGATCATTGGGATGGTAATTTCATCAGGAACAAGATCGCCTTTGTCTATAAATGCTTTGGCTTTTTTACCAAGCTCGGTTCCGCCTTTGATGTTTTCACGGAAAATACCGCCTGATTCAATGTGGGAAACATTGTATTTGCCTTTAATAAGTGATGCCTGAGTTCCTTTTCCACCGCCGTTTGGTGCAAAAATAAGGATGTTCATAATTTCTCCTTTTTTTAAAAAAATAATAATGTTTTATACTTAATTAAGTTAAATATTAAATTCAGCCTTTTTCAGGCAGTTTTTTTAAATCAAAAAGTTTTTAAGTCTAAGTTTAAAAATCAAATTTTTAGCACTTATTTAAAAAAATTAACTAATAAGATAAGTTTTTTTTGTCAAGCAAGATTAAACTTGTCACATATATTAGTTTTTTTATTTATTGTAAATGGCTTAATTTCTAATTGATGGTTTTTTAATATGATAAATAAATTAAAATTTTTAAAAAAAAATCTTGCAATGAATTGAGATTATAGTATTAAAACTTTTGATAAATTTATATGCTGCATCAGGGAGGAAAATTTGGTTCGCATAGGATTGACAGGCGGGCCTGGCAGCGGAAAATCTACTGTTGCTAAAATTTTTAAAAGGCAGAATACAGCATTTTCAGATCTAGATCACCTTTCTAGAATTGCAGTGGAACCGGGGCGGCCTGCATTTAATAAAATAGTTGAATATTTTGGAAAATCTGCAGTTAATGATTCAGGTGATCTTGACAGGGCTTTTTTAAGAGACAGACTTATAAAAAATCCAGGGGACAAAAAGGTTTTAGAAGAAGTAATTCATCCTGAGGTATTTAGGCTCCTTGCACTTGAAGAAGAAAACTATCTTAAGGCTGGAGAAAAAATTTTTTGCGTTGAAGCACCCTTGCTTTTTGAAGCTGGAATGGAAGATTATTTTGACTATATAGTGACTGTTTACTGTTCAAAGGATTTACAGATAAAAAGAGTTATAGAACGGGATGGTCAGTCATATGAAAGTGCAAAAGGTCTAGTTGATTCTCAGATCTCTCTTGACAAAAAAGCTCATAATTCTGATTTTGTAATTTATAATGAAAACGGTATTGATGGGCTTGAAAAACAAGTGTTGGAAATTCTGAAACAATTGAATTAAACCCTTGACTTTGCTTGGTAAATAATTTAGCTTAGGCAAATAACCTGCCGTCATGTTTGTAAAAACAAAATAAGGTTCTTCCTGAAAATAAATTCATCATAAATATAATGGCATAAATCAATTAGTTTTGTTGGAATCAATCCGTAATAATTTATTTAAAAATTACTTTATTAATCTTATTAGGTGGTTAAATGAAATCTACTAGAACCAGCGGGCAAAAAAAACAGTCTTTGAAAACTTTAGACTCGGTAAATTTAACATCTCTTAAAAGGATGTCAGTCCCGGATCTTGCTTCTTTAGCTAAAAGCTATGGAATAGACTGTCCTGCAGGAATGCTGAAGCAGGAGCTTATTTTTGCACTTCTCCAGCATCATATTGACAAAAACGGAGCAATATACGGAGAAGGTACGCTTGAAGTTCTTCCAGATGGCTTTGGTTTTTTAAGAGCTCCTGACTATAATTATCTTCCAGGGCCGGATGATATTTATGTTTCTCCTTCTCAGATTCGAAAATTCAATCTTAGAACCGGAGATACAGTCTCAGGGCAGATAAGACAGCCAAAGGACACTGAAAGATATTTTGCACTTTTAAAAGTAGAAGCAATTAATTACGAAGATCCAAATATCGCCAGAGAAAAAACCCTTTTTGACAACCTGACTCCTCTTTATCCAGATCTGAAAATTCAGCTTGAATCAGCACCAGACAATTATTCAATGAGAATTATGGACCTTTTAGCCCCAATAGGATTTGGTCAGAGAGGTCTTATTGTATCGCCTCCAAGAGCTGGAAAAACAGTTCTTTTACAAAATATTGCAAACAGTATAATCGCACATCACAGTCATGTGATTCCCATGGTTCTTCTTATAGATGAAAGACCTGAGGAAGTAACTGATATGGCAAGGAATGTTAATGCTGAAGTAATAAGCTCTACCTTTGATGAACCTGCTGAACGTCACGTTCAGGTTGCTGAAATGGTTATTGAAAAAGCAAAAAGACTTGTTGAACATAAAAAAGATGTTGTTATTCTTCTTGATTCCATCACAAGACTTGCTAGAGCATACAACTCTGTGATACCACCAAGCGGAAAAGTTTTGTCAGGCGGTGTTGACTCCAATGCTCTTCACAGGCCAAAAAGATTTTTCGGTGCTGCAAGAAATGTAGAAGAAGGCGGTAGTCTCACAATTATAGCAACAGCACTTATTGATACTGGCAGCAGAATGGACGAGGTTATTTTTGAAGAATTCAAGGGAACCGGCAATATGGAAATTGTTCTTGACAGAAAACTTGCTGACAGAAGGGTGTTCCCATCAATCGACATTAAGAAGTCGGGAACAAGAAAAGAGGACCTTCTACTTGACCAAAGTATTCTTAACAGGGTATGGATATTAAGAAAATTGCTGGCCAACTTAAATAGTGTTGACAGTATGGAATTTTTGATTGATAAAATGGGCGGAACTTCAAATAATGAAGATTTCCTTGAATCAATGAACAACTAATGATTTAATGGGAATTGTAGTTTTTTTGTTCAATTTTTAATTGAAAAATAAAATAATGTTATACAGGAGAAAGAAAATGAAGCAGGGAATTCATCCTGAATATGGAAAAACAAAAATAACATGTGCCTGTGGCAATGTTTTGGAAGTAGGGTCTGCAAAAAAAGATATGAATGTGGAAATTTGTTCAAAATGTCATCCTTTTTTTACAGGAAAGCAGAAACTTGTTGATACTGAAGGCCGTGTTGATAGATTCAGAAAAAAATTCGGCGATTACAAGGACAAGCTTACAAAAAAATAAATTTTTTTGTCAAACTTATGAAAAAGCGTTCTCTTTTTATTTTTAAAGAACGCTTTTTTTCTTTTTTACGGATGTGTAAATTATGTACGAAAAACTTGAAGGCGTTCTTGATAGATTTGAGCAGCTTGAGCAGCTGCTAAGTGACCCAGATGTAATTAAGGACAGAGAAAACTATCAGAAATACATGAAAGAGCATGGTGAGCTTATTCTTCTTGTAGATAAATACAGGGAATATAAGGATATCAATGCTGAAATAGCTGAGCATAAAGAACTTACAAAGGATAAAGATCCAGAAATAAGAGATCTTGCGTATGAAGAACTGCCAGATCTTGAGGAAGAAAAAGCAAAAATTTCAAAAGAACTTAAAATGCTTTTAATTCCAAAGGATCCAAATGACTCAAAGGATATTATTCTTGAAATAAGGGCAGGAACTGGCGGGGATGAGGCAGGGCTTTTTGCAGCTGATCTTTTTAAGATGTACTCAAAGTATGCAGAATCTAAAAATATGAAAATTGAAATAATGGATGCCAGTTATTCCGGTGCCGGAGGTTTTAAGGAAGTAATTGCTCACATAAAAGGAAAAGACGCCTTCAGGATATTCAAATATGAAAGCGGAACTCACAGAGTTCAAAGAGTCCCTACAACTGAAACCCAGGGAAGAATTCATACATCTGCTGTTACAGTTGCAATTTTACCTGAAGCTGAAGATGTTGATGTTCATATTGATCCCACAGATTTGAGGATAGATTATTTCAGAGCAACAGGACCTGGCGGTCAGTCTGTTAATACAACAGATTCTGCTGTAAGAATAACCCATCTTCCTACAGGTGTTGTTGCAACCTGCCAGGATCAGAAATCTCAGCACAAGAATAAAGACAAGGCAATGAAAGTTTTAAAGGCAAGAATTCTTGATGCAATGATAACAGAGCAGAACCAAAAAAGATCCCAGGACAGGAAAGAACAGGTAGGTACAGGTGACAGAAGCGGAAGAATACGTACATATAACTATCCCCAGGGAAGAGTTACAGACCACAGAATAAATCTAACCCTTTATAAACTAGATCAGGTAATGGAAGGGGATGTTGATCCGCTCACAGATGCACTTCTTGCTCATTATAATGCAAAGGCTTTGCAGGATGAGCAGCAATAATAATGATAGTTCATCGGATAACTGGACAATTTCAAAAATTTTAAGCTGGACTGAATCTTACTTTAAATCGAAAAACATAGAATCTCCAAGGCTTGGGGCAGAACTTTTGTTATGCAGTGTTTTAAAGTGCTCAAGAATCAGTCTTTATACAAATTTTGACAAGCCTCTTTTGAAAAATGAACTTGAAATTTTTAAATCATTTATTAAAAGAAGAGTCGATTTTGAGCCGGTTTCTTATATTACTAATGAAAAATCTTTTTTTGATTTGGATTTTTATGTAAATTCAAATGTTTTGATCCCTCGTCCTGATACAGAAAAACTTATTGAAGTTGTGATTGAGCTGTTTTCTGACAGAAAAGAAGATAAACTCAAAATACTTGAGTTGGGGACTGGAAGCGGTATAATATCCGTTTGTCTTGCAAATTATTTTAAAAAAGCTTTTTTTGCTTCAGTAGATATTTCCATGGATGCATTAAGAACAGCAGAATTTAATGCAGAAAAAAATAATGTTTTATCAAACATTTCTTTTATTAATTCAAGCTGGTTTTCAGGAATAAAGGAAAATAATTTTTTTGATCTGATTGTTTCAAATCCTCCCTATATTAAAACTTCAGATATTGATCTTCTTCAGATAGAAATCAAAAAATATGAGCCTGTTTTAGCTCTTGACGGTGGAGAGGATGGGCTTTTCTGCATTCATGAAATAATAAAAAAAGCTGATAAGTTTTTAAAAAATAACGGATTTTTAATATTTGAAGCAGGATTTGACCAAAAAGAAGAAATAGAAAATCTGACAAGTAAAAATAAAAATTTATCGTTTATAGATATGATTAAAGATTATGGAAACAGGGACAGAGTGGCAGTTATTAAAAAATTTTATTAAGTAGTTGCTGAACGAAAACGGCCTTTTTTGTCCATTTTTAAGTTAGATTCAAAATTTAATTCTCAAAATGCTCAATGTATCCTAAAGGTTAAATTTTTCATCTTCCTTGAACTGAACAAAAAATTTTGTTTTCAGCTAATTGCTAAGTAAAATAATGATTTTTTATTTAAAAAAATATTCTGGATATAGATTTTGAGTTTAGTCTGGAATAAATAAAAAAAGAAAGTTTTTGTTTTACGGTAACTTAGTCTCTTGAAATTGAATACAATATTTGTTATTAAAAGCTGTTTTACATAAAGCACGCATTTTGATTTTTATCCCCGGTGCCTTAAAGGTTGGGATAAAAGGCGAAAGATGCGGATGAATAACCAAACTAAGGAGAAAAAATATGGCTTACGTATCAATGAAAGACCTTCTTGAAGCAGGTGTCCATTTTGGACATCAGACCAGACGCTGGAATCCTAAAATGAAACCTTATATATTTGGTGCAAGAAACGGAATATATATAGTTGATCTTCAGCAGACATTAGATATGTTCAAAAAAGCATACGACTTTATTGAAGAAGTTTGTGAAGCTGGAGAAACTGTTTTGTTTGTAGGAACAAAAAGACAGGCAAGGGATGTGATTTACGAAGAAGCAAACCGTTGTGAAATGTTTTATGTTCAAAACAGATGGCTTGGCGGAATGCTTACAAATTTCAAGACAATAAGAAACAGTGTTGAAAGGCTTAAGTATCTTCATGAAATTGAAAATGACGGAAGAATTGAGCTTTTCCCAAATAAAGAAAAAATTCAGCTTCATAAGGAAAGAGTAAAGCTTGATGCAAACATAGGCGGTATCCAGAATATGAAGTCTCTTCCTGGTGCTCTTTTTATAGTTGATCCAAAAAATGAAGCAATTGCAATTAAGGAAGCAAAAAAACTCCATATACCAGTTATTGCTCTTGTTGATACAAATTGCGATCCAGATGATATTGATTTTGTAATCCCAGGAAACGACGATGCAATCCGTTCTATTTCACTGATTACTTCTCGAATTGCAGATGCATGTATAGAAGGCAGAAGAAGATATGAAGAAAGAGCTCAGTCTGAATCTGATAAAGCTTCGGATGAAAAGCCTGAAAAAACTGCTGATCTTAAACCTGGAGAAAGAAAAGTTATTTCTGATGGAGAAGGTGGCCCTGTAGTTGAAGTTGTTAAAAAGAAAACTTCTGTTGAAGAATAATTAAATTTAAAAATTTTAAAAAACTGAACTGTGATTGATTTGGTCTAAATCCTAGTTCAGTTTTATAATTGTATATTTTTATAAAGATTAAATATAATTCAAGGAGAGTTTGAAATGGCAGACATTAGTGCTCAGATGGTTAAAGAGCTTCGTGATAAAAGCGGTGCAGGTATAATGGACTGCAAGCAGGCACTTAAAGAGTGTGGTGGTGATATTGAAAAATCAATAGATTTTCTAAGAAAAAAAGGACTTGCAACAGCTCAGAAAAAAGCTGGAAGAGATGCTTCTGAAGGAAGAATTGAAGCTTACATTCACATGGGCGGCAAAATTGGTGTTATTGTTGAAGTGAATTGTGAAACTGACTTTGTTGCAAAAAATGACGACTTTGTTGAATTTTGTAAAAATCTTGCAATGCACATTGCTGCTACAGCTCCTGGTGCAATAGTTCCGGACGATCTTCCAAAAGATGCATGCGACAGGGAAAGAAAAGTATATGAAGATCAGGTAAGAGAAATGGGTAAACCTGAAAACATGATCTCAAAAATTGTAGATGGAAAAATGGAAAAATTTTACAAAGACTCATGCCTTCTTACCCAGCCATATGTTAAAGATCCAAAGCTTTCAGTACAGGATGTAATTAATGAGCTTGTTGCTAAAGTAGGCGAAAATATAGTTGTTAAAAGATTCTCCAGATTCCAGATTGGAGGTTGATAATTGTCTGAGCCCAAATTTGGAAGAGTTCTTCTCAAATTAAGCGGTGAGGCACTTATGGGTGACAAGGGCTATGGTTTATGCCCTGACACCCTTAAATATGTAGCTTCCGAGCTTGAAGAACTTTACAACAAAAATGTTGAAGTTGCAGTAGTTGTAGGCGGAGGAAACATATTCAGAGGTGTTGCAGCAGGAACTTATGGAATGGACAGGGCACCAGCTGACCATATAGGAATGCTTGCGACTGTAATGAACAGTCTTGCATTGCAAAATGCCCTTGAAAAAAGAGGCGTTCCAACAAGGGTTCAGAGTGCTATTTCCATGGATGAAGTTGCAGAACCTTATATATTGAGGCGAGCTGTAAGGCATCTTGAAAAGAAAAGAATAGTAATTTTCGGTGCTGGAACAGGAAGCCCTTATTTCACAACAGATACGGCAGCAGTGTTGAGAGCTCACGAAATACATGCCGAGATTCTTTTAAAAGCAACAAAAGTTGACGGGGTTTACGATAAAGACCCAGAAAAAAATCCAGATGCTGTTCTATATAAAAATCTTACATATATGGAAGTACTTGAAAAACAGCTTAGAGTTATGGATATGACTGCCATTTCACTTGCCATGGATCATGAACTTCCTCTGTGTGTTTTTAATCTGAGACAAAAAGGTGCAATCGACAGTATTATTTTAGGAACTCAGGTCGGCACCATCATAAGAAATAACAGTAAAGGGTAAGATTATGGTTAACGAAGTTCTAAAAGAAACAAAAGATAAAATGAAAAAAGCTCTTGAAGCTCTTAGGCATGAACTTCTTAAGGTAAGAACAGGAAGAGCTTCAGCAAGTCTTGTAGATTCAGTATCAGTCGAATATTACGGAGCAAAGACACCGCTAAATCAGCTTGCTTCAGTAACTGTTCCTGAAAGCAGACTGGTTGTTATTCAGCCTTGGGACTCTACTGCCATTAATGATATAGAAAAGGCTATTTTAAAGGCTAATATCGGTATTACTCCATCAAATGACGGCAAAGTTATCAGGCTTTCGATTCCTCCTCTTACAGAAGAAAGAAGAAAGGATATTGTAAAGCAGGTAAGTAAAATCTGCGAAGACTATAAAGTTGGAATAAGAAATATTAGAAGAGATTCAAACGAAGATCTGAAGTCCTTAAAAAAAGACGGTGATATTTCTGAAGATCAGATGTTTAAAGGTCAGGACGAAGTTCAAAAGCTTACTGATTCACATATTAAGGAAATTGAAGAGCTGAATAAAGTTAAGGAAAAAGAAATTCTTGAATTCTAAAAGAGAAAATTTTCTAAAAAAATATTCACTTTCAGATAAAAATTTCCCTGTTCATATTGCCGTAATTATGGACGGTAACGGCAGATGGGCCAAAAAAAGGCTTATGAACAGGGTTAAAGGTCATGAAAAAGGTGCAGATGCAATAAGGGGGATAGTTGAGCTTTCAAGAGAAATCGGGCTTAAATATCTGTCCCTTTATGCTTTTTCTACAGAAAACTGGAACAGGCCAAAAACTGAAGTATCTGCTCTTATGAGTCTTCTTGAGAAGTTTATTAAAAATGAAAGAAGTAATTTTTTAGAAAATGATATAAGACTCAATGCCTTTGGCGACCTTGAAAAATTGCCGGAAAAGGTGTTGAAAAAACTTAATGCTCTCATGGATGAAACAAGATATAACTCAACTATGTGTCTTAATCTGTGCTTAAGTTATGGTGGAAGAAACGAAATTTTGCATGCTGTAAGAAAAATTGCAGCTGATGTTGAAAATAATCTTATAAGTTCTGATGATATAAGTGAAGAAACAATTTCAGCAAATTTATATACTAAGGGTTTTCCAGATCCAGATATTCTTATAAGAACCAGCGGTGAAATGAGGCTGAGCAACTTTATGATGTGGCAGCTTTCCTATGCCGAACTTTTTTTTACTAAGACACTTTGGCCAGATTTCACAAGGGAAGAATTTCTTGATATAATAAGAAAATTTCAGACAAGAGACAGAAGATTTGGAAAAGTTTAAAAAAAAAGGATAAACTGTGGAAACTTCACATAAAAACCGTTGGATTACAGCTCTCGTTGCCCTGCCTCTCCTGATAGTGCTTATTTTAAAAGGAGGGGCTTTTTTATTTTCTTTTCTTCTTATTGCTGTTTCAGGCATTGGATTTTATGAGTGGCAGAAAATAACCAATATAAAACATTATTCACTGGAAAGAGCCAAAAATATTCCATTCCTTTTCATTCCGGTGCTTTATTTTTTTTCTTTTTACTCACCCTCATCCCATATTCTTGCAGCAATGCTTTCGGCAGGAGCAATTCTTTTTGCTCTTTTAAAAGGTTTTGACGGTACAGAATCCCATTTTAAGGGAAGCATCTATATTTTAACAGGTTTTATATATTCATCGATTTTTTTATCATTTGCTTCAAGAATTATGATAGAAACAGGCCCAAAAGGGCTATTTTTTCTTTTGATTACTGTTTTTGCATCTGATACAGGTGCTTTTTATGCAGGAAGAAAATTTGGAAAAAATAAGCTTATGGAAAATGTAAGCCCCAAAAAAACAATAGAAGGTTTTGCAGGAGGATTTGTACTTTCTGTTTTTGCTGCAATTTTGTGTAAAATTATTTTTTTTGAAGAACTTTTATTTTTTAATGCCTTGTTATGCGGTATTGCTGCTGGAGCTCTTGTTCCCCTTGGAGATCTTTTTGAGTCAATGACAAAAAGAGTATTCAATGTTAAGGATTCGGGTAATATTTTACCTGGGCACGGTGGGATTCTTGACAGGATTGACGGACTTTTATTTGCTGTGCCGGTGTTTTATATTCTTTATACTTTTTAAGGGTTTGTAATGAAAAAAATTGCAGTTCTTGGTTCAACCGGTTCAATAGGCCTTAATACTCTAGATATTGTAAGAAGATTTCCTGAAAAATTTAAAATAACATCCCTTTCATGTAAATCTAGTATAGATGCTTTAGTTGAGCAGATAATTGAGTTCAGGCCTATAATAGCTTCAGTTTTTGAAAAAAAAGATGCATATGAGCTTAAATCGAGATTAGGCAACAATACCAGCACAAAAATTGTTTTCGGAGACGAGGGTTATAAGGAAGCAGTTTCTTTAAAAGATGTTGATGTTGTAGTTTCAGCCATAGTTGGAACTGCAGGATTAAGGCCGACAATTGAAGCCATTTATGCAAATAAGGAAATTGCACTTGCAAATAAGGAGTCACTTGTTGCTGCCGGAGATATTGTTATAAATGAAGCAAAAAAAAGAAATTTAAAAATTCTTCCTATTGACAGCGAGCATAGTGCAATTTTTCAATGTCTAGAGGGAAACCAAAAAAAAGAAGTCTCAAAAATATTTCTTACAGCATCAGGAGGTCCTTTCAGAAAAAAAGAGATCTCAGAATTTAAAAATATTACACCGGAGCAGGCTCTGAATCATCCAACCTGGTCCATGGGAGCCAAAATTTCAATAGATTCTGCTACATTAATGAACAAGGGACTTGAAATTATAGAAGCCTGCGTTCTTTTTGATCTACCTCCTGAAAAGATAGAAGTTGTTGTACACCCCCAGTCCATTGTCCATTCAATGGTTGGTTATGTTGACGGGAGCATAATTGCACAGCTTGGAAAGCCTGACATGCGAGAGGCTATTTTATATTCTCTTTCCTGGCCTGAAAGGTTTGAAACAAATTTTGGGTTTCCGGATTTTACAATGCTTGATTTAAATTTTGAAAAACCTGATTTTAATAAATTCAGGTCTCTTGAGTTTGCATTTGAAGCAGCATCAATAAAAAAATCGATGCCATGTACAATGAATGCAGCAAATGAAGAAGCTGTTTATGCCTTTTTAAAGGGAAAAATAAGATTTGATCAGATTTATGATATTGTAGAAAATGTAATGAAAAATCATAATGTTTTTTCATTTTCATCCATTGAAGATGTTTTTTATGCAGATAAGCAGGCAAGATCAAAAGCACTTGAATATATAGCAAACAATCACTAACTTTATCAAAAAAATAAAAATTTGGTAAATCGGAGAATTATATATGGTTACAATTATTTCATTTGTAATAGTCCTTGGCATTTTAATTTTTGTTCATGAATTTGGCCATTTCATAGCTGCAAGAGCATGCGGAGTTGGCGTAGAAAAATTTTCAATTGGATTTGGGCCAAAAGTTTTCGGGTGGAAAAGAGGCGAGACAGATTACATGCTTTCTGCAATCCCCCTTGGCGGATATGTTAAAATGATAGGCGAAGAACCAGATGCTCCATTAACTGAAGATGAAAAAAAATACTCATTTACACACAAGGAAGTATGGAAAAGATTTATAATTGTTGCAGCAGGTCCTTTTTTTAATTTTTTTCTTGCCATATTTTTATATTTTGCTTTGTTTCTTTTTTATGGAACCTATTTTTATCCCCCTGTAATAGGTCAGACTGAACCAGGCACTCCATCCTATGAAAGGCTTGCTGTTGGAGATGAAATTTTATCAATAAATGATAATAAAATTACTTCATGGTCTGAGCTTGAAAAAACAATAGAAAAATCAAAAGGAAGCGAACTGCTTTTTAAGATCAAAAGAGGAAATGATTTAAAGGAAGTAGTTTTAAAACCGGCACTTCTTGATTCAGAGTCCATATTTGGAGAAAAAATAAAAAAATATTCCCTTGGAATAAAACCATATCTTCCTCCGGTAATTGGAAGTGTTGCACCTGATTCGCCTGCTCTTAAGGCTGGAATTGAGGTTGGTGACAAAATTGTTGAGATTAATTCCCAAAAAATTACAACCTGGTATGATGTCTCAGATGCAATATCTATGTCTAAATCTGAAATTGAGCTTGTTTTTGAAAGAAACACTGAATTAATTAAAAAGACGATTAAGCCTGAAATTAAGGAACTTAAAGACCATCTTGGCAAATCCTATGAGAGAAAACTAATAGGGATTGCAGCAAAAGATATTACAAAACAGAAAAAAGCAGGTCCTATTACAGCAATGTCTGAAAGCCTTAGCCAGACATGGAAGGTTATTGAGCTTACTTTTGTCGGCATAGTAAAAATGGTAGACGGTACAATTTCAAAAGACAATCTTGGCGGGCCAATTATGATTGCACAAATGGCAGGGGATCAGGCAAAGCAGGGTCTTACAAGTTTTCTTGTTTTCATCTGTCTTATAAGCATAAACCTGGGCCTCTTAAATCTTTTGCCTGTACCTGTTCTTGATGGTGGACATCTTATGTTTTTTTTAATAGAGATGGTGACAGGAAAACCGGTCAGCATAAAAGTAAGGGAAGTTGCCCAGCAGATAGGCCTTTTCCTTCTTCTTTCGCTTATGGTTTTTGCATTTTACAATGATATTTTAAGGTTATTTTCAAATTAATATAACAGGAGCAGGGCACATGATCTACAGGCTGGAAACAGCTCTTAAAAGTTCTCTAAAAGATCCGGAAGGAGAAAATTTAAGAAAAAAGGCAAAGGACTATTTTAATATAGAGCTTGAAAAGGTAAGAACAATTAATGTTTTACTTTTTGATCTTCCCATATCAGAAACAGAGTTTGAGTTTGTGTCAAAAGAGATTTTTTCAAATCCTGTTACTGAAATTTATTCCTTTTCAAATATAGACGAGGATTTTGATTTTTGCATAAGAGTTGGATTTAGACCCGGAGTCTGTGATACAGCTGGAAATACTGCAGTTGAAGCAATTTCAGATATTTTGTCAAAACAGTTTCCAAAGGACAGTGGCGTTTATACAGGAAAAAGATACTGCATTAAAGGCAAAGACCTTTCAATGGAAAAAATGGATCTTCTTGCCTCTGAACTTCTTGCAAACGATACAGTCCAGTCCTGGAATATTTATTCAAAGGATTTTGTTTCAAAAAATGGTTTCCCAAAAGATTTAATCCCAAAGGTAATTTTAAATCATGAGCCTGAAGTTTTGGAAATTAAGTTTTCAAGTGATGAAGAACTTAACAAAATAAGCAATGAAAGAAATTTGGCCTTAAATCCAAATGATGTTCCTGTAATAAGAGAGTATTTTTTCGATGAAAAAGTAATTTTAAAAAGAAAAGAATTCAATCTTTCAAATCCAACAGACCTTGAACTTGAATTTATTGCACAGGCAAGAAGTGATCATTGCAATCACAATACTTTTCAGGGAAAGTTTTATTACAAAGATAAAGATACAGGTGAAGAATTTGTAATAGACAATCTTTTCAAAACCTGTATCAAAGAGCCTACAATCAAGCTTAAAAACGAACTTGACTGGGTTGTTTCCGTTTTGTGGGACAATGCAGGCTCTGCTGTTTTTGATGATACATACAATTATACAATTACCGGAGAAACCCATAACTCCCCTTCAAACATGGAAGCCTACGGCGGTTCTCTTACAGGAATTGTAGGTGTTTACAGAGACCCCCTTGGAACAGGACTTGGGTCAAAACTTATTATGGGTAGTTATGGATTTTGCACAGGTTTAAGAGATTACAGCGGAGAATTAAAACCGAAACTTCACCCGAGAAGACTTCTTGACGGAATTATTGAAGGTGTAAAAGACGGGGGAAACAAAAGCGGTGTTCCAACAACTTTTGGTCAGGTATATTTTGACAACAGATATATTGGAAAATGTCTTGTATATGTTACAGCTCTCGGACTTATGCCAAAAGAAGTAAATAATAAACCGTGCCATGAAAAAGAAACATCTCCTGGTGAATTAATAGTAATGTGCGGCGGAAGGGTTGGAAAAGACGGAATTCACGGTGTAACAGCCTCTTCAGAAACTTTTTCTGAAAATACTCCTGCAGGTCATGTTCAGATTGGAGATCCATATACACAAAAGAAAATGCACGATTTTCTTCTTGAAGCAAGGGATCTCGGTCTTATGACATTTATTACAGACAACGGAGGCGGAGGTCTTTCTTCTTCAATCGGAGAATCTGCAAGATTAAGCGGAGGGTGTGTTGTAAATCTTGAAAAGGTTCCGCTTAAATACGAAGGTCTTGACCCATGGGAAATATGGATTTCAGAGTCACAGGAAAGAATGACTGCTGCTGTTACAAAGGAAAACATTGATAAATTCCTTTCACTCTCAGCAAAGCATGAGGTTGAATCAACTGTAATCGGAGAATATACAGATTCGGGAATGCTTCATGTAAAATGGAATGAAGATACAATTGCATATGTAGATATTGATCTTCCTGAAAAAGGTTTTCCACAGTGGATTTTTGAAGCAGAGTGGTCATCTCCCAAATCAAGGGGAATGATTGAGCCTGTTATTACTTCTCCAAAGGATTATAACAGTCTTTGTCTTAAACTTATTTCTTCTCCCAATATGTCTTCCAAAAAATGGATAACAAGACAATATGACCATGAAGTTCAGGGAACAAGTGTAATCAAGCCTCTTACAGGAGTAAACAGAAATGTTCCGTCAGATGCATCAGTAATAAGACCTAATCTTGAAAGTGAAAAAGGACTTTTATTCACCCAGACAATAAATCCCGGATTTTCAGATATTGATACTGACAACATGACAAGGCTTGTTGTTGACGAAGCATTCAGAAGGCTTGTTGTAACAGGAGCAGACCCTGAAAAAATAGGCGGTGTGGATAATTTCTGCTGGCCTGCAATAACATATGATGAAAAAACAAATCCCGACGGAAAACTAAAGGCTGCAAAGCTTGTAAGATCTTGTCTTGCACTGAAAGATATCTGTCTTGAATACAAGGTTCCTCTTCTTTCAGGAAAGGACAGCATGTATGTTGACGGACATTTAAAAGGGCCTTACGGAGAAACAAGAAAGGTTTCTGCACCTGAATCTTTGCAGTTTTCAGCAACAGGAATAATGGATGACTGTAAAAAAGCTGTAACATCAGGATTTAAATTTTCAGGCGACAGAATTTATCTTCTTGGAAAAACCCTTGACGAGCTTGGCGGTTCAGAATTTTACAGCCTTTTAAATGAAAAGGGCGTAAATATCCCCAAAGTTGATCAGAAAACAAACCTTGAGATTTATAAAAAATATTTTAATGCAAATCAAAAGGATCTTGTTAATTCAGGTAAATCCCTTGGAAAAGGCGGTCTTTTTACAGCACTTGCATTTTCTTCCATAGCAGGAGGTTTTGGAGCTGAAATTTACCTTGACAAGGTTTTAAATGACAAGAGTCTTGAAGATTTCAAAATTCTTTTCTCTGAATCTTCAGGCAGAATTTTAGTAAGTGTATCCAATGAAAATATTGAAGAATTTGAAAATTTAATGGGCAGTTCAAGCTGCTGTCATATTGGTTTTGTAAGGGAAGACAAAAACTTTATTGTAAATTCAGGCTCTGATAAGATAATCAATCTAAGTGTTGATGATCTTGAATCAGCCTTTGAAAAAAGATTTGGAGAACTTGTATGATGAAAGTCAAAGCCCTTGTACTTACAGGATTCGGGCTTAACTGCGACAATGAAACAGCACATGCTTTAACACTTGCAGGGGCTGAGGCAGATAAGGTTCATATTAACGATCTTGTAAATAAAAATGTTTTGGTAAAAGACTACAAAATTCTTGCATTTGGCGGAGGCTTCAGCTGGGGTGACGAGCATGGAGCAGGGGTTTTGCAGGCAATCAGAATGAAAACCCATTTTGGAGAAGATCTTCAGAAATTTGTCGAACAGGACAATCTTATAATAGGTATATGCAACGGTTTTCAGACCCTTGTAAACATTGGTCTTTTACCTGGATTTGACACAAAATCCATGGAAAGAAAAGTTGCCCTTATAAACAATGACCATGGAAACTTTATTGATGACTGGATTTATTTAAATGCTGAAAAAGGGTCAAACTGTGTTTTCACAAAAGGCCTTGAAACATTTGAGCTTCCAATCAGGCATGGTCAGGGAAAACTCTACACAGACGATGAAACTCTTAAAAAAATAGAAGAAAACAATCAGGCTGTTTTAAGATATTCATCTAAAGAAGGTAAAAAAGCTGAAAATAAATTTCCAGAAAATCCAAACGGTTCCTTAAACGACATAGCAGGGCTTTGCGACTCTACAGGAAGGGTTTTTGGACTTATGCCCCATCCCGAGGCTTTTGTTCACTGGACTCATCATCCCCAGTGGACTGTCATGAAACAGAAAATGAAAAAGAATAATCAGGATCTTTTTGATTCCGGTATTCCTGATGGGCTTAAAATTTTTATTAATGCTGTTGATTATTTTTCATAAAGTGTAATGGCGGATTTAAATATCCGCCAAATAACAAATCTTTGGTTCCAAGACAGATTTAACTAGATTTAGGTTTGATTTTTCTATTGGATCTTTTTTTGCCTCGGTTTTTTATCCAATCCTCATTTGCATTTATCATATCATGGATATCCTGATGACTGTCAGATACTTCGACTGTGAAAGAATAATCGCTTTTGCTGATTTTTATTTTTTCTATAGGCTTAGTGATAAAGTTTTCTATTTCTTTGAGTAGATTTATTTCACCTGAACTGCAAAATGATATTGCAGAACCTTTTGAACGACCTCTTCCAGTTCGGCCAACCCGATGAACATAAACTTCCTTTTGATCAGGCAAATCGTAATTGATCACATAATCCACATTTGGTATGTCAATACCTCTTGCGGAAACATCTGTTGCTATAAGGATATTTTGAGCTCCACTCTTAAATGCATTCATTACGGCAAGCCTATGGTCTTGATCTTTTTTTCCATGTATAGTCAAAGAGCTTATTTGTGCACGTTCCAATGATTTTGCAACACGGTCTGCCCTTATTGTTGTTCTCACAAAAACTATAATTTTTGAATCCTTGTGGTCACGGATAAAACTTCTCAGAAAAAAACGCTTATCATCCATTTCCACATCAATCACATAATGTGAGATATTTTTGGACACAGGGTCATTTGGTGAAATCTGTATTCTTATGGCACTGGATTTTACCTGTGAAAAGGCAAGTTTTTTTATTTCTTTATTGATGGTGGCGGAAAAAAACAGAGTCTGGTGACGCTGTTTCAAATGCCGTTTTATTGATTGAATGTCGTAAATAAAGCCTCGGTCAAGCATCTGGTCTGCTTCGTCTAAAACCAGAATCCGGACATTGCTTGCATCAATGGCCTTTTGGGATATTAGATCAAACATCCGGCCAGGGGTGGCAATAAGAATGTCTACTCCAGTTTGTAGCTTGTTTATTTGGCTTTCCTGCTCTACTCCTCCGTAAACTCCAAGTGTAATTACCTTGGTATTTTTGCAAAGAGATGAAAAAACTCCATGAATCTGAGCAGCAAGCTCTCTTGTCGGTACCATGACAATGGCATATATTCCCTTTTGTCTTCGAGTTGTTTTTGCCTGAATTATCATGTGGATTACAGGAATAGCAAAGGCAAGTGTTTTTCCTGTTCCAGTCTGTGCAATGGCCATTACATCCTCTCCCTTTAAAATGGAAGGGATCGCCTTGAATTGAATGTCTGTAGGACGTTTCAGCCCCTGCTCAGCAAGGTTTTTTTTCAAAATATCGCTGATGTGATAGTTTTCAAATATCATTAATTATCTTTCATATTATGTGTGTTAATTAAATATTGATGTAGTTATTATGTCCTGACTAGTTGTAAATTGAACCTAGATTAATAAGGCATTGCTTAGTCAGGTTATACATGCTTTTTACGAATAAACCTAACAACTTCATGGAAAATTATTGTGAAAAAAGGATCAAGGCAAAATAAGCTTTTGAAATAATATTAGAAATGAATTTTTTAAATTTTTTTAGATATGCTGATTTATTTGAGCTGTGTTTTTTTATTTTTCATGGATAGTGATAGCAGGTTTTTGGCCAAAATTTATTAAGATTGTTGATCTTTGCGAAGATAAGTTGGTTTTTTTTGTATGCTCTAGTTTGCCTAGAGCATATCATTTTAAAAACTAAGAACTTACTATCCAAACTGCTTTGTTAAAAGCCATGTGAATCAGTTTTTCTCCAACTCTTCCAATTATAAAATCCTGGACTTTTGAAATGCCTTTTCTTCCAACCATAATTGTTCCCCAGTTGTTTTTTTCAGCTGTTTCATAAAGGCCAAGTGAACGGCTTATATATGAGTCAATTGTTCCTGTGTCTGAGTTTTTTTTATCAAATCCAAGATGTTCAAGCTTTTCAACAGCTTTTTCAAGCTCAGGGTTAATCTTTGAAGTTCTCATTTTTTCTCTTTCATGTTCAATTGGCATTGAATCAGAATCAAGTGTTGTAAAAGTGAGATTATAATCTCCACTGATAAGATTTACAGATCTTGAAACATGTCTGATATGTATTTTTTTTGAGGAATCAACAAAAAGCTGGCCTGCTGTTTTAATGCATTCTTTTGCACCGTCAGATGCATCAAAGCCAATTAAAATATTTTCAGTTTCAGGGTTTTCGCCAACAAGTATAAGTGTTGTTGAGTTAAGTTTTGAAATTAATTTGCCAGCAACAGAGCCAATTGGAATATTTTTTAGATTGGTAAGTCCTTTTCTTCCTGCAAATACAGCCTCATAGCCTTTAGAAGCTTCAGCAATTATATCTCTTGTTATTCCAATTTGCCTTGGCTGTGTTTTAATGTGAACTTTTTCTTCAGGGAAACCTTTATCAATGAATTGTTTTTTTACCTTTGAAAGCGTATTAGTAAAAATTTTATTATGCTTTGTAATCCAATCTTTCAAAGTTTCTTTTTTAAGAGTTTCATCCGGTATCTCATCAATATCCCAAAATGATTCAGGGATATCTGTGCCAACAAGAAAAATTACTATTTCAGATGTTTTTGACGGAAGAATTTTTGATGCATAGTCAACGGCATGAATTGAAGATGTTGAGCCGTCTACAGCAACAAGATATTTTTTATTATTCATTTTGCACCTCCTGTGCATTAATAATTATTAGTAAATGAACGAAAACGTCTTTTTGGCTATTTCTACACTTGACTAAAAATTTAATTTTCAATTGTGCTGAAACAAAAAAACTAGTCTTCGTCCAGTCACTAATTAAGTTTTTTGCTGAGATCAGCATCCCATTATGCTGATTCAGGTATGGAGATAGAAAAAATTAAAAAAAGATGTGAGTAATTAAATTGTTAGAATAATATATAAATATTACGTCTGTATTTTGTTCTATGCAAGGATAATTTTAAACATAAATAAAGGTGAAATTTTAAATTTGCCAAATATAAGATATAGATTTTTTTCAGTTTTTAAAATGCAAAACCTTAAAATAAAATTTAATAAAGGAGTGAAATGAATATTTTTAATCTTTTTTTAAAAGATCCTTTAAATTCATGGGGAAAAAAATCAAAACAGAAATTGTATTTAGATTTGTCTGATTTTACTCTTAATAATTTGAAGATTGGGAGCAATAAAAATGAGATAATTAAATTTGGAAGACCAAACAATAAAAAAGCATATAAAAAAAATTATTTTGAATATTATGAAAATGGGCTGATTATTGAGACAGAAAAAGATAAAATTATTTATTTTGCTGTAATTATAGATAAAGATGAATTTTCTGATAAATTTTCAAACGCAGATTTATATATATCTAATCCGGGATCAGATCCGATTTTTGTTGCTAATGGAATGATTAGAAGCGATTTAATAAAAATAATAAACCTGGAATTAAAGGGAACAGACAAAGATGAAATTGAAATTATAGATTATATTAAAAAGGAAGATCATATTATAGAAGTTGAATCATTTGCAAATGAGAGGGTAAAACGGATTAATATATATAAGAGTTGATTTTGGCCTGAATTGAGTATTTTACACTTAAATTAATATATTTTCAGGGACAAAAAAAGCCCCTGAAAATTTTTAGAAAGAATAGTTTATTGTTGTGGAGATCTTCCGTAAATATCATCAAACCTTACAATATCGTCTTCTCCAAGATAGCTTCCGGATTGAACTTCAACTATTTCAAGGGGTATTTTTCCGGGATTGTAAAGTCTGTGAAGAGTTCCAAGGGGAATATATATTGATTCGTCTTCCTTTAAAAGAATCTCATCTTCTCCCCTTGTAACAACAGCAGTTCCCCTTACAACAACCCAGTGTTCTGCTCTGTGGTGGTGTTTTTGAGCTGAAAGTTTTTCACCGGGCTTTACTGTAAGTCTTTTGACCTGAAATCTTTCTGAAATATCAATTGTTTCGTAATTTCCCCATGGCCTGTATACTTTTTTATGAATATCTGGCTCATTCCTGTTGTCTTTTTTAAGCTGTTCAACAATTTTTTTAACATCTTGAACCTTGTCCCTTGAGGCAACAAGAACAGCATCTGATGTTTCTATTACAACATGATTTTCTATTCCAACAGCTGCAACAATTCTGGAGGTAGAATGGAGTAAAGAATTTTTTACATCTGAAAGATAAACATCTCCATAAGTTACATTGTTGTTTTCATCTTTTTCCTTTGTCTGCCATAAAGCCTCAAAAGATCCAAGGTCATTCCATTTGCATGAAATGGGAATAACAGCAGCACGCTTGGTTTTTTCCATTATTGCATAATCTATTGAATCTTCAGGAGAAAGGCTGAAGCTTTCCCTGTCAAGCCTCATAAAATCAAGATCAACACTGCTTTTTTCAACTGCTTTTTTTGAGCATTTTAAAATTTCAGGAGAATTTTTTTCAAACTCTTGTATTATTGTTTTTGCCTTGAAAATAAACATCCCGCTGTTCCAGAAATATTTGCCTGATTCAAGGTATTTTTTTGCTGTTTCAAGGTCTGGTTTTTCAACAAATTTTTCTACCATTGAAACCTTTTCTGAAACCTGATTTCCTTTTTTTATATATCCGTAACCTGTTTCAGGAGATGAGGGAACAATTCCAAATGTAATTACAAGGTCATTTTCAGCAGCTTCATAACCTGTTTTAATGCTTTTTTTGAAATTTTTCATATCACCTATGTAATGGTCAGCTGGAAGAACAATTAAAGTAGGATCGCTGTCAAGTTCAAGTGATTTTATTGCAGCAGCAGCTATTGCAGGAGCTGTGTTTTTAGCTACAGGTTCTAAAATTATTGAAGGGTTTTTTATGTTTATCTGCCTCAGCTGTTCTGCAACCATGAATCTGTGCTCTTCATTGCAGATTATTATTGGATCTGAAAGGTTTTCTATATTTTCAAGCCTTAAAATTGTTTCCTGAAGCATTGTTTTGTCTGAAGTCAGTTCAATGAGCTGTTTTGGGTAAAGTCTTCTTGAAAGCGGCCAAAGTCTTGTTCCTGAACCTCCGGCTAGAATTACTGGAATAAGCATGATTTCTCCGTTGATTTTATGATTAACCATATATTTTTAAGGATTAATGTTTTTTAGTATTTATTAACTGTTTATTTGAATTTCAGTCAATATTAAATTAGATTTATTTAATTGACACGCATGGTTTGTGTGAATAACTTCTTTTTATTTTATTAAGTATTATAAGTGATGGGAAAAAGAATTGGAAATTAAAATTGACAGAAAAGAAATTGCCTTTGATTTTGATGGAGTAATGGCAGACACAATGGGACTTTTTGTGTCTCTCATGAAAAAACAATATAATAGAAATGATATTTCTATTTCAGATATTACTGACTATGACTTAAGAAAATGTCTTGATGTTTCAGATCAAATTTTAATGGACATAGGTTTTAAAATAATCAGTGAAGACTGTTACAGTTGTTTAAGGCCAATTGAGGGTGCAGTTGATGTATTGACAGAATATGTTAAATCAGGCGAAAAGCTTTTGATAATTACTGCAAGGCCAAATGAAAAACCAGTTGAACTCTGGGTTAAAAATTATCTGGATATAGATGAATCAAAATTTAGCGTTGTTGCAACAGGTGATTTTAATTCAAAAACAGAAGCCTTACATGATTTTAAAAAAAAATATCTTGTAGAAGACAGGATTGAAACCTGTTTTCATTTAAAGGAAAACGGATTTGAGCCTGTTGTTTTTGTACAGCCATGGAACAGACTTCCAAATAATTTTATTGAAGTAAGTTCATGGTATGAAATTTCAAATCTTTTTGGCTGATAAATATGGAAAATCAGACATGGGGAAAAATTATTTTAGATTTTGTATCTTTTATTAAAACTGAAAAAAATGCTAGTGAGCATACAATTACAGCCTATAATAAAGATATTGAAGATTTTTATCTGTTTATCAAAAAAAATTTCACTAAGCTTAAACCTGAAGATGTAAAAAAGGAGCAGATAAGAAATTATCTTTATTTTCTTCATTCAAAAAAATTAAAATCTTCTTCAATTAGAAGGAAAATTGCTTCCATAACATCATTTTACAATTATCTTGTTAAAACAGAAAAAGTTAAGAAAAATCCATGTACAGGTATAAGTCTTCCAAAGCTTGCACAAGCAATTCCTTCATTTATTGGAATTGACGATATGTTTCATTTTCTTGATTCAATAACAGTTAAAACCTGGCTGGATGCAAGAAACAAGGCTGTTTTTGAACTCATGTATTCAACAGGAATAAGGGTTTCAGAACTTGTTTTGTTAAATGTTGAAGATGTTTTTGATTCCGGTTTTATCAAGGTTTTTGGAAAAGGAAGAAAGGAAAGAATAGTGCCTTGCTCTTCAAAGGCCTTAAAATATGTCAGGGATTATATTGAGCTTGCTGAAATGGAAATACATAAAAAGCTTGAAGGAGCTCTTTTTTTAAACAGGTTTAAAACAAGAATTTCAGCAAGATCCATTGCAAGAATTCTTGACAGCCTTATATTGAAAGCCGGACTTCATTTTAAAACATCTCCACATAAAATAAGGCATAGTTTTGCAACACACATGCTTGATAACGGAGCTGACTTAAGGTTTATTCAGGAATTTTTAAACCATAAAAGTCTTTCAACCACACAAAAATATACTCATGTTACCATGGACAGATTAATGGAAGTATATGACAAATCACACCCAAGGAATTAGGGAAATCAGGAGTTTTTAATATGGATAAATTCAAGGGAACCACAATTTTAAGCATCAGAAAAGACAATAAGGTTGTTGTTGCAGGAGACGGTCAGGTCACATTAGGAAGTTCTGCAATAAAAAAGACAGCAAGGAAAGTAAGAAGAATTTACAATGATAAAATTATTGTAGGTTTTGCAGGAGCAACAGCAGATGCATTTACTCTTACAGAAAGGCTTGAATCAAAACTTGAGCAATACAGCGGAAATCTTACAAGAGCATCTGTTGAGCTTGCAAGGGAGTGGAGAACTGATAAATATTTAAGGCAGCTTGAAGCAATGATGATTGCTGCAGATGATACAAGCACATATCTTATTTCTGGAACAGGAGATGTGATTGAGCCTGATGAAGGCGTAATTTCAATAGGTTCAGGAAGCATTTCAGCTCAGTCTGCAGCTCTTGCACTTTTCAGAAATACAAAAATGGATATTGAAGATATTGTTTTAAGTGCAATGAAAATTGCAGCTGAAACATGTATTTATACAAATTCAAATTTTACAATTGAAAAAATAGAGAAAAAATAAAGGGAAATTTATTATGCTTAACCTTACACCAGCAATGATTGAACAGGAACTGGACAAATATATAATAGGTCAGAAAAATGCCAAAAAATCAGTTGCCATAGCACTTAGAAACCGGTGGAGAAGGCGAAATGTTGAAGAAGATTTAAGGGATGAGATTTCTCCAAAAAACATAATTTTAATAGGCTCAACAGGTGTTGGAAAAACAGAAATTGCAAGAAGGCTTGCAAAACTTGCAGGCTCTCCATTTGTAAAGGTTGAAGCCTCAAAATTTACTGAAGTAGGTTATGTTGGAAGAGATGTTGAGTCAATGGTTCGAGATCTTTTAAATACAGCAATTACAATGGTTAAGGTTGAAGAGGAAGAAAGAGTAAGGGAAAAGGCTGGAAAAATTTCTGAGGAAAAGGTTTTAGATCTTTTGCTCCCTGGTTCAGGACAAAGTGAAGGCCAAAACTCCCTGGATGTTGTTGAAACAGCTGAAACCAGTGAAAAAACAAGAGAAAAATTAAGAAAAATGCTTGAAAACGGAAAACTTGATGAAAGGGAAGTTGAAGTTGAGGTAAATGAACGCTCAACTCCAATGGTTGAAGTTTTTTCAAATATGGGAATGGAAGAGCTTGGATTTAATTTTAAGGACATGATGGGAAATATTTTTCCAAAAAATACCAAAAAAAGAAAAATGAAGGTTAAAGATGCCCTTAAAATAATTGAAGATGAAGAAGCAGCTTCTTTAATAGATATGGATGCAGTTTCAAAAAAAGCAATTGAGCTTACAGAGCAGTCAGGAATAATTTTTCTTGATGAAATAGACAAGGTTACTGCAAGAACAGGCGGTAAAGGCCCTGATGTTTCAAGGGAAGGTGTTCAGCGTGATCTTCTTCCAATTGTTGAGGGAAGCACAGTTGTAACAAAATACGGAAGCGTAAAAACAGACCATATTCTTTTTATTGCAGCTGGAGCTTTTCATATATCAAAACCATCAGATCTTATTCCAGAACTTCAGGGAAGATTTCCAATAAGAGTTGAGCTCGATTCCCTTGGTGCAGACGATTTTTACAGAATTTTAACTGAACCTCAAAACGCACTTACTTTACAATATATTGCACTTTTAAGAACAGAAGGAATAAATCTTTCGTTCACTGATGAAGCTGTAAAAGAAATTTCAAAAATTGCAGAAGAGGTTAATGCAGGAACAGAAAATATTGGAGCAAGAAGGCTTCATACAATAATGGAAAAGCTTCTTGAAGAAATTTTATATAAAGCTCCAGATATTGATGAGAAAAATATTGAAATTGATGGTGCTTTTGTTAAGGATAAACTTTCTGACATTAAAAATAATCAGGATTTGAGCAGATACATTTTATAAAAAGAGAAAATTAGAAATGACAGACACTATTTTTGATTCACAAAGCCCTGGAAAAGTAGCTGATATACTTATTGAAGCTCTTCCATACATCAGAAAATTTGCAGGCATGACAATAGTTATAAAGTACGGCGGTCATGCCATGGTAGATGAAAAGCTTAAACATGATTTTGCAAAGGATATTACGCTTTTAAAGTTTATTGGTATTAATCCTGTAGTTGTACACGGAGGCGGCCCTCAGATTAACAATGTCCTTAAAAGAATGGGTATTGAAACAAAGTTTGTTCAGGGGATGAGATTTACAGATGAAGAAACCATGGATGTTGTTGAAATGGTTTTAGGCGGAAAAGTTAATAAGTCTATTGTTGCACTTATTTCCGGAGAAGGCGGAAAATGCGTCGGCCTTACCGGAAAAGACGGCGGTCTTATTGTTGCTGAAAAAATGCAGATTCTTCAAAAATCTGATGAAAACAAACCCCCTGAAATTTTAGATCCAGGAATGGTAGGACGTGTTGTTGAAATAAGACCTGAAATTATAAAAACCCTTTCTGAAAAAGGATTTATTCCTGTTATTGCACCTGTTGGAGTTGGTAAAAACGGTGAAACATACAATATTAATGCTGATATTGTTGCCTCTGAAATTGCATCATCTCTTAATGCCGGACGACTTATTTTAATGACAGACGTTGATGGTGTTTTAGATAAAAATAAAAATCTTATTTCATCAATAGACTCAATTAAAGCAAAAGAAATGATAGATTCAGAAGAAATTGTAGGGGGAATGATTCCAAAAATTGAGTGTGCATTAAAAGCTGTTGAATCAGGTGTTGGAAAAACCCAGATAATAAACGGAACAAAAAGCCATGCAATTTTACTGGAGCTTTTTACTAACCAGGGTGTAGGAACAGAGGTGTTTTCATGTCAGAATTGATTGAAGTTTCAAATTCAAATATTGCAGAAACATATGCACGCTATCCTTTCATGATAGAGCGGGGTGAAGGACTTAAAATCTATGATGAAAATGGACGCTCATTTTATGATTTTTTTTCAGGGATTGCAGTATGCAGTCTTGGACACTGTCATCCAGAAGTTGTAGAAGCAGTAAAAAATCAGGCTGAAAAGCTTTTTCATGTTTCAAATCTTTATTATACCCTTCCACAGACAAACCTTGCGAAAAAACTTGTAGACTCAAGTTTTGCAGACAGGGTTTTTTTTGCAAATTCCGGAGCTGAGGCAAATGAGGCTGCAATAAAGCTTGCAAGAAAATACGGGTGCGACAATTACGGAATTCATAAAAATAAAATCATTACTTTTTTAAATTCATTTCACGGAAGAACCCTTGCAACAATAGCTGCAACTGGACAGGATAAAATTAAAAAAGGTTTTGCTCCAATTCCAGAAGGTTTTGATTATGCAGTTTTTAATGATATTGAGTCTGTAAAAAAACTTGTAAGCGAAAATACCTGTGCAATCATGCTTGAGCCGGTTCAGGGAGAAGGCGGAGTAAGACCTGCCGATAAAAAGTTTTTAAAGGATTTAAGAGAACTTTGTGACAAAAACCATATTCTTCTTATTTTTGATGAAATCCAGACAGGCATTGGAAGAACAGGAAAACTTTTCTGCTATGAAAACTATGATGTTGTTCCAGATATTATGACTCTTGCCAAGGCTCTTGGAAATGGAATGCCAATAGGGTGCATGCTTGCCTCAAATCATGTAATGCAGGCTTTTGGGCCTGGATCCCATGGAACAACTTTTGGAGGCAACCCTGTCTCATGTGCAGCAGCAGACAAAGTCCTTGAAATTATAAAAAGGGATAATCTTTGTGAAAAAGCTTTGGAAAAAGGAAGATATTTACTTGATTTAATGATGAAATTAAAGGAAAAACATAAAATTATCAAAGATGTCAGAGGACTTGGTCTTTTAATGGGTATTGAACTTGATGAAAATTTTGATGTTTCAAGTCTTGTAAAAAGCTTTTATGAAAAAGGTTTTTTGATAAACATAATTCAGGGACACATAATAAGGCTTGCACCGCCTTTGACAATAGATACTGAAACTATGGACATGTTTGCAAAAACTGCAGACATTGTTTTTGGCGAATTTTAAAAAAAATAGAGGTTAAATTGAAAAAGGATCTGCTTCATTTAGGAGAATTAAAAAAAGAAGAGCTTGTTTATTTTATTGAAAGAGCATTGGAATTAAAAAAAAGATTTAAAAACGGGATAATTGACCGTCCTTTTATTTCAAAAACAATGGCCCTTATTTTTGACAAGGCCTCCACAAGAACAAGGGTTTCCTTTGAAGTTGCATTTGCACAGCTTGGCGGACATCCAATGTTTTTAAGCTCAGGTGCTACCCAGATGAGCAGAAGTGAGCCTGTAAAAGATACTGCAAGGGTTCTTGAAAGATACTGCGATATTCTTGTAATAAGAACCTATGCTCAGGAACTTGTGGAAGATTTTGCAAAATACAGCAAAATTCCTGTTATAAATGCACTTACAGACCTGTATCATCCATGCCAGATTTTAAGTGACTTAATGACTGTTGCAGAGCATAAAGGCGGAATAAATAATCTTTCAAATTTAAAATATACCTGGGTTGGAGACGGCAACAATGTTGCAAATTCATGGATAAACGCTGCAAAGGTTTTAGGATTTGAATTAAGTCTTGCAATTCCACAAAACTATGACCCTGATAAAGAAGTTCTTGAAAAGGCCCTTGAAGCAAATAAAAATATAAAAATATTCAGAGATCCAAAAGAAGCTGTAAAAGATGCAGACATTATTTATACAGATGTATGGGCAAGCATGGGACAGGAAGCTGAACAAAAGGAAAGGGAAAAGGTTTTCAAAAACTTTTTTGTTGATTCCTCTCTTTTAAGCCATGCTGCAAAAGACTGCTCTGTGATGCACTGCCTTCCAGCACACAGGGGAGAGGAAATAAGCGATGAAGTCATGGAGGGAAGTCATTCAATAATTTTTGATGAAGCAGAAAACAAGCTTCACATGCACAAGGCTCTTTTGGATATTTTTATTACTAACAATATTAAATAACAGAGGTAATCATGTCAGATATAAAAAAAGTTGTTCTTGCATATTCCGGAGGACTTGACACTTCAGTAATATTGAAGTGGCTCATTGAAACATATGAATGCGAAGTAATAGCCTATACAGCAGATTTGGGCCAGGAGGAAGAACTTGATTTTGTAGAGCCAAAAGCACTTAAAACAGGAGCTTCAAAGGTTTATATAGAAGATCTTAGGGAAGAATTTGTTAAAGATTATATTTTTCCGGCTTTTCGTGCAAATGCAATTTATGAGGGAAATTATCTTTTAGGAACTTCCATTGCAAGACCTCTTATTGCAAAAAAACAGGTTGAAATTGCAAGAAAAGAAGGTGCTGATGCAGTAAGTCACGGTGCAACAGGAAAAGGAAACGATCAGGTAAGATTTGAACTTTCCTATCTTGCTCTTGAACCAAACATCAAGTGCATAGCCCCATGGAGAGACTGGGACTTAAATTCCAGAACTGCTCTCATGGCTTTTGCAAAAAAACATGGAATAGAGGTTCCTACAACAATTGAAAAGCCTTACTCAACAGACAGAAATATTTTACACATAAGTTATGAAGGCGGAGTCTTGGAAGATCCATGGGAATCTGCAACTGAAGATATGTATACAATGAGTATTCCTCCAGAAAAAGCTCCAGACAAGCCTGAAATAATTGAAATCGAGTTTGAAAACGGCGACCCTGTTGCAGTAAACGGTAAATATCTGTCTCCAGGAGTTCTTTTTGCAAAATTAAACCAGATTGCAGGACAAAACGGCATAGGAAGAATAGATCTTGTTGAAAACAGATTTGTTGGAATGAAGTCAAGGGGAGTATATGAAACTCCAGGCGGTACAATTTTGAGAAATGCACATATGGCAATTGAATCAATTACACTTGACCGTGAAGTTGCACACATAAGAGATTCCCTTATTCCAAAATATGCCGAGCTTATCTACAACGGATTCTGGTTTTCACCTGAAATGAAAATGCTTCAGACCATGATAGACCATACTCAGCAGGTAGTATCAGGTACAGTTAAGATGAAGCTTTACAAGGGAAATTCCTATATTCTTGGAAGAAAATCTAAAAATTCACTTTACAACCCTGATATTGCAACCTTTGAAGAAGACAACAGAGCCTATAATCAAAAAGACGCAGAAGGATTTATACGCCTTAATGCGCTTCGTTTAAGAATTCAGGAAATGATGCGGAGGAGTTCATGAGTTCCAAACTCTGGGGAGGGCGTTTTTCTGTAACAACTGACAAGGCTGTGGAAAAGTTTTCTTCTTCCATAGACTTTGATTCAGCCCTTTATAAGGAAGACATAAAGGGAAGTATTGCCCACTCAAAAATGCTTTCTGAGTGCGGTATCATATCAAAGGAAGATGCAAAAAAAATTGAGCAGGGTCTTTTAAAAATAGAAAAAAGAATAGAATCAGGTGATTTTTTACATGATGATTCACTTGAAGATATTCATATGCACATTGAGTCTTATCTTACTGAAGAAATCGGCGATGCCGCAAGAAAGCTCCATACTGCAAGAAGCAGAAATGATCAGGTAGGACTCGATATAAGGCTTTACCTTAAAACTGTAATAAATGAAGTTGTGGAAGGTCTTTTTTATTTAAGAAAAAACTTTTATGAAAAAGCAGTTTTAAATATTGACACAATTTTACCTGGCTATACCCATATGCAAAGAGCCCAGCCTGTTTCTTTTGCCCATCATATGCTTGCATACTATGAAATGTTTACAAGGGATGCCTCAAGGTTTTTTGACTGCTTAAAAAGATTTGATGAAAATCCCTTAGGGTCTGCAGCCCTTGCAGGAACTCCCCATAAAATAGACAGAAAAAGAACAACTGAGCTTTTAAGTTTTTCAACCTATACAAAAAACAGCATGGATGCAGTTTCAGACAGGGATTTTGTAATAGAGTTTTTGTCATGTGCATCAATATGCATGATGCATTTAAGCAGAATTTCAGAAGAACTTATTTTATGGTCAACATCTGAATTTTCCTTTGTAACCATTTCAGACGGTTTTACAACAGGAAGTTCTATTATGCCCCAAAAGAAAAATCCTGATATTCCAGAACTTGTAAGGGGTAAAACAGGACGTGTTTACGGAAGTCTTGTTGCAATTTTAACTTTGATGAAATCCCTTCCAATGGCATATAACAGAGATATGCAGGAAGACAAGCCCCCTTTGTTTGACGGTGCAAAAACTCTTTTGTCATGCATTGATATTTACAACAGAATGCTTCCTGAAATTAAGATAAACAAAGACAAAATGCTTGAAGCAACAAAGTCAGGGTTTTTAAATGCAACAGATATGGCAGATTATCTTGTAGAAAAAAATGTGGCTTTCAGGGTTGCCCATGAAATTACCGGAAAAGCTGTTGCTCTTGGCCTTGATAAGGGATGCGAACTTGAAAATCTAAGCCTTGATGATTTAAGGACAATATCAGATGTTTTTGATGATGATATTTACTCATATCTTGATATAGAAGCTGTTGTAGATAAAAGAAAATCTCTTGGCGGCACATCAAGGGAAAATATTAAAAACGAACTAAAAAATATTGCAGAGCTTCTTGATGAAGAACAAAAGAAATTTAATTATTAGTTTTGTTTTTGTCTGCCTTTTTTTTTCAGGCTGCGGAAGAAAGGCAATGCCTTTTGTTCCAGAAAAGGAAACAGTTCCAATGCCTGAAAATTTGGAAATTGTTTCAAAGGATCAAAACCATACTCTTTTTTTTGATTATAAAGGAAATGCAGATTATTTTGTTTTGGAACTTTCTAAAACAGAATGTGAGTCATGCCCTGATTCTTTTGTAAAGATTGCAGAAATCGAAGGCGAGCGTGATTATCATGTTTTTTCAGATTTTGGGCAGGGCCGTTATAAGCTGAGGCTTACAGCTGTAAAAAATGACAAAAAAAGCAAGTCTGCCTTAAAAGAATTTGAGATTAGGTAATGGCTGATGTTTATTTAAGTCTTGGCTCTAATATTAAAAAAAGAACTGATAATTTAAAAAAAGCTCTTTTTTTTCTTGAAAATGAATTTGGCAGACTTAAAGTTTCTGATTTTTATGAAACAGAACCTGTTGATTATAAGAAACAGTCAGATTTTATAAACTGCTGTGTTTTTTTAAAATCAGACCTAAGTCCTTATAAAATTTTTGAAATAACAAAAAATATTGAAAAAAAGATGGGCCAGGTTGAAAAAAAAATAAGGTTTGGCCCAAGAACTATAGATATTGACATAATATTTTATTCAGATGAAATAATTGATCTGCCAGATCTTAAGATACCCCATGAAAGAATGCATGAAAGGGCTTTTGTTCTTTTTCCATTAATGGATATCAACGAAAATTTTGTGCATCCTGTATTTAAGAAAAGTGTTAAAAAATTATCTGAAGAAAAAAAAGTTTTAAGCCAGGGGATAAAAAAATATTTGAAGGATTAAAGAAAATGAAGTTCAGGATTAAAGAAGATTTAAAGAAAAAACTTATGCATCCCAATGCTTTTACCCTCTACAGGGTGATTGCTGTTCCGGTTCTTATTTTGCTCATGCTTGGAGACAGTTTCTGGAATTGTTTTTTTGCGGCTGTTGTATTTATTCTTGCATCAATCACTGATTATCTTGACGGATTCCTTGCAAGAAAAATGGGACTTGTTTCAAATTTTGGTAAAATGATGGATCCCCTTGCTGATAAAATTCTGATAAGTTCTGCCTTTATAATGCTTGTTTCAAAGGGATGGGTTCCTGACTGGATGGTATGCATAATAATTGGGCGTGAACTTGCTGTTACAGGTCTTAGAAATCTTATGACAGAACATAATGACGATGTTTCAGCATCTGTTGTTGCAAAATGGAAAACAGGTTTTCAGATAGCAGCTTTAATTCCTCTGATTTATCACTATAATTTCATTGGAATTGATATGGCATACATTGGAAATATTTTAATCTGGATTGCACTTGTTTTAACTCTTATTTCCGGCTTTGATTATTTTTACAAGGCAAGAAAGTATTTTTATTAAACAAGATTAGACCTGAATTTTATAAATAAAAATTTATCTTTTTTTTATTATTATTTAAACTTTTTTAGTATTATTAAGTTTGAGAATTTTAAAAAGATTTTTTATTTGTTAATTTTTTGTATACATAAGATTAAAAAAAAATTAAATAACTGATCTTTGTGTCTTTTAAAATAAAAAATCATTGCTATAATAATTATTAAAAAAATTATTTTTTTAAAGGTGAGAATTAATGAAAGAAATCAAATGGAAAAAAGAGTTTGATATTTTTATAAAAGATATTGATGAACCAAGAAAATTTTTGGCAGAAAAGTTAAATGAAGTTTTAACAAAAATTTCTAAAAGACCCGGGACTTTTAATATTGAAGAGTTGAATTCTATTATTGATGGATTTAGAATGCATTTTTCAAGGGAGGAAAAACTTCTGGCTAAATATAGATATCCTGAAGTAGATATTCATAGAAAAGAGCATAAAAGTTATTTAAGATGTCTTATAAAATTAAGAAGAAAGCTTTCTGAGGATCCTTTAGTAACTGATACGGAAATGATTGATCATATTGCAGAAGTTTATTGTAATCATATAGGCCAGTGCGATAAGGAATATGCTCCTTATTTAAGGCTTAGAAAAAAAATTGAGGCACACAGTCTTAGAAAGTAAAATATTTATATTCTTTATAAAAGAAACAAATAAATTAATATTGCTGGCTGGCCGAAAACGAATTTTTTTAAAGACCGTTTTCGTTCAGCAACTATTTAGATTGAAAGATGTTTTTAAATTCTGCTGTAAAGATAGTTTGTTACAGCAGAATTTTTTTCTTCTATTTTGGCTATAAATTCTTTGTCCAAAATATTGTCTTCATTAATATCAGGGATTTCAAACAAAGATTCTCTTTTTCCTTTTTCAAGAATAACAGCTAATGAATAGCATGAAATATATTCAAACAAAATATCTTGTGGAAGTGTTGCAATATGGAATCCGGCTGGATAGTCGTATCTTGAGTGTATAAGTTCAGATGCGGCTGCTAAAAGCAGCATTCCTTTTTCATGGTTTAAAAAAGTTTCAGGATTTTCTTTTTTTTCATTAAAAGCTGATTTTAAAAATTCAGCCCCTGCTTCACAAATCGGGTCAAGCCATTTATCTTTTAAATTTTTTGGTAAAACTGCTAGAGCTCCAAGATTAACAACTTCATCCATGAATGAGTTTATCAAAATATCTCCTTAATTTTTTGTATGCAAAAATCACGCCTTTTTTACTGGCAGTATTTGACATAAATTATCAAATGCTTAAATTTCAAATTAAAGAATTTATTTAATCTGTCAAGGCTGATTAGATAAATTAATATTTATCATAAGGAGAACAAAAAATATGAGATTTGATAAATTTACAGTTAAGTCACAGGAAATAATTGCAGACTCACAAAGTCTAGCCATAAGGAAAGGCCATCAGGCAATAGAAAATATTCATTTTTTGCATTCAATGTTTGAAGATAAAGATGGAATAGTATCAATAATTTTTGGAAAAGCAGGGATTATAAGGGAAAATTTTAAAACAGGTATAGATTCAATTTTAAATTCAATTCCTTCTGTATCAGGAGGAACCAGCCAGGTTTATATCTCAGGCAATGCTCAAAAGGTGCTTGATGCTGCTTTTACCTTGGCTGATAATATGAAGGATCAATATGTAAGTGTAGAGCATATTCTTTTATCCCTGATTGAAAATGCAGATGAGAAAATTAAAAAACTTTTCAAATCAAACAATATAACAAAAGAAATTGTTTTAAAAGTTTTAATGGAGATCAGAGGAAATGACGTGATTACAGATCAAAATCCAGAGGATAAATATCAGGTTTTGGAAAAATACAGCAAAGACCTTACAGAACTTGCTAAAAAAGGGAAACTTGATCCTGTTATAGGCCGGGATGAAGAAATAAGGCGCGTTGTTCAGATTTTATCAAGAAGAACAAAAAACAATCCTGTTCTTATTGGAGAGCCAGGCGTTGGTAAAACTGCAATTGCTGAAGGACTTGCAAGAAGAATTATTGAAGGTGATGTTGCAGAAACCCTGAAAGATAAAAAAATTGTTGCACTAGACCTTGGAGCTCTTGTGGCAGGAGCAAAATACAGAGGTGAGTTTGAAGACAGGTTAAAGGCATTATTAAAGGAAATTGAAAAATCAAACGGTGAAATAATTTTATTTATAGATGAACTCCATACCCTTGTTGGAGCTGGTTCTGCAGAAGGGTCAATGGATGCTTCAAACATGCTTAAACCCTCCCTTGCCAGGGGAGAATTAAGATGCATTGGTGCAACAACCCTTAATGAATATAAAAAATATATTGAAAAGGATTCAGCTTTAGAAAGAAGATTTCAGCCTTTGATTATAAAAGAACCGGATGTTGAAGACACAATTTCAATTTTAAGGGGACTAAAGGAAAAATATGAGGTTCACCACGGAGTAAGGATAAAAGATTCAGCAATAGTATCTGCTGCAACCCTTTCAAACAGATATATTGCAGACAGGTTTCTTCCTGATAAGGCAATAGATTTGATTGATGAGGCAGCATCAAAAATAAGAATTGAAATAGATTCAATGCCTGCTGAAATTGATGAAATTCAGAGAAAAACTACCCAGCTTGAAATTGAAAGGGAAGCTCTTAAAAAGGAAAAGGACGAGGGGTCAAAAAAACGTCTTGGAAAAATTGAGTCTGAACTTTCTTCACTGAAAGAGGAACTTCTTGAGAAAAAAGGTAAGTGGCAGACTGAAAAAGACAAAATCAAGAAGGTTAGAAATATAAGGGAAGAGCTTGAAAAGCTTGGAATTGATGCTGGAAAGCTTGAAAGGGAAGGACAGTATGAAAAGGTTGCTGAAATAAGATATGGAAGAATGAATGAACTTAACAGAGAGCTTGAAAAAGCTGAGAAGGAATCAGCAGAATCAAAGAATTCAATTTTAAGGGAAGAAGTTGATTCAGAAGATATAGCCCAGGTTATTTCAAGATGGACTGGAATCCCTGTGAGCAAAATGCTTGAAAGTGAAATGGAAAAGCTTGTTTTTATGGAAGACCGCATCACAAAAAGAGTTGTAGGTCAAAATCAGGCTGTAAGAGCTGTTTCAGATGCTGTTAGAAGATCAAGGTCTGGAATATCAGATCCTGATAAACCAATTGGATCATTTATTTTCCTTGGTCCCACAGGAGTTGGTAAAACAGAACTTGCCAAGGCTCTTGCAGAATTTTTGTTTGACAGCGAAAATGCCGTAATAAGAATTGATATGTCTGAATATATGGAAAAACATGCTGTTTCAAGACTTATTGGTGCACCTCCTGGATATGTTGGTTATGAAGAAGGAGGTTATTTAACAGAAGCTGTAAGAAGAAGGCCGTACTGTGTTATTCTTTTTGATGAAATTGAAAAAGCACATCCCGATGTATTTAATATTCTGCTCCAGATTCTTGATGATGGAAGACTTACAGACGGACATGGAAAAACAGTTGATTTTAAAAACACAATAATAATTATGACTTCAAATATTGGAAGTCACCTTGTTCTTGAATATGCAGGAAAAGACTATAATGAAATGACTGAAAAAGTTGGAGAAATTTTAAGGGGATCATTTAAACCTGAATTTTTAAACAGAATTGATGAAGCAATTGTTTTTCATAATCTTAATAAGGAACAGATAAAGGAAATTGTAAAAATTCAGCTTAAAAATTTAAAGAAAAGGCTTGAGTCCAAAAATATTTGTATAAATATAAATGATGACGCACTCAATTATATTGCTGAGGCAGGATATTCGCCTGATTTTGGAGCAAGGCCTTTAAAAAGAGCATTGCAGAATTTAATAGAAAACAGGCTTTCACTTTCTATATTAAAAGGAGAAATTTTTGAGGGAAGTAAAGTAGAGGTTAGTTTAAAGAACGGGGAAATGGTTTTTGAAACAAAAAAACAAAATTAAATTGTAACTTTTTTTAGAACCTATTCTCTTTTCTGATACAACTTTTTAGATTTATTGGGATAATCTATTGAGTTCTTGAATAAGTTGTGCTAAAAATGCACAAAATTTTTTAACGGAGGCAAAAAAATGATTGAAGTAACTAAAAGTGCAATACAGGAAATAAAAAACTTTTTTGCAGACAAAGATATTATGCCAATAAGAGTTTTTGTTGCAAGCGGCGGCTGAGCAGGCCCATCAATTGCACTTGCTCTGGATGAGCAGAAAAACACAGACGATGTATTTGAAATTGACGGTTTTAAATTCATAGCAGAAAAAGAATTTATGAAACAGGCTTCACCTGTAAAAATAGATTACCTTGCAACAGGGTTTAAAGTTGATTCAAGTATTGATTTTGGACCAGGCGGATGCAGCAGCTGCGGTTCAGGCGGAAGCTGTGCCATTTAAATAAGAATAAAACTTATGCATTCAAGGCAGCCAGAATTTAAAAGGCTGCCTTTTTTGTTTTATCCATATTTGATTTTAATTTAGCTTTGAGTTCAACAATTCAATAATTTTAAGGTCTGCTTCAGGGAATTTGTATTTTTTAAATTCTGAAGGTTTTTCCCACAAAAGAAGATCATGGTCATTACTGCATATTTCAAGATCAATCAGCTTTACTTCAAAAAAAATTATTTTTATTGTCCCTGATTTATATTTATGAATTACTTCATGAAAAAATGAAATAATTTCAGATTTTACACAAAGTTCTTCCTCAAGTTCTCTTAAAATGCAGTTTTCAGGTGTTTCATTTTCTTCAAGTTTTCCTCCTGGAAATTCAAAAAATCCCTTAAAATCGCCTGATTTTCTTCTTCCAATAAGTATCTTGTCTTTTTTTTCATTGAAAATAATAGCAGCACAAACTGTAATCATAGGTTTCCCATGGGGTTAAAATTTTAAAGAAATTTATTTATAACAATAAACATTGAAAACCAAAGAAATATTTAATCTTGACCTGTAAAGAAAAAAAAATTAATATTTTTAAAATCGCTTTTAGGGCGGTCTTGTTTCTTTATCAATCTTACAAATTATATTTAAAAAAAATTGATAAGGGGAACTTTTATATTATTAAATTTAAGAAAGGGTTAGTTTAGATGGCAAACGGAGTAGTTAAGTGGTTCAGTGACAAAAAGGGCTTTGGTTTTATTGAGCAGGAAAACGGTACAGATATTTTTGTTCATTTTTCAGCAATCAATTCAGATGGTTTCAAATCACTGAACGAAGGTGACAAGGTTACTTTTGAAATCAAAGAAGGACCAAAAGGACCTGCAGCTGACAATGTGAGAAAAATTTAATTTTTTTATATTTTTGAAAACTTAAAGCATCTTCAACTTTAAAGGTTGAAGATGCTTTTTTTTTGTACTTAGTTGCTGAACGAAAACGGCCTTTTTTGTCCATTTCTGCGTCAGAATCAAAATTTAATCCTCAAAATACTAAATGTATCCTAAAGGTTAAATTTTTCATCTTCCTTGAACTGAACAAAAAATTCTCGTTTTCGGCCAATCACTACTGAATAATTAAAACAGCTGTGTTAATAAATATGGAAAAAGATTTTTTTAAAATTAAGGATATGCGTGATTTTAATGAAGAAGAATGGGAGCTTATTTGTTCATGCTGCGGGCTTTGCTGTATGGAGAAACTTATAGACAGTGAAACACAAGAACTTTATTTTACCTGTGTGTCCTGTACTTATCTTGATCTTGATTCTTTAAAATGCAGTGTTTACAAAAAAAGATTAGAATTAAAAAAAGACTGCATAAAATTAAATATTGATTATCTTGAAAATTATATTAATTATCTTCCCACAAATTGTTCATACAGGATTCTTTTTCTGGAAAAAAAGCTGCCATACTGGCATTATCTTATTTCAGGTGATAAAAATCTTGTTCATAAACTTGGAATTTCAGCGTTTGGAAAAGCTGTTTCAGGTAAAGATATAAATGAGGATGATTTAGAAGATTATATTATAGATTGAATTTTGAATTTAAAAAAAGGGAGTAAAAAATGAATCAGGTACTGTCTCTTTCAGTTCTTGACGGAAGATATAAAAGACACACTTCAGTTTTATCTGAAATTTTTTCTGAATTTGGCCTTATAAAGCACAGAATAGAAATTGAAATCAAGTGGTTTATTTTTTTAATGGAAGAACTGGAATTTGGGAATCTTTCGGATCAAGACAAGACATATCTTAATAAAATAATTGAAAACTTCAGTGCTTCTGATGCACAAAAAATAAAAGATATTGAAAAAGTTACAAACCATGATGTTAAAGCCTGCGAATATTTTTTAAAGGAAAAATTTGATGAAGGCTCAAAAAATCTTTCAGGTTTAAAAGAATGGATTCATTTTGCATGCACATCAGAAGATATAAATAATACTTCTTATTGTCTTATGATAAAAAGAGGCAGGCAAAAAGCACTTGAACTTTTTAATCAAATTCTTGATCTTGTAGAAAATTTAGGAATCAAATTCAAATCAGAACCAATGATGTCAAGAACCCATGGACAGCCTGCAACTCCAACAACCATGGGTAAAGAACTGATAAATTTTGCATGGAGAATAAGAGAAGAGCTTGAAACACTGAAAAACCTTCCCATTCAAGGCAAAATGAACGGTGCAACAGGTAATTTCAATGCTCATATTTCTGCTTTTCCAGATATTGACTGGGCCAAAGCCTCTGAAAATTTTATAAAAAAATATCTTGAAGCTGAGCCTCTTTTTTATACAACCCAGATTAATCCATACTCTTATATTGCAAAAAATCTTCACTCAATTTCAAGACTTTGTTCCATTTCAATTGATATGGCACGGGATATGTGGGGATATATTTCAATTGGGTATTTTAAGCAGAAAATCAAGGAAGGCGAGGTAGGTTCTTCAACAATGCCGCACAAGGTTAACCCAATAGATTTTGAAAACAGCGAAGGAAACTTTGGGCTCTGTTCTGCAATGGCAGAACATATTGGTTCTAAGCTTCTTATTTCAAGATTTCAAAGGGATTTATCCGATTCAACAGTATTAAGAAATATTGGTGCTGTTTTTGGTTATTTTTTTATTGGAGGAAATTCAATTTTAAAAGGTCTTTCAAAGGTTGAACTGAACAAGGAAGCATTGAAAAAAGATCTTGAAGAAAATCTTGAACTTTTAGCAGAGCCTGTCCAGACTGTAATGAGAGCTTTTGGCGAAAAAGATCCATATGAAAAAATGAAAAAGCTTACAAGAGGACACAGAATAACAAGGCATGAGCTTGATACATTTATTGATTGTCTTGAAAATCTTCCTCAAAATGAAAAGGAAAGGCTCAAGAAACTTACTCCACAAACATACACAGGAGCAGCAGAAACTCTTGTTGACAAGTACATAAAAACTTATCTTTAGTTAAGTTTTTTTAAAGGCTGCCGAATTTAAGTTGAAATGGATTTATTGAAAATTATAAATAATCATAACTGTTGTTTCATGCTTAAAAGGCAGTCTTAAAATATGGAGGCATGATGAAAAAAAACCTTATTTTTTTTTCTATTGTATTTTTCTTTTTGTCAGTTATTAGTTCATATTCAGCAAATCTTGTTATTCATTTAAAGGATAACTCAAGGATTTTATCAAAAGATTTTACCCTGCCTCTAGACAATGATGAAAAAACTGATGTCTATAATCCAAATGTAAGGGTTACTGATTTGAATATATCTCAAATGGAATACACATCAGATAAAGACAATCTTGTTCATTTTATTTTAAAAGATGATCTTTTAACCAAAGTTTCTGAAATCGATTTTGTGGACAGAGTACCTGGGATTTCTGATAATTATGGTTTGACAATAAAGTTTTTGGATAAAACACAGGAAAATACTTCCAATGCAAGATTTTACAAATACAGCGGAAACAATACTCCCTCTAAAAAAATATCTGTTTTAAGATTTGATGAGTACAACAATACCTGGGTTCCAGAGTACATAGACATATCAATGATTGATAAGATTGAGTTCAGAAAAAGAGCTTTGGTAAAAAAAGAAGACAGCATAAAAAAAGATGAGTCAGAAACTGAAAGTAAAGATAAAAAAGAATCAGGATACAAAAAAAAGGTATTGTTCAGTTCTGATAATTTTGATGAACAAAGCTTTGAACAAAATTTAAAAAATGCCATGCTGAATTTAAAAAACAGCAACAATGAATTTGGAACTTCAATTGTTTTAAGGGTTAATTTTGATTTTGATTCAAGTTCAATTAATTCTAAAGCAACTTCTTTTTTAGATATCATATCAGGTGTTCTTAGCTCACCTGAGCTTGCTGGAGCAAGATTTAGTTTAAGAGGTTTTACAGACAGTACTGGTGATGAAAAATACAATCTCACTTTGAGTAAAAAAAGAGCTGAATCTGTAAAAGCCTATCTTCAGAAAAAAAATATTTCGTCTTTGAGACTTGAATCAATTGGTTTAGGGGAAAAAATGCCTATTCTTCCAAATACCAGTGAATATTATAAGAGCCTTAACAGAAGAGTGGAAATTTATCCGCTTTATTTTTAATTATTATGACTAAAGGACTTCTTCTTGAAATAAAAAACATTACCATTTATTATCCAGGCAATTTTGTTTTGCCCAATACTTCGTTTTCAATTTCACGGGGGGAAAATATCCTTGTAACAGGAAAAAACGGAAGCGGCAAAACCTCTCTAATGAAAGCATTGACAGGCGAGGTTTCAATTTGTAAAGGAAATATTTCCCGCTATCACAAGCTTCCTTTAAGTAAAAATATTTCATATATTTCCTTTGAAAATCTAAGAAAAATACTGCGTAAACAGGAAATTCTTGAAGAAGCAGAATATTATTCTGGAAAAGAAATAAAGCCAGATGTTTTTACTATTCTTAATGAAAATAAGTCTCTTTTAAAAATATTTGATTTGAATTCATTCAAAGGTAAAAAAATTGATAATCTTTCAAGCGGGGAATTAAGAAAATTCCAAATTTTAAAAGCTCTGGAAAATGACCCTGAACTTCTAATACTTGATGAACCATTTGACGGTCTTGATTCAAACTCGGTTGATCTTTTGAAAAATTTTATTTCAAATTTGTGCTGCTCAGATATAGCTGTTATCCTTGTAACACACAGGGTTGATGAAATTTTAAACTGTAATTTCAAATATCTTGCTGTTTATGATAACAAAGTTTTTGAAGTTGAAAGCCCTGACCTTTTAAAAATTTCAGATGAAAAAATTCCTGATTTGACTGAATTTGAGAAATATAAGCCTGAGTTTAAAAAAGATGTCATTGCCAAGCTTTCAAATTGCAGTGTTTATTACGGCGAAAAAAAGGTACTTGAAAATATTAATCTTCAGATTTCAACTGGAGAAAAATGGGTTGTAAAAGGTGAAAACGGCTGTGGTAAATCAACACTTTTATCTCTTATAACAGGAGATAATCTTCAGGTTTATTCAAATGATGTAAAAGTCTTTGGCAAAAAAATAGGACTTGGGACAACTCTTTTTGAATTTAAAAAAAATACAGGGTATGTTTCTCCATCACTTCATTTAAAATATGATAAAAAAGTTGAAGCTTACAAGGTTTTGATTTCAGGTTATTATGATTCTGTCGGTCTTTACAAAAAACCGGAAAAAATCCAGATTGAGACTGCAAGATATATTTTTAAAAAATTTAATATTGAAAATCTTTTTTATAAAAGATTTCTTTCCCTTTCATATGGTCAGCAAAGACTTGTTCTTATTTTAAGAGCACTTATAAAAGATCCGGATCTTATTATAATGGACGAACCCTGTCACGGCCTTGATTCTTTTCACAGAAAAATTGTTTTAAATATTGTAAGAACAATTTGTAAAATGCCTCATAAATCACTTATTTATGTAACACATTCAGATTTGGAACTTGATTTTGACTATGATTTTGTTTTTGAATTTATCAGAAAAAAAGATAATTTGGGTTATTATGCAAAAACAATAAGAGTGTGAATGCTTTATTTAAAAGGATTTAGGTGAGTTTTTAAGGAATTTAACTGGTGTGCCCGGCGGGAATCGAACCCACGATTTCCGGCTTCGGAGGCCGGCGTCTTATCCTCTGGACTACGGGCACGTTTTTAATTATTTTAAATAGATTTAAAGTATTTTTACTTTATTTAAGTTATAATTACAGCTAATTATTTCAATATTCACACAGACTAATCAACTAAGTTATGGGATAATAAAAGTCAAGTAAATGTTTTTGTTTTTATGTTTCTTATCTGTTACATTAAATTTTCCTATGACTTATTTTTAAGGAGTTTTTATGTCTGGATTCAGTAATGGTTTTTCAAACAGTCCATTTGAGGACTACAGGCATGTATTGACAGGACTTGTGAAAAATAAGAAAAAAACTGTCCCTTGGCAGACAAGGGAAAATAAGAAATCATATTGTTTGGCCAAAAAAGATGATGACCTTTTTTTGAAAGAAATGTCAGATGTTATTCCTTTAAAAGGTAAAAAAAAGATTGGAGGCTGTTTAAATAAAATAAAGAGGTACAATAAAATTGATTATTATTGTGAAAAAAAGGAAGTTTTAAAAAAGCTAGAAAAACTTCTTGATTCTGGAGAAGGTTTTGAAGTATCAAAAACTCCAGAATATTGTGAACTGATTGGGGCAGGAGTTTGTGAGGAAACAGCAAAAAAGCTCCATAAAGGTAAATTTTCGGTTCAGGCATATATTGATCTGCACGGATTTTCAAGAATTGATGCAGATGAGATTGTTAGAAATTTTCTTGAAAAAAGTTTTAGGGAAAATAAAAACGCAGTTTTAATTGTTCATGGACGTGGTCTTTCTTCAAAAAATGAACCGGTATTGAAAAATCTTGTACAGGAGATTTTGAGTTCCAATTACTGGAGAAGAAGAATTTTTGCCTGTGCCAGTGCAAAAAGTACAGATGGCGGAGGCGGGGGAACCTATGTTCTTTTCAGAAAAAAGCCTCTTTCAAAAAATCAGGAAAAGAAGCTCTTAAAAAAACAGGTATATTATTAATGTATATAGCTTCCGGGATTTTAAAATACAAAATACATGAATGTTTTTCACTCAAGCAGAAACGTTCCCATGTAAAGCCAATAATATCAAAAATTCAAAATGAATTTAATGCTTCAGTGTGTGAAGCTGGAAGCCTTGATAAATACCAGATTGCAGAAATTGGTTTTTCCATGGTTTCAAACGATAAAAATGTTTTGAACTCCAAGGTTGACAAGCTCTTTAATCTTGCAGAATCATCTGCGCTTGCAGAACTTATTGACTCTGAATACGATATTTACAGCTTTTAAATTTTTCATTTGAACTGTAAAAGGCTGTTTTCGTTCATCAAAAAATTTGAACCTGAATTAAGCGATTTTAATGTTTTTTAATATAATGGGCTAAATTCATTAAAAATATTAAGCGCTCAATTCAGTTTGAAAAAATTTGGTGCACATATAAATTACCATTTTACATAATGGTCTTCAAGCCATCCCAAAAATTCAACATCCTTATAATTTTTTTCATCAAGTTTTATTTTTCCTCTGAATATGCCTGTATGCTGGATAAAATTTGAGGCGGTAAATAAAAAATTTGTTTTTTCAGTTTTTGTTTTTTTGGGGATGAACTTTAGGTCAATAATATTGTCATTTGACTTGACAGACCATATTTCATTATCTTCTTTTTCAAAATTCACCTGATTTATTTTTATAAATTTATCATCATGCCAGATGAAGTTTTCTGTTTCGCCTGTCTGATTTACTCCCCATGAAAGATTCATTCCAAATTCCTTAAAATCAAGTATGCATGCCGTTGAAGCCCAGTTCCACCATATTTCCCTTCCTGGATAACCAAGGCTTCGGTCTGTGATGGCCCTTGATGTTTCTGAAGAAAATTCTGTTTCATTGTTATTTAAACATATTTTGCCTGTGCATTTTAAAGGAGTTTGTTTTTTTGTGAAAAACCATCTGTTATATGAAGTTTTTGAGCATATTCTTAAAGGAGATGGATATTTTTCATTTAAAAATTCTATCTCAAATTTAATATTTTTTGAGTTTACATAAAGGCTGTTTGAAAAAAATTTAATTTCAAGATCCTTTGCTTTAAACCAGGCATCAGAATTTTCTGTATCGGGGTTAATAATCTTTTTGAAAAAAGGAAAAACAAGAGAGCCTTTTTCATGAAGGGTGTTTGTTTCAAGATCATGTATATACGCAAATCCTTTTGAAGCATATCCAAGATCTGCAATGGCAGCACCGGCAATATGGTTATCTGTTATTATTCCTGCAAAAATAAACTGTCTGAAAAAAAGGGGTTTTAAAAAACCAGGGATTTTTTTGCCCATTTTTGTCTGCAGTTTAAAGTCTTTAATATTTATTTTTGGACCTGATTCAAAGAGTTTGAAGTATGGCTGATTTTTTATGGGGTTGATAAGATTTGTTTCCATGATTAATTTTCTCTTTTGATTGTTTTTTGTTTTCAGGTTATCAGAGTTATGATTTAAAATAAATATTTTAGAATGCTTTAATTTTTTTGTGGAGAATTTTTATGGCAAACAATGCTTTTGATATAACAAACGAACTTGTTGATCTTTCAAATGAACTTGGAACTATTTACTCAAGTTATCTTAAGTCTGAGGATAAATCAGGACTTGAAGAGCTTGAAAAAATAAAAAAATTTTTTGGTTCAATAAATAAAAATATTGATGATCAGGTTTTAAAAATTGCAGTTGTGGGAGCAATAAAGTCTGGAAAAAGTACATTTATTAATTCCTTTTTAAAATCTGATTTTTTAAAAAGGGGAGCAGGGGTAATAACTTCTGTTGTAACCCGTGTAATGGCAGGAAAAGAAAAAAAAGCAGTTGTTTCCTTTAAGACCATTGATGAAATAAATAATGACATAAAAAATTCAGTGGTTCTTCTTCCTGAGTTTGAAGATAACGGTAATTTTGATGATTTTGATATAAGGGATATAAACTCAAGGCAAAGGCTTGATCGGGTACTTGTTGCACTGAAAAATGAAGATCTTTTTACAAAAGACTCAAGAGAAGCAAAAAGCGTATACCTCCAGTCATATCTTAAGGGATACCAGCGTCTTGAAAATATCCTTGAAAAAGGAGAGTTTGAGTTTTTCGGTGATAATTTTGATGAATATAAGGATTTTGCAAGTCAGGAGCCTTTAGCAGTTTATGTAAAAGATATTTATGTTGAAATTCCTGGAAATGCTATTGACGAAAAAACAGAAATAGCAGACTGTCAGGGAAGCGACTCCACAAATCCTCTTCATATAGCCCGTATTCAGGATTATCTGTTAAAAACCAATTTTATAATTTATCTTGTAAGCACACGGACAGGCTTAAGGCAGGCTGATATAATTTTTTTGAATATGCTTAAAAAAATGGGACTTACAGGCCAGTCTGTTTTTGTTTTGAATGCTGATTTATCAGAACATGAAAATCTTGAAGATCTTAAAAGGGTTGAGAAAAAAACTGCAGAGGAAATCTGTCTTTTAAAGCCGGATGCAAAGTATTTTACAATATCTGCCCTTTATGAACTTTTTACTGAAAATGAAGATAGCCTTTCAAAAAAAGATATTTTGAGGCTTGAGCAATGGAGGCTTGATAAGGAAAGTTCAAATTTTTTAAAAAACGGATTTAAAGACTTTAACAATTATTTTAAAAATGAACTTATTTTAAAAAAGCAGTTTTTCTTTTACTCAAGTATTCTTGGAAAAATTAGAGACAAAATAAATGAGTTGAGCGAGCGTCTTGAAATAAAAATAAAAATTCTTGATTCAGGTGATAAAACTGCTGAAAAAGAGCTTATTGATCAGACCAAAAAATTCAGGGAAGTTAAAAATATTATAAAAAATACCATGGAAGGATCAAAGTCCAAATTTGATAAAAACTTAAAAAACGAGATTGATTCCTTTTTTTCATCCAGCTCTGAAATAACAGGTATGGCATATGATTTTATAAAGGCATACAAGGGAGACCTCAACAAATATATTGTAAAAACAGGAGACAGCTCTGTTAAGGTAAATTATTTTTCCCTGTATCAGGATTTCAGGCAAAGTCTTGATAATTTTGTTACAAGAGAAATTAATCCATTGGTAATATCTTTTATAAAAGAAAAGGAAAAAGAAATTGTTTCATATTATTATGAGCTTTCAAAATCTTCTGAATATATGGTTTTTGAAACAAGAAACAATTTTCAGAAAACAATAGGAAAAGATCCTGTAAAATTTGGTACAAATATTCCCTCTCCGGATAACTTCAGTCTTGAGCAGGCATTTGAAATCCCTTCTGCCCTTGATGCACTCAATTATAATGTCGTATTAAGAAGCAGTGCAATGGCAGGCTCTTCAATGGTTTTTGTCAAAAATTTGATTAACAGGATTTTCAAGCCTAAAAATTCCTTAAATGATGATGCACTTAAAATTATTGAAAAAGGCCTTTCAAAAATAAAAAAAGAAACTGAATCAACCCTGAAAAATCATTTTTTAAACTACAGAGAAAATCTTAAGTTTCAATATGTATTAAAGTTTTCTGAGCAGGTCATGGATGTTTACTTGAAAAGCCTTATTGAATCTCTTGATTCCTATGTAAATGATTTTTCAGATATTCTTGAGATAATGGAAAATAATCAGGAATCTAAAAAAGTTTGTCTTGAAGAACTTGGAAGGCTTGAGTCTCAATGCGGTGATTTGAGTAAAAGGGCAGAAGAAATTACCAAACGCCTCGATTTATAAATTATGCGGACAGATTTATTAAATTTCCGGGCTGATCTGACTGTTCAGTGGATTTTGAGTAGGCATCTGAAACCATATATGGAGATTTTTTATCGCTTTTTTCAAGGCCGGATTTTTCAAGCTGCATTTTAATAAGTTCCTCACTGGCCTTTATTCTGGTTGATGTCGCCCTTGAAGCAATTGCCCTGTCCGATCCAGAAGGGTTTGCAGGAGCAAGGGCCGCACTTCTTACAACATCCATTTTTCTTATTGTTGCTTCAGGATTTCCTGCCACAGGAGATGTGTCTATGAGTACATCTCCTCCAACAGCATATAAAATTCCGTCAGGGCCTTTCTGGTATTCATAGTTGGCACCCCGTTTTATGTATGGGCCTCCTGCTGCAACATGGGCCATTTCATGGTCTCTTACTTCCTGATCCCTTGATTTAAGCTCTTCAATTATTTTTTGTTCATAGGGAGTAAAATCATCTTTTGATGTTTTTATTTTTTTGTCCTGGGTGCTGTCCTTTGAACTATCTGAGCTTGATGTTTCTTCTGAATTTTTTGAAGGTGAAGCAGAGGTGTCCTTATTGTATTTTTCAATATTTACATAGGGATTAAATCTTTGAGTTATTGAATTGTTGACATTCATTTTTTTCACCTCTTGAAAAATTATAATCATTTTAGAGGGCTTAGTAAATTAAATTGTCTCTGTTTTTAAAAGAAAAAATATGATAGTCACATTTAAATTCAAATAAAATAAATGGTGTAAAAAATGACAGAAAAAACAAATATTTCAATTGAAAATCAGATTGCAAATACTCTTTTTACCTATTCAGTTTCAAGGGATGATCTAAAAAATATTGCAAAAGAAACCATTGAAAACTCAAATGCCGAAGAAGCAGCTCTTTTGTATGAGCTTCAGATTTTAAAAATTATCACTGCAGGAGTTTCAATTAATTATCTTATTGAATCTCAGGAAAAAAAGAATGAAATTTCAAAAATTTACTGGGAGTACATTCTTGAGTTTTCAAAAAGTGTTACAGAAGCAACCAGAAAATATTCAAATGTTGATATTGACTATTTTGAGGTAATAAAAGATAAGCTTAATTATTATCTGAAGGAATTGTCGCAAAACAAAGGTGCGGCTGAGCCTGCTTCTGTAATTGGGCCTGCCTTTGCTGTTCAGTGTCTTCTTCCCGAGGATACATTTGTAATACTTGCTGGTGCCAAACTTTTTAAGGGGGTTTTGGGCGGTCTTAAAATTTATTATGAAAAACAGGGCATTATCTGACAGCTGTTCAGGTTAAATGGGAAGGCTGCCGGGTTTTTTCCAAGTTTTAGTTAAGAAAGCATGCTGCATCAGTGTTTGTTCAACATATGGAAATACAGGATTTTATCAATGTCAAGAAAAGCTGAAATAAAAAGAAAAACCAATGAAACTGATATTTATATACTTCTTGAACTGGATAAAAAGGTAAGTTCAGAAATTTCTACTGGAATTCCTTTTTTTGACCATATGCTTAACCTTTTTGCTGTTCACGGAGGATTTGACCTTATGGTAGCGGCAAAGGGCGATATTGAAATTGATTATCACCATACAGTGGAAGATATCGGGATTGCCCTTGGTGAAGCCTTTAAAACAGCCCTTGGAGACAAAAAAGGAATAGCAAGGTATGGCAATTTTTTTCTTCCAATGGATGAAACCCTTGCAAATATTGCTCTTGATATTTCAAACAGACCATATCTTGTTTTTAATGTTCCAGAAATAATCAGGGCAAAAGGGCCGTTTTCACCCTATCTTGCCAAGGAATTTTTCAGGGCTTTTGCTGTACATGCCGGAATTACTCTGCATATAAATGTGCTCTATGGTGAAAACGAGCACCACATTGTAGAAGCAATTTTTAAAGGTTTTGGAAGAAGCCTTGCCAAGGCCTGCAAAATAGAATCTGATTTTATTCCTTCAACCAAGGGGGTTTTGTAAATTTGTATCTGAACTAAAACGGTTTTTTGTCTATTCTAGAGTCATATTTAATTTTCAAAATGATCAATATATCCTAGATGTTAAATTTTTATTCTCTTTGAAATGGACAAAAAAATTTTTGTTATGGGCCAATCACTAAATAGAAAGTTTAAAATTCTTGATTTGGCTTGTTTTATTTTTTTAAAGTTTGGGCTAATCTCAAACATTTTTTTATGTTTGTTAAAAAAAAATTTTAAAAATTGACTTTTAAATGACTTTGTAATTTAATAAAAAGGTTAATGAAAATTTATTTATTTTAGGTAAAGCAGTTGTAAATACTGCTTTTAATCTTTAAACCGCCCGAAGAAGTGGGGTTTTTAGTCTTGTTTGTTCCTGAAACAGTTATTTCCGAAATTTTAAATTCAATTAATATTGTTGATTTTATTTCCCAGTATGTAAATTTGAAAAAGGCTGGCAGAAATTTTGTTGGGCTTTGTCCTTTTCATTCGGAGAAAACACCTTCATTTTCAGTCTCCCCTGAAAAAAATATTTTTTACTGTTTTGGCTGCGGAGAAGGAGGAAATATTATTTCATTTCTTATGAAGTATGAAAATCTTTCTTTCCCTGAAGCCGCAAGATCAATAGCAGAACAATATAATATTAATATCCCTAAAAATATATCGAGTGATAAAGAATTAAAGTCCATAAGTTTAAAAGAAGAAATTTTTAAATTAAATAAAAAAACTGCAGCATATTATAATTATATTTTAAATAATTCTCATACTGGGAATATCGGCCTTGATTATTTAAAAAAAAGAAAGATACCTAAAGATGTAATTGAAATTTTTATGCTAGGTATGGCACCTGAAGGCTGGGATAATCTTGCTTCTTTTTTAAAAAAAGAAAAAGTTCCAGAAGATATTCAAGAAAAAGCAGGTTTAATTATAAAAAAAAATTCAGGCATCGGCTTTTATGACAGATTCAGAGAAAGATTGATTTTTCCTATATTTGATATCAGGGGAAAAATTATTGGATTTGGAGGCAGAATAATAGGAGATGGAACGCCAAAATATCTTAATTCTCCAGAAACAGATGTTTATAACAAAAGCAGTTCCTTATATGGACTTTATCAGGCTAGGGAACATTGCAGAAAAGAAAATCTGATTTATATTGTTGAAGGGTATCTTGATGTTTTGGCTCTTTATAAATCAGGAATAAAAAATTGTGCTGCCACACTTGGAACATCACTTACCCAAATGCATGTAAGAATTGTTAAAGGGTTTGCTGAAAAAATTGTACTTGTCTATGACGGGGATGACGCAGGTATAAAGGCTGCTGCCAGAAGCATTGAAATTTTTGCAAATGAACAGGCCGATGTTTCAGTGCTTATTCTTCCAGATAAAATGGATCCAGATGACTATATAAATTCCTTTGGTGCCGATAAATTTAAGGAAGAAGCCTTAAAATCTCAAGAAGCAATTGATTTTATAACAAAATATTATCTTCAATTGTATGGTAATACAATTGAAGGGAAAGTAAAAGTTGTTTTAGCTCTTGAGACTTTGATGCAAAATATCCAGGATGCAGTAACAAAGGCTCTTTATATAAAAAGAATTTCTCAAATTTTAAATATAGAAGAAAGAGCTCTTTTTGAGAAATTTGGTTCAAAACGGAGTATAGAAGATAAAAAACCTTTGTCAGCAAATTTAAAAATTCGATCTGAATATTTAAAAATGGAAATATCTCTTTTGGCAGCCTTAATTGATGTTTATGATTTAAAAGAAATTTTTATTAAAAATAAAATTGCCGATAAGATTGAAAATGAATCTGTAAGAAAATCTGTAATTAAAATACTTGAATCTGAAGAACATTTGAATTTCGTTTTAACTCTAGAGCCTGATATTGAGCCCATGTTCGCAAAAATAAGAATGGACCAGGGTACTTGGAATTTGAAGTCAGCAAAAATGTTGATGACTCAGTTTGAAAATACGTACAAAAAAAAAAAAGCTGGTTTGCATGTTCTTTCATAATAAAAATTGGATTTTGTTGACAAATATATAGCTTTTGATTTAAAAAAAGAGTTTTTTTCAATTTAAACCGGGCTTATGGTAAACGGTGAGCAGGAGGACATAAATGACCCAGAAAAATAATGAATCAAAGTTATCTAAAAAAGATAAAAAGCATGAGCTTATGGAGCTTATTAGCAGGGGAAGGGAAAAAGGTTTTTTAACCTATGATGAAATATATGAAATCCTTCCTGAAGATCTTGTTACTCCCGAGCAGATGGAGTCTGTACTCCAGACATTCACCGAGATGAACATTGATATAATTGAAAAAAAAGATGATGATGAAGATGATGACGACAATGCAAAAGAGGCTGATATAGAATCGCTTTCTTTTGAAGGCAGCGAACTCTCTGAGGATGATGAAGACGATGAGATAAAGAAATCAGCTAAAGCCATTAAAATTGCTCGGGCCAATTTTGACCCGGAAGATAGCGATAGCGATTTTGGTGCAGTTACAGATCCTGTGAAAATGTATTTAAAGGAAATGGGCCTTGTTACTCTTCTGAGTCGAGAAGGTGAAATAGAAATTGCCAAGAAAATTGAAAATGGTGAATGTGAAGTTTTAAAAGCTATGCTTGCAACAACCATAGGCATTGATATGCTTTTGTCATATGCAAAAAGAGTAAAAAGTGGGGAATTAAGAGCAAAGAATATACTAAGAGATATAGATGAGGGCGATGTTGAAGGAGAAGAAAATGAGAACATATCTTCATTTATATCTGTTATTGATGAAGTTCTAGTCATTTATGATGAAAATGAAAAATTAAAGGAATCTCTTTTTGGTCAAGGGTTTGATAGAGATGAAAAAAAGAAGATTCGTAGGAATATATCAAGAAGAAACGATAAAATTTATGAGTTAGTTAAAGACTGGCGTCTTGAAAGTTCAATACTAGATAAAATAGAAAACAGCATAAGGCATCAGATTTCCTGGTATGAAATAATGAATCAGGTTTTAAGTGATTGTGCCGGAGTATTTGGAGCTAATATAACTGATTTTAGGGAAATTATTGAAAAAGGCGAAGAACAATTTTTAAAATGGGCTAAAAATCGGAGCAGATTTACAGAAAATGAACTTATAATGCTTTATAAAGACTGTGTTTTGCTCCAGGAGGGAATTAATTTAAGGGAATTTAAAAACAAGGCAAGTTCAAGGCAGCTAAAAAAAGTTCTTGCCGAGGTAGATTCTGGAAGAAGCGTTGCAAGAAATGCAAAAAGTGAGCTTGTCAGGGCAAATTTAAGGCTTGTTGTAAGCATTGCCAAAAAATATACAAACAGGGGCCTGCAATTTTTGGATCTTATCCAGGAAGGTAACATTGGTCTTATGAAGGCTGTTGACAAATTTGAATACAGAAGAGGCTATAAATTCAGTACCTATGCAACATGGTGGATTAGGCAGGCTATAACAAGAGCTATTGCAGACCAGGCAAGAACTATACGAATTCCTGTTCACATGATAGAAACCATAAACAAGCTTATAAGAACCTCAAGATATCTTGTTCAGGAACTTGGAAGAGAACCGACACCTGATGAAATAGCTGAAAAAATGGAAATCCCTGTTGATAAGGTCAGGAAGGTCTTAAAAATTGCAAGGGAACCGATTTCTCTTGAAACTCCAATTGGAGAGGAGGAAGACAGTCATTTAGGCGATTTTATAGAAGACAAGAAGTTTGTTCTTCCTTCAGATGCTGCAATAAATATGAATTTATCAGATCAGACAAGAAAAGTTCTTGCAACCCTTACTCCAAGGGAAGAAAAAGTTTTAAGGATGAGATTTGGAATTGGTGAAAAGGCAGATCATACTCTTGAGGAAGTAGGAAAAGATTTTTCAGTTACAAGAGAAAGAATAAGGCAGATAGAAGCTAAGGCATTGAGAAAATTAAGACATCCTACAAGAAGTAAAAAACTTAAAAGTTTTATTGAAAATGTAGAATAATTTTCTTGACATTAAAGCCTTCAAAAGCTATTTAACAAGAGTTTTCATTTGGGGCCCATAGCTCAGCTGGAAGAGCCATCGGCTCATAACCGATAGGTCCCTGGTTCGAACCCAGGTGGGCCCACCAAAATTTGAAAATAGGGGAGTATTTAAAAGGTTTGATAAATTCAGATACTGAACTAATAAAACAAATATCAAACAATCTCTGAATCATAAAGCGTGGCAGATTTCTGCCACGCTTTTTTTATTTTTAGGGGTAGGATAATGGCAAGCCTTTATGATATTATTGCAATTATGGAAGAAATCGCACCTTCTTATCTTGCTGAACCTTGGGATAATTGTGGTTTACAGCTTGGGGATCCTTTTGAGGAAATAAAAAAAATAACAATTTCACTAGATCCTGATTTAAGTGTTGTTGAACATTGTGTTTCAGCAGGTTCAAATCTTTTAATAACCCACCATCCTCTTTTTTTTTCAAATATTAAGACAATTGATTTTTCTAAAGTTTTTGGCAAATTAATAAAAAAAGCGGTTTCAAATGACCTAGCTATTTATTCTGCCCATACAAATTTAGATAGTGTAGCTAATGGTCTTAATGATTTTTTTTTAAAAAAAATGGGTCTTTCATCTGATTTTGCAATTTTGCCTTTTTCAACCAAGGAAACAGAGCATGGGCTTGGAAGAATTTCTTATTTAGAAAAGGAAATTTTTTGCCTTGATTTTGCAGCCCAAATTAAAAAAAAGCTTGAGATCGTTAATTTAAGAATTTGTGGAAATCAAGATATTTCATCTGATGTAATTGGGATTTGCACTGGAAGCGGTGTATCTCTTATGGAAAAGGCTTTTTCACTTGGAGCAAAAATTTTTGTTACAGGCGATGTTAAGTATCATGAAGCTCAAAAGGCATCTGAGCTTGGAATCTGTCTTATTGATGCAGGACATTACGGAACCGAGAAAATAGTATGTGAACTTTTGAAGGAAAGACTTGATGCCTTATGTAAGGATAAAGGATTATTTGTAGAAATTGAAATTTTTTGCAATAAGGATGTTTTTTTAAATTTTTAATATCATAAGGGTTGATTTATGAATAACAAAGTCCTTGAACAGCGAGAACTTATGATTAGGCTTCAAGCCTATGACAAAAAAATAATTGAGCTTGAAAAGGTTTTAGAAGAAGTTGATGATGAAATCATTGTATTGGAACAAAATTTTTTAAATGAAGAAAAAAAACTTCATGAATTAAAAGAATTGCGTCTGGAAAAAAAGAAAATCTACAATATGTATGATTCTGATTTTGAATCAAATAATCAGAGAATTGAAAAATATGAACAACACTTGAAGAAACTCGCAAGTCCAAAGGATTATAGAGCTCTTCAGCGTGAAGTAGATGAAACAAAAAAACTTAATGATGAAATTCAGGAATCACTTCTTAATCTGTTGGAAGAAATTGAAGCTTTTGATTTGTCTATCAAAGAAAAAGAAGCCTCTCTTGTCCAGCTAAAATCATTGACTGATTCTCAAAAACAAGAAGTTTTAAAGAAAGCAGAAAACGAAACAAAAGAAAAAGAAGAGCTCACAGCTAAAAAAAATGAGATTTCAAAGAATCTTGATCCAAAAATAAAGGAAATTTACTATGATACTCTTAAAAAATCTGGCGGAGTTGCAATAGTACCAGTAGTTAATCAAGTTTGTAACGGGTGTTTTTTGAGAATTCCCCCCCAAATTTTGATTGAAATTAAAAAAGCAAATGAGCTTATTTATTGTCCAAGATGTCATAGAATAGTTTATTTGGAAGAAGACAGACCAATATGATCCTTGATATTTTTTAGATATTCTGGTTATATAAAATCGGCTTAAGTCTGCAAGATGATCGCTGTAGGTAATCCTATGGAGGAAAGTCCGAACACCTTAGAGCAGGATGCTCCATAACGTGGAGTCACGGTGACGTGGGGAAAGTGCAACAGAAAGCAAACCGCCGCTTTGCGGTAAGGGTGAAACGGTGCGGTAAGAGCGCACCAGTTCCCTGGGTGACCAGGGAAGCTAGGTAAACCCCATCCGGTGCAAGACCAAATAGGGAAGCGATTGAGGGCTGCTCGCCTGATGCTTTCGGGTAGGTCGCTGGAGGTATCTGGTAACAGATGTCCAAGATGAATGATCATCACTTTATTTTTAATAAAGAACAGAATTCGGCTTATTGCAGACTTAAGCTTCATTAATAATGATGAATTAGGAAAAGATTTTGGATCAGAATTATTGTAAAATAACATTTGAAGAAAAGGTAAGAATTTATTCTGAAGATTTTCTTAAATGCTGTCTTTATATTAGTAAGTATAAAGAACCTGATATTTTTTTTACCAAAAGACTTTATTCAAAGCTAATTGCTACTTCTCAGCTGCTTGAAGACCTTCTTGATTTTCATGGTGCAAAAAGCAACAGACAGTGGTTTTACTATAGAGAATTAACAGCTACAATTAGGCATATAAGTCTTGCAGCTTATGTTCAGCAGCATATAATTAATAGATTAGGCTATTATAGACTTAGAGATATTGATGCTTTTCCAGCTCAGGCTTCTTATACACTAGATTATTTTAATACTATTTTGAAAAGAATTGCTCCAATAGTTTTAGATGAAGCAGGACTATTAAACATTCCTGTTCCAACTGAATATTTTGATCCTTCTGATTTCCCAGGTGTTGTCACTTCTGAAATGCTTCCAGCTGATATCGATGAGCATGAAAGACCAGAAATTCATTGTAAATATATTGCAAAAATAACATCTGAATATCTTTCAGTTGCAGATAAATTTGATCAGCTGTTTGGGTTTTATGCTCCATATACAATTGAAGATATTTTAAGACTTATACCAGAAAAAGTAAGTGAAGCAGAAATCAGCAGATATAATATTCTAGTTCATAATCTTCAATCTTCATATGATTCATATGTTGCACACGGTGGATACAAAGGGGATACCGGAGATATAATAAGACTTAGAGCACATATTTCTGTTTGCCTTCATCTTCTCCAAATAATGGAAAGACTTCTTCATTTTTATGAACGCCATCTTCAGGACAGAGGATATAAAGATACATATAAAAAAGTTATGGAGCAGATTTCTGTAATAGTGGATAAAAAATTTCTTTTAGACAGAACAATAAATTATGCATTGTTTTATTCTAATTATTTTTTTTCTGCTGGAAAAGGTATAGCCGAAACATTATTAAATGCAAATATGGAAAGAGGAGAAATAACTGTAGGCATTCCTCAAAAATTAGGATTTCATAGCCGTCCAAGTCTCATGGTTGCCAAGGTTGTTCAGCATTATGGTGGGGAAGTAGAATTACATGTTGGTGATTCAAAATTTGATGCCAGCAGTGTTTTGGATATTCAGTGGGCTGGTGGTAAAATTCAAAAGGAAAATATAAAAAAAGTTACTTTTATAGGTGATATCAGAGCGTTGAGTGATCTTGAAATACTTGCAGGGGTCAACTACGGAGAAGACTCTATGGGGAAAGGTATTCCTCTTCCAAAAGAGCTTGAATATTTGAGGGAATAACCATGAGTTTTACAAGTGCTATTATTGTTGCAGGCGGCAAAGGCCTTCGCATGAAATCCAATATTCCAAAGCAGTTTCTTGAAATTAATGGTCTTCCCATATTATTTTATAGTGCTTTAGTTTTTGATTCTGTTGATGAAATAAATGAAATTTTAATAGTTATTCCTGAAAGCTTAAAAGACTTTTGTGGTGAGAAAATTAAAAATATTAATTTTAAAAAAAAATGCAAATTAGTAACAGGCGGAATAGAAAGACAGGACTCTGTCAGAAACGGGCTTGTTGCAATTGATCCAGAAAGTTTTAAAGTTTTAATTCATGACGCAGTAAGGCCCTTTGTAAAAAAAGATGAAATTGTTTCTATTATAAATGAATTAGACTTTTATGATGGAGTAATTTTGGGCTTGCCTGTTGTTGAGACCATAAAAAAAACTGATTCGTCTAAAATTATAAATGAAACAATTCCAAGAAATAATATTTTTTTAGCACAGACTCCCCAGGGCTTTAGGGTGTCTGTCCTGAAAAAAGTTCATGAATGGGCTCTTGAAGATGGGCTTGCTGCTACAGATGATTCAGCTTTGTTAGAAAATTTTGGATTCCAGGTTAAAATTTTAGAAGGAAGAAGAGAAAATATTAAAATAACAACGCCAGCTGACCTTGAATTTGTAAATAAGCTGATTTGATTTTATTTTTTTAAAAGGTCATTTATTTTTTCAATGGCTTCTTTTGGATTATTTACCAAAAAAACTGTTTTATTGATAAAAGCATCAATAAATTCTCCAGGATAAAAATCTATTAAAATAATTTTTTTTTTAAATTTTAATGCAAAGGCTATTTCAGACACAGTGCCTGGTCCACCCTGAAATGCTGTTACAATAGTGCTTGAAAGTATGTTTATTTGATTCCTGGCATCACCTATCCCTGTTATAATAGGAATCTTTATATACTGTGAAAGATTTTCTGAATTGCTATCAGGAATTATTCCAATAGTAAGTCCTTTAGATTCAAAAGCACCTTTAGAAGAAGCTTCCATTATTCCTTTGTTTTTTCCTCCGTTTAGAAGAATATAATTATTTTTTGCAATGTATGAGCCTAGTTCATATGCCATATCAATATGTAAATGAGAGGCTTTTCCGCCTCCCATTACACCAATAATAGGTTGACTAAAAGTTAATCGGTCCATTTGTAAATGCCTGTTTTAAAGCTTGTGGTATTGATGATGTTTTGAATGTGCTGTCAATACATACCATGATAAATTTTGATTCATTACATAACAGATTCATGGTGTCTTTATAAATTTTTTGATCAAATAGAATGCTTCTAAAACCAATTTTTTCTACTTTTGAAACAATAACTGTTTCCTCATCATAATAGAGAGGTTTCCTGTATTTGATATTGGCTTCAACTACAGCTAGATTCTTATTATCTTCCTGATTAAGTCTTATGTATGAATAGCCAATGCTTCTCATATATTCATCTCTTGCATAATTATAAATGTCGAGATATCTAGCATTGTATACAACTTTACCCATATCTATGTAGCTTAGGGGCGGTCGGAAAATTAATCTGTGTTCAGGATAATTTTGAGAGGCCATAATAGTTTATTTAAATTTTTCTATTATTTTTCTCATAAAAGCAGGGAGGTCATCAGGTGTTCTGCTTGTTATTAAGTTGTTGTCTTCTACAACCTCATCATCAATCCATTCAGCACCTGCATTTATCATGTCATCTTTAATTGCAAAAAAAGATGTTGCTTTTCTTCCTTTTAAAATTTTTGCTGAAACAAGCATCCATCCTCCATGGCAAATTGAGGCAATAATTTTGTTTTTTATATTCATTTCATATACAAAATTAACCATATCGGCATTTCTTCTCATGAAATCTGGTGCAAATCCTCCTGGGATAATAAGGATGTCATAATCTTTAGCATTAAGTGATGAGGCATCAGTATCCGTTTTTGTTTGTGTTCCACCTTTTCCTGTAAATACTGATGTTCTTCCGCTTCCGCAGACTACAACATCTGAACCTGCTTCAAGTAGTCTGTAATATGGATACCAGAATTCCTGATCATTGAACTGTTCTTCTACAAAAATTACACTTTTTTTGCCTTTAAGCTCCATGTTGCCTCCATATTATTTTGTTATATTTGATTGACTTGAAAATTATATGGGGATATTTTCAAGAATTAAGAAAATAACAGATAATTAAAAAAAAAGAAAGATATTGGTTTTGTCAAGAAAAGATGAGAAAAAAAAAATAGGCAGGAACGATCCTTGCCCATGTGGAAGCGGTTTAAAGTATAAAAAGTGCTGTATGAAAATAATAAATCCCAAAACAGACATAAAGTCCTATTACATGAAGAAATATGGCATCAGAATAAAAACCCCTCAAGAAATTGAAGGGATAAGAAAAGCTGGTGTTATTGTAATGGAGACTCATAAAGAAGTTGAAAAAATTATTAAGCCTGGAATAACTACAGAAGATATTAATACTCTTGTTCATGAATTTACGCTTAAAAATGGTGGGATTCCTGCACCTTTGAATTATAGGGGCTTTCCAAAGAGCGTATGTGTTTCAATTAATGAAGTAATTTGCCATGGGATTCCTGGGGCAAGAGTAATAAAAGACGGTGATATAGTCAATGTTGATATAACAACAATTGTAAACGGTTTTTTTGCAGATGCAAATTATACTTATTTTGCAGGGACACCATCCGAAGATGCAAAAAAAATTGTTATGAATTGCAAAGAGGCTTTAAAACGGGGGCTGGAAGTTGTTGCACCTGGAGCTACTATTGGTGATATTGGCTATGCTATTCAGTCCTATGCTGAAGCAAACGGCTGCTCGGTGGTCAGAGAATTTGTCGGGCATGGGGTAGGTATAGAATTTCATGAGCCTCCTCAGGTTCTTCATTTTGGGAGAAGGGGATTTGGAGTCCCATTGGTTGAAAATATGACATTTACTATTGAACCTATGCTAAATCTTGGGAAAAAGGATGTTGAAATTTTATCCGACGGTTGGACTGCAATTACAAGAGATCGTTCGCTTTCAGCACAGTTTGAGCAGACAATAGTAGTAACTGAAAAGGGATATGAAAGTCTTACCCCTTTTGATTTGTAGCATTAGTGACTTATAAAAGCTGTGATTTTTTAAGCTCAAGTGAAAAATTAAATCTTTAGGATGTTTAGTATTCTAAAGATTAAATTTTGAATTTGATTTTAAAAAGTCAAAAAATAGAGAGCTTTTATTTTGAAACTAAATTATCAGGAGAGTAAAATAAAATGGCAAAATGTCCATGCAACAGTGGTCTTGATTATTCGCAGTGCTGTGAACCTTATATAAAAGGGAATAATTGCCCTGAAACCTGCGAAGCATTATTAAGATCTAGGTATAGTGCATATACCTTAGGTGAACTTGATTATATTTATGACACCATTCATCCAGAACAAAAATCCCAGCATGATGCAAAAGCAACAAAAAAATGGGCTGATGAATCTACATGGCTGAGTTTTGAAATAATTGCTATTAAACAAGGGCAAAAAGAAGATGAGGAAGGGTTTATAGAGTTTAAGGTAAAGTACAGGCAGAAACTCCAAAACATCACACATCATGAAATGGCTTTTTTTAAAAAAAATGAAGGGCGTTGGTATTTTTTTGATGGTGAACCTGTTACGCCCGAAACATATGTCAGAGAGAATCAAAAAATAGGCAGAAATGATCCTTGCCCCTGTGGTAGTGGTAAAAAATATAAAAAGTGCTGTATGCTAGGCTAGATTAATTAGTGGCTGACCGAAAACAAGATTTGTCGTTCAATTCAAGTGAAAAATTTAAGTTTTAGTATATATTGAATATTTTGAAGATAAATTTTGAATCTTATACCGAAATGGACAAAAAAATCGGTTTTCGTTCAGCAAAAACTAAGAAATAGTTTTATTTTAGCTGCTATTTGATTTTAAAAATAGTTATATTTATAATTTTTTCAGCGGTTTTTTTGAATGGAACTATTATTAAATTCAATCTAGTAAGGATTTTTTGAATTAAAAATCTAAAGAAACTTATTTTTTAAAAAGAGTTTTGTTCAAAAAAATGGAGATTACTCTTTTAATAAGCATCTCCATTTGATCAAAATTTATTTTGGTACATCTTTTTGAGTTGGTTCAGTCGTTTTTAGAGCGGTTTTATTAATTTTTTCAGCTGCAAGTTCGTTTTCAAGATCTTTAATTTTCTTTTCAAAATCTTTCATGTCTTTTTCAACAGATTTTAATTTCTTTTCCTGATCTTTAATTTTTGAATCCTTTTGTGAAATCTGTTTTTTTTGCTTGTCAATTTCATCTTGGATTGTATTATATTTTTCTACAAGCTGATCATAAGCTTCTTTAGTTATAAAACCAAACATTTCAAGATAGCCAGAATAAGATGAATTAATTATTTCTGCAGAATTTTCAAATAAAGAAAAAAAGTTTGAAGTGTCAAACCCTTTCATCATAAAATCTTTTGATATTTGAGAAGCTTCTTCAAAAAATTTCATCCCAGAGTTAAAGACTTCATTGAAATCTGAAGAAGGAAATAAAGAAGAACTTTCAGGCATCATAAAATTAAAACCCGAAAAAAAATCACTGAAATTATTTTTTTGACTCATTGGTAAACCTCATTAATAAATTTAATCTCCTGGAATAAGAGAAACAAGATAGGTCTCTAATTGTTTTAAACCAGTTTCCATAGATTCTTTGAAGTCTGACTGGCTTTGGCGCATAAATTCAAACCATTCTTCAATAACTTTTTTTGAATCTTCAGGGAGATTAGAATTAGTAATAAAAGCCTTGGTTAGATTTTCAGCCTGCTCCTGATACAGATTAATTACATTTACAGTATTATCAAAAGAGTTGGTATACCATTTTAGTATGTTTTTAAGCATTTCTGTCTGATTCATGAGTTTCCCCTGCAATTCTTAAATGTTTTGAAAAACAATATGAGTCCGGATTATAATGCGGACTCATAAAGATAAAGCAAATTAAATTACTTAATAGCTCGTCGAAAATTGTCCTTTTGCCCATTTAGTTTTGTATTTTTTTAAATTAATTCATCAAAATGATTAACTATTTAAAAGTTTAAATTTGTTACTTAAACTTGGGAAAAGTACTTATTTTCGGCAAAATGCTACTTAGAATCGCTTTTTGCAGAACCTTTAGCAACTTTTACAGCAGAGTTGAAATATTCTTCCATTTTAGCAAAATTTTCATCAACGGATTTTTTAAAATCTTCGCGTCCTTTTTTAAATGCCAAAATCCATTCATTTATCATTTTCTGTCCTTCTTCAGGGAGAATTGAATTTTTTGACAAAAATGTTTCAGCCATTTTTTCAGTTTGAGACTGCATCATGATCATTGCATTATAGCTGTTTTCAAAAGCAGTTTTTTGAAAATCTATCATTTGCTGCATCATTTTTGTTGGTTCCATTGTTTTCATTTTTAAAGCCTCCTTTAAATAGAATTTTGGTATGATTATTTTTTTGAGAATCTAAATTTAAGCCATGACTAAATTTTAATTAAAAAAAATAGTATGTCAAGATGTTTTTTTGCATTGCACAAAAAAGTCTTTAAAAATAATAAACAGTTATTTATAATAATAATTTTAAATAAGGAATTAAATAATATTCAATTATATTAATATATTGTTATTTAAAATCAAAAAAAGTTCAATTTGATTGATTAATGCTTATAATATCAGGGATTGTTAGCCTTTGCAAAAAAGCAATTTTAAATTTATCGCTAAAAAAATCGATTGGGAATCGAAAGTTTTGTATTTTTAAAACCTAGATTGGGGAAAAATAAAATCTGTTTTCAATCTTTTTTTTTTGTTATAGGGGAATGTCTTAAGAAAAATATTTAAATATTAATTTATAAATTCTGGAGATATTAATGATAAGGGCAGGAATTATTGGAGGCACAGGTTATACAGGTGCTGAGCTTGTAAGAATTTTAAGTTTTCATCCTGAAGCAGAGCTGACTTATATCACATCAAGGCAGTATGCCGGCCAAATTTTTTCAGATATTTATCCGTCTCTAAGAACCATTGCTGATATTAAAATTGAGCAATTTGATCTAAATATAGCTTTGGAAAGATGCGATGTTGTATTTACAGCTTTGCCCCACAAAATTCCAATGGAAATAATTCCCTCTCTTGTGGACAAAAATATTAAAGTTGTTGATCTTTCAGCGGATTTTAGATTTAAGTCAAGAAATTTTTACGAAGATTTTTATTGTGAACATAAAGCACCTTCATATCTTGAAAAAGCTGTATACGGTCTTTGTGAAGTAAATTATGAGCAGATAAAAAATGCTTTTCTTGTAGGGAATCCAGGCTGTTATCCTACATGCAGCCTTCTTGGTATTATCCCTTTTATTAAATCTGAAAAAATCCATTGTGAAGATATAATAATTGATGCCAAGTCAGGAGTCAGCGGAGCTGGAAGAGGCCTTTCTGAAGGAACTCATTTTTGTTCGGTTGACGAGGGTTTTAAGGCATATAAGGTAATGTCTCACAGGCACAGGCCTGAGATAGAAGAAAAAATTGATGAAATTTCAAATAAAAATTCAAAAGTGTGTTTTACACCTCATCTTATTCCTGCTGTAAGAGGAATGCTTGCAACTATTTATCTTAAAACATGTGTAAGTACTTCTGAAGTTGAACTCAGGAAAATTTTATCTGATTTTTACAAAAATTGTAAATTTGTAAGAATTTTACCTGAAGGCCAGTTCCCTGATATTAAGCACGTTTCAGGTACAAATTTTTGTGATATAGGAATGAAATATGATGCTTGTTCAGGTCGTTTAATTGTTGTATCAGCAATAGATAACCTTGTAAAAGGAGCTTCAGGTCAGGCGGTTCAGAATATGAATCTTATGTTTGGTCTTGATGAGACAAAGGGGCTGATGATCCCCCCACAGCCTGTATAAAATTAAATTTAAGGATATAAATTATGGAAGCAAAAATCATAAGTGGTACAAAATTGCGTGAAGATATTTTAAATGAAATTACAGAAAAAACTATTGAACTAAAAAATAAATATAATCGTCCCCCAGGGCTTGTTACAATTCTCATAGGCAATAATCCTGCATCTGTTTCATATGTTTCATTAAAAATAAAAACAGCTGAAAGGGTTGGATTTAAGGAAATTCAGGAAAATTTAAGTGAAGATGTTTCAGAAACTGAACTTATCAATTTAATAGAAAAATATAACAATGATGAAACAGTAGATGGAATACTTGTTCAGCTGCCATTGCCAAAACATATTAATGAGGACAAAATTATAAATGCCATTGATCCAGATAAGGACGTAGACGGTTTTCATCCTGTAAATGTAGGTAAACTCATAATAGGTAAAAATGTTGTTTTTGCTCCTTGTACTCCGGCAGGAATTATAGAAATGATAAAAAGGTCAGGTATAGATACAAATGGAGCAGAAGTTGTTGTTGTAGGACGTTCAAATATAGTAGGGAAGCCAATAGCAAATATGATGCTTCAAAAGAATGAAGGAGCAAATTGTACTGTAACAATTGTTCATACAGCAACAAGAGATTTAAAGTCCCATTGCTTGAGAGCCGATATTCTTATTGTAGCTGCCGGAGTACCTGGTCTTGTAAAGCCTGAATGGGTTAAAAAAGGTGCTTGTGTAATTGATGTAGGGGTAAACAGGGTTGGAGAAAAGATAAGTGAAAAATCAGGAAGGAAAATTCCTGTATTAAAGGGCGATGTTGATTTTGATGAGATAAAAAAAATTGCAGGATGGATTACTCCAGTTCCTGGCGGAGTAGGGCCAATGACAATTGCGATGCTAATGAAGAATACTTTGAATTCTATGATTGCACGAGTAGAAAAAACCTCTGTTTAAATTGACTTTTGATCAAAAGATATGCTAATTTTTTAAAATGCATATGAAAAACCTTAACTAAAGACTGATTATGGCTGGCAAATATATAGTAAATATTATAAATGGCGGAAAAATAAGAACCCTAACATTTTCGGGGACGTTTGCAATCTCCTGTATAATTGGCATATTGATTTTTATTTCAGGGACATTGTTTTTGTCTTATGATTATATTTCTGTTAAAAAGTCAGACTTAAAATTGTTAAATGCACAAAAGGACATTGAAAGAAAAAACGAGCTTATAGAATCTCAGAGAAACAGACTACACTATTTTGCAGAAGAAATAAATTTGATTAGAGAAAAGCTTGTAAAGCTAGATCAGTTAGAGGAAAAAATCAGGATAATTGCAGATTTAGGCAAAAAAAATGATAAAAACAGCGATGACAACGGTATTTTTGGCATAGGTGGAATTATGCCTGAACCTTTGGATTCAAGGATCAGCTTAGATAATTCTCATAGTTCACTTGTAAGAGATATTAGTGAAAATTCTGATCTTCTTAAAGATATTTCTTCGGTAAAGATAGAAAGTATGGAAGAACTTTTAGGCTCCCTTGAAGCTAAAAGAAGTATGCTTGCTTCTACACCAGCAATAAGACCTGCAAAGGGATGGATAACATCCCCCTTTGGGTATAGGGAATCACCTTTTACAGGGAAAAAAGAATTTCATGAGGGTTATGATATAGCAAATAAACACGGGACGCCAATTTTTGCACCTGCAGACGGGATAGTTTCTTTTGTGGGCAAAAGAGGTTTTCTTGGCAATGCTGTGCTTTTAGACCACGGCCATGGAATAATTACAAAGTACGGCCATTTAAGTGAAGCACTTGTTAAAGCAGGACAAAAAGTTAAAAGAGGGCAGCAGATTGCGAAAATGGGCAATACAGGAAGAAGCACGGGCCCTCATCTTCATTACGTCATATACCTTAATGGCAGACCTGTAAATCCTGAGAAATATATACTCGATTAGATTAACTAGTGATTGGCCTGAAACGAGAATTTTTTGTTCAGTTTAAGGAAAATGAAAAATTTAACTATTAGGATGCATTTAGTATTTTGAGGTTTAACTTTTTAAGTTGACTTTAGAATGGACAAAACAGGACGTTTTTATTCAGTAGCAAATTAAGCCTGTTTAACCTAGATTGAGCGTTTTAATTTTTTTAAATAATTTAGTATCATTAAGGTTAAATCATGAGCCTCAACTTAAAAAAAATGAGTTTTAGGACAATTGCTATTTAGTGATTGGCCGAAAACGAGAATTTTTTGTTCAGTTCAAGGAAGATGAAAAATTTAACCGCAGGAATACATTTAGTATTTTGAGGATTAAATTTTGAATCTGACGCCGAAATGGACAAAAAAGGCCGTTTTCGTTCAGCAACTAAATAACCTAAATTCTGCAAGTATACATTTGGACAAATTTACAAGGCAGAAAGCAGAATTTAGGTATAAAATTAAAATCTTAAAAACGGAGAAATTATCTTTGTTTTTAAACACAATCTACCCGATAAGTTCCAAAAAAATCTACCTGACAGCCAAAAAATAATCCACAATTATATGCCTGCACCCTATTTTATATTTCCTTTAAGTCTTTAAATATTATAAAAAATAAATTAATGATTAGCCGAAAACGAAAATTTTGTTTCAATTCAAGTAAAAAATTTAACCTTTTGGAAACAGTTAATATTTTGAGGATTAAATTTTTAATTTGACTTTAGAATGGACAAAAAAGGCTGTTTTCGTTCCGCAAATAATTAAAAAAAATATCTTTCATTTTTCTTATCACTATAAAATAGGAATTCCCATGGACTATACAGTCTTAAAAAACAAGAAATACACACCAGACCTCAAAACAAAAATCATTCCATTTTCTCCTGAATATGCAAAAGGAATAGCTGAGCTGACCTATTCTGTTTACAATGATTCATACCCTGCAAAATACTGGTATGACCAGGAACAATTAATAACCCTTCATGAAAAAGGCAATATACACAGCCTCATTGGGATTAATGAAAAAAATGAAGTAGTAGGCTGCATTGCCATGTATAAAAGCAGTGCTCCATATGAAAAGCTTAAGGAAGCCGGAATGATAATGACCGAATTTTCATACAGGGGTGCAAAACTTATTTCAGAACTTGCATCAGCAATGCATGATTATTTCAAACGTGAAAATTCCATTGAGGCAGTATACGGTGAGGCAGTATGCAATCATACAATAACTCAAAAAATGTCAGACTCTTCTGGATTTAAAGTTACAGCAGTTGAAGTAGCTCTTGTACCGCCTTCTGACAGTATGGGAAAAGAGAACAGAATCAGTGAAAGAATTGCCTGTGTTTACTCCTGCTCTATAAAGGATAACAAAGACTTTGTTCCAGTTTATCTGCCTGAGATTTATGAAAATATATTATCAGAGATTTACTCTTCCATTAATCTTAAAAGAAATCTGAAAAAAGATATAAATAAACCTGAAGAAACCAAAACGATTTCAGAAATTGAAGAATATCCCGGACCAAAAGTCAAAAGAGTGAATATATCAAAAACAGGCACAGACTTTAAAACCTTTATTGAAAAATCAGTTATAAATGGAGACTTTGAGGTTATTCAGGTTTTTATTTCACTTTCAAGGCACGGGGTAAATGATTTGTGTATGGAACTGAAAAAACACGGATTTTACTTTGGTGGAATAATGCCGGTCTGGTTTGGTGATGACGCAATACTTATGCAGAAAACTCCAGACCACTTCAATGAAATTAAAATTTATTCTGATATGGCCAAAAAAATCCTCAACTTTTCAATTTCAGATTATAATGATTCTCAAAGGATAAAAAATGGAAAAAATTTATAAAAAAATCTTTTTCCCCTCAGATACAATACTTTCAGACTCTGTAAATTTTGTTGAAAAAAACTCTGTTGCTTTGGGATGCGACAAAAAAACAGCACTCAAACTAAGGCTTTCATGTGAAGAAATTATTTCAGCATTATATAAAGATAACAAAAATTTAAATCCTGCTGAAATTTCAATTGAAAACAAAGCTGACAGAACTGTTCTTTCAATTAAAATTTCTCCACTTAGCCTTGACTTAAAGGCATTTAATCTTGCATATAAGCCTGACCTTGAAAGTCAAAAAATAAATAATCTTGGCCTTGCCATTGCTTCAAGATATGTTGATGACTTTTCCATGGAAGAACTTCAATTTGAAAAAATTCTTATAAATTTTTCGGTTAACAAAAAATATGAAGCAAAAATTAAAGACATTGAATCTCCGGGAGAAATCAATTTTTACAGGCTTGTAAAACCTTCCAGAGAACTGATAATGGAGTTTGGATCTCTTTTAAACAAGGTTTACAAAACATTTGATTTTTACCCTGATTTTTTTCATCCCCAAAGACTTAATGATCTTTTAAGCTTTGGAGAACTTTCAGCAGTTATTTCAGTAAATGAAAACAACAAGGTTACAGGAGGTGCATTTGCCATTCCAACAAGACCACAAATGCTTGAGTTTTTTGGTCCCTTTGTATTCAGTTTAAATAAAAAAAATGAAACAGCAAAAGACCTTGCCTGCCATTTGCTTGAAAAAGTTGCAAGGAAAAATTACAAGGGAGTTTTCTGTACTTTTTATGACAATTCATATTTTCCTGAAAAATATTTCATTCCCACAGGAAAAATCCAGAATAAAAATCTGCAAAAAACCGCCTGGTATTTCCCGCTTTCAGATGATGAAGGAGGAAAAACATTTATCCATCCATCCATTAAGGATTATGTCTTAAACTCAATTGAAAAGCAGGATCTGCCCCGTGATATTCATATTATTGAAACTGATAGTGTTCCCGAAATAAAATCAAGTGTTCTTGCTTCAAAAATTTCAAGGCAGACCAAAACTTCAGCAGTTAAAATACTTTTATCCGGCAGTGACTTTGAAGAAAATATCGATATACATATGGATTATTTCAAGGACCTTGGAATTGAAAACTTTACAGTTGACCTTGATCTCTGTGACAAATTTCAGGCTCTTGCTTCTCCGGTTTTAATAAAAAAAGGTTTTAAACCTTCAATTTTTCTTCCCTGCGGTGCAAAGGGAGACCTTCTAGTCATGAGCAAAACAATTTCTTTTACAGGAGATGAAAATTGAAAGAATACCCTTCCATGCTTGTTCCTGATTTTGTTAAGGAATTTGAGCCATATATTCCCTCAAAACCAGACCATATTTTAAAAAAATACTATAAAGTTTCAAAGCTTCACAGATTAAACAACAATGAAAATCCCCTTGGCCCGCCAAAGGGTGCTATAAAGGCATTAAACAGCTTAAAACCAAAGGAAATGGCAATTTATCCAAGCGGAGATGCATATGATTTAAAGGAATTCATTGCAAAAAACTTAAACCTTCATCCAGACCAGATAATTCTTGGAAATGGAGCAAACGAAATAATTCAGTTTGTCATAAAAACCTATTGCAGCCAGGGAGACAACATAATTACCGGAGATAAAACCTTTGCTGTATATGAATGGGTTGCAGAATTTTCAGGAATTGAAGCAAGACTTACTCCAATGAAAGAAAATGGTTTTGACCTTGATGCAATGCTTGCATTTATGGATGAGCGTACAAAAATATTTTTTATCTGTAATCCAAATAACCCCACAGGAACCTATGTTGATAAAAAAACACTTGAAAAATTTCTTGAAAGCGTTGATGGAAAAGCAATTGTAGTTTTAGACGAAGCTTACTGCGAGTTTGTTGAAAAAGATGACTTCCCAAACGGAGCAAAACTTGTTGATAAATACAAGAACCTTCTTGTTTTCAGAACTTTTTCAAAAATGTATGGTCTTGCAGGGCTTAGAATAGGATATCTTATAGGAAGCCGTGAAGCAGTTTATGATGTATGCAGGACAAGAATAGTCTACTCAATAAATTCTGCTGCACAGGCAGCTGCAATTGCAGCCTTTGGAGACACAGACCACATAAAAAAAACCAATGACCTTGTAAAAACCGGTAAAGCTGTAATTATTCCAAGACTTAAATCACTTGGACTTGAAGTAATAAACGGAGAAGGAAACTATGTGATTGCAGGACTTCCATTTAATGATCAGCTTGCATATAGAAAACTCATAAAAAAAGGGTATATGGTCAGGACAATGACTTCTTTCAGGTTTCCAAATCATATAAGAATTACCATAAGGGAAAAAGATGTAATGGAAGGTCTTTCAACTGCAATGGAAGAATTGATTTATGAAATGACTAATTTTTATTCCGTTGCCTGAAGCAAAAGGCAGTTTTTGTTGAGCAACTAACTATAAAATATATGAGCCTTAATGAATAAAACTCATCCTAAAAACCTAAAAAAAATTACTGCATCACTTATAGCCGGACTTTTTCTTGCTGGTATAGATATGTCAGTTGTAAATGTAATGCTTCCTGTTCTTTCAAAATCATTTCAGGTTTCAATTGATGCTGCAGCAGTAATTATTACTGTTTATGTGGGAATAATGGCTGCAACCCAGCTTTTTTTCGGAAGATGTTCAGATATTTTTGAAGCTGAAGGATTATTTTTTACAGGAATTCTTATTTTTACATTCAGTTCTTTTTTGTGTGCTATTTCTTTTGAGTTTCACTGGCTGATTCTTTCAAGGATTCTGCAAGGGCTTGGAGGTGCAATGGCAGCTGCTGCATCGGGAGCAGTAATTTTACGAAATTATCCCCATGAAAAAATCGGATCAACACTTGGGCTAATGATGATGGCTGTTGGCATTGGAAACGCATGCGGGCCTCCACTTGGCGGAATTATGCTCATGCATTTTTCCTGGCACTGGATTTTTGCAGCTCAGGTTCCAATTGGAATTTTGAGCTGCGTTCTCATTGGTTTTAAAGGCTTCAAAAAAATCAATTCAGATAAAAATATGCAAAAAGGTTTTGATCTTAAAGGCACATTTTTAAGCATGGCTTTGCTTGTTTTTTTCCTTGGTTTTCTTTTCAAGCTGTCTGCACTTGATATAAAAAATTTTTATACCTTTGCACTGATGTCTGGTTTTATTTTAAGCGGTTTTGTTTTTTATAGGCATGAAAAAAAATATCCCTGCCCTCTTGTAAGGTTTTCAGTATTTAAAGAAAAAATATTCAAAAATGCATTTTTCCTGAAACTTTTTATTCTCATGATAATGCAGGGCTGGGTAATTATTTTTCCTTTTTTCATGGTAAAGGTCTGGAACCTTGAGACAGACAAAGTTGGAGCGGTTCTCATGATTCTTTCGGCTGTCATGTTTGCAGCAACTCCTGTTGCAGGAAAACTTTCTGACAGGGCAGTTGAATGGAAAGTAATGAATTTTGGCTTTTTTCTGGTTATTTGTGCACTACTTTCTTCTTTTATGCTCAAAAACGAGCCTTCCTTTTTTCTTCTTATACCTTTGATGGCTTTTTTTGGACTTGGAATGTCTTCATTTCTTGTTGCAAGTTCATCAATAATTTTAAAATCTGCCCCAAAAGGTGAAGAAGGAATGTTTTCAGCCTTTAACACCCTTCTTATGCCAATTGGATCAGCTATAGGAAGTACATTATTTTCAGGTCTTTATATGACAGGAACAAATTACGGCGGACAGTTTTTCGGTTTTAGAACAGCAGTTTCTGGAATGTCTTGCATTGGTTTAATTATATTTATTATTCTTTTTTTTAAAACAAAGAATAAATAAATTTATTCCATATCAAGTTTTGAAAGCCTGTATCTAAAAGATCTGAAACTTACATTTAGAAGCCTGGAAGCTTTTTTCTTATTGCCTTTTGTAATTTCAAGGGCCTTTAAAAGATAACTTTTTTCAGTTTCAGCAAGAATTTCATCTAAATTTACTCCTGCTTCAACTGAATTAAGGTCAAAACAAAAATCAGAAGACAATAATTTTTTTTCACCATAAAAAGAGTCTTCCGCTTTTGACAACCCTCTTTTGTGAAATGAAAGGGAAAGGCTTTCTGGAAGAATAATATTTGTTGATGATAGTGCAACGCTTCGCTCAATTATATTTTCAAGCTCCCTTACATTTCCTGGAAAATCGTATTTCTGCAAAAGGTCAAGTGCGTAGGAAGAAAGTTTTGATATTTTTTTACCTGTTTCCTTTGAATACTTGTCCATAAAATGTTGGGCAAGGGTTTTTACATCCTCTTTCCTTTCCCTTAAAGGAGGAATTCTAAGCTCAATAACATTTAAACGGTAAAAAAGATCTTCCCTGAATCTTCCTTCAATAACCTCTTTTTCAAGATTTCTGTTAGTTGCACAAATAATTCTAACATCTATGTTAAATTCAATATGCCCTCCAACCGGCTTAATTTTTTTTTCCTGTACTGCTCTTAAAAGCTTTACCTGAAGAGTAATTGGGAGCTCTCCTATTTCATCAAGAAAAAGAGTTCCCTTATTTGCAGCTGCAAAAAGACCTTTTTTGTCTTTTTCTGCTCCTGTAAAAGCACCTTTCACATACCCAAAAAACTCACTTTCCATTAAATTTTCAGGGATTCCACCACAATTTATTACAACAAAAGGGAAATCTTTTCTTTCGCTGTGCTCATGAACAGCCCTTGCAATAAGCTCTTTACCTGTTCCTGATTCTCCGGTTATCATTATATTGGTTTTTGTCGGGGCAACCTTTTCAATTTTTTTATAAATATCTACCATTTTAAGGCTTGAACCCACAATCCTGTTAAAATAAATATTCTGCTTCAGGCTTTTTTCAATATCTTCCCTGTCCCTTTCAACTGATTTCATTTCAAGTGCTCTTGAAAGTGCATTTAAAAGATCATCATTATCAAAGGGCTTTGGAAGATAGTCATAGGCTCCGTTATTCATTGCCTCAACTGCATTTTCAGTTGTTGCATATGCAGACATCATTATAACTGTAATATCAGGATATTTTTTCCTTGCGTGTTTTAAAACCTCTATTCCGCTTATATCACCAAGTCTTATATCACATAAAATCAGATCAAACAGTGCGTCATCAACTGCATTAATTGCAGCTTGGCCGCTGTCAGCCGTAAATGTAATATAATCCTGTCTTGAAAGAATTATTTCAAGAAATTCTCTTATTCCCTCATCATCATCTGCAATAAGAATTTTTTTTCTTTCATCAAATGAATCAATCAATTTTGTCTTCTCCAGATAATATCTCCATTTTTAATTGTATACTCGCAAATTCCCTTTAATTTTTTCCCAATAAAAGGTGAATTTTTACTTTTTGAAACAAAGCCTTCTCGGGTTACAATCCACTCAAAATCAGGATTTACTATTGTAATATTTGCTTGGTTTCCTTCAAAAAGTGAATTATTAATACCAATAACTTTTCCTGGATTTATACTCATTTTTTCTGCAAGTTCTTCCATTGAAAGAATACCTGAAAAAACAAGATTAAGACTTAAAGCAAGTGATGTTTCAAGTCCTGTTATTCCAAAGGCTGCCTCTTCAAAAGGAACAATTTTTTCTTCATCAGAGTGAGGTGCATGATCTGTTGCAATTATATCAATTGTATTGTCTTTCAAGGCTTCAATAATTGCAAGTCTGTCAGATTCAGTCCTTAAGGGAGGATTCATTTTTGCATATGTATCAAACAAGTCTATGGCATCTTCTGTAAGGGTAAAATAATGGGGTGCAGTTTCTGCTGTTACCTTTGTTCCACTTTTTTTTGCATTTCTTATTATTTCAATAGTTTTTTTGGCACTTACATGGGCAATATGAACTGAATAATCTACAAGAGAACCTACTTCAATATCACGTTTTACTCCAAGACTTTCAGCTGAGTCAGGAATTCCTGTAAGTCCAAGTCTTGTTGACACTATTCCTTCATTCATAACTCCTTTGCCTGAAAGTGAAAGTTCTTCACTGTGGCATATAACAGGAAGCTCAAATGCCTTTGCATATTCAACAGCCCTTCGCATTACGCCTGAATCAGTTACAGGTCTTCCATCATCTGAAAGTGCAATTGCACCAGCCTGTTTAAGTTCTCCATAGTCACAGATTTCTTCTCCCTTGAGTCCTTTTGTAAGTGATGCAATTGGATGCACATTGGAAAAACCGGCCTTTAAAGCCTTGTCTTTTATAAAAGCTGTTATTGAAGGGGAATCATTAACAGGATTGGTGTTTGGCATGCAGCAGATATCTGTAAAACCGCCCTTTGCAGCTGCCTTTGCACCGCTTTCTATTGTCTCCTTATATTCCTGGCCAGGCTCTCTTAAATGAACATGAACATCAATTAAGCCTGGAAAAACATACATTCCACTGGCATCAATAACTTTATCAGCATCTTTTTCTTCACTGGAAATTTCTTTTATTATTTTATCTTCAATATAAATATTAGTTTTTTGTTCACCTTTACCAAAAACAAGGCAGGTACCGTTTTTAATCAGAATTCTCATTTTTTGAACCTCCGGATACAAGATAAAATAAGGCCATTCTAAGGGCAACTCCGTTTGAAACCTGCTCATTTATTACTGAAATTTCACTGTCTGCAAGTTCTGGAGTTATTTCAACACCACGGTTTACAGGACCTGGGTGCATGACAAGTACATCTTTTTTTGCATTTTTCAGATTTTCCCTGTTAAGCCCAAAAAACCTGGAATATTCCCTGTCAGTTGAAAAAAGATTTGCACCCTGTCTTTCCTTTTGAATCCTGAGCATTATCACTGCATCAGCATCTGAAAGTGCTTCTTCCATTGATCTGCTCACACTTACCTTGAATTCTTCCTCAATTTTAAAGGGAATCATTGAGGGAGGGCCAAAAACTTTTACGTTATTTCCAAGTTTTACAAGTCCTCTCATATTTGATCTTGCAACCCTTGAATTGGAAATATCGCCGATAATTGCAATATTTAATCCTGTAAGAGTCTTTTTTTTCTCCCTTATTGTCATCATATCAAGAAGTGCCTGGCTTGGATGTGCGTGTCTTCCGTCTCCTGCATTTAAAATGGAGCATTTTAAAAATTTTGAAAGAAAATGTGGGGCACCGGACATTGAATGCCTCATGACTAAAATGTCTGGTTTCATTGCTTCAATTGTTCTTGCAGTATCTAAAAGGGTTTCTCCCTTTTTCATGGAGCTTGACGATGCAGCAAGTGAAACAGAATCAGCACTTAATCTTTTTGCCGCAAGTTCAAATGAAAGTTTTGTTCTTGTACTTGGTTCCTGAAAAAAAAGAACTATTGTTTTCCCTCTTAATGCAGGTACTTTTTTTACAGGCCTTTCGTTTATTTCCTTCATTGAATCTGCTGTATCAAGAATAAATTCAATTTCACTGGCTGATAATGAATTAATATCAAGAATATTTTTTTTTTTAAATTCCATTAATTGCTGCTCTCAAAAGTGGTTAAAGCCTTTACAGGTTAAATTTGACAATTTTTCAAAAAAATTTGCCAAATACCTTATTGTTTTAAAGTTTTACTTATTTTAGCTGCTGAACGAAAACTGCCTTATTTGTCCATTCTAAATTAAGATTCAAAATTTAATCCTCAAAATACTAAATTTAATATAAAGCTTAAAATTTTCATCTTCTGAAACAAAATTATCGCTTTCGCCCAATCAGTATTTTAATAATAACTGAAACAAAAAATCCAAATATTAAATAAATTACTACTTAAGAATTTTTCCAATTCTTTTCCATCTCACTCCAAACCCGTTATTTTCCCATGACCAATAAAGAATAAAAGCTTCTCCTTTGAGTCTTTCATATTCTATACATCCAAGAAATCTGCTGTCTGTAGAATTATCCCTGTTGTCGCCCATCATGAAATAAGAATTATCCGGAACTGTTATTGGCCCAAAATTATCCCTTGGATTTAAAAAGCCTTTATAAATTTTAGGATCTTCATATTTTGCATAGGGTTCACTGGAAAATCTTTTATCATTTATATAAAGTTTTTTATTTCTTATTTCTATTTTATCGCCTGGAAGACCAATAACCCTTTTTATAAAATCCTTTGGGGGATCAACAGGTGCCTTAAAAACAACAATATCTCCTCTTTCAGGTTTTGAGACAGGAATAATTGTCTTGTTTGTAAAAGGCATTCTTACACCGTAAATAAATTTATTTACAAGTATGTGGTCTCCAATAAGAAGAGTATCAAGCATTGAACCGGAAGGGATTTTGTATGCCTGAACAACAAATGCCCTTATTATAAGGGCAAGTACAAGAGCAAAGATTATTGCTTCTAAATTTTCACGCAATACACCTTTTTTTTTCTTTTCTTTAATATTTTCGTTCATCTATTTGCGTCCTGAAATTAATAAAGTTTGTCTCCTGCCGGAAACTGGGGCTCTCCAAGTAAAAATTTGCCTTCACTTATGTTTTTCTTTAAAATCTCTGAAATTTCCCTTGCTTTTACCATACTGGAAAGTGGAACAGAAGGTATTTTTTTACCGTCAATTTCTATTTCTCCGCTTTTTAAATCTCCATAGCTGACTTTTTTTAAAATCTTTCCTGTAGCATTTGGATAATCTTCAGAATAATCAACAATCTGAGTATAGATATCACCATCTCTTACTGAAGTAAATTTTGCCATTTCCTCGTTTAAAACAGGTATTGGAATTCCCAGCCCAACCGCAAGAGAACAGCCGTATCCTCTTATGCTTACTCCCCTGAGCCATTTACCAGACATTTGCTTCAGGTCGCCTACAACAAAAAGAGTTGCTGAAGGTACGTCTGGAACCCCGTTTTCCCTTCTTGATGTCACAATTTTACTCTGGGTTCCCTGCCAGGTTACATAACCTGTTCCTCCTCCAAGAAAAATCCTTGTGCCAATACCTATTGTTCTAAGATAGGGATCATTTAAAAGAGGACTGAGCTGCCCTGCTGAGCAGTAATTTGCATTTCCCATTCTTGGCTTTAAAGTTCCCATGTATGTATAAATTGTTTTTTTGGAAAGGTTTACAGCACAATTATAATTTTGATAGGCATTTCTCGGGTTGCACAAAAGAGCATAGGGAAGCTCCGCAAGAGTTACTTCCTTTGTAAAACTTTTGTTTGGATAACAGTCAGTACCATAAGCTGAGCAGCACATTGAGACTTTTTTACCATTAACAAGATCTTCAATTACATGGCCTCCTCCATACCTGAAACTTCCGGGCCATACCTTATTTAAGGGATCTTCTTCAGACGGCTCTGTTGCACCAAGATAGCAGTCTACTGCTGCAAGTCCGCCATAGGCAGGAACTTTATTAAAACTTGCCTTTGAAAATTTGATTAAAGGATTTGACTGTCCTGTATTGATCATAAGCCCTGAAGAACACATAGGTGCAAATGTACCTGTTGTTACCACATCAATTTTTTTTGCAGCTTCAACCTCTCCCTCTTTTTCTACAATATCAATCATTTCCTCTGCGGTTACAACAACAGCTTCTCCAGCTTTTATCTTGTCGTTTATTTCCTTATAGGTCTTTTTTACTTTAAATTCTGTCATAAATTACCTCAAATTTATTTTGTGGAAAAGCCAAAACCTGGTCTTTCAAAAACCTATTGATAGGTCAGAACAAGGTCAAGTTTTGATGTAATATTATTTTTAATCCAGTTTGAATCAAGCCATTCTATTGGATCAACAAATCTTTTATTTATAAACATTCCAAAATGCAAATGATCTCCAACTGCCATTCCAGTTGTTCCAGTTCTTCCAAGCACCTGGCCTTTTTCAACCATATCCCCTTTTTTTACATTTGCCTGGCTTAAATGGGAATAACAGCTGAAAAGTCCAAATCCATGATCTATGGTAACAGTAAGACCGTAAATGCCGATTGATTTTACTTCAGCAACTATTCCATTATTTGCAGCAGGAACCGGTGCATTTGAAACAGAAGCCAGGTCAATTCCCATATGATAGGCATCATCAATTTTTTTATTTTTATAATAGTAAAATCTGTGATCTGCAAAACCTGCTCTTTTTGCGGAACCGCCCATCTGAATAAAGCCCTTGTCCCATAATTTTTCACGCTTTGTATTTTCTGAAACTTTTGTAAGCTCATCAGAATTTTGCTGCCTAAATTCATTGTTCACATAAAGAAATTTTTTCACAAGATCATCTGGATCATCTACAGGAACATTAAATTCAGGCATTTTCCATGCGAGAAAATTATCACTTATATTAATCCTGTCCTGCTTGAATGAAGCATTCCTGATATAATAAGGAAAACCTGCTTTTTTTTCATTGCCGGCCTTGTCAACTGCAACAAGGTAAATAGGCTTGTTATTTTCGTTCATGTGGTCAAGTGCAAAAAATGCTATTTTATAATGCGGGTCTTTGATAAAGCCTGAATAACCCGGGAAAAATTCCTCTCCAACCATTACTCCGTCTTTTGAATCAAGCTCTGAAACCTTGTAGCACACAAGGCCGGCACCTCCCGGCGTTATATAATGCTGCCTTGATATAAGGGAAATATTTGGGGGGGTAGTATCAATTATTACATCTTTTTGAAGGTAAAGTTTATTCCCCTTAAAAAATGACCTGAATGAAGAATCTCTTACAAGCAGCCTCAAAGTTGCCATGCTGTCTGCAAGACCAAGTTCCCTTGGGTTAAAATCTATATTTATTTCATAAGAATTTTCATTTGTTCCTTTAAAAAACCCTTTTGAATTAAAAATTTTTTTCTCAAGAAGAATTTCTCTTTCACCTGCATTGAGATAAAGATGAACTTCCTTAAGCCCCCTGCCCTGGTCTGCAACAGGTATAAAAATTTTGGTATTGTTTCCCATTGAAGTTGAAATTTCATCAAGAGAAGCAGACGGTATTTTTCCTTCAAATAAATAAATACGCCCAAAAACAAATAGTCCAATAATTATTAAAGACAGCAAAATCAGCCAAATTTTTTTAAAACTGCCTTTGCTTTTTTTTCCCATATTTCTTCTTACCACGATAACCTCCATTCCAAATTTTAAAAATTTTTTTATGAATATCAGCATGGTCAAGAGTTATCAAGTATATTATCTTAAAAATATTACAACCATGGCAGCCAATTCCAGCAGCCAAAATATATTGACATAAAAGCAATTGATTTTTATCTTTGTCAAATTAACAAGTCTTGGAGACAAATTTTATGATAAATATTTTCAAAGAAAAAAAACTATTTATAATTGCAGGCCCCTGTGTAATAGAAAAAAGAGAAATCCTTTTTCAGATTGCAGAAAAGCTTTGTGAAATAAGAGATGAGCAAAAAATTGAAATAATATTTAAAGCCTCATATGACAAAGCAAACAGAACATCAATCTCATCATTTAGAGGCCCTGGCAAATACGACGGCCTTAAATATCTCGAAGAGGTAAAAAACAAATTTAAACTTCCAGTAACATCAGATATTCATCATCCTGAAGATGCAGAAGCTGTAAAAGATGTTCTTGACATTATACAGATACCAGCCTTTTTGTGCAGACAGACAGACCTTATTTTAAAGGCTTGTGAAACAAAACTTCCTGTAAACATAAAAAAAGGACAGTTTCTTGCACCCTGGGATGTGAAAAATATAATTGACAAGGCCAAATCTACTGGAAACGATAAAATTATTATTACAGAAAGAGGAACAACCTTTGGCTACAACAATCTTGTTGTAGATTTCAGAGGTATTCCAATAATAAAAAAATTTGGTGTTCCTGTTGTTTTTGATGCTACTCACAGTATTCAGCTTCCAGGGGGACTTGGAAGTGCTTCATCAGGACAAAGGGAAATGGCTCCAGTCCTTGCAAAATCAGCAGTTGCAGCCGGAGCTGACGGAGTGTTCATGGAAATTCACCCAGACCCTGACAAGGCACTTTGTGACGGCCCTAATTCCTTATATCTTGATAAAGTTCAAAACCTTATAAAAACTCTTATAAAAATACAAGAGGCTTCCATTGAATAGACTTTTACCTATTTTTAAAAAAACTGAGCTTCTTTTACTTGATGTTGACGGTATTTTAACTGATGGAACAATAACATATACTTCAAACGGAGAAGAACTCAAAAGTTTTTCAGTAAAAGACGGACTTGGGATAAGGCTTTTACAGATTGCAGGCATAAAAACAGCTGTTGTAACAGCAAGACAGTCTGAAATGGTATCAAGAAGATGTAAAGAGCTTTCAATCAGCCCTGTATTCCAAAATATTAAGAAAAAAAATGAAGTTATAAATATAATAGAAAATGAGCTGAATATTAAAAAAGAAAATATCTGTTTTATGGGGGATGATCTTGTTGACATTTCTATTATGAATATTTGCGGAATTCCTGTAACAGTACCGGATTCCTGCGAAGAAGTTAAAAACAAGGCTTTATATATTACTCAAAAAAACGGAGGAAAAGGTGCTGTTAGAGAAGTATGTGAATTGATTTTAAAGTCTAAATGTCTTTATGAAAGTGTGATAAACACTTTTATCTGCACGGAGAATCATAATTGAATTCAAAATTTTTTTCAGTTTTTTTATTTTTAATATTTTTTTTAAACCCATACATAAACACAGCCCTATGCAGCCAGGAATCCATTAAAATTTCAAATCTTTCACACAATATTTCATCTAAAGGAAAACTTTTATATAAAATTAATGCCAAATCCGGAATTATGGATGATTTTTCCTCAAAAACCATAAATCTTGATTTAGTTGAAATTGAACTTTTAGAAAACAATTTCCCTGGCTTTAAAATTTTTGCAGACAAAGGTAAACTCAACACAAAAGACAAAAATCTTGAACTTTACCAAAATATTAACGGGTTTAATGACCAATATAAAATTTCATGTGATAAACTTTTTTTCAAAAATGATAAAAAAATGATATATCTTGATGGAAACATAAAAATAATTTCAGCATTAAACTCTTTTTCATCTGAAAAAGGTGAAATAGACATTGAAGCAAATACCATAACTTTAAAAAAAAACGTAAAAGGTATTTTAAATGAGTTTTAAAAAAATTGTTTTAAAAACACTGATTATTTTATTTGTGCTTTCTTCTGTCTGTGCAGGCCAGCCTGAAAAAAAATCAGAACCAGTAAATATCAAGGCTGATTCAATGAAACTAATTCAGGAAAAAAATATCAGTGTATTTTCAGGAAATGTTACAGTTATTAAAGGTAAAACAACAATAACCTGCAATGAGCTTATTGTTCACTATAAAAATTCACAATCCGACAATAAAAATCCAGACAGAAATTCATTTGACACAATTGAGGCAAAAGGAGATGTTAGGATTCAAATGGACGATAAAAAGGCAAAGGCTGAAAACGCTGTTTTTCATTCAGAAGATGAAATTCTTGTTCTTTCAGGAGGAAGGCCCGAAATAATCGAGCTTGGCAACAAAATTACAGGCGATACAATAACCTATTTTATAAAAACAGGTGTAATGGAATTTGGTACAAGCTCAAGCTCCCAGGTAGAAGCAACCTTTACAAATGAATAATATGAAAACTTTGCATCTAAAAAATCTTGAAAAATCATATGGAAAAAGAAAAGTAGTTTCAGGTGTAAATATATCTATAACTACATCTTCAATAACAGGACTTCTTGGCCCAAACGGTGCAGGGAAAACAACAACATTTAATATGGCTGTAGGTCTTATCAGCCCTGACAGCGGCAATGTGCTTTTAGACCATCTTGATATTACCAAATATCAAATATATAAAAGAGGCAAAAAAGGAATCGGCTATCTTCCCCAGGAAGCATCAATCTTCAAAAAACTTTCTGTTTGTGACAATCTTAAAATAATACTTGAACACTATAAATTAAAAAAAAATGAAATTGACTCCAAAATAGATTCTCTTTTAAATGAGTTTAATATTAAAAAACTAAAAAATCAAAAGGCTGAAAGCCTTTCAGGAGGTGAACGAAGAAGACTTGAAATATGCAGGGTTTTGTCAACAGATCCTGATTTTGTTCTTTTAGATGAGCCTTTTGCAGGAGTTGATCCCATTGCTGTTTCAGATCTTCAGGAAATAATCTCATACCTTTCAAAAAAAAATATTGGAGTTCTTATTTCAGACCATAATGTAAGAGAAACCTTAGGAGTTTGCGATACAGCCTATATTATAAACAATGGTCAGATCATAAAAAGCGGAACACCTGAAGAGGTTGCAGATGATGAAATTGTAAAAAAAACTTATCTTGGAAAAAACTTTAAAATGTAAAAACAAGTGATTAACTTTATTTTAAAAACATATAAAGAAAAAATAAATTATGGCCTTTGAATTAAGACAGGATCTAAAATTATCTCAGCAGCTGGTAATGACGCCCCAGCTTCAGCAGGCAATAAAGCTGCTTCAGCTTTCTAGAATAGAACTTATTGAAACTATTCAGCAGGAACTTATTGAAAATCCTGCACTTGAAGAAAAAATTCTGGATGAATCAAATTCAAATGAAGAAACTTTAAAAGAAACTGTTTCAGATGACAAAGCAATTGAGCTAAAGGAAGATAAATTCCCAAATGAAACTGACTGGGAAAACTACATTGAAGAATACAATACTCCAGGAAGAATGAATTTTGATCCTGAAACAAAAGAAGGTCCTAATTATGAAGCATTTACATCAAAAAAAGACAGCCTTGAAGACCATCTTTTGTGGCAGTTTAAAATGCTTTCACCTACAGAAGAAGAAGAAAGAATAGCAACTGCAGTAATAGGGAATCTTGATTCAGACGGATATTTAAAGATTGATATAGAAGAAATATCAAAAATTTCAGGTGCTGATATTGAAGACACTGAATATATTCTTGAAACAATGCTTCAGACCCTTGACCCGCCTGGAGTATGTTCAAGAAGCCTTGAAGAATGCCTGTTAAATCAGCTTAAACTTTTAAATATAAAAGATTCTACTCTTGAAGAACTCATAAAAAATCACTTAAACGATCTTGGAAATAATAAAATTAAAAATATTGCAAAAGAAATGGGTATATCAACTGACCTTGTTATGCATTATGCAGATATTATAAGGTCCCTTGAACCAAAACCAGGAAGATCTTTTTTTGATGAAACTTCAAATTATGTTACCCCTGATATTTATATTTACAAGGAAAAAGACGGATTTATAATTGTACTAAATGATGACGGCTTTCCAAATCTTCACATTAACCCTTATTATGAAAAAGCAGTTTCTAATTCAGCAGAACAGATTGACAGGGACACAAAAAGCTATTTAAAGGAAAGAATAAGGTCAGCCTCAGGACTTATAAAAAGTATTTATCAAAGGCAAAGAACAATTTACAGAGTGACAGACTCCATATTAAAACACCAAATGGAATTCTTTGAAAAAGGCATTGAATATTTAAAGCCAATGGTTTTAAATGATATAGCTGAAGATCTTGAAATGCATGCTTCAACTATAAGCCGTGTAACAACTAATAAATATGTATATACTCCCCAGGGAGTATTTGAACTCAAATTCTTTTTTAACAGCTCTATATCAAAAAAAGGAGGGGATTCCATTGCATCTGTCAGCGTACATGATAAAATAAAAAAAATAGTTGAAGAAGAGGATTCAAAAAAGCCTTTAAGTGATGACAAGATTGCCAAAATTCTTAAATCACAGGGAATCAATATTGCAAGAAGAACAGTGGCAAAGTACAGGGAGGCTTTAAGGATTCTCCCTTCAAGCAAACGTAAACAATACTAGGGAGGTGTATGTATGAACACTTCTGTGTCTTTCAAGAACATTGAACCATCTGACGCATTAAGAGACTATGTTGAAAAGAAACTTGAAAAAATTGAAAAAAGACTCGACGCACCTGCAGAAGCTGAAGTTGTATTTACAGTGGAAAAAATAAGACATATCACAGAAATAAGACTCCGCAGCGATAAGCTTCATATAAACGCAAAAGAAGAGTCTGAAGACATGTATTCTTCCATAGATCTTGTCCTTGAAAAAGTAAAAAGGCAGATCAAAAGTACAAAAGAAAAAATGCAGGAAAAAAGACCTGGCAACAAAGATGGAATTAAAGGAGAAGACCTTCTTCCTGATGAGCCTTTAACCGATCTCGAATAAACTTTAATAATATAAACTAACCCCCTATATTAAAGCCGTTTTCAAAGTTTGGAAACGGCTATTTTTTTTGATATTGAATCAGTTTTTAGTCAGTTGATGAACCAAAACGGTCTTTTTTGTCCATTTCGACGTCAGATTCAAACCTTAATAATGTACCCTAAAGGTTAAATTTTCATCTTCCTTGAACTGAGCAAAAAATTCTCGTTTTCGGCCAATTACTAGTTAAATGCAATACCTCTGCTGAAACTGCCGTATTAAAAATATCCGGACAAAAAAACATAAGTCTTTTATATTTTTTTAAATATAACCATTTAAATTAATATGAAAAATTTAATTTGAAAAATATGAAATGCTCAGTTTAGGTTGCTAATAAAATCAATAGATGTTAGAAAATCCCTTTAAATATATGATTTTATTTTTTTAATAAAAGTGAGGATTTTATCTGAAAAAACGGGTTATTTAAAAAACAAAAAAAATGATGGTTTCAGGCTAAATTGGTTGTCAATCTGACCTGAAAACTGTGAAAATTATTTTATTAACTTTAAAAGTACCTTAAATTATTATGAAACTAAAAAATTATATACTGCCTGAATTTATCATAATGGATCTTGAGTCCAGGGATAAAAAAGCAGTTCTTGAAGAACTTAGCAAACCTCTTTCTGCTTATTCTAAAATTGAAAATGATGAACTTGTAAAAATTTTACTTGAAAGGGAAAGACTTGGCAGCACAGGAATAGGGAGCGGAATCGCAATCCCCCATGGAAAAGTCAAAGGCCTAGACAGTCTTATGATAGGGTTTGGACTAAGTAAAAACGGTGTAAATTTTGAATCAATGGATGACAAACCAGCTTTTATTTTTTTTGTTATAGTCACCCCCGAAGATTCAACAGGAGATCACCTAAGAGTTCTTGCAAAAATTTCTAAATTATTAAGAGATAATAATTTAAGAGATCAAATAAAAAATGCTTCGTCTTATGAAGATATTATTCAAATTATAAATGAAAACGATGCAGATGACTAAAATCGAAATAAATAAATGAAGAATACTCCAATAATTATAATCACAGGCGAATCAGGATCAGGCAAATCAGTAGCACTTAATGCCTTTGAAGACTGTGGATTTTATTGTGTTGACAATATGCCTGCAGCACTTCTTCCTAAATTTTTAGAACTGCCCTTAAGCAAAGAACCTGAAGAAATTGCAGGAATTGCATTTGGAATGGATTTAAGGGAAAAAGGATTTATAAGGGATTATCCTGAAATTTTTTCATTTCTTAAAGAAAATGACTATTTTCATAAAATAATTTTTCTAAAAGCATCTGAAGAAACTCTTATAAAAAGATACAGCCAGACAAGGCGTCATCATCCATTCTCAAAAAATACAAATCTTTTAGAAGGAATCAGGTGCGAAAAAAAACTGCTAACAACTCTTGAAACAGAATCAGATATTGTAATTGATACTTCAAACCACACAGTTCATGAGCTCAAAGCAGAAATTTCATCAATTGCATCTGGTTATACAACAATTAAAGAAATGAGAATTGATTTTATATCCTTTGGTTTCAAATACGGGGTACCAAAGGACATAGATCTTCTTATAGATGTAAGATTCCTTCCAAACCCATATTTTGTTACAGAACTAAAAGACCAAACCGGTGAAGATGAAGAAGTCAAAAAATTTGTTTTAAATAACCAAAGAGCAAAGAAATTTTTAAAAAAATATACTGAACTCCTTGACTATTTGATACCGTTATATAAAAGAGAAGGCAAGGCTTATTTAACCCTCGGAGTTGGCTGCACTGGAGGAAAGCACAGGTCTGTTGCTGTTTCCAGATATTTATTTGAATATATAAGCAGGCATGCTGCCAAATCCGGAATTTTACACAGAGATATAACTCGCCAGCAATAAAGAGGCATTATGATAGGAATTATAGTTGTAACCCACGGTAATCTAGGCAAAGCACTTATTGAAACTGCCGAAATGATAACTGGAACAAAAATTGAAAACTGCATTGACGTTTCCATTAATGTTAATGAAAACGCCGATGGCTTGCGTGATAAAATAAAAAAAGCCATAAAAAAAGCTGACAATGAACAAGGCATAATCATTTTAACAGATATGTTTGGAGGAACGCCTTCAAACCTAAGTTATTCATTTCTTGAGGAAGGTAAAACTGAAGTTTTATCAGGGATCAATCTGCCTGTTTTAATAAGGGCATCTGAACTAAGAAAAAAACTTGAAGTTTCAGAAGTTGCCCAACGTATAGAAACTTTTGGAAAAAAAAGTATCTCTCTTGCTAGTGGAATTTTAAAAGGTAATCCAAGAAGTGTCTGATGAAATAATTAAAATTCAAAATGCTTCTAAAAAAGATATTGGCATTTTATATCAGGCTGAACTCAAATTATTTAAAAAACCATGGTCAGTAAAAAATTTTGAAGATGAATTTGAACTGCCTGAAAAGAACTTTAAAATAGCAGTTTCAAAAAGCCGCATTTGCGGCTTTTCAGTTTCAAGAACAATAATTGATGAACTTCATATTTTAAAAATTTGCACATTCAAAGGGTATGAACGTAAAAGCATTGGCACTCAGCTTTTAAATTTTATCATAAAAGAATCTAAGGCAAACATGTGTTTTCTTGAAGTTGATCAAGATAACTTAAAAGCTTTATCTTTTTATAAAAAAAACGGTTTTAAAATAGCCGGTAAGAGAAAAAATTATTACGGAGAGGGCTTTGATGCCCTAAATATGACAAAAGATTTATCCGGAGGGAATTAAATGACTGTCAGAATAGGAATTAACGGTTTTGGTAGAATCGGCAGATCTATACTTAGAGCAGCAATTGAAAAAAAAAATGTTGAAATTGTTGCGATCAACGACCCTGCACCACTTGAAACAATGGCTCACCTGATAAAATACGATTCTGTCCACGGTATTTTAAATGCAGATGTATCAACTGATAAAGAACATTTAATAATCAACGGCAAACAAATAGCATATTCGAGCCAAAAAGACCCTTTACTTTTGCCATGGAAAAAATTTGAAATTGATGTTGCAGCTGAATGTACAGGTATATTCAAAGATAGAAAAGATGCATCAAAACATATTGATGCCGGAGCAAAAAGGGTAATTATTTCTGCACCTTCAAATGATCCAGATATTACAATTGTTCTAGGGGTTAATGAAGAAATTTTTGATCCAAAAAAACATATGATTGTTTCAAATGCATCATGCACAACCAATTGTCTTGCACCTGTTGCAAAAGTTTTAAAGGACAATTTCGGCATAAAACAGGGATTTATGACAACTGTTCACTCATATACAGGAGCTCAAAATATTCTGGATGCACCACACAAAGACCTTAGACGTGCAAGAACAGCTGGAGTCTCAATGGTTCCGACAACTACAGGTGCAGCAAAAGCTGTAGGAATTGTGATCCCGGAACTGAAAGGAAAACTAAGCGGCCTTTCAATGAGAGTTCCAACACCTAATGTTTCAATAATTGACTTTGTCATAAATACTCAAAAAAAAGGATTTACAAAAGAAGACATTAATAACGCACTTAAACAAGCCTCTGAAACAAAAATGAAGGGAATACTTGGGTATTGTGAAGAACCTCTAGTATCCATAGACTTCAACGGCAGCAGACTATCTTCAATTGTAGACTCACTTTCAACAAATGTAATAGATGATATGGTAAAGGTGCTTTCATGGTATGACAATGAAACAGGTTATTCAACAAGAATGATTGAACTAGCCGCCTTTATTGGCAAGAAAAAGTAAATTACGGAGAAAAAAATGAACAAAAGAAAATGCTTGATAGCCGGAAACTGGAAAATGCACAAAACACCTGAAGAATCAGTAAAAGAGGCGTTAAAACTTGTCTCTATGCTTGATGAAAAGGATTTTGAAAAAAATGACATAATGATTGCTCCGCCTTTTACATCGCTTTATCTGGTATCAGAATCAATAAAAAATAAAAATATATCACTTGGTGCCCAAAATATTTATTTTGAAGCTCAGGGAGCTTATACAGGTGAAATTTCACCACAGATGGTCAAATCCTGCGGCTGTTCTTATGTGATTTTAGGACACTCAGAAAGAAGGCAAATTTTTAATGAAACAGATGATTTTATAAATAAAAAGATTTCTTCTGCAATATCAGCAGGTTTAATCCCAGTATTTTGTATTGGAGAAACAAAATCTGAAAGAAATTCAAATAAAACTCTAAATGTTCTTGACAAACAGGTGCAAAACGGATTAAAAGCCATTTCCGTAAGCACGGGTAACGAGCTTGTAATTGCATACGAACCTGTCTGGGCAATTGGTACTGGTGAAACAGCCTCCCCTGAACAAGTTGAAGAAGCTCATTTTAATATCCGCAAGCTCATTGAAAAAATTTATAATAAAAATGTTGCTGATAATATAAAAATACTGTATGGTGGCAGCGTTAAATCGGGGAATGCAAACGAATTGCTTTCACTTGAAAATGTTGACGGAGCCCTTGTAGGCGGAGCAAGTCTCAAGGCAGAAGATTTTACTGGAATAATTAAAGCTTAATGGTATAATATTATGACAATTTTTCTTGTTACCATACATATAATAGCCTCAATCATGATTATCATCATGGTTCTGCTTCAGGCAGGAAAAGGATCAAGCCTTGGTGCAGCTCTAGGGGGAGGAAGCAATCAGACATTGTTTGGCCCAACTGGATCAGGCAATATTCTGACTAAAATAACAACTGGTCTTGCCATTGTTTTTATGTTGACATCTATTTCATTAGCTTATATGTCAGGTAAGTCTACTTCAAGTTCAGTAGTAGATAAAATTAAACAGGAAGCACCTTTACAGACCAATTCAGTTTCAGAAACATCAAATGAAACTGCTGAAAAAGAGGCATCAAATTAAGCCGCCGAAGTGGTGGAATTGGTAGACACGCAGTGTTGAGGGCGCTGTGGGAAAGTCCCGTGCCGGTTCGATTCCGGCCTTCGGCACCAGGCAGCACAAATATAAATTTAGTTCTTTAAAATAGTTTTCATGGTGGGGTTCCCGAGTGGTCAAAGGGATCAGACTGTAAATCTGACGGCTCAGCCTTCGAAGGTTCAAATCCTTCCCCCACCACCAACATAAGGGTCATTAACTCAGTCGGTAGAGTATCTGCCTTTTAAGTAGAGAGTCGTTGGTTCGAGTCCAACATGACCCACCATGCGTCCCCATCGTCTAGCTCGGTCCAGGACACCGGCCTTTCACGCCGGCGACAGGGGTTCAAATCCCCTTGGGGACGCCAAAAAAAAGAGTCACTGATTTTTAATCGTGACTCTTTTTTTTTGATCATTTTTTTGTTTCCTGATAAAAAATTTAAAACTAGAATATTATAATTATCTAAACTTTAAAGGGACAAAATGAAATCAATAGGAATTATCTTATCTGGATGTGGTGTAAACGATGGCACAGAAATTCACGAAGCTATAATAACTATGCTCTGCCTTGACAAAATCAATGCAGATATTTCATACTTTGCACCAGACACAAACCAGTCAATTGTAATAGATCATACAAACCAAAAAAAAATGCTTGAATCAAGAAATGTAAAAATAGAATCAGCAAGAATTACTAGAGGAAATATAAAAAATATAAAAGAAGCAGACCCTCAAAGGCTGGATGCTCTAATTTTGCCTGGAGGCACAGGGGTAATTAAAAATTTATCAAAAATATTTGAAAATCCTAAAAAACCAGAGATCAATCAAAACCTTTTAGAACTAATCAGCTGTCTGCACTCGCTGAATAAACCAATTGGCTCTATTTGTATCTCCCCTCTTCTAATTGCAGCAATCCTTGGTGAATTTCAGCCAATACTTACTATTGGAGATGATATAAATATAGCACAAATGATAGAAAATTATGGAGGAATTCACAAAAAGTGCAAATATGACTCAATAATAACTGATGAAAAAAATTTTCTTGTCTCAACACCAGCTTATATGGTTTCTACTGGACCTGCACAGGTATATGAAGGAATAAGTAAACTAGTTGACAAGGTAATTGAATTATGTGACAAAAAACCTAAATTCTAATTTTCCTAAAACTTTTTTTGGCTGCTTAGTGATTGGACAAAAAATAGAATTTTTTCATTTACTTGAAGTTAAAAATTTAAACTTCAGGATACATGGGGTCTTTTAAAGATTAAATTTTAAATCTGATGCCTACAGGGTAAGAAGGCTTTTATGTTCAGCAACTACTTAATATCAACCAAGCAAACCCTCAGGACTAAAAAATGAGTAGAATCAAAGTTGTTAAGTTTAAAGGATGTTCAAATATTCAAATTTCAAAGGCTTTAATTGAGCTTTCTTCTGAACTTATTAGCTCTTGTGGTGAAGATGAGATACTAAAAAAAAATATAATATCTTTGGCTATACAGGGCTGGAATTTATCATTGTACCAGGATAGCGATGAAAATTATCTAAAAAAAATTCAATCAAAATTACCCAAAAACCTCCCAGAAAACTATTGCAATATAATAAAAAGTTTTCTTTTGAAACTTATAAGGCAAAAACAGAAAGAATATCCAGATTATTTTAAAGGAATCACTTCGTTTAATGTCAAATTCGAAAAAGGGGAAACTCTTCTAACTGTAAATGCTCTTCCTGTAAAACCAGTATAGCTATTTCCCCAAAAACTTATTAGTATTTAATTTCTAAAAAAATTCTAATTTTAAAAATTAATTAGTTGCTAAAACCTGAATTTAGCATTTCTTTTTTTTATTAATAAGTTTTCGCTCAATTCAGGTAAAACAAAAAAAGCTGAAATCTTTATAAAAAAAGACTTCAGCTTTTATATTATAAATAATAATACAGGTCTCTTTATTATTCAGAAATCAAAACGCATTCAGGAGATCTAGACAAAAAAGAATGACAGTCTGACCATTTTCCGAAACACTTGTTTGACACTATACATTTAAGAGAGTTTGATTCAAAAATTACAAAAAATTCTTTATATTTCCAAATATCACCTTTCATCTGAGAAGGAAGCCCAAGCTTAGATCGTACGATATTCCTGCTGTCTCCTGCTTTTATTCCTTCAAGCAACTTTATTTTAGAATCCTTTGAAGATTGTGCCAAGCTAAACCCAATTAAAACAAAGAAATAAAAAAATAAAACTAAAATTATTTTTTTCATAGCAACCTGACTATTTTTTAAGATATTTAATCCAGCTTGTATCCTGAAACCATTTTCTATAAAATTCATCATATGCACCATCTGCCTGAATCTGCTGGATATAGTTATTGAGCCAATTTAGAAGATGTAAATTCTTATCACTTACTACAATTCCAAAAGGTTCAAAAGTAAGTGGTTCATCAATAAAATAAAAATTCTGAGCTTTATTTTTAGCCATTAATATTGAACAAAACGATAGGTCAGCAATTACAGCATCAGTATCCCCTTTAATTATGCTGTCATAAAGCTTATCTGAAGAATCTACAGGAAAAAAACGACTGTCAGGCATATATTTTTTTAATGCACCTTCAGATGTTGTGCCTTGCTCATAAGCTATTTTGTACTGAGTAGAATTCAGATCTCTATAGGAAAAAACAGAATTCTTTAATGAATTTTTTACTAAAAGAGCTTGTCCCGATACTATGTATGGATTGGAAAACAAAACATCCATGTTTCTTTGTGGGGTAATTGTCAATGTTGCTATACCAATATCTGCATCCCCTTTTTTGATTGCCGGAATAATTTCATCAAATTCCATTTTTACAAGCTTTGCCTTAACGCCCATTCTTTTTGCAATATCATAGGCTAAATCAATATCAAAACCAACAAAATCACTTGAAGTGTCAATTACAAAAGGTGGGTAATCTCTACCTGCAATTGCAATTCTTATTACATTTTTTTCCTTTATATTTTTAAAACCCTCCAAAGACTGCTCTTTAGATTTTTTTTCAAAACACCCTGTCATCACAAAAAAAACAATAATCAGAACAGTAAATTTTGCTATTTTTTTGAACATCTCAAAATCTCCCATATACAATGAATAAAAAAAAGACTAACCCCCAGATCAACTTATTTTATTTAACAAAACAGCATATATATGTCAAAATAAGAACTGTAGAATCTAACAGGAATTTAAATAAAACACAGTTTTATAAAAAAAATAACTATAAACTCTTATTTATCTAGTCTTTAATACAAAAAATTTGATTGCCAGAAAACTAATTTTTTAAGGGACTAATCTGAAACCAAAACACATTCAGGAGATCGCATCTTAAAAGAACGGCAGTCAGACCATTTACCAAAACACTCGCTTTTTACAACACATTTTACTGCATTAGATTCAAAAAGCACAACAAAATCCGTATATTTCCACATGTCTCCCCTCATTTGGACAGGCAGCCCAGCAAGAGATCTCACTTTTGTACGACTTATGCCCACTTTAAGCCCATCAGGAATTTTGACTTTATTTTCGCAATAAACATTTTCAAGGCATAATAAAATAAAAATTGATAAGAAAAATATTTTTTCATATTTCCATCTAATTATTTAGATATTTAATCCAGTCATTATTTTGAAACCATTTGGCATAAAATTCATCATATGTTCCATCTGACTGAATCTGCCGAATATAATTGTTGATCCAGTTTAAAAGATGAAAATTATCTTTATTTATTACAATACCAATAGGTTCAAATGTAATTGGTTGATCAATAAAATAAAGATGTTTCCCTTTATCTTTTGCTGCCAAAGTTGAGCAGTAAGGCATATCCGCAATAAATGCATCAGCCTCATCATTTATAATGGCCTTAACAAGATCATCTACAGTTTCAACTTCATAGAACCTGCTTTCCGGCATAAATTTTTTTAATGATAATTCTGAAGTATTTCCTTTTGCAAAAGCTATTTTGTACTGGGTTGAATTTAGATCTCTATAGGAAAAAACAGAGTCTTTATATTTTTTATCTAGTATAACAGCCTGGCCTGTAACTATATAAGGTTGGGAAAAAAGTACGTCTGTATTTCGTTTTGCTGTGATTGTAAAAGTTGCAACTCCAAGGTCATAATCGCCTTTATCAACTAATGGAATTATTTTATCGAACTCGACCCGTTCAAATTTAACATTCACACCCATTTTTTTTGCAATATCGTAGCATATATCAATATCAAACCCAACAAATCCGCCAGGAGTTTCAATTGCAAATGGCGGATAATCGCTTGCATCTATTGCTATTTTAATCTCATTTTTTTCCCTGATTTTATTTAAGCCTTCAACTTTTTCATCCTTTACATTAGTATCGCAACCAGCTGCCAAAGCAAAGACTAATAAAATCAAAACGATTTTAGATAGAGTTCTAAACATCTCAAGCTCCTGAATTTAAAAGGTAATTCAATAAATAATTAATTTTAAAACCTTAATATACCAAACAATTCTTATCCTGTCAAAAAGCAGTGAAAATACCTTCCTTTCTAGATGATTAATTCCAAATTCAATATTTTTCAATCAAAGCTATAATTATTGAACAAAATATTTTAATTAATAAAACGTATGCCTTGAAAATCATTTAAATAAGGCCTATTTTAACAAGTCTGCAACTTTTCATGTTTAGCAAGAATTTACAGCCTAATATTTTATAAATCTTTATAAATAAGGATAATAAATGCAGTGGAAAACAGATAAAAACAAAATCCCAATTTATTCATGGTGCAAAAATCTTGAAAAGGAAGCCCTTAATCAGGCTGAAAATGTTTCAAACCTTCCATTTGCTTTTCATCACACGGCTCTAATGCCAGACTGTCATATGGGGTTTGGAATGCCTATAGGATGTGTTGCTGCCTTTAAAAATTTTGTTGTCCCAAATGCTGTTGGAGTTGACATAGGCTGCGGAATGGGAGCTGTAAAAACTGACATTTTAAACAATGAATTATCTTTTGAAATAATTGAAAAAATATTTAAAAATCTTGAGAAAAAAATCCCTTTAGGATTTTCAACCCATGGATCAAAGCAGATTTGGAAAGGGTTTGATGACTTTTTCAAAAATTTTTCTTCAGGCAGACCAGGATGGTATTCAGATAAAATATTTGAGCGTGCCCAAAAAAGCCTTGGGACTCTCGGAGGAGGAAACCATTTTATTGAACTTCAAAAAGATGATAAAGATTTTGTATGGCTCATGCTTCATTCAGGTTCAAGGAACCTTGGAAAAATAATTGCTGAACATTATCATTTAAAAGCCTTAAAATTTTGCACAAAAAATAAAATCAATCTCCCTACTCCAGAACTTGCCGGCCTTGAATCTGATTCTTCAGATGGAAAAGCTTATTTAAGAGATATGAAATTTGCACTTGATTTTGCAGCTGAAAACAGAAAAAAAATGATGGACAGTTTTAAATCTATTATTTCGGATTTAAATAAATGCACTTTTACCGAAGAAATAAATATCCACCATAATTATGCGTCACTTGAAAGGCACTTCAATACAGATGTTTTTATCCACAGAAAAGGTGCAACTTCAGCAAAAATAAATCAAAAAGGAATAATCCCTGGCTCAATGGGAACCCCTTCATACATTGTAAAAGGCCTTGGCAATGAAGATTCTTTTATGTCATGTTCTCATGGGGCAGGAAGAACAATGGGAAGAAATGAGGCCTGCAGAAATCTTAACATAGAAACCTGTGAAAAAGATATGAAAGGAATTTATCACAGATCATTTCAAAAAATTTCAAAGGGCAGTCTTAAAGGAAAATTTGATTTAAGCGAGGCACCTGGTGCATACAAAAAGATTGATGAAGTAATAGAACTTCAAAAAGATCTAGTAACTGTTTTGTACAGACTTTATCCAATAGGGTGTTTAAAAGGATAAAATGTGAATTTTAATAAAAAAATGTTTATTACAGACTTTGATGGCACTTTTCTAAAAACGGATTCAAGTCTTTGCAAAAAAGATATAAAAGAAATAGTAAAGATTAAAAATAAAGGCGTAATCACGGCAGTTGCAACAGGCAGATCCATTTACTCATTTGACCTTGCTTTTGCAAGACTTAAACTAAAGCCCGATTTTCTTGATTACCTTATTTTTTCTACAGGAGCTGGAATTTTATCCTATCCTGACAAAAAAATAATTAAAGCATCGGGTCTTGAAAAAAAGCATATACTTGATATAAGCAGTTTTCTTGAAAAGAAAAAAATTGACCACATGATTCACAGTGAAATCCCATATACAAGAGATTTTTTCTACAAAAAATTTTCAGATAAAAATAAAGATTTTAATACAAGAATTGAGCTGTACCAAAATTACTGCTCTCCTTTTTCATCAAATTCTGACATTAATAGATCTACTCAGGTAATTGCAATACTTCCTCCAGACCATGACATAAAAATGCAAAGTCAGATTATTAGGGGTTTATGTTCATTTAATATTATAAAAACAACATCTCCCCTTGACAATAAATCAATATGGATGGAAATATTCCCAAAAAATGTTTCTAAAAGTATTGCTGCATCATGGCTTGCACAAAAAACAGGGGTAAAAAGAGAAAATATTCTTTCTATTGGGAACGATTATAATGATGAAGATTTATTATACTGGTCAGGAAGCTCTTTTATAGTAGAAAATGCACCAATTGATCTTAAAACAAAATTTAAAACTGTGCCTTCAAATGATTGTGGAGCTGTAAGAACTGCAATAAAAAACTGGACTAACAATTTCTCAAAATATGAAACGGAGTCTTTTACATGAAAAAAGTCATAATTATCCCTTCAAGATATGGCTCTACTAGGCTTGGGGGAAAACCTCTGATAAAGATTTTAGGAAAACCTCTACTTGAACATGTTTACCTAAGATGCAAAAAATGTGAAAATATTGATGAAATCTATGTAGCGACTGATGATGAAAGAATTGCAAATTTTTGCAAAGCAATCAATGCTCCTGTAGTAATGACTTCTAAGGAACACAAATCAGGAACAGACAGAGTTTTCCAAGCAGCAGAAATTCTTAACCTAAATGATGACGATTTAATCATAAATGTTCAGGGAGATCAGCCACTTATTCATTCTGTTTCAATTGATGAAGCAGTAACCCCTTTTTTAAAGGGCTCCCCTTTAATGTCCACACTTGCCTATAAAATTAAAAATAAAAATGAAATAAATAATCCAAAAGATGTAAAAGTTGTTTTTTCCAAGACAGGCAAGGCTCTTTACTTTTCTAGGGCTTCGATTCCGTTTCCAAGGGACGATGAAACCGATTATTATTACAAGCATCTTGGAATTTATGTATATAAAAAATCTTTTTTAAAAACCTTTACTTCTCTCCCGAAATCAGATTTGGAGGAAATTGAAAAACTAGAGCAGCTCAGAGCTCTTGAATACGGATACGACATTGAAATTGTTGTTACAGATTATGACTCCCCAGAAGTTGATCTTGAGTCTGACATATTAAAAATTGAAAACTTGCTTGAAAACAATAATTTTGATAACTAAAGTAATTTTTCATATCCCTAAAAATTTATCGGAGATAAATTATGAAAGTAATGATAACCGGCACTGCCGGATTCATAGGCTCAACCCTTGCAAAAAAACTTCTTGAAAAAAACTATGAAGTTACAGGTGTTGACAATCTAAATGATTATTATGATATAAATCTTAAAAAAGACAGATTGAAACTTCTTGAAAAAAATAAAAATTTCAAGTTTGAACTTCTTGATATTTCAAACAGAGATGAAATGAAAGAACTGTTTAAACAAAACAGTTTTGATTATGTGGTAAACCTTGCAGCCCAGGCAGGAGTAAGATACAGCATTGAAAATCCACAATCATATGTAGACACAAACATTGTTGGCTTTGGAAATATTCTTGAAGGCTGCCGCCATTCAAAAGTAAAACATCTTGTTTATGCATCAAGCAGTTCTGTATATGGACTTAATGAAAACATGCCTTTTTCAGTTCATGACAATGTTGACCATCCAATCAGTCTTTATGCAGCCTCAAAAAAAGCAAACGAACTTATGGCCCATACTTACAGCTATCTTTATGATCTGCCAACAACAGGACTCAGATTTTTCACTGTTTACGGACCTTGGGGAAGACCTGACATGGCATTGTTTCTTTTTACAAAAGCTATTTTAGAAAACAATCCCATTAAAGTTTTCAATAACGGAGAAATGAAACGGGATTTTACCTATATAGATGATATTGTGGAAGGTGTTTCAAGGGTAATGGAAAAGATTCCAAAACCTGACCCGAACTGGTCGCCAAAAAATCCTGATCCCTCATGTGGAAAAGTCCCATATAAAATTTACAATATTGGAAACAATAATACAGTAGGTCTCATGGAATTTATTGAGGCAATAGAAGATGAACTTAAGATCAAGGCAAAAAAAGAATTTCTTCCTCTACAGCCAGGAGATGTTCCAGCAACATGGGCAGATGTTGATGATCTTATTAAAGACACAGGATTTAAGCCAGACACAAATGTAAAGGACGGAGTAAGAAATTTTATAAACTGGTACAGGGATTATTATAAAGTATAAGGATTTAACCCATGCACATTACAGTTATCGGAACAGGTTATGTTGGACTTGTAACAGGAACATGTTTTGCCCAGATGGGTAATTTTGTCAACTGCGTTGATGTTGACACAAAAAAAATTGAAAATCTCAACAAAGGAATTCTTCCAATTTATGAGCCAGGTCTTGATGATCTTGTGGAAAGTTCTGTAAAACAGGGATTTTTAAAATTTACAACTTCTCTTTCAGATGCAATGAAAGAATCAGATATTTATTTTATAGCAGTTGGAACACCTCCAGGAGAAGACGGCTCAGCAGATCTTCAGTATGTTCTTGCAGTTGCAGAAGAAATCGGCGAAAATCTTGATAAATATGCTGTAATAGTTGATAAATCAACTGTTCCTGTTGGAACCGCGGACAAGGTAAAACAAGCCGTTCAAAAAAAGCTTGAAAAAAGAAATCTCAAAATTGAATTCGATGTTGTAAGCAATCCCGAGTTTTTAAAGGAAGGTGCTGCAATTGATGATTTCATGAAACCGGATCGTGTAATAATAGGAGCTGAATCTGAAAAAGCGGCAAATATTATGCAAAAACTCTATGCTCCCTTTTCAAGAAGCAAGGATAAAATAATTACAATTGGAATAAGAGATGCAGAACTCACCAAATATGCTGCAAACTCGATTCTTGCCACTAAAATTTCTTTTATGAATGAAATTGCAAATCTTTGTGAAATCCTTGGAGCTGATGTTGAAAACGTAAGAAAGGGAATAGGCTCAGACCAGAGAATCGGTTATCATTTTATTTATCCAGGCTGCGGATACGGGGGTTCATGTTTTCCAAAGGATGTTAAGGCTCTTGTGAACATGGCAAAAAAAAGCGGATTTGAGCCTCTTGTTCTTGAAGCAGTTGAAAAAAGAAATGATCTCCAGAAAAAAAGACTTTTTGAAAAAATTACAGAAAGGTTTGGAAAAAATCTTTCAGGAAAGACTTTTGGAATCTGGGGGCTTTCATTCAAGCCCGGAACAGACGATATGAGGGAAGCCTCTTCAATTGTTCTAATAAATTCACTTATTGGAGCAGGAGCAGAAATCAAAGCCTATGATCCTGTTGCAATGGATGAAGCAAAACATATATTCCCGAAAAATTATTTTGATGAAAACCATCTTGTACTCTGCGACCATCAGTATGATGCTGCAAAAGATTCTGATGCACTTGTCCTTGTTACAGAATGGAAGCCTTTCAGGCAGCCTGATTTTATTGCCCTGAAAAAAATGCTTAAAACTCCATGCATTTTTGACGGCAGAAATCTTTATGAACCTGAAGAACTTAAAAACATGGGTTTTTATTATTCAGGAATAGGCAGGTAAAAATATTATATTTGACTGATTTTTTTCATGCATTAATCTTTTATTTAAAAAAAATAAAGAAGTTCTTAAGAATATAAAAAAACTTCCTGTATGTGAAAAAACAGAAACAGCTGAACATTCAAGACTCTGGAAGAATGACGAGCCTTGTGGCTGTGGAACCGGAAATAAATAATTTAATATTTATATTATTATAATAAAAGCTCCCTATTAAAAAAACATTGGGGAGCTTTTATTCTCAACTAAATGCACTGTAAAAATACCTTTGTGATAATGAAATCCATGAAAGATTCTACACCTAAGCCATTCTTACCCAAAGATGCTCAATTTATCATAAAGGTTAAATTTTTCATATTCCTTGACTGAAACAAAATTCTCTTTTTAAGGCCAATCACTAAGTAGTCGCTCAATAAATTTCATCTGTTCAAACAAAAAAATTAAGTAAAATTATATCTAAAACCCAAATAAAAAACCCCTGAAGAAGAATCTTCAGGGGTTATATATTTTATCCGGCAGCGTCCTACTCTCCCACACAGTCTACCATGCAGTACCATCAGCGATGTAAGGCTTAACTTCCGTGTTCGGGA
>Ga0265295_1000062_pt1 | contig 212670 bp, 216 predicted proteins | sample Munlansysbiofilm_FD_192503 | JGI IMG/M metagenome (GOLD analysis project Ga0265295, IMG submission 192503) | Leachate microbial communities from a municipal landfill in Southern Ontario, Canada - Methane capture system biofilm | ecosystem: Engineered > Solid waste > Landfill > Unclassified ...
ACCGCCGTATCCGCCGGTGTCTACAGCTGAAACACCGGCATCGAAAAGCCGGGCGGCAACTTCTGACGAAATACCGCATCCGGTCTCTTTTACGATTATAGGAACATTTGATTCTTTACAGGCCTGTGAAATGGCATCAAGGCATGCGGTCGCATTGTGGTCTCCTTCCGGCTGGATGGCTTCCTGAAGGAAGTTTAAGTGAATACAGAGTGCATCGGCATCGATCATTTCGACGGCCGCATCCACCCATTCCATCCCATGGCTGACCAGTTGGACAGCCCCAAGATTTCCGCAGAGGAATGCATGGGGTGCGGCGTCTCTCACGACACTGAAACTGTCAGCAAGATCGGAATTTTCCAGAGCCGCACGCTGAGAGCCGACACCCATCGCAAGACCGTATTTTTCCGCAGCAGACCCTAAGACCCGGTTCACTTCTTTGGTGTCCGGGTGACCTCCGGTCATTGCGGAGATAAAGAGAGGCGAGGAGAGTTTTCTTCCAAGGAAATCGACGGAGAGGTCGATTCTGTCAAGATCACATTCGGGTAATGCATTGTGTACAAGAATGACGTCTTCGAAGCCTGCACTGCCGGCAGTAACATCTGTTTCACTGCAGAGACGCAGATGATCCAGTTTTCTTGATGATGTACGTTTATCAGTAATCATTTTCTTACCAGGGTCCCGCCGTAATTTTTTCCCAAGAGGAAATCCGCCACACGGTTTGCGGCGAAAATGTGCGAGTCGATTCCTTCATCGGCGAGAAGGAGAAGTTCATTGATCTTTCCACGCATGCCGCCGGTTATGTCGGTGCTCGAAGAACCGCCGAGATCGATCTCACCGACGTTCGTCCGGTTAATCTCCGGGATGACTTCGCCGTTCGAAAGAACGCCGCCGACATCCGTCGCGATGCCAACACGTTTTGCGCCGAGTTTGACGGCCAAGTAGGGAACGATCTGATCGCCGGAAATAATACAGGCGCCGCGTTTTGTGTCCATGACCACATCGCCATGCAGAACCGGGACGAGCCCGAGGGCGAGCATTTCGCTGATCTGCGAAACACCGGCAGAAACGAGTCGCCCGTTTTCTGCGAGACAGCAGCCGAACGGATGGAGAGAGACGGCTTCCATGCCGGCTTCACGAAGCGAGGCAACGACCGAGCGGTTGAGCTTGGAAACGGCCGTGTGCGTAACGAAAATTCCTGCAGCGTTTTCTTTCGTGACCCCGCCCGGGATATCATAGGCTTTTGCCTCGGGATGGCCGCAGGAACCTGCCCCGTGCACGATGATAAGAGGGAATCTTCCGGCGAACGGTGCGATCTGCTCAGCAAGGAGTTTGATCTTTGCCGAATCGACAACGCCGTCTTCGGATTTTTTCGTAACGATGCTTCCGCCGAGTTTGATAATGACAGGTTCACTCATCTTTTTCTCTCCGTGCTCCTTCCGTATCGATGGACGTGGTTATCGGACGGGCATCGCAATCTTCGATCGCCCCGGCCACCCGATTGCGGGAGCCTTTTGAGCATAAAGCCCAGATGCATCCTCCTCCGCCTGCGCCTGAAAGTTTTGCTCCGTATGCCCCGGCATTCCGGGCCGCGAGAACAAGCTGGGACAAGACCGGATGACCCACACCAAGAGCGTCGAGAAGAGCATGGTTCCGGTTCATCAGAACACCCAGCTCTTTCGGATTTTCAAGATTGTGCATGGCTTCCATGGTCACGCCGCCGATCGCGTCCATGATCCCATTTGCAATGATCGGCGAGTTTCGTCTGAGCTCAGCAACTTTTTCCACCATTTCTGCGGTGTTGTGTGAGATAAGCGAATTGCCGATCACGATCGAGAGATTCTGCGGGGGAAGAAGACGGCGTTTTTCATTGCCTCTGATAAAGACCAGGCCGCCGAATGTCGAAACATACGTATCGGTCGCACTGGCACGCCCGCCCTGTGTTGCCTTTTCCACCTCGAAAGCCAGATCACCGACTTCTTCACGGGTGTAACCAAGCTCGAATTCATCGTTGATCGCAAAAAGCGTTGCTACCGTAACGGCCGCAGAAGAGCCGAGACCAGACGCACTTGGCAGCTGAGATCTGACATACACGCTGCCCTTCACATCGGTGAGCCGGAAGCATTCCGAGATGTAGGGGGAGTTTGGTTTCTGATAATATCTTGAATGACGAACGGTGACCTGAACGCGGGGTTTGATCGCCATCGCGATGGCAGGTTTTCCGTAAACGACCGAATGTTCTCCAAAGAGGATGACTTTGCCGGGAGCACTCCACGTTGCCATGTCAGACCACTTCCATGGCAGCATATCCTACGACTTCAGTCTGATCGCCGGTGACGTCCCCGGATGTCCGATACAAAAGAACGCGGGCCTCTTTTGCGCCGAACGATGCACATATCTCTGCCATCGCCGCAATACAGCCGAATCCGCACATAGATGGGCGCAGCCTCGACAGTGCTTCGTAGAAGGCGGACGTGTCAAGGGTTCGTACGGCCGCAAGGACCGTTAAGTCATTCTGCTCGGCAACTTTTGCCGGAACATAATGCGAACCGTCGCCTGACGCGATGATGATCGGGCGGATCCCTGTCGTCTTTGTAGCTGATATTACCGCCTGAGCGACCCGTTCTGCTCCGCGTGGAGACTGATCGCCCATCAGGATCGGGACGATCCTGGCTTTCGGGAACCGATACTGAATAAAGGGCATCTGAACTTCGAGAGAGTTCTCCTTTACCGAGATCAGATCATTATCCACCGGAATGGATGAACTCAGGGCTTCGATGAAGGCAAGATCCGGGAGGACATTTCCAATCGGCGTTTCCCAGACCATATCCGAGGTAGAGGTTTCCACTCCCGCGTGGCTTGGACCGATCAGAACAAAGGTCCCGGCAAATTCCGGAGAGATCTTTGCATATCCGCATGCCGCCGTCTGACCCGAATACTCAAAACCTGCATGAGGTACGAGTATCCCGTAAGGACTCGACACAGACGTCACCGTAGATGCAAAAAGAGCAGATAAAAGCTCCTTGAGCTCAGACTCATTTTTTGGATAGAATATACCCGAGAGTGATGAGAGCCTCAAAGACTTTTCCGTAGCCTTGGGCTCTGCCGGTATTTTTGATATCATTGTTATATAATGGGAAGATTTCCAGATTCCCCATCTAACCGTTTTTGTCCGCCAAACCTGTGAAGCGTGGGGCGGGTGTATGTAAGGTATACTAATATTGGTAGGGAAAGGCTTTAATTGTTGGGGTAGAGAGGAAACGATACCAAGAAAAAAAGCAAATACGCCCGAAAAATAGATAGAGGCCAGTGGGCCGTTTCCGAAAAACGAATCACTCGCCGCTGCAGCCTTTTCCTGATCCGTCGCCTTTGCCGCAGCAGCCGAATTCATTCTGGACATCCTTGCCCAGAAGTCCGACCGCGTCCGCCCTGCATCTCTGACAATGACGCATCTGACGAACATACGGGGCACAAAGCTCGTGCATTCGTGTCTTTTCTGCGGCGGTCGGCGGAACAACGTCCTTGAATTTATACTGGGGGATCAGCGGGATGATATTGAAGTTGAACACGCCCATGGCTCCGACCTTTTTTGCGATCTCCGGGATATGTTCGTCGTTTACGCCGGGAATGTACACGGTATTGATCTTCACGAGCATCTTGCGTTTTACCGCTTCTTCGATACCGAGGAGCTGATTTTTCAGCAGAATTTCGGCAGCTTCACGTCCGTGATACTTTTTCCCCTTATACTCAACGAACGAGTAGATTTTTTCGCCGATCGCGGCATCAATCGCATTCAGCGTGACCGTGATATTTCTGACACCGTATTTTTCCAGGAGATCGATCTTTTCCGGAAGAAGAAGACCGTTTGTGCTGATGCACAAAATCACGTCAGGATACTTTTCGTGGACAAGGCGAAGCGTCTCAAACGTCTCCTCGTTTGCAAGCGGATCTCCGGGCCCTGCGATCCCCACGACTTTAATGTGTTTCATCCGTGAAACGACTTCATCGATCCGCTCCAAAGCATCACCCGGGAGAAGGATCTCGCTTGTAACACCCGGACGCGACTCGTTGACACAGTCATAATCCCTTACACAGTAATTACACTGAATATTGCATTTAGGTGCAACGGCTACATGGCACCGGCCAAATAAATGTCGTGCATCCTGACTGTAACAAGGGTGCTCATTGATTCTTCGGAGTGTATCCGGGTCATACGGCAAATTCTGTGCATCACGCAGATCTTTGTCAGTTTCACGGGAATCCATAGTAAATCTATTGTGTCTTGTTCTATAAAGTCCAAACGTTTCTGGCACAGATGTTTCACAGATAGACTTTATACTCACTGAGTCGAAATAGTTTAAACAGAGATCAAGGAGGATGAAATGGTAGATATTGGCGGTCTTTTCAGCAAAAATGATAAACAGAATCCATGGATAGCACGCGGAGAACAGGCATATGATAAAGGGATGTATGACGACGCAATCCAGCATTTCACAAAAGCACTTGAATTAGAGCCCGGTTCGGCGCAGCTCTGGACAAGACTTGCGGCCTGTCAGCGCCTGAACCAGAAATTCGATGCCGCCTCCCGATCATACGCCAAAGCAGTGGAACTTAATCCGAATGATTTCCATGCCTGGACATCACTTGCCATTCTCCTGGGAGATGCAGGAAAATACGAAGAGGCACTCTCTGCCATGGGACATGTCGTTCTTCCTGAGAGTGAGATATACCTTAAAGATAAGAAATGCGAGTGGCTGCTCCGCTCCGGAAAATACCGGGAAGCCGCCGCAGTCTGCTCACAGTTGATCTCCCATTTCCCGGGAAATGTACAATACCGGATCCGATATGCCGATCTGCTGATGCGAAGCGGGATGTTTGCCGAAGCACGATCCATGTATGATGACCTCGCCTCCTCGCTTGGGAAACCCGAGATGATCTCCAATGCCGCATTCTGCTGTGAGATGACGGGGGATGTGGAAGGTGCGTTGAAACGGTATGCAAATCTTGCCGAGAATGATGTGGTCGGCTGGTACCGCCGGGCACGACTTGAAGAAAGTCTTGGAAACTTTAAGAACGCCGCCGCTGCATACGGCATGATCCAGCACCACACGACCGGAGACGACGTCACCATCACAGTTCGCCGGGCATTGTCCTTTTACTGGGACGGAAACGGAAAAGAATCCGCGATCCAGCTTGAAAAGGTATTGGCAAAAGGCTACGCAAGCGCCGAACTATGGCATCTTCTTGGGATCATCTCATTTTTGAACGGAGAATTCAGGCGTGCGGTCGAAGCGTTCGTCGAATACATCCACCTGAATCAGACAAATAACGCGGTCTGGTATATGAAAGGCTGCGCCGAGTACCTCTCCGGAAAATACAAAGAGGCGCTCGAGAGTTTTGAGAAGATGGGGAAACTCGGCGCCAGCGGATCCTCACCTGCGAAAATGAAATGGTTCGAGGACAGCGAACTTGATCTGTTCGATGCACCATCCCAGAAAGAGCAGATCAAAGTCGAGGTCGGCGTCGTGAACGAAGGGCTTCTTTCTATGCAGGGATACGCTCTCGCGGCGCTCGGTCGATACAGTGAAGCCGATAAAGCCGCCGGCGTTGTGCTGAGTCATTCTCCAGCAAGGCTCGACATGGAACTTCTGCACAGCAGATGTCTCGCGGGACTTGGACGATACCAGTACTCCGGGGATGCAGCGGCACGGGTTCTAGCAAAATCGCCTGAGAATATCGCAGCTATGGAGCAGCATGCCGCGTCCATGATGCTCGCCGGCAAATACAAAGAAGCTGCCGGATCATGGAAAAAACTCGTCGAGACATCCCCCGAAAACACGCTTGCCTACATCGGGCTCCTCAAAGCCTGCAGCGGGACCGGGAGATATCCCGAGGCACAGGAGATCGCCGAACTTCTGTTAACTGAAGAGTATCAGCCCAAAGACATCACGATCACCCTGCTTGCGGGAGACGCTGCGGCCTCTGCCGGAAATTATGAGGAGGCAGTCATCCATTATCAGAACGCCGCGATCTTATCCGCCAATACGCCGGCGGCATACATAGGTCTTGGGTCGGCATATGAGATGCTTGGCGAGTACGAAAAAGCGGTTGACGCATTCACCTCCGCAGACGAGATCCTGCCCGATCATCCGGGGATCCTGCTCGATCTTGGGCGGGCCCAGGCAGCAGCGGGACATAGTCAGGCAGCTGCTGAAACCTATATCCGGATCATGACCGACCACCCCGACATCGCCGGAGCGGCAACGCATGTCACAATACTCTGCGCCGATCTCGGTCTAAACGAAGAGGCGGCAGATGCGGCGTTCGCTGCATTATCCAAAGGAGAAGGAAGGATAGGTCTTTTGACACTCGGCGGAGACCTCTGCACATCGGTCGACCGGCTCGATCAGGCACAGGACTGCTATTCTGCAGCCCTCAAAACAGATCCCGATAACATCCATACCCTTTACTCGATTGGACATGTTCACCTGCTCAAAGGCGAGTTCAAACTCTGTATCGAATACATGGACCAGTGTCTCGAGCATGCACCCGAGCATTCCCAGGCTTTGTTCGACAAAGGAGCGGCATATGTAAACCTCGGCAGACTCGAAGATGCGGCAAAAGTACTGCGGCATCTCACCGATATCGACGAAACCAACACAAAAGCCCTGCTTCAACTCGCAGAGATCCTTGAGCAGCTGCATAAGTATGATGAGGTCCTCGAGGTCTATGCAAAATATCTCAATGCGGGCATTCCCAACGCAGACGTTGTCAGGAAACTTGCCTCGATCTATAGTATGAGAGGTGAGTACGAAGAGGCACTCTCCGGATATGAGCTTCTGATCGAATCAAACCCTGACGACATTGTCACACACCGTCTGAGAGCAGAAGCTTTCAGGTTCCTTGGAAGAGATGAAGAGGCGGCAGAAGCCTGTGCAAAGATGCTGGCTCTTCGCCCAAACGACCAGAATATCAGATCCATGTATGCGGCATCTCTTGCGAACATTGGAAGAACGGAAGAAGCGCTCAAACAATACGCCGAGCTGACCCTCAAAGACCCGGAAAATGTCACCGCTCTTTTCAGCTATGCCGAGATGCTTTCACGCATGGGAAAATATCCCGAAGCAATCAGATCCTTTGACAAACTCATCGGCAAATACCCGAAAAACAGTCTGCTCCATCTCGAAAAAGCTCTTGCCTCGATCAAGATCGGCGAGCCAAAGGATATCACGAGCGACATGATGACAGCGGCACAGGCAGATCCGAAAAATCCGTATGTACTTTCCGGCCTTGGTTTCATGCAGATGGTCACCGGTCATCCGACCGAAGCACTCGCGGCATTCGACAAAGCAGAGGCTGCAGGATGTAAAGATCCTGATGTAAACTTCTGCCGCGGGATCATCTATCTTCAGCAGAGCAGATTTGATATGGCGGAAAAGGCAGCAGACCATATCCTGAAAACCGATCCTGATCACCTCCCCGCCATGCACCTGAAAGCACGGTCGCTCGAGTCTGTCGGCAGACTCAAAGAAGCAGTGACCTATTACGACCGGATCGTAGAGCTCTCAGAGATCAGCGAGGATCCCGAAATATCCAGAGATGAGTAGATGCAGGTCCAGATCCTCTGCGTAGGAAAGATCAAGGACTCCTATATTTCCGCAGGTATTGCGGAGTTTGAAAAACGCCTGCGCCCGTATGCGAAGATATTCGTCACAGAACTTGCCGAGGTGAAGATCCCGGAAAATGCCTCGGCATCGGAAGAGATCCGCGTAAAAGAGAAAGAGGGGGACCTGATCCTTGCAAATGTAAAAGAGGGCTTCTCTAGAATAGCTCTTGATCCCTACGGGGTCTCTCTATCGAGTGAAGCGTTTTCCGGGATCTTCGGCGAGGCGAAATTATCCGGGAAGAATATCTGTTTCATCATCGGCGGACCCCTTGGTCTGTCGCCGGAATTACTCAAAAAGGTCGAAAAAAAGCTCTCCTTATCACAAATGACCTTTACCCACACCATGTGCAGATTAATTCTCTTCGAACAGGTCTATCGCGCGTTTCGGATCATGCACGGCGAACCCTACCACAAATAACCTTTGTCAGCATGTTACGTGTTCTCATGTAGCATCAATATTATACGTGGTTAGTTCCAACATATAAGTACCATGAAATTGGTATACACCGGCAAAACAAAGGATGTATTCTCACAAGAAGATGGGAACTATCTGCTGAAATTTAAGGATAACTGTACTGGTGCTGATGGGGTATTCGATCCAGGGATGAACACAGTTGGCCCGACTATTGAAGGTGCCGGACGTGCTGGTCTTAGATTAACTCAGTACTTCATGGAGATCCTGAATGCAAAAGGGGTCCCGACCCACTTTATCAGCGCAGACATCGAGAATGTAACGATGACCGCGAAACCTGCCAAGACATTCGGCAAGGGACTCGAGATCATCTGCAGATTCCGTGCAGTAGGCAGCTTCTACCGCCGCTATGGCGACTACATTGAAGAGGCAGCCCCTCTGCCGGCATTCGTCGAGACAACATTCAAAGATGATGCACGCGAAGACCCGCCAGTAACCAAAGATGCACTTGAAATTCTGGGCATCATGTCCCCCGAGGATTATGAGAGCCTTAAAGTTCTCACCCAGAAGATCGGTACCATCATGAAAGAAGAGCTCGCAAAGAAAAACATCGAACTCTACGACATTAAGTTCGAGTTCGGTAAGATCGGCGATCAGGTCGTTTTAATCGATGAGATCTCCGGTGGAAACATGCGTGCATACAGAAACGGCGAGTACCTTTTACCGCTCGATCTGACAAGCAAGGTTCTCGACGAGTAACCTCCCCCTCTTTTTTTCTAAAAAAGTACTTATATCAGGTTGATCCATCATTCACTATGAAGAAAATCATGCTGATGAGTCTTGGAGCATGCGTATTTATCCTCTGCATATTTGCAGCAGGGTGCATTTCTCCAGAGAATCCGGTGACTATTGATGATCCTGTCTTAACGGTAATTGTAGAAAAAGAGGGTATGATGATTCCTGCAAACGCAGCGATGACATTTATTCTCCCGGCAAACCCCACAACCGGCTACACCTGGAATGTGGTGGAAAGTACCGGACTGAAGGTCACCGATGAGTATAAGGCAACTCCTGTGCCCGAAGGATGGACCGGAGGAGGAGGCTACCAGTATTACACGCTGACCTCTGATAAAGCCGGGAGCTATACGTTCAAAGCAGCATATGCACGGTCATGGGAAACGGATACCGAACCAATTTACACCGTGATGCAGACACCGGTCTTTTCCGATGCAGAAAACAATGATGATTCTGGCGATGTTATGCTAAGCGTACTGTTTGACGGGACGGTCAATCCGAAAGCAGGCGACGTCGTGAAGATCTGCACGGAAGGAAACCCGACAACCGGGTATTACTGGACCGCCGTACCGAAAGCCGGATTAACGATCCTCAAGGATGATTATCTCTCCGAGAGTACTTCCGGGATGGCAGGTGCCGGCGGAACATACGTGTGGTATGTGACGGCAGAAAAAGCAGGAACATATGAGTTCAAAGCAACATGTCAGAGATCAGGTCAGGATCCGGAAAATCTGTTCTTCTTTGATCTGACGTTCGTCTAACCGGAACCAAAGGAAGCGGAAAAGCTTCTTCTTTCCTTCCTTTTTTAACCCCAGTACCGGTGCGTCTGAACGAACTTTCTTTCCGCTTTAAGAATTTCCCGGTAAAAATTATCGCCTGTCGCAAACGTGTTCAGGATCCGTGCCGCCGCTTCCGGACCGACTCCGCGTCCCGCCAAAGCAACGACTGCTTTTTTTCCGCTCGAAAGAACCATATTCGCGTTCCGCATCATCCTGGTCTCCGCTTCCCGCTCTTCAGTTGAAAGGGTCTTCTTTTTCAGGGCGGCAAACATCGGCTCCTCATACGGTTTGAGGGCCGCGATCAGCCGGGCGCCGCAGACCGGACACACCGGTTGATCGGGAACTCTCGCGACCTTCGTCTTCGACTTCCATTTCCTGCAGTGCATACAGGCAAGGATCACATCCTGCTCATCGAGTCTGTGCTTCACGCTCTCAATGATCGCCTGATCCTCCCCGGGAGGCACGACCACATCACGGCCGGTAAAGAGTCCCTCAGCTCCGATGATCGACAGACGGCTCGTCTTCGTCTCCATCTTGTGATCCTCCAGCATCGCGACAACATTTTTCGCAGACTCCACATCCATACTCGAAAAGAACAGTTCGCGGAACGCCTCTTTCTCGATCACCGTCCCGTCGAACAGATCGAGAAGACGGTTCATACTGATCTTTTCATAATCCGCATCCGCGTCGATCGCCCCGAACTTCTTCGCGATCTGCACGAGTTTCCATTTGTACAGAGCCGTCTTTTTGAGCGCAAGCATCAGGATCGCTTCCAGATGTTCCGGCTCGAGCGAAAGCAGCACCTCCTCCACATCCGGGGCCCGCAGAAACTTCGGGAGCCGGAGAAGGATCCGGTAGGCATTCGTCTCGATCCCGACCGTGGTCCCGTACCGGGCGGAGAGCAGGATCGAAAGAACACGTCCGATCGTTTCGTTCACCTTGTGCCCCCCGCACAGATTCACCACGACCCCCTCGTCCGAGTCTTCGAGAACGATCAGCTGATCCGTCGCCGTGATAGATCGGTTCTTTTTCATCTCGGAAAGGACTTTTTTTGCAAACAGCACGGACTTCTCATCCGCACGATACTCATTGAAGTTCTGCAGACGGCGCAGTCTCCCGACCTCGGTCGCCACCGTAAAAGGCACCGGGATCTGCTCGCCTTCCCAGGATGGGAGTTCTCCTTTCGCATTCTTCGCCGGCTCGACCATGATCCGGTCCTCATCGATGTCGAGGACACGCCAGATCCGCCCTCTCGCAACAAACACGGCGCCTGACGAGATCCAGCTGATCACAAACGACTCATCCAGGGTCCCGACCGGTTTTCTCGAGACCACATCGAAGATCATACTCTTCTTCTCGTCCGCGATCATCGAAAGATTCAGCGAAAGATACTTCCGTGCCCGGGATTTCGTGATCACCATGCCGTCTTCGGTCCGGATCAGGTAATGTTTTTCCATGCCGGCGATCACTTCGCGGATCAGGGGGCCGGCATTTTCAAAGCAGAAGCTCCTTGAAAAGATCTGCTCGATCTTTTCGATCGCGATCTCGCCGCGTTCTACCGCGAGGGCCGCTATCTGGTTCGCGATCACATCCGCGGCATTGATGTGCGGACGGATGTTTTCCGGCTGATTGCTCATCGCCTTGTTGACGATCACCATCGATTCCAGGATATCGTCGAACCCGGTCGCGAGGATCATGCCTTTCGAGGTGGCATGGATCTGATGGCCGGCCCGCCCTGTCCTCTGCATGAGGCGGGCGACCTCACGCGGCGAGTTGAACTGGATGACATGATCGATCTGCCCGATATCGATCCCAAGCTCCATCGACGAGGTACAGATCATGCCCCGCGTCATTCCGGCACGAAACTTATCCTCGGCATCGACCCTGACCTCGCGGGAGAGGGACCCGTGATGAACGTCCGTGTCCCCGCGGGGGAGAAGAGCATGGCCTATCGCCTCGGCGACGCTCCGGGTGTTCGTAAAGACGAGGGTCGAGGTGTGGGCGTCGATGCATTTGTCGATCATCTTCGTCTGGTCGCCGAACGACTCTCCGGCAAACTTCACGGAAAGGTCGAGGGTTTTGGCGACAGGGACCTGAACGATCGTGCATGGACGTTTCCCGCAGAGGAACCTGCCGACAACTTCGGGGTTTCCGACAGTTGCCGAGATCCCGATCCGCTGAAACTCGCCGGCGAGTTCGGCTACCCGTTCGAGCGCAACGGAGAGCTGGGCGCCGCGTTTTCCATCGGCAAGCTCGTGGATCTCATCGACGATGACGTAGCGGACTGCCGCGAGATGTTTGCGGAGCACTTTCCCCATCATCATCGCCTGCAGGCTCTCAGGCGTCGTGATCAAAAGATCCGGCGGATGGGTCGCATGTTTTCGCCGGTCGGTCTGAGTCGTGTCCCCGTGCCGGACCGAGATCTTCAGACCAAGTTCGGCTCCCCACCACTCCAGCCGGTTCATCATGTCCCGGTTGAGGGACCGAAGCGGCGTGATGTAGAGAGCCGCAAAGCCCTCGGGCATGGGGTCCGTGAGCATGTGATGAAAAACCGGGAGCATCGCACTCTCGGTTTTTCCCGTTCCGGTCGGAGCGATCAAAATCGCGTTGATCCCGGTGATGAGTTCTGGGACCGCACGCATCTGGATCTCGGAAAACTCGTCGAAGCCCCGCTTTTCCAGGACCGCCCGGAGTTTCGGGTGGAGCGAGTCTTTGAGCTCCTGTATCGCGGATGTCATACCCGCTCCAGAGGATCGGGACGGAGTTCGGCAAACGGAGCGACGTAGGTCCCGTCTTTCAGGAAAACCTCGGCCGTTTCGGTCAAGATCGCCTTCGCTATAGGAGAGATCCTGCCGCCCGGGATCAGCCGGATGTCCATGCCGCCGGCAAGTTCATAGAATGCCGGAACGAGCAGGACCCGGGTCGGTTCGGCCGGTACCTGCCCCCAGACCGAAGGGTCGATCTCGGCAAGCAGATAGCCCGGTGTTCCGCGAAGAGCGCAGCCGACGGCGTCGTAGATGTTCACGACCGGGTGGTGATGGCCGCACAAGATCAGGTGGCCTAAAAGAGAGGGGTCCGGGATCGTGTGGCCGTGAAAATAACCCGTCCCGTCGATAAGTGCCCCATTCATCGGGAGGAGTTCATCCTTTTCGAGATAATGCTCCAGTCCGGTATCGTGATTTCCGGGAGCGAGCCGGAACACGGTCTCTCGCCGGATCTTTCTGAGGACCTCGGGCATTTCGATCCGTTCCTGGTAGGTGACGTACGGGATCATGTGCTTGAGGTCGCCGAGCACGATGAGGTAGTCGGGATCGGCCTCTTCGATGACGGCAAGCAGTCTCGCGAGACGCGAATTGGTTCCGCTCTGAAAATGCAGACCATGCCGGTGAAGATCGGTTTCAACGCCGAAATGTGGGTCGGCGATCACAAGAGAACGCTCCTTCCTTTCGATGAGGACCGCGGGCCCGTCTGCATAAAATTCCGGCTGCATGATCAGGCGATTTTGATGAACTCGGTCGTGGGGGTGTAGCATTCCCCTTCTTCCATCAGCATGCCGAGCCGCATCTTCGCTGACGGGTCGTCGAGTCCGAGGCTTTTCAGGCGGGAGATGACGTCGAGTATTCTTGCTCCCTTCTTTTCGGAGAGAACGGAGATGATCTCAAGTATTTTTTCGTTGGTGATCTCCTCTTTTTGACCTGCCGGTCTGACTGAGGAGAGCGCCGCACTGATCCGTCCGGCAAGTTCTTTCCTGAGATCCGAGACCCGGGATGTTTCCAGCCGCGAGATCGCGGACTCGGCAGTGCTCAGGATCCAGGCGTCCCGTGCCTCGCGGGTCGAAGGCGTTATCGTTTCCGGAACGATCTCGAGAAACGTTCTGCCTGCGTATTTGCGGAATCTGACCGTTCCAAATACGGCGACGAATGAGGGGGCCTCGATCTCGTCTGCTGTTTTGAGAAGAGGGGTGTTCTGCCAGCTCATGGAGCAGGAGAAGACCCCGGTCGGATCGCTGATGCGAAGTGAGGAGACCTTGTCATCTCTCCGGGTCTTTTCGGTGAGGGTGCCTATGAGAAATATTTTGGGGGAGAATATGCCGAACGGGGTGGTAAATCCGATTTCCGCTTCCGCTGCATGCATAAGTTCGCCGGCGAATATACAGGATGCCGGGAGAAGTCCATTATTGGGTGTGTCCATTCCTTCTATTATTTGGGTTGAGGGGGCATTAAACCGACCGGAGGGGGATATTTTTTTGGCGGGCTGCCCCGTAGGGGCGGCCTTAGCTGAGCAAGTTTTCGAAGTAAACTTGCGACCAAATCTTTGATTTGCGACTGTGGGGTGGCATCGTCCTTAGTCGACTAAGTCGATAGACTTGCGAGCGGGCTGTCAATCGGCAGAAGGATCGCATGAATCCAGGTTGTTTTCATCTCATGCTTTTACCCATATGCCATCACACGAAATGCACGAAAAGGGGGGACAGGGGCGGAGGAGAGGAGATCTTCTGTTTTCAAAAGAAGATAGTGAATATCTCTTTTCTGATTTCGGGGTGCAACCTCGCGACTGTCGGCTCACCCCGCCTACTCGCAAGTCTATCGACTTGCTCGGCTAAGATCGCCGGCTGCGCCGTCGATCCGCTTCAGCTAAGGTCGGCCGCGTTCGACATAAAGTCCGACAGCCTTGGTTTTTTCGATCCATTCTCCAACACTGAGCGTGAACGTGGAAAGTCCTGCCTGCATTCTAAAGTGGTCAAATTTGACCACGTTAAAGTCAGTGTTGTATTCATTTGCAAGTAATGAAGTCAGATGGAGGCGGGAAAAATCCGGAGAGGTGCATTCTCTCCGGGATCCGATCCCCACATTTCTGGTTACGTACTCAGTCCATCGGCAACCACTGCAGCAAATCCCCGGGCAATGATTCGGGCAATACAGGCATCCCACTCCATACCGAGTTCTTTACGCTGTGTTTCAATGATATTCAGCTGCTTTTGTGTAATAAAGATTTTTACATACTCTATCTCGTCCCTTCGATAGTCAGGCAGCTCAGATGCCCCGCAGCCATGGGGAAACGCTTCTTCCGATCCCTCAATGTGAGAGACTTGTTCATCATCAAAAATGTACGCAATTCCTGAAAAATACAGAGGTTCGTCATCGCTAAACAGGAAATCATTCCCAGATACATTGTCTTTTTCTGACATAGTAAATAATCAGCATACAGGAATATAAACCCCTAACCGCGCGGTGCGATAATGCCTCCGGATATGGCAAAAATGCCGCTCTCACTCAGAGAGATGGGTTACGAAAAATGCAGAAAAACGGGCTATTGGTGGGGGCGGGCTGACCCGTAGGGGCGGCCTCAGCTGAGGCGGGTTGGAGACGTAGTCGACAACCTTAGCCGAGCAAACCGAAGGTTTGCGACCAAGTTTTCGAAGGAAACTTGCGACTGTGCGGTGTGGAGGCGAAGCGGCCGACCTTAGCTGAGGCGGGGTGAGCCGTCAAGCAAGGGTCGTAGACCCGAGTCGGAGAGCAAACCGAAGGTTTGTGAACAGGCTCGCCCTCAGCCGAGCAAGTCGATAGACTTGCGAGCAAATCTCTGTAAGGCGGGCTGACCCGTAGGGGCGGCCTTAGCTGAAGCGGATCGACGGCGCATCCGGCGATCTTAGCCGAGCAAGTTTTCGAAGGAAACTTGCGACTGCGGGTCATTTTACCGCAAATTGTATTGAAATGGAGTCGGGAAGCGTGGAGTTATATGAGGAAAAAACCGCGTTCGCAAGGCTGCGCCTTGCTCTCCGACTCGGGCTTTCAGCCATCGCTTGAATAAGCCCAAACAGGCAAAAGCCCGTTTGGCCCTCGCCTGATCAGGAATCACGCCGTCTGGAAAATATCACGAACGGTAATATCAGAGAAAAACTGCTTTGGACAGCAGACCGGTTCATTCTCCTTTCACGAAACGATCCTGCCGTCCGTTGAGATCGTAACGATCTGCCAGGGAATGAACTTCCCGCTTGCTTTGAGAGCATTTTTGGCAGCTGTTTCGAGACCCCCGCAGCATGGGACCTCCATCCTGACCACCGTCATGCTTTGGATATTGTTGTTCGTGATGATCGCGGTGAGCTTTTCGGTATAATCGCCTGCATCCAGTTTGGGACATCCCACTATGACCGTCTTGTTTCGTATAAACTCATTGTGGAAATTCCCGTATGCATAGGCACTGCAGTCTGCCGCGATCAGCAGATGAGCCCCGTCAAAGTACGGAGCATTGACCGGAACAAGTTTGATCTGCACCGGCCACTGGGTAAGCTGACTGGCTTGCTCAGAAACAGATGGTGTGCTGACCTCAGAGGTTTGCTGACGTTTGATGACTTTGGACTCGGTCCCGGGACATCCGCAGGGAAGAGGGGCATTATCTTTCGTTTTTGCCTCTTTGACGGCGGCCTCGTCATACGCCGGCACCTCCCGCTCTTCAAACGAGATCGCATCCGTTGGACAGACCGGAAGGCAGTCTCCAAGCCCGTCACAGTAGTTTTCGAAAACGAGCTTTGCCTTGCCGTCCACCATCTGAATGGCGCCTTCATGGCAGGCTTTTGCACAGGCACCACAACCGTTGCATTTTTCTTCGTCGATTTTGATGATTTTTCTCAGCATGATGATTATCCTAAATTGGGTGTGTGTCAGTTCAGACACACTTGAGGGTTTTTAAATCGGCTTCAACGGTCGTTGAAGGCTGCAGACCAAACGTCTTGACGAGAACGTCCAATACTCCCGGCGATACGAAGGTCGGCAGTGACGGGCCGAGCATAATGTCTTTGACGCCGAGTGAGAGGAGAGCGAGCAGCACGAGGACCGCTTTTTGTTCATACCAGGCGATGTTGTAGGAGATCGGCAGTTCGTTTACGCCGCATTTGAAAGCATCTGCAAGGGCAAGAGCGATAACCACAAGACTGTAGGAATCATTGCACTGTCCTGCATCGAGAACGCGGGGGATCCCGTCGATATCGCCAAGATCAAGAGCGTTGTACCGATATTTTGCGCATCCCGCTGTCAAAATGACGGTGTCTTTCGGGAGAGCTTTGGCAAATTCGGTGTAGTAGCTTCTTGCCGGGTCTCTGCCGTCGCAGCCTGCCATCACCACAAACCGTCTGATCTTTCCGGCATTGATGAGTTCGATGACTTTGCCGGCAAGAGAGAGTACCGCCTCATGAGCACAGCCGGTAAGAAGCTCCGGTGTGTGCAGATCGGTCGGGGGGGCAGCTCTTCGTGCCATGTCGATCAAAAGTGAGAAGTCCTTTCCCTTCGGCGTGTCGGGGATGTGGTGACATCCGGGGAATCCTACGACCCCGGTCGTGAACACGAGGTGTTTGTATTCCGGTCCAGGCGGGACGATACAGTTGGTGGTGAAGAGGATCGGGCCGTTAAATTTAGGCATCTCAGCTCTCTGGTTTGCCCAGGAGGTCCCGTAGTTTCCTTTGAGGTGCGGATACTTTTTTAATGCGGGGTAGGCATGCGCCGGAAGCATTTCTCCGTGGGTGTAGATGTCGACCCCCATATTCATGGTTGCCTGAAGGAGGTCCTTGAGATCCTTTAAGTCGTGGCCGGTGACCAGGATCCCCGGGCGGTTTCCGGGAGTGGTGTTGACTTTGGTGATCTCGGGAATGCCGTATGCGTGGTTTGCCGTGTCTAAGAGGGCAAGGCAGGTGACGCCGACTTTTCCGCATTCGAGGACGAGAGCGGTCCTTTCGTCTGCCGAGAGCGGTTTGGATCTGGAGGCAAGACCTTTGGTGATGAACTGGAGAATGCTCTCGTCGGTTTTGCCAAGGACGACTGCATGGGTGTAGTAGGCTGCAAGACCTTTGAGTCCGAAGAGGAGAAGGGAGTACAGAGAGCGGATGTCTGCATTTTCGATCGTGTCAAGAGAGATCTCTTTTGTGTTGATGATGTCCTCTTCGGAAAAAGGTTTCCAGGAGCATTCTTTTGGTTCGCCTTTGACTTTGGGCAGTTTGTCTCTTTGGGCTATGATGTGGTCGAGATAGACGTCAAAGCGTGCGTTGTCGAAGCTGACGTTTGTGAGTGTTGCAAACAGGACCTTTGCGGCGAAAATGTCGACACTTTTTCCGGCGGCTTCAAGCCGGTAGGCGAGTCCTGAGAGGGCATAGAGGGCAGCGTCCTGATATGCGGCGGTCGTTTTGCTTTTGCCGCATACGCCTCCAAGGGTGCATGCGGGGATTTTTGATTCCTGACATTGCTGACAATACATGTTTTTACCTCACTATCTTTTGTATACTATGTGTAATGTCGATCTGCACATATATAATTAAGAGTATCCAAACACATACTTTGGAAACCTGCCTCAGCTAAGGCGGGCTGACCCGTAGGGGCGGCCCGCCTCCGCTGAGGTCGGCCGCTTTCAGCGGTCAACCCGCAGTCGCAAGTTCTCACTTACGTTCGAACTTGCTTCGCTCAGGAACTTGCTCAGCTGAGGTCGACCCTCCTGGTCGACCCGCTGTCGAATGATTAATTGGTTTTAACGTCCAACAATCATTCATTATGGATGTGTCCCCCGAAATCTGGATAGAAAAATACCGGCCCAAAAATCTTTCCGAGGTCGTCGGTCAACAGGACGTCGTCGAACGGCTCCGCTCCTACGTAACGACCCGGGCCCTCCCGCATCTCCTGTTCACCGGCTCTGCAGGCGTCGGGAAGACCACCTGTGCCGTTGCCTTGGCCCGCGAGATGTTCGGCGATACCTGGAATATGAACTTCCGCGAACTCAACGCCTCGGATGAACGCGGGATCGATGTCGTCAGAAACCAAATCAAACAGTTCGCACGAACGGCCCCCCTTGGCGATTCTACGTTCAAGATCCTGTTTCTCGACGAAGCGGATGCCTTGACCCAGGACGCCCAGGCCGCTCTTCGCCGGACCATGGAAAACTACGCCGAGACCTGCCGGTTCATCCTCTCATGCAACTACTCATCGAAGATCATAGACCCGATCCAGTCCCGGTGTGCGATCTACCGGTTTCGGCCCCTCACCGATGAGGCCATCAGTGAGGAAATGGCACGGATCGCAAAAAAAGAGGGAATAACCATCGATGAAGGAGCATATCTCGCCATTGCTTATGTATCCCTCGGGGATATGCGTAAAGCGATCAATGCCCTCCAGGGTGCCGCCATCGTCTCAGATCATGTCACCGCCGAACACATTTATTCCATCACCTCGAATGCAAAACCCGAAGAGATCACGTCGCTCCTTTCACGCTGTCTCGAAGGTGACTTCGAAACAGCCGAACGCATGCTCCATGCCCTGATGTATGACAAGGGCATTGCGCCAAACGAACTCGTGAATCAGCTCTACCGGGAGATATCGCGTTCCGAAAGCCTCGACCGCCGGCTCAAAGTCGATCTCATCGATCACCTCGGCGAAACCGACTTCCGTATGAGTGAAGGCGCCGATGCCGATATCCAGATGGACGCTCTGCTTGCACGGATCGTCCGTTCAGGCATGAACTAAAAAAAAATCTAAAACCCGCTTCTCTCGAGTTCGTCCCCGATCCTCGCGAGAAGCAGTTTGTCCCCATCGAGTTTTGCGAGATCCTCTGCGGTCGTGAGATCCATTATTGCCTCTTCGATCTCCCCCTCCTCGAGCCTGATCAGACCCCGTCCAAGGTATGCCAGTGCCGACCAGTGCGCGTCCTCCTTTCCCGCTCTGCCGAGGATCTCCTCAAAATCCTCCCGTGCCTTCTGCAGATCGCCGGACTGCAGAAAAAGGTCTGCCCTGTTGTATCTGATGGGGAATGCTGCCGGCTGGCGGACAAGAGCATTCGTGTAATCCGAGATCGCCTCGTTTGCGGCGCCGGTCTCCTGAAAACAGACCCCCCGGTAGTAATAATAGTTCACGTTCTCCGGGTCTTTTTGCAGTGCAACTGTGAAACATTCTGCTGCGTCTCTAAAATTCCTGGCCGCAAACAGAAGAAGTCCCTGTCTGAACACGTCTGTATCAGTGTTCATATCTTCCAGCCGGACAGCACACCTACAGTGATCCGCCGGACAAACGGATTTTCATCATTGAGCATCGGTGCAACGACCGATTCGAGTTCTTGTGTTCCGCAGCGTCCGAGAGATTTGACCGCCATGTAGCGGACATGATCCTTTTCATCGGCAAGAAGAGGGGTAAGGAGCGGGACGCCTGCCGGATCGGCCGTAAATCCGATGACCTCGGCCGCACGGTAACGAAGCCGCCATTCAGGATCGGTTAAGAGAGGACAGACCGCATCGATCCCGGCAGAACCCATAGCCCCGAGTTTTTCTGCGGCAAGACGCCGGTCTTCCTTCTTTTGCGAATTGAGAAGGGCAAGACACTCCGGTAGTGCAGATGTCATACATAGATTGTACTAATCATATCGTATTTCATACTTTCGATTTTTATCATACGAAGTTAGGGTAAACCCCCTCACTAAATATTACGATTGTGAGTGATTAGTCGTACTAATTTATGTGTGTAAATAACCAATCAAAACGTATGAGTGCGAAAGGTCTCCTGCTGGTTGGTCATGGGAGCCGACTCCAGTACAATAAAGAGTTGATCACGACCACCGCGAAGATGATGGAAGACAGCGGCGGAGATTATCTGATCAAATCCTGCTTTCTTGAATACAGTAATCCGACCGTTGCCGAAGGTCTCGATCTTATGCGCAGCGAGGATCTGGAGATCCTCATCGTTGTCCCGTTGTTCCTTGCAAAAGGGATCCATATCCTGCGTGACATCCCAAAGATCCTCGGACTTGAAGCCGGGAAAAAACGCGGGACCTTCACGCTTGCGGACGGCCGCGTGATCCCTCTCGTCTATGCCGAGCCGATCGGGATCGACCCGCTCTTAGCACAGCTTATGCTGAAGAATGCGGCCAATGCCCTCACTCTTCCGGAGGATGCATGAAAGTCCTCGTCCTTGACACGATCCACGGCGGAACGATCCTTGCCGAAGCTCTTCTTCGAAACGGTGACGATGTGGACGCTTTGGATGTCTACCGCGGCGTCGGTCTCACGCCCGAAGAAGCCGCTTCCCGGAAATATGATCTGATCACCTCCCCGGTCCATCTCGATCCGGCATATCCCCTCCTCGATACAAAAACCCCGGTCATCTCCCATCATGAAATGACCCGCCGGCTCGCCGGCGAACTTCCGCCGACGGTCATCGAAGTGACCGGTGCAAAAGGAAAAACGACGACCTCTTTTGCGCTCGCGTCCCTTTTTGAAACAAAAGGCGTGCTCCACACGAGCCGTGGCACCTATGTGTATCCGGAAGGGACCTTCCTCTGGAAAAAGAGCATCACGCCCGCATCCGTCCTTCTTGCCGCCGGAGGTGCGAAGACGCAGCGTGCTGAATGGCTCGTTGCCGAAGTCTCCGCAGGGGTCACCGGGATCGGGACCCTTGGTGTTCTGACCTCCCCGGACGATTACCTGATCGCCGCCGGAAAGAAGAGTGCCCTTGCCGCAAAACTCGAATCCCTTGCAAAATGCAAAACTGTCCTCGTCCCAAAGGGCGTTCCCCTGCAGAAAGGCTGGCATGTCATCGATGATCTCGTATCCGTCGAAGGCGATGTCCTTTCCTGGGACGGAGGGTCGTTCAAAAATCCGCTCCTTACGCTCGCCGGATACCGCGAACCGCTCAAATGCGCCGCGGCCGCCGGTCTTCTGCTCGGACTGGATCCGGGCAGGCTTGCAGAGTTCACTGCGATCGAAGGAAGGATGCAGTATTATATTGAAGACGGCGTGCCGTTCCTCGACAACGCAAACAGCGGGACGACCCGGGAGACCACGCTCGCCGCGGCCGCCTATCTCCGCCGGCTGGTCCCGGGCAAAGAGATCGTTCTCGTGATCGGCGAGGAACATAAGGCCGTCTGCGAGGGATTTCAGGATGAAGCGATCCGTCAAACGATCACCGATATCGCCCCGATCCATACAATATCCGTGAGCAAGTCCGGAGGCCTGAACTTTGCCGCATCAAAGTCACAGGCGCTTTCCGCAGCAAAAGAACACAACGCGGCAGTTCTTCTCGCCGTAAAAACCTGGAGGTAAAAATGCGTTACGTTCAGCCTCGTCCAAGCTCCATTGTTGCAGCCCTCTACACCCTTCGGGATCTTAACGTCGATCTCGCGATCCTTCACGGCCCGTCCGGGTGTTCATTCAAACACGCCAGACTTCTGGAAGAAGACGGTATCCGTGTTTTAACGACTTCTCTCGGCGACGAGGAGTTCATCTTCGGCGGGCAGAAGATCCTGGAAGATGTCCTCCGTTATGCGGAGAAAGAGTTCTCTCCCCGCCGCATCGCTGTTGTCGGGACCTGTGTCTCGATGATCATCGGCGAGGATCTCGAAGCCGCGATCGAAGCGTCCGGCATCACGATCCCTGCGATAGGGGTCTCGATCCATGCAGGATTCCGAGAGAACATCGCAGGGGTCATAGCCGCACTCGAGCCGGCGGCAAGAGTTGGCTGGATCTCCGAAGAGGAGCTCGAGCGGCAGAGAGGCGTCCTTGCCTCCGCGAACCTAACCGAACGGGAACGGGGAGCGGCCTGCAAGACCTACATTGCCCCGTCCCGCGGCGATCTGAAACATGTTGCCGCCGCCGAGCTCGCAGCACTGCTTCGTTCCGGCAAAAAAGGCATGGCAATCATGAATGCAAAGAAGGAGACGGCATACATGTTCGCCGACCATCTCTGCGCCGTGCACGAATGCGTGCCGGAAGCGAACGTGACGTATGTCGCAAACCTCGAAGCCCGCGGTCTGCCGAAGGTCAGAGGAGACGCAGCCATGATCCTTGCGGAGCTGCGTGCCCGCGGGATCGATCCGGAACTCATCGGGGCGCTGGACGAGTACGGCGGAAACGGCCCGCGGATCGCGGAAAGGATCGCCGAGGTCAAACCCGAGTTCCTCCTTCTCGTCGGGGTCCCGCACGCAGTTTCGCCCGCCGCCCTTGCCGGGATCAAAGTATTCTCCGTGACGAACGGGCCGCGGCAGGTCCTCCCTCTCAAGGAGCAGGGACATGCCCATGTCATGGTCGAGGTGGATCTTCATCCAAAAACCCTCGGCGTCCACAATATCGTTGAAAGCGAGTTCGGAGCCGTTTTGCGGAGCATGTGATGAAGTCTTTCCTGATCTCAGGAGACCGCTCGGGTGCCGGAAAAACCAGCATTACGCTCGGCCTCGCCGGTCTTCTTTCAAAAGACGCGGTCGTCCAGACCTACAAGGTCGCGATGGACTACATCGACACCTCCTATCTTTCAGGCGTCACCGGGCGGCCGTCCTACAATCTGGACACCTTCGTCCAGACCGATGAGGAACTCTCCGGTCTTTTCTCTTACGGCGCAAAAGGTGCGGATATCGGGATCGTCGAAGGGGTCCGCGGACTCTACGAGGGCCGCGATTCGTTCACCGACGTCGGCAGTACCGCGGCGATCGCGAAACGCTTCTCCCTCCCGACGATCCTCGTGATCGATGCACGGAGCATCACCCGGTCCGCGGCCGCTCTCGTTAAGGGATTCCAGGCATTCGACCCGGAGGTTCGGATCAAAGGCGTGATCCTCAATAACACCGGCGGAGGACACCATGTGCAGAAAGCGACCGAGGCGATAGAATATTACTGCGGGATCCCCGTTCTCGGCGCAGTCCCGCGAAGTCCGGAGATGGATCTTTCCATGCGGCATCTCGGTCTCGTTCCGTTTGTCGAAGGCATGCGGGACCCGGGTTTTGCCAAAACCATCGGAGCAATCATCCGGCACGTCGGCGGCCATGTGGATCTTGACGCGATCAAAGCCCTCGCAGAAGATGTGACCCCGGAACCAAACCGGGTGACCGAGTCCCTTGCCTCACGCCCGAAACCGACCCGAAAGATCGCGATCGCATTCGACGAGGCATTCACTTTCTACTACGGAGAACTGGAATCTGTTTTGCGCAGTCAGGGCTGCGAGGTCACTAAATTCAGTCCGCTCCATGACACCATGCCGGATGCCGACGGTTATATTTTCGGCGGAGGATACCCAGAAATGTTCGCGGAGGAACTTTCCAGAAATGTTCCGATGCTAGAAGCGACCCTGGCAAAAGCAAAAGAAGGGACGCCCATCTATGCGGAGTGCGGCGGCCTGATGTACCTCACCCGGTCGATCACCCTGAAAAAAGGCTGGATGGGAAGGGAGACGGACGCAGTCTATCCGATGTGCGGGGTTTTTGCCGGGGACACAATGATGCCTGCCGGAAAAACGCTCAGATATGTGGAAGGGACCGCAGTCCTTTCCGGGAACTCATATCCGTTCAAGGGTCATGAATTCCATTACAGCGGCGTCGTTATGGACCCGGACACCCGATTCACCTACTCGCTCTCCCGGGGAACCGGCATAATCGACGGAAAGGACGGGGTCGTTTTCAACAATGCTCTTGGTACCTACACCCATCTTATGCCTGTCTCGGCAGAAGGCATCCTCCGGGAGATCTTTGGAGAAGAGCGTGGAAAACAGTACATTAAAGCGGATTCCCCGCAGACGTTATAGTATGATTCCGCTGTTCCTCGACCTGTCAGAATCCCGCGTCCTCGTGTTCGGCGCGGGTGAGGTGGGAGTCCGGAAAGCCCGCCATTTCACGTCAGCTGCACGGATGACCATCGTTGCCGAAGATATTTCGCCCGAGATCTTCTCCTTTTCGAATGTATCCATCAAGCAGATGGCGATTTCGGATATGGAGATAGAAGATCTGGAGAAGCTGATCGACCGCCACGATATCGTCATCGCTGCCCTTTCGGATGAAAAGGAGAACAAGCGGCTTTGTCGTCTTGCAAAATCCGCCGGAAAGTTATACAACAATGCGACAGGCGACGGAAACATCCGTATCCCGTCGGTCGTTTCCGGGGCCGAGTATCAGATCGCCGTCACGACCGAAAAATCGGCACCGGTCGTTCCGGCCTTTATCCGGTCATATCTGGAAAAAGAGCTTCCCTGGCTTGACAATATGATCCTCCTGCAGAACACACTGCGTGAGGAGCTGAAAACGACCGTCCCTGATCAGGCACGCCGGGCAGAGATCCTTCGCGCCGTGATCAATGACGCTGGAATACAGAATGCCTGTGCATCAGGCGTTCCGTCGACAGAGATCTGCAAAAAATATCTATGACCCGGACACTTCTTACTGAAATTTCGGTGGCGACCGCAGACCACAGCAAATACGGCGAGGAGGTCCTCGGCCTTTTCAGGTTTAAGGACGAGAACGCCTTTTTCGAGAAAGCTTCGAAGATATTTCCCGGCGTGGTCCTTCTCGAGACCTGCAACAGGGTCGAGATCCTGGTACACGGAAGTGCCAAACAGCTGAGGGACTTCCTCCACGGCGAACAGAGGTTCGGGTTCGATATCCTCGAAGGCGAAGCTGCCCTCATGCATCTCCTGGAACTCGCCGCCGGGACGAAGTCGATGATCATCGGCGAGGATCAGATCCTCGGACAGATGCGGCGCTCGCTTCTTCTTGCCGAGTCGCACGACACCAACGACGTCATCACCGATGTCTGTCTGAACACCGCGATCCGGGAAGGCGTGTCGATTCGGCAGAAGACCTCCATCAACAAAGGGGCGGTATCCATCGGTTCGGCGGCAGTTCTGCTTGCCGAGGAGCTGATGGGCGATCTCGACGGAAAAAACATCCTGGTCGTCGGCGGCGGCGAGATGGGAACACTCGTTGCCCGGGCTCTCTGCGAGAAAAATCTCCGGGCAATCTATGTTACGAACAGGTCATTTGACCGGGCTGTCCTTCTCGCACAGGAGATCAAAGGCCGGGCGATGCGGCTCGATCAGCTGTATCCGTGCATTGCCCTTTCTGATGTCGTCATCTCCTGCACGGGAGCGCCGCATCAGATCATCCACAGAGAAGAGCTTGCCGAGACAATGACCGAAAGGTTCTGGCCGCTCGATCCGGAACCAAGGCATCTTCTTTTGATCGACATCGCCCAGCCGCGTGATATCGATGATTCCTGCCGGGATATTCCCGGAGTCTCATTGAAAACGCTCGATGATCTGAAAACGATTTCAGAAAAAAATCTTGCCGCACGAAAGACCGAGTGTGAGCATGCGGACGTTCTCACCCGTGCCGCTCTCCCTGAGTTCATCAAAGCCTTCAACCGTGCGGCATCCGGCGATCTGACGAAGACGCTCTACACGTGGGCGGAGGAGATCCGTCAGCGGGAAAAGAACAAAGCGCTTTCCCGTCTAAGGGACACCGATCCCTATATGGAGTCGGTGATCGACGACTTAACGAGCGCTCTTACGAAAAAACTGCTCGAGGATGCGGCGAAAAGCATCCGTGCGAGCGCAGAATGTACCGACACACAGACCGCAGAAATCCTCCTCAAAGCAATTATTTCAGGTGAAGTATCATGTATCCGCAGATCAGAATGAGAAGACTCCGGCAGAATATTCTTCAGCCGATGTTTAAGGAAACGAGACTCGTAAAAGATGAACTGATCATGCCGCTCTTTTTCGATGAGAAGGCGGTAAAGCCGGTTCCGATCGCCTCCATGCCCGGTCAGTTCCGCTATCCCATATCCTGTGCCGAAGAGGTCGCAGAAGAGATGAAGGCCGCAGGTATTCGTGCCGTTCTTCTGTTTGGGATCCCAAAATGCAAGGACACGGAGGCTTCCGGCGCATTTGCCGAAAACGGCATCGTTCAGGAAGCAACACGGCGGATCAAAGCCGTGGCTCCTGATTTAGTCGTCATCACCGATACCTGCGCCTGTGAATACACCTCGCACGGACACTGCGGGATTTTATGCGGAAAAGAGCTCGACAACGACGCTTCGCTTCTCTTGATGGAGAAGATCGCGGTCAGTCAGGCGGCGGCCGGCGCCGACATGGTCGCCCCGTCATGCATGCTGGACGGCCAGGTCACGGCGATCCGCGAAGCTTTGGATGAGGCGGGTTTTTCGAACACCCCGATCATGTCCTACTCAACCAAATTCGCATCCGCCCTCTACGGCCCATTCCGTGAAGCGGCCGACTCGGGTTTCTCGTTTGGAGACCGGACCAGTTATCAGATGAGCCCGGCAAACCGCAGGGAAGCGATCCGCGAATCCTATCTCGATGAGGTGGAGGGAGCCGACATCCTGATGGTAAAACCCGCGGGATTTTACCTCGACATTCTGCGGGATGTGCGGGAGTCTACCGATCTGCCGGTCGCCGCCTATCAGGTCTCAGGCGAGTATTCGATGATCAAAGCCGCCGGCATGAACGGCTGGATCGATGAAAAGAAGATTATGATGGAGTCGCTTCTTGCAATCAAACGTGCAGGGGCCGACTTGATTATCACCTATTTTGCAAAAGAGGCCGCGGAGATGCTGCCATGAAGAGTGAAGAGTTATTTACCTCAGCAAAGACCTGCCTTCCGGGCGGGGTCTCAAGTCCGGTACGTGCAATCAAACCGTATCCGTTTTATGTGAAATCCGCCAGAGGAGCAACGCTCGAGACAGAAGACGGGGAATCACTCGTCGACTGCTGCATGGGATACGGTCCCCTGCTTCTCGGTCACGCACATCCTGCCATTCAAAAGGCAATCGAGGCACAGCTGGATGCCGGCTGGCTCTACGGCACGCCGACGAAGCTCGAGATCGATCTTGCGCAGAGGATCTGCCGCGATCACCCCTCGATCGAGATGCTCAGATGCGTTTCGACCGGTCTCGAGGCCACGCTTGCCGCGATCCGGCTTGCCCGGGGTTTTACCGGAAAATGCGGGATCGTGAAGCTTGAAGGAGGGTTCCACGGAGCCCACGACGCAGTTTTGATTGCCGCAGGAAGCGGGGCGACCACGCATGGAACGCCCGACTCGCTCGGCGTTCCCCCGTCCTTTGCCGCCCAGACCCGCCAGGTCCCGTACAATGATCCCGAAGCACTCGAAGAGCTGCTTTCAAAGGACAAAGAAATCGCCGCATTCATCCTCGAACCGGTGATGGGAAACGTCGGCCCGGTTCTCCCGGACGACGGCTATCTGTCTGCGGTCCGCGAGATCACAAAAGCTCATGACGTTCTGCTCATCTTCGACGAGGTCATCACCGGATACCGGCTCGGTATCGGCGGAGCACAGAAAAAATACGGCATAAAACCCGATCTCACCACGCTTGGAAAGATCACCGGCGGGGGTCTCCCGATCGGCGTGTTCGGCGGCAGACGAGACATTATGGAGCTCGTTTCGCCCTCGGGAGGCGTCTACAACGCCGGAACCTTCAACGGCAATCCCCTTTCGATGGCGGCAGGCATTGCGACCAACGTCTACCTCCACGAAAACGAGAGTCTGTATGCAAAGCTCGACGAAAAGACCCGGGCGATCGAAGAGTCGCTGCCGGCAAAGGCTTCCGGCTCGTTTGTGAGACTCGGTTCACTCTTCAAGTACTTCTTCAGAAACACGGCTCCAAGAAACTATCTCGAGGCAAAGGAATCGGACACCGCCGCTTTCCGCGTATTCTTCGAGAAAGCACTCAAAGACGGCGTGTTCATTCCGCCTTCGCAGTTCGAGACCAACTTCCTCTCGACTGCCCACGACGCATCCTCTATGGAGAAAATCATCTCGGTATATCAGCATGTCTAAAATACGGATCGGCACACGCGGCAGTAAACTTGCTCTTGCCCAAACGAAAAAGGTCATCGGTCTTCTTGCGGAGAACGGTATCGAAGCTGAGTATGTTATCATCAAAACGACTGGAGATAAGGTCACGGACCGCGGTCTTCATCAGATTGGCGGGTTCGGGATGTTCGTGCGTGAACTCGACAATGCGATTCTCCGGGGCGAGATCGACTGCGCTGTCCACAGTATGAAAGACATCCCGGCAGAACGGCCCAAAGGTCTTCTCACGGCTGCGGTTTTGAAGCGCGATCCGCCGTATGATTTTCTGGTGATGGACGGCAAAGTAGAGGATCTGATGGTGATCGGGACCTCGAGTCTGCGCAGAAAAGCCCAGCTTCTCCGGTATTTTCACAACTGTCCTGCGGTCAGGGTTGAGATGCTGCGGGGAAATCTGGACACGCGGCTTGGAAAGCTGGACGACGGGCTGTATGACGGGATCATGGTCGCTGAGGCGGGACTCATGCGGCTGGATTACAAACGAAACGGGGTCAGACTCCCGCCGGATATGTTCGTTCCGGCGGCAAATCAGGGGACGATCGCGATCGTCAGCCGGGACACGCCCGAGCTTCGGGCAGCTTTTGCCCCTCTGAATGATCCGCAATCGGCTCTGGACTGCGCGATCGAGCGGATCGTGATGGAACAGGTCGGCGGGGGATGTTTTACCCCGATGGGGATCTTCTGCGAGAACCAGCACCTGACCGCGGAGGTGCTTTCGCTCGACGGGACCCGTGCCGAGCGGATCACTGCGGAGATCGGGGATCTTGAGGGGGCGAGGGTGGCCGGGATCAGATTGAAGAACATGGGTGCCGAACTGATCGCCGAGGCAAAGCTTGCTCTCGGCGAGCCGGCCGGAAAAACCGGGAAGGTGTATCTCGTGGGTTCCGGCCCGGGAGGCCTTGGGCTTTTGACGTTCCGTGCCCGCGAGGTGATCGATTCGGCGGACGTGATCATGTATGATCAGCTGCCGGGTGACGAGATCATCGCATCCCTTCCTGCACGTGCGGAGAAGATCGATGTTGGAAAATACGGCGGTCATCACACGATGAAGCAGGAGGATATCGAAAAACTGCTCGTCGAAAAAGCACAGGCAGGCGGAATCATCGTCCGGCTAAAAGGCGGCGATCCGTTTTTGTTCGGCCGCGGCGGCGAGGAGATGGAGGTTCTGCGCGAGCACAACATCCCCTGTGAAGCGATTCCTGGGGTCACGAGCGGTATCGCGGTGCCTGAATGCGTCGGGATCCCGGTCACCCACCGGGATTTTGCAAGCCAGGTGACCTTTGTTACGGGCCATGAAAATCCAGAAAAGGAGGTCTCGTCGATCGACTGGAAGTGGCTGGCCGGAAGTCCCGGAACGATCGTGATCTACATGGGTGTGAAAAATCTCGGCAGGATCGCGGAACTTTTAATCGAAAACGGCAGGGATCCTAAAACAAAGATCGCGGTGATCGAACGGGGATTCCGCCCGGATCAGCGGGTGACCTGTGCTACGCTCGAAACTATCGGCGAGGTGGCCGCCCGGGTCGGGATGAAGCCGCCGGCTATCATCGTGATCGGCGAAGTGGTCGGGCTGTATAAAGAAGACTGATTATTTGTCTCTTTATCATCTCTACCAATGATTTTTTCGTGAGATTGACACCTTGCCCGAATAATCCTGACTCAATTTTATGATACTCTTTGCCATCACTTTATCTAACATCTTCGGGGAATAACCAAACGGGACACATAAACCATAGAATATCCAGTCAAACATTGGGATGGGTTTTTCATCGGTTGCATCTTTGAAGGCATCGTTGAATATAATCTCTTGTTCTTTTTTTATAGAATAGCAAATTCCATACTTTTTTATCGTATCATAAAATTCATTATCCCCAGTATCAAAATACAACAGACAATTACGTATGTTTCTGTATTTGAACGAAAGGGCATACTCTTTTTTATTGAAATATTTTGTCAGGAGATATTCTAAAACTTTATTCAAAGTCTCCGTAATATAATTATAATTTATAGCAAATTCTAGAAACTTGAATCCTGTCAAATCATAATTTGGATTACAGTTGCGCAGATTCAAAGCAATATCTTTGCAATTCTCCATTTCACACGGAATGAGATGGAAAGAGAATTTCACACTGCCGTTGTGAAATATTTCAAGAGCACTAGTGACAGAATTTGGTGCAATTGTATCTGACCCAAATAATATTATCGAGTTATGTGACATCATACCCCTTGTGAATCCTAAATCTTCGTTAAAATTATATCTAATCTCTTCGAAATCCATAAAATTTAATTGATTCTGTTGTTTTTTATTATATAATGTTATCATGCAGTATGGCGATGTATTGTCAAAGTCATATATTGTATCAATTTTGAATTTCTCCATCTCGTTTTTATATTTATTCCGTTTTTCGATCAATCGATCAATTGTTGAACGATCGGGCGGAACTGGTATTTTGCTGCTACCACTTCGTATGTAGACAGTACCTTTACAGATGTATGGGGGATCAATTCCCTCATCAACAAATATGACCAAAACCCCTTTTTCCATTTCGGAAGGATTACGAATAAAGCGGCATTCAAAAACAGGTGTTGGTGATACATCCGATTGGATTTTGTTAGCTATTATTTGGCTAAAGTCTGCTCTCTCTTCAGGAATGTTGACGATTGCACCCCGATTATTTATTCCAATAAAAAGCCAGCCCCCTTCTGAATTTGCAAAAGAGGTTATTGTCTGGCAGAGATGTTTTATCTTAAAATTTTCGTCCCATTGTTTCTTGTATTCTACTTTATATCCCTCTTGTATCGCCCTATCTGCGAGTTGGGATAAATGTTCATATTCAATCTCGTCAATTGAGAGAAAATCACCATTTTCATTTATTAGGGGAGAGTAAAATTGTGACATTCTAATGTTCCTATCCAAATAATAGAGTCAATTATATTTATAATAGGTTACGCGGTGTTATTCTCAATCCAATTCGGGACGGGTGTTGCTGGGTGTGGAAACCAGAAATATGACCAACCGCGAATAAGTCCAAATATGCAAAGCCAATTTGGGGCGGCACACAAGCCTTTGGCTTGATAACTACCTGAAACTGTTTTCGGTCGCAAAAATGGGATATTCCCACCGCGGGCCGCTCCGCGCCGGAGTCGCGGCCCCGCACCCCGATACAAAAAAAGAGAACGAGAATATAAGAAAAACCAGCACGCAAGCGAGGGTCGAAGACCCGAAGCGGAGAGCAAATCTTTGATTTGCGAACGGGTTTTTCCGATAGCATTTTTCAAGTGAGGGTGCGATTCCTGCATAGGCGATAAGCCGGAGCAGAGCACACGAACGTAAGGAAAATGCGATTCGCGTGAATTCGAGGAGATTCGCGGTTAACTCTCTTATAATCTCACAGAAATGCCGTACACGAAGTCAAAATGCTTCATGCACATATCAGCATTTTGATCGAGAGCTATCCGTTCCACTCTTTTTTTCAGCCGGGATACAAAAAGATCGGATTTGAAATTCGAAAAGAAAAATGGATTTATTCCATGTGGATGGCGCTTTCTGGGCACTCATCAACACAGGATTCACAATCAACACATTCATCGGCGTTGACGACTGCTTTTTCATCGACAAGTTCGATTGCTGCTGACGGGCAGATGTCCACACAGGTCGCACATCCGTTACATTTTTCTTTATTAACTACTGCTGGCATTTTTGGCTTTACCTCGTATAATTACAGTATTTCTTATCCGAAGGGGAAATACATTTCGAGTTGTTGGAGAGGGGGGTCTTTTCCCACCGGTATTCAAAACAGCTGAATAAAAAAAATGATTTGGATTGAGATAGATCAATATCGAAAAAAAAGAAGGCTCGGATTATAACCCGAGAACCTCTTTCATAGTATATACTCCCGGTTTCGCTTTGGGCACCCATGCGGCCGCACGGACCGCTCCTCTCGCAAATACCGCTCTATCGTAGGCACGGTGCGTCAGCTCGATCGTCTCGTAGTTCTTATGGAACTGGACCGTGTGGTCGCCGACCACATCGCCGCCGCGGATCACATGCACGCCGATCTCGTTTTTCCGCTCGGTCATACCCTCGCGTCCATACATCTCCTCGCGTTTTCCGACCTCTTCCTGGATCACTTTCAGGATCGTCTTCGCCGTTCCGCTCGGTGCATCCTTCTTGTACCGGTGGTGGGCCTCGATCACTTCGATATCGTAATCGCCCAGACGCGATGCCGCATCGCGGACAAGCTCCCAGAAAATGTTCACGCCGACGCTGAAGTTGGTCGTTTTAACGACCGGGACATTCTTTATCGCGTCAAGCAGCTCGGCATCCTGTTCCGGCGTGAAACCGGTCGTGCCGATCACTAAAGCCACGCCTTTTTTCGCAGCGATCTTTGCATTGATCAAGGTCGCCGCTGCAACGGTGAAGTCGATCATCACATCGGGTTTGACCTCGTCGATGAACGCGGCAAGCTTCTCGGATGGAACGACCGGTTTTCCAAGGACCGTCCCGTCCCGGATATCCACGCCGCCGACGAATTCGAGATCAGGGTTCTCGATCACCATGTTTGCGATCATGGTTCCCATCCTGCCAAGTGCGCCGCAGATGATGACCTTAGTCATAACGGGAAAGCACCTCGCGAAGTGCGGCTGTGTCCTGCTCACAGAGGGAGTCTAAGGGGAGCCTGACATTTCCTGAGTTGATCATACCGCGGATCTCTGCCGCACGCTTGACCGGTACCGGGTTCACATCCATGAAGAGGGCCTTCGAAAGATCCATCAGTTCATAATGCATCTTCATCGCTGCCTTCACATCGGAACGCTTGAACATCTCATACATCTCGACCATGCGCTTAGGTTCGATGTTTGCAGTAACCGAGATACAGCCGTGACCGCCGACAGAAAGGACCGGCAGAGTCAGGGAGTCGTCGCCTGATGTGAGGATGAACGGATAATCGCGGTCGAGATCCTGAGTCCTCTGGATGATCGCCATCATCTGGTCAATGTTTCCGCTTGCTTCCTTAACTGCGACCAGATTTGGAATCGTCTCCACCATCTCGATGATCAGATCTGCAGGCAGGTTCTGACCCGTGCGTCCGGGAATGTTGTACACGATCACCGGAAGACCTATCTCAGCGACCTTTCGGTAATGCTTCAGCAGACCGGATCTGTTCGGCTTGTTGTAGTACGGGCTGATCAGAAGAACGCCGTCTGCTCCGGACATCTTTGCAGCCCGGGTCATCAGAAGAGCTTCTTCCGTGTTGTTCGAACCCGTTCCTGCGATGGCAGGAATACGGTTGCTCGCGGCAGAAACGGTTTCTTCAATGACACGGATATGCTCGGCATGTGTCATTGTAGCCGATTCGCCGGTTGAACCGCATGCGAGAAGTCCGTGAACGCCTCCACGGATGACATGCTCGATGCAGTTTCTCAAACCTTCAATGTCAAGCGACTGGGGGTTGTCGTCATTGAACGGCGTGATGAGTGCAGGAATTACACCTTCAAACATAGTACATTAGCATTTGGTTGAACAAGATAATGTATTTTGCGCAGTCCGTGTGTCCTGGTCATGGAGAAGTGTGTCTTTCACCCCTTCATCTGCACGAAAACATATCTTGTTCCACGGTCAAAGTATCATGAATGGAAGAAGTCTTTATCGCCCGGACCGGAGCACAATCACAAAACCGGAACACCGGGAATAAGATCAAGGCACTCTGCATGGCGGCAGGCCTTGAAAATATGGTGAACCCGGGTGATCTGACCGCGGTCAAGGTCCACTTTGGCGAACTCGGAAACGACGCGTTTGTAAGTCCAATCCATGTAGCTTCGGTCGTAAAAGAAATCGAGGCAATTGGTGCAAGCCCCTTTCTTACCGATACCAATACCCTGTACCTCGGGGGCAGGAGAAACTCCGTCGATCATGCAAAGACCGCAGCGACACATGGATTCTGCTATCCGGTTGTTGACTGCCCGGTGATCATCGCCGACGGACTTCGCGGTCAGAATTACACACCTGTAGATGTGTACGGAAAACATTTTGACTCCGTCAAGATCGCATCAGATATCGTCTCTGCAGACAGTATGGTCGTCGTGTCCCACTTCAAAGGACATGAAGCCGCCGGGTTCGGGGGAGCCCTGAAAAATCTCGGTATGGGCTGTGCTTCCAACGAAGGAAAACGGGAGCAGCACACAACACGTCCGATGATTTTGGAAGACAAGTGCGTGACCTGCGGAGCCTGTATGAATGCCTGTCCGGAATTCTGTATCAGCATTTCCGGCAAAGCAGTCGCGATAGATCTTGAACACTGTATCGGCTGTCTAATGTGCATGAATACCTGCCCGGAACATGCGATCGATCTCGACTGGCAGGATGACGGTATCGTGTTCGTCGAACGGATGATCGAGTATGCGTCAGGGGCAGTCGGAAATAAAACCGGGAAGGCGTTTTACATCAACTTCCTGACAAACATCACCCCGCATTGCGACTGTACGCCGTGGAACGACATCCCCTTCGTTCCCGATATCGGTATCCTTGCCTCGACCGATCCGGTCGCGCTGGACAAAGCCTGCTTCGATCTCGTGAACAGCGAGGAGGGGGTCTTCGGCAGCCTTCTGCCGGATCATCATCAACCTGGCGAAGAGAAGTTTACCCGTGTCTGGCCGGGAACCAACCCGGAACTTCAGATCTCGTATGCCGAAGAGATGGGTCTTGGTCGGGGCGAATACCGTCTCATTGAGATCTAACCCTTTATTTTAGAATAGTATTTGACTTTGATCATTACCAACGGATACTCTTATCAGTATCTAAAATAAAATATGGAGACACCTATGGATATACGGATCCGCCGTCTCATTATTGCTCTTGTCGTGACAGCTTTGATGCTCGGATCCCCCTATATTCCTTATTTTGGTCTGGTGGTCCTCGCCTTTGCCGCTGCCCTCTATTTCGCGGACAAAAGCCGGTATTTTGCGATTGGCGTCGGCGTACTCGCCATATTATACCAGACTGATCTCATTCCCGTATCGGCATTGATCGGCCCTCTGATGATGATCGTCTGGGGTGAATATTTACTCAAGATCTTCAAAAACGTCGGTCATCAGGGAGTTCTTTATACAATAGGTTCGTCAGCGGCTCTTTTAGCGACGATGCTCTATACCAACGAGTTTCAGCCGCTTGTGGGCATCATCGCCGTGATCGTTCTCTTAATGCTTCGGAGCATCTTAAAAGACCGCGAGGACGGTTCGATGATCGGACTCCTCGGGGTCGCGATGACCATCACACTCTTTGAGGATCTGGAATTTTTCGTTGATTACCAGACGCTCGCCTTTGCGGTCGTTCTGTGTGCGGCGTTCGGCTACTTTGCCTACCGGGCAAAGACGATCGATATGAGCGGCGTCTTTACGGCGGTGCTGTTCGGCGTGATCCTCATAACCTTTGCCGGCGTGAACTGGTTCTTCGTGGTGATGCTGTTTTTCATTCTCGGATCGTTTTTCACCAAGTTCCGGTATGCGGAAAAAGAGTTCCTGGGAGTTGCTGAGGGCAAAAAAGGCCGCCGCGGATATTTGAATGCATTTGCGAATGCGGGCGTCGGAGTCTGCGGCGCAGTACTTTACGGGATTACCGGCGACGTTATCTTCATCGCTTTGTTCCTTGGTTCGATTTCTACGGCCACGGCCGACACACTTGCAAGCGAGATCGGCGTGACCGGAGGTACTCCGCGTATGATCACGACTCTTCGTCCGGTCCCACCCGGAACAAACGGCGGGGTCACCATGACGGGGGAACTCGCCTGCCTGTTTGGAGCCTTTCTCATCAGCATCCTCGCATTCATCCTAGGGGTAGCTCCCTGGTACGTCTGTCTGATCAGCGTGGCGGCAGGATTTATCGGCACGAATCTTGACAGTCTCTACGGTGCTGTGATCGAAAATAAGGGTTTTATCGGGAACTCCGGAACCAACCTTCTTGCCACGCTTTCGGGCGGGATTTTAGCCATGCTTGTCTGTCTGGCTTTGGTCGCCGCAGGTCTCGTCTGAATTATCTCACAAACAGATCATTGCCGTGTGCATCGATCCCGACAACGACCGGCAGATCGGTCAGTATGATCTCCCAGACCCCTTCCGCCATCCCAAGTTCCGGATAATGACAGCCGGCAAGTTCCATGCATGAGGCGGCGAGGGCGGCGCACCCGCCGGTGAAAGCAAAATAGACAGCCCGTCCACGGAGTTCTTCGCGGACTTTAGCGGACATTCCGCCTTTGCCGATCAGACCACGGACACCTGCATCAAGCATGTGTTTCGTGAGATCATTCATCCGTGCGGATGTTGTAGGGCCCGCGGCGACGACCTTATTCTGTGCTTCGTCGATAACCGGGCCGCAGTGATAGATCACTGCCCCTTTCGGATCAAAGGGAAATCCCTCATCCCTGATCATCATGTGTGCTTCGTCGCGTGCCGTGTAAATGGTCCCGGAAAGAAGGACACGGTCGCCTGCGTGAAGATCCAGCACCTCGTCGCCAAGCGGGGTCGTGAGCCTGATCATACATCCACCTCGACAACGCCGCGGCGTGAACACCAGCACTGAATATTTACGGCGATGGGGAGAGATGCCGTGTGGCATGCCCCCTCTTTTACTTTGACCGCAAGACAGCTCGTGTCGCCGCCAAGTCCCATTACGCCGATGCCGAGCTGGTTAATCGAATCACAGATCTCCTGTTCGAAGGAGGTCATGCTGTTTATCGGTGCGAGGAGCGCCTCTTTTGCGAAGGATGCAGCCGAATCGAAGGTCCCGCCAATCCCGACTCCCACGATCACCGGCGGACACGGACGGGAGCCCGCATCTCTGACGACTGAGGTCACGAACTCCGGGATCTTGGAGATCTCGGAAGGGAGCATCATTCTGATCTGGGACATGTTTTCCGAACCTGCTCCTTTGGGGAATACAGTAACCCGGAGCGTATCGCCCGGAAGGATATGGACTGCTGGTATCCCCGCCCCGGTGTTGTCGCCCGAGTTTTTCCGGGAGAGGGGGTCGACCGCGTTTGGCCGGAGAGGGACGGATTTTGTTGCGAGACGGATCCCTTCGCTTACGGCGTCGTAGAGCCCGGATGTCAGCGGAACGGTTTCGGGAATGGTCAGGTAGATGACGAAAATCCCGGTGTCCTGACAGATGGGTATGTTTTTCTCTCGGGCAACCTCGAGATTCGCAAAGATATTCTCCAGTTCCCCGCGTGCGGTCGGATTTGTTTCTTTATTGTATGCAGTATGCAATGCTTCCTCCACATCGGGCGGAAGGATCGTCTCGGCCTGCCGGATCGCCTGCTCCACGGCGGATGCAAGACGGTTGTAGAGGGGGTCCATGGTATATCTGTTTAGATGAGATAGGGATTAATGGTTTTCATTAAAATAAGACGACGGGAGAGCGGTCCAATGGAGATGCCGAATGAGAGGATGTGAATTTTATCGAGGGGGGGCGTATTCTTTGGAGAAATATAATAACCGCTCAGATCAATTAACGAGTATCGAATCATTTGTAGTGAGAGAAGCATATGTTAGTAACTTTTAACCCCATCGGTACAGTAAAAATCGAAGACGCCCGCTATTATATCGAGCTGAAAGAAAAATTCTTTGAAGGGACCTTGGGACTGGATGAGTTCGGCCATATTCAGGTGATATGGTGGTTCAATTTGTATGACAGTGAGGAGTCCAGAAACTACTTTGTTATGAACAAACCGTACACAAACGGCCCGGAGAAGGTGGGCGTGCTGGCCAGCAGATCCCCGATCCGGCCAAATCCGATCGCCGTGACCGTGTCTCCTCTCATCGCTCTTGACAAAGAGAAACACCGGCTTGAACTTGGCTATATCGACGCGGAAGACGGCACGCCCGTGCTGGATATCAAACCGTATCACCCGTCCGAAGATAAAGTGAGAGATGTAGTGATGCCGGCCTGGTGCAGGCACTGGCCTGACTGTATCGAAGCAAACGAAGGATTTGACTGGAGTAAAGAGTTCAATTTCCCGGCCAAGTGAATATCCGAAAAAACGCAGATTATCTACAATGAGTTACTCGATCGATTTAACCGGGGTATCCCTGCAAAGCTATCAGGAGATACTGAGAAAACAGAACCTGCTGCCGAGCCGCAGGATCCTTCTGAATGATCTTGAGACAAACTTTCAGCGGATAGTCGATGCCGACATCAGCAATCTGTTGACATTGAAAAAAGCATTATCTTCTCCAGAGAAACTTTCGAAGTTTGCAGCGCAAACGAATATTTCGAAGGAATATTTGATCATTCTGAAAAGAGAACTGGGCAGCCTTGAGCAAAAACCTGTCAAAATCTCCGATTTCCCGGGACTGAGCGGACAAACCGTCCAGATATTAGCAAAACACGGAATCAGAACATCGAAAGACGTCTACACCGCGTTTCAAAACGAACGGGCCGAAAAATCACTCATGGAAATATCAGGCATCAGTCAAAACGAGCTTGAAGAAGTAGGCTGCCTGTCCGATCTGGTCAGGATCAACGGCGTGGGAGCAGCTGCCGCGAGGGCAATGTTTGAGGCAGGATACAAAAACATAACGGACATCGCCTCTGCCGATGCCGGAAAACTCCTTGGGCAGCTGTCCGCAGTCAATGCGAACGGACGGTATTACCATGCCAAACTTGGAAAAAAGGACATGCAGTTCGTGATCGACTTTGCCGTTCTTCTAAGAGATCTCGAAAAAAGATAATCGAGAAACAGCCTGAGTGCTTCGCGGTTCGATATGTTCACAAATCGACAATACGCCCGTGCATAATACCGAAGTTGAACCTGAAAAAAAAAACTCAAAAAATAAGGATAAAAGTATTTTACAGGATCTTTGACGTGATCGTCATAAAGATCGGACCGCGAAGATCGAGTTTCTTTTTATTGTCGGTGATATACCGCATGACATACTCCTCGATTTTCAGATTCACGTCGCTTGGGTGTTTCGACATCTTCACCTGAACGCTTGTCCCTTCGCCGACTCTTGCCGCTTCTTCAATGCGGGCGAGTGCCAGATTTACCACCGAAAAGAGGAAGGAGATCCCGACCGGAGATCCTTCGGCTTTGACGTCGGCAAACTTTTCGGTATCCGGAACGCCGAGCACTGCTCCTTTTCTGACATAGACCTCATTCAGAGCAGCAGGGCCGAGAAGACTCGTGTTCTCTTCCGGCTCATCGACAGAGATTTCAACCTGGTGTCCGAACAGTTCTCCTTTCCATGCAGAGAATGAACACGGCGATTTTTCTGCGGCATGGGCAGCGGCCGTTTCCATAACTGCCCATACTGCCCGACGTGCCTCCGACGTCTGCGGCTCCTCTTTTAATCCGATGCCTTTCGTCAGTTCCGTGTCAGAATACACCGGAGGATACAGCTGGGCGAAGGAGAGTTTTCGCACATCTGCTGCCTCTGTCAGAACCATCGCGAGACGCTCGACGCCCATGCCGAGATTCATGACCGGGACACCGACCCCGTATTCCGCGAGGGCTGCCGGAGAGTAGATCCCGAATGTTGCGACTTCTACCCAGCCGTGGACCGGGTGTTTCCCGTAGACTTCGGTCTGGGTCTCAGGCATATAATACTTCGAGCGTTTCTCATCAGGCTGGAATCTGAACTCGGTAAATCCGAATGCGGACAGAAGACCTTCGGCGACCGCCTTTCCCTCTTCGATCGTGACATCTTCGCCTGCAACTATACAGGATGCCGAGTGATAGGTCCGAAGATGGGTAGCATCCTCCTCCTGTTCACGGCGGAAACATCTGTCAACCGAGAACATTCGAATAGGCATCGGCTTTTTGTCCCACATCTGGGCAAGCGAGAGGAACCAGCCGCTGGTCATATGGGAACGAAGCGTCGTTCTGGAAGATTCAGGAGCAAGCTCCTTAAACTCAGGGAAGACTGTGTCGAGAATGTGAACGACCACACCGTCGTCCACGCCTAACGCAACCGACATCTCGTGCGTGAGATCATCACCGTCGAATTTGCCTTTCTTGTAGGCGTGCAGACACTTCATCAGCTTCTCTTCCGTTCCTTCGGCAAGAGGCTTCTCGATGATTTCGGCGATCGCATCCAGACGTTCTTTGGAGATCCCCACATTCGGACGGGGGAGACCTCCGACATAGTAGACACGATCCAAAACCGCGGCTGCTTCCGGACCGAACTGACGGTAGACATCCTGTTCGTCGATGAACACCGGGACCATTGCTTCATCAAAGCCCATCGACATATAGGCGGCCCGAAGACGGGCTATCGTGTCGAAGATCGGGTGGACTTTTGCTCGGCGATACGCATAACGCGGATAAATCTTTGATGATTCCGGCGGGGTTATGACTGAAGGTCCGGCATGCCAAGCCCCCTCGAAATCAGTTTTTCTGCGTTCCTTGAATTCCTCAATATCGAATTTCATAATTTTCTCTTCAGACAAACAACGCGGCTCGGCGCGTTTTCATCCATGATGTCATAATTGCAGAGTTGGGCAACTTCTGCGGCGAAACGGCGAATGGTTTCCATGTCGGGGACATGCATTTCTGTTAATCTCATTCGACTGTATCCCAAATACATGTATCCCTTTATTTCAACGAAGAGCGGCTGTGCTTCTTTAATGATTTCTGCAAAACCTTTCTCATCCGACTCATTGTACCCCTTCACAAGGGTGATCCTAACCGCAGTCCTGATACCTTCCTCCTCTTTTTTTCTAAGAAGAGAAAGGGACTTTTGGATATTTTCCCACATGACCGCCGGATCGCCAATCGGACGGCAGATCGTTTCATAGGAGAATTCATCAACGGCATCCAGCGAAAGATACAGCTGAGTCGGGCGGATCCGCTCTATTACGGAGGGCATCGTTCCGTTTGAAACAACAAACACACTGTTGTTGGGATCTTTTCTGAGAAGATCGATGAGTTCGGGCAGTTTCGAGTAAAGGGTCGGCTCGCCGGAGAGAGAGAGCGCATACTGGGTCGGGTGTTCTGTTGCCTCTTCCCACCTTGCAGGATCGGTGTAGGGTTTGTCGCCGGAAAGTCCCTTTTTCTGCATCTTTGGAATAGCGGCGACGATCTCTTCTGGAGAAAGCTCCGTTTCGGACAGGATCTCGTGCTCCATGGACCGCCAGCAGAAAAGACACCGCTGATTGCAGCGTAAAGTCGGGGTCATCTGAACGCATTTCCAGGTATCGATTCCGTAAAACTGGTTTTTATAGCAGGATTCCCCACCCCGAAGAGCGCGTTTGCACCACATGCACGGTTTTACGGCGGCTGACGCGCCTTCCGCTATGAAGTTGTATCCCTGTCGGTGAAGGGATGTTTTCGGGGTTGTTGAAGGAGGGCGTTTTCTCGGCATGCCGATTAACGTCTGGGCACGTATTCATCAAACAGATCGCGTGCCGCGAACAGTTCCTCAACGGTCGGATCGGTCAGGATACAGTTATCGGCAACCAGATCGCCGAGAACCGCACAGGAAAACCCTTCCTCCTTGAATCCCTCAACAACGGCATACTCATACCCCATCCACGCATAAAAATCAAGAATGAGATAAACATCAGTTCCCCGGAGGGTCAGCACGGTTTTTTCCGCATCAATGCCCGCACCGCAGCTTGCTCCCGCCTCAAAATGCACCGTAGTATCTTTTCCCGGCGGCAGTTCCCAGATATGATGGCCCATATGTTTTATGGTACAGACCGTCCCCATCTTCGCAAGAAGCGGAACAACTTTTGTGACAAGAGTAGTTTTTCCAGAATTCGAATGACCTATGATATTGATGACCCGCATTTGTATCTATATTGTCTTACGTAAGATGGATTTATTACTTTGTACCAGAAACATACACTTACATTTGGATAATGGTGATAGATAAACATGAAATTAATGATGAGCAGCGGGCGCACAGCAGAACAGGGCGCTCAGCTGTATTATAAGGACGGAGCAAAATATTCGATAGAAACGTCCTACTGCTTTTTACACCCGATGGATGCCATGGAAATCGGGGTCGAGGAGGGAGAACACGTTCTCATTACGAGTGAGGCAGGTAAAGCGGTTTTTTCCGTCCGGGAATCCCCGGAAACACCTGCAGGTGTAGTTTTCATTGCCTGCGGACCGTTTGCTAATTTTATTCTGCCTTCAAAGACCCATGCAACTGGAGCACCTGATTTCAAAGGAATCCCTGTCGAGGTCGAGCCGACCGATCTGCCTCTCGCGACCGCATGGGATCTGATGGAGGAGTTGGGCGGTCTCAGATACGAGGTCCCGCAAAACATCGTTCTCCCGGGTGTGGAAAAAGGAGAAAAGATCATCAAAAATGCGGCATGTCCTCTCTGCGGCTGTCTCTGCGATGATATCGAACTCCACGTAAAAGACGGGGTCGTGACCAGCGTTGTGAACGGATGCGGACTGTCTGCAGGAAAGTTTTGCGCAAACGGCAGAATGATCACGCCGATCGAACGGGACGGAGATGTCTGGCGCGAAACGGATTTCGATTCGGCAATCAAAAAAGCTGCCAATATGTTTGTCCATGCAAAACGTCCGCTGTTTTACGGATGGTCAGGCACCTCGACCGAGGCGATGCATATAGGTCTTGAGATCGCCGAAGAGATCGGGGCCGTCATGGATAACTGTTCATCGGAATGCCACGGACCAACCATTATGGCGGTCCAGGAGGTCGGTCATCCCGGATGCACGCTTGGGCAGATCAAAAATCGTGCAGACGTGATCGTTTACTGGGGCTGTAATCCGATCGCGGCCCATCCCCGTCACGAGTCCAGATACTCGACGTATGCAACAGGCGCATACCGTAAAGAGGGGAAGGGAGATCGGACCGTGATCGTGGTCGATATTCGGGAAACCGACACGGCAAAACTCGCCGATATCTTCGTGCAGGTGAAGCCCGGAGGAGACTTTGCGCTCTTCAACGCTCTGCGGGCAGTCGTTCGCGGCGAGCGTGATGTGATTCCCGATACCGTGGCCGGTGTTGAGAGGAATGTGATCTTCAAAATAGCAGACGTTTTACTTTCCGCAAAATTCGGTTCTTTCTTTACCGGCATCGGTCTCACCCAGTCCCGCGGCAAATACAAAAATGTCCGGGCAGGGATCGAGCTGGTGGACGAACTCAACCGGCACACGAAGTACACCTTAACACCGCTCCGCGGTCACTGGAATGTTGACGGATCAAACCAGATGTTTTCTCTTGTTGCCGGATATCCGTATGCCGTTGATTACTCGCGGGGAATTGTACATTACAATCCGGGAGAGACAAGCGGGGTGGATATGCTCGCCAGAAAGGAAACCGATGCGGTTTTGATCATCGGAACGGATCTCGGGGCGCACTTCCCGCGAGAAACGGTGGCCCAACTCGCACGTATCAATACCGTCGTGATCGACCCGTTCATCTCGCTTTCGACCGCAGTTGCAAAACTCCATATCCCTGTTGCCTCGGTCGGAATCGATGCGGAAGGAACGGCTTACCGCCTTGACGGCGTCCCGATCCATGTAAAAAAGGCGTTCCACTCGGATATGCCGTCGGATGAAGTGATCCTTGGAAAAATTCTCGAAGAAGTCAGAAGAATCAAAGCTGAAGAATCAGTATAACCTTTTTTATAGAAGTACCCGAATCTATATATCATATGCCCGCACATAAGAATTCACAGTGTGAATAATCATGACGCCGAAATACCAAAAAGAAACACTCAGCATTCATGCCGGACAAAAACCGGACGAAGCGACCGGGGCACGAACCGAACCAATCTACATGACCACTGCGTATGTCTTCAAAGACGCAAAGGAAGCTGCGGCACGATTCGATCTCTCGCTAGACGGAAACATCTACACCAGACTCACGAACCCAAACAACACCTCGTTCGAAAAACGGATCGCCGCGATCGAGGGAGGGACAGCCGCAATCAGTACTGCCTCGGGGATGGCAGCGATAAGCACTTTGATCCTTGCCCTCACCAATCCGGGCGATGAGATCGTCTCGGCCGATAATCTGTATGGAGGAACATTCGAGTTATTCAGCCTGACTCTCCCGAACTTCGGACGGACCGTCCGATTCGTTCCATCGAACGATCTCGAAGCCTTAAAGGCAACCGTCAACGAAAAAACGCGGGCCGTCTACTTTGAATCCCTCGGCAATCCCAAACTCGACATCCCTGATTTCGAGGAGATCGCAAAAATCGCTCACGAAGCCGGGGTTCCCTTCGTCGTGGACAATACGGTCGGGATCGGCACGGTCCGTCCTCTCGAGCACGGAGCGGATCTGGTCGTGATGTCGGCAACGAAATATGCCAACGGACATGGAAATTCCCTGGCGGGAGTGATCGTGGAAAACGGTACCTTCCCCTGGGACAACGGCAAATTCCCCAAGTTCACCGAGCCGGATCCGGCATACAAAGGACTCGTTCACTACAAAGCATTCGGTCCGGCCACCGTATCGACCAGTATTCGAATCTCCCTGATGCGTGACCTCGGCGCAACTCTCTCGCCGTTCAATGCCTGGCTCACCTCGATCGGTCTTGAAACCCTTTATCTCCGGGTCGCCCGGCACGCGGAGAATGCATTCATCGTAGCAAAACATCTGACATCTCACGAAAAGGTTGCCTGGGTCAACTATCCCGGCCTTCCCGGACATCCGTCGGAAAAGAACCGCGAAAAATACTTTGGAGGATCCGGGGGACCGCTTCTTACCTTCGGCGTCAAAGGAGGATTTGAGGCGGCAATCACCGTGCAGAATAATGTCCGGCTCATCTCGCTTCTGGCAAACATCGGCGATGCAAAAACGCTCATCATCCATCCGGCATCGACGACCCATCAGCAGCTCACCGAAGAAGAACAGCTTTCCACCGGAGTCACGCCGGACACGATCCGTCTCTCGGTCGGTCTTGAAAATCCAATCGACATCATTGCCGATCTGGACCATGCCCTCTCCCTCATCTAAAGAGAACCATGTTAAAGGATTCACTTGGTGAAGTCACCACGCACTATCACACCTTAAGCCGCCCGCTGGATCTGGAGAGCGGAGCGTCTCTTTTTGATGTGACCATTGCCTATGAACGGTACGGAAGAAAGGACGGCAAAAATGTCATCCTCGTCTGCCACCCTCTGACCGGGGATGCACATGCGGCAGGCTTCCATACTGGAGATACGAAACCCGGGTGGTGGGACGGGATCATCGGGTCGGGCAAGGCGCTTGATACAAACCGGTATTGTGTGATCGCAACCAATGTTCTCGGCGGATGTAAAGGATCGACCGGTCCGTCGTCAAAGGATCCGGCCACCGGAAAGCCGTACGGGATCACGTTTCCGGTGATAACGATCCGGGACATGGTCCATGCCGAACACCGGCTGCTCGAAGAACTCGGCATCGCAGAACTCTATGCCGTTATCGGAGGGTCAATGGGCGGTATGCAGGCCATGCAGTGGAGTGTCGAGTTTCCGGCATTCGTTCGCCGCGTTATCTGTATTGCTTCGGCCGGCTATTCGACCCCGATGCACATTGCGTTTGGGGCTGTCGGCAGAGCGGCGATTATGAGCGACCAAAACTGGCGCGGCGGGGAGTATTCTCCTGCAGAGAAACCGGTCCAGGGTCTTTCTCTTGCAAGAATGATGGCACATATCACCTATCTCTCGGATGAGTCCATGCACACCAAGTTCGGGCGGAGACTTCAGAAATCAGAGGCCTTCGGCTACGGATTCGATACCGAGTTCTCGGTGGAAAGCTATCTTCAGCATCAGGGAGAGATGTTTGTGGAGCGGTTCGATCCAAACTCCTATCTCTACATCACCAAGGCCGTTGATTATTACGACCTTACCAAAAACGGCAGTTTGACCGAGGGTCTGGCAGAGACGGAGGCAAAATTCCTGATCATTTCCGTCTCGTCCGACTGGCTGTATCCGCCGTATCTCTCGCAGGAGATCATGTTTGCGTTAACGGCAAACGGCAAAGAAGCCAGGTATGCAGAGATCGTCTCCCCCCACGGTCACGACGGATTTCTGCTGGAAAATGCCCAGCTGAATTATATGGTCGGTCAGTTCCTGACGCCGATCACGGTCGAAGATCTGATGATGAAAGATCCGCCGGTGATCATGGAAACCTCCTCGATCCGTCAGGCGGCGGAACTGATGATCGGTCATGAAGTCGATCATCTGCCGATCGTATCAAAGGAGCAGACGCTTTCGGGCATCGTCACATCCTGGGACATAGCCAAGTCGGTCGCCGGCGATTTCCAAAGCCTTGCCGAGATCATGACCAAAGACGTGATCACGATTCGATGTTCCGACACGCTTCGTCTCGCAGCTTCGCTCATGGAAAAGCATGCCGTTTCAGCTCTCCCGGTGATCGATGAGTACGGCCGGGTTCTTGGCATGCTCACGAGCGAAATGATCTCACGTACCGAGGCACTGCAGTGAAGATCCTTGGCATCCACACGGACCGCGTATGGTATAAAGTCACCAAAAAAACAAAGATCGCCGAGCCGGATCCCGTGCCCGAGGATGAGATGGAGAACTGTGTCCTCCTTTTTGCCAGCGTGGAAAAGTCGGATGAACTCTCTCCCGAACTGACGGTCGCATCAACGGTAGAAAGCGTCAGACTCCGCCTTTCCCGTCTTGGGGCAAAACGGGTGATGCTTTTTCCCTATGCCCATCTTGCAAGCGATCTCGGCTGTCCGGGCGTTTCCCAGTGGATTTTGAAAACGATTCAGAGCAGACTCATTGCAGAAGGAATCGAGACGAAGCGGGCGGCATTCGGCTGGTATAAAGAGTTTGAAATAAAAAGCAAAGGGCATCCGATGGCAGATTTTTCCATGACGATCTGCCCGTATGCCGGCGGGGAATGCGAAAAAAACAGTAAATGCTGCCAAAGCGACACTGCTGCGAAAGAAAGCACTTCCTGATTGTAAAATGATTTGATATGTTTGCAACTGATCACATCAGAATCTCACCAGAAGATACAAGGACACCGGCATCAGTATCATAAAACTGATAGGTAAGATATTCACCTTCCGCAGCGGAGAAATCTGGTGAGGAGACCGAGATACGATCTCCAACCATCAATGCAGCTCCTCCGGTACTGGTTATATTTGCTGCAGTGAGAACACATCTCCTCTGTACATCATCCCTGACTCCCAGAATGAGTTTCATTTTTTTCAGAGGAAAGGCATCGCCGGCAACATTTTCAAATATGAGATCGGTCCCGTTGTATCCGGCGAACACGAGTTCAGCAGAGGCGGGCGTCTTGTTATCACTGATGAGTCCCGAGGCGCTTGCTCCGACAATACTTACGAGAAGGATGGTCACCACAAGCATGATCATCACACCGACCACCTCGGAAACGGCATCATCGGTCATCGGACACTCACCTTTGCCGAGATGATGTTAAGAGTAACGGTCATGTTATCCGGTGCCTTATACCAAGAGCTAGTTGTACCATTAGCGAATTCGAAGCTAATTGAATCGTCTTTTAGAAGTTCATATGTCTCCGATGACTCCTGTCTCTTAGCGTCGATGCTCAGCTTGACCGATCCCGATCCGGTCACATAGTTCGCACTAGGATCGGGATCTGCATAAAGATCGGTTAGCGTAATCTTCGCGGTATTGTTATCGATCTCACGTGACTTATTCATCGCCTCAATCCAGGATTTGGTATGAGTGTCAGCGTAAGAATCGCCGTCGAAAACGGTAAGATACGCAGGCGTTTCTATCGATCCAAGCGTCACCCAGACGAGCCCATTTTCGTAGCGGCATCCTTGCGGTTTCCAGATGGTCAGGTAAGGTGTATAACTCACGTTCACCGTTGTCAGGATAGTTTCGTTATTCCCGACATGAAGAGTTCCAAGAGATACGTTTTGGATCTCCACGGTCCCGCTCGATTTGGACGGCGAGAGCAGGATATCTCCGCCGCCAAGTTTGAATGTTTCGGAGAACACGGCGCTTCGGTCAAGAGCATACACCGAATCGACATCTCCAGAGAATCTCATGAATGCTTCTTCAACATCTTCGGAATGGAGAATTTCAGCGTTTTGCTTCAGCCCAGGAAGATAGGTTGCAGAAAATGTTGCCATGCAGATTGCAAGGATCGCTAAGATCAGCATCACGGAAACCACCGTTGATACTCCTGCATCATTTTTCATTACACAACCCCCGCAAAGATGGTTGTTCGTTGTGTCGAAAGGCGGACTTCGTCTTTTGATGAAAGCGATTCACCTGTGTCTGTAAGGGTGTATGTAAGGCATCCGCCGAGTTGGAAAATTTCCGTTGGATATCCAGTCTGATTTGTGAGGGATACAAAAGTCACGTTACGTTTCTCGACTCCGTTGTACACGGTAATTTTGAGATCATCTTTGTTGATCCAGTCTCCTCCTTTATGCCAGAGATAAATCGTAGTGGAAGTATTGTTCATTCCCACATTTACGACCTCCTCACGATCTCCCGGAATGAGACCGAGAATCGAGACCGCAAAGACCGATACCAGAACCAGAGCTATTACCAGAAGCAACATCTCTCCCACAACCGTTGATACTCCATCATCTTTTTTCATTTTTCCTTCCTCCTAGATCAGATACACAAAGGTTATGATCGTCATAATCAACATCACAATCGAATGTTTCAAACCGGCAAGAATCGTATTCGAAGACAACTGACCCGCCATGATTCCGGAGAAAAAGGCGAGGATAATGCCGATATGAAACATGTCGAGTTTGTTTGCCGTAAGATCGAACGAGATATTAAATGAGGAAAAACTCGAAATGAACGCGACATTCATTTCATATGCAGCGAACAGATAGATCCCGAACGAGAGATAGATCACCGCGAGATACACAAACGAGACGTTCATTCGCTTGTTCTTCATCTTCAGATAATGCTCAAGATCGGCCACCGCAATGCTGAGAATCTCCCGGATATAATCCGTGACCTCGCTTGCTTTGACGAGAAGCGAGATCGCCCGCTTAACCGTTGTAAGACCGATGCGTTCCTCCATCCGGACAAGTGCCCCCGACAGGGATGATCCATATTTCAGTTCTTCTGCCACAATCGAAATCTCTGTTGAGAGAACTCCGCTCTTGTGTCCTGCTATCATACCAATAGCACCCGGAAGCGTCATGCCTATATCCCGCATATCAGCTATCTCCCGGAGAAATTCCGGAAGCTGTTTTTCGATACGGGTGACATAGCGATTTCGAAGTTCGTAGGCTGCCATCAGGGGAAAGATAGCCGCGATAATGAGGGAGCTGAGCAGAACCTGCAGGGTAAAGGCCGGAAATATATCCGCAAATATGCCGACATACCAGAGATAAAAAATACTGAGCACAAGAATTCCCCCCATGACAGCAGCTATAGAGTAGTCTGCAATGAAAAATTTGAGCGGATGCCGGAAGATTTCCTGTATCTTCAATAGATGTTTCCTTTTTTTGATCTGCCCGAGATATTTTTCGTCATCCGGGTGATGCCCGGCGGCGAGAATCTCTTTGCTGTACTCGGTTTCGGTGATTTCTTTTCTTGTGATCTTGAGGTTATCCGGCGGGAGAATGATGTAGAGAATCACGATCAGAACTATTGCCCCAAGAGGAAGACCAATATACATAAGAGGCATGATGTTTCCGAGAGTGTTTTGACCTGTGAGATTCTGGGCAACAAGCATAATAATAATAGCAATAGGTCCCGCAAGGAATGCGGTTACATAAACCTCGGCGATCATTTCCAAAAACTGCAGGAGTGAGTCCATCTCGTTTCGTGCGATTTCCCGGTACCCTTCCGACTTTGCATTGAAAAAAGCCGTGAGATTGCCTCCGCTCCGGTGAACGAGAAGGAGATCATTTAAAAGCTCCCGAAAATTATCGGAAGGTGTGATCTTTTTTGTCGCTTCGATTGCAGAAACGAGGTCCATGCCGAATAATTCCACATCGCGAACAATCAGACCGCATTCTTTGGAGACTTCACCATAAAGATCGTTTGCTTCGAAAACGCTTTTGAAGATATCGTAGAGAGGGATCGTTGAAGACAATGCCTGCATATAGGTGATGGCATACGGCAGATCGAGATCGATTTTGCTTTTTCTCCCGCCAGCTTCAAGGTTCGGGTAGTAGATGAGAGCAAAAAAAATCCCTGTAGGTACAAGGAAAAGAATGAGAATGAAGAGGAACCAGTTTGGAATGAATGATAAAATGGGTTGCTCTATTTTGAATAGATAAAGAAGGAGTCCGATAATTCCAATGGAAATGAATGAGACAAGTGCTGCGAGTATTGACGTCAGCAGATACCTTTTTGCCGGTTTTGCGATATGGGCTGCCTGCAGATTTCTGGTGAGATTATTCAGGTTCATATGTCTTATCTCCGTTCTGATAGAACGAGGTCCTGAATTGCAGTCTCCACCTCAAGAGGAGTTGTTATTTCGTTTAACCTAAGTTGATCAAGGGTATTTTTCCTATTCATGAGCCGCTTTTCGAGTTCATCTTTGGACCAACCATTCTGATAAGCAATACTGTCGAAGACCTTTGACTCTTCAAAGATTTTGACGAATGAGTCGGTTTTATGATCCCAGATAAAAAGCGGTTTACAGATGATTCTTTCGTCGTTGGTTGAGATTTCATGGAGTGATAAACAGCGCCGGAATCCTTTTCCTTCACCGTAAAGCAGACCCTGAACGACGATGAGGTCGAGAGCTCCGAACATGGCAACAGGCACATTGATGGGATCGTTGGTCAATCGGTTGACTGTTTCGTTGACATTCCCGGCGTGAAGGGTGGAAAACGTTGTGTGACCGGTGTTCATTGCCTGAAATAGTGTCTGTGCTTCGGGTCCTCTGACTTCTCCGACGATGATATATTCCGGCCGCTGACGAAGTGCGGCTCTGAGAAGTGAGAACATGTCGATGTTTCCGGCGGAGACCGACGCCGTGCTTTCACGGGTCCGCATGGGTAGCCAGTTGGCGTGGGGCAACTGGATCTCGCACGTGTCTTCGATAGAAACAATTTTTGCGACATCGGGGATAAAGAACGAGGCTGCGTTCATTGTCGAGGTCTTGCCGCTTGCCGTGCCTCCTGCGATAATCATACTTTTTCTGTTTTCGACAGCGAGCCAGATATATGCCATGAGTTCACTGCTGTATGTCCCTCCGACGACCAGATCTGCGGGGGTCATAGGATCAGCTTTGAATTTCCGGATCGTGAACGAACTTCCCTTGGATGAGATAATGTCCGAATAGGTAATTTGCGCACGCGAGCCGTCGGGAAGAGCGGCATCTACCAGCGGGGTTGTGAGAGATAACTGTTTTCCGGCTTTCTGGGCAAGTTTCAGTACGAATTTGTTGAGTTCTATTTTTTCAAATATACAGTTCGTTTCGATATTGCCGAATCTACTGTGATAGAGGAAGACGGGGATGTCCGCCCCATTGCAGGTGATGTCTTCGATTTTTTCATCGTGGAGGAGCGGATCGAGTTTTCCATAGCCAAGGAAGTTTCGGTAGAGATAGTAGATGAGTATTTCGACCCTTTCCGACGAAATCTCTTTGTCGAAGGAGGTGATCGTTTTGATGAGAAGGTCCCGATCCATGCGTGCTTCATCACGTTTGCGGGGAGAGTCGTAGATAAGGGTGGACCGCAGGTACTCAAAGCTCTCTTCAAGGATCGCATACTCTTTTTCGCTGAGTCTTGGTTCGGTGATGAGGTAGCGTATATGGTCTTTTCGGTCTTTGAGAATCGTTACGTATGCATGGGGGGGAGTGAGCCAGTACTGGTCGAGGAGTATATCGTTTGTTTCGAATGGGGGGATCTCTAAAACAACTGGGGGAGTGTCAAATTTCAGGCTTGAACCTTTTTTTCGGAAGAAACGTGGGAACTTTACGTCTGATTTTTCCACTGTTTCATCTGTTTCGACCGATTTTTTGAAGAAGCGGGAGTGGATTCTCATCCTAAGATGTTTCTGTTTTTCCTTCCGGGCCTCTTTGGGTTTCATGCAAATTACCTTTTCTAATATCCATTTGATTTGTGGATGTTAATTATTTATGTTGATTGTTTGTTATTTACTTATTGGATTAATTTATGTTTTTTTATTATTTTAAGATGCATATTAATTTGTGTTGTCATCTATATTAATTGATGTTTGTATGTAGTGGTTTTTTTCATCATATCAGACCGCCAGAGACAATCTCATCAAGTTTCATATATTTTGCCCCCATCATTTTTGCGAGTTTTTCCGCATACCCGAGTCTGATGAGTCCTGCTTCACTGTCGAGCATAAGAGACGGTATTTTTGCCTTCTGAATACAGTCTGCAATTTTCTTTAGTTCATCCATAGGTTTTTCCGCAGGAGAACTGACATTTGCTTTTCCATCCGAGATAAGAATCAATAGAGGTTTTGTTTTTGGATCGCGATGTAGCTCCTGAGAAAGCACATCAAAACCCATCTGCAGACCTTTTCCAAGGGGTGTTCTGCCGCCGGTCGGAATTACTTTGAGTTTTGTTTCTGCGAGGTCAATACTTGATGTAGGAGACAGGAGAAGAGCGGCCCTGTCACCGCGGAATGTGACGATCCCAACCTTATCGCGTTTCTGATATGCATCGATCAAAAGAGAAAGCACAGCACCTTTCACTGCAGACATTCGTTTTTTCACACCCATACTGCCACTTGCGTCCACTACAAATATGATAGTGTTCCCCGTCTTTTCTTCCAGGACACGTTCCCGGATGTCAGAACGGCAGATAGTCACAGCAAGATTGCCCTTTCGTGATTTCTGATATGGAGCAGCCGCACGCAGTGTTGCGTCAAAGGCTATCGTCTTTGGTTTTTCATGTGGGATCCTGCTTTTTGTATACTTGCCGTTTTCACTTTCCGTAGTCGTTCTGCGCCCCGCGCTTTCCCTTACAATTTCGTCGATTCTCAGTTGCGGGGCTAATTCCAAGGGTTTTTTCTGAAAAGGCGAATCAGGAGCAAATTGTGTCGTTTTATCTGAATCAGGCATCTCTGATTTTATGGGTGGATTCTCTGATTCGCAAGCAGATCCATCTTTTGGCTGCATTTTTGATTTTTCTATAGATTCATTTATAGAATCCTCATTGAGACGCTCATTTGAAAAGGGAGTCTTTTTCATTCGATGAGTCAGTACGAGCCGTGCGGCCTCCCTGACATCATCTTCATCAGGCTCCTGTTTCCCATAATATGCGGCTAACGTTTTTACGACTTTCATCATCGCAATATCACCCCGGTGTCCGTCAACTCCTGCATCGATACATATCTGCACAATCATTTTCAGGAGCATCGATGGGATTGTTATCTCCGGCAGCATTTTCTGGGCTGTGGTTATTCTCTCAGCCAAATCTTTTTCAGATAGGGTCCATTCTGCCGAAAATGCCTGCGGATCACTCTCGAAGTCCATCCGTCTGCGGATGATTTCCAGGCGTGTATCCGGATTTCTGATACCTTCTATCTCCACACAAAGACCGAATCTGTCTAGAAGCTGGGGACGAAGATCTCCTTCTTCCGGATTCATGGTACCAACCAACAGAAAAGCTGAAGGGTGAATAAAAGAAACACCTTCCCGTTCAACAATGTTGATTCCCATTGCAGCTGCATCAAGTAAAACATCAACAATATGATCGTTGAGGAGGTTCACCTCATCGACGTAGAGGATATTTCTATGGGCAAATGCAAGTATTCCCGGCTCAAACCGTTTATCTCCGGTCTTAATCGCAGCACTGATATCAAGACTCCCGACGACCTTATCCTCTGTCGCAGATATCGGAAGTTCTATAACCTGCATCTTTCTTTTTGCAATCTGCAGTTCCTCTTTTTTCCGACATTCTTCACACATTTCATCAGGACGTTCCGGATCGCAGCCAAACATACATCCAAGGACCACAGCGTGTTCCGGAAGAAGAGCTGCAAGAGAACGGACCGCGGTTGATTTTGCAGTACCGCGCTCTCCTTTGATGAGGACACCGCCTATTCTCGGATTGATTGCATTGAGTATGAGGGCTTTTTTCATTGTATCCTGCTCGACGATGGCAGTAAACGGGTAGAGTAAACGGAGATGTATCTCGGACATAGGATTATGGACTTTCGTATTATCTATTTGAAATTCATCATATTTCATACATTCCATTTTTAATTTAATATATCTTTTGTAATACTAATTTTATATTGGTGTTACTATTATATTGTTAAACCAAATATATGGTATCGGGAGACGGAGTTGTTATGAATATTACTGCAGTTATGTGGGACGCATATGTCCCATTAATGAGGGAAGCAGCAGAAAACTGCGGGGCTTCCCTGAAGATTTATGCTAATAAGAATCTTGAAGAATCGCCAGAACTCTGCTTGGACGTCATCGCATCTGCCGAAAATGCCGATGTAATATTGATTTATCGAACGACGCACCGATTCTGGGATATACTTCTTGAAGAAATGGATAAACTCAGAGGGAGCAAACAGATTATCTGTGTCGGCCATGATATTTCATATTGGTCGTTCTCAACCGTCGAACCGGATGTTGTAACAGAGACTTATCGCTATCTGACTAATAACGGCAGAGAAAATTTTCATAGACTGATGTTGTTTCTGCAGGTACATTTTGGAGAGAGAAACATCTCTATTCTGCCTCCGGTCGAGATTCCCTGGCAGGGCATTGTTCACCCGGATGCTGGAGACCGTATTTTTTCTTCAATAGATGAGTATCTGGCCTGGTACCCGATAAAAGAGGGAGAGCCGTATGTAGGGCTTCTGATGTCGCGTGTTGTCTGGGTATCTTCCAACCATTCCATTGAAGGAACTATCGTTGCATGTCTGGAAAATGAAGAAAATCTAAACGTCATTCCCGTTTTTACCAATTCCATAGAGGATGATACAACCGGCTCACTGAATATTGCAGGATGTATAAGCAGATATTTTATTCAAAACGGTATCCCTGTCGTAGATGCGGTTATCAAATCCGTTTCCTTCATGGTTGGAAAAACCACCGGCAGCAGTCCTGCCGATTCGGCAAAATCCGGCACGGAATTACTTGCTTCACTTAACATCCCGGTATTTCAGCCGATTACTGCATTTTATGCGACTCTTGAGGAGTGGAGGAACTCGAACGGCCTGTCCGCAGATATTACCTGGACTGTCGCAATGCCTGAATTTGAAGGGATGATAGAGCCAATTATTATCGGTTCCACACGGTCAGACAAAAGCTCAGAATATGAGCGTGTCGCCATTTTAGAGCGATGCAGAAAAGTCGCAGCACGCGTTCGTAGGAGGGTAGATCTTCGCAGAACACCAGCTGCCAAACGCAAAGTGGTCTTTCTTTTGAATAATAATCCATGTGCCGGGGTCGAAGCAAACATCGGGAGTGCAGTTCATCTTGATGCAGTGGAAAGCGTTGTTTTGATTCTGCAGCGGATGAAAGAGGCGGGATATACTATAAATCCCCCTATCTCCGGAAAAGAACTCACAGAGATGTTCCTTGCAAAAAAAGCCATATCAGAGTTTCGCTGGACAACAAAATCTGAAATCGTCAAATCGGGGGGCACTGTCTATCGTATGCCGAAATCCATGTATCAGAAATACTTCGATACCCTGAGTCCGGCGGTTAAAGAAAAAATGATTGCAACGTGGGGGGAGCCCCCGGGAGAGGGCATGGTCTTAGATGACGAACTACTCATAACCGGTCTTTCTTTTGGAAATGCCATAGTTGCAGTCCAGCCGAAACGCGGATGTTTTGGGGCTCAATGTGATGGATCGGTCTGCAAAATACTGCACGATCCTGAGTGTCCTCCAACACACCAGTATCTGGCAACGTATTATTATTTTAGTGAGATATTCAAGGCAGATGCCATTGTTCATGTCGGCACGCACGGAAATCTGGAGTTTCTTCCGGGAAAGGGGACTGCTCTTTCAGGAAACTGCTTTCCTGATATTGCCATCGGCAAGTCACCTCTCCTCTATATTTATAATACTGACAATCCGCCGGAAGGAACTATCGCCAAACGCCGGGCCTGTGCCACTCTTATCGGGCATATGCAGAGTGTGATGGATTCTTCTTCCCTCTACGATGAACTGGAAACGCTTGACCAACTGCTTTCTCAGTACGAAACTGCACGGCTCGACACAGCAAGATGTCACGCTCTGCATCACATGATACTTGATGCGGCTTTTGCATCGAACTTGACAAATCTAGGCATCTCTATGGATATGCCGATGGATGAGGTCGTCAGAAAATGTCATGAAGCCCTCAGCGGAATCAGAAACAGCAGGATAGATGTGGGAATGCATATTTTCGGGACATTCCCGAAAGGAGAAAAACGTATACAGATGATATCCTCCATTCTCCGCTACGACAGCGGGGAAAAGACTGCAGCACTTCGCCCGACAGTGGCAAAAATGTATGGGCTCTCGGTATCTGATCTCCTGCAAAATACAGGATCTTTCAACACAAAATTCGGCATGTCTAACGGTGCACTTATAGAGTGGCTTGATGAGATAGGTAAAACCGTCGTCCAAATGACGATTCATGGAAATACCGCAGAGGAGATCGCTTGTACCCTAAAAACCGCATCTTCCCCTAATCTGATGATACTGATGGAGAGGATTTGCGACCTTGATGCACGGATAACCGCGTCGAGTGAGATGGATTCTCTTTTGAATGGGCTTTCAGGCGGATATATCCTCTCGGGTCCGTCAGGTCTTGCAACACGGGGACATGATGAGGTTCTTCCAAGCGGTAGAAACTTCTATTCACTCGACCCGTACCGTGTTCCGACCACTTCCGCCTGGCGTGTAGGGAGCCGGCTTGCAGATGCCTGTATTGATAAATACCTGAATGAAGAGGGCCGTTTCCCCGAAACGATCGCATTCTACTGGATGTCAAGTGATATTATGACTGCAGACGGCGAGATGATGGCGGAATTATTTTCTCTTCTGGGCGTGGTTCCGGTCTGGGAGAAAAACGGGCAGGTTAGATCATTTTCAATACTTTCAAAAGAACAACTCACACATCCGAGGATCGATGTGACGGTCAGGATGTCTGGGATATTGCGTGATAATTTTACGAATGCTATAGATTTGATCGATAAAGCCGTCTCTGCAGTTTCCGGACTCGATGAGCCGTTTGAGATCAATTTCGTTCGAAAACATGTTGTCCTTGAAATGGATCGGGGATCGGAGTTTTCTGCTGCAACGGCGCGTATCTTTTCGGCAAAGCCGGGTGCTTATATTTCGGGAGTGAGTTTAGCGGTCCTCGCAGGCGCGTGGCGTACGGAAAAGGATCTTGCTGAGATTTACATTGCCTCAAATGGTTATGCTTACGGCAACGGAAGAAATGGAGAAGAAGCACACGAACAGTTCGCAGCGAATCTGGAAACAGTCAATGTGACCTTCAACAACACTGTTTCCGATGAACATGATCTTTTGGGATGCTGCTGTTATTACGGGAATCAGGGGGGAATGACCGTTGCATCCCGATATCTTTCGGGAAAAGAGGTGAAGGCTTATTATGGAGACACGCGGGATGCGGAAGTAGTCACAGTTGGAACGCTTGCCGATGAACTGCGCCGTGTTGTGCGGACGAAACTGCTGAATCCAAAATGGATAGACGGAATGAAGGAACACGGTTACAAGGGGGCAGCCGATATTATGCAGCGTGTTGTCCGGGTGTACGGATGGGAGGCCTCAACACAGGAGGTGGATGACTGGATATTTGATGACATCACCGAGACGTTCGTTAACGATCCGGATATGAAACAGTTCTTTGAAGAGAACAATCCATATGCTCTGGAGGAGATATCCCGCCGGCTTCTGGAAGCAGAGAGCAGAGGATTGTGGAGTCCAAAGCCGGAAGTTCTCGACAAACTCCGGGAGTCTTATGTCGAGATTGAGTCGTGGCTTGAAGAGAAGGCGGGTGACGGAGAGTATCAGGGCGGGTCTGTGGATGTTGTAACCGCTGATGAAATCGCGGGATGGGGAGATTCTATTGCTGAAGTCATGGAGAAAATCCACAGGAGAAAAATGCAATGAATGCCATTGAAACATTTGGGCTGACGAAAAACTATGGGGATCTTTGTGCAGTAAATAAACTGAATCTGAACTGTGATAATGAGATTTACGGTCTTCTTGGACCGAATGGTTCCGGGAAGACAACCACGATCAGAATGCTGACAACGCTTCTGCATCCAACGTCAGGGGCAGCTTCTGTCTGCGGATATGATGTGATGGATGATGCGGCAAAGGTTCGCAATTGTATCAGTTATGTTCCTCAGGATATGGCTGTGGATATTCGTCTTACAGGCAGAGAAAATGTTGACTTTTTTGCCAAACTCTATGGAATCGACAACCGCAGCGAACGAAAACGCCGTGTCGATGATGCTCTGTCCGTGATGGATCTTTCGGATCGTGCCGATGATTTAACGAAAACCTACTCCGGCGGCATGCGCCGGAGGCTGGAACTTGCTCAGGCACTCGTCCACGAACCGGAGGTGTTGTTTCTCGATGAGCCGACAATCGGGCTGGATGTTGCAGCACGCAGATCGATATGGGAACATATTTTTTCACTTCGCAAATCCGGTATGACAGTGCTCGTAACAACTCACCAGATGGATGAAGCCGAGCGATATTGTGACCGGGTAGGTATTCTCAAAAAGGGGGTGGTCGTTCGAGAGGGAACTCCAACACAGCTGAAGAGTGATCTGATGAAAGATGTTCTCCTCATCAGAGCAGACGGAGGTGCCCCTTCAATTCTGCCGGATGGTCTGACATTTATTGGAGAAGGAGACTTGGACGGCGAATATATTTTTGCGGCAAATCACGGATCAGAGGTGCTGCCTGCTCTTCTTCGGACTTTTGAAACAGCCGGTGTTAAGGTGTTTTCTTCTTCTATTCGGGAACCGACGCTTGAAGATGTGTATATGCAGTCCTGCGGCGTCGGGACTGAGGATACGGGAGCTTTCGATGATCGCCAGTTCCGGAATCTGATGGTGAGGCGTTAAGATGTATAGGATGTTTTCATACGTGGAACGGGATTTGAAACGCTGGATGCGGGCACCGATGAATGTTGTTTCCACACTTGCGATGCCTGCAGCCTGGCTGATTTTTGTCGGGCTGGCGATGCCCACGGCTTTTACCGATAATTACCTGGATTTTATCACACCGAGTATTCTGGTGCTGACAATGCTTTCTGCCGGGCTTTCAGGCGGAACGAGTCTGATGTTTGATAAAGTCTTGGGGTATCTGAACAAATTTTTGTCGATGCCTGCTCCCCGGGAGAGTATTTTATTTGGAAAGATTGTGTTTATCACGATACGGGGTCTGATTCAGGCGACTGTGATTCTGATTATTGCACTGCTGATCGGGGCGACGATTCAGCCGTGGTATGTATATCCGGCTTTTTACGGGATCTTATTTTTGTTCGGCGTGCTGATTTCTGCATTCGGTACTACAGTTGCTTTGTATCTTGGTGAGCATGATTCGTATGCAGCGGTCCAGGCATTTATTTCGATGCCGCTCTTTTTTACGTCGAGCGCTCTGATGCCGTATTCTGCTATGCCGGACTGGCTGGCATTTTGTGCCCATTTGAATCCTGTGAGCTATGCGATTGATGCTCTGCGGGCGGCCGCATCTGGTGAGTTTCCCTTCAGATCCGTTCTGGTCCTTCTGATCGGGACGGGTGTGATGCTGGCAGTATGTATGGTGATTTTCAGGAAAGTCACTGTTAGGTGAATCATGAAAACAAAATTACTTGTTCTTGGAGTGCTTTTAGCACTGATTTGTATCGTTTGTACGGCAGGCTGTGTGGATACGCAGACTTCTGATGAAATTGTGATCACACAGACGGATGGGACGCCATTTACACTTCCACATGAAGCAGAAAGGATCGTTCTGCTTAACTCGAATGCCGGCGAGATGTTGTATCTTTTAGGGGTTTCCGATAAGGTGGTCGGCGTGTCCCAGTCTATTCTGGATAATAAAGAACTTGGATCGATGTTTCCAAATGCGGTGAGTGTTGGTAAGTGGAATGTTCCTGATGTGGAAACAATGGCTTCTTTATCGCCGGATGTGGTGATCGCCTTTGCAAGTTCCAAACCGCAGAATGCAGATATGATCGAAGCGGCCGGTATTCCTATTGTCTATATCGACTGTTATAAACCAATAACGATGATCTCTGATGTCACGGCACTTGGCACCCTTACCGGGAGCTCAAAAAAAGCTCAGGAGTTTGTAACGTTTTATCAGCATCAGATGGATCTGATCACCGAACGTGTCCCGGATGATGTTGTTCCTCAAAGGGTGTTCTGTGAAGGATACTCTGATTATGCGGCACAAGGAAAAGGGTCGGGTCTTGATCTTTTGCTGGATATCTGCGGTGCGGACAATATCGTGAACTCTGATGTGACGGTTTCGACGACGACGGTCTCTGCCGAGTGGATCGTTACACAGAACCCGGATGTAATCATTAAGGCGACGACGAGTAATAATATGCAGGATGCAGAAAACCGTTATGCAAATCTTGTGTCGCGCACGGGATATTCATCAATGACCGCCGTCCAGAATGAGAAGGTCTGGCTTCTCGATGCTGGTCTTGCCTACGGTCCCCGGACATTTGCCGGCGCGGTCGCCGTTGCAAAGATGCTGTACCCTGATACATTTTCGGATGTGAACATTTCCGATATCGTGGAAGAGTATAATGAGAAGTTCGGGTTGAATGTGAGCCTGGGGACTCTGGTATATCCGGAGCTCTGAGGGGGATCTTTCGTATCATACCGGGCGCGCAGAGTGTATGTTTTTGATGGGGGGGAAGAATATTCCCCCCTCCCGCTTCAATACAACGATTTGTTATGCAGCACATCTGTATTTCATAAACCCAGATTATACAGACATTTAACCAATATTTGAATTAAAATAACAGAATATATTATAAATTTTGTGTTGAACCAACCCACAAAAGAAGCAGCAATCATCCTCATTCAGTTGCTTTGATGTGTCAAAATATTCACACTTAGTGTTATTAATTTTAAATTAGTATGTTTAAAATATAACAAAAATAATTTATATGATATGTGATAATATAATTAGATTATAACTTCACACCAAAATCATACAAATTCTATTTTTGTACTATTCATGCGAGGTTATGGTGATTATTTATGGAACGCAGAACTAATCTGAAAAAAAGAACTGACGGCGTATCGCCGGTTGTCGGCGTTATGCTGATGCTGGTTGTTACGATTATTATTGCAGCGGTCGTTGCGACCTTTGCAGGAGGTCTAATGGGATCGGCGGAAGTTACGCCAACTGCTGTAATAAACACGCAGATTAAGTCTATAGACTCATCGACCGGGGTAAGTTATGGAGGATGGGGCTTATTTTCAATGGAAGTTATCTCAACAATGAGTCCTATCTATACAAAAGATCTGAAACTGGTCACATCTTATAATGTGAGCAGCAGAGATGACCCGACGGTTATGGTTGGTAATATTACCACTATCATGGGAACTGGTAACAACACATATTACTCAACCTACGTGTACAACAGTCCTATTGGCTATGGTCCGGGAATCTCAGATATCACAAAAACCGGTGGACAATACAATACCACTCAGTGGTTTGGAAATTACACGCTCACAGCTGGGACCTATATGCAAAACACAGGATCATCCGGATCAAGTGGCTCATATCCGACTACTGTTGATGAATTTATCACAAACGAGAACAAAGTCAATGCTCTTGGTGCTATTCTCGGCAGTAATTGGGTGAATCTCAAACCCAGAGATGAGGTCTCTGTTAATCTGATTTACGTACCGACAGGCGGAGTGATTTATTCTGGAACTGTGGTGGTTCAGTGAGGTAAGGAAAATGATCACAAAACATACCACTAAAAAAGATAATGCGGTCTCACCGGTCGTCGGCGTTATGCTGATGCTGGTTGTCACCATCATCATCGCAGCAGTTGTCGCCGCGTTTGCCGGAGGAGTCGTAACCACCACAGACAAAGCGCCTTTTGCTGTGATTAAAGCAACTTACAGTCAGAGTTCAGGTCTTCTCCTTACTGAAATCAGCGGCGACGTTCTGAGAGATGTCGATGTTTATGTACGTCCGGGAGACGGCTTTAGCTCGACATATAGAAACTTGGCTTGGAAAACTCTCTCTAGTGTTACTATCAGTCCGGGTTCAGTCATTCCGGTTGAAGCAGCCAATATCCAGCCGGCAACAGATGGTGCACCCACTGTGAGTGCCACTTCAGGTTATAACTTTAACAAGGCATCATCCGTTGGCAATTTCATAGAGGTGGATATCTATAAGAACGGGAAAGTCGTTGCTACAACTACAGTAGCGATTTCAGCATAATCGCAGAACTGGCATAAGAACATCCACGACGGGTATACTCCCGTTTCTATTTTTCATAGGGATCTGAATGTAGCGTCTCACCGAGATCAAAGATGATCCGCATATATGACATACGTCATTTGTATGATGATCGAAAACGTACCGTCGAAACGTGCCGAATATGCTCAGCTTACTTACATTTTGGAATAATATATTAACCAAATGAATGCAAGCATCATGATCCCTACAGATACGATGATCGTTACAATATGAGGCATTGTTATCATGTTCTAATCGTCAGTATCTCATATAAATCGTGCTTTTGAGGATATTTTTGCGTTTGACAGGATCATATGCCTTATCTTTTTGTTCTGTTAATGAAATATGCTGATCAGTTCCTTTCGTTTAGACGGAGCCTCGTCTGGATTTTCGAGGTCATACGACTGTCTGTGGTTCTATGGATGTATGGATCTCCAAATTGGATGTTTCACTGATACTGATCTCTCTGCATAAGAACGAAATTCGAGTTACTGTGCTCTCTTCTTCACTTTTCGTCAAGGATCGGGAAGAGAAATGCGAATCAGTTGACGGAGTTCGCAATCATCTTTTTTGTAATGTGTATAGATAATGAAGAATTTTTGGCATGATTCGCATCTATTCAAATCGTGCGCGCGCTGGTCAAATGAATTGGCTTTCGTCAATTGACTTTGCATGTAAATGTACATCATTTTACTTTTACAAATTGTAAATAGAATCATATTAATTTATATACTCCTTTCTTCAAAAGGGAACTACGCCTCTTTATTTAATGCGATTTAAGGGGGCACAGATGTGAAAATTATGCAAAAAAGAACAAGTAAAAAATCAGACAGTGCAGTATCACCGGTCGTCGGTGTTATGCTGATGCTTGTTGTGACGATCATTATCGCGGCTATTGTTGCTACGATGGCAACCGGCATGATGCCGAGTGAAACGACAACTCCATCAATCGTATCATCTGCATCTATGTCGGCAACAGATGGGCTTACCTACACTGTCTCTGGTGTAAGTGAGTCTATTGCTGCATCCGATTTACAGATAACTGTTTCAGCTTTAAAAAATGGTGAGTATTTGTCTCGCGTCATTACTCCGTCAGGTAGTGCCATTATTCCCGGAACCACACTATCTTATTCGTCAGCTAAATCACTGTTAAGTTCAAATGTAACGAATACGCTCAATATCACTGATTTTACACTGAGTGATAGTAATTGGAACCTGACTATCAACGATTATGCACCTGTGGCAACATGGAATGATGATGCTGATCACACCAAGGGAGCAGCAACATGGACCTACGATGGAGTAAGTTTAACTGATTATCAGAATCCGATTGCCTCTTGGACAAAAGTTCAATGTGCAGGTGCCGCTGAGAAAGATTTCTACTACTATCTTGTTGAAATGAAGGAACAGTATACTCTTTCGAAAAACTCTGGTGAAATTGAGGAGTATGAACTTATTCCACTTACCATTGGCGACTCAGCAATGATAGATGTTGTTTATTTGCCGAGTGATACTTCTGTCTTTTCCAAGACGGTTACTGTGGGGGCATAAAATATGAAACAGAATGTAAAAGATAATGCAGTATCACCAGTTGTTGGTGTTATGCTTATGCTTGTTGTTACAATCATTCTTGCCGCCGTCGTTGCATCGTTTGCAGGAGGTATCAGTGGAACTGCTGAAACCACCCCGATAATGACATTTACTACTGAGTACAGCGTTTCAGACGGTCTCATTTTAACGTCTACCGGTACAACTGAATCCCTGAATTTTGGAGATGATTTTGTTTTGTTAATTGATTCTCCACGTGATTCTAACTCATTTGTGGAACTTCCAGCTGGTAATGCTACCGTTGGTTCAGGTTCGTACTTTACTGCAGGTTCAGTAATCTACTATAATAGCGATGATTTATGTGAAGCATACATTTCCAGCGACATTGGAGCTGCCAATAAGGGCAATTGTTGGACATCTTCAACATGGCAGGATTTAACTGGCCGCACATTCACTGTCAAACTGATGAGTCCAGACCACGCTACTGTTTACGGAGTGGCAAGTGGTACGGTTGTCAATTAATCATTACTACGGGATATATCATGTCCCCAAATTTTTTGTTAATTTAGTATCTTAGCTGTTCATCTGAACAACCAAACCCTAAAAGCACACCCATGAAACCAGCCATCCAACTCCTTACATTACTTTTCCTGTTTTCCCTTCTCTTCACTGGGATCGTATCTGCTGAAACGATCACTCTTAATTCAGAGACTCAGGATTTGTACACAAACGGCCTGATCTATACAGGAACCGATGAACTGATTCTTATTCTCAAGGACGATGTTGTCATCAGCAACGTCACCGGAAACGGTATCGAATCGTATGCCCCCTTAACAATCAAAGGCAATGGGACGCTTACCGTAACCGGAGGGGAAAATGCAATAACTGCCCCGTCGATAACTATTCTTAACGGAACAATCAATGCCTTTGCCGGTAAAGACGATTGTCCAGTCTCCTGTGCAATTAACGCAAATGCAGGAAACCTTCTTATCCTCGGCGGCACAGTCAACGCATTTGCCGAAAGCACCTCTCACAAAAATAAAGGGCTCTGTGCAGACTCCACTGTGATTATTCTGGATGGATACATCACAACAACCGCAAAAGGCACGGTAAACTGTTTTGCAATCGATGGATACGCTTCGAATAAAACAGGCGGCGTAATCATCAGCGGCGGAACCGTTATTGCCAGTGCTCTGGAAGGTCAGAGCAGAAACATCGGGATTGATTCAAAATACGGCACTGTCACCATCGCCGGCAACCCTGTTGTACTTATCTATGTGGATAATACTGGATCGGAAAACTTTGCGCTGAATCCGAAAATACTCACGCTCACCGGAGAAAACGCTGTGGTCTTCGCAGGCTGCGGTTCGAACTGTGTATTACTGCAGACCGCAAAACTCACTCGCGACCTGACACTTCCAGGTGGAAAAACATTTGAGATCCCCGCAGGTCTCACTCTCACCGTTGCAAAAGACGTGACATTCAATGCAGAGAATGCCGAATTGATCTACACCGATAACGCTCTTAACGTAGAAAGCCCTATGCCGATACTCGGGATTTTCGCCGGGCTTGGTCTAACAGCATTGCTGATATGCAGAAGAGAGCGGCGTTAAGCCCCCATCATCTCTATTTTTTTGCTGATTTTGATCCGTCTGTTTTGATCACTATTGATTATTCAACCGGCGTTGATATTGATGAGGAATTCCTGTTTCCATACCGCATGGAGTTTTTCGTTCTTGCCTTTCATCAATAATGATTCCTTCGCTGATCTACTTCGAGTTGCCAATCGTAATTTTTTATTTTAATCCCACGTGTAACCACGCTTGGAGTAATAACTTGAAATTAAAATGAGAACTTGGTAAACATGCGCTTCGCTGAGCTTTGGAGCAGGTGAAAGAAAGGAAAAAAGGACGGTGTGGAGTATTGCCGTCCTGTCATGATCGTGTGTGCTTACGATTAAATTACCGAACTGTAACTGTCTTAGTTGCAATCGGTTTGCCGCTTGATGTGTCGTAGATGACAATTTCAAGCAAATCTCCTGAACTTGGAGCATATGATGATGGTGTGAATGCATCATCCCACTGAATTGTAACTGAGTCACCAGTGTTAATTGATGCGTAATTTGTAGTCCACTCATCTACAACATCTTTTAATGGATTTCCAGTGCTTCCAAGAATTGCTTTTGAAAGATTTACCGTGGAAACCATGTCCACATACGTTCCTGTCTTAGGTGTTGTTTTAATCTCAATTAATTTGCTCGAAAGAGTGTCGCCGCCTTTGAAATATAAAACAACTGACTCATCATACGTTGCATCTGCGGTCATACTAATCTGCGGTGCCGTAGATGATGTTTCTGCTAATCCACCGGCAAATGCCGCGACAACAGCTGCGATGATAATCGTAACTACAAGCATCAGCATAACACCGACAACCGGCGATACAGCGCTTTCTGGGTGCTTAGATTTGTTGTTCATGATTTAAGCCTCCGTTACATAAACATCTTTTTCATAAATCAGGTTGCCAGATGGGATATGAATCAATTGAACTGTAACTACATCGTCCTTTGAAAGCCACTCTGAATTCTTAATTAACGAATGGTCGGCATATGAACCAACAGAAGGATCTAATGATGCATCTGCTTTAAGAATATCGCCTGCCTTGAAGATATACTCACCAAACCAGAGTTTTACAGTTTCTTCGGACTGAGATGGCATAGTGCCTGGAACAACAAAATATGGGTCTTGGTAGATAGCACCCCAAGAGCTATTGACATTTGCATTTACTAAACTCAGGTTAGTGAGATTCCCAGCAGTATTAAACGCGGTTTGTGTCTGAGTGTACGGAAGTGCTGTGGTCTCTCTGAAGTTAACTTCCTTTGTTGTTCTGTTGGTCCACGATGTGACTAATTTTACATCTGCTGTGTCAATCGGATCTCCGCCAAGGTGTTTAATTGTCATGGCATTATTTCCTGCCATTCCACCATCGAGTGTGATTGTCGTCTCAAGAGACGCCTTTGGTGCAACTGATGTGGTACTGATAAGTCCGCCAGCAAACGCTGCGACCACTGCTGCAATGATGATCGTTACGACAAGCATCAGCATAACACCGACAACCGGTGAAACTGCGCTGTCTTTTTTCATTCGTTTCATAATCTGAGACATAAAATTACATCCATCCAAACACACACACAAAACAAATAAAATGATTGTAACGCATATCTGTTTGTTATATCTCATATATGTTATTTTATATATATAAATTACACTTGCACACGCCACACCCGATAAAGAATAATGATACTGAAGCATACTCCCACTTATCACTTAATAAAAGGCAGAAAGCGAAATAAAACCTGAATTTGACAGTTTGATACTCAGTTCCACTTAATGTAAGCATGTAAAACATGATGCTGCAGACATGCTATTTGAGCGCATATTTGCGCCTCAAAAAGAGGATATCTTCACCGTCTCGAGCTCCGTTCCGAACTGCACATCTGTCAGACGTGCTCCACTATGGATGTCTGCTTCGCTCCCTTCCCACATACACGCAAATCAAAGATTTGTTCAGCTACGGTCGTCGACTGAGTTCCCGACCCGCACGGAAAAACGCAAAAATTATCTAATTTCGTTTTCCAGCAAGGAGGGGCCGGCTCGTATAGTTCGGCAGCCGCTCTGCAAGGATCCTGATGACATCGTCTGATGTGTCCACCCCGAACACACAGTCGTCGGGGATATCAGGATACCGCGGCTTGTCATCGATCTTATTGTCCGCGATCAAAGCGCCCCAGTCGGAGAACACTCCTTTTCTTTTCACGACGCCCGGAACACGATAGGCCATGATCAGACGATGCATCACCCACGCATACGATAGTTCGGAGAGGGTTCCCGACCCCCCGCCTACCGCGACGACCGCGTCCGTGTTTGCCACGATGAAGTTTCGTGCATGATCCAGTCCGGTCGCGATCACGATATCCGTATAGGGGTTTGCCTGAGCAGGATCATTACCCGGCAGGACCGCGATAACATCCCCTTCTCTGTACGCGGGAGAAGCATGGGCTCCGCGTGATACAGCTTCCATGACCCCGCCAAGCCCGCCGGACAATACCCGGTATCCATTTGAAACAAGCGCATTGCCGAGCGAAAATGCAAACTGTTCTTTCGCACATCCGGGTTGTATCGCCGCATCGCCTATAACAGAAATAACCGGTCTTCTCATTATAGTATATCATAAGTCGTCTGGTAAGATGAAGATTTACACCCCCAATATTTTTGTTAATTTAATTTATTTAACCAGATTGATGTGTTTGAATAATGTTTAATACACATCCATGCAAACGATAAGGAGGAGTTATTCATGAAGCATAACAACATTTGGCTAGGTATTGCGATCGTCCTCTGTGTTCTTCTCACAGTTGGAATCGCAGGGTGTGTCAGTGAACCTGTAGAACAAACGGAGATCAACGTGTTCACAGCAGCATCAATGACCGGCGCTATGACGGAAATTGCAAACCAGTTTATGGCTGAGAACCCGAACATCAAAGTTAATCTGAACTTTGCAGGCAGTTCTACATTAAAGACGCAGATCCTCGAAGGAGCAGATGCCGATATGTTCATCTCGGCAAACGACAAAAATTTCGACCCGGTCGTTGAAGCTGGACTTATTACCGATAAGAAAGTTCTCCTTAAAAACAAACTCGGAATTGCAGTCCCGAAAGCAAACCCGGCAGGAATCACCGACCTCGGCAGCCTGACAACCTCCGGTGTTAAACTCGTCATAGGTGATGACGCAGTTCCATTCGGTCAGTACACGAGGATCATCATCCAGAAGTACGAAAACGATTCCCACGCAGGTTATGTTGATGCATTCATGGCAAACGTTGTTACCCAAGTCGATGCAGTTACAAAAATTAAATCATACCTCACCCTCGGTGAAGCAGACGCCTCGATCGTTTACATGTCCGATATCTCTAAAGACGACAAAAATGACATAACATTAATTGAGATTCCTGACCAATATAATGTAGTCGCCAGCTATCCGTATGGAATTCTCAAAGCAACTACCAAACTCTCCACAGTCCAGAAGTTTGAATCATATCTTACCGGCAGTGCCGGCAGCGCGATCCTTACAGATTACGGCTTTGTACCGGTGGCATAAAACCACACCATGAATCCAACTGCCAGATCCCACAGATTGAGTCGCATCGCGACTCAATTTCTGACAGGAGGACTCATACTCCTTTTTCTGGTATTTGTTTCCGTACCACTCGTATCTCTTTTCACGCGAGTCAGTGTGGGAGATCTACTTTATGCACTCACCAGTGAAGCAGCGATCGACGCCCTGACGTTAAGTGCCATTACTGCCGTTATTTCAACGATCATTGTCATCATCGTTGGCACCCCTCTTGCCTACGTCAATGCAAGGGTCCCCTACAAAGGAAGAAACATTGTTGACACCCTGACCGATCTCCCGATCGTTCTTCCGCCGACAGTCGCAGGTCTCGCCCTCCTTATGGCATTCGGGGCGAACGGTCTGTTAGGGCAGTATTTCTCGATATTTGGAATAAAGATCGCGTTCACAACAACTGCAGTAGTCCTTGCCCAGATCTTTGTTGCCTCACCGTTTTATCTTCGGCAGGCACGCTCCAGTTTTGAAGCGATCGACGTTGAATATGAATATGCATCCAGAACACTCGGAGCAGGCCCTTTGAAAACGCTGTTCAAAGTCACTCTGCCCCTGGCCCTCGGCTCACTTTTATCAGGAATCATCATGACTTTTGCGCGGGCACTCGGCGAATTCGGCGCCACCATGATGTTTGCCGGAAATCTGCCAGGGAAAACCCAGACCATGCCGCTTGCGATTTACAGCGAACTGCAAAGCGACCTCTCGGTTTCGATAGCTCTTGCCATTTTACTCGTGATCTTTTCGTTCGGCATCATACTGATCGTAAAATATATTGGTGCACGGGAGAAGAAAAAATATGCTTGAAGCAACATTTACCCGGCATCTCCGTGATTTTACTATGGATGTTGATATAACCGTTCAATCCGGGGAGACCCTTGCCCTTATCGGGGAAAATGGTTCCGGGAAATCAACGACGTTAAAGATCCTCTCCGGCCTTATGAAACCTGAATCCGGGAAAATACTCCTGAATGATCAGGTTCTCTATGACTCCGGGACCAGAACCCACATCGACCCGGAAATGCGGAATATCAGTTACATGTTCCAGAATTATGCTCTTTTCCCGCACATGACCGTGAGGGAGAACATTGCATACGGTCTTGCAGTAAGAAAGAGACCAATAGAGGAAATCAAAGCACGAACCGATGAACTCATCGGTCGGATGGGGCTTGACCAGATCGCCGATGAACCGGTAACACGGTTATCCGGAGGTCAACGCCAGAGAACGGCACTTGCACGATCACTTGCTCCAAGACCCGCGCTTCTCCTCCTTGATGAACCACTCGCCGCTCTTGACGTGAAGACACAGGATAATATGCGTCGTGAACTTGCCTCCGTGATCAGAGCAGAAAATATTCCCTGTATTATCGTCACCCACTCAATCATAGATGCCCTTTCGATAGCGGACCGTGTATCAGTGATCAAACGGGGAGCGATCGTCGCCACAGGAACTCCCGAGGATATCATTCGTGATCCAGCATATGGCTTTTCTGTATCGGAAAATCCAAATCTCTATCGCGGTGAGATTCATATTGGAAAAACCGGGATGGTTTGTGTAAAGATCGGCGATATCTATGTCAGAGCGGTGACGACATTATCCGGCGTGGTAAATGTGGAGATCCGTCCCGAGGAACTGATTCTCTCGCGGGAGAAATTAGCATCGTCCGCTATCAACTCGTTTCAGGGAACAATCACCGAAATACATCCGAGCGGTCTTGAGACGTTAGTCTATGTGGATATCGGAATCCCGCTTGCTGCAGCGCTCACCCCTCAGTCGGTCGAAAGGCTTTCATTGAGAAAGGGCGACCACATCGTTGTAACATTCAAAGCAACCGCAGTTCATATATTTGCGTGAAAAAAGAGGAGACGCTTAGATCCGGTCAAATGACCCGACCCGAAGCGTGCCTTTGGCGTTTCTGTGGGCAACATCTCCATGAAAAACTGTGAGATGATGCCCATCTTCGATATTCGTTCCAGTCTCCTTGAAGGTAGGCAGGAAATCGGTCACATGCCCATACACTGTCGCTTCTCCGGCGAACATATCCCCGCAGGGCATCAGACAGTCCCCTTCGATCAGCAGTTTACCTCCTTTCATATTACTGCCCGCATGAATGCCGGCATTTCCTTTGACGTGGACCAATCCGCCAAAAAGACATTCAGCACAGTAATCCCCAACATTTCCTGCTACAAAAATCTCGCCGCCGCGGACACCTTTTCTCCCTCCCCGGTATCCGGATCCGCAGTAGTTGCCGGCATTTCCATGACAGATGATGCTGCCGCCAAGCATCTCGCGGCCAAGCCAGTCCCCGGCATTCCCCTCGATCTCTATGGTGCCGCCGGCCATGAAGTCACCGCAGTGCATTCCGACATTCCCTTCGACAATGATCTTCCCGTTAGTCATGTACTCTCCGACCCGTTTTACCTGATGACAGTCGCCAACGATAACGATCTCGGTAGCCGAGGGACCAGCAGCCTCGCCGTCGACCCTGATATCAAACACATCCGTGATGCGCTTTCGCTCATTTCCAACATAAACGGAAACATCAATCTTTTTTGAAAAGATCTCCGGGGATATTGCTTCGGCTTCGATCGGAAGATACGGATCGACATCATCACGTAAGATGAGCGTAACACGTCTCATAACATCGTCTCCGTTTCGATTTTCATGCTCTTCGTGAGATAATAATCTTCTTCCACCGGATAATTTTCCATTCTGATGGTGTAATACCGGTCAAAGGTCCGGATCAGATCGGGGTCTTTGGACATATCGTATTCCTTTGGAACCTGCGGGCTGCACCAGAACGTTCTATTCTGATTATCCGCCAGAACCTGATCATCTTTCGAAATCATGACGCCAAGCTTCATCGTATACTTCGTCTGGGCAAAACCTCTGATGATTTCGGCATATTGTTTGGAGGGATCGATTTTTTCGGGTTTTATCGGATAGATCGCGATGTCGGCCTCGGCGCCGGGACCAAGATGCCCTTTACCTCTTTCGATAAGACCCAGAGCACGCGCCTGACCGGCCCGCGTCATTACGGCGATCTCGTCAAACGTCAGCTCTCGGTCAAGCGACGGAAGAATGACACGGCTGCCGGTCTTTGGGTGGACGGTAGCAAACTCACGGTCACGGTATTCCTTGCTCATCAGAAGTCCGATGATCTCCGGATACTTGACAAACGGCGCACCGTTGGGATTATCCGTTGTCAGTAAACACTGCCAGGGATTTTTCACCTGCAGAGCCAGTTCAAGGCCGATTGACCACATGATGCTGTTCACCAGATTCTTGCGTCGGTAAATTACCGGAATAACACCGGATGCGGTCTCCAGTTCAACATCATGATTACTCCATTTGTCCTGATGGAGACGATACAGGTTGAACTCCATTGGACCATCTGCCGTCATGGTCGTGGTCCGTCCAAACATCACCTGTCCCATATCAATAGTGATCTGGGGACGCAGGTTCACCATATTCGCGACCGGCTCCGATTTTGAACAAAAATCTTTCCAGCTGGTCCCGCCGTACGAATGGAACTGGACGTGCGTGAGATAGCAGGTCTGCCGTTTCTCATTTAAATCGGGAACAAGACCCATCGTCCCGATCGTGCAGGTATAATTACCCGGCTTTCCCAGATTGTTGCAGTGAAGATGCACGGAATGCGGAAGACCAAGCATCTCGTTCGCTTCGATCACCCCTTTGATATATTCAGCAGGGCTCAGATCAAAATCAGGGATGGGTTTTCGAATGCATTCCACATTCTTTCCCCAACTCCACATCTCGGCACCAAGCGGATTGGTCAGTTTTACCCCATACCCTTTTACGGCATCGAGCCGCCATGCGATAAGCGCGGCTGCCCGCTTGATGTCGCCGGAGGCCACGGCACGCATGACTCCCCAGTCACCGTCGAAGAGGGTGAGGATAAGGCCATCCTGAAGAGGGGTGTGTTTGAACTCCTCATGGGTATGCCGGGCTTCAAGCGGGGCCATTGCTCCTTCCGTGAGCGTTGTATACCCCATAAGCGCATACCGATAACTGTTCCCATAGGTTGTCGGGATACTGTATCCGGACACGGCACGCATCCCCTTTCTCCGGGGAGCCCTTCCCGCCCGCATATCCTCGGGGCTCATGTACCTGCCGAAGTTCACCTTCGTTCCGCAGATATGCGTGTGGGAATCTATGCCGCCGGGAAGGGTCAGACATCCGCCGGCATCGATGACTTCGGCTCCTTTGGGCTCCTCATCGGTGATTCTGCCGTTTGAGACGAAGATGTCCCTGATCTCGCCGGATATTTTATTAATCGGATCGACCACATAGGCGTTATTGATGATATAATCCATTTATCTGTCCTCCTGCAAAGCGGCAACATTCCTGATCACATGGATCGCACCGTTCGGGCATGTGTCCATACACACTTTGCATCCTTTACATAGTTCATTGTGCTTGACCGTGTTTTTCCCGTGTTCGACACGGATCAGAACATCACTCGAAAGCGATGTCCCGCCCGCACCCATATGCGGGTCGATTTCCCGGTTTACCGGACATGCGGTCGTGCAGTTTCCGCACCCCATGCATTTTTTGGTGTCGATTGTGATGATGTATTCGTGGGCGAATACCAGTCCCTGCTCTTTTTTACGTGCAAGGAGGTCGCCGCTTGTCAGAACTCCCTCGGGGCACGCCTCAACGCAGTATCCGCAGCGAACGCAGTGACCCTGCGTGATCTGAGGATTCCATACGCCGTCCGTCTGGACAACATCGATCGCACCAGGGCATGGACAGATCATTTTACAGGAAAGACAGTGCGTGCATTCATTTCCGGTAAGTTCGGGAAAGTCCCGGAAGTAGGACGGCTTTGTCAGCGGCGGTGTTTTCACGGTGAAAAACGCCTTAAGCCAGGACAGACGGCAGAACTCTCTGAGATACGTGAAGACCGTCATTCTACCGCTCCGCACAGGCAATACACGGATCGGCACTGATGAATGTGGATGTCACATCAGCCGCAGACGCCAGATTTTTCATCATTGCATGGGTCGCCACTTCAATGTTTGGAATAGAGGGAGTCTGGATCGAGACATACACCACCTGACCGGCCGAGTCAATCTCGATCTCGTAGGTGAGGTCTCCTCTCGGCGCTTCGATCGTATGTTTGATGCGGCCTGCTTTCATCTCTCCGCCGTTACGGATTTTTCCGGGTTCGAGAGCCGCAATACCGTTTCTGATCAGCGTCAGAGACTGGAAGAGTTCATCGAATCTGAGCATGATTCTGGCATAGTTGTCGCTTTCGGTTCTCGTGATCATATGCCAGCCCATCTCAATATACAGAGGATCGTCCTTTCTGGCATCGCGGGAAAGACCGGAAGCGCGGGCAGTCGGCCCGACCACGCCTGAGGCAAGCGCGTCCTCCATGGAAAGAACGCCGATGCCTTTCGACCGGAGGCCGATCATCGGTCCGGTCTCGAACATCTTTACAAAGCGTTTCAGTTCGGTCTCGATATGATAGGTCGCTTCAAGGATCTTTGCGGCGTTATCTGCGGATAAATCTTCACGCACGCCGCCTGGAACAACATATGCCGCCATGATCCTTGTCCCGGTCATCATTTCAATCGAGTCCATCGCGGTCTCACGAAGATTCAGCAGATACATGCCGAGTGTTTCATGCTCGATCGTGTAGCAGTATGAATAGTTCGCAAGGAGGTGACTCTGGATACGGTCAAGTTCATTTAAGATCAGACGAAGAAGTTCGGCCCTTCGGGGAACCGTGATCCCGCTGATCTTCTCCAGAGCTTCAACGATCACCGTATTGTGGACGACTGAGCAGATACCGCAGACCCTTTCTGCAAGGAAGATCGTTTCCTGCCAAGGTCGTCCAATCATGATTTTTTCGATTCCCTTTTTCACATATCCGAGTTCCACTTCGGTGGTTACGACGCGTTCCCCTCGCGTTTCGCATTTGATCCTGCAGGGTTCTTTGAAACAGGGATGAATCGGACCGACCGGCAGGGATACGTCAACTACTTTTTTCATTTCTTCACACTCCCTTCCTTCTCCTTCTGATGGACCTCGTAGTCTTTGAAAAGGATATCGGCAGCGCCGAGAATCGCTGATATTATTTCCGACGGACGCGGAGGGCAGCCGGGTACGGCCGCCGTGACGGGAATATATTTGCTGACCGGCGGATCGATCAGTGTCCCGGGACGGTTGAACACGCACCCGGAGATCGGACAGTTGCCGATCGTTACTACCGCTTTGGGTTCCGGAACCCGGTCCCAGAGATCGGGTAATTTGTCAATCCACTGAGGAGACATTCCCCCGGTTATGAGGATTACGTCAGCTTCTCTTGGATTGTTGTGAACATAGATGCCGTACTGTTCGATATCATATTTCGGAGCGAGACAGGCAAGGATCTCTATATCGCATCCGTTACAGGATCCGGTATTCACATAGCATACATGGATCGAACGCTGCCGAACGGCATTTTTGAGCTGCTGCAGAATACTCATGAAATCTCCTCCAGAATGGCACGGCGTATGTCGGAAAGGTCGGCGTCCTTTTCCTGTGCCAGAGCACGGTAATGATCGGCCCGTTCCTTTGAAAGGAGGCCTGTAGCTGTTGAAAGATGATGAAGGGAAAGAGCGTTTCCAATCTCATCAGACGCGGCCTGTATCTCGGCCGCGTCATAACGGGGTCCGAGATTTTCCAGAGTCATTAAATCGCACTTTCCGACAAGTATCTTCCGCATACGCTGGCGGGATATCCCAAGCCGCTTCGAAAGGGCAATTGCAGCGGCGTTCTGCCGAACCCCGTTGAGTGACGTGAGTTTCATGGGACTGAGATCCCGTTCGTAAATAAGTTTCATAAGACCCCCCAGAAGCGAAGAAGCCCGTAGATGACGAAACAGAAGATCATCACCCAGACAAGGACCATCTCGCCGGTATGTTTCGCATGGTCACTCTTCCAGACAAACATCGCAGCAAGGATCCCGATAAGGACTGCTCCCAGTATCGCACCCGGCAAAACCACCGGGTGGAGAGATGATTCGATCAGCATCAGGATGACATAGAATGCCGACCCTATGACTGCAGCAAATGGAATATAATTCATGATATCATCACCACCCAGACGATTATTCCGTAGATACAGACAACACCGGTCCAGATCGTCTGGATGAGAACGGTGTTATATGGAGTAAGCATAGGGGTCGTTGCGCAGATAAACGAGATGGATACCATCACGAGGATCATGACAATGAGGAAAAGCCACCAGGGCAGAATGCCAATGAACACGACGATGAAGACGGAGATAAGCACGAATGTCTTCAGGGATAGAGCGATGTTCAAAAGAGCACGCCATCCGCCGAAGTGTTCGGTCCAGTATCCCGAGACGAGCTCCTTTGCCTCGATCACGGAGAAGGGACCGTAGTGCGCCTTCGAGAGAATGATAAGGTAAAGAGATATTGCCGCAGGCAAGGCGATGCCGATCAGCGGAACGTTTGCGGCTTCCCACCCGGCTATTCCCGAAATGGACAGGGTGCCGGTGAAAAGATAGACAACCGACACGGTGACAAGAAGCGGGAGTTCCGCTGCAGCGGACATGACCGACCTGATCGCACCGAACTTAGTGTAGGGAGAGCCGGAAGAAAGACCGGTCCCGTGCTCCACGATCTTATGGAGCATGTAGAAGGCAAAGATCAGAAGCAGACTCCCGCCGATCCAGAAAACATAGAGTGCGGCGGTCCAGATCCCTATCGCGATCAGGACGATCGCAACATACATGACCTGACTTGCGGTTCTTGGGATCCACGTCTGTTTGAAGGAGAACTTCAGCGTATGCAGTATCTCCTGCCAGATCGGCGGTCCGGGACGTTTCTGAATCCGTGCGATAACTTTTCGGTGGATCCCGTGCAGAAGAAGACCGAAGAAGACCGCAAAGATCAGGAGAAGAAGAAATTCTATCATTTCAGTACCCCACAAACGGAATATCTCCGTCTTTTGAACCGGCGGTACATGCAAGAACCACGGAGATCAAAAACCCTGGCACCGATATGATCAACAGAAGGACCCAGTACGGATTTCCGTCAGCGAGCACTGCCGAGATGACTGCAGCGCAGGCAAAGAGGACTGCAAGTAGGATGTATGCTGGTTTTTTCATAATCACACCGTCAAGAGGATCTCCACGACCCGCAGGAAGAGCAGGAGAGAACTTACATGGATCATCAGGATATACGGAGCTCCGGAAGCCCGCGTTATCTCGGCTTTACCAATATAGAAAGGCGCCATTCCTTCGCCGAGAACCCCTATCAGCAGGAGAAGTTTGGCGATGACGGGAACGCCGCCCGTAGCCGCAAGTTCCCAGATGGAGAGCGTCCCGGTCGTTGCGGCAATAATAGCCGCTCCGGCAAAGAGAGGCACCGTTCCCATCATCACAACCAGTCCGTAGGAGAACGCGGCCGAAAGAACATGCTTGTTTTTCACGGCGGCAACGATCCCGATGTTCAAAACACCGATGAACGCGGCAAAGAGCGTGAAGTTGAAGATATCTCCGGTCACGATCGCACCGATCGTTGCGATCCCGCAGGCTATGGCCATGAATCTCTGGAACCGTGCCAGATTCAGGGGCGTTTCTTTCAGGGAATAGCCGTCCGTCCCAAAGACGATCTCGACCGGCTTTTCCGGAAGAGAAATGACTGCAAGGAGAACGAACACCGCGGCAAATCCAAACAGGACGCCGGTGTATCCCGAGAGATAATGGATCATATCGCCAAACGGTATCGTTACCAGAATCGACTCCATCATGATCCGTCACCCCGCATGGTTCCAACGAGAGCTATCTTTGCCATTACTTTAATCATGATTCCAACCGCGGCCGCCATTAGGGCAAGGAACCACTGGCTCGGGAAGAGAATGAAGATCAGAAATGCCAGGACCCAGAGGACCCAGGCATAGCCCGATGCGTTCTCCGACGAGAGGAAATTTTCCGTCGTCGATTTTCCAAGGAAGAACAAGGCAAGACCGAGACCCGCAATAAGACCGCCGGTAAATCCTGTCAGGAAGATTCCATATGCAGTGAGAAGTGCGCCGATAATCGGCGGGGCGGTATGCAGGACTTCGATGTCGAGACGGCGTACTGGCCGGACATTCTGGAGCCCTTCTTTTACGAGCCATAATTCCGAGACCGCCATGATCTCGGCAACCCCTACAACAAGCCCCGGCAGAATGAGCGCTTCGGCTAAATCGGTCGCGAGAAGTGCGATCACTACAAGCCCGGTTATTTCAATTAAGTCAATGATGATAAGGAGACTTATCTCGTCTCTTTCCCGGACGACCGCCGAAAACGCAGTGATGATTGCGATGAAAGCGACGGCAAGCCCTATTTTATAGATAATATCCATATCAGCAAAAAATTCGATCATTCTTTCGACCTCCGGTAAAGAAACGCGGCGATCGCAAATGCGCAGAACAGAATGCTGGCTTCGACGATGGTGTCAAACCCGCGGGTATAGTAGAGAATCTCGTCGAGAATACCGCCGGGGTGGGAAACGATCGTTGTCCCGAGATGGAGCGTGTAGTCTGCAAGGAGCTGGCTCGCCGGAGTGAGATATGCGGTCACGTAGCCAAGGATCGGTTCATTTTCCGGATACTGGGAAACGATATCTGCCGCTTCCGTGAACGGGATGCCGCCGCGGTCATACGGATTAAGAGAACTGGACGGATCCAGCGACTTGGGGTAAAGCTGATTCTCCTCATAGGCGATGAACGGAACAGAGCAGAGACCAAAAACGATGATCAGACAGACGCAGATCGCGTAAAGTTTCGGCAGATTTTCAATCGTCGAGAGGTAACAGGAGAGTTTCTGGAACGGTCCGAATACGCCCTTTGCCTTTTTTGCCGGGCAGTCTTTGATATCCTGGCCTTCCTTCATGCTCCCTCCTTTTTCTCGATCACTCGAACAAAAATCAGCGTGGTTACGACATTGACGGCGACGAACGTGACCAGAGCGAGAGTCTCGTTGAAACTGAGCATGATGAACACGAGGCCGAACTCGGCAACCTCCATGTTGATGAGCCGGGTCAGATAAGTTTTTTCACGCGGATATGCGGTGAAAATCACACCGGCCAGGAGGAGAATACATCCTACGATGAACTCGGGGGGGACGATCATTTGGCTGCCTCCTGTTTTTTGCCCAGAAGAAGCAGAATGAAGATCGTGCCGACAGGCATCAGGAGGGAAACGACGATCGCGACATCCAGATATCCTTTTTCCACAAGGAAGAGGACGACGCCGGCGGTCAGGATGCCAAGACAGATGAGTTTGTCGAATGCGGACCTCACCAAAAGCGCGGCTATGCCGCCAAAGAGAGCGAGGAAAATTGCCAGAATCAGAATCAGGTCGGTCATTGTTCCTCCAGCCGTGCAAACGTACTTGCTATGGCGTTCGATTCAAGAGTCGAGCCGATGAAATACGCGATTGCCGCACAAATCGTTATCGGATACGGCATCAGAAGGACGATCGCTCCGGCAACGGCGAAGTTCATGACGTTGAGATACGGCAGTTTTTTCAGCGTTTTCGGCTCGAATACGGCACGAATCGCACAGTATGCTGCAATAACCACACAGATTCCCTCAACGATCATGAAACTTTCCTCCAGATCTTTCCAAGCAGGCGGGTTGCGTGCCTGGTAGAGATGCCCTCAACCAGGAAAATAGCAATTACACAGCCGGCGATGAAGGATTCCGGCGGAAATCCCGCAAACGAGGTGAGTGCCCAGATAATCAGCGCTGCACAAACAGCCCCGCTTGTTCCCGCAAAACCTTTATCGGCACATATGCGTGCTCCGATATAGACGAGAACGATCGAGATCACCGCACCCCAGATTCCCCAGACATAATACCCGCATGCGGCAAGAAGTGTTCCTGCCGATGCATCCGGCGAAGAGATGATGTTGCCGATCATCCATCCGCCGTTGAGATCCCCGCCGTTTTTCTCCAGCTCTTTTCCGATTACATCAGCTCCGGAAACACCGCCCTGCTTGGGGAGTTTCCAGAAGATATCAAGTGCAGTAAAAAGCACGAGGCATATCACAGCAGCAATGGGGATGGCGGCGAGTAAATCAATCATAATATTTCATCCAAACCTCCGAAAGACGGAGAGGGTAGTGCTAGTTAGTTAGGTATTGGCATTCGGTTAAATAAATATGTTGCATTTGGTCATCTTCCAGGGTTCGGCAGAACCGGCAATACAGAAGAGACAAGGCAAAAAAAGAAGTTAATACAGGATTTCCCCGACAAAGACGGTGGCAGCAGGGCCGGTCATTTGCGGGATATCTCCAACGGTGATGTCGAGCGGACCGCCGACGGTCTTCACGTGAACGGTGTTCCCGTGAACCTTTCCGGTCTTGGCGGCGATCAATGCCGAGGCCGTAGAGCCGGTACCGCAGGAAAGGGTTTCGCCCTCAACACCGCGTTCAAACGTCCGAATGACAATATCAGACGAACCGGTGATCTGCACGAAGTTGACGTTGGTTCCTTTGGGGAAAGAAGTGTGGTGACGAATCTTGGGCGCGACTTCGTCGATTGCAATGCCGTCGACGTTGCCGACGAAAATCACCGCATGGGGTACGCCGGTATTGACTGAATAAACGGTCATTCCGTCAATTTCGCGGCTCTCATCATAAACCGCGTCTCCCATATCAATGGTTGCCATGAAATCCCCTTCGGAATCATAGCCGACACGAACCTGCATCACACCTGCAAGAGTCTCGACTGAGAAAGCCTTCTTCTTGACATACTCTTTATCGAATGCATACTTGGCAAGACAGCGAATCCCGTTGCCGCACATCTCGGCCTCGCTTGCATCGGGCTGGAAAAGCCTCATGCGAATCTCCGCCTTGTCGGACTTTGAGATAAAGAGGACACCGTCCCCTCCGATACCGAATCTTCGGTCACAGTACACAACAGCAAACTCGGCCTTCATATCATCCGGAATGATAACCTGATCCATCTCGTCGATCAGAATGAAGTCATTTCCGTTTCCGTGAAGTTTCGTGAATGCTATTGACCTAAGGTCATGCTTCGGGAACTTAATGGTCATAATCTATATTATAGGAGTTTGGAGATTTAAAAGAAATTGGCCAACATTTCCAGAGCAGGAGAATATCACATCATGTTATACTAATGTAGATGGATGGTTCCAACAGAAAAAATGAGAGAGATTTAAGGAGTGTATACTTCACTGTTTTCGAAAAACAGATGTACCAGCGGTACGATCTCGTCTTTCATTTCATAAGGAACGCTGTGATCTGCCCCTACAAAAGGAGTGAACCATGCTCCGTTAATTGCTCCGGCTACGGTGTAGGCATCTTCTATAGGCGTTAAAGGATCCGCCGTTCCGCCAATAACCAGCGTGCTGATATTGACCGATGAAAGATTTGCAAGCGTGCTGTTCATGGAAAGAACGGCTAACGATTCCAGATATACGCCCTTATCGGTATCGGGATTTGCAATATTGTTTTCAACCATCTGCCGAAGTACGGCAGTTTCATTGGTGTCTACACTGTATGTTGTTGAACAAAGGGTTGCTTTTGTTACATTCTCGGGATAATAGATCAACAAATGCTGCGTGATCATCGATCCCATGGAATGGCCGAAAATGTACATCTTTTCGTATCCAAGAGCCCCGATTAAAGAATCGGCGTCATCAACCAGCTGCATGAACGGATAGGGTTCAACATCCCTCGTACTGTGCCCCATGCCGCGATGATCGTAGAGATAGACATGATAATTTTCTGCGAACAGACGAATCAAATCGGGATCGATATCATCCATGAGGGCAGTGTATCCAATGATAATCAGAAGAGGCTCGGCGGTTTCGCTCCCGAATTCACGATACCCGATGGTTATATTATTCACATCCAGATACTGAACCGGGGTATCCAGCACCAGATTTCCGGAGTCCGCCGGAGTCTCGGAAGAGATACAGCCTGCCGCCAAAATGACTGCTGCAAGCAGTATCCCAAGCATTAACAGGATTTTTACATGAGATTTCATACATTACATTGAACACAGATGAATATATAATCTGATGATATCCGAAAATAAGAGAGCCGGATCAGATGGATGTACAACGCCGGTGCAGAATGCAAAAAAGAGGATATTTAATGGAAAATGCTCAGGCAGAGCCCCATTTCTCCAGCGCTTTTCGAAGCTCGACATGCGTCTTGGCATACTCTTCCGCGCTTACTCCAAGAAGGGCCGCATCAACTGCCTGCCGCATTGCACAGGCACCGGCGGCCGTGCCGTCAGGATGACCGTGGATCCCGCCGCCCGCCTGAAGCACGATTTCGTTTCCAAGCGTGCTGATCTCTGCGTGGACTTTACCCGGGTGAAGACCGCCTGAAGCTACGGGGAACACCGGAAGAAGATTTCCGGCCGGCCGGGTCAGTGCTGCATTGTCCCCGAGGATCTCGGCGGCTTTTCCTCCCATCTTTCCGGAAACGGTACCTGTGTGGAGCTGATCTCCTCCGCAGACACGGACGAGTTTTGCAATAGGCCGCATCGCGATGCCGTGCTCGGGATTTCGCGTCAATGCCCCGTGCATAGTCCGGTGAACATGAATCGGGACATTGATCGAAGGGTCAGCGGCAAGACACTGGACCGCAGAAAAACCAGCAGTAAGAACATCGACCATCAGCATATTTGCTCCCGCCTTAACGGCATTGGAGGCGACCTCAAGGATCCGGTCTCCGCCTGTCGTCACGTTCAGTGCATACAGAACCTGACGCCCGGTTTCCTCTTTTGCTCTCTCAAGGGCTTCCATCACCATCTCCAATCTGGTCATCAGCGGACAGAACTTCTGATCAGTCAGCGTCTCATCATCTTTGATAAGATCAACACCGCCGATCGCAGCCTGATACGCAACGGCGGCAGTATCTTTCGGCGTCAAACCGACCTTCGGTTTAATGATCGTTCCAACATGCGGACGACGGGAGATATCAGTGCCGCTGAGTTTTCGGACACCCTCAATTCCGAACTTGGGTCCGGTCCCGTCAAGCCCTTCCGGGATGTCGATGTCAAGAAGTCTGACAGCCTCAAGTTTTCCAAGACCGAACAGGTTTCCCGCAATTACGGATAGATACTGGGGGATGTTCCCCGGCTCGAATATTTCATATGGGAAACTAAGTTTCGTTTGGAAACCATTTCCCGAAGGCACGATCTCAATGACCTCGCCGTCGAAGGCGTGAACGTAGGCAGTTTTCTCGTTCACGGTCGAAAGATCGGTCCATGTCCCGGTCGTCTGCTCCTCACAGATTGCCTGAGCGGCAAATTCTGGCGTCACTCCGGATTTTGGTTTGAAATAATAGGTTGCGATTAAATCTTTCATGTTAGTGCTTCTCCAAACTTAAGAATTGGTTCTGCAACTCATCAAGTCCCCACCCGAGATATTCCCGCATGATCGTGAAGGCAAGATGAGGCGGAATTGCTCCTGCTTCGGTAATTATCAGATCTATATATTCAGCTGGTGTAACATCAAATACCGGGTTTTTGACGCGGACAAACGGCAACCCTGCGGCAATCTCGTCAGGAAGAACTTCGTTTGCGGGACGTTCCTCAATCTGTATGCGTTCACCTAGAATAGTGCGCGGGGCAAACTTGTATGTCTCGGCGGTCACAATCACATTTTTGCGTGCCTCGTGGGCACAGAGAGCGATCTGCGATGTGCCGATTTTATTTACAACGGCCCCATTTACGGTAATTGCGTCGGCCCCCACAATAACGAGATCGACCTCTTTCATCATGGTTCTTACCGCAGAATCCACGATATAGGTCGTAGGGATCTCATGGTCATTGAGCGTTTTTATGGTGATCCTTCCCTGATTCCACGGCCGGACCTCGGTTGCATAGACCTCGATATCTTTTCCCTGACGCTTCGCCTCGATAATACTCCCGAGAGCCGCACTTGAATTACAGTGCGTCATGATCACACTGCCGTCGGGAATAATGTTTGCTCCCATCACAGATATCCGGTCAAGCGCGGTTCGGGATGACCAGATGAACTCATTCGCTTTTTCCCGGAGATTCCGGCGTGCGGCCTCCTCATTCTTGGAAGAGCGGACATCCCGCATAACGATTTGTATAGCATTTGGGAGAGAGACAGCTGTAGGTCGGGTCGCAAGAAGAAGACCCGCCGCCTGTTCCATTTCACGGATGAAGATCGATACATCCCCTGTCCGCGGAAGCGTCTCGGCATGATCACGAAGCGCAGAAACAGCTTCCCGGGCAATTTTTCCGGCGCCGCGTATCTCCATTGAGATGATTTTCTCGGCTGTGTCGTTTATGCTCATTTATAATACTGATTGAAGTCTAAGATTAAATAACTGAGGGTCAAGCCATGTTTTATCTCAAAGGGAGAGAATAATGTCGGTTGGTGTTGTTTTTGACAGTGCCGGAACGCTTCTGAAAACGAATCGAGCCGTGAAAAATATAAAGAGCGGCATACTGCTGAACGACAGTCCGGAAACGACGATGCTGACGTTCGAGGACCGGGACCGGATCCTCATTCTTCTGAATGTCAGTTCTACCGAAATGATGAAAGTCCCGCCCGAAAAAAATCTCTCGGATTACCTGAAAGAAACAGATGTAGTGTTTGGTATAAGCTGCGGGAGAAAAATCATTGATGCCGCGGATGTGGGGACTATTCTCTTCTCTGACCCGGTTTGCCGGGTTATTGACCTGCAGGAGGTTATCCGTGCCTGCTGGCTGATTGTTTCCAAAGAGGCCGAGTCATTTGCCATGAATTCCGGTGTCATCATCAACCTCCGGACAAGAGAGATAGAATTTACGCTTGCAGCTGCAGGCTACCCATTTCCCGGGGTAAAGGAAATGATCTCGACGCTGCATCAGAAAGGAGTGGCAGTGTACATTGCTTCCGGGGACCGAACCTCAAAACTTGAACTGATCGCAGATAAAATCGGGATACCGCGAGACCGTATTCACGGCGTGGCGACTCCGGTAACAAAAGCACGTATCATAACGAGCCTCAAAGGAGAATACGATGTTGTGGTGATGGTCGGTGACGGGATCAATGATCTCTCTGCCATGAGGGCTGCCGATGTTTCTATTCTGACGGTCCAGCAGAAGGGAGAGCGTCCGGAAATACTCTACAAACAGGCAGGATACGTCATAGACGATATACGTGACGTGATTCGGATCATAGACGCACTGAACGCTGATGCAGAGTGAAAGCAGACATGAAGCAGAGATATGCACTAATATGATATCTTCGGTATTATCATCAGATTCAGACCCCCTTCCGGTCCACTTCTAAAAACTAATAACTCCGTAAAACTAACACATACCATTATAGAAGGAAGAACATATGACAACCCCATTTATTACGATAAAGGACCTCATCATGGACTTTCCAGCCTCTACGGAAGATTGTGACGAAAAATCAACCGAGATGGTCAGGGTCCTGGATAACATCAATCTGGAACTCTCAGAAGGAGAGATCGTTGGTGTAATCGGCAGAAGCGGCTGCGGCAAAACCGTACTTATCCATCTGATCCGAGGAATCGACCAGGCCCCAACTTCCGGAAAAATCATCTATCATATCTCCCACTGTCCAAAATGCGGCAAAATCGAGTTCCAGAGCAATGCAGGAAAACCTTGTCCTGTCTGCAGCGAAACACTTGTTGCAGAAAATGTTGATTTCTGGGCACCCAAAAACGAGAAACTCAAATCACAAATAATGGCAAGGACCTCCCTGATGTTCCAGCGGACCTTTGCGCTCTACGGGGACGATCGTGTCATTGAAAACGTGCTTCGTGCACTTGACGACATAAACTATCCTTCAGAAAAAGCCATCAGCAGGGCAGCCGACTTACTCGACGAAGTCAGACTCTCCCACAGAATGATGCACATATCACGTGACCTCTCCGGCGGTGAAAAACAGCGGGTCGTCCTCGCCCGTCAGCTTGCCCGTGAACCGCTCTTCCTTTGTGCAGACGAACCGACAGGAACACTTGATCCGAAAACAGCGAGGATCGTCCATGATCTGTTAAAGAAAGCCGCAAAGGAAAAAAATATGGGAATGATCGTCACCTCCCACTTTTCCCAGGTTCTTGAAGATGTCTGTGATCGGGCAGTCCTCCTGGATGACGGAAAGATCACTAAGATCGGCACTCCCGACGAGATCGTCGAGGAGTTCATGAAGGGATATCACGACGACCGCGTATATACCGACCAGATCTTCGGCGACCCGATTGTCCGTGCTGAACATCTGCTCAAAAAATTCATCGCTGTTGACCGGGGAGTCATCAACGCGGTAAACGATATTACCTTCGAGATCAATGAACGGGAGATCTTTGGCATCATCGGTGTATCAGGCGGAGGAAAAACCACCCTTTCAAAAATGATTGCCGGTCTTTACGAACCGACATCCGGCAAACTCGAAGTCAGGGTCGGCGACGAATGGGTCGATATGTCGAAACCCGGATATCTCTTCCGGGGAAGGGCCAAACAATACATAGGACTCCTTCACCAGGAATACGACCTCTATCCACACAGAACGATCATCGACAACCTGACCGACGCGATCGGGTTAGAGTTCCCCAAGGAACTTGCAACCCGCAAAGCACTCATCACCCTTAGGATGGCAGGATTCACCGATAAGAAGGCAAAAGATGTTCTTCACAGACTGCCGGCAAGCCTTTCGGAAGGAGAGAAGCACAGAGTCGCTCTCGCACAGATTCTGATCCGTGAACCGCGCATCATCCTCCTTGACGAGCCGACAGGAACGATGGACCCCATCACCAAAGTTGATGTCAAGCACTCCATCATGCATGCCAGGGAAGAGATGGAAGAAACGTTCGTCATCGTTTCCCATGACATGGAGTTCGTGCGTGATGTCTGTGACCGATGCATGTTTATGCGCGGCGGAAAGATCATCGATATTGGTCCGACCCATGAAGTGCTGAACAACCTTTCCGAGGATGAAAAGATCGTTATGAGAAATGCGGTCGAGAAGGAACGGGCACGGGCAGAAACCGGGATCCCGAAAAAGGTGACCCTTGCAGGAGGAGCACCTGAGGCAGAAACGACCGAGGGAGCGCTGCATGAAACGACCGACGAAATGTTTGAGATGTAGGTCAGGATCATGACTGACATCCGGATCTTTCTCAATGGTGAGCAGAAAACCGTTCCAGAAAAAACAACCGTCAAAGATCTCCTCCCGGAGCAGCCGGAAGGAACCTCTGTCGTTCTTCTTTTACCCGGAAGCGTCTCCCGGGAAATGACGCCGCACCTTCGCCTGACCACAAGCGCCGGGGACATTGTGATCGAACTTGCGAAAAAAACACCCTTCCCTCTGCCGACAGGAGAGGTCGATCAGAATTTGCGCGTCCACTTCGAGGACAGAAATGCCGTGTCGTTTGGACCATTCCCTCAGGAGTTCACTCCTGACAAAACATCATACCGCTATGAAAGGGGTGTGGTCTGTCTTGGTTCCGGCGGCTACGATTCGAAGAACGCCTATCTGACATTTTCCCGCAGAGAGCATATTGGAGATCACGGAGCCGCAAAAGGCGGAGCGATTTTAGGCAAAGTCATCTACGGTCTTGGGATCATGAACCGCTGGAAAAACGGCGACACCATCACCCGGATAGAACAGGAGTTTTCCAGCACGGATTCGACCAATGCAAAGGTGACCTCGGACTTCTCAACTGAGGTGAAAGACGGGATGCAGATTTTATCTGAACTCATCATCACTGCAGAAGGATACCAGGAAGATCATACTGAGATCGACTGTACGTGTGCAGACTCGGTCGAGCATATGCTTTTCTGCCTGCGGGAAAACAAATTCCGGATCGACCGGACCGCGTCCACCTACATCCGCGACCACACCGAAGGGAAACTCTACGTTCTGCAGGAACGCCAGAAACCGAGAAGAGAAGGGACCGTTACGGTAAGAACAGCCGGAAAAGGCTCAGGCAGTTTGTATATTTACACACGTGATGTCCAAAGCAATCAGCATCACACACGAACCGGATCGGTCACGCGAGGAATAGAACTTGCCAAATTTTCAACCGAAAAAACAGTTCTGTCGGTCAGACCGGTCCCGGAACTCCTTGACCTCCGCGGCCTTCCACTCGGGGAAGCAGTCAGTCTTGCAAAAAAACGCGGACTGAAAGTGATGGCAGACAACAAGGATGTGACCGGGAGGGTCGTCATCGGTCAGAAACCGGAGACGACGTTAGAGATCCTGAAAGAAGGGAAGGTCTCGCTCTTTACGATGAGTCTTGAGAATGTCATCGACATCTCGCTTGATTATAAAAAAGCCCCGAAGTCGGTCGATCTGTTCCGCCGGGTCACCGGACTGAAGAAATATGCAGTCGGGACCATGCCGTTTATTTACAATCTGGAGGATGAGATGTACCTCTTCAAGCCGCCGTTCTCGACAGGCACGAACATCATCCCGGAGAACACCCCGAAAAAACCGGTCAAGACCAATACGCTCGCACTCACAAACGACTCACGGCAGGCGGTCGGTATGGTCGGCGTCCGGGTGGTCGAAAACAAAGAGTACGGACCGACTGGAGAACCGTTTGGGGGAACGAACATCATCGGAACCATAATCGACATGGAAAAACTCCCACTGATGAAGGAAGGCAAGGTCATATACTTCAGGGAGGTCAAAGAGTGAAACCGTATGTCCCCGAGTATGTCGGGACCGTAACGAAGTATGTGTTCGTGGATTCGCCAAACACCACACCCCAGGATATTGCAACGGCCGCATACGAGATCGCCCAGGGAGTTATGATCAAAGAGACCTGTTTCGGGTGTCAGATCACCGGATCTCCGGAAGATGTCGACCGGATCGTTGAACATCTGCGTGTTCTTGATCCCTATCGGATCTTCATAAAAGACCGGGGATTTCCTCCGGGAGATTCTCGGAGATGCCGCGCCGATCTCGGCGGTGCAAGACCCGGGTATCTCGGGCACGAATACGAAATGAGTTTTATCAGATATATCTCCCACGGACTCGAAGAGACCGAGGGAATGAACAAGACCGCACTCAAAAAAGCTGCAGGGGAAGCTCTCCCGCTTGAAGAACCGCTTGATGCAGATGTGCTCGAAAAACTCTTTTCGGAGGAAAAATAATGGCAAAAGTATTCATCTATCCGGCAACCAGCCTCATCTTATCCGACCTTGTAGCGAGGTACGGTCACGAACCGCTCGGTTCGGCTCTTTCGATCCGCGAACATGTCCAGACCCCTGGTTTTGATTCACCGCCGATCCAGATGACCTCGGAGGATCCCCAGAAAGGTCTGAAATGGGCCGCAGTCGAAGTGCCATCAGGGATCCGGGGACGGATGGCCCTGTACGGTCCTCTTGTAGAGGAGGCAGAGGCAGCCATTATCATTGACGAACCGGATCTCGCATTCGGCTGTATGGGATGTGCAAGAACGAACGAACTTCTGGCATTCATACTCCGGGAAAAAGACATCCCGAGACTTGAACTGAGATACCCGGCATCAAAAGAGGAAGGGGTGACGTTTGTCGCACAAATCAAACAGTTCCTGAAGGACTTGGAGAAGAAAAAATGAATAAGAAAGAGCAGCCGGTACGAATTGCCCAGATAACCTGCGGAGCAGAATACAGCGGGATCCAAAACGAGATCACTTCCGCAGCAGAGACCGTCGGGGCAAAGATGTTTTACCCTGATGTTGCCTTAAAGGATGTAAAACGCGCCTACAAAGACTTCGGTCTTCCGGTGAAAAGCCCGGATCTGAAACTTGCCATCGCACGCGCCCAGGCAATCGTAGAGGGAAGGATTGAGGCGGACGGGATCTTCATTGCAAGCTGCTTCCGCTGCGCAGAAGCGGCTATCGTTCGAAACGAACTCCGCAGATATATCGTGGAAAACTCAAAGATCCCGGTCGTATCCTACTCGTTCAACGAACGGACCGGCGCATCAACCCTTTTGACCAGACTCGAAGCCCTTTCGACCATCGCAAAACGCCGTGATCTGATGGCGCGAGAGGTCCAGGTCGGGACAACGATGGGGGTGGACTCCGGCTCTTCGACCACCAAATGCATCATCATGCAGGATAACAAGATCATTGGGACCGGATGGAGGCCAACCACCGATGTGCTGAAAAGTGCAGACGATGTCATCGCTCTCGCACTTGAGGAGTCCGGACTCAAACTCTCCGACATTGAAGCCACCGGATCTACGGGGTATGGAAGATTCCTTGTCGGCAAACATATCAAAGCGGATCTCATTCAGGAAGAACTCACCGTCAACTCAAAAGGAGCAGTCTACCTTGCAGACGCACAGAAAGGATTTGCAACCGTCATCGACATCGGCGGTATGGACAACAAAGCCATCAGTGTAAACGACGGGATGCCCGGGTCATTCACGATGGGAGGTATCTGCGCCGGAGCGTCCGGACGGTTCCTTGAGATGACAGCAAAGCGTCTTGGAGTGGACATCACCGAACTTGGCGCCTTATCCATGGAAAGTGAAGGCGGGGAAAATGTTCCGATGAACAGTTATTGTATCGTCTTTGGAACACAGTCTCTGGTCAACGCTCTCGCTGCAGGTTATAAACCGGCAGACGTTGCCGCCGCGGCATGTCACAGTGTTGCCCAGCAGGTGTACGAACAGCAGCTCCAGGAAGTCGATATCAAAGAACCAGTCATCATGGTCGGAGGATCATCACTTATTCAGGGACTTGTTCGTGCCATGGGCAGGATGCTCAAAACAGAGGTCGTCGTCCCTCCTCATGCCCAGTATATCGGGGCAGTCGGCGGAGCATTGATCTCCTCGGGCTTTGTCGATAAGAAGGTGAAGGAGGCGTAAATGGCAGGTTTGGACTACTTTGAGGTGGAATGCACTGAAGACGGGTCGGACAACTACAATAAAATCGCCACCACTGTACTGCAGGACCACAACCTGCTCAGTATCGTAGAAGGACTGCACATTTATATCGATCCAGAATATCCCCTTTTTGTGGCAACAGGGTTCATCCATCCTCCGCGTTCGGCAATAAAGATCTCGGATGTAGGGAATGTATTGATTCAGGACAATCAGGCAACGATCGCGGTCGGAGACGAAACATATCTTGCCGCGATGCTGAAAATGCTGTGGCTCAAACTTGGACACGACAATGTCGATCAACCGGACCGATTTACCGTCATCATCAAAAATGTGGAGATCCCAAAGGATCTGAAAGACTGGATGGTCATCGATCCGTCCCAGTCACTCTTCAAAGATCTGATCTATGCGATTCAGGTGATCGCCCCCGAAGGCTTCAAGGTCCGGCGGGAAAACTACGGAAAGAACCGTTTCTCATTTGCCGCGAGCGAAAACACCATCCCTGCAGATGTTATTGAGAAGATCATCGCCGACCGGTTCGCGAAAATGGAGGAGGCACTGAAATGATTCTTGTGCCGATCACCTACAAAGGCGGGGTATACCGCCTTGACGAGGTCATTGATTACATCGAGGATCTCGGCGGCTATATCGTCCAGAGACACAACATTGCAAGTGAGGTCATTCTCCAGGTCCTCATGCCAAAGGAGGATATCAAACGGCTCGCCGCATTTTCCCGACCACTTGCGGGGGAGATTCAGGAGTCGCCGCTTGTTGGAACCGAGATCGCGGTGGTCATCCCGAGTCTTGAGATCCATCACCTTCCCCATTCGGCATGTGACGTTGCCGAGTATCTGCGAAGCCATGGCTCGAAATCGAACATGCTTGGTATGGCACGCGGGTTTGGAAAACGCATCGCCCAGATGAACGACGAAGAGCGTGACCTGATCAACGAACATGATCTCGCGATCTTTGTGCTTGGCAACTTTGCCTCCTGTATCGAAACGAAGTTCCCGAAGTTTCGGCCAGGCATCACTGTCCCTATTATTCTGACCGGGGGCCCTGAAAGAGAGGTCCTCGAAAAACAGACCGACCCGCCTGTTGCCGGATATGTTGGAGGACTCGGACGGTTTATGCACCGAACCCAGACGGAAGCAGATATTCATCGGCTCGATCTGGTGATTGACGAGGTGATAAAAATCGTGGAGGCACGCCGGCAGGAGATAGCAAACGATCCCCTATCGGTCTCTCCCGCGAGGCTCCAGGCGCTCATCAAACAGGAGCTGCCGGAGATTGAGGAGGTCTACTCCCCTTCCCCGATAGCGGTCCAGCTCAATGGTCTGCGAGTAAAACTTTCGTATCCCGCCTATGCACAAAAGGTCCGTGATCTGGTGATCGAGGATGAAGTAAAAGTCGGCGATGTGGCAGACGTTCTGCCTTCACGTATGCGGGATTATATTCTGATACGCATTAAGCCGCTTTCGGAAACAAATATAGTGGTATAAATCATGGTAGAGATTGACATGACTTTTGAAGAGGCGATCGCCGAAGTACAAAAAAACGGAGCGAAACAAACAGCCGCCGACTGGCTGGGAAGGATTGAAGCTGAGTACGGCACATCGCCTCTGATCTATCAAAAACTTGAGGCATGCCCGGAAGCTCTTATTTCGCATCTTTTATACAAAAATTCGGTGACACAGGCCGGTGCTCTTCCGCCGAAAACCGTCGAACTCATCAGCCTTGCCGTCGGAGCGGCATTACGGTGCGACCACTGTACTACGTATCATATGCAGGTCGCAAAGAAGATGGGGATCACGAACGAAGAAATCTTAGAGGCGGTTTTAGTCGCAGGTCTTCTCGCAAACTCATCGGTCCTCGCAAATGCCTATCGTCTGGTCGTGCCGGAGAAGGAACCGTGCGTTGGGACATGCGCCATACAATAAAGGAGATCAAATCCCGTTTGAAAAAACGGGAGAATGATTTACATTTCTGACTATTTTTTCATCTGGAGTGATGCAGTCTCACATTTGACTCCGCCTTCTATTGGAATACAGAGTTTGTGATGACGGGTCGCTGACTGGAATTCCTCAATGTGTACATCCACATTGTAAACATCCTTGATCAGTTTTGCATCCAGAACATCATCCGGAGACCCGTCTGCTATCACTTTTCCACCCTGTATCGTCAGGACACGGTTTGCATACAAAAAAGCATGATCCGGATTGTGCGTTGAGAGAATAATGATGTACCCTTCCTTTGCAAGATCAGATATCCGGCACATCACCCTGAACTGATTGCCGTAATCCAGATTTGCAGTCGGTTCATCCATAATAAGGACCTTTGCTTTTTGCACAAGAGCACGGGCGATAAGAGTGAGCTGACGTTCCCCGCCGCTGATTTCACCGTAACCGGCATCACGCAGATGAGCAATACCCAGACTTTGCATCGCAGCATATGCCTCGTTGATATGATCCTGATTTGGAGCGGACAATAGAGTGAGCTGATTGGTAACGCCCATAAGGACCACATCTAACACAGTGTAGTTGAAAACCGGATATGTTGACTGAGGAATGTAGGCAACGTGTTTTGCGATCTGTTTATGCGTAAGGGATTTTATATTGACGCCGTTTAAGATGATCTCCCCGGAATAATTTCTCAAAAACCCGAGGATACAGCGGAACATCGTACTTTTTCCGACACCGTTCGGACCAAGAACGGCGAGAAGATCCCCTCCCTTTGTAGAGAACGATATAGCGTCCAGTACGAGAGGAAGATGCTTCCCGTAGGAAAAACTCAGATCATGCACACTGAGATTCATGAACGTTTTCCTCCCATCATCAGAAGATAGGCAAAAATCGGTGCTCCGATAAATGCAGTCAAAATTCCGATCGGAACTTCCGTTGTTGCAATAGTCCGGGAGAAATCATCCACAAGAAGAAGAAAACCCCCTCCCATGATAATAGCTGCGGGAACAATCCTCCGGTAATCATACCCGAAAAGCATCCGGCAGAAATGCGGGATCACAAGACCCACCCAGCCGATAATTCCGGAAATTGATACGGCAACGGCGGTGATGAGCGTAGCACAGACAATGACGACAAACCGGAGTCTGTTCGTATTTACCCCCATACTCTTCGCCTCGTCCTCACCCAACGTAAGAACGTTCATTCTCCAGCGAAGAAGGAAAATCGGGAGCGTTCCGAGAATAATGATGATGCCGGCAAAAAGCACATCCTGCATCGTCGCACCGGCAAGACTTCCCATCAACCAGTAGGTGATCGCCGGAAGTTGTTCGTTCGTGTCAGCGACCAGTTTGATATAAGACGTCGATGCGGAGAAAAGACTCCCTACCAGTATACCTGCAAGAACCATGCTCAGGGTGGCACTTCCTTTCGTCATACGGCTGACCATATAGGCGACCAACACAGCGATCAGTCCGCCGGCAAAGGCAAGGATGGTGATCATACCGCTCCCTAGCGACAGATAAATGGCTAGACAGGCACCAAATCCCGCGCCTGCCGATGCTCCGAGAATATCCGGGGAAACCAGCGGGTTCTGGAACATTCCCTGATAAGCAGCTCCCGCCGTGGAAAGTGCGGCCCCAACTAAGAGTGCAGCAAGGATACGGGGAAGACGGATATTTATTACAACACTGTACTTGGCATAATCCCAAGTATCGATACTTACGATAAACTGGGACAGAAAACCCAGAACAGTATTCTGGATAGCAGGGAAGGGACTTAAAACAAAGGAGATACAGCCATAGACGGCCGATAAGAAAGCCGATATCAAAATCTGAAGAACATCACCTATGCATATGGTAAATCTCCCGACAACAAAGGAGATTAGAATGCATATAACTGCTGCAAGAATGAGAAGTATGAACCTAAGTTTATAGTTTGGTTGTTTTCGAGTCTGAACGGTCAGAAATTCAACAGGTTCCGACATAAGTCATAATATTTACACCCCAAAGAGATATTAAGTATTCACAGTCAATCCCGAAAAGTTAAACATACACAATTAACAAAAACAGAGAGGGATTCGCTGGGAGAGGTATTAATACCTCGGGAATAAATATCATCACACAAGAGAGGTATAATTTGGCACGGAAAAAAGAGTTTGATCCGCTAGGCGGGTCGATTGGCAGTGAAAAACCAAAAAAGGCGAAGAAAGACAATACGGTTCTCGGGTCGAAAGGACATACCGGTTCATCGAGTGTCTATGATGAAATGGATTATGCACCCGTATCTGACGACTACACCGATGCTTTGACGGCAAGCGGAGCATCGGACAAACCAAAAAAGAAAGGACTTTTTTCCGGGATCTTCGGACAGAAGAAATCACCAAGAGCTCCCGGTCCGGCAAAGAAATCCGGATATAAAACAGATTCACCAATGAGTGATAATTCCGGGATACCTGATACGGAAAAATACTATCATGCGGAGACGGATATCCGTGAAGATGATATCTTTGAAGAAGAACCTCTGGAGATGAACGAGCCGGCGGTACCCTATGCAGAATCCTTCGAAGAAACATATCCGAAGTCTCAGACGTTCGCGAGAGATCAATCGGAGATCAGAAGATCAGCAGAAGAACCAACTCAATTCATTGTCGAAGAAAAACCGAAACCAAAAAAACAGACGGTGAGATATCACCCGAACGTCTGTTATCTTTGCGGAGCAGATTCTGCGGTCCCGCATCAGCAGTTCAGATTCGGGAGCGAATCGGATACGGAGAACACTGTTCCGCTCTGTAAAACCTGCATGCGTGCCGTAACGACGCTGATGAAATACCGTGATCCTGCAGATGAACGGGAAATAAAAAGCGAGTGGCGTATCCTTGCACCCGGTCTGGATGAAAAACGTGCTGACGACATCATCAGCGAAGGACGCAGAAATTACTAGCCATAACCCTTTTTTGAGTAACAACACACAATGAATATCCATTAATACATCCGAAAAACAATAAAGATGGATATGGAAACAATACGTCTGAGTGCAAAACAATATTTAATTGCAATAACAGTCGGAATTGCCTGTTTTTTACCCCCGTTCATTGGAGAAGCGACAAACATCGCCCTTCCAAATATGCTTAACGGACTTGGATATACGATGGGACCTGAATACTGGGGTCTTTACGGCTGGATCCTTACCGTCTACCTGCTCACATCCACGATTTTTCTTATACCTGCGGCAAGACTTGCCGATAAATTCAGCAAGAAGTGGTTCTTCTGCATAGGTGTCCTTCTGCTCGGCATAGGGTCTCTGGGTATTGGAATGTCGACTTCAGGCGAGATGGTCCTTGCCATGCGCACGATCGAAGGTATCGGAAATGCGCTGATGTTTGGAAGCGCGATAGCTTTGCTTGCATCGGCCGTAAAAGTAGAACTCAGGGGGACCGCTATTGGTATCGCCATGACCGGGGTTTTCATGGGTCAGCTCGCCGGACCTCTGCTTGCCGGTGCTTTGACGGATGTCTTTGGATGGTCGATGGTGTATTTAATCCTCTGTCCGGTGGCACTTCTCTCGTTTTTCCTTGCCATTCCTTTCATCCCGCGGGACCAGCCGACCGATAAAGGTCCTTACGATTGGATAGGTGCCCTGCTCTTTATGGTCGGCATGGGTCTTGCCCTCTACGGATTTTCTAAACAGCCCAACAAAGAGGCACTCGCACTTCTTGTCTCCGGGATCTTTCTTTTGATCGCTTTCTTCTTCTATGAAAAGAGGAATGGAAATCCCCTTATTCCAATCAACCTGATCCTCCACAACAGGGGATTCACCTTCAACAACTCGGCAAATCTGCTGTATTATGTGGCGATCTACGCAATGGGTTCTCTTGTCTCGCTCTACATGACAAATGTCTGGGGAATCACGGACGCACTCCCGCGTGCCCTGATCATCACCACCCAGGGACTGATTCTTGTGCTCTTCACGATCGTGGCAGGCAGATTCTATGATCACCTTTTGCCCAGATGGCTGCTCGCATTCGGCGTACTTTTCACCATCGGCGGTATTGCAGGAGCATTCCTTATGGGTGCCGCCTCCGCTGAACCGGTATGGCTGATCGGAGCGATCCTCTGCGCAAGCATCGCGGCATTCGGAATCGGATCCCTGATTCTCACCGCGATTGACCGGTTTATCAGGAATGCCCCGCCAAAATATGCAACAACCACGGGACTTCTCATCATCAGTATAGGGATGATTGTTCTGCTTACCTGCGGAACGGAGACTGCCATCTGGAGCATGATCGCCGTTCAGGCATTCTTCGGTGTGGGTATCGCCATATTCGTCACGCCCAACAGTACGGCGATCATGAACTCGGTGACGCATCAGGAATTCGGCATGGCATCCGGGACCCTTTCTACGACCAGGATGCTTGGAATGGCGATATCGATCGGTATCGTTTCCATCCTGAAAAACATCTTCCTCGCAGAAGCCTCTGACAACTACTCAGCATCCTTCCTCCAGATGATGGACGGGGTCGTGATTGCTGCACTCGTCGTTTTGGTCCTTGCGATGATCCTTTCCTGGACCGCAGGATCCAAAAAGAGCGCATAATCCAACATACCCAACCTCTCTCTTTTTTCTTCCACGTTCATACTCTTACCACATATGGCAAAGAGATCAGGCAAAAAACGATAGATTCCTTTTTATTTTTGTGAAGCATTATGAAACATATGTCCATTGACGCTCACCGGTATTTTTTTAACACCGGCAATACTCTTCCGATTCAGCGCAGACTCCTTGCCCTGCAAAAACTCCGGGAATCCATCGAAACCCATGAACCGGAAATCACAGCAGCTCTTTTTGCTGATCTTGGAAAATGTCCGTTCGAGGCATACGCATTTGAGATCGCACCCGTCCTTCACGAGATCGATTATCTGATCAAGCACACGAAAAAGTTCCTGAAACAGGATAAGGTACGTTCCCCCCTACTGATTTTCCCGGCAAAAACGGTTATCCGTCACGACCCGTTCGGTCTTGTTCTCCTTTTGTCTCCGTGGAATTATCCGTTCAATCTCTTTATGCTCCCGCTTGCAGGTATCATCGCCGGGGGAAATGTCATTATCGGAAAAACATCCCGAAGATCCCCGGAGACGGGGAAAATCATCCGGACTATCCTTGCGGAAGTATTCCCCGAAGAGTGGGTCAGTGTAGAGGATGAGGTCGATCTGGATGCACACTACGACTACATCTTCTTCACCGGCGGAAAAGATACCGGAAAAATGATCGCTGAAAAGGCAGCTGCCCATCTCACACCGGTGACCCTGGAACTTGGCGGAAAAAATGCCTGTATCGTCGATGAAACGGCAGATATCCCTGTAGCCGCAAAACGGATCGCCTGGGGGAAGTTTGCAAATTCCGGACAAACCTGTATTGCCCCGGACTATCTGCTGGCACACAGCTCAGTGCGGGACGAACTCGTGAGAAAACTCAAAGAAGAGATCGTCACCCTCTACGGAAGTAATCCGGCAACAAATGGCGATTACGGTAAAATCGTCACTATGGATGCATATGACCGTCTGGTCTCATTTGAAACACCGGACAATCTCATTTTCCGTGCCGGAGAGCACAATCCAAACGGAAGAAAGGTTGCGCCGACGATTTTGTCCGCCGGTATGTCCGACACGATCATGCAGAATGAGATCTTCGGCCCGATCCTTCCGGTCCTCACCTGGGATAGGAAAGATGAACTTGAACAGCTGATCAAAAAGGATCCGCTGGCTCTCTACATATTTTCCACAAACAAAACCTTCTGTGACACCCTCCTCAATCATCACCCATCAGGCGGAGCCTGCATCAATGATGTTATGATGCAGGTCGCAAACCAGAACGCACCCTTCGGCGGGGTCGGAACAAGCGGGATGGGAAAATATCACGAGACGGACTCGCTGGAAACATTCACCCGGAAACGCACAGTCGTGATCAAGAAAACAAAACCCGATCCGAAAATCCGGTATCCGCCGTATACCGAAAAAACGCTGAAGCTCGTAAAAAAGTGGCGAAAGCTGCTGTTTTAGATGGTAAATAAATGCCGGTCTCCGGAAATCGAAAACAGACCGGCCCGAACCCCGCAGTCAAGCCATCCGTAGCCGTAGGAAAATTGAACCAGGGCGTTGATGAGATCATCCGGAAGATAAACTGCCCCCCGGTCTAGATATGATTGGGCAGTTTCAAAAATCATACACGCCGCAGCATACATAGCGGTCTCCGGATCGGGCGAGGGGGAGATCCCCTCCAAAGCGCTTGTCAGCATCCTCTGATACCGGTAGGTTTTCTCGGAGAGATGCTCTGCAAGAGAAGGCGGAAGATCTTCATCGATCTCAGGAGGAGCCGACGGCGAACCCACAAGGTATCCGAGATAGCGTCCCGCATCCAGCCAGCCGTACCCATAGGCAAACGAAGCAGCTGCGTTGACCAGATCACCTTTTTTGAAAAATACTCTGCCGTCCGATGCATAACAGGAAACCATCTCGGCGATCTCGTCAGCGGTCTGTCCAAGAACCGTGTCGTTCGGCACGGTCTTCTCAGAACACGAGTCCTTTGCAAAGATCTTCCCGTATGCATCGATCAGCATAGACCGGCAAACCTCTCGAGATACTCCCGCTCAATGTCGTGAAGCGTTGCCGGGACGATTAAAATATGCAGAGGGGAACCGAAGTCAAATATCTTCATCTCTTCGGCATTTCCCGCATGGACCACCGGATCGGGTGATCCCGCACGGGCGATACCAACATACAACGGGATCTCAGCATCCACGCGGCGTGCCTGCTCTTCCAGCAGATCGACGGCCTCGGAGATCTTCATGTACCGTTCCTTGTCCTTCTGGATATCGAGAAACACCAGTGTGTGGAGATTTTCCTTGAGATTTGCCGAGATGACCTCGATCGGGGTCATCGGGAACCATTTCCCGTAAGGAAAGGGAACAGAAACGGATTTGCCGAACCGGTAGTTCTGCAGACCGGAAAGACCGCAGACCGCGGTCGTTATCGAGGCACCGTGAATGATTTTTGTCTGAATGTTTCGATCAGCCGCCCGGATACGAAGATCCGAATGGGTCGTCGCGATCATGGAATCGCCGGCGGTCAGAAAAACCGCATTCCCGGACTCAGCGGCATCGAGGATCTTGTCTGCATGGATCTCCACATCTTCCCGGTACAGAGGCGTGATCTTTTTTCCATAGAATGCTTCGAGCCGTTCGATCGGGGCACCGGTCAGAACCGAGGTATACACTTCCAGAAAAACCGTGTCGGCGGATTTGATCGCATCCATACCCCGGACCGATACGTCAGATTCATCAAAGAGGCCAAGCCCGATAAAAGTCAGCATTGTTACTCACCTGTTGGCTCTCGTGCATGTTATTTTTATTGAGGTGGCACCTCACACTAGCATGAAAACAAAATGCAGAAGTGCCCCGAGGGAGATGCCAAGTGTAAGGGTGAACACGGTGATAAGAGCGGCCGCTTTTACCCCGATCTCCTTCATCAAAACGGCTATCGTAGAAATACACGGAACGAAGAGAACACACACCAGGGCAAAGATATAGAGCTGACTGCTCGAAAGGATCGAAGCAAGATCGGTCGTCCCCCCCATGATTGCGAGTGTTTCAAAGGCCATCTCTTTTCGGAGGATCCCAAACATGAGAGCGGTGAATGCAAAGCCCGGCAGCCCGAGGACCGCGGTGGAGATCGGATCGATGAACGACTCGAACATCGTGACAAGTCCCAGGTACTCGAAAATCCCCAGAAATACACTGCTGATCAGCAAAAGCGGCATCGCGATGTACAGGAACTCACTGACACGCATCCATGCTTTTCTGACAACATACTTTGGGATCGGCCGACGCAGCTGCGCCATCTCAAGAATCATCCCGTACTGTTCGCCCGGCGTGATCCGGGAAAGAACACAGCCGAGAACGAATACCAGGATGAAAACAATCCCGTAAATGGAAAATGCGGCGCCGAACCCGATGAAGGAAGCAACGATGCCGGATATCACAACGGTCCTCGCAGAGCAGGGAAGCATCGTCACGAGAACAGAGGCAATGACCCGTTCACGTCTGGTCGGGAGAAAACGTGTACTCATGATCGCGGGCACACTGCACCCAAAAGAGAGAACGAGCGGGATGAGACCCTGACCATGAAGCCCGAGATGATGCATTCCCCGGTCGGCAAGGAACGCCGCTCTGGTCAGATATCCGGTGTCCTCCAAAATCGAGATGAAGATATAGAAGAGAAACACATACGGAAATGCGATCCCGAGACCCGACATGAGAGCAAGGATCACGGCGCTGCCCACCGTATCAAAAAATGGTGACAGATTCAAAGCATGGAAGGGGTCCAGAAGATACGTCGTCATCACGCTTATGATGGCCCCCTCCAGGAATCCTCCAAGGAGGAAAACAACCGCGAGGATCCCGACCATCGTGATGATCAGGATAGGGATCCCCGGAAACCCGCGGGTCAGAAGCGAGTCGAGATCGCGGCGTTTCTTTTGCGGAGATAAGGTCGTCACCTCTTCAGAGATCGCTTTTGCCGTGTTGTGCCGGTTTGCTCCGATGATTTGTTCCGGAGACATCATATGCCGTTTTTCGATCTCGGATGAAATGGCGGCGGCACTTTCCATCACTTCGGGGGAGAGAGAGCTGAGGGAAACATTTTCCAGAGCAAACATCGACTCGGCTTCCGAAAGATTGTGAAATTTCTGCAGACTTTTTGCCGCCGCTTCGATGTGATGATCGTATCGCGGAACGATTATCGGAACGGGGAGTTCATCACCGATGACGTAGTCGGCGATCTTCTCCAGATTTTTTCCTTCGGTCGCAATAGTTTCGATAACCGGAACGCCAAACTTTTTCGAAAGCGCATCGGCATCAATGATCTTCCCGGCGGACCGGGCATCGTCCATCATATTGAGCACGATCACCAGAGGTTTTCTGATCTCGGCGGCCTGTAACAGGAGATACAGATTCCGCTCGAGATGTTTAGCATCCAAAACCGCCACGATAAGATCCGCGTCTCCGGTGATCAGATACTCTCTGACGAGTTTTTCCTCATCGGATTTTCCAGAGAGAGAATAGATGCCTGGTAGGTCCGTGAGAGAAAACTCCGTCTCGTTGTAGCGGACGATACCCGTCATCAGTCCGACGGTGGTTCCCGGATAATTGCTCACCTCGACACCAAGACCGGTCAGTTGGTTGAAGATGAGGGATTTCCCTACACTGGGATTCCCGATCAGGACTGCCCGACGCATCATTGCGTGTTGCACCGCTCGACCATAATATTCTCGGCAACCTCAGGGCTTAAGGCGATATCGCATCCTTTGACGGTAATTACGACCGCATTATTGTCAAGCTTTCGCCGAAGTGTGATCAATTCTCCCGGAATTACGCCGAGATCAATGAGACGACTGTGTTTTCCGAAACACCTGATCATGGAAACATGCAGGAGGGACCCTTCCTCGCACTCGGAAAGAGATACTATGGGGTTCCGTTTCGTGAGTCGGGCATGTCCTTCGTGTTCCTGGGAACTGCTCATTTCCATATGGGCAGCATGTCTTCCCCAGGGTCTGCCGCGACCGGTTTTGTGTCTCGGACCGCGCTTTTCCAAAAACGTGTCAAGACGCTCGATCGTCTCCGAGGAGACGCTGTGTTCCATGAGGCATGCCTCTTTTGATGCATGATCCGGCTCGGTACCAAGAACTTCGGTGAGAAAACTGGTCAGGACCGCATGTTTGCGCGCAACCTGCGCCGCCTTCACGGTTCCCTTATCGGTGAGCGAAAGTCCGTCGCCAGACTCGGTGAGATACCCTTTGTCTTTGAGACAGGTGACCGCTTTGCTGAGCCCTTCAGTGTCACCGTGTGCCAGATCTTCCAGATTCGAAACCTTTACCGTTTCTTTTCCGGTATTGAGTATTGCTTCAAGAATATCTTCTGAGAGTTCAAAGGTCATTACTATCTTACTATCTTTTTTCTCAGAATATCTATGTTATGCCTTTGACATCATTTTGGAAAAGAGAGATTTGGGTTTTTCAACGGCGGAACAGGTGTCCACGAATGTACACCAGGAACAATACGGACCCCGGACGACTTTCGGAATCCCCCCTTTTGTTACTTTTTCTGCTGCCCGTAATGCCAGAAACAGCGCACGTCTGTCTTTTGGCTCCACAACAACACTGCGTATCGTTCCCGAGCCTATATATTCAACGCGCCCGTAGAAGGGTTTTCCAAACATCTCTTCAAGACAGACCGCATAGCAGACCACGCGGAGCCGGTCGGAAAGGTAGACGCCGCGTGTGGGAGCTGATCCGCTTTTTACGAGGGAAAAACTGTCATCAAAAAACCGGTCGACCTTCCCGAAGATACCGTATTTATCAGAGAAAACCGACACATCATACCGTTCAGCCTGACGCCAGGTCACTTTGCTGCAGGCAACGACCATCTTTTCGAGGTATGAGAGCGCAGGCTGATCTTCGGGCACCAGATTTTTCAGTCCACCCTCCCAGATATCCTCAGCCGAGAGGATATCACCAAGATAATAGGAAATTTGTTTTGCGACCGTGTATGCAATTGGCTCTTTATAGGGAATTTCGGCGGATTTTGCCAGGTAGAGCTGCATGGGACAGGTGCCTGCTTTCACCACATCTGTTACAGAGATCTTCTCATCCGGCATGATAACTCAATAGACATAAGTTCGTTTAGAGCACTATTAATAATTATGGCAGGTAACGAACTCAACATTCAGATTCCTCAGAACCTTGATCCGGTTTACAGCAATATGATTCAAATCGCTTTCAAGGATGATGAGTTCACCATGATGTTTTTACACCAGCTTCCGGTGGCAAATCAGGCAAAAGCAAAGGCAATCGTCGCGATCAGCCCGAAACATGCAAAGAAACTTCTGGAAGCTCTGCAGAAGAGTGTGAATGATTACGAGGCGAAGTTTGGACAGATCACCAGCGGAGCGCATGCCGAAGGAACCGATACGCCGACTCTGCAGGGATATTCATAAATCAATAACCTATTTATTGTCTAACAGGCAATGTGTTTAAGCACATAATGTGCCGTCGTGGCTTAGCGGTATAGCGGCTGATTCGTAATCAGCAGGTCGAGGGTTCAAGTCCCTCCGACGGCTCTTCTTTTAACGTTTTTATGCCGAGTCTTCTTCACGATACCAATTCTATCTGCTTCCGGAATTCCTGACCCGGGTCTACCCGTCAGTGAAGAAAATTGCTTGACATCATTGTTTAAAGCTCAAAAAAGGATACCCACCCCTGCACGCAGCGACGGGATTTTTCTCATCATCTCGATTCTTTTGATTGTTCGATGAGTTCATATTTGCGACGAATGGTTCTGGCAGACTGTCCAGGGGTTTTCGTGGAGGGCTTCTGCCGTTTTATTTGTGTTTGTAAGGTTGAAGTGAACTCTGTCATATTTTTCTCTTTGCCCGTTCTTAGCTTTCGAGAACGCTTTTTCAAATACCAGACCCCGCATGACGGCATAGTGGTTCGTGCGCGGATCTCTCAATGCATTTTCCCGGGAACGTCCCGCGATGTTATATAATAGTTCTCTAGCCTTAACTTACTTCGTGCCGCAAGAGGGTTGCCAGACCAAGTATGTTAACAGCAGTCAGCAACGCACCGTAAGCGGCATAGTTATAATTTCTGCGGGAATTCACCATTTGGAGAGAATCGACTCCATAAGCTGCTTCATGCCTGTTCACTCAGGACCAATTTGACCTCTTCGTCAGTAATGATCCCAAGCGTAGCGATTCGTTTTTTAATAACAATACACGCCGTCGATGCGGGTCGTGGCTTTCCCGCCAAACAGCAGGACATTATCCTCGAACCGGAGTTTGATTCGGTTATAGACCCGGTTGTCCCCACCTTGTTCGATGGAACACGATGAGCCGTCCCATATACCGTGATTGAACATGTAATACCCGAATGCGCTGTTCCCTGACCCGGTCGCGGGATCTTCCAGATAGCCGAATCTCGGAGCAAAAACCCTTGTATGAGCAATATTGGTCGTATCTGCCGGGTTCAGTGAAAAGATCAGGATGATGTCGATATCGTTTTGCAAACAGAACTCCTTGAGGCCGGATTCTTCAGGATAAATAGAGATGAGTTTTTGGAAAGAGTGCATCGGCACGATCAATGTTCTGAGTCCGGCATCGATGACCTCGAGCGGAAACTCCCGACTGATATCCTCATCGCACAAACAAAGCGGCGCAAAAGTATCCTCCGGTTTTAGACCGGTCGACAAATAACTGGGCTTTGGAGCGGAGATAAAAACGGCGTCCTCATCTGCGATCCTGTTATAGACAGTAAGCTGACCTTTTTTGTTCGTGTGGATGGGGATCTCACTGCATGAAAAAAGACCCGGTGTGTTCTTTACGAACGTATACATACAGGCGATCGTTCCGTGCCCGCAGAAACTTACCTCGCCTTCGGAAGAGTAGTAAGTGAGAAAAATACCGTCGTGACTCCGACAATAGATTACCTCAGAGACAAAACCCTTGTGCTGGCGGGCTATCTCCAGCATAGCTTCTTTCGAAAGAGTTTGGTTTTCATCCAAAAACAGGCAGGCGGCAGGATTGCCGTTGGAAGCATCCGAGGTGAATGCATCTGCTTTCCGATATCTGTATGTCTCCATAACTCACCACCAAATAATTCAGGGATATTTGTTGTCTTTTGGACGGATGTGCTTTTCCACACCGTTCGAGATATAGACATACCGGTATCCCTGCCATTCACCGTTCGGCTTTTTCACGTCGGTGAGTGTTTCCATCGCTTCGAGGCCGTCTTCATCATAGCATTCCAGCGTCAGGGTCTCTTCCACCTCGCCGGTCTCGGTATTGTACCGCTCCCAGATGACAATGGATTCATCAGACTCATCGAACTCGTCATACTCTTCCATTTCAGTTTCCTGTCTGGATGCGGATTTTTTAAACGGATTGAACATAGAGATACATCTCTACACGGGATAATATAATTTTCCTGTTTTGTCGCATTTGGAGAGAATCGATTCCATAAGCCGCTTCACGCCTGCTCGCCCAGGATCTTTTTGATCTCTTCATCAGTAATAATCCCAAGTCCTTTCAAGATTTCCGGTTTTATCCGGGCGATATACGTCGCGACAAGGCCGCTGATTATTCCCTCAATGATTGAGAGCGGTATCTGAACGACGGCAAAAATAACCACGGCCGCAATAAAAGCCGTGAGAACGCTGCCCTCGACCGGATATACCAGCGCTATCTGCAGAGAGGTTATGAGATAGGTCACGCAGTTGGCAAAAACCGCCGCACAGAAAACCGCAGGCCCAAGAGAGACCCGTCCTGTTTTTCTTAATCCCGTAAAAACGAGCCAGGCCGCCAACGGCCCCATGATCGCCATGGAAAAAGCGGTGGCCCCAAGAGTTGTAAATCCGCCGTGACCGAGCAGAAGCGCCTGAAACACCAGAATGATCAGACCAAAAACCGAAGTGACGGCCGGTCCAAAGAACGAGGCCGAAAGACCCGTCCCCGTCGGGTGGGAACAACTCCCGGTCGGAGACGGGATATCCACTAAGGAAACCACGAATATGAATGCTCCGCAAACTGCCATCAAAGGAAGGAGATGCCTGTCCTTATTGATCATTTTCGTTATTTTCCACATACCGTAGATGAGAAACGGAGCTGATAGCACGGCCCAGAAAACACACCAGCCAATGGGGAGAAACCCATCCATAAAGTGCATAACCAAACATTGCCGCGGAGAGTGTATGAAGATTGTCCTCGCGGAAAAAAAGAACGGCAGATGCGGCTGAAACTTCCGCAAAAAAGGAGGAATATACGGATACGTGCGCAGATCAGGGATATGGAAGCAATGGAAAAAAGAACGAAAGGGATTTTTCAGGTGGAATGTTACTGATCTAGCAGAGTTCTCGAGACGATATACTCGCCGTGAGCTTCCCGGGTCGTTCCGACGATCAGCCAGGTCTGATCCCCATGCTCTTCAACGACACCTTTTGCTTCGAGCGTCTCACCCGTGAAACACTGGCCGCAGTAGGTGTGCGTAAAAGAGAGGACCATGTCGATCTCTTCGTGGTCGACTTTGTAGATCCCGGGAGAATCGAATGCAAGACTTGCATCGGTGACCTTTGCTTCGATCGTCATCACGCCCGTCTTCTCGCCAAGAGTTATCGGCGGGACCGAGTGGAGATTATCATATCCCCGTGAGTAGAGCAGATCGAAGTAAGTCCCCTCAAACTCCCCGCGATTGAACTTCCGGCTCTCATGCAGGACGAACTCGTCGAAACTGATGTCGGGCACCCGTTTTCGATACACCTTCTGCCACATCTCTTCGCTCATCGCAGGGATCTTTCCCGCCTTCACGGCAGCCATCAGCTGCTCACGGGCCAAAAACCATGCCGAGCCGTACACGACCATGTCGATGTCGGATGCAGAATTTTCCAGACCCGCAAGCAGAGAGCCCGTGCATCCGTAGCTCATCGGCGGCAGATCGAAGTGGGAAAAAAGCCGGGCGACTCTGGGGTTTCTCGCCGCGATGCCTGCCGCCTCTTCCTCGGGCTTCAGCACGCGGACGATGTCGGAAAGCGGGACGCGATGTACCAGATCCAGGTACTCGGGTTTGTGTTCTTTGACCCAGGCGAATGCGTCGGCAAAATCGTATTTTTTGTATCGGATTCCTGACGGCGCCATCCGATCCCCGTCAGATGTTGGGACATAGCGCAGGACGCATTCGGCGCGGGAATCATTTTCATATCCCGAAACGGCGTAAAGACAGCCGTCTTCGGTCATAACAAAATCACGTAAACGAATCGGTTTCATAAAAATGCGAGGGAAGGGATTCGAACCCATGAACTACTGAAGACCAGATCTTAAGTCTGGCGCCGTTGGCCTGGCTTGGCTACCCTCGCCTACCCTATTACATTGATGCTCTTACATAAAAAAGAAAGCGGAAATACATCCGCAGAAGAGTCCCGAAGCGAAAGAAAGATTCAACCATTCAGACTCCCATAAAATCAAAAGAGTGATGGCGAAACGAACGCCACCTAAACGAAGTCAAGGAAAATACAAATGACCAAAAGACCCGTTTTAGATAACCATTTAGACAGCAAAACATTTCGCGAGTTCTATTACTTGAAAGAAGAGTTGATAGACTTTTGCAGAAAATACCGTCTACCTGTCTCTGGGGGCAAAATAGAAATAACGGACAGAATTGCTTATTTTCTTGATACAGGCAAAGTATTGTCTGCATCAACAGCAAAGAAAAGAGCCGCAATACTGTCAAATATTTGCGAAGATACAAAAATTGAATCTGATTTTGTTTGTTCTGAAAAACACAGAGCGTTTTTTAAAGAGCATATTGGAAAGAGTTTTTCTTTCAATGTCACTTTTCAGAAATGGCTAAAAAGCAATGAGGGTAGAACGTATAAAGAAGCAATTATCGCTTATTTTGACATTATGGAAGAAAAGAAAAAAGGAGAAACTGTCATTGATAAGCAGTTCGAGTACAATACCTATATCCGTGATTTTTTTGCAGACAACGAAGGAAAAACCTTAGAAGAAGCCATTATATGTTGGAAATACAAAAAGCAGTTGCCAGGTCACAACCGTTATGAAAGGTCAGACCTTGGAGCATTGGATGAATAACTTTGCGTTTGTCGAGATGATTGTACCATGCACTATGTAAAATCCAAAGGGATCTTATCGGCCAATAATGGGATGAACCTCTACCGCGGGTGTTCCCACGGGTGTATCTATTGTGATTCGAGAAGCAGGTGCTATCATATCGAACACGCGTTTGAAGACATCGAAGTCAAGGAAAATGCCATCGAATTACTAAACGAAACCCTTCGACGCAAACGGAAAAAATGCATGATAGGCACCGGATCCATGACGGACCCCTATATTCCGCTCGAGATGGAGCTTGAAAACACGAGAAAAGCACTGTCTTTGATAGATCAATACGGCTTTGGATGTACGCTTATAACAAAATCAAACCGCGTGTTACGGGATATCGACCTGCTGAAAAAAATAAACGACAAAACAAAATGCGTTGTCCAGATGACGCTGACCACCTTCGATGAAGACCTCTGCAGGAAAATAGAGCCGAACGTAAGCACAACAAGGGAACGCTTCAACGTTCTGAAACAACTGCGGGATGCGGGAATACCCACGGTTGTATGGCTTTGTCCAATCCTGCCGTTTATCAATGATACAAAAAAGAACATCGAAGGGATTTTGGACTACTGTATAGAGGCAAAAGTATACGGTGTTCTTTGCTTTGGCATGGGTCTGACGCTTCGCGAGGGAAACAGGGAATACTTTTACCAGCAGCTGAATTTGCTGTTTCCGTCCCTGAAAGAGAAGTATATACAGAAGTATGGGGAAAGTTACGTAATAGATAGTCCAAACAACACTGAACTCATGAAATTATTTCATGAAAAATGCGAACAAAACGGGATCGTCCATGACAACAACCGGATATTCGAATATCTGAACACGTTTGAAGAAAAACGCCGCGACAGACAGGTAAGTCTGTTCGAGTAAGATAGTATTCGAAAGACCGCCCATGGTAAATTCGGAAATCTACAAATACTTTCCAGACCGACATGTCTGGAGAAGATTATGCATATCTCATTCACGTCAACAGCGTGTTAGAAGGTTCCCAGTAAGAACCTCATAAATGAGAGGTGTATTAGTCTATGTGACTTAGACTCCTGTAGTGTAGTGGTCAATCATTCCGGCCTTTGGAGCCGGAGACGGTGGTTCGAGTCCGCCCAGGAGTATCTGATTTTGTTCGCGGTTACGTTCGCGTTTACTCTTCCTTGTTTTGGAGAGAATACCGGCGGGTCAGGCTCTCCAGCGTCTCGATCTCATACACATCCTTGTCATCCCGCAGTCTGACAAAACGCGGGAACCGAAGCGCATATCCTGCCGCGTAATTGGTACTCCTCTGCAGTTCGGCATACCCGACCTCAAACACCACATCCGGTTCAAACGAGACCGTCTTTCCTTTTTCTGCAATGATCTTTTCCTTGAACAGATCATACAGGGTCGAAAGCATCGAGTCATCGATGCCGGTCGCCACGCGCGAGATCTCCAGGAGATCCCCGTTCTCGTCCTGACAGGCAAGAAGGAAAGAGCCGAACATCTTCGCACGTTTCCCTTCACCCCATTCGGCACCGGTAACTACCAGATCGATCGTATCGACCTCCGGCTTGATCTTGATCCAAAGCTTTCCCCGGTTTCCCGGCAGATACGGCGATTCGAGCACTTTGAGCATGATGCCTTCGTTTCCGTTGTCGAGCGATGTGTGATAGTATGCTTCGATCTCGTCAACGGAATCGCTGACGAGCTGCGGGGCGACATACGCGGTCATCACCGACTCGAGGATCTGCCGGCGGCGGAAGAACGGCTGATCGATCAGGGTTTCGCCGTCGGCCGCGAGGATATCGAAGACCCAAGGGAGAAGGGTGATTGCTTCCTGCGCATCCCCGACATCATGCTTTCTGCGGATCCTTCGCAGGATCGTCTGGAAAGGCATGGGTTTTCCATTCATGATCGCGATCACTTCGCCGTCAATGATGACGTCATGCGTTGTTGCCGCATCCAGCATCTTGACAACATCGGGAAGAGAAGCCGTCATCTCTTCCAGCCGTCGGGAATAGATCGCACATTTTCCCCCGGATTTGTGGAACTGGAATCTGCTGCCGTCGTATTTATTTTCTGCAGCGAGTTTTCCGTGGGTTTCCACCATTGAGGTGATGGAACCCTGCTGGGCAAGCATCATCTTCACCGGCCTAAAAGCCGTGATATGGACCTCGGTAAGTCTGCCCGGATCGGATTTCGCGAGGGTGGCCACTTCTCCCAAATCATTGAGTGCCTGGTGGGCATGCTCGATCACATCTGCCGGGATGCCGAATGCTTTTGCAACGGCATCCTTGACGACCCCTTCCCCTACCCCAATCCGCATCTCTTCGAGCATGAGTCGTGCAAGGTATCTTCCTTCCAGCGGAGTCGCATTCGAGAGAAGATACTGGGCGGATCTGAGCCGTTCCTGCTGGGATCTTCTGCCGGAGGATTTTGCCATCAGCAGAAAACGCTCGTTCACATCCAGAAGATCCAGTTCTTCTGAGAAGAACATCGTCTGTTCACGTTTTTCGAGAAGACTCTCGACAACTTTTCCAACATCGCCTGAGTTGTTTATTGCCGAGACCACATAATCCCGTTTTTTGCCGATAACGTAGGCGAGGGCATCGTACAGAAGGTTCGGGCCGAACCCGAGTTTTTCGGATGACCAGTCGGGAAACAGTTTTCCCCGCATGAATCTGACGAAAACAGGCAGTTCCTCCTCCGTGAGGCTCGGGAACTTTTCGGCAAGAATATCTGCTGTCGCTAGACGTGAGGAAGTTTCCTCGATGGTATTACAGATAGATGCAAACTCGACAAACTGCATATTTTCTTACACCTGAAACTTTACCAGCCGGCGTTCCCGGTATTCTGCAAGCTGGTCACTGACAAATATTTTCGTTCCGCTTTCGCCTGCTGCCGCCAGGGCCGTCTCGCGGGCGATGTTTGGACGATTATAATTTTCCGAAAGGTGTGCGAGGGCAATGATCCCGACATCCTTCGAGAGCTCTGCGATGCATGCTGACGAATCCTCGTTCGAGAGGTGTCCGTCATTTTGGATCCGGTCTTTGAGATATCGGGGATACACCCGGAGCACACACTTGTTTCCCTGACATTCCGCCCCGCACGACCGACATATTTCGCATTCCGGGAACCGATCCGATTTCATTGCTTCAGAGCAGTAGTTACTCTCCAGAATAACGGCATCACAGGCGGAAAGGATCGTTTTCATCGTATCCGAGACCTCGTGGGTATCAAGACAGATCCCGATCCGGGAGTCACCGTCGTCGATGACGAAACCTGTCGGTTCGGCCGCATCATGGTATGCCCGAAACGAGGTGATCTTCAGACCGCCGGCTTCGACCGGGATATGTTCATGACAGAGGATCCGCTTTGCGGAGGCAGAGATTATATTTCCTTCCTCAAGGGCGTTCAGTGTCCCGCCAGAAGCAAAAACCGGAACACGCGCAGCTTTCAGAAACGCTTTCGCAGACCTGACATGATCCGAGTGTTCGTGGGTGACACAAAGCCCGCGAAGATTCTCGGCGTTCAGGTGCAGACTCTGCAGTGTCCGCATAAGATATCCTAAACCGGCATCAATTACGATCGAATCGGAATCATTGCCGACATAGATACAATTTCCTTTACTGCCGCTTGCAAGAAGGACACAATCCATTGATACAGTATTGAATTTACTAAGAGAAAAAGACCCAAGGATTTTGGTGAAGGCCTGCCCTACGGGGAAAAGCACATAAAAAATATGAGAGGAAATCCAAAAGGATTATTTCTTCTCTTCGTCTTCGCCGGACCAGCAGGTAACACCTGTTGAGTCGGAGAGACAGGATGCGTTGAAAACTGGGTCAACGATTCCGTCAGCTTTCTGGTTGAAGTAATCTTTGAGTGCTTCAAAGGCGTGTTTGCCAAGGAAGAACAGGACACCCATGTTGAAGATACCCATAAGTGCCTGGAAAGTGTCTGCAAGGTTCCATGCAAGGCCCATCGACATCATGGATGATATAAAGACCATTGCAACGATCGCAACACGGAGAACAACTACTGCTCCTTTCTTTTCGGTGATGAACTTGGTGTTCGTTTCACTCATGGAGTAGTAACTGATCAAACTGCTGAACGCAAAGATCAGCATGAAGACCGCAATGATATACGGACCTGCTGCTCCAAGGAAAGTGGCGCTCATTGCTTCCTGAACGAGGGCAGCTCCGGAAACTGGAATGCCGTCGTAGCCTGGATAGGCAACGTTCGTGTAGATGATGACCACAAAGGCGGTTGCGGAACAAACGACGAGTGTATCGATTAAAACACCGACAGACTGCATAAGTCCCTGCTTTACCGGGTGTTTAACATCTGCGGACGAAGAGACGTTCGGGATCGAACCAATACCAGCTTCGTTCGAGAACACACCACGCTTCAGACCCCACATGATAGCTGCTCCGATTCCTCCGCCGACGAAGGCCTGAACACCGAATGCGTAGGAGAAGATCGTCTGAATGACAAGAGAGACCTGAGTGAAGTTGACGAGGACGATCATAAGACACAGAACGAGCCAGATGATCGCCATTGCCGGAACAAGCCATGTTGAAACTTTTGCAACACGTCTGATGCCGCCGAAGACGACTAAGGCTGCAAGAACGGTGATGATTACCGCAAAGACGATCTGCGGTGTGTTGAACGCATTTGAAAACGCTAGCGTGGCAGTGTTTGCCTGCACACCGATGAACATCAGACCGTAGGTGACGATGATCAGAATTGCGATGAAAGCAGCGAACTTTGGTTTACCAAGACCGTTCCTAATGTAGAATGCCGGACCGCCGTGGAAATGACCGTCGTCCTTCTTTTCTTTGTAGATCTGACCAACCGTTGTTTCAACGAAACTGGTTGCAGCGCCGATCAATGCAAAAATCCACATCCAAAAAACAGCTCCGGGACCACCCATGACAATTGCCACGGCGACACCGGCGATATTACCCACACCGATACGGGCACCCATACTAACACAGAATGCCTGGAACGATGAGATGGTCTGTTTACCTTTTTGTGCACGTAATCCGGTAAACGCAACTCTGCATGCTTCACCCAGACGATTGATCTGGACGCCTTTCGTTTTGACGGTAAAGTATAGACCAATACCGATCAGGAATACGAATGCTATATACCAAGCATACATATTGACGACATTGTTCACTGAGGAAACGGCGTCGTTAATTGCCTCTAAAACACTCATGGGTTAAAACGTTTCTCGATAATGGATAATTAACTCGTATGATTCGTTTGCCTGAAAGAGATTTTCAAAAAAAAGGATAAATCCTCTCTCTATTCAAAAAAAAATGGCTGAATGCGCGAGAGAGTGATCACAGGGAATCGAGTGAGACGCTGCCGAAATCGTCGGAGTTCTCTGGAGCCGTGATACCAAACGCGGACTGACCAGCCCAGGAATCAAGGGAATTTGCCGACTCGACCATGTAATCCAGAATATCGATCGAGAGTTCGCGTTTTGTTTTGCTGACCTGCATCTGCTCAACGAGGAATCTCAGCCGCTCCGGAGATTCCATTCTCAGCTTGGCAAGCGAAATCACGCACATATATATGCGGGTCAGATTCCTGTCGGTCCCGGTTATTGTATCGAAGAACGCCCGGAGAACCTGTGCCTGATAGACTTCGCTTCCCATAAGTATTCTACATTGGTGAGTTATCCATTATATAGATTTGCCAAAAAAGAGGAGGATTATTTTGCCGTGCTGACGATTTTGATGATATCGCCGGTTTTCAGTTCCGTCGTATCCTTGATCCGCATCTTTGTGCGGGCATCAACTGCGTATAAGAATCCGTTTCCGATATCGGTGTGAACACGGAATGCAAGATCTTTGGGAGTTGTGCCGAGCGGCATGAGGAATGCATCAGGTAATACCTGTCCTTTTGCATTACAGCATTTATTCTCGTCCTCGACCGGATAGACCACGATCATGCCGATTTCCTCGAAGACGATCTTGTTTAATATCTCCTGAACACCGGTGCTCCCGAACTTTTTCATGTGTTCGGCGATCAGCGTCAGGGCTTTTACCTGAGGTGCGGAAAGTTTTGCCCCTTCGACCGGAGCAAAAGTTGAATCACCCGGCAGATATCTCAGAATCTTTACATTTGCGGCGGTCTTGAGAGCCAGTTCTCCTGCCGAGATCGTCGGAACTGCGCCAAGTTCTTTCAGGACAGTGATATTTTCATCGGACGCGAGATCGGCTTTGTTTGCTGCAATGATCATCGGTTTGGAGACGCGAAGCAGGACTTCGCACATCTTCTCGATGTCTTCGAGCGTTGCTTTGGCAAGATTGATATCGCATTCGTCAACAGCCTCTCTGATTTGGATCGCATTGATCCGAAGACCGGCGAGTGCTTCTCCAAGGAGGTCGATCAGGACCTGATCTTTGCCCTGAGCTTGTCTGACGAGTCTGGCCCGGTGCTTCTCGACGATCCCCGCCATCCACATGGCAAACTCGTACCGCAGAAACTCGACATCCTCAACAGGATTCCGGGACCCGACATCGACCGGGTTTCCTTCGGCATCCGTGCTTCCCGAAGCATCAACGACCTGAATGATCGCATCTGCCTCACGAAGGGTATCGAGGAATTGGTTTCCAAGACCGCGGCCTAAGTGTGCATCGGGCACAAGACCGGCAACATCGATGAGTTCAACCGCAATAAACCGGTTTCCGTCGATACATTCAGTACATCCTTCGATGCCCAGTTCCTTGCACGGACATTTTGTCCGGACGTAGGCAACGCCTTTGTTCGGGTTTACGGTTGTGAACGGATAGTTCGCTATCTCAACATTTGCAAGCGTCAGCGATTTATAAAACGTTGATTTGCCGCAGTTTGGTTTTCCGGCGAGAGCAATTTGTAACATTTTGTATCTTTCCTTGTATAGGGAGTATCTCTGAATTATAATTTAGGGCGACGGGCTCTTATGCTTTTGGAATCAGTAATGAAATATGATCTCGCCGCCGTCTTTGACCGATTCAGCATACCGATTCACATTGTCCTGAATCAGACCTGTATCGATCGAACCGTTCAGCCGTGCCATGAACTCCTCTTTGAGTTCATTTGAGAGAAGACACCGGGTCGTGACTTCATACGCCCCGTCAAGGCGGCCTTCTTTCGCCATCTGCACGATGACCCGGTCCACCATCGAAACGGTCGCCGGTTCCATAAGATCAAGAACGCAGCCTCCCTTGCCGCCGATCACCGGCACGATCTCCCCATACAGTGCTCCGCGGGAGAGATCCAGACCGGCACCCGTACAGGCAACGGCGAAGGTCGCATACAACACCGCATATCCATGGGACATCATCACGTTCACCGGATCCATAAACGGCGGATGGCTTCTCCTGCGGAATCCGAGCGTCTTCGGCAGGGTCCTACTCAGGATTTCGTAATACATCGTCTTCGTTAAGGAAAACGCCCGACCGATCTCCGGCAGGGTGATCAGGAAATCCAGTTCACTTCGTGCGGCGGTGAGGATATCAAACTCGCCTTTCAAGTACAGACCATCAGGATCCGCCTCGGCAAGCTCGTTGATATATCTCAGCCGTTCCTCAAAAGAGGACCGGATCGAAGCCATCGCGAACTTGTGAATCGGGATATCACGCTGAACTCCCGCAAGGGAAGTGCCGCCTTTCCCGTAGAGCCCGCCGACCGGTTTGCCGTGCGCTGTGAAGAAGGAAACCGCGATCCCGCGATCCGCGAGGCGTTCCAGGACCGAGGTATGGAGCGTGTGCCCACCCGCAATCAGGAGATGCCGCATGCCGTCCAGCGGATAGCGGGTCTGCGTGCCCTTTTGCCGGACGAGGAGTGAATCCTGCGTCGATTTGATCTCAGCGCCGTACCCCCACACGGTTACCCAGGGGATCATGAGAAGAGTTCATCCTCCAACTTGTCGCCGTTCAGCTGGACACGGCATTTTCCGCAGAAGTATTTGCGTTTCCGGTCCAGCTCATCCAGATTCCGCGGGCAGTACATGATACACCCGGGATTATCGCAGTGACCCAGACCAAACAGATGCCCGATCTCATGGGCGCCTTCTTTCACGATCCGGTCGATAAGGGCAGAGTCGTCCGCATACTTTCCGTAAAACTCATTTTTGAGCCGGTACGGGGAGACGATCGCGACCCCGAGTTTCGGGTAGGCAAGACCGAACACAAAATCCGCAAGGGGTTCATAGATATCACCCGGCGTGACCAGCAGGATCTTTTCGTGAAGATGATTGAATTTATTATAATAGTCAAGCTCCATATCGGCAGGCTTGAAAAGCTGGGGCATCCTTCTCCGGAACATGTCCAGTTTCGAGAGGATCTTCACGGCATCATACTGATTGCGTGCCGGATCGAAGCCTTCGAGCGAAAATATCCCGTCATCAATTCTTGAGACCGGCATCTCAAGGACCGCGGACAACTCCTCGGAAACCGGACGCGAAAGACCCACAGGGACACGGCTGTCCCAGAAAAGATGTATCCCCATTTGTATAGGTATTTCTCTATGCAAAGTGATAAAGGTACCTTATTCTATGAGAGACAGCATCGAGAAAGCCGTTGGAACGTACATCGCGGGAAAGTATCATTCGGCCGTTGAAGTAGGTTTCGGCGGAAAAACCACGGCGGCAGAGATCGTGCAGGCGGCAAGCATCCCAATTCTCTGTACGGATGTACACGCATACCCCGACTCTCCGGTCCCGTCCGTGGTCGATGACTGTGTCGAGCCGACGTTATCACTCTATCAGGCAGACGTTATCTACGCGATCCGTCCCGGCACCGAGATAGTGCCGGCACTGATCGATCTCGCAAAAACCGTTGGAGCGGACCTCATCGTGTATCATCTGGGCTTCGAGCTGTACGAAAACGGCGGGGAACGGATCGATGCCGAAGGCGTCATGCTGCATCGGTACGTCCATCTTTACCAGGAGTGAGCATAGCCCCGTTTTTCTACAATTTCCCCGTCACACCATACCCCTTTTTCTTTGACGACCGTCCCGATAACGGCATACTCCGTATCAAGGGCCGATAAACGCGCCGGCGGTATACAGAACAAAAGACCGAAATCTCCGCCGCCGTAGAGATAATACTCACGTGCTGAGCCGAAACTGACAATCGGGAGCATAAACTTCGCAGAATCGAGAGCGAATCCGACATTGGATGCTTCCGACATATCATACAGCGAGATCGCGAGACCGTCGGATACGTCCATCATAGAGGAAGCGCCGGCACGTCCTATTTTTATTCCCGCTTCGACCTGCGGGATCGGAGTGAGGAGATATTCCCTGTACCTCTCGTCGCCTTCAAGTGCCGCCATGGCACGACCCGGCGTCCCGGTAATGCATACTACATCGCCTGGCGATGCGCCGGACCGCCGGCAGTAGTGCTCCTTTTCCACGATCCCAAACCCGGTGGTCACGACGGTGAGTTCAGTATGACTGTCGATATCCCCGCCGGCAACTTTCGCACCGAACGTTTTTGCGCAGGAAACGGCGCCTTCCATGAACGGAACGAGCCGGGACGGATCGTCGAGACCGATCGCCACGAGGATCTGGATAGGCTGCGCCCCGCAGCTCGCGATATCCGAAAGCGTGACGGCGGCGCTCATCCAGCCTTTTTCAAACTCGGTCATGCCTTTCGGAAAATCGGTCGTCTCATGCAGCATGTCGGTGCTCGATACGAGGATCCGGCCGTCCTGAAGATCGAATCCGGCGCAGTCGTCCGCCGTCTCGTCTTCGCCGATCAGATGACGGATGGATTCAAGAAGAGTGCGGTCGTCCATTATTTTTTCAGCTCCTTTTTGCGTTCCTGGCGATACTCAGAGAGTACCCCGAACAGGATCTTTTCCGCGGATCCGGACTCGGGCTTCTTTGAGGGAACAGATTTCTTCGGTGCTTCCTTTTTCGGCGCAGGCTTTGCTGCGGGCAGAGGTTTCGGAGCCGGAGCAGGAACTGGCTTCGAAACGGGCTTTGAAACAGGAGTCCGAGTTGGCGCAGGTTTCGGTGCAGGGGTCGGAGCAACCGGTTTTGCCCGGAACACCGTCTTCTCCTGTGCAGGGGGCTCCGGCTTTGGTGCCGGCTTTGCTGCCGGAACCGGGGCTTTGACCGGCGCAGGCTTTGGCCGCTCCACCTGTTCCTTCGCCGGCCGGGGGATCCCGCCGCTCTTCTTCTCGTTATTATAGACCGCCTGCGTCGTTTTCCAGTCGGCAAGAGCTGATTCGAATGCCGCGGTGTCAACAACCCCGATCTTTCCTTTCACGCGGGGCGAAAGGTTCGCTCCGTCCAGAACCGGGAGATTCGCCTCCCGGAACTCCTCGATCAAATGCTGGCTGTGTGCCCGCTGATAGGTCAGCCGGGGCAGGATGACCGCCCCGATCTTTGCCTCGGCAAGATCCCGGATAACCGGTCTGTCCCACCCGTCGATCGTGAGAACATACAGGATATCCTCCTCCACGACCCCCATTTCGTCGTCAAGGGCCTTGACAGAATCATTTCCAAGAACCGGAAGCACTTTCAAAGCAGTGCATCCTTCCCCGGCCTGCAGGGAAATGAAATTTTTCAACCGCTCCAGCCGGATCTGCAGGGCCTGTAGGCCCTGCAGGTCCTTACTCCCGCGGACCTCTGTTCTCGGATCTTTCTTCGTGACAGGTTTCATGTCGCGGGGAGGGGTCTTCCTGGATGAGAGGATCTCCGACTCATGAGCCCTTTTTTCGAAAACAAGCTGTTTCTGGAGTGCTGTGATGGCCTTATCCTTCACATTAATTTCTTCCGATAAACTGCCGGCAGCTATACGAAGATTCGCAACCTCTTCTTCGAGCTTCGCGATACGCTCATCCTTTTCGTCGGGGACAAGCTCCTCTTCGAGGATAACCGGCTCTTCGGGCATTTCTTCCGGATTCTTCAGCGCTTCTAGGATCTGGTCCTGAGACAGGCCGCGAACAATTCCGGCACGGACCATGTCGATGTCGGTCCCCGGCGGCATCCTTTTCTGGACGGCCTCGAACTTGTTCGCATAACTCCGGTACGCGAGGACCGCGGCCGAGAGGGCGTCGCGTTCGTGATCGTTCGAAAAGTCATACCCCTCGGTAAGCTCGTACGTCTCTTTGACCAGTACATCCTTCGCCGCGGTCCAGGCAACGGCGGAGAAGGCACGTCTGACCTTCTCGACCCCGAACGGCATTGCGGCTTTGTCGGTCGCGACCAGAACAGGTCTGCCGATCTTGGAGATCGCCGAGACGACATCGACATGACTGAGACCACGGGAACTGGAAAGATGGATCAGATCGCCGTCGAGATTCAGTGCGGCGATCCCCATATTTGTGCCCGGAACAATGCCGACGATCAGGTAGGCAGGCCGCTTCGAGAGCGGGACGAACGAGGGACGCTCTTTTTTCGTTCCGGCGACCCGGACCAAAACACCTGCAGATTTACGGGAAGATGCCGGCACGTCATGACGGGGAGCGGATACGGTAAATTTGACGATCCGTTCGCCCCGGGACGATCGGGACATGGACGAGGAGAACATGAGTCCGTTTGCGAGAAGACCTGCCTCGATCTCACGGGAAAAGGACATGACGGAACCCTGCATGTGCCGGATATACCGGCCCTTATGCGTGCGGACCCTGGGCCTTGCCCGGGACACGGTGATGGTCGTGACCCCTTCGAAGGTCTGGACCTCGTATCCTCCGCCGAAGGAGGCGATGAGGGCCGAGATCTTTGCCTGCTCCATGGGATTCTCAGCGTCGAAGCGGAGATTATACCGCTCGGCAAGTTTTGGGAGAGGAGCGGTTTTTGCGCCGATACAGGCGATGAGGACGAGTTTCGTGCCAAACGGCAAAGCTTTTGTCAGGGTGAAAAGTGATCCGGTGTTGGGAACGATATCGCGGAGCGATCCGACCGCGACTATCCTGGGTTTTTCGGCATTGATGAGATGGAGGAGACGCTGGAGGGTGAGGTTCCGTTCTTCGGATTCGATCCGGCGGTCGACTACCCGGACGAGGGCATAGAGTCCGTCGGGTGATCGGGCAGACGGACCTTTGATTTTGTCGATGCCGAAGACAAGCGGATTCATGGCTTTGTTACGAAAGAGACCGCCTCTTCGAGGTCGTATTTTGTCTGGTATTTCTTTGCGAAGTAGGTGATGACGGTGTCAAGGTCATGCCGGAGGGTGGCGTCGGCATTCTGATGGGTTGGCGGGATCCACTGGGGCCAGTCGATGAGCCAGACGGTTTCCCCGTCACACATGATGTTGTATTCAGAGAGGTCGCCGTGAATGAATCCGGCGGCGTATGCTTTTTTGACTTCGGTAAGGATGTCGGCATAGATGGTGTCGGGGTCTTCGAGGACGCAGCGGAAGAGGTTCGCGCCGGGGACGTGAGACATGACGATGATATGCCGGTTGATGTCGATGGGGACCGGGACGTTGACTTTGCCGTTTAAGGCTTTGAGGGCTTCGTATTCCCGTTCTGCTGATTTTGCAGAGGCAAATATCCAGGGGCAGTGTCCTTCTCCGGGCATGTATTCACGGTTGGTTTTGAGGGTCTGGAAGGACCGCTGACCGACTTTGTGGAGTTTGAGGATGACGATGCCGAAACCGAGGGCTTCGTAGATCTCGGATTCTTTGCCGACGCCGACCATGCAGCCGAGGGCGGAGATGGTCTTTTTGCCGGCGAGGTCGGAGAGGGCGAGGGCGTCGTATCCGGCGAAGACAAGGGTGTAGCCTTTGTAAGGAACGGAGTCGGAGCGGATGAGGTCCCGGTGAATGAGGTTGCCGAGACGATATTTCATTTCAGTGGGTGAGAGCTTGACGGCGGCCCGTAGGTCGTCTTCGGGGACCCAGCGGTAGTGCTTCATCATCCGCTCAAGGGCGTGGAGGATGCGTATTTCGTATTTATGGAGAGATTTTATGATGTCTGCATCGATGGGCATTGGTGATATACGTTTGGCGGTGATGGGACAAATAGATGATTGAGCGGGCGGGGACCTTTAGGTCCCTTAGCGGAGGCGGGGTGAGCCGACAAGCGAGGGGCGTAGACCCGAGTCGGAGAGCAAAACGAAGGTTTGCGAGTGGCGGGCTGCCCCAGAGGGGCGGCCTCAGCGGAGCAAGTCGATAGATTTGCGAGTGCGGGTCGGATGCGAAGCAGACGACCTCAGTGGAGGCTGGCTACCCCAGAGGCTCGCCCTCAGCCGAGGCGGATCGATCAGGAAACAGATAAACGCGTAGCGGTTAATCCGGATAGTCTTCTGCGTAACCCTCACACAACCCAATAATAATCATTATAACAATAATAACAATAATAACAATAATAACAATAATAGAATTAGGTCTATTATTTTACCACATTATTCAATTATTAATAATATTTTCACGAGTTTTTAAATAAAATATCCCTAGTTTGTCAAACTAAGAATGCCCTAACATAACCTAACATATCCTAACATAACCCAATTATATCCCGGACGCTGATTCATCACATAAATACCAGTAAGAATATCTGCCCCTCCCCTCACAAGCGATTTTCCCACCCCGTCTCAACTCAGCCAGAAGATTCTCAACCTTTTTCATTTTCTGCACATCCGTGTAACAATCAGGTAATTTCTCTAGTAGTAATGTCTCCACATCTTTCCGACTAAGCGTTTTATTATCTTTAATACCTTGAATGATAAGTTCCAGATAATATCCTTTATTCAGACCCTTGTTTTTCGTATAATCTGCTTTTTTGCCAGTTTTTCTAGCAATTTCACGGGAGATAAAATAATTCGGTCTTCTCCCCTCTATCAGATTTTTTTTCCGGAGCAGAGTAGCCTCATCTTTCGTAATTTCACGCTTTTTCTGGATCCTATCCAGAAGCATAACCTCAACAATGCTCAAGCTCGTATTTTCCGAAAGAATCCTGGCATAATCCTGATCAAGAACCTTACCAATGATAGTTACTATAACGCGGGTCGGGGATAAATCATAGTCGGGAAGTGGGAAATACTTCTTTCGTTGATTCACAAACATCTTCCGAATTCCGCTCCCAATAGTATCTACCATGTTAAGATTCTGCATCGCAGTAACGAGAAACTGATTCCGGTATCTCTCTTCCGGCGCATTGGTTTTAATGACCTCCTCAACTGACCCGGGAAGGAAAGATCCCATATTGCTGAAAATCAGGGAATCCGGCATCTCTACAACATTGATTCGTCCATTCAATGTATAGTTCTGATGTGCAATTGCATTGTTTAAAGCTTCCCGAATGGTGAAGGGATCATATTTATCAACTTCGTCCGGGAACAACGTTCCTTTCTGCATATACCGGTATTTGAGGTTCCTGATTTTTCCATATATCTGATCAACAGCGAGAAGGAAGGGGCACGATGCAAGGTAGTAATCTATCTCGGTTCCATCTTTATCTTTGAGGATCCAGCGTATTGTTGCATCAGCCTGACTGAGAAGATATTTGGATTCAGGTTTGCCCAACAGCAAAAGAGTCGTGTTTGTTATCCTGCCTTTTACTGTGAGTTTTGCCTTATTGAGAAAGTCCCTGTCACTCCACTCTTTTGCCTCTTCAACTTTATCCGGGTGTTTTTTTAGATAGTTCGCTTTTGCGACAAGGAGTGCCTCAGGATCCAGATCCTCAAAATCTGCTTCAGGAACTATCTTTCCACTCCAGTCTGTTTGTTTACACTGTATTTCGATTCGTTCCCGTTTCTCAGAACTTAATGCAACAAGTGATTCTCCGTCCCGTCCATAACAGAATTCATCATATGATGTAGGTACCCCGCGACTTGCAGGCGGAATCTGAAACATGATGACTCTTTTATCTTTATATACAAAATCATATATTTCCTGGAAAGTTATTCTATTATTTGTTTTATCTCCAATTTCTTTCTTTAAAGAGTGCAGATCTTTCAAATTTTCCCTATATTTTGTACCAATAATTTTTCTATTGTCTGCAACTCCAAATATAAGCCATCCGCACTTTCTTTCATGAAGGTTTGCTTCGTTACTCAGGGCTGAAAAATATTTTCCAATTTTGGCAAAAGAAAATGATTTATTTGCTTCTTTTAACTCAAATATTTCAGTCTCATCTGGAAGTTTGAGCAGATTTTCCAGTATGGCGATCAGATTTTCAGTTGTATATGTCATAGGGCACCTCCATGCAATACGTGCATTTTTGTAATTATCTGATTTCTTACAAGATATAGAGCATTGTTTGTAAGATATATCATCTGATAACTTGATGAATGTTACCTCTTTTTCTTCGGTAATGCAATGCCGTGGATATCATCCTTCTCTCTTTTTTTACCCAAATGATCCAGCAGGAACACAATTCCAACATATTTTCTGCAGACATTCACATTGGTCATCACCCAATTATAATCCAGTAATTTTAGTAGAATTACCCACACCATACATATTTTCCACACCCAACGGAATCACGTAGGGATACCTTCTCCGCCGTCCTCTCCGAATACCCCACTTCTCCAACTCCTTCCCAAATGAATATTGCAGTGAGGTCTCCGACTTCGGGTCTTCGACCCTCGCTTGAACCGGCGGGAATAAGTGATGAAAAGGAGATGGCATGGTGCGGACACATGAGATATCCCACCGCTCAATACCCCTCCCACCCAACTCGCATCTCCCCATCCCGCATCAAAAGCCGGTAATGCGTCCAGCTCAATTCGTGACGCAGTGCGTCACATTTTGGAAACATCACATAAAACTGGCGCATGTGGCGCAGATTCGACGCATCGAAGCCTTTTCCAAACTCCGCCGTGAGCCGCTTTGCGAGATACTTCAGCAGCCCCTCGCCGTAATCGGCACGTTCCTTCCCGCCTGAGGCCAAAACCACCTGCCGGCCGATATCCCAGTACGCAAAGACCATCGCGGAATTCACTGCACGGCTAACTGATGACTGAGCTGCAAGGACGGTTCTCCGGACAGAATCATAGGTATCCGCAAGAACCTCCGTATCCGACAGATCGGTCATCTCTTCCCGGCATCATACGCCGCAAATCCTTTGACCAAAAGTGCGTGATAAAAATCATTACAGTCCATATCCGGATCATAATACACTTTATCCGTACGCCCCCCCTCATCCTTTTCACGCACAAGCCCCAGATCGAAGATCACCCACAGCACGTCATCGACCGACGTTCCCATCTCACGGCTGAGTGCATACAGCCGCTCTTTATGTTCCGTCGTTAGACGAAAATTCAGCACATAGGGTTTCTTTGTGAAAGGAATCAGTCTTCGCCGCATACCGAGTTTTTTCTTCAAATAGAATGGATTGTCCATATTCCTATATTTTTATCCGTCGGTATTTATACCCCGAACCGCGCGGTGCGATAATGCCCCGGCTTTTGGCGGAAATTGGGGTGATCAGTGAGTGAGAAGGGGTGAGGGGGATGCAAAAAAATGAGGGGGAGGATAAATCAATGAAAGACCTTCTGTATTCAAAAAATGGTAACGGACGTCTTTTTTTCTGATTTCGGGGTGCGGGGAGCGACTGCGGGTCGGAGACGCAGTCGACGACCTCAGCTGAGCAAACCGAAGGTTTGCGATCCGGCGTGGCGTGGCCCGCGGCGGAGATATCCTAATCTCTAAGATACATAGAGAATTCAGGTAAATCAATGAGAGCGAATCTTATTCCCGTTTACATCACAGATCCTCGGGAATCTCTATATCATAACCGCCATTCAGAATAAAATCCTGAAGGAGTTTGTGTACTTTTACGTTGATTTGGAAATCAGGAATGCTCCTGCCTTCCAGCGCTCTGAAATAGTTCCGTGCTTTTTCTTTATCAACAGAGTGTTCTAATGCGGTAAAGCGTCCGTATTCATCGATATTTGTTTCATTTACCTTTGCAGTCATTATTTCTTTAAGTAGAGATGTATCTAATCCGAATATTGAGGATATACGGGATATCCTGTCATTTTTCTCAGATGCCTGATACTGGGCAATGTATTCCCTGAATGTCTTGCCGCTTTCCAGCTTCAGGTCACCTCTCTCTACATCATGGAGGATGTGTTCTGCATGTTTCTGCTCTTCCTGGGTGAGGGTTGCAAATGATTTGTGCAGTTCGTCTAAGATAGCCTGCCGCTCTTCTTCGTTGAGATTCGTCTGCTCTAAGGATTTGCAGTACTTCTCAAAGTTAGCGTTCATGTAGTCCATATCGATGACACCGGTGTCGATTTCGGTGAGATAGCCATCAATTTCGAAGGGGATGTCACCCGAATCTCCTCCGCCGGCAGCATCTCCGAAGAGTTCTTTGTAACGAAGTGCCAGGATGAGATAGGTGGTTTCATCGAACTGAAGGGTCAAGGTTGTTTTTGGTATGCCGCTTCCGTGTCCAAATTCATAGGTGAGCTGCTTCCAGGTGAATCCCTGGAGTTTTGCGGCTTCGAGGCGAAGATTGAGGTCTTTGAAGAGTTTGGCAAATTTCCTGCGGGAAGGGACGTCGTCCGGAAGTGTGATGAAGTTGGAAACTCCGGCGGTTTCATAGAGGGTTTCTATGTCGGCGTGGAGTTTGTTGAGTTCGTTTAGGTTTTCTTCGAGTTTATCTACGAAGAATCCAAGCACGTTCTCTCCTGAGTAGAGTTTGACAGCCTCTTTGATGTTTCTCTCCATGGTGTTGGGTTTTCGGTAGTATCTGATGATGCCAAAGGGTTTTTCGGGACCAAAGAGGCGGTTTGTGCGGGAGAATGCCTGGATGATTTCTTCATACTTGAGAATTTTGTCCAGATAGATGGTGTTTATCCATTTGGAGTCAAATCCGGTGAGCATCTGGTCAACGACGATTAAGAGCTGGATCTGTTCTTCCGGGTCGTATTGAATTCTGGTGTAGGGTTCTTTGTGAGCTAATCGTGCGGAGATGTCTTTTTTGAAGAGGTGGTGGGTTGCCAGAGTGAATTTTGTCTGGTAACGGGTGTTGTAGTCTTTGAGGATTTCAACAAGTCCGTCTTCTTTGATTGCAAATCCGTCGGTGTTGTCGATGTTTGGATCGAATAGGGCGGTTATTTTGAGGTCGGGTTTTGTCTGTTTTATGAGACGGTAGTAGTCGATTGCTTCGTTGATGCTGCTTGTTGCAAAGATGGCATGGAATTTATCCCCGCGGCTGAGCCGGGTCCAGTTTTCGAGGATGTCTTCAACGACTTTCTGCTGGTGTTCGGGTCTTGTGTACTGGGTTTTCGGGAGGTAGTCTTCGATGCCTCTGATGTATTTTCCGTCGCTTCCTTCATAGCCTGCCATTTTGACGTTGGAGGCGTCCATGTAGTGGTAGTATTTTTGGCTTTTTGCTGGGTCACTTAGGGCTTCTTCGAGAGTTTGTGCTTTTGCTTTGTAAAGAGCGACGGCGGATCTGACGTCTTTGTCTTTATGGGTCGATACTTTGTAGAGGTCGAATCCAAGGACATTTTTGTCACGGATTCCGTCTGCAATGCTATATCGGTGAAGTTCGTTACCAAAGAGGGTAGCGGTGGTGTTGAGTTTTTTCTGGTTTTCTTCGTAGATGGGGGTGCCGGTGAATCCGAAGAAGAGGGCGGCGGGGAAGGCTTCACGGATTTTTCTGCGCATCTCGCCGAAGGTTGAACGGTGGGCTTCGTCAACGATGATGACGATGCGTTTTGTGTTGAGCTGATCAAGAAGGGATTTGCTGATTCCTTCTTCTTCGGAGATGTTGCTCATTTTCTGAATGGAGGTTACGATGAGGGTGTCTTGCGGGTTGCTGCTTTTGAGTTTTGCAATAAGGACATGGGTGTCTTCGGTTCCCTGGACGGATTGGTTTTCACTGGCAAATTTTTTGTATTCTCTAAGGGATTGGGTGCCGAGTTCGATTCTGTCTACGAGGAATATGACTTTGTCGGCTTCTTGTGAGTTTGCGATGAGTTGGGCGGATTTGAAACTGGTGAGGGTTTTGCCGCTTCCGGTGGTGTGGCCGATGTAGCCGCCGAGGGGGTTTGTTTCTCCCCAGTGATGGGTTGCGACCCGGTCGGATATGGCGTTGGCGGCGTAATACTGGTAGCTTCTGAGGACTTTGAGGGTGCCGTCCGATTCGTCGGCGACGGTGTAGAATCCAATAAGCTGGTGGGCCATGGGAATGGAGAGAAGGGAGTCGGCGATGTCTTTCCAGTCGTTAATTGGTTCGTTGTTGAAGTCCGCCCAATGGAAATAGAAGTCTTTGTTGAATGTGCCGTCGGTTCCGGGGTTGGCAAAATATACGGTTTCTTCGGGGGTCATGGCGACAAAGACCTGGATGAGGGAGAAGAGACCGGTGAAGATATGTTCGTGAGAGTATTTTTCTATCTGGGTGTATGCCTGGCTTACGTGGACGCCGCTCCGTTTGAGTTCGAGGTGGATGACGGGCATGCCATTGATTAAGAGCAGGAGGTCGCCGCGCCGATCGTTGAGAATGGGGGAGGAAGCCGTAAATTTTGGCTGATGGGCTATCTGGTAGGTGCTTTGTCCTGCGGCGATTTCCTGACGATCGTAGATTTTGAGGCTGATTTCTTTTCCGAGGTGGGCGATGTCGTCAGGGTTGTCGCGTTTGACGGAGATGGTTTTGCCGTTTATGAATCCGTTGAGGTTGACGGGGGTTCGAAGCAGGATGATCTGTTCAAGGATCTGCTGCATTTCCCCGTCGGTTAAGGGATAGCCATTTAAGCGGTCTATGCCGCTGTTGTTCTGGAGGAGGATGTTTTTCCAGTTTTCGATAAGGTCTTTTTCGGTTGGATATTCAAGGACGGGAAGTTCCCCCCATCCTTTCCGTTTGAGGGCGGAGATCAACGCTTCTTCAAATTCAGCTTCGGTTTTGAGTGTCATGCTGCCTCCGAGACAAACATTTTTTCGAGGAGAGCGGATTTGAGGTGTTTGAGGTGGTCGAGTTTTTTCTGGTGTTGGGTGAGAAGGGTGTCGAGATGTTTGAAAAAGTTTCCAATTTTGGTTTGTTCTTCCAAACTATTAGGGATTTTTACCTTGGTGTCAAAAAAATCATCTGCCGATATATTCAACAAACCATGATTTCTTGCTCCTATTGTAGCTCGCTCTGAAATATCTTTATGCCAATTATTTGTATCATAATATGACACTAGATAATCTGGATTTACATTGTTGTTTTTGGGATTGAAAATAATATACAATGTTGATAAAACACCCATTTCATAACGTTCCAATCTCTTTACTGTTCCAAATGGAAAACCATCCGAAGAACTTTTGTTATACGCAAATTCTCCTTTTTTTACCAAGTAATAGTTTGTCACATCTGCGCTTGCAACTCTATTATTAAAATATGTAATTTGGTCAACCAATCCATATTGAGCTGAAATCGTCAATGGTAATGTTGATTCTAAATTTGTATTTTTCCGTGTCACTCTCTCAGCAATATCATCTAATTTATACATATGCCACGCCCCACTAAATCCCTTAAAGCGGATCTCCGGGACGTCCGCCCCGTCTTTGGGAAACATCTTTTCCAGCATGGATTTTTTGACGTTTTGAAGCGATTCGTATTTGCGCTGCTGCTGGGTGATAAGGGCGTCGAGATGTTTGAAGAGATTGCCTATTTTTGTTTGTTCTTCTATTTTTGGAGCAGAGATAGATGTCTCAAAGATTATACGTTTATTCAAACCACCACGAGTTCGATCTCCCGAAGAGTTTGTTCTTAATTCATCGTAACGTGACTCTAAATTTTGAAATATAAATTCAGGATTTAATACGTCATTAGGGATAACAGCGGCAACAGACTGATTTGTCGTGAGTGGAATATTTGTTATTGCTACTGTTCCTCGGGTTTTACCTTGACCTGCCAATGCAATTAACACGGAATTTTTTTTCACCCAATTAGCACTTGAATTAGATAAACCAGATTGGGATATCATATTTTCTGTGAAGTTAATCCTCTTTTTATTAACCTCACCAGAAGACAACCATGGTATTTCCTTTGGATGCCAAAATTCAATCACCTTCGTGTTTGGTGTCCCGCCAGTAATAATATCTGAATTGTCTCCCAATCTACACGTTTCCCACTCCCCCTCAAATCCCTTGAACCGGAGTGCAGGCTTCCTCTTCCCCATCATCACTCACCCGAAAGCAGAGACTTCAGCTTCATGAGGCCTGCCGTATCAGACTCAGAACCTTCCAGCTCATCGATCATTCCCGAAAGTGACCTATCCGCCTCGCGGATACTCTCTTCCGTCTCCGAAAAAGTCACCGCATACTTTTCCGACAAAGATTTCACCGCCTTCGTCAGCTCGGAAACGATATCCTCGGGCATCTTTGCAAGTGCTGAAGTCAGCGGCATGATCCACTTCATCTCAAGAAGATCAAGAACCTCTGCATCCGAAAGCTGCTCAATCGTCTCCTTCGTCAGCTCATCAAGGCGGGCGGCATCCGCCTTCACCTGCTTTTTCAGCCCCTTCTCCTCCTCAAACAGATCATTCACCGTCAAAAGCCTCTGCTCAAACGAATCCGCATCAAACACCGTTCCGCGTTTCATCTCCGCACGGATCTCCTTCGCCTGCTTTGAAACACCAGCCGCGGAAAACGCATTCTTCGCCTCATTCATTTCAGCTGACTCCAGCTCCTCCTCAGACAGCGAAGAAAAAATCTCTTCAACCTCCGACGAAATCACAGAAAGCCGCTCCTCCTTCAAAGAAAGAGAAGCCCGCTCTTCTGTCAGGAGCGTTTTTTGAATCAGATCAAACGGAAGCACATATCCCAGCCAGCCGTCCTGCACCTCCACATCCTTCCCCTCCTTCTTCTTCAAAACCATATTCGGCACAACCTTTTTCGCCGCCGCTAACCCCTCGCTTTGCAGAATCTCCAGATCAATTGCAACCCTCTGCCAGCAGTCATCCAGAATCTGATACGCCGCATACGTATCGACCAACGGAACAGAAGAAAGCCGTGAGAAAATATCCGCAGACAATAAAGCCTCCTCCTTTGCCGTATGCACCGATGCCCAGCCGTCCACCAGCTCAGCACGCAAAATTGCGCCATAGTCAAAAAACGCCGTCGTAAACGATTCCTTAAACCGGCAGACATCCGCATGGTTTGAAATCAGACCGCGGACATCATCCGCTGCAAGCGACAAATACCCGTTCGATCCCGCGGAAAACAAATCACGGTGAAGCGAAGGAAACGCATCCCAGAACCTTGACAGCTCAGCAGCCTCCAATACCGGAATACCCCCATACATCAGCGCATACAGATCCCAGTGCTCCGCCTCCTCAGACGAATCAACATACCGCGGAATATTCAGATTATACTCATTCTCCCGAATCTCCTCACGGCTCACCGCACGGGAAAACTTCGGCACCGTCTCCCGGCTCACATACGTATCGACGATCCGCTTAATATCCGACGCACGAAGCTTATTGTTCTTACCCTCCTTTACAAACCCTTTCGAAGCATCAATAATCAAAACATCGTCATTCGCCCGCTTCTGCTTCAAAACCATAATGATCGTCGGAATACCCGTTCCAAAGAAAATATTTGCTGGAAGACCGATGATCGCATCGATATGATTATACTCCACCAAATTCCGGCGGATCGTCCCCTCCTCTCCCCCGCGGAACAGCACACCGTGCGGAAGAACGATCGTCATAATTCCTTCCGGCTTTAAGTGATACAAATCATGTAAGAGAAACGCATAATCCGCCTTCGTCTTCGGGGCAACCCCAAACCGCTTATACCGGGGATCATTCTCCATATCCTTCGTATCCCAGTGCTGGGAATACGGTGGATTCGAAACAACCGCGTCCACATACAGCGGCCTGTACGTTCCGACCGGATCATTATCCTCAAAATACGGCCAATCCTTCTTATCCAGCGTATCCCCGCACCGCGTAACAATATTATCGGGAAGAATTCCCCGCATAACCAGATTCATACGGGTAAGATTGTAGGTATTCTTCTTCAGTTCCTGCGCATAATACCGGACCTTATTTTCACCCGCCATATGCTTTGCAGCCGATCGGCCGATCGTAATCAAAAGGGAGCCAGAACCGCTTGTCGGATCGTAAATATCGATCGTCTCCTTTCCTTTCAGATGTTCCGCCACGATCTCGGACATCAAAAGGGAAACCTCATGCGGGGTGTAGAACTCGCCAGCCTTTTTCCCCGCATTCGCAGCAAACATACTGATAAGATACTCGTAAATAAACCCAAGAACATCATAGTCCTGCCGGTTATCCATCGGAATATCCTTAATCAGATGAATAAGCGCATTGACCGCCTTTGTTTGAGATCCCGGACTATCACCGAGCTTACTCAAACCGGTTTCCAGAGTCGTAAAAACACCATCGAATACCTTTTTGTGTTTGTCACTGATCTTGCGATTAAATGCCGACAATGCATCACGGACATTCGACACATCAAAATCATTCCCTATTGAAAGCCAGGTAGAGAACAAATTCTCGTAAGAAATGAAGTATCCAAGCTTTTCCTGAATAAATTCAACAGTATCCTCATCAGTCTCGGAAATCAGTGCAATATCCTCGTCAGTTGCATTATTTTCTTTCAGAAACTTAACTTCCTTATCTGAGAGGAACTTATAGAAGATGAAGCCGAGAATATAATCCTTATACTCGTTCGCTTCAATATTGGAACGCATTTTATTTGCGGATTCCCAGATTTTATTAGCAAGTTGCTGTTTGTTCATGGATGACGTCTCTCTGATTATCTATACTTTAAAATTGGTGCGTTGGACTATGTAGCTTTGCTTTTTACAGGAGGAGATGCAAAAATGCTTCCAGCTCTATGTTTTTTAACAAAAAAAATCACCCCAGCCGTCTGCACAGCTCCTTCTGGATCTCCGGATCCTGCAGCATCAAAAGCATCTTCGCCTTCTCCGCATCGATCCCCATATCTCTCCTGGCCAGATCCGTCAAAATCGTCGCCGTCAGATAATCACTGATCGACTCAAACTGCGGCTTATCTCCCTTCGTCAAAGCAATGACCCGGTCATAAACCTCCCAGCTCACCCGTGTGCTCAGCAAAGGCTTCTTACTTTTTACTGCAACCATGTCGTATGTAAACTTATATACGCGGGAGTATATAATACCAATACAAAACAACACCAATTAAATACGACAAAAACCTATGTATTCATTAGACCCCAATGGACCAAAAACTCAGCGGGGCAGAATCCTATCTGAAACAGAATAACTACACTACTTACCGGCAGAATCTGACGAAGGGGAGCCACCAACGGCAGTACCCCAACGCACAGCGAGGCATTTTGGCCCAGATAGACTACAGCGACCCAGACATCCGGTCATTGTTTTCACCACTTATTCTTGGATGTATCAAAGAGATCCTTGAAAAAGGACAGGGAAGAACCTGACCTCGACTCAACCTCTTTTATTCGGATCTATGACCCCTTGAAGCGAAATCGCAGCGTTTTTTTTTCATTGGGAGCTTTGCGAATATCTGCGACCCCATCTTTTGTTAAGCAGGAGGTACACGGTGTTGGTGGGGATCCAATTCGGAAAGGAGTTTGTTGGATGTAGAAACCTGAGAAAAACCAACCGCGAACCGCAAATCATAGATTTGCTCTCCGACTCGGGTCTTCGACCCTCGCTTGAATCGGCGCACTCGCAAACCTTCGGTTTGCTCTCCGCTTTAGGTCTTCGACCCTCGCTTGAATCCCGCCCTACGGGCGAGAAAAATCGGATTTGCTGCTCCTCACTCTCGCAAGTCTCTCGCAAACCTTCGGTTTGCTCAGCTAAGGGCGAGCCTGTTCGCAAACCTTCGGTTTGCTCTCCGACTCGAGTCTACGACCCTCGCTTGACGGCTCACCCCGCCTCGACTTGCTCGTCCCTTCATCGGGACCGTTCGGGCAAATCCTGTCGCCGCCCCAGCGGCTCCTTTGAGTGAGATGTTCATTCAGCATTACTAAATGAGGTAATTGTTCTTTTCTGACAATCTCAAAATGAAACGGGGGGGGAAATAATCCCAGGGAGGCGCTGGGGCGCCGACAGGATTTGCCCGAACGGTCCCGATGAAGGGATGAGCAAGACAGCGAAGCTGGGTTGCGAAAGTGAGGATAAGCAAATCCGATTCGCCTCGCCCGAAGGGCGGATTCGCGCCGATTCGCGGTTGATTTTTTTCTCATGCTTGCGCACCTTCCCATACACGAAATCGAAGTACATCTCATAAAAACCCCAGTTTTTCCCAATCAGGATCACAACACCGCGAAATACTACGTATGTATCTACACATGTACCTACATACACAAAATAAAAAAAAACGATATCCCCCTCACGACTACGTCCGGACGGAAGGAAAGACGTACTTACCTACACATATACATACATGCGTTTTTACTTTCTCTCTCTCTCTCTCTCTCTCTCTCTCTCTCTTCTGTACAAACTAAACTATATACTATACTTATAAAAAAAAAGTGATTGATGAGCAGCTTTTCTTCCCGTATTTACTTACTTACGGACGTAGTCCTCACCCCACTATCTTTTTTTTAACACATATGTCTATCTGCACACTCACCTATCCACATACACGCATACACACATAGTTATGCAAATTTACATACCATTTGATGCAAATAATTAATATTAAATATCTGCAAAACCCATCTTTTATTGTAAGTCATACGGCTTGCCAAACATCAAACAAACAAGGATGTGAGAAACATAGGACTAACATTCACCATGTACATCGGAGAAGTCGACAGAAAAACCTTCGAAACCTTCTCCAGACAGTACCCGAGGCCGCACACATCGAAAATGATCCTCGGTCTTATGAGAAAACACCTAAACGACCACGGAGAAATTGATGCCTGACTACAAAGTCTACATCCCCGAAGCAAAAGCCCCTCTTCTTTACCAATACAAAGAACAGTTCGGCAAAGACGCCTCGACCATGATCGTCGCCTTCATGGAAAAAGCCCTTGCGGGCACCAGCCAGATCGGACGGAAAAACCCGGCAGCGGCCTCCCTCGACGACGTCTATCAAACCTACTTCGGCGACATCGAAAGCGAAAACGCCTTCCTCTATCTCTTTGAGACCAGGGAGAGCGCTCGTCTCGCCCTCAAAAACCGGGCAGACATCCTCTACAAAAAACATCCCGGCATCTACCTGGATGTCATTGCACAGTTCAAAGAACACTATCCAAAACTCGCAGCGATCACAGGAATTACAAAATGAGACAGAACAGAAAGAGACAAAACACGAACCGCGAAACCATTCGCGAAAAACATGCCTGCCCGATGACAGTCGCTAAACAGTTTCAGGGAACAGGCAAAAACAGATTCGATTCGAGACCACAAAAAACCACCGGAACGAAAAACAGGAAAACTGCAGAGACCGATTTCGAGGAACGAGACACCCGCATATGCACAGGTCTCCAGTATGCTTCCACCCTGGGCCTCCATCTTCATCTCGAGGGACTTTCCCCTGCAAAACGGAAAACCTTCAGCACGGCCCTCAACGCGGCACACTACGACATCGTTCATACGGCTCTCGAGCTCCTCAATGAAAAGGGCGTCGTCTTTTCTTCGCTCGACGGAGAAATACTCCAGATCACGATCAGATTCGTCAAAAATCCCCTGGAGGACGCATAATGCAGGAGCATAAACCCTGCCCCGGTCTCCGGATCGCGGACCGGGTGATCCTCTCGCGGATCCTTGCAGGGACCTGGAAAGTCGACGGGGACAACGGCGAGATCATCTCGAGGAATACCGGAAAGCCGCTTAAATTTTCCTATCAAAACAACGGGTATCTGTCCACACCGTGCCAATATAAGGGATTCCGGGTGAACATCACGAAGCACCGGGCCGTTTACATCGGCGGGACCTGCAGAACGATGGACGATCTGCCGGTGGATCTGAACCTCCATATCGACCACATCAACGGAAATATCGAAGACTGCCGGCTCGCAAATCTCCGGCTTATCCCGTTCTGGGACAATAACCACCCGCTCTCCGGGCGAAAAAAGCGGATCTTTACGGACGATCAGGTGGGGGAGATCCGACGACGGTACGCAGAAGGCGAGCCTCCGCGGTTTCTTGCCGAGGAGTTCAAGGTCAACCGGGCCACGATCCACCGAATCGTTTCCCGGCGGACCTATGCGGAGGTGGGCCTGTGAGCGGAGCGGTGAGCGGGACCGAGTACCGGCGCATGGTGAAGTTTGCCTGCCCGCATTGTTTTGCGACTGTGCCAAAAGAGTTCTGGATCCCGGAACTCGGTGATATGAGGCGGAAAATGATCAGGTGCCCGGTCTGCGGTTCGACGATGCTGCGGATCGATTCGGAGAAGGAGGAGTATCTTGTTTCGCTCTTGAAAAAGACCAGTCGGAAGATCCACGAGATCATGACAACACAGCAGGAGGATTACTATGCCCGCAGGTAAGATGGAGCTGGAAAGTGTCCGGGCGGCTCTGGAGGCGGTGTTTCCGCTGCCGGAGGATCCCTTTACCCGAGCCTGGTACCTGCAGAAAACGGCGGCCGTTTTGGCGAAGCTCTCTTCAACATATACTACAGAATCCGCAGAGATCGCCGCCGAGCTGTATGCAGCCGGTATGACTTCCCCGGAGTACGACGTGGATGTCCCGGTGAAAATTCAGATTACGGTGGATATTTCAAAACTGAAGGATGAGCTGCCTCAGCTGGCGTCTGGTCTTCTGTATGTGAACGGTCCAAATGCCGTGAAACTGATCGGAGAACGCCGGCTGTATGAGCTGGCGCTCGAGATCGCCGGAGAGAAACGGGTCTCTTTGGTCGAGCAGATCAGAGTAGAAGAGCTCCGCAGAGCACTTCTCTCCGAAGAGCTGGGACGGTATGTTTCCGAGGAGGAAAATCCAACCGGAGTGCCGACGGTAGTCCTCCGGAAAACGAAGACCGGAGCCGGAGAGAGGGGGAAGACCCGATGAAGCATTGGTATAAACGGGCCGGTACAACCGGCCTCAGTTTTACCAGTGCGAAAGAGGAGGTCAACCTCCTATGAAGAACTGGTATGATTATCCGGAGCTTTTGTCCCGGGAGTATCTCGAAAAGGCCATTTTCAAACGACGGAGTGCTTTACAGATCGCCCTGGAACTTGGGTGTTCCCGGTATTCGGTGTACACGGCAGCCCGGCATCACGGACTGAGTATGGAAGGTATCACGAGCGGGAGGCCGCGGTTTTTGCGGCGAAAAGTTGGGTAAACAACCTTTTTTTGTTGATAACTAAAGATAGATGCTAAAATATTCCCTGATAAATAAAGTATATATACTCAGATGACGTATTATTTCTTCAGTGAGTAAGTCCTTCCCGAAACGGATGATGGTGCTTTGAAGTACGCGGGACAAAGTACGGAAGGGTTCACTTTATTTTATTAAGATTGTTCTGGATTATTTCATAATAGGCAGCGCCGTATTCATCGTCAGGTCTGTTGTGATAGGTATTGAGTGCTCCCGCGATGTAGTCGGCTATCTGGATACCGGGGTTTGCCCGCGAATCAACGTGGGAGATGGATGCCGGACCGATGACTGCTGTCAGATCAAGATTGAATTGTTCTGCCTTCCGACCGTTCAGGTACCTGTCGATATACACACACGGCCGAGCCGGGTTTCCCTCAAGGATGCCCTGGATGAGCTGCCCGGTAAGTTTGCAGGAGAGGCGGGTCAGGTCGCTTTGTGTAGATTTCTTTTCGTGGGCGATGTAATAGAACAGAATGTCGTGGTTTACGATGCAGGTTAGGATCCTGCGTATGATCTCCGGTGAACTGTTGTTGTATTTGAGTTCAGGAATCTGCCGAGATTCTTTTTTGAGATAGTTTTGACGGATCTTTTTGATGCATTTAGCAGCGGAATACTGATCGGGCGGCACAATTGCCGCAAGGATGAAGTAAGATTTCCCATCCCTGCCAAGTGTTCCAGATTCGTCAATATATATGTCCACAATAATAGGTTTCATTTTACCCATATATTAACCCTGACCGCACGGTGCGAAAATGCCAGTGTTCAAATATTTGTTGCATAACGCCCACGAATCATACTGAATTTATCTTGTTTCCTCTCCAATATGGTAGTAGAGGTCGGCACAAAGCCGAAGAATACTCCCCCAATATCGACATACAATACCATAGCGAGACTATATACAGGGAGGACTCTTCCGAACGTGTGCCGGCTTCGATACAATCGCAAATCAAAGATTTGCTCATCGTCTCGACCGCCTTTGGCGGCCTCGACGCAATAAAAATAGGATAGCTTTGGTCGCCTTTGGCTCCCGCAGCAGTCGCAAATCAAAGATTTGCTCCTCGCTTCGGTTGCCTTCGGCACCCTCAGCGCGATACAATATGACAGCAGATTTCATTCAGACAGCAATCTCGAAGTCCGCAAAGCGGATCTTCACCGCAGAATTTACGAACGCCGCCGCGTATGATGCGATCATCGCAGAAATTACCGGCGTGGAAAACCCCCTCGGCCTTGCCGAAGTCGAACTCGGGAAGCAGACCTACAAGACGTATGTCGGCTACTTCGACCCGAACACTTCCGAAATGAACGGCAAGGTTCAGGTCACCGCCTACACGCGTGCCGAATACGCCGCAGCGATCACCGCCCTCACCGGCAGTGCGGATCTCAAGACCGCATTCGGGAACGGCGGCACGGCAGAGACCACCGAGATCGGTACGGAAGCCACCTGGAATGTCCGCATTTCCGCAAAGCTCGGGACCGACACCTTCCAGATCAGCCTGAACCGCGATTCGATGACCGTCTCCGGCTACGCCGATGACGCCACCCTTGCAGCGGTCGACGCCTGGGCAGACACCAAGCCGGCCCTGAACTGAGGGAGACCGGAGATGCAGATCTCCAGCCGGCTTAGGAAGCTGATCCTTGTGTTCCTCGGGTTTCTCATTATGCTTTTTGGGAAGCTCGTCGAAGAACTTGCGATCAGTGGGAACGTTAAGGCGGGGTGAAAAGATTCACCCCGTGTTTTCTTTTTTATTTAAGATATCATGGTATTTTTTTATTTGAGCAGATGGGTAAAATGTCTACCAGTAAATATTTCTAACCAAGAATTGCCCCAAGTAATACACTCCAAACTACAACCGTAAATAAAATACAACCTAGAATCACACAAATTTTGTAATCACCCATAAACAAATCCCTGATTTGTTGAAATCTACCCACTGACAATACCAGTGGGATAGTCAAACATCCTGCAAGCAGTAGAGAAAATAATATCAAAAAACATACATAATTATGTATAGGGTAACCCAAAAAATGAGATATAAGTGCAACCCCCCCCATCGCAAATATTACAAAACACATTATATCCACAGCATCGGATGTGCCTTTAAAAAATTTATATTCCTTAATCAGATTTATGGTGTTATATTTCAAACTAGCAATTATCTTCTCAAGAGAGGATTTTCTCGAACAATGGTTTGATCCATTTGTAACATCTGAATCGAGATCTCCCAAAATCGTATCATCTGGGTATTCGGCTAGATTTATTGTATGAGTCATTATATAAATTACAAAATAGTTAAAAAAAATAACTACGCACATGCATCCAAATAGACCTATAATAGTATCATAATCCCCACATTTATCAATAATAAATAGACAAATGGTCACGATAATGGTAAATATGATACCAATAATCCCCAGTAAAATCGCCGTTTTCGTTCGCATGGCAGTGATTTCATGAGAAATATTATGATATTTCTCCAGATAGGTCTCATACTGAAGTTCTGTTAATGCATCCTCAGGTCGTGGCATTTGGGGGTGCAATGAACAATTCATTCTCTCCCCCCACATACGTGTGTTTCCGTGCACCCTACGGAAACCACCCTGGGGATCCACTCATTATCTCGGATGTCAGAAATTATCATCATATTATATTTGGAATATTCGGTGTTTTTATTATTGGAAGACAATAATTTTTCAGACATATCTTTCTCTATTATTTCAAACAGGCATAATACTATTTGCAGAAAGCTACCTGACTTCACCGATACTATATGCATAATTGAATCAAACACGACCAATTACTAAATTTACATAAATTAGTAATTGATTAGTAGTTGACAGATAACTTCCCGAATCAAAATAAAATGGTGTGTGGTAATGCAGGAGATTTTTCATCGGGAAGGAGTTCGCCGAGTGTGGACACATGAGAAATCCCACCGCGAATAAGCCCAAAGAATACCGTACACGAAGTCAGAGTACTCCCAACAAAAAAAGAGATACGTAATATAAGAAGCATCCCAAGACTTCAAACACATTATATAATTTCCACACCCAATGGAATCACATATGGATACCTTCTCCGCCATCCTCTCCGAATACACCACCCTCGCGAAAACCGACCCGCTTCGCACCTGGATCCTCTTTGAAAATACCGATCTCGCAAACGCCGCCGTCAAAAAACTCCGGGACGAAGGAGCCATCCTCCCCGACCACATCACCACCACGAAAGGCCTTGCAAAAAGCATCCTCCGCTCCCTCTCCCCTGCCGCACGCATCATCGACCCCGAAGAACAACACCTCATCTTCGCCCGCATAGGGTCAGACGTGCTCGGAAAAAAACGCATCACCGACACCCAGACCGAAAACCTCGTCAACCTCTTCATCACCCTCAAAACCAACAAACTCATCCTCCCAACTGGCGAAGACAAATTCAACGACTTCCGGGAAATATTCCGGCAATATGAACAATTCTGTGAAGAAGAAAACTGCTGCGACTCCATCCTCGCCATCGAACGTGCCGCCAGAGTCGCCGGAAAAATGGACATCCGCACCGTCCTCTGCTATGCATTATACAAACCCTCTCCCCTCGCTGTCGACCTCCTCCTCGCCCTCAAAGGCACCATCATAACCCGGCCGCCCGCAAACGAAAACCTCACCGTCCTCCCCGAACCGTGCAAAGGCGTCTATCAATACACCGACACCCGGACCGAACTTCGCTCCGTCCTCGAATCCATCGCCGCCCTCATCGAATCCGGCACGAGCCCAAAACAGATCGCCCTTCTTGCGCCCTCCCTCACCTCCGCTCTGCCTCTTCTCGACGAACTCGTCCCCGACTTCAGCGTGCTCCGGGACGGAACACGCCATCCCCTCCGGTTCACCGCCGGCGAAGACATCCCGATCGAAAACCTCCCGCCTGTGCGCTGTGCCCTTGCCTGGCTCTCGGCATTCGCCTTCGACTGCGGGATCGAAGACCTCAAGATCATCATCGACAGCCCGTATTTTACGCTCAAAACCGACAGGCTCACCGCCGGCAAACTCGAAAAAGCCGGCATCATCACGAAAACCGAAAAAGGCAGAGCCGCATGGCGGACCATCAGCGAACGGTTCGCTGCTGCCAGAAAAACGGAACTGACCGATCAGGACACCGCATTCCAGGCGAGTCTCGACCGGCTCCTTGACCGGCTGGACCAAAATTTCAAACCCGCCGCCGGTCTCGCCGAACACTGCACTGCCCTGAAAGCCGACCTCTCCTCCCTTGGATGGGCGGGTATCCCCATGAAACCGCAGGACGAAGCAGCCCGTCACGCCTTCCTCCGCCTGCTCGACAAACTCGCCCTCACCTCTCTTGCGGAAAAGAGATACACCGTCCGCGAATTCTACGCCATGCTCTGCCGGTTCTGTGAAAAAACCACCAAGATCAGCTATAGAGAATCGGAAACCGCCTTCTTCGCGGGCGATCTCCGCTCCGTCGCCGGCACAAAGATCCCCTACGTCTTCATCACCTGCCTCTCCGCCGACCGGCTCCCAAAAATCGAAGCGGCCATCCCTCTCCTGAACGCTCAGGAAACAGCCCGCATCCAGCCCGACCGGGTCCAGAACCTGCTCGATGCAAGCCGATACTACTTCCACGCCGCCGCCCTCACCGCGGAAAAACAGCTCATCCTTTCCTGTGCAGGTCACGACGGCGAAAAAAGTCTGACCCCGTCCCCGTACCTCACCCGTCTCGCCGAACCGGAACCAAAAAGCTCCGGTTTCCTTGCTCATTCGACGACCGCAAACCAGACCCGAGCCGGCGAACTCCTTGCCGCCGGCAGAGAAAACGAGTGTGCCGGTCTTTTCGGCACCCCCTCCCTTCAGACCGCGGCAGAGATCATCGGGATCGAGACCGTGGACCGGGCCGGGCCGCCGGGTATCTACGACGCAAACTTTGCAGACGACGAACTCGCCGAAGCGTTCGCCGCCGCCTACACGAAAAAGACCGAGTTCGCCCCGACCGTTCTCGAACGATACCGGGAATGCCCCTTCAAATGGTATCTCGCGGACCACCTGCATCTGGAAAACCCCGCGGATTTCAGTGCGGAGCGGATCATTGTAGGTACCGTCATGCACAAAGCAATGGAGCGGTTCTTCTGTGAATACACACGCCCCCTCACCCCGGAAAATGCGGCCGAGGCCACAAATTTCCTCAAAACGATCGTCACAGAGGAGTTTTCCAACCGACGCATAACGACGCCTTCCTGGAGATCGATGCTGAACGGATACCTGGGAGAAGGCGGCCTTGAAAGCAGCTGCAAAACGATCATCCAAATGGAAATCGGATTTTACGCCGCAGGATTTCGAACCAGCGCCGATTGGCTGGAGCAGAAAGTATCAGCAGAGATCCCGGGAGACGAGCCGTTCACCGTGTCGGGATGGGTCGACAGGGTGATGTTCAACGAACAGACCCGGGAGTTCGCGGTCGTCGACTACAAGACCGGGGTAGTAAAAAAGGGAAGCGATCTCGAAGCTGGAACCGCACTTCAGATCCCGCTCTATACCGAGGCGGTCCGGCAGATGACGAACTACAGCCCGCTGCCCGGAACCTACCTCAAAATAGCCCCGGACAAGGTGAAGAACGAGAACCCGTACTTCTCCAGAAATAAACAGAAGATGAGCGTCGAAGAGGTCAAAGACGCGGCGTTCGGGTTCTCCCGGGAGACGCGGGAGAGCATGAAAGCAGGAAAATGTGCCGTCGTGTCCACGGAAGACTGCCCGGATGCCTACTGTCAATACCGACGGATCTGCCGATTCGTTCCGTTCCGGGAGGACGAGGCATGACCGCCAAACTGACCGATGCCCAGAGAAGGGCACTCTTTATGGAAGAGAGCGTCTGCGTGACCGCAGGGGCCGGGACCGGGAAGACATTCCTTTTGACCCAGAGGTATCTTGCCTCGCTCACTTACCGGCGGGAAACGATCAAAACCGGGGCAGGCGATATCCTCGCTCTCACCTACACCGACAAAGCGGCGGCCGAGATGCGGACGAAGATCGGGCGGGAACTGCGCAAAGCGGCAGTGGAAGATCCCGGTCTTGAAGAAGTGTGGGAGAGTTTTTCACGGTGCAGCATCAGCACGTTCCATGGATTCTGCCTCTCGCTTCTGAGAGAGTTCGCCTATGAGGCAGAACTCGACGCGGGATTTTCCGTGATGGACGAGCTCGACACCCACGAACTCGTGACCGGGACGATCCGCGAGATGCTGGAGCATCCTCCCGCCGCACTTTTTGAAGATGTCGTCACCCTCTTCGATCATCTGCGGGCGGCGACGATCGCCGAATACCTCAGGACCCTGATGCGGATCTGGGAAGAAGCAAAGGACTGGGTTGCCGTGCTGGCGCAGGACCCCTCGGCCGTGATCGCGGTCTGGCAGAAGGCCTGGGACGAAGAGATCACGGCATATCACGCCGACCTTGCAGGCGATGAACTTGTGAAGGTCCTGATGAATGAACTGCGTGCCCTTGCCGACCGAAAAGGCGAGCTCTTCCAACAGGGACCGGCAGCCTTTGCGGCATTCTCGGAAGCAAAAAACCCGGCTGAGATGTATGCCGCCGGAAAAGTCCTTGCCGGTATAAACGCGAGCACCTACAAGGCCGTGCTCCCGGAAGGCAGCATGGCACGGTTCAAAGAAAAACGCGAGGTGTTCAAAGAGTATCCCGACCGCCCGGACGGATCCGACCTGCGGACGCGGATCACCCTGAAAATACTCACGGCCCTTGGCCATATCGCCGCCGCGGTGTATGAAAAAACGGTCCGGGAAAAACAGCAGAGAGGCGTCCTCGACTTCGACGATCTGATCAAAAAGACCCGTGATCTGATCAAAAATGACCGTATCCAAAGAACGCTCAACACCAGATACCGGTATATTCTCGTTGACGAGGTCCAGGACAATGATCCGATCCTCACCGAGATCATCCGGATCCTCTGCGGCGACCCGAAGGAAAACAACCGGCTGTTCATCGTTGGGGACGCGAAGCAGTCGATCTACCTCTTCAGAGGGGCGGATGTCTCCGGCTTCAACGCGTTCCAGACCGTTTTTGCGAAAAAACCGGTGGAACTCGACACGAGTTTCCGGACCGTGCCCGAGATCATCGAGCTCGTAAATCATGTGTTCACGTCCGTGTTTGCGGACCCGAAGGAGATCTGGGAAGCAAGCTACGGTGAACTCACCGCCCACCGGGCCGATAACTGTGGAACGGTGACCCTGATTCGGCTCGAAATGAGCGAGACCCAGGCGGAAACGATGCGAAAGGAGGCGAAGGTCCTGGCATCCTGGATCCATGATGCGGTCACCCATCAAAAACTGACCGTGTATGACAAGGACGGAACCGGCCGGCCGGCGAAGTTCGGCGACATCGCGATCCTCATCGAGGCACGGACCCACATGGACAAACTCCGGAACGCTCTGGAGAGATACGGGGTCCCGTATACCGAGGAAAAGGGATTCAGTTTCTACGAAAAGCAGGAGGTGTTCGACTTCACGAATCTCTTGAAGGCGATCGTCTATCCCGAAGAGGACATCCCGCTCTACGGCGTTCTCCGATCTCCCTACTTCGGGATCTCGGACGCGGAACTCTGCAGAGCCGCCGCCGGCAGCAGCTGGACACTGATGTGGAGACTGCAGAAATACGCGGCCGCGAATCCTGATTCGAAGATCAAGAGAGCCGTCGAAAACCTTGCCCGCTGGCATGCGGAGATCCGGGAAGAGCCGCTTGTCCCGTTCCTTTCCCACCTGATCGCGGAGTCGGGGATCATGGCGGTTTACGGAGGCCTCCCGTTCGGGCGGGAAGCTGCCGCAAATCTGCAGAAGCTTGTCGGGATCGCCCGTTCACGCTCCATGAACCGGCCGTTTTCGGTGTATGAGTATCTCAGGATCCTGGACACCTGCATGGACGAAGGGTTCGACGAGCGGGAAGGGACGGTCACGAGCGAAGAGGATGACCGGGTGAAAATTTTGACGGTGCATGCCTCGAAGGGTCTGGAGTATCCGGTCCTCGCACTCTGTTTTGCCGGAACGGGGAACGGTCTGAAGGTTTCGGCACCGGTGTTCGATACGGAACTGGGTGTCGGGATACCGGTAAAACTCCCGGGTGAGGAGGATGGAATGTCATTTGTGATCGAGTGCCTGAAGCCCGAGATGAAGGCAAAGCTGCTTGCGGAGCGGAAACGGCTGTTTTACGTGGCGATGACGCGGGCACGGGATCATCTGGTGATCTGCGGAACAGACGGAAAGACCGGACCGGCGGCGAACTCGTTTCTCTCGATGTATGATGAGGGGATCGGCGGCTGCCCGTATCAGCCGGAGCAGATCACGGACATCGTCGCGGAGCCGAATGAGCAGAACCGGGTCCGCCCGACAGTTCCGGAAGGAGGGACGGACACCCCGATGCCGGAAAAAGAGGAAGAAGAGGAAGAACTCGCAAGGGACGTGACCGCGGCACAAAGACGCACGGCTCCTTCGGCGGCAGAGCAGGCGGCGATGCTTCGGGGAACGACCCTCCATGAGGTGTTTGAGGGAAAGCCCGCCGCTGTGGTCGGAAAACGATATGGACTGCCCACCGAGGCGGCGGAAGAGTTCGCAGCAAAATATGCGGCGTTCCTTGCGTCGCCCGTTATGCAGAACGCGGTGCAAAGCATCTGCGAACAGCAGGCGGCATATTCTTTTGAGGGGACGCCGCTGAACGGGGTGATCGACCGGCTCGTGCTGTATGCAGACGGGAGCCGGCTCATCATCGATTACAAAACAGGTCGGCCATCAAAGAAGGAGATGGAGAGATACGAGATGCAGCTCGCGGTGTATTTCCTGTGGGCAAAACGTCTGTTCGGGAAGGATCCGGGGGTGTGCCTGTACTTCGCTGATGCGGGAGAGATCCGGATGGTGGAGATGGATGAGGAGCGGGCGAAGGGGCTGGTGGAGGAGAAGATTCGAGAGAACGGGATGCAGGGGGATTCTCCCCATTCCTAAAACTGAGATCGTATAATATAGGAGGGGAAGGTAAGCCTCAACCTGATCAAAATCCCGATCTCTTTGTTAAAACATCGAATACTTTATCCTATTTAATGTGCCATACGACTCAGCAAGTTTTTTGTTGATAAATTTTTCAAGAGTAGTTAACTCCTTCATGAATTCATCTCTTAGATTTTTTACCTCATCTGAATTTGCAGTTTTTGCATATGTTTCAATATAATAATAGACCTGATTGGAGAAATTGCTTATATTCTCCAAAACGTCTTGCTTTTCAGAACCCTTTCCTTTCTTCGGATGTTTTGTCTTCTTACTATGAAGTGTATTCGAGTAGGATAATTTGTCAATATTCGTCATAAACCAGTTCAGAAGATCGGAGAATTCGCCAATTCGATTCTCAGAAGCAACACCTGAATCTCGATCCATTAGATCAAGGAATAGGAATGAACAGACGTTATCGTATGAGTCTTTTGTCACCTGCAGGATTTTTACCTCATCTTCGACCTCTCTCTCGTTCTGCCTGCGTTTATTGGTTATAAAATAAATGACCAGACCAGTGATCAGACCTGTACATATAGACACGAAGAAAGTTGAGATCCAATCTGCATCGGGAACATCAGATAAATTATGGAAATATGTAGCTGCACCTATGGATACTAATGCTGCATATAAGATAATGAGAACTAGTTTCTCATATCCAAGGAACTTTTTCCAGTAAAAATAGATTCCAAATCCAAATCCGATAAAAAGGATACATAGTGTTTCACATCCAGCGAAGAATGCCCATTCTACGAATGTTGGTTGAGGATTTTCAATTATCCAGAAAACGAGTCCTACACATAAACCGAACAAAAATAATGATGATAATGCTACGAATAAAAATACAACAATCCTGTCAAATGATATTTTATACATTTTTTACACCACTTCGATAATTTAACAATGTATTTCCATTGATAAAAAGGATGTGCATATCCGATTTTGTCGAAATAGTATCAAGCTTCTATTTTATATTACAGGAGGCAAACTGTATGATGCGTGAAAGCAAAGCGGCTAGTTGCGACGATAACGGAGGGGGCATGACGAATAAGAGGAAAAAAAGAAAATCCGTCCAAACTAAAATGACGCTTTCGTTTGGACGGATATTTTTATGATCCCAATTACTAATCTATTACTAATATCTGTCAAATTAGTAATTGGCCATAAACCTATTCTGCACTCTACGAATACAGAGTATTTTCAAAAAAAGAAAGAGGAGACCCCTCTCACATCGCAAACAGCGGAGCGAGCTCCACCTTCTGCCAGTCCAGATCCACCACTTTCATCCAAAGGGTCTCCGTTGCCGGAACAAAAACCACCTGATGATTAGAGGAATACGGATATCCCTCAAGGATCGAGTGACGGAAGGTCGCCCCGCCGTCCTCTAAGACAACATCGCGGATCTGCATCATCTTCGCAGCATCGATCGTTCCCTTTGCCGACGCAGCCTGGCTCAGCAGATTCGTATATCTGCTCACCGAGTGTGCTGCCGGCGGGGTCGTAAGATCCCAGCTCGGATCGACAAAGTGGTTCGCCGCGGCAACGACCCCGTCGCCTGTCCGGATCTTCGTCTCGGTCAGCCCGACCTCAAAGACATATGCTCCCTCAGGGCTGCCCACATCCACGATCCAGGCAACATCCGGACGGGTCGTCAAAACAGCCGTCTTCAGACCGGAAAGATCCGAGTAGTCGAGCATCAGCCGGAAGAACTCCGAGATCATATCCGGACGGTCAGCCTGCCCCACAGGAGGCAGACCCGAGTTGTCATCCGAAATAAAGAGACCCTCACTATTCATCAGCGTCTCAGGACGGGCGCCCGCAGGACCGAAGGTCGCAACACCGTTGCTGCCGTCCGTCGGCCGGTACACGGCAAGCACGTAATACGGATTGAACTTATTCACAAAATCTACAAGATCCCAGTTCCGGGAGATGATGACCGATCCGTCTGTGGTGTAATCACCCCAGACAGCGAGATAAGAACAGCCGGCCGGCATGGAAAGATAGAGTGCCGGACCGTAGTAGAGGATCGAGATATCTTCTTCGGTAAGTCCGGTCGTCTCGGCCATGCCGCGGGTGATCTCCATCATCCGCTCAGGCTGATACTGCGTGCCGGATGCCGCATAGCTGCGGAGATAATCGATCGTGTATCCGCGATCTTCGAGGGCGCCGGTGAGCATAGCATACTCGGCGAGAAGTTCGGTTTTCATAAGCCCGCCGTACTGCCGGCCCATCTCACGGTAGGATCCTTCAAGGAGAATAACGGTATAATTGCCGGCAATATACCGGTCGCCGCCTTCAAAGGAAGAGACAAAGGTCATGTCGGGGTTGCCCGCCGGCGAAACGGGGATAGCGGTTATACATCCGGCTGCGATAAAGAGAGCGAAAAGCAGCAAGATCAGGAATATCGGTTTCTTCAGATTCATATGACCACTCCACACACAATCATTAGGAGAATACTCTCACGTGCAAGTATATTATTTCTCCTGACGAAAAAATGAGAATTATTTCCAGAAAAAAGGACCGCAGGTTGAGTCGGTTCAGTTTGGAAAGTATCACTGCATGCGGAATATGCATCGGACAGACCGTTTCGCAGGAGAGCGACCGCGAGCAGTACTTTTCCATGAAATTATCAATAATCTAAGAATAATGAGGAAATGGCTTTATCGTTAATCATTACATAAATATAAGCAATGATTATTGAGGATATCGACGATAATATCACACGATTTCAGGCATATCTTAAAGATAATAATCAGAATCAACTTTTATTCAGTTTGAATATAATAATATTAATTACCATCATTTCGGAATGGATTTATTTAATATATAAACCTCAGACTGTATCTCTAACGGTTATAATCCTCAATCTGATTTTGCTCACGTCATCTATTGTTGTTCCAATATGCTCAATAATCACACTGAAACTACTACATAGAAAAAAAGTCCACTATGTTATATTTATAATTATATCATCAGTTTTGAGTATCATTCTAAGCGCAAATATTCTATTATTACTTCATTCAGCGATTATTACTGATACTGACGATTTCTTATATCCGATAATAAATGTGATTATGTTTGCAACTATCTTCTGTGGGTTGACTTCTTTATATTATTGGTGGAATTGGAGAGAGGAAATTTCTAAATATTACGGACATCATTGGGATAATCTACACACTGCAATTATCATTGCCGTTGATAAGAGCCGATTGTTTAGTTATGCAGGATATAATGGACCATATCTTGCGAAAAAACTGAGAATAATACATGAACCCTACCGAATCTACTTCTGTGAGAACAAAGATGATTTCTGTGCTGTTCTTCGAGAACCACTCGTAACCCGTTTAGTAATTTTTGGGCATGGATCACGGGGAAGTCTCTACTTTGGGGATGGAGATTGTATCTATGAAGACATAGTTGAAAGTAACAGAGATATCAAAAAAAGAGATCACATCCATCAGTTTCATTCAAATTATACATCCAAAAATATCTTGGATAAAATTTTAGGAAGAACGTGTGCTAAAAAATCTTTATGTGAACTTTTGTTAGAGGAAGAAAAAGATTCAGGTAATGCAACCGATTATGGTTATATTTTAGAATCGGGGGATAGTGCATCTAACGAAGGTCAGATAAAAACAACGTTAATACGTATGCTTCGTCGTTTCAATCTCATCCACAATGATGGAACTCGATCCCTACATATGAATCGAAAAAGAATTGATGAGTATATCTCATACCTGAAACAAGATTCGATATATTGGATACAATGTAGAGGTGCTCAATTCTATCACCACACTCAACAAACATCAATATTCAAGATTTTGCTGTATTTGATTCCAGTCATATTTATTTTAATCCCAATGATAGGAGTATTCCTCCTCTATCAATTCTACCCGGGAGCAGATATCACGATAAACACATGGATTGGAGCTATTGGAGGTTATTTCGGAGGGGCCGTTGGAGGAACTGCAACTCTGTGTGCACTTTATATTACCTATACGCAAAATGAGAAATTTAAAAATGAAAAACAAGAAGAACGGGAAGAGGAATATCAGCAATCAATCAGTCCTTATATTGATTTACATTATGATGATATGCCATCTGATGAAATGAGTGTTCCAGGATATTGTCTTATTCGTAAACCAAATACACCCCCTATTTTATGTATAGTAAATAATCCAAACTTTACTACATACTTTCCATCCTATTACCATCATAAAATAGTATTGAGAAATTTGGGTAATAATTCAACAAATAATGTGATTGTTTATATAAATTCACAGTTGATTCAATCAACGATTAGCCTCATGAAAGGAGAGACAACTGAGTATCATATTTTAAATCACAAGGATTACGCAGATGATCGCCTAACAATCAAAGTATTCTATAATAATATTAACCAATCAGTAGTAAAACAGGAATTTCTTATTCGGAACGTAATGCTAGTTGATGGAAAACGGAGATATATGAAAATTTCAGCAATCCAACCCATGCAAGTTCGTTCAAAAAAAGACATAAAATAACATCACATCCCCTATTCCCGCCCCAGTATCCTCCGGCACAAAAACGTCAGGTACAAAGAAGGCTGTTTTTTCTGCCCGAAATCCCATCCCTTAAACTTCTGATACACCGATTCCGGCACAAAAAGTCCGTCCTCACGCTGTTTATCCCGGATGATTGCCGTCATTTCACGGAATCTCGCGTCCGACCTGACATAATCGAACCTGCTCAAAACATCCGTCATACTCACGATATCATACCAGAGAGCAGGGGCTTTCAGTTTTCTGAAATCGGTCCCCATGTAAAACATATACGGATGGACCTCCAGACTCCGTTCCCACAAAGAGAGCAGACCAAATGCCAGAGATTTTGCCGTTTCGCTGTCCCGATATGCGGGAATGTCAGAAAGCAGTTTCAACATGATCAGGGACGTATACGGGCAGTTGTCACTCTTTTTTCCCGGACCGCGAAACGTTCCAAGCTCTTTAGAAACCACACAGGGAAACCCGTCCCGGGCAAAAAACCCGAGAAGATACTCGACACCCTGCCGGATATGGGTGTCATAATCGACCCCTGCCTTCACCAGAGCAAGCAGGAGCAGCGGGGCATCGCACAAAGCCCAGCCGAACGTATCCTCGCCGCTCCCGCCAAAGTGCTGAGGGATATTGATCTTCGACTGATACACGCCTTTTTCGTCTTTATGCGCGAGAATCGCACGAACTGCGTCGCTGATCTCCGGGACCTCCATACCAAACCCCAGATCCAGAAGAAACAGCAGTTTATGGATCGGCAGACCCGCATTCTTGTGACTCGTCACGAGGGTCCCGTGGAAGTCGGCACTATCCCGGAGAAGAGCCCGGATCTTCGGATCCGCCAGTGCCCGGTCATGAAGACCGGTCAAAGACGAAGGGTCTTCCTGCAGAACCGTCAATCTCGCGGCATACTGCAGCCATGCTTCCCCGTCACGCAAAAGAACATTGGCATATCCATCTCCACCGTTCCGTGTATTCATCAGAGAACTCCTTCATTTTACTACAGTGATACTGGTACATAAAACATCTGATGGACCGAGATAATCCTCGAAAGCCTCGGCTTTGTGGGACGGACACACACCTTCCACCTGTATCCATACCATAATCATAGCAAAGCTCACACCGAGGGACTGAGTCGCTGACCTCGCCAATAATGATGCTTTTTGGAAAGATGTTGGGAAACGTAACTGAACACACGTGATAGACATTTTGGTGTTTTTGGCGGTTGATGTGTGGGTCTGACATACGGAGGTAGTGATGAGATAAAATTAGGAAGGTTTTACAGAGATAAATTTCACAAATCGATAGTTCATATCAATTTCCTTTCAATTCACTCATTAACCGCCCAACATTTGAACCAAGCTCGGTTTTCAAACCCAGTTCATCTTCACAGAACTGATGTTCATTTATTATAGCAACATCAATATTATCTTTCAAGTTCTCAAAATGAATATTATTCTTCTTGTAACCCTTCAATTCCTTCCTTAACTCACCATCTAGATACCTTTTAGATTTCGCGATTTTTCTATTTTCAAGCATTAATCCCCGATCCAACTCCAATATTTTCTGGAAATGCAACATCAACCAGAATTCAAAACAGGGATTAGAAACATAAAGTGAAAAACGGTGCTTTTTGCACACAGAAAGCAGAGCATCATATTGTTCCGGCTTAAAATTTCCAGGATCACGGTCAACAATCAAACATACTTTATCCAACTCAGGATCGTAATAAAAAACCTGATTTTCTAAATACTCCTGTAGACCAGATATAGATTTATCCGTATATTCATCAGGACAGACCGCATACAAAGAATCACAGATGAGTTTCAAAACTGCCGCATCATTCTTAATGGGATCATCCTTTTGGTAGCCTGAGTCCTGCAATGTTTCAAGAATCAATTCTATCATCGTTTTGGGGCTACAGATTTCAACCTCATATATTGAATCACATTCAAAAAAACGGTCAACAGAATGTTTAACAACAGATTCAATCGACATTTGCCCAGATTTAAACTCATTCAGAGTAAGAATAAGCGGCTTAATAAATTTACAGGGATGACTCCAGGTGACTTCATCAGAATGCCGAAGTAAAGGAATAATAGAAAATAGCTTATCTATGCCGAGTTCATTTTTAAACTCTTCAACACCTGAAAAATATTGGGATTCGGTCTCCGAACCCTCAAATGCTATGAAGTATTTGACTTTGGGCGTCCTCTCAATCTCTGTTTTTGAACGTTTTCCAAAGGTACTGTTTACCCGCATCAAACCTTCCTTTTTATTAGAATATGGTCATCAAAAAACGGAACCCCGCCATATCTTCCATCAAGATAGGCCTTGTCGATTTTTTTGTCAAAGCGTTCATTATAATCGTCAAGAGAGTAGAGCGAAGAGACACCCTCTTTATCCTTCTCAATGAACCAGATTTCGTCACGTCTGAGAAGGTCGAGATTCATAATGTATGACTCGTGAGTCGTCACAATCAACTGAATCTCACTCTTATCAACAAGGTTGAGATATGTTTCAATGAGTTTGTGTGTCAGATGAGGATGAAGACTTCTATCGATCTCATCAATCACATATACCTTTTTACTTCCTGATTTAGCTGCAAAAATCAACTCAAGCAGATCAAGCATACGTCTGGTACCATCAGATTCCTCGTACATCTCAAACCATACATTGTTTTCATGCTCGAAGAGTAGTTTTTGCACACGGATATCAAAGGTATCAGGATCAACTTTAAGGATGAAGAAATCCGTGTCATTTCGGAGTAAACCACCCGAATCATGCACAACCCCCAACTTCTTAGCTTCAATTACACTCCGTTCAAAGTCTTCACGGAGACGTTTCTGAATTTCTACCGGTACGAGTTTGTTATAAGAATCCTGACCATCATCAACTATTTTAAAATGACAGATTCCAAGTCCAAGAGCAGAGATGATCTGGTTTGCTTCGTCGAGATTCTTCTCTATAGTGAACGACGGAATGGGTGAGAGAGGGCTGTTTGGATAATTAACACTTAATCGATCTCTGAACCAGAGGTATATATCCTGAATTGGTGTGAGATCCAGATGATTCCTATATAAGTCTCCTTTATTGCGGTTCATCTCGGTCAGAAACAATACAGAGTCATTGGAAAGCATTGATCCAGCATACGTATTCATGATTTCTGTATCAAATTTTTTTCCAAATTTAATCTCTTTTTTTCTGGTGTCCCTTACGAAAATTTCACGTTCTGTGCTTCTCGGGCCAATCTCATAAAGCCACTCTTCTGTTATACTGTTTTTACTGAGAATTATCTCAAAACCATATGCATAATATTTCTTATCAAGTTGTATTTCAAACTCAAATTTGCTCGGGAGTGAGTGATTCTTTTCATATACTCTGCAATAACTTTTGGTAACACCTGTAGGAATTCCCTGTAATATATTAGCCTGAGCAAACCTCATGGCACGCGTCAGATTTGATTTACCGGAGGCATTCGCTCCATAGACTGCAGCAAAACTAAGGAGTTTAAGTTTTCCATCATCTTTCAAATGTTCCTGTTTAGCTCGGACTTTTCCACTTATCATTGAAAATTCTTGTGGTTCATTGAATGACAGGAAATTACTAACGGTAAATCGGATTAACATTCTAGCCTCGTGTTTATGTGATAATTACACCAATGATGCAGATCATTGATTGCAAAATATTACTTACCATATTACATAAGTGATATTTTCACATAAACTTGTTGATTGAGAATTGTGCTGACATCTATCGATATATCATCACCATAAGAGATGGAAAACATCATAAAAAACCCAATTTTATGATTATAGAAGATATATATTATCATTTTTAATAATTTTATCACCATTTTCATTAAATTATTAGAATATTTGAGATTAACATAGATTACAACATAATCAGATGCTGAGAACCGGAAGTCCGTCCCGCCCTTAGGGGACGCCATTTTCAGTTGGTTACAGGTTGTAACCGACTGATTACCTTCCTTAATGAGCCGTGATTTCAGAACTTTCCAATAATTATTCAGATTCAAACTTTCCATCAATACGGCAATAACATCCACGATCGAAAAATACCATTGTTCCTCCTCCGCATGCCAAACCGAACGTATCTTCCTATCCTGAAAAATTTTAATTGCATTTTTTTCATCAATCATACCATACATTCCAGGTTATTCAGCCCTCTGATAAACACAATCTTGTATGGATCAACAGAGCACGCGGCATCATTAGCAGAATATGAGTAACGGAGACATATACATGCGATGAGAATAGAGGGAAACGGCGTAAGATACTATGCAAGGCAAGCAAGGAGGAGCTCCAAGACGGTTATACCGGCACGTCGCATAACCCGTAGGAGGAATCACCGCGTCCTTTGGCAAGCCATCTCACCCTACCATCACCACAAAAATCTGGATATTTTCCTCAATTTTCGTAACCTATCTCTCTGAGTGAGAGCGGCATTTTTCCCCATCCACGAGGCATTATCGCACCGCGCGGTTCGGGGTTTATATTGCGCTGGATCATAGGTTGATTACACATTCGGGGACACCCGGAAAGGAGGTCAGATATGATGAATGATATTCCCCCAACACTGCAGGAACAACTTACGCCGCTTTTTTTCAAAAAGGACGTATATGCAGGAAAGCTCTGCGAAAAGGGAAAGGAGATCCGAAAACTCCAGCTCGAACTGATGAAAGAGAGGCAGCCGCCCGAGGAACTCCTGAGACGATCCAGAAGTCTGATCGATGAAACGACCTATCTGACCTCAAAGCTCCGGGTTCTGGAGCGGGAGATCGACGGCGTTCTGACCCAGGAACTGCTGATCACTGGCGAGAGGGAGAGGGTGGAGGGGTGATGTGAAGAAATGCGGCCATTCAACTCACCCGTTACGAGATTATAAAATTAATGTGAGAAAAAACCGGGAAAGAAAAAAACATTTTATCACATATTTTTAGACATTCTTTTAATTTATAATACGGACAAATTGATTCTTTAGGATATGTTTATCGTATAATACATCATTAGGAATTTTATGACAAGTTCTGGTGGTGTTATTACAGATATAACTACATTTGTATTCGCACAACATATTTTTGATAATAATTCCAAACCCGTAAATTACAATGATTTTAAAAATTTAGACTTTATCATACAACTTCTACTATTTAATGAGAAAATATGGATAATTAAACCCACATATTTTGGAAAAAATATCGATGTTGAATTTCCAGAAATATTAACTAAATTAATAAATATGGGTATAATAGAGATATACTCCCCAAAATATTATATTGATACAGAAAATTTTCTTAAATCTCAATATCAAGAAATGATGGAGATAGATAAAGTCAAATCTTATCTCTCTAAAGATTATCTTAAGGATCATCCAGACATACAAAAAGATTTAGAGACATATGATAAGTGGACAAAATTATCAAATAACGCTGAGGCAAAAGATTTAGCTGATTCCATTCATCTTTCTAAAGATTCTATTCCAATGTTTGTAAATCTCATGCGTACTTTTATGTATTTAAAAACAATTGATGAGATGAAATCAGATTTTGGCAAAAACATGGTTATCTCTTATGCACCTCATTTTCTTAGAGCCTCTTTAATTGCTCAAATCTGTACTGATTATCGTTTGTTTAGAGAAACAGTGATAGTTAATACACTCAATAAAATGGAATCAAATGAAAAAATAGAGCGTGAAACTCTCTCAAAAGAATACGGTGCTAATGTTGAATTAGATTTACCAATATTAACTACAGCTGTTCTGAAAAAATGTGGTGATGGTAAAAAAAGTGAATTAATTGATAACGTTCTTGATTTGAGAAATGATAAAAATGTTAAAAAGATAAGAGATAATTTTGTAAAATTTCAAACGGCCGTGAATGAAGGAGACATTAAAGAAATAAGAAAATACGATAGCAAATTGAAAAAGGTAGTTCAGTTACTAGATAATTATCCCTCAGCAAAAGCTCAGTTATGTACAGTTCCGATCATTAATAGTTCATTTATAGGGGGAGTAGCAGCAATAGGTACCGGTGCCGTGAAAATCTTAAGTTCAGATGTTACCGGGGCTATTGATACGGCTGGCGGTTTATTGAAAATTAAAACAGCATTGGACCAATACCGTGTAAAAAGAGGAGATTTAGCATTTTTCTTCAATATTCTAGATACATTAAATGATGTAAACCGTTCAAGTGCAGAATTTGAAAGAGTATTTAATACCAAAATACTAAATCACTCATAAGGTTAGTGGATATGTCTGGTAAATAATTAGAAATCATATTTTGCATTCCTTTGTATCAAACCTGAGTTTACCACTTTGAAAATCTCGTGGTTTGCTCGGCTAAAGTGGGATACCCAGATCCCTTAGCTGATCAAGGCTTTGCCTTGCAAACGGAACATGGACCTCATCATCCACTAATGGCGAGCCTTAAGGATCGTCCCATCCCTTCAGCGCGTGATCCCAAGACTCACCATATCCTCAGCCGGCGTCGAGATCAGCTGAACGTCGAACTTCTTCACGAGCATATTCAGCACGTCCGGCGAAAGACATGCCGGCAGATTCGGTCCGATCATGATGTTTTTGATACCGAGCGCCAGCAGAACCAGAAGCACCAGGATCGCCTTCTGCTCATACCACGCGATATTGAACGAAAGCGGGAGGTTCTCCACTTCCACATGCAAAGCCTTTGCGAGCTCCTGAGCGATCACCACAAGAGAATACGAATCATTACACTGCCCGGCATCCAGAACCCGGGGGATGCCTTCGATATCGCCGAGACCAAGACGGTTATACCGGTACTTTGCACAGCCTGCCGTAAGAATGACCACATCCTTTGGGAGCGCCTTTGCAAACTCCGTGTAATATTCCCGTTCTTTGTGCCGGCCGTCGCAACCCGCCATCACCACGAAATGTTTGATCTTTCCCCGCTTCACCAGATCGAGGATCTTTGGTGCAAGAGCAAGCACCGCGTCATGTCCCGCCCCCGTCATCAGATCCCCGCACTGCAGATCCTTCGGCGGCTCACACTTCTTCGCACAGGCGATGATCTGCGAAAAATCCTTCGAGCCGTCCGGCTTCTCCGGGATATGGACGGCAGCCGGAAAACCCACGGACCCGGTCGTAAAGATCCGGTCCCGATACTCAGGCGACGGAGGGACAAGACAGTTCGTCGTAAACAGGATCGGACCGTTGAACAGCGGGAACTCCGCCTTCTGATTCGCCCATGACGTCCCGTAGTTTCCGATCAGATGAGAGAACTTCTTAAAACACGGATGTGCATGGGCGATCAGCATCTCGCCGTGGGTATAGACATCGACTCCTTTTCCTTCCGTCTGTCGAAGCAGGAGAAACAGATCACGCAGATCATGACCCGTCACGAGGATCCCCGGATTTTTCCCGACCCCGCAGTTCACCTTCGTGATCTCGGTTGCGCCGTACCGTTTGTTTGCCGATTCAAGAAGCGCCAGCACCTTCGCGCCGACTTTCCCGCATTCCATGACGAGAGCCGCACGTTCTCCAAACGAGTGCTTCTCAAAACGGGAAGCGAGAGCCTTATAGATGAAGTTCACGATCTCCGGGTCCGTTTTTCCCAGCACCTCCGCATGAGAATAATAGGCGCATATCCCTTTCAGACCAAACAGCAGCAGGGAAAACAGGGATCGCTCATTGTCGTCCTCGATAGAGCGAAGCCCGATCCCGCCGTCAAGCGTGATGATCTCCTCACGGGATTTCGGCACCCATGAACACGCCGGGGGTTCTATCGGAGACGGAGAGTACGCATCGCGAAACGCTATCGCCGCGTTCAGATAGTTCCGGAACCGGTCCTCATCAAAATTGACGTTCGTCAGGGTCGCAAACAATGCCTCGACCACCAGCCGGTCCCGGGCCGGCGTCTCCGCCGGGAGCTTCGCTCCCTTCGGCTGATGGATCTTCCGATAGGCAATACCTGAAAGAACAAAGTTCACGGCATCCTGATAACATGCCGTATCGTTCGATTTTCCGCAGACGCCCCCGGTCGTACAGCCGAGGTTTTTGGCGGTTTCTTCACACTGCTGACAAAACATTCTGGCCTCCCCTCTTTCCATCAAAGATTGATAGATATTGGATAGATGGTGTGTGAAGTATTTATATATTCATATAACTGCAAAAATAATAATAAAATTACTATTTATATGCATTATTGAATGAAAAAGGAGAGAATTGAGCAGGAATGCCTACTCAGTGCGCCGGTCCGAGGCCCAGAACCTGGGAGCATCAAAGAGCGGCGTGTCAAAGAGATCCACCGGCCCAGTAAGCTTTCCCTGAAAGAGAGAAAAACCAAGTCCGACCACGGGAATGACCGTTGTTCTGACATTCGACGAATCACAGAGACTTACCGGGCAGACGCCCAGCTGATTCAGACCGCGGCGTGCGAACCGTTCAGAGAACTCAGCCGTGGACGGGAACTCCCCGCCGGCACGTGTGAGGAACACGACTCCGTCGGCGAGAGTATTCTGATTCGGGATCATCACCTCACCCCACGGGATCATATCCGATCCAGCGAGGAATACGAGGAGCGGCTCGTTCTCCCGCTCCTCTATCGTCATCCGGCAGACCGAGACCGGATCGGAACCAGAGAACAGATGCCGTTTTTCTGCGATCTCCTCGGCCGCGGAGAATGCTGCATCGATCAGCTGATCCGGCTGGACGTCCGGCGCATGCGTCGTGATCAGGACCAGCCGGTCGGCCGTGTGGGTCACAAATGAGTCGATAAGGATATCTCCTTCCGCCTTTTTGAGCATCTTTGCCGCCGTCTGGAGGATGTCGGGAAAGACCCGGGTCGTTTCACAGACGCCGCCGACCGATTTTGCAAAAACCGAGACCGTGATTCTCATACTCAGCGGATAGCCTCGATCTTCGCGATCATCCCGCAGCTGCCGACATACACCGGCGTTCTCTGGTGGACCTTCGTCGGCACGATATCCAGAGTAGAAGACTCGCCGTTCGAGACGCGCCCCCCTGCCTGGGCCGCGAGGAATCCAATCGGGTTGATCTCGAAGACCAGCCGTAGTTTACCAGAAGCGGACTTCTTCGTTGCCGGATACGCATACACGCCGCCGTACTCCAGGATCTGGTGGAAGTCGGCCACGAAGGAACCTGAATACCGGTTCTTTCCGCCTTCACACTCAATTTCGTTCATGTACTGGATGTGTTTATCAGTCCACTCATTACGCAGACCGCCGCTCCCGCAGAGCGTTCCTTCCGGGATTCTCACATTCTCTTTTAAGAGAACATAGGTCCCGTCCTTATTCATCGCAAAGATCGAAACACCGTTTCCAAGCGAGATCGTGAGTGTGGTCATCGGACCATACAACATATAGAACGCGGCACGAAGCTGGTTCCCCGCCTGAAGAACTTCGCCTTCATAGATCCCGACGATCGTTCCAACGGTCAGATTCACCTTGATCAGCGAAGAGCCGTCGAGCGGGTCCATCACGACAGAATACTTCGCAGAAGAGGACATCTCGGTGATATCCTCCTGCTCTTCTGAAGCAACGGCACGTACAAGCCCGCTCTCCTGCAGAACAGAGGTGATCCGGGTATCGGCCCAGGTGTCCATCTCGGCCTGATCCTCGCCGGAAGAGTTGGTGGAACCCGCATAATTCTGGTTGCTGATAAATGCGGAACGGATCGGTCCGGCCTGATCCGCGATCAGCATGATTATTTTTCCCAAATCCTCAGGGGCATGTGAGGCGATAAGATACTCCTGCAAGGTTTTCATAGTACCTATGATATGCGTTTTGGAGGCAAAAAACGTATCCTGACGGCAGGAATGAAACTGAACGCGTGGCGTCCGTACAAAGGGATGCGTACCGGTCAAAAGAAAAAAAAAGATGCCGCCGGTTTGGTCAGGAGCCTGTCCTCTGGCGGCTGGAAGAAGTTATGCCTGTTCTTCGGAGACGATTACAGACCACTCACCGTCGCAGATCACATTGAGCAGATAGTTGCCGGACTTGGTGATTGGGACGATGATCGTGTCATTATAGGTGCCCCTATGGTAGGCAAGCGGCTCTTCGAACGTGTTCGTTTTGTCCATGACCGGGTTGCCGTCGTAATCCATCAGGTGGACTTCAACATCAGTGTTGTTTGCGGCTTTGATCGCAAAGGAAACGTTGCCTTTGTTGATCATGAAGAAAGGCGTTGCTGCATTCCCGACACCTGTGAAGGTCTGGGGAGGAATTCCGTTGATCTGCTGCGGGAAGGCAAAGTCTGCTTTCCAGGCGCCGGTCGCGTTGATCGTCAGAATCGGCTTTCCGTCGGTCACGAGAGCATAGGTCCAGACCCAGCCGTCTGCGGTTTTGGCGGATGCAGCCGCGGCGTCCGTGTATCTCCCCTGTATCGAGATACCCAGGTCTTTGGTATCAACGGAGACATCGGTGATGTTGGCGTTGGCCTGGGTGATCGTAAGGGTATAGACCCCGGCAGGAAGTTCGGTGGCGATGCTTGCGTTTCCGGTCCCGGAAAACGAGGTGCCGGGCGTTGTCGTGGGGGTTCCAACGCAGCCTGCCGTGATGACCAGGCCGACAAGGGCCAGAGCCAGCAGAAGCGCCGGGAATGTGAGGTTCTTTCTCATAGCGGTTATATCTGCTGGAAGAATATTTTAGAGTTTGGATACAAATTTCCTTCTCATTATTTCTGAAAGAGGCGTGAAAATACTTTCTCTGTAAAAACGGGATGATCCCGTTTTATGCCGCAGAAGGAATTATCAAAAACATTGCTGCAAACAGGAATGCCAGTATTTAAGAGGTGATATTCATGATGACGGTTTCTAAGTGTTTATTTACCGGTCTCCCGGCAATACTAGTATTCGACGCGAGTGTAACTGATATTTTATATTTTGTTTTGCAAAACATACCTTAATCTGACATCCGTTCGTCAAAAATCACCGCACGAAACGCCGGATGAGGGAACTCATTGCCGTGAAAAGAGGATCGAATCCGGAAAAGCGGCTGAAACTACCGTTTGGCAAAAGAGCGATGCGGGAAATTTTATAGGATGCTCGACATTGAAGGGGAATATCTATTTTGAGAAGTTACGGCTTTCTCGCAAGCTGCAAGTCAATCGTGTCATAGATCGTGATTTGACCGCCGAAATTTTCAATAACCGTTTCTATCTCAGAATAGAATTTCTTTCGCGTTGTTTCTTCAATAGCAATATGGTCGGAATACGTATCAAGAAGCTCGACATACTCTTTCGATGAAAAACTTCTTGTTCTATGATATAATTTATACGAGATATCTTCAAATCCATATTTTTTTGCTATATCTGCTGTGTTTGAAGCATCCTTTTCAGTGTATTCGTCTGATGCAGATGAATTTGGCATATACACACGATAGATTTCCTGCAAAGCTTCATGCAAACCATCTCTCCCTTTGTCTTTAAACGGATGGTTGGCAAAACGAGCAAAAATCCCTCCGCTTTTCAAAATTTCAAATACTTTGGGATATCCTATTTCTTCCGGCACCCAATGAAAAGCAGAAGCGGAAAAAATCAGGTCATATGAATTGCTTTCAAAAACAGCATCCTCGAACTTTGCCGTAACTATTGAAAAGCGGGGATAAGCTCTGAATTTCTCACGGCAGAGTCGTGACAGATTTTCACCCGACTCGACGGCAGTAAGCATGCACCCGGTCTGCAGAACAGGCAGCGTTGCCTGTCCGCCGCCAATCCCAATCTCAAGAACGTTGCTTTGTTCGTTTATTTTAAGAGAGCTAAAGATATCTTCATATAATTCAGGTAGATACCCGGGACGCATTCTTTCGTATTTTTCTGCCTTTGTATTAAAGGTCCACTCGAGCCCTTTGATACCTGTCATTACCGACCTGTCCATTATATAATTACCACAAGAAAATCGATCGTTGTTACATGGGATACTATCGCGTATTCTTATTAGGATTTGAAATACGCTTAAAACGCTCAACCTGATGCGAGGGAAGGGATTCGAACCCTTGAACTCCTAGAGACAGGGTCCTAAACCCTGCGCCGTTAACCTGGCTTGGCAACCCTCGCAATTTTGACTCTATGATATTAACATGAGAATAAAAAGAACCTTCGCATTAATCTATAGGAATGAACAATAGTATTCTATGGTAGTTCAGCACACATGCGGCTTCAAACGCGAGATATTTTGTCGGGAGTGCGGCACCGAACTGATCCAGGACACGCGGGGAAAACTCTACTGTCCGCGGTGCGGCAGGCGGCTTGCGATCCTTTGCCCCCACTGTGGAAAACTCTGGTAGATTTGGCCCTTACGCGGTCTGACCGTTGAGCCATGCCAAATACTTTTCGCGGATCAGATCCACCTCTTCCCTTGTCAGGTCGAACCGTCCGGTATGGGAAAGATACCGTTCAACCTCTTTTATGAGCACTTCAGCCTCGGAGAAATCGTCCACTTCCAGATACACCGGAACGTTTCGGACCGAGATCACCTCCCCGCAGACCGGGCAGAGCTTCCACTTTCCGTAATAGTCGGTGTAGGTAAACTGATGACACCCAGGACAGCGGATCACCCGGTAGGTACTCATAGATATCAAATGATGATTGGCGCAGGGAGTGAAAAAGATTCCCCCGCATCTAAACCCGTGCTTTTATTAGCAGAGAGGTAAATATGAACTGTCTATGTCAATTCAGGTAACGGGAATTTCCGGGATCCCGCTCATTCAGAAAGGCGATGATCTTCCGGCAATAATCTGCAAAAATACCACATTCGAAGACGGGGATATCCTCTGTGTCGCATCAACGATCGTTTCGAAAGCAAAAGGGTATACCCGCGCTCTCGACGACATCACACCCTCGCCGGATGCGTTCCGGATCTCGGGACTCACGAAAGAAGACCCCCGGTTCATTCAGGCGATCCTGGATTCGTCCACCGAGATCATCCAGGAGTATCCTTTTATCCTTTCCGAAGTCCCCTGCGGCCATGTAGGTGTGCGCGCCGGTGTGGACAACAGCAATATTGAAGGCGAAAATATTATCCTCCTCCCAAAAGATCCCTCGGCCGAGTGCAAAGAGATCCGGGCAGCTATCAAAACGATCACCGGAAAAGATGTTGGCGTCATCGTGACCGACACCTGCGGCAGGGCATTCCGCCGCGGTCAGTGCGGAAACGCGATCGGCTGGGCAGGCATGACCGCGATCCGTGACTTCCGCGGCGACCATGACCTCTTCGGTCTGGAACTCGAGATCACCGAAGAAGCGGTCGTCGATGAGATCGCGGCCTTCTCCAACTTCATTATGGGGGAGAGCAACAACGGGATCCCGGCAGTGAAATTTACCGGCTGCGGCACGTGGAAAGGTCATGACTCGCTCTACTTCACCAAAGAAGAAGACCTGATCAGAAAGGCTATGAAACCATAAATGAACGTGATTCTCGCAATGGACCTGATGGACGGGTATGTCGTTCACGGGAAAAGCGGCAACAGGGATCAGTACCGACCCCTGACCTGGGGGCTTTCCCCCTCGGCAGAACCGCTGTCGTATCTATCGGTGATGAAACCCAAATACGCGTATGTTGCCGATCTTGACCGGATCGGGCTTTGCGGCGACCATACCGAGACGATCCTGAAACTCGCGCCGGTCCCGGAAAAGCTCTGGGTCGACCGGGGCTGCAGCATCCCGGAAGAGTACCTCCCGGGTGTCCAGAACATCGTCGGGACTGAGACGGCTGCTGCCCCCTTCGAGGAGTTCACCGGCGGATACCTCAGTGTCGATGTAAAGGACGGAAAGGTCATCCCTTCCGGCCTTGACCCGGTCGAGGTGATCCTTGAAGCGGAAAAATATGCCTTTGACGGGATCATTCTCTTAAACATCTCCTCAGTCGGTACCGAATCCGGGATCGATTCCGGTTTTGCAAAGCAGATCCGGGCAGCAACGAAAAAACCGCTGATCTACGGAGGCGGTGTAAACACCCTGGACGATCTTCGCATCCTCAGCGATGCAGGATATGACGGCGTGATCATCTCGACTGCTGTCCACAAAGGAAAGATCCCCGTGGAGATCATCCGGGAGGGAACCTTTTGCTGATCACTCTCGAGGGGATCGACGGGGCGGGAAAGTCCACGCTCTACGAAGGTCTCAAAACACGGCTCACAGATCTCGAACCGGTGTTCACCAAGGAGCCGGGCAGTCCGCTGGTGAACAAAGCAGTCCGCCGGGAGATCGAGGCAAACCAGGACCCGTTCGCGGAGGCAACACTGTTTGTTGCGGATCATGCAGCCCATCTCGCTCAGATCGTGATCCCTGCACTCGAAAATAAGAAACTGGTCATCACCGACCGATATGCCGACAGCCGGTTTGCCTACCAGCAGGTCTCACTCGTCGGGATCGTGCCCGATCCAAAAGCATGGCTCACTGCCGTGCACGCCGGCTGGTCGATCCGCCCGGACCTGACGATCCTTCTGCTGATCTCCCCGGACGTGGCGATGAGCAGGCTTGTCGGGAGACCGGGAAAGGAACACTTCGAGGACCCCGCGTTCCTCGAGGAAGTTCAGAAACGGTATCTTGAACGGGTAGCCGAGGATCCTGACCGGTTCCTTCTGATAGACGCCGCACAGGATCCGGAAACGATCCTTGACTTCGTCGAGAAGAGCATTCGGGCGCTGCCCTCCACATAATCTTTTTTTCATCCGAAGGCTGATAATAGTTCAAAGCGTACCTATCCCACATGTCGGGTTCCTTTTCTGTATACGGGATTTCCACTGGGTTGCTTGTATCCGGTGATGATATAGTGGACCGGGTCATCTCCTCTATCACCAATACCGATGCAAAAACAATAGAAGACGGCGACATCCTGCTGTTTGCCGAGTCGCCGCTCTCCACCACCGAAGGTCGCAATATCAATCTGGACAACATCACTCCGTCTGCGGAGGCACACCGGCTTGCGGAGAAGTATTATCTCGACCCCCGACTTGCCGAGGTCGTTTTGATGGAAAGTGATACGATCGTCGGCGGCATCCCTGGATACCTTCTTGCCGGAAAATGGAATCTTATCCTCCCGAACGCCGGCGTGGACGAGTCGAATGCCCCGGACGGGTGGGTCACCCGTCTTCCGGCTGACCCGGAAGCAAGTGCCAGACGGCTGCGGGACGGCATCCGGGAACGCACTGGAAAAGAGACCGCGGTCATCATCATCGACTCCCGGACCCACTCGATGCGCCTTGGCGTATCCGGCGTTGCTATCGGCTGTTCCGGGATTCTGCCGATCACTGACGAGCGGGGAAAACCCGATTTGTACGGGAACAAACTGCAGGTCACGAGACGGGCGATCGCCGACTCTCTCGCCTCGACCGCGGAACTTCTAATGGGTGAGTCATCCGAAGGCGTGCCGGTCGTGCTCGTACGCGGATACCCGTATATCAGATGCGAGAACTGTACAATTGAGACGATACCTGCTGACGAGGATCTCTTCCTCAATCTCGGCAAATAATTTTTTTTGTATAGAACTTTATTCCGTAATAAAAAGACACAATCAATAGAGACTTCTATGTTCAGGTGATAAAATGAGCATATGCATTAACCGTTAAATCTGAATTTTCAGGAGAAACAAAAGTAATGAATGAACAAATTCAAGTTGAACTTATACTGATGGAAGAAGCAGACCGAAATCAGTTTATCCTCGACAATCAGGAAGCGTTTCGCTATGGCGCGTTGGAAGAATTTGGCGTAAGATCTGAACATTTTGAGGACGGTGAGGAAATCATATCCAAACAGACCATTGGGGAATGTATGGATATTAAAGGCGCAGAAATATACCGTATTACTCTTCATGGCAAGAATGTCGGCGGAGTGATTTTGCACATAAATTCAGAAACAAATCATAATGAACTGGCATTATTGTATGTTATTCCGACTGTTCACAGTAAAGGTATCGGTCAGGCAGCATGGAAAGCAATAGAACAGCTACACCCGGAAACGAAAGTGTGGGAAACCTGTACGCCGTATTTTGAGAAAAGGAACATACACTTCTATGTGAATTGCTGTGGATTTCAGATTGTTGAATTCTTCAACGCAAAGCATCCTGACCCAAACAATCCCACTGAGTTATCAGGAGCAGCGGCAGATGATGAAATGTTTCGTTTTGAAAAAGTGATGAAATAGAGAACTGCCGGTTTATCTGAAAAGAACACCGCGTAGTAAGTCCTATGTTGTAAAAAAAAAGTTACTGGGCAGCCGGAACGCCGGTACTGATGGCTTCCTGGATCTGCTTCTGAAGCTGAGTTGCTTTCGCAGCCATTGCTTTTTCCTGCTTTTCCATTGAACTGACGCGGAGTTCGAGGGAATCGATCTTCTCTTCGAGTTCCGTTTTGACAGCGGCCTTCGGTTTCTGGATCAGAATAGACCCTACGGCCGAATACATCACTGCATCATCTGCCGCGGGCTCGATCTCCTCAAGAGCACGCTTCGTCTCACGGAGCGTCATCTCATACTGCATTTTCTGGGACGATACCTGTTGAAGCTGCTGCTGGATCTGCTGGAACATTCCAAGCTGCTGCTGGATCTGCGGCGGGATACCCGCCGCCTGCTGGGGTGCTGTCATTTTTTACAACTCCAATACTTCATGGGATACATTGACCAACCGCAGCCACATATTGAGAGACGCCCGAAGGGACGCCGCATCCTCCGCCTCCACCTGAAGAGTCACGGAAGAGTCGCCCTGGGTGAGCCGCACGTTGGATTTTTCCCCGGGATCACTGTTGATCTCCGGGGCGAGAACTTCATACAATTTTGCTGCAAACGGGGTTTCAAAGACAAAGCATGAGGTATGGTTCATACCATGACCTGCAGGACATACTGTCTTTTCTGCGTGCCGCAAAAAACGATCGGACCGCCGGCATTTTCATCATAGGTGATGGGGACATGCGGCGACAGGTAATCGAACAGCTCCTTTTCCCGGGTCATGAAACCTTTAGTAAATAGCCCGGTACGTTCGGATTCGGTCACATTGGTTATCAGCATGGAAAAAACCAGAGAGTCGTTTACCATCAGGTCAAATAGCGGACCTTTCCGTTTCGAGCCCGACAGAAAAATAACGCGGGGATCTTCTCCCCCTATATCATGAATACCTGCTTTCCCACGCTGAACAAACGGGAAGTCCAGAGCAAAGGCGATTTCCTTCGCCAGTTTGCGAACTTCCGGAGCCGGTTTGCGCGATGAAGTTACAATAGTCATCTGGCTTTCAATTCTTTCGTGCCGGCTCCGCGGGCCTTGAAAAGAATACGGTGACCGCAGTAAGGGCAGCGGATGTTCGTACCGATCTCAACCAACTGTTTACAGCGGGCGCACTTATAAGCAACCATTGGGTTATACTCCTTTGGTCTCGATTGCACGAAGAACGACTTTCAGGCCGGGGGTCTGCGGGACGTAGGCGCCGCCTGCGTATTTGTATCCGCATTTTCTGCATTCCCAGATGCCGGTACCGACACGCTTTACAGCGATCGTATCGCACATTGGGCACAGGTGCTTCGCGCGGGAAATCTTCTCGCTCTCATTGACCATCTTACGGCAGAAACGACCGTATCTCGGACCAAAGCGCCCGGCACTGCCGGTAACGCGTCCTTTTGCAACATGTTTACTCTTGGATGCCATTTTTTATTCCTCCAGAAATATCTAATAATATTCGTTCTTAGTTGTTTTAATAGTATGCGTTACTCAAGTATCTTCAACTCGGCATCGCCTTTCGCTGCAGCGTTCGCCAGATTGAAGAACTCTTCCTGCATGCCGGCAGGGATCGTGACGACGCATATCCATGACCCGTCACTCTGCCATTCGTTTTTGTCCATGGTAACAAAGGCCGCGCCGGAGATGGATGCATATGCCTTTGCTGCAAAGTCCATTGGGAATTTGGCGGCGATACGCCGTTCCTCGAACCGGATCGGGAGGATCGGGCGGAGCGCCTTCACGGTCTCTTTTACCAGATCGTCCACTGACTTGAACGGGTCGTAGTTGATCCTGACCTGTTCCAATGCCATTTCGATCCGCATGACCGGGTGGGGAAGACCGGTCTGCGGGTTCACAGCGTTTCGTGCAATGAAGCTGATGACGCGTCTGCGTTTTTCTTCAATCAGATGACGACGCTGATCAGTCGTGAGATGAATTTCGCCTTTGAGAATGATATGTTGTGCGATCTCCGAAAACTCGGTGGTCTTGAACGCTTTCTGCAGATCCTCGTCCGGGGATTTGTCTCCGCGCGAAGCGTTCTCGTATACATACATTGCTGCAACAACATCTTCGATGTCGAGATCCTCGCCGTGCCTCATCTTATCAGCAAGTTCGGGATCGACCAACAGTTCAAACTTCAGCCCGTGTGTCTCCAGACGGGCGGTTACGGCATCATCAAGGGAAATCATAGATTACCTCACTCCTTTTTCGCAGGAGTCGTCTTGGAAAATTTGGCAACAGCTGCCTTTAATTCATCTCCATTCAGTTTTCTGAATGAGAGGGTCGATATTTTTGTGCCATTCGGGCTCTCGCTCTCTTTTTTAGAGGAGTGCTTCTTGGAATACTCGCCGGCGATACCGACCTCGACGGTGTTCATATCGAACTTGCCTTCGGTGGCAGTGTGCAGGGCTTTCATACCAAGGAGGACAGCCTCTTCTGCCGTGCAGGTCTCTTTGTACTCCTGTTCAAAGAGTTTGATAACTGCAGGTCTGCCGATACCGATACCTGTAGCGGAATACTCAAGGAGCGTTCCTGACGGATCGGTCTCGAAGAGATGATACTTGGGTCCGGTTGGGGATGACTCCGAGCCGGCGATCAGAAGCGCCGTTCCGTAAGGACGGGCGCCGCCGAACAGGGTGTAGCTCTGCATGTGATCGCAGAGTTTCTTTGCGAGAGTCTCGACATCGACCGGTTCCCCGTAACTGACCCGATTGATCTGGGACTCGACCCGGGCACGGTCAACGAGGATCCGTGCGTCCCCGACGAGACCTGAGGAGGCGACACCAATGTGTTCGTCGATCCGGAAGATCTTCTCGATCGAGGAGGGTTCCAGAAGACGGGAGTTCACCCGTTTATCAACGAGAAGTACAACTCCTGTTTTGCATTTTATGCCGACGGCGGTCGTTCCCCGTTTGACCGCTTCACGTGCATATTCAACCTGATACAGACGTCCATCGGGGGAAAACATCGTGATGGCCCGATCGTATCCACCCATTTGATATTGTTGTGGCTGCATTGTTACTCCTTAATTATATCATCTTTAGTTAGATATCTATGCCCATTCTCTTTTGAGAGATTATTAACCTTCTTACCTGCGCACAGATACCCCGGATAGGTGGTATCGTCAACGATCTCGGGAACCACCTTTTTTTTCAAAGAAAGGATCGTGCCCGAGGTGGCGATCGATCTGAATGCCGCCGGTTCACCGCAAATTTTAGTGATGACGGACAGAGCGGCAATGAGGGACTGTTCATGTCCCCGGGTACACCTGGCGACTGCATACTCGCCTTCGGACCAGACGACCGCGGGGTGCATTTTTGCCGCCCCGACGTCCCCGAAAAGTGAGGCGACCGAATCCGCCATGGACCGGTACACCTCTTTCTGGGTCGGGTCGACCTGTGTGATGACCCTAAACAGGACATAGCGCCGGTTTTCGCGAAGGGTCGGCGGGAGAACGCTCATGACCCATCCTCCACGATCTCGACCGTCTTTTTCGGATACAGAATCCCGTCAAGAGAGTCGAGAGCGAAGTCTACCTCGGACCGCGTCATGCCGAAAAGATCGGCAAGCGCAGTGATCTCGGTGATGTTCCGCTGCCCGAGGCACTCAGATGCACCGCTCGCAATCAGAAGCGGAAAGTGATACTTCCGTTGGAAGGCGAGTATCTCGGCATACCGGGAAAGAGCTGTGCGGCGGGATTTTGGATCAATGATCCGGGAGAAGTCAAGAACGACCCCGGTGTTCTGCTGTGCCGCCATCTTCGCGACGATGTGATCAAAGCCGCCCTTTGGGAGGTCGGCGATGCCGGTCAGAAGATGTACGCCTTTCGTTGTGACGGCCGTGCGGTTGAAACTGTTTTCTCCGACCTGCACGAATACGACTGTACCGGCAGGAGTCTTTTTGACCGCGTCGAAGAATGCCTTTCCGCTCAGTTTGCCGATCAGTTTGCCTTTCAGGATCGAAACACCGGCATACCCAGAAATATCCTCGACCGAGTCACAGGCAATTATACGGGAAAATCCGCAGGAAGCGGCTGTCAGAGCAAAACGACGAAGCGTTGTGTGTGATGAGTCGTTCGCATACACGCATGCGTCTGTTATCATAATAAGAAAAAATGAGAATAGGGTTATTTACCCTGATTCTTGTGGGAGGTAAGGCTTGGCCGGCACTTTTCAGTTCCGGTTCCGCGGTTGTGGAGTCCGCGTGCCTTTCTTCCAGAGGAAGTCTTGCCACGGTACACACGTCCACGGGTGTTTGCGACCCATGCGAGGTTCTTGTCAGCGAGAACAGACGGGCTGCTTCTGTCAACAAGGATGATCTCGTAATACTTACTCTTTCCGTCCTGACCGACCCAGTAGGAGTTTAACACTTCCATGTTCGGGTAGCGGGTTGCGGCGCGCTCTTCTGCGATTGACTGCAGGTTCTTGCCTGGGGTTGCTTTGCGCATTCCCATACGGTTGGTTCTGCGTCCGCGGATGTATCTCGATTTTCTGCGGCCACCACGGCGGATGGATGCACGAACAACGATGATGCCCTGCTTTGCTTTATATCCGAGCTCCCGTGCTCTGTCGATGCGGGTCGGGCGCTCAAGCCGGACAACGGCACCCTGACGGCGCCAGGTCTGCATTCTCTCCCAAAGGAGTCTCTTTACGCCGGACTCTGCGGGCTTCTTCCACGCGTCACGGACATATCCATACATTGATTTCGACATATGTTGGTTTCACCTCAGGTTCAGCCATCTAGGCTACATTCCTGTAGATATACAGACCGTATCTGGATACGGTTAGCTGTAAACTGTATATTATTGGGGCTACGTTGTATAAATACTCCTTGATGACCCAAGGAGTCGTTACTGCGGAACGCCCTTTTTCTTCTCTATTACAGAGATCCCGTCGATCCGGGTCACCGGATACTGGCCTGCCTCATCCTTTTCCGCGGACTTGACCATGTCCCAGATCGTCAGAAGTGCGAGCGACACCCCAGTCAGAGATTCCATTTCGATACCGGTCTTCCCGTAGGTTTTCACGCGGCAGAACGCCTCGATGTACTCGTTAGTCTGCTCAAACCAGATCGTTACCCCGCCGACCGGCAGCGGATGGCACATCGGGATAAGTGCCCATGTCTGTTTTACCGCGAGGGTCCCTGCCACCTGTGCCGTCGCAAGCACATTTCCTTTCAGGACCCTTCCTTCGGCGATCGCCGCAAGCGTCTCGGGTCGCAGATATATCCGCCCTTTTGCGGTCGCTTCACGGGAAACATCGGGTTTTGGCGTCACATCCACCATATGGACCTCGTTATTTTCATTCAGATGAGTAAAAACCGGCATTTCATTTCTCCTTATACACTATGTATGCAAGGTGCCTTAGTAAATCGCTTGCGATTAGACCATCTCCGGTGTCCTCATCAGCCAATTCCCCAGCCTTTCCCGCGGCATACACCGCGGCGCAGGCAGCTTCAAAAGCATCCATCCGTGCAAGAAGCCCCCCGCAGACACCTGAGAGGACATCGCCGGTGCCGCCCGTGGTCATGCCCGGAGCGCCGGATCGGTTGAACTTCACCCGGAAACCGTCCGATATCACATCGATCGCCCCTTTCAGGATGACCGTCCCACCGGCACGTTTCGCCGCTTCACGGACGATGATCCCCCGCTCGCCGAGTTTCTCCGGCACCGGGCAGAAGACCCGGGCAAACTCGCCTGCATGCGGCGTGTAGATCGTTTGTTCCTGTGCTTTCGGTAAAGGATTTCGCAGGAGATCGGCGTCCACCACCGCCCGTTTCGCGGCGGAAATGACCTGCGCCGCCACGTCAAGACTTTCAGGATCGGCGCCGAGCCCGGGTCCGGCGATCACCACATCCGCGTTCTTTGCTAAATCAAGCAGCCGACCCAGATGTTCTTTACCCACTTTGTTTCCCGGCAGTCTCTCAAGGATTAAATCGGGCATGAATCCGTCAACGGGAGCCGCTACGCGAACGACGTCAGCACCCGAACGAAGGGCGGCGGTCCCTGCAAGGAAAGGCGCACCCTGATACGGCCCGCCGCCGATCACGAGAACGTAACCTCCCCATCCTTTGTGTGCACCAGATGGTTTCTTGGGAACGGAAAGAAGATCTCCCGTCCCGCAGAAAACCTCAGCCGCGAACGGGATCCCGATACTATACACCTCGGCCCCTTCGGTCTTTGCCAGATGAAAAGTGATCACCCGGTCCGCTCTGGCACCAGGGGTCGGCATATCGCAGGCGAGAACTCGACCCTTTGCCGCGTTCATCAGGTCAACGAGGGAAGCATACGGCTCTTTCAGCGACAGGGATGCGCCGGTTCCAAGAAGGGCGTCCACGATGACATCTGCGGAAAAATCCGCGGGTGACCAGGTGGAAACGAGCTCCACCGGGCAGCTTTCCAATGCGGAAAACGCCGCCCGTGCCTCTGGCGTCTTTGCATTTCCGGTGAAGATCACCTTCACGGAATACTCCTTTGCCAAATGACGGGCGCAGACGAAACCGTCCCCCCCGTTGTTTCCTGTTCCGCAGAGGACCAAAACCGACTCAGGACATTCGGATCGGACGGCCGCGGCGAGTACAGACCCTGCGCTCTCCATGCGCTGAGCCGTGGAGATGCCGTAATCATCCGCGTTATTATCAACGACACGCATCGTCTCCGGCGAAACTACGCCGGACAACCCGAACTGAACCAGATCCCGCATCATATATGTTAGTGTGTCTGCCCGGGTAATGATTTTTCCCCAGATACATCCCATCAGATAGGGAATGGGATTCGTTGAAGATGTCAGCCGTGCCGCAAAGATAATTCTGGAAGCGGACGCCGCGACACTCATCTCACACATAGACGCCGACGGGATCACCAGCGAAGCGATCATCTCGCGCGCAGTCTCCCGACAAGGGATCCCCGTAAACCCGGTCTTCGTCCGCCAGCTCGAGCCGATGACCATGAAGCATATCCCGGATGACGACACCCTCAAGATCTTCACCGATCTTGGCGGCGGTCAGCAGAATCTTCTGGAGGAAGCCGGGATCCCGGCAGACGATGTCCTCATCCTTGACCACCACATAAGCCAGCCGGCACCAGCCGGCACCGAATACTTTCAGGTCAACTCTCAGTTTTACGGCGAGGATTACGCAAAATGCAGCGCAGCAGGCATTGCCTATCTCGTCGCAAGAAAACTTGACTCGGTAAACACGGATCTGGCAAAACTTTCCGTAGTGGGAAATGTTGGGGATATGATGGCGCGGGAGAATCATGGATTGATTGGGGTTGCCCGATGGATCGCAGAAGACGGAGTCGACTGCGGGCAGGTCAGAATCAGCCGCGGGATAAATTGTTACGGCCTCTCAACGAGACCGCTCCACATCTGCCTTTCGAACTCCGATGACCCCCTGATCCCCGGGATCTCCGGAAAACCCACCGAGGCGGCCTCCCTGCTCAACAAAATCGGGATCTACCAGTCACCTTCCGACCAGAGGGTCTGGGAGGAACTCTCCCATGAGGAGGAAAAGACACTTGCAAGCGTTCTCACCGAGCAGATCATCGCAAACGGCGAGTCGCCTGACCGTCTGTTTGCTGAGCTCTACTTCTTCCCGGACGAGATGGAAAAGACACCGCTGAGGAACGCCTCCGAGTATGCTACGATGCTGAACGCCTGCGGGCGATGGACCAAGCCGAAGATCGGCGAGGCAGTCTGCTTCGGGGACCGGGGACAAAAATACCGGGAAGCCGAGCATATGCTCAGACACCACCGGTCCATCATCCGCGAACTCTGCGAGTACATCATCGAAACCGGCGTGGAGGATTTGGGTTCGATCCAGTCGATCCATACCGGCGATAAGTATCCGGACACGATCGTCGGGATCGGGGCAGGGATGGCCCTCTCAAAACTTGACACCAACAAACCGATCCTCGTAATGTGCAGTGTCTCGGACGAACCAGACCTCGTCAAAGTTTCGATGCGGACCTACGAAAAGGTCCTGCGCCGGGGGATCGATCTGCAGGAGGCTCTGGTCACGGCAGCCGCCGAGGTGGGGGGCGCAGGCGGAGGGCATAATATTGCAGCCGGCGCATATATCCCCAAAGGATGCGAGCATGATTTCATCAGAAGAGTTAACGAGCTTGTGGAAGGGCAGTTTACAGCGGGTCCGAAGGATCGCTGACTTCCAGTTCGGGCGGGGGGCAGGAGACGCTCTCTTTCCCGACCAGGTCACGTTTTCGTACTCGACCACAAAACGGGTACGGTATGTGAGCCTGGCCAAAGAACGACTGGTCACCGTCCGGGCAAATGACGGGCGGTTCACGCTCGGTTATCCCGGAGCACAGGCTTTGCATGCATTTCTGCCGGCACCGGCAAACCGGGTCGTGATCATGGAAGAGGCGGTGCCTTTCGTTGCCGACGGCAAAAATGCCATGGCAAAACATGTAATATCGAGTGATCCAAACATTCATGCAGAAGACGAAGTTTTTGTCGTCGATGAATCGGACGATCTGATCGCCACCGGTATGGCCGTACTCTCCGGAAGCGAAATGATCGGATTTAATTATGGAACAGCAGTAAAAGTTAGACAAGGAAGGAACAAAAAATGATGCCAGGTGTAAATCCCAAACAGATGAAAGCAGCGATGAAGAAGATGGGCATGAAGATGGACGAGATCGCAGATGTCTCGAAAGTTGTGGTCTACACAGCGTCCGGAAATTATGTTTTTGAGAATGCCGAGGTCGTCGGCATCACGATGCAGGGTCAGACATCCTATCAGCTTACGGGCGAGGTCCACTTCGAAGAGGCCGCCGTCGAGATCCCTGAGTCGGATGTTGAGTTAGTGGCTTCACAGACTTCCGTCTCACCGGAAACCGCCCGTGCCGCTCTTGTGGAGTGTAACGGGGACATTGCTGAGGCAATTTTAAAACTGACCGCTGTATGATCGGACCAAACAGAGTCATCGTCCACGGACACGGACGAGAGTATTATGTGAAGGCCGGCGAGGGAAAACTCTCGACGGATCTTGGCATGATCGATCTTGCGGAGGTCGCAGGGCTGGAAAACGGGGATGAGGTCCTGACCCATCTGGGTAAAACGTTCTACGTTCTCGTTCCCAAAGCAACGGACTTCTTCGCACACGGAAAACGGACCGGAGCCCCCATGATGCCAAAAGACATCGGCATGGTCATGGCCTACACCGGAATGTGCCGGCGTGACCGCGTGCTGGATGCGGGAACGGGCTCAGGGATCGCGGCCATCTTCTTCGGCGGATGTGCGGGAACGGTCGTCACCTGCGAGGCACGGCCCGAGTTTTCCAAAATAGCGGAAGGAAATATCCGGGACGCCGGGCTCGACAACGTCGAGTGCCGGGCCTCTGATGTTCTGGAGGTCACGGACGGACCATACGACATTGTGCATCTGGATATGCAGATCCAGCCCGAACATGTCAGGCATGTATACCCGCTCCTGAAGATCGGCGGATACTTCGCGACCTATACGCCGTTTCTGGAACAGACCTTTTGCGTCATGGACACCGCCCGGGAACTGTTCGGCGAAGAATCCGTCCTGACGTTTGAGTGCATGGAACGGGAACTCACCCGGAGCAAAAGGGGCACGAGACCGTCGACACGCGTCTCGCATACGGGATACCTGACGGTATGCCGAAAACTCTGAACATACTTTTTTCAAAAAAACGTTAGGAAGAACCGATCGGTTCTGCTCATACCTTCGTCATTGGAACAATCACTCCTTCCGGAGTCAGCAGTGTTGCCGAGTTATCTCCCGTAAGCGAGAAAAGATAGATGCCAATAAGTTGGGCGTCCATGGAATATTCGTTACCTGACTTGACGATTTCAGCGGAGATCGAGTATTCGATAGTACTGCTCGAGAATCCGTCCTTTATCTTTTTCACATAGGCAACGTTTCCCGTGGTCGCATTTTCCACCGTAATCGTATAGGTGATCGTCGTCTGTTTGGTTCCGTCCTGATTCATCCATACACCCGTCCAGTTACCTGCAGCCGGATCATATGAGACAGCAGGCGTAGTCGAAGTCGGGACAGGCGTTCCGGATGATGTCGCAGAATCGATACACCCTGCGGCGAAAATCACAGCACATACAGAGATAGCGAGGAGAAATACAGGAATCAGTTTCATTCCAACTTCATTGACGGTATGTTCAGATAGATTTTTGCCTTTCTCTGTCGGGAATATCCATATCTTTGAAGAGCCTATACTTCTAGTATGAAATGCAGCAGGTGCAGCAAAGAGGCGGTCGTGACGCAGCCGTATTCGGGCCTCTATCTTTGCGAACTCCACGCTGCTGCCGACATAGCGGCAAAAGCCAAGAAAGAGATCAGGCATCAGGGAGGGCTTCCCTCAGGCGCACGACTCTTTGTCGAAGAAGACAAAACGTTCCGCAGTTTTGCCCTGCGGATCTTTTTGGCAGACCTGCTCGCGGCCCGGACCGACCTGCTCTTCGTAAAAGATCCAAAGGATGCCGATGTGATCCTTGAACCGGCCACGCTGGACGACACCGCACTTAACGTATTGGAATCAGTCTGTGCCGGGACCCAAGACCGGTTGGTCAGTTCCGACAAGGGGCGGATCGCCCCCTTCTCAGTGATACCGGCGGAAGAGGCGTTCTGGTATGCCGAGCGGCATGGATACCATGGACACAGACCCGAGGCCCGCGGAGACACGGCTGAATTCCTGAATGAATTCACCATAGATCATCCTGGAACCCGCTATGCGCTGAAAAATCTTCGTGACGCGTTAAAAAAGGAGGGAAAATGACCGAAGTAACCTGTGAATGTATCGGATGCGAGATCGTGAAAACCAAAGACCTCATCAGACAGACCATCTGGGGGGCGAACGCCCGCGGAGTGGTCATCGGCATATCCGGCGGGATCGACTCGGCAGTAGCCTGCTCACTCTGCTGTAAAGCGCTCTCTCCCGAACGGGTGCTTGGCGTGAATATGCCTGTATCGTCCAATAATCCGCAGGATCATGAAGATGCGGAAGAACTCTGCCGCAGCCTGGGCGTCGAGCTAATCACGGTTCCCTTAGAAGAAGTCAGATCATCATTCCTTGCCGCGCCCCATATCACCGACACTCCTGTCCTCAGAGGAAATATCGCAGCACGTCTCAGAATGACCACATTATATAATATTGCCGCAGCACGGGAATACCTCGTCTGCGGAACATCGAACAAAACCGAGTATATGATCGGCTATTCGACAAAGTGGGGCGACTCCGCGGCCGACATCCAGCCGCTCCTTCATCACTGGAAAAAGGACGTTTATCTGTTTGCAAAGGAGCTGGGGGTCCCGGAATCGATCATCACAAAGGCCCCCAGCGCCGGATTCTGGGAAGGACAGAGTGACGAAAGCGAACTCGGGATGAGCTATGCCGAGCTGGATGCTGCGCTGATAGCTCTGGAGGAAAGCGGCGGTGTCCCGAAAAATGCCATCGAAGAGAAAGTGCTTGGCTTCATAAAATGCTCAGGACACAAACGGGCACCTGCAGCGAACCGGCTCTTCACCTGAACCAGGGAGAGTCGGCACAGGACCGAGACAACGGATTTTATGAGAACGGAGAACCAATAGTAATCAATTATGGGTGAACTAATTCACACACATGCGGTGACTGAGATCCGGCGTGTTCTCGAAACCGCCGGATATGACTGTGAGATTGAAGAGGGGCCGTTCAATCTCTCGGCAGTACGGGGTGCGAAATGCATCCTGGTCATGTGTTCCGATGACACAAATCTTCTTCAGCGCTTCGACATGACCCCCTACACGATAAACCTTAGTGGGACCAAAGTCCGCTGCGACAAGATCATTTTTACCGGGAATTCATACTTCCAGCCGAAGGAGTCAGACCTCTGGACACGGGAGAAGCTGCTCAAATACATAGGAGATGCCGCAGCCGCACGTATCTGGAGCATGCCTTTCGACATCGTCGGGGCTCCGAGTTATGCATACACAAATGTCGGCATGCAGCAGCCGCCGATCGGGTATGACCTCGTTCTCCCGGTCAGGGTCTCCGGACAGGAAGCAGCCCGGGTTGCCCGTCAGCAGGGAACGACCGTTCTGCGCATGATCCCATACTGGTATTATCACTACAAAAGCGGCGGAGAGGCAACCTACAAAGGAAAAAGCGTCTCCTTTGACGAAGAAGGATCGGGGTGGATCAATGCTATCAATGATCTGCCCGGACAGTTCGGTGATGTCGTGCCGCAGGAAGCAGAGCTCCCCCCGGATGCCGAGGTCATGCCCCCGGTCACCAGTCTGGATCAGGCTAAAGAGCGGATCAGATGTGATCTGATCAAGAAGCTCACCCGCCGGGTCAGAATCAAGACCACCGCAGGAGATGCGATCTTTGCCGAAGAGAAGGACTTCAGACCAAGCGACGAGAACATCGAGCTTATCTTCAAGAAGGTGTATGTCCCGGTTTGGCAGGTCAGAGGAAAGAAGGACATCGTGGAAGTGAACGCATACTCGGGTGAGGAGCTTACCCTTCCATCCGACGAAGGCTGCGAAGTGTTCTGAAATGATCTACATTATCGGGGCAGGACCTGCAGGGAGGATGGCATCTCTCCGCCTCGCCGGAGCAGGAAAACCGGTCACCCTTCTTGAAAGGAAGGCGATCGGCGGGACATGCATCCATGACGGGTGCATGCTTGTCTGCGGGCTGAACGATGTCGCCCGCAGCATCAATACCATATCTTTTTTAAAAAAATCCGGAGTTATTGAGGGCGGCGCAGCCGTTCGGTTCCCGGAAGTTATCCAAAAACTCGAAGGGGTCCAAAGGAGACTGGAGATCATCCTCGAACGTGAAACAAAAGCGGCCGGTGTCGTGATCGAGTATGAGGCAAATGCTGAGATCAGGGACGGGAAACTGTTTGTGAACGACCAGCCGCGCGAGGCAGAAAACATCATCATCGCCACCGGGGCAGGCATCTACGTTCCAGACATCCCGGGAAATTATCTTACAGGGACCTACACGGCAAAGACGCTCCGAACAATGCCGGAACTCCCAAAAAGGCTCGCTATTATCGGAGGAGGAATCTCCGCAGCCGAGTTCGCCTATATCTACACGGCATTCGGATGTGATGTGACCATTTTCTGCAGGAGTGTGCTCCTGCCCGTCCTCCCCGAAGCGATGATGAAGGCGGTACACCGTGATCTCGCAAATGTCACTATATTATATGGACAGATCGAGCAGATCCTCGGAAAGGATCACGTCGAAGGTGTCCGCATAAACGGGGATGATATGCCCTTTGATGCGGTACTGTTCACGACCGGCATGATGCCGGAGACCTCACTTTTTACCGGCATGGAGAAAAATCCAGACGGTTCGATCAAAGTGAACGAAAAGATGGAGACATCGGTTCCCGGTATCTATGCCGCCGGCGATGTGACCGGCGCACCGTACTTCACCCCGGTCGCCCGTCTTCAGGGATTTGCGGCGGCCGACGCAATACTTGGACACCCGCGAACCGTGGATCTTGATCAGGTCCCGTTCACTATCGTCCTTGGTCTGGACCACACCATCTGCGCCCCGAAAAAAGGTGTGGAAGGCATGACCTTTTCCTCACCCAACATCGCCGGACCCGAGTCGTTCTGGCATGTGGCGGACGGATCGGTGGGGTCCATGCACCTCACCGTTTCGAAGGAGGACGGACAGATACTGGGTTTTGCCACTTCCGCACCCGGCACGAGCATCGTCGGGACCTATCTCGGGTATCTGGTACGGAAAGGCGTGACCGTGCATGAATTCTCCCCCATGCTCGAAGTCCACCCGACACCTGACGGGATGTACTCGATGATTCGTCTCGCAGATGATACTTTGGGCAAACAGTAGACGCCTTTATCTCGTTATATTAACAATATTTATCTAATATGTCATCTCTGGCACTATTTGACCCGGAAATTTTCGAGCTGATAAATAAAGAACACAAGCGCCAGGTTGAGGGGCTTGAACTTATCGCATCGGAAAATGTTGTCGCACGCGAAGTAATGGAGGCAATGGGAACCATTCTAACAAATAAATATGCAGAAGGTTACCCGGGAAAGCGTTATTACGGCGGATGCGAATTTCATGACCAGATCGAAAATCTGGCACGCGACCGACTCTGCAAACTTTTCGGCGCAGAACACGCAAATGTTCAGCCGCACTCCGGCAGTCAGGCAAATGAAGCGGTGTACCTCTCATGTCTGAAGCCGGGCGACAAAATAATGAGCCAGAGCCTGAATGACGGGGGTCATCTGTCCCACGGCGATCCGGCAAATATGTCGGGCAAATGCTTCAATATCTCATTTTACGGTGTCGACTTCGATTCCGAGCGGCTCGATTACGGCGTGATCGAGGAGCTCGCACGGAAAAACCAGCCCGACCTTATCGTCTGCGGGGCGTCAGCATATCCCCGTGAGATCGACTTCAAGGCATTCGCGGAGATCGCGGAGGAGGTCGGCGCACGGTCAATGGCCGATATTGCCCACATCTCCGGTCTCTGCTGTACTGGACTGCACAACTCTCCTGTCGGCGTTACTACTTACACCACCTCAACAACCCATAAAACACTCCGGGGACCCCGGGGCGGTGTGATCATGTGCGATAAAGAGTATGCGAACTCTATCGACAAGGCGGTCTTCCCCGGCATGCAGGGCGGACCCCTTATGCACGTGATCGCCGCCAAAGCCGTCTGTTTCCGTGAAGCGCTCACCGAAGACTACAAAGAGTACGCAAAACAGGTCGTCAAAAACTGTAAAGTGCTCGCCGCGACCATGGAAGACAACAACTTCCGGCTCGTCTCCGGCGGAACCGACAACCACCTTTGTCTGCTCGACCTCTCCGATCACAACATATCCGGTCAGGAAGCAGAAGTCGCTCTTGGAAAAGCCGGCATCACCGTCAACAAAAATACGATCCCGCGCCAGGCACTCTCCCCCTTCGAAACCTCCGGTATCCGGATCGGAACACCGACTATCACTACCCGCGGTATGAAGGAAGAGCAGTGTAAACAGATTGGAGACTGGATCGCCAAGGTCCTGAACCACATCGGTGATGAGAAGGTCATTGCCGGGGTCAAAGATGAAGTGACGGCATTCTGTCTGAAATACCCGCTGTACCCTGAGATCCGGAACTTATAATGGAAGTCCGTATCAAAGGGATTGGCATCGGGAACGCCAATCCCCCCCGGTTGATGGGGGTACTCAATATCAGCCCGGAGTCTTTCTTCTCGGACTCGTTCACCCCCCTCGAACAGGTAACGACCCGCGTCGAAGAGATGCTCCGTGCAGGAGCTGACATCATCGACATCGGAGCACGGAGCACGGCTCTGACCGCGCCGCCGATTACCGTCGCCGAGGAGAAGGAACGGGTCATCCATACGCTCCAGAATCTGGAACATTCAGGAGCCGTCTTCTCTCTTGATACGATGTATCCCGAGGTCCTTGAAGCGGCACTCAGGTATGAGATTTCCGCAGTGAACGACATCAGCGGACTCTCGAATGAAAGGTACGCAAAGATCGCGGCGGACAGCGGACTCCCGGTTATTGCCATGACGGCGCATAACCGTCCGGGGGATCCGACTGATATCACCTCCACGCACACGGCCCTGAAAGAGATCATCTGCAGAGCAGAGCAGTATAATATCGATCAGCTGATCCTGGATCCAGGTATCGGAAAGTGGATTGCGGAACGATCAAGTGAAGCAGACTGGGAACTCTGCCGCAGATTTTCCGAGCTGAAATCATACGGATACCCGCTGCTTGCCGCTGCTTCCCGTAAAACGTTCATCGGCGACTGCCTGAATAAGCCGCCGCATGAACGGCTGTACGGCTCCCTTGCCATCCTTTATGCCCTTCTTGAAGGCGGGGCAGACATTCTGCGGGTCCATGATGTGGCACCCTCAAAAGATATCGTCAAAGTCTTTCAGATGATGCATCCATAAGGAGAAAAGTATCTATCATCAAAAGACCCCAAATAGTAGTAACAATGTACTTCCACGCCCTGATTCCGTTCAAACCGGTCAACCCAAAGACCCGGCTTTCATCTATTCTCACCCAGGAGGAACGCGAGGAGTTTGCAAGGACAATGCTGGAAGACGTGATCCTCGCGGTCAGACGAACAGGATGCAGCGCCACACTTCTCTGTACGTCGAAGTATGAGTGCCGGGATGCACTCGTGGCAGTACGAAAAGAGGGGCTCAATGAAGCGATCAACTGGGCCCTACCGCAGTTTCACTGCCCTTCCCTGATCATCATGTCAGATCTCCCGATGGTGACCCCGGGCAGTCTCCAGCGAGTCATCTCCACCAAGGCAGATATGGCGATCGTACCGGGCCTCGGGGGAGGGACGAATGTGATCTTTGTTAAGAAACCCGAGAAGTTCCAAGTGGAATATTACGGATTCTCGTTCAGGCGGCATCTCCAGATCGCCGAAGAGCTCGAACTCACCGTCGAGATCATCGACTCCATGCGTATGTCGACAGACGTGGACGAGCCAGCAGATCTGGTTGAACTGATGATCCACGGACACGGAAATGCCCGTGAATGGCTGTATGAACACGGGTTCACCCTCTCGGTACAGGATGGACGGGTGAAGGTTCACCGGGATGGTAAGGAAATTGTCTGATTTTATCGAAAAAGCGGAGGAGTTGGCTCTCTCCGGAAAGTTTGAGGAAGCACTCGGAAAATATGACGAGGCGATCAAAGAAGACCCGAACGATCCGCTCACGTATGTCGGAAAAGCCTCGATCCTGAAGGCACTCGGGCGGTATGCTGAGTGTGCTGAGTGTATGGACACATCCATCCGGATCCTGCCAGTATGGAAGGGTGCGGATCTAGACAGAGCCTCAGACCTCACCTCGATGCTCCTCGTCCTAAAGGCCGAGGCCCAGTTGTATGCGGAAAAACCGGAAGAGGCCCTTCTTACCGTGGATGAAGCAGACAAGATCCGTGACGCAGATGCGGCATCTTTGGTCGTGCGTGCCCAGGCATATGCCCAGCAGAAAAAATACGAGGAGGCGGGCAACTGTTTGTACCGTGCGGAGGAGTGGTGTTTTCTGCATGACGATACAATGCTGACCCAGATCTGGCTTTCAAAAGTCCATATCGCAAAAGAGTCAGGTAAAGCCTTTGCTCCGCCGTATGCTGCCGAGGTGTACAAATCCGGGAACTGGCGAAAACCTGTGGGAACGGCAGAGGAACTGTTCGAGCGGGGAAACAATCTTCGCGGCGAAGGACTGCTCTACGATGCACTCAGATATTACGACGCCTGTCTTGCTGCCGGACCGGAAAATCGGCCGCTTGTCCTGTTCTTCAAAGGGATCATCTTTGAACAGCTGAAAAACTTTACCGAGGCATATTCCATGTACTCGGATGCGTTGGCAGCAGGGCCATCACCGGAAGATGAGTTTAAGATCAGGGTAAGATGGGCAAACGCAAAAAGCCTGCGTGCCTGAAATCATCAATCATCTTTTTTTAACCGTTCGGTCGGAAAGGTAATACAAAATCGATCGCTAAAAACAAAACGCCCAAGTCGGAATTCGAATCCGAGTCGCAGCCGTGACAGGGCTGCATGATAGGCCACTACACTACTTGGGCAACAAACGCACATCAATCCCGCACAATCAAAACTTAAGAAGAAGCGCCCAAGTCGGAATTCGAATCCGAGTCGCAGCCGTGACAGGGCTGCATGATAGGCCACTACACTACTTGGGCATTGATTGCGTCTTTAAAATGGTCCCGACTCCCGGATTCGAACCGGGGACATCGCGGTAGCCGCGCAGTACGCCCGCAGGCGTTAATTTCTTTCTACAGCCGCGCACTCTACCATCTGAGTTAAGTCGGGATTGACTGCTTTAACTAGAAGGATTTGCAAAAATATAAACATACCGGTTTGGAAAAACCAGTATGTGGAGAGCATCCACTTAAATAGCCAAAGAAACAAGAAAAATAAGAACTACCAGGACGAAACGGACCATGATAAATAAAGACGGATTTGCCGTAATAGGCTGTACGAAATGCAGAAGACTGCTGGTTGCCGACCTCTCTTATGCCACAAAGACCTGTATCTGCGGGAACAGGATCGATCTTTCGAAAACAAAACTTCTCGTTGTATCAGGATCAGCCGATGAAGCAGGCGAAATACTCAGACACATGCAAACTGGAAAAAACTCCGGGTTCACCTCTGCGAATAGGATCAGTGGATCTTTCAAAAAAGATAGTTAGTCAAAGGGTACTGCTTCGAGGGTCGAAGCGAGCTCCCAGATTCTTGTCCGGGCGTGGATCGGCATATTCGAGTCATTGCTGACCTCATCGATCATCGAAAGAGCACTTGCGGCTCTCAGACCAATCGTTTTCTTCTCATCCTGGAGAATCTTCATCGTTTCACCGGCCACGCGGCGGATATTCCGCGGTATCGTCGAATCTTCACTCATTGCATGCAGCATCATGATGCATTGCTTAATCATATCTTCCGGATTTGCCATATTTAGCTCCCAACCCCAAAATCTGTAACTCATGTTATACCTCCGCGAAAATAAAGACTCCCTTTATTCTTGAGACATTATATACTCTGAAAACCAATTCGTAAAGAAGAGAAAAACAGCTATGACAAAAAAACCCGAGGATATAATGACGGAGTATCTCCTAAACGGAGCGAAAATGCTCTCGGAGCTCTGTCCCAAATGCGAGGCGCCACTTTTTGAGGTGAAAGGGAAGAAGATGTGCGTGGTTTGTGCCAATACACCAAAAGAAGAAACAGCGCAAAAGAAATCCGCAGAAAACATCCAGATGATCGTCCCGAAATATGCAGCCGCTGATCAGACTCCGTCTCCTGCGCCGGAAAATATTCTCGCTGGCCTGGATGACCTGATCCTCAAACTCTGTACCCGTGCCGCCGCCGAAACCGAACCGGAACGCTGCCGTGTTCTCATCGAGTGCATACGGACCGCCGCAGAAGCAAAAACCATACTCTCGAGATAATGAAGGTCGTCGGTGTTGTCGGGTATCCCGCAAGCGGGAAGGGCGAATTTTCAGAGATCGCCGGTGAACTGGGCATCCCGGTCGTGGTCATGGGGGATATGATTCGGAGAAAGGTCATCGAAAACGGACTGGAACTAACTGATGATAACATCGGAGCGGCCGCAAGAAAACTCCGGGCAGAACTCGGCATGGACGCCGTCGCAATATTGACGGCAGAGGAAATCAGGAAGATCGACCCAAAAATCGTCGTCATCGACGGGATCCGCGGGGATGCCGAGGTGAACTACTTCAAATCCGTCTTCAGCGACTTTTCGCTTCTGGCGATCACTGCCTGTTTCGAGACCCGCCTTCTCCGGATGAAAAACCGCGGGAGAAGCGATGATACCACCACCGCAGAAACGCTTCGTTCCCGTGACGAGCGGGAAGAATCATTCGGACTCGCCAGAGCCGTCTCTCTTGCGGACACGCGGATCGAAAACGAGTCGAGCCGCGAGGAGTTTGCGGCCCATATCCGAAGTTATCTGGAGAATTTTGCATGAAGATCTTCTTTGCATCCTCCTCGAAGATATGGGATGACCCCGCATGGGTCGCGGAGATCGCCGACGTCGGATTCGACGGCTGGGAGGTCTCGGCCGATGGAAACTACCGGCTGGACAAACCTGAAACATTCGCGGCAGTCAAACATGCGATCGAAGAAAATGGGCTGGATGTTTCCGTCCATGCGCCGTTCAGTGATCTGAACCCCGCATCCATCAACATGCCGATCTGGGAAGAGACCGTCCGGCAGTTCACCGTCTGCATCGAACAGGCTGCGCTTCTCACGGACACAGTTGTTATCCACCCGGGATATCTTTCCCCGGTGAGCAGGTTCGACGGATCGTCCGCATGGAACAATCACAAACAGGCATGTATCCGTCTTGGGGAAACCGCACAGCGGGTCGGCGTTACGGCGTGTCTTGAAAATATGCCGAACCTCGACGACTTTTTCTGCCGGGATCCCTATGAACAGGACGGATTTGTTGACGGTGTCCCGGGAATGGGACTCGTTCTGGACATCGGTCACGCCCACACAACAGGAAATCTGGACGAGTTCTGTAAGATCATTCTGCCAAAGGCACATCACCTCCACATCCATGACAATCACGGAAAATATGATGAACACCTCGCTCTTGGGAGCGGGACCATCAACTGGGATAAGATCATGCCGAGGATCGTAAAGGAATACAAAGGAAAGATCATCGTCGTAGAGGGACGCAACCCGAAAGAGGGAAAGAAAAGCCTCGAATTTTTACGGAGGTGGATCTAAGTGGCAGGCGAAACACTCTTCGTGCATTTTCTCGGGACCGCGGGAGCTCTCCCAACGCCGCTTCGAAATCCTTCCTGTATAATGATCAGGCGCGGATCCGACACCCTGCTTTTTGACTGCGGGGAAGGAGCCCAGCAGCAGATGATGCGGCTCAAAACAGGGTTTACCGTAAATGCTGTCTTCATAACCCACTGGCATGCCGATCATTATCTTGGAATATTTGGACTGATCGAGACGATGGCCTTCAACGGTAGAACCGAACCCCTGACCCTTTACGGACCGCGGGGTATCGACTGGTTCGTGAATATCATCCATCAGCTGACGCCGAAGATCCCGTTTCAGCTGACGGCCGTCGAGGTATCGGATGGGGATGTGACGATATTTGACGGCTACTCAGTTGTCGCATTCAGGACTTTCCACGGCATGGAAAGTGTCGGATATGTGCTGGAGGAGGATATGCGTCCTGGTCGATTCGATCGGGAAGGGGCAATTGCTTTGGGCGTAAAACCCGGGCCGCTCTTCGGGAAACTTCAGAGGGGGAGCCCGGTCACCATTCTTCGGGACGGTGAAGAGGTAACCGTCACTCCTGAAATGGTTATGGGAGAGAGACGCCGCGGTCGAAAAGTTGTATATACTGGAGATACACGACCGGTGAAGAATCAGCCCGAGCTTTTAGCCAACGCTGATCTGCTTATCCATGAAGCGACCTTTGATGAAGAAGAGGGAAGCGAACGGGCAAAAGAGGCCTGGCATTCGACCGCGTGTGAGGCAGGACAGGTGGCTTCTCTTGTGAAACCGAAGATCCTGGCACTTGTACATTTCAGTTCAAGATATATTACGGCTGCAAACCACATCAGGGATGCAAAAGAGTTCTTCAGCGGGGAGATCATAGCACCAAACGATCTGACCACGGTTGAGATCCCCTTCAGGGATGACTAAGGCATAGCATATCTTCCTCACTGAAAAGATGCCGTATTCCCAATCTACTTAAGATGATGGGATTAAACAATACAGTAAGCAATAGCCTATGCCAGAACCGGATAGCAAACAACCCCTAATGATTTACTCAAAAAACGGCACAGTGATTACCGTACGCAGTCCAATTCGAAACAGGATTCTCTACCTTTTGGCAGAGGAGGGGGCAGTCTCTTTTGCCAGGATCATGGAGTACACGGGGCTTTCCAAATCCACAGTCTCCGGATATGTCAACACCCTGGAGATGAAAGATCTGATAACGGTTGTGCCGGATCCGCGGGATGCCAGAAAAAAAACCTATGTGATCACCGCATCCCTTATAGGGAATGTTACCCCCAGCATACAGACCGGAACCTCAGACTTCCGTGAACTCATCAGACAGGCGTATGCAAAGTACGATAAGCTTGATTACAAAGAAATACTCCCTCACATCATTAAAGTCGCTCTCAGCGAGGCTGGGATCAATATTGACCCAGTCATCAGACGAGGGGGAGAGATCTTGGGCCAGGCGGTCGCCGTCTATCTCGTCGCCAATACTCTGGATAAAACACTGGCAAACATCGCCGAGTTCTGGAAACATTATGGATTTGGCGAGGTCAAAATCCGATCCATGGACCCTCTGCAGATTGAGATCTATCACTGTTATGAATGCATGATCATGCCGAAGGATTCCGGAAAAAACTGTGCGATCTCCTGCGGGATGCTCAAAGCGATATTTTCCGCGTACTACACTGAAAAGGTCAATGTGGAAGAGATCCAGTGTATGACCGAGGGATATGACTGCTGCTGTGTGGAAATCACCAGGCCAGATTTGGGATAAACCCATTATAATGCAGAATACGCTTCTTTTGTGATAGGATCAGTCTATTTCACCGATCATCTTAAAAAAATAGATTGAAGAGAGATCCGAAGATCTCTTCATAGATCATTCAGCGGTTTTCCCGACGTCTTGAGCCGAGGAAGCCCGCGATCCCCGCACCGCAGAGACCAAAGACGATTCCCGCTACCGGGACCGGACTTGCCGGAACTGAATCATCGGTGATGCCTACCAAATATCCGTCGGGCGATCCAGTAAGATAACTCCAGCCAGCTAAGATCACACTTCCGGCAGATACCTGCGCAGCCGAGTTGAACTGACCGGCCGCGTTGGGGTAAACGACCTGCATCAATGCCCCCGCTGGGGTAATGGTCATCCACAATGGAGCGGTCCAGCCGGTACCGGCGATCAGGTAATCGTCACCGAGTTTAGCAACACCATATGGGACCGCGCCGCGCAGTTCTTTTTCCCAGACAACCGTGCCGTCAGAAGAGATCATCGACCCCCAGATGATGCCAAAAGCGGTGGAGAGATTATATGGAGACGTGGTTCCGGCAACGAAGTATCCGCCGTCTTCCCCATCACATAGTGCATATGCAGTACTTCCGGGACCGTAATACTCAGGCTGCGTACTGGTGGTTTTGATAACCGTGTTCCAGACGACCGTGCCGCCGTCGTTTATCTTCATGATCCAAGCTTCATCGCTGACAGCAGAGACATTGGATGTTGCCCCGCCTACCAGAACATAGGTCCCGTCATCATTCTTCATCATTGAAACGGGGATCCTATCTTCCGGAAGAGAAAGTTGATCATTTGCGGGTGTTCCGTCACTCAACAAAAAGCTCTGGGTAAATCCGGTATCGGTCTCCCAGAACCAGCCGGCGAATTTGATCGTATTTCCAGAGATCACGACCGGCTGAACACCTGCGCCAATACCGATCAGCGGAAGTTCATAGATGATCTTTCCTGTCTGATCAGCACGGCAAAGATAGGTGTCGGTATCAAGCGAGGTCACATACACGCAGCCGCCGTCCGACAAAGTCGTGATTGAACGGAACTCGGAACCGGTTACATTGGTTGACCATATTTCATTTCCTTTTGCATCGGTTTTCGTCAGAGACAAAATGTCGTCGTGGATAATGCCGAGATAATATCCTCCGTCGTTTGTTGCTGCAACGGACAGGATATCTGTGTAGTAATCTCCGTTATGATACGTCTGATTCAGATCTTCGGTGACCGCCGCCTGACCTGCGCCGCAGAATAGAACTGCCGCAAGAAGGAGGATTATCACCGCATTTATTCGTCGGGACATAGGAGTATATTTCACGTTCCTTGTTAGTATCTTTTGTCGTTGCCCCTGATACACACCCCCCTCATTAATGATAATAGAGAACAAACCTTAACCTCGCGTGAAAGCAGAATTCGACGGAACCCAGGTAATCGCTCCATCTGAAGCCCTCTCTCTCTATGAGCAGAGCGGCTACGGAAGGCCGGACAAATCAGGAATACTCCGTCTTGATCCAAAAGAGGCCCTCTATCTAATGGCGCGGGGTAAAATCGAGATCCCCGGACTCTCATTTGACGAACTCCTTGCGGATTGTGCAAAAACACCGGGCTTTTTACGAAACTTTGTCGTTTACCGGGACATCAGAGAACGCGGCTATGTGGTGACCACCGGTCCGCAGGACTTTCGCGTCTTCCCACGCGGACTCAGACCCGGAAAAGGTCAGTCCCGCTATCTTATGCGCGTGCTCTCTGAAAGAGATATGGTCGATCTCGCCGCCGTCATCAGCGATGCGACCACCTCGGCAAACATGCGCAAACAGTTTGTTCTGGCGGTGCTCGACGATGAACACGAACTCACCTATTATGAGATCAGAATCGGGACACCCAAAGCCGCTGAACAATCAAAGCTCCCCGAAGGTATCCGTGCAAAGATTGCCGGGACCCCCTCATATGTGATTGAAGAGGGAAACGGCATAACCGAGACGCTGAAGAATCTCTGGCTCGGCACAATGCTGGACGGGGTCAGACTTTTCCTTTCGCCTTTGGAAACCGCGTGGCTCCTCGAAACGGGGTGTCTTGAAACGGAACCTTCCATGACCGCTGATGATTACATCCGCCTCGCAGCATCAGCCGACGGCGAGTTCATGGACAAACTCACCCTGTACCGGTACCTGAAGGACCTGGGATTTTTCCCGCGTTCCGGATACAAATACGGTCACCACTTCCGCGTGTATACGCAAAGCGGCAAACACTCCGAGATGCTGGCACACGCCGTACCTTTGGGGACGCTCATGTCCATGAGCACGATCTCCAGGTCAGTCCGTCTCGCTCACAGCGTAAGGAAAAAAATGCTGTTTGCCTCAATCTCCGGGACCGAGATCACCGAAGTCGAATTCGCCAGAATGAAAATGTGATGTGAAATATATGGCAGAACAAATAAACCCCTGGTCAAGCGCCCCGAAAGTCGATATCAACCGGCTCTTTGAAGAGTTCGGGATCGAATCGTTTGCTGCCCAGAAACAGACCCTGAAAGATCAGCCAGTCTTCATCAGAAGAGATATTGTTGCTGGACACCGCGGATATGAAGCTATATCCGAGGCAATTATTAATAAAAAACCGTTCCACGTCCTGACCGGATTCATGCCCTCAGGACATCCGCATTTCGGGCACCTGATGGTGATGAAAGAGGTCGTCTGGCACATCAATCAGGGTGGACGCGGGTTCATTTCGATGGCGGACAGGGAAGCCCACGCGGTCCGCGGACTCTCCTGGGACGTCTGTGACAAATACGCCCGCGAATATATGGAATGCCTCTATGCCCTCGGGTTTAAAGGAGAGATCTACTCCCAGCGAAAAAATAATCTCCTCAAAGATCTTGCATTCGAAGCGGCGACGAAGATAAACTTCTCCGAACTCTCGGCAATATACGGTTTTGGTCCGGATACAGAGTTAGCACATGCGATGAGTGTCGCCATGCAGGTGGGGGATATTCTGTACCCGCAGCTAGTGGGCGGAGCAGCCCCAACTATCGTTCCGGTCGGGATCGATCAGGATCCGCATATCAGACTGACACGCGATGTCACCAAAGCCCTGCGGATGTTCCTTGTTGAAGACCGGGGATCCCATATCAGTATTCGGGCGAAAAAGGCAACGCCTGAAGCGATCGATGCGGTCGCAAAACGCTTCAAAGGTGCGAAAAAATACGAGGGACACATTGATCTTCCGGCAGGATACACAGCGGCTGAAGTCGATGAGGTCGTCCGTTCCATCGAGCAGGAGTTCGGCGGATTCGGATTCATGCTGCCGTCCTCTACCTACCACAGTTTCCTGCAGGGCCTTCAGGGCGGAAAGATGTCCTCATCAGTCCCGGAAAGTCTTGTCTGGTTCGACGACACGGAAAAGGATGCAAAGAAAAAGATCATGGGCGCCCTTACCGGCGGCAGACAAACGCTTGAAGAACAGAAAAAACTCGGCGGCGAGCCGGAAAAGTGCTCGATTTATCAGCTCAACAAATTCCATATGCAGGAAGACGATAAGGAACTCGCAAATATGTGTGAAGCCTGTAAAGCAGGCGAGCTGATGTGCGGGACCTGTAAGAAGGAGACACTGGAGCGTGTTCTTGTCTTCCTCAGAGAATTTAAAGAAAAACGTGATGAAGTAGCTCACATGGTGGAGTGGTAACGTATGGATCTCACAATAAATGAAAAACGGGTTCTTGCAGCCCTCAATGAATCCGGACCGATAGGTGCGGAAATGCTCGCTAAAAAAATGGATGCCCCGCTTGATTCAGTCGTTCAGTGGGCCCATCTCTGTGCAGACAACGGTCTCCTGACCCTCGAAAAGACGGTTGTCGAGCAGGCAAACCTCACACAGGAAGGAGAGAAATATGCAAAGGAGGGGCTTCCCGAACGGCAGATCCTTACAAGCATAGACGGCTCCATTCCGATGAGCGAACTGACCAAAAACCCGCTTTCAAAGATCGCGATCGGCTGGCTGCGCAAGAAGAACTGGATCACCATCAAAGAAGGTGTGGTCTACGTCAATGAGAACATCGCTTTAGGTGAGGATGAACTTGCTCTGAAAAGCCCGACCCCGGGAACACCGGCATGCAAAGAACTTGTAAAACGCGGACTCGTGGAGATCATTGAAAACACCAGCTGGAAAATCGTCATTACTCCAGAGGGTAAAAAGATCGCCAAAAACGGTCTGGATCTGCGAGAAGAAGTGGCAACGCTCACCCGCGAACAGATTCTCTCGGGCGAGTGGAAGAATCTCCCGCTCAGAAAATACAGCATCGACAAGCTCCCGAAAAAGATCTACGCTGGACGAATCCACCCGAACCAGCAGATCTTAGATGAGATCCGCGATCTTCTCTTCGAAATGGGATTCACCGAGTTCCACGGTTCGATCGTACAGAACTCGTTCTGGAACTTCGACTCCCTTTATCAGCCGCAGGATCACCCCGCACGCGAGATGCAGGACACGTTCCATCTCGCCGAGGAACAGCCTCTTCCAAACGGATGGGAAAAGATCAGGGACATTCACAAATTCGGCGGAGACACCGGTTCGACAGGCTGGGGCGGGGAATGGGACCCTGAAATTGGAAAAAAGTGTGTTCTGAGGACGCACTCCACCTCGCTTTCGATCCAGTACCTTGCCGAGCACCCGAACCCGCCGCTGAAGGCGTTCTCGATCTCCCGTGTTTACCGCAGAGAGACGATTGATCCTACCCATCTGCCTGAATTTGAACAGCTCGAAGGTATCGTAATGGACAAGGATCTGCACTTCGGCCACCTGCTCGGGTTCTTCAAGGAGTTCTTCGGCAGGATGGGATTCGAAGAAGTCAGGTTCCGTCCGGGCTACTTCCCCTACACCGAGCCGTCGGTCGAGCCAGAGGTCTGGGTCGACGGTCTGGGCTGGGTCGAGCTTGGCGGAGCGGGTATTTTCCGAAAGGAAGTCACCGCTCCCTGGGGTATCGACTGTCCAGTCCTCGCTTGGGGACTGGGAGTTTCCCGTGTCTCCATGCTGAGAATGGGTCTCAAAGACCTGCGCCAGTTGTATAAAAGCGACATTGACTGGATCCGTGCAAGTCCGGTAAGGAGGACCTGAGATGCCGATCGTAAAACTCAACAATGAATATCTGACCCGTCTAACAGGCACTGATATCGAAAGGATCCGTTCCACCCTCCCCATGATGGGGTCCGAAGTGGAACGCGAGGAAGAAGAGCAGACGGATGTCCAGTTCTTCCCGAACCGACCAGATTTATACAGTGCTGAAGGTACGGCCCGGGCCCTCCGGGGATATCTTGGGATAGAAACCGGTCTGCCGAAGTATGAAGTGAAGCCGTCAGGTATTTCGTTCTCAGTCGATCCGAAGCTGGCGAATATCCGCCCTTACCTTGGCTCAGCGGTTATCAGAAATGTCTATATGGATAATGCGATGATCGAATCACTGATGGGCCTGCAGGAATCTCTCCATTGGGCAGTCGGCCGCGGCCGCAAGAAGGTGGCGATCGGCGTGCATGATCTCGACAAGATCGAGGGGCCATTCGCCTACGTCGCAGCGGACCGTAAAACAACATTCGTGCCTCTTGATTACGACGTCGAGATGACGATGGAAGAAATCCTTGCCGAGCACCCGAAAGGGAAAGCTTACGCAAAGATCGTTGAGGAGTTCGAGAGGTTCCCGCTGATCACCGATGCAAAGGGCAGGGTCTGTTCCTTCCCCCCAATCATCAACGGCGAACTGACCAGAGTGACGGAAAATACCCACAACATTCTTCTGGATGTTACCGGTATCGAACCGCGTGCCGTGAGCGTTGCGGTGAAAATCCTCTGTGCCGCATTCGTTGAAATGGGAGCGGCAATCGAGTCAGTAAATATCAACGGTGTTGTCTCGCCTGATCTTCGTCCGGAAAAACGGACCGTTTCCGTGTCTGAGTGCAGTAAACTGACCGGCATTCCGCTAACCGCACTTCAAATGACCGAACTTCTTATGAAGATGAGGTTCGGCGCCGAGGTAGTTAACGATGATACCGTTTCCGTCGAGATCCCCTGTTACCGAGCTGATATCATGCATGACCATGATGTGTATGAAGATGCGGCAATCGCCTTCGGGTATGATAAGATCGAGACAAGCCTGCCGCCGAGTTTCACTGTCGGAAAACCGCACCCGGTCCAGAAACTCTACAGTCTCGTCAGAAATATTATGGTCGGTCTGTCGTATATCGAGAACACCCCGTTCACGCTGACAAGTGGAGAGATCTCCTACAATCTGATGCAGAGACCGGAGAACCCAGCAGCCCTGCATGTTCTTCACCCGATCAGTGAGGATCAGACCATCATCCGAACCGACATCCTGCCGCTTTTGATGGAGTCGCTCTCGATCAACCGTTCACGCGAATTACCGCAGAGGATCTTTGCATGCGGCGATGTTGTGGAAAATCTGGTCACCTATCCGAAGATGGCAGCGGCTTCTATCCATACGGCTGCGGACTTCTCGGAAATCTATGCAGTGGTAGATGCATTCTCGCAGATGATGTCAATCGAATATGAGGTTCGGGAGTCGTCGGATGAGGCATTCATCCCCGGAAGACGCGGTGATATTTACGTTTCGGGAGAGAAAATCGGCGTCTTTGGCGAGATCAACCCGGATGTTCTCGTCGGATTCGGACTTGAACACCAGGCAGTTGCTTTTGAGATCGACCTGAGAGGGTTTGTCTCAAGCGAGTAACCATCCATACAATAATTTATCCAACTTTTTTCTCTCTCACACTTGAGCTATAATATACCACAACGGAGGGCAAACTCATAATTTATTTACTTATGTAAGATAAACTATATATTACAATGAAACATGTACGAATATTTCTGGTTTTCCTGCTGGCCCTTGCCTTATGTTCCGGCACAGCCCTTGGGTGGACACCGGTAACCATCACAGATGACTTAGGCTTTGAATCAATAATAGAGACTCAGCCTGAAACCATAGTCTCTCTTGCCCCGACAAACACAGAAATTATTTTTGCTCTCGGACTTGGTGATAAGGTCGTTGGCGTCACCGAATACTGCAATTATCCGGAAGAGGCCCTGACAAAACAAACCGTCGGGGGATATTCTACAATCAATGTCGAAAAAATCGTTACTGCAAATCCTGACATTATCTTTGCCAACCCGTTGAACGGGAAAGAGAATATTGACTCTCTCCGCCAGCTTGGATACACTGTCATCGTTATCCAGTCAGACAGTGTCGAGGGAACGTATGATGCAATTAAACTGATTGGAAAATGTACCGGTACAACCGCCGAAGCGGATTCTATCATATCCAATATGAAGATCCAGATTCAGGCAATAACGGATAAACTTGAAGGTGTCACTAAAAAACCAACGGTCATGCATGCGATGAGTGTCGACCCATACTGGGTTTCCGGTTCGAACACATTCCAGAACGAACTGATCACGCTCGCAGGCGGAACAAATGCCTTTTCTGATGTGGAAGGCTGGGGTGTAGTGACGCTTGAAAAACTGCTCACAACCGATCCGGAAATTATTCTGGTTGACTCGGGTTCAAAGATGGGGACTACCGGCGAAAACACACTTCAGAAAGCTTTCCTAACCGAACCCCAGCTTAGCGGTATTACTGCAGTAAAGAACAAGGCCGTTTATGTCATGGATTCAGATACCTTCGATAGAGGGGGACCGAGAATCGTTATTTCCTTAGAGCAGCTTGCACAGATCCTTCATCCGGAGATCTTCGGTGAGTATGCTGAACCCAGCTCGACCGCGGCTTCCCCCGGGTTTGGTGCGGTCCTAATAATTGCCGGACTTATCGGCGGCCTCGTTGTCTGCAGAAGAATGTGAACAAAAATCATATCACACACCTTTATTTTACTTAACACAAACAAGATACACACAACTATGCTTCGCCACCCCGTTCTTCTCCTTCCTGTGCTTCTCATCGTTCTTCTGATAAGCATTGTTCTCGCTACCTGTATCGGAGTGTCGGGGTTGTCCCTTCTCACTTTTGATTCGGATATGATCCACAAGCTGATTTTTGAAGTCAGGCTCCCGCGGGTAATCGGGGCCCTTCTGGTAGGAGGGGGGCTTGCGGCCGCCGGATGTGTGATGCAGGGACTTTTCAGGAACCCGATGGCAGACCCTTATATCATCGGAACTTCGACAGGAGGTGCTCTTGGAGCCGCATGCGCGATTGTTTTTCTCGGCGGATTACTCATGCCGCTCTTTGCCTTTATCGGAGCAGCAGCTTCGACGATCACGGTATATATTATCTCAAAAAGAAACGGCAGAATGGCGGTTGAGACCCTGCTTTTGTCAGGAATTGCGGTTTCGCTTTTTCTTTCCGCCATGCTCTCTTTCATCATGTACATGTCCGGAAACAGCCTTCACCAGATTATGTTCTGGATGATGGGCGGGTTCTGGAACATGTACTGGGATGATGTGGGACTCGCTCTCTTAATTCCGGCGGCAGCTGTCATCCTCTACATCTTTTCCCGCGATCTGAACGTTATGGCCCTTGGCGAAGAGGAGGCGATCCATCTCGGCGTCAACACCGAGAGAACGAAAAAGATCCTGCTCATGGTCTCCACATTTATCACGGCCATCGCAGTTTCAGTTTCAGGATGTATCGGATTCATCGGACTCATCATCCCCCACATTATGCGAATCTTTACCGGACCTGACCACCGAATCCTTCTTCCGGCCTCAGTGCTGGCAGGATCCATTCTTCTCATATGGGCCGATACTTTTGCCAGAACGCTCCCCGTCGAGATCCCCGTTGGGATCGTCACCGCATTTCTCGGAGCTCCGTTCTTTATTTACCTGCTCCGCCGGAGGACCCGGGTATGACGCCAACGATTTCGGCAGACAATATTTCTGTGAAATACGGGGATCATAGAGTTATAGAACAGTTCTCTCTTGCCGTCGATCAGGGCGGATTCATCGGGATCCTCGGGCCGAATGGATGCGGCAAGACAACCTTTCTGCGGGCCCTTTCCAGAATATTAAAACCGGATCAGGGCGCTGTTTTCATTGAGGGTCTGGATGCAGAATCATACGATTCCCGTACCCTCGCAAAAACGATCGGGTGTGTTGGTCAGGAGACAGATGTCGCATTTCCGTTCACGGTACGGGAAATCGTTCTTATGGGCAGATATCCGCATATTGGAAAACTCGCCCCGTTATCTCCGAAAGATCTGGCAATCGCCGATGAAGCGATGAAAACCACAAACACGTTTCATCTCGCAGACCGGCTGATCACTGAAGTTTCAGGAGGGGAACGTCAGCGTGTCCTGATTGCGAGAACACTTACCCAGCAGCCGAAGATCCTCCTTCTGGACGAACCAACATCCCATCTCGACATCAATCACCAAATAGAGATCATGGACCTAATTCGGGATCTTACACCGAAGATCACGGTCATCGGTGTATTTCACGATCTAAATCTGGCATCATACTTCTGCGATCGGATCGTGCTGATGAAGCAGGGAAAAATTCTCGCAGTCGGAACCCCCATGGAGGTCCTGACGCCGGGAAAAATCCGGGAGAGTTTTTCGGTTGGGATGATGGTGTCAACCCACCCGCTTACGGGAAAACCGCATCTCATTCCGGAGTACGGCTTTCAACCGGCGTCCACCTCCACCCGCATTCATGTGATTTCCGGGGGTGGAACAGGGACTGAGATTCTCCACACCTTATGTTTGCATGGTTTTATCGTATCCGCCGGTGTTTTGGCGGCGAATGACTCGGACTGTCTTGCAGCAGTGAAACTCGGGCTGGAGACAGTCATTGAACCGCCGTTCGCCGTCGTGAGTGATGCCTCTATCCAAAAACTGAAGAAGATGCTTGCCGATGCAGATAAGATCGTGGTCACGGGTATGCCGATAGGACACGGGAATCAGGCAAATCTAAAGGCTCTCACAGAGATTTCCACACCAGTGTATCTTATTGGCGAGGGAGAAGATTACACGGATGGTGAAGCAACACGGATCCGTAAAACTCTGATTGAGAACGGAGCGGTCGTCGTATCCGACATCACAACTCTTATGAAAATACTTTATGCATGAATTCCATAGAGAAATAAACCCATGAACACAGTAGGTATCTCCACGAATTGTGTAATGGATCTGACGCTTGAACGTGCGCTCTCTACACTTGAACCGTTCACAAATCTCGTGGAGATACAGTGTGATGCAAATCATTCTCTTTTTCGACACGCATCCATTCTGGACAAATTCGATCTGCGTTATACGATCCATGCACCGACTGCTGACGGAAACATCGCAGAATCGTTTGAACCGATCCGCAGAGCGAGCATCGAAGTGCTCAGAGAGGCAGCGGAAATAGCAGACTGCGTAGGCGCGGAAAAACTTGTGATCCATCCGGGATTCTGCCTTGACCCGGCAAACAGGAAGGCTTCATTTTCCGCTCTGCACAAATCAATTCAAGAACTTGGAACTCTTCAGGAAGAATTTTCCGTCCGGTTCGTTATGGAAAATCTCGGATCCATGGAATGCTGCTTTTTTCAAAACACGGAGCTTGTCCAGGAACTTCGTTCTGCGGGACTCGGATTGACTCTGGATGTGGGGCACGCAAATCTTACCAGGACACTGGATGCTTTTCTCCAGGAAAAACCAAATCATCTGCATCTCCATGACAATAAGGGAATTTTTGATGAACATGCCGCGTGCGGGACAGGAACAGTGGACTTTTCAAAAATCCTTGCAGCATTTGGGGATGCGACCCTTATCCTTGAAGTTCTCAGATTCGAGGATGTCAAGCCAAGTCTTTCCTATCTGGCGTCACTTGGGTATTAACTGAAATACCGAAAACAGAAGAAGACCCAAAAAACCTAACGCAAACTCATTTAACCGCATCAATCCAACAAATACATACTATCTCTACTGGAGGTTTACCCATGCTAGAAAACGAATATCAGCTTGAATACTTCAAAGAAAACGGATTCATCCGCAAAATCTGTAAAAAATGCGGTAGTGCATTCTGGACCCTCGACCCAAACCGGGAGGTCTGTGGTGATGCACCCTGTGAACCGTATCAGTTCATTGGAGATCCTATTTTCAAAAAACACAGCCTTGTGGAGATGCGGGAGGCGTATCTCTCTTTCTTCGAGAAAAACGGCCATACCAGGATCAACAGATACCCGGTAGCCGCAAGATGGCGTGACGATATCTATCTTACTATTGCATCAATCGCAGATTTCCAGCCTTTCGTAACAAGCGGAGTGTGCCCCCCGCCGGCAAACCCCCTGACAATCTCACAGCCCTGTATCAGGCTGAACGATCTTGACAATGTCGGTAGATCCGGCAGACACTTCACCTGTTTTGAGATGATGGCGCATCACGCCTTCAACACCGACGAGAAACCGATCTACTGGAAAGACCACTGTCTTGAACTCTGCAGCGGGTTTGTTCAGTCACTTGGCGGAAACTTATTCGATCTCACCTACAAAGAAAACCCGTGGTTCGGCGGAGGAAATGCCGGAGCAAGTGTCGAGGTCTTAATGGGTGGCCTTGAAGTAGCCACACTCGTTTTCATGAACCTTTCCCGGAAAAATTCCGGCAAACCCCCGGTGAGCATTGACGGCAAAGATTACTACGAGATGCCTCTCCGGATCGTCGATACAGGATACGGGCTGGAACGGTTCACCTGGGCATCCTGCGGTACACCGACCGCCTACGACGCGGTATTTCCGGAAATGATTTCGCGTATCCTTACCTCGGCAGGAATGGAAGACCGTCTTGAGAATCCGGAGGTCGAGCGTATTTTAGGATTGAACGCAAAGTTTGCCGGCCTTATGGATATCCGCGGCGAAAAGATCCGTGACCTTAGAAAGCAGGTAGCTGATGCGACGAACATCTCGCTTTCGAAACTCGAAGAGATTATCGTCCCGATGGAAAGTGTGTATGCACTCTGTGACCACACCAGATGTCTCGCATATATGCTCGGAGATCTTATTGTTCCGTCCAATGTCCGCGAGGGATATCTGGCACGTCTCGTGCTCAGGCGCAGCATCAGAATGATGCAGGACTTAAAACTCGACGAGGACCTCGGAGATCTTGTGGTTTCCCAGATGAAAACGATCGGTCTTACCAACTTTGAGCAGGATGAAGATATCGTCCGGCACATCCTCAACCGTGAGGTCGAGAAGTACGATACAACGATCGAACGCGGGACCAGAACTGTTCAGCGTGTCGGACATACCTATGTCAAGAAGAACGAGCCTGTCCCGCTCGCCGAACTGATCACTCTGTATGACTCGCACGGCATCCCGGTGGATCTGATGGGCAAGATCCTGAAAGATACCGGCGCCGAGTTCGAGATCCCCGACGATTTTGATTCGCAGATCGCGGACATGCATTCTGAAAACGAGACGGAAAAACCAGTCTCGCCGCTCGCGAAATACGCAGACCGGATTGCAAAAATCCCGGATACACGCAAGAGTTTCTATGAACGTCCTGCCGACATGGAATTTGATGCAACGGTCCTGGATATCTTCGACAACTACGTTGTTCTGGACGCCACCTTGTTCTACCCCGAAGGAGGAGGCCAGCCTTCCGATACCGGTATGCTTGTAACGAAGTCGACGATGGTCCGTGTTGATGAAGTCGTAAAATCAGAAAACGTGATCCTCCATAAGGTTCGGGAAAACACCCTGAAGCGCGGCGACAGAGTGAAAGGCGTGCTGGATGAGGACCGAAGATGGGCACTTATGCGTCACCACTCGGCGACCCATCTGATCCTCCGTGCCGCAAAGGAAGTGCTTGGTCCGCATGTTCATCAGGCAGGATCGCAGCTCTCGACGGATGTTGCACGGCTGGATATCCGGCATTACACCCACATCACGCCCGAGGAACTGAAACAGATGGAAACCATCGCCAACCGTCTGGTGATGGAGAATCTCCCAACGATGATCAAGATCGAGAACAGGGTGAAGGCGGAGCAGAAGTTCGGGTTTGCCCTTTATCAGGGAGGTGTCCCACCGGGAAAAGACATCCGCGTAGTTCAGATGGGTGCCGAAGTTCAGGCATGCGCCGGAACGCACTGTCAGTCTACCGGTGAAATCGGACCGATCAAGATCCTGAAACTGGAACATATCCAGGACGGTGTCGAGCGTATCGAGTTTGCGGCAGGATTCGCCGCACTTGATGCGATGCAGCATATCCAGAGTCTCGTGAATACCTCGGCAGACACTCTGTCAGTACAGACAGAAAATCTCCCGGGATCAGTCGATCGATTCTTCACCGAGTGGAAGGATCAGCGCAAAGAGATCGAAAAGCTCCGGGCAAAGATCGCAGAACTTGAACTATCACGGATCGAAGGGATCGATATCACAGGTGTCGAGGTCGTGATAAAACAGATCGATGTCTCCAGAAAAGAGCTCGTGACGGTCGCAGGAAAGATCGCCGAACGCGGAGGCGTAGCGGTTTTGATCACGACCGCAGACGGTCTTGGTGTGGTTGCCTCATCCGGGAATGCAAAGATCCATGCCGGAAAACTGGTCAGCGAAGTTTGTGCGGAACTTGGCGGAAAAGGCGGAGGGAAAGAGAATCTCGCCCAAGGAGCGGGAGTGGATCCGTCTGCCGTTGACAAGGCTCTTATCAAGGCCGAGTCGGCCATCCGTACAGAATTACAATCATAACTACTATTTTTTTCGCAGTTTAGGAGAGAGTTATAACCACTCGCATCCATACAAGTAAAGTACATATCATGCAGGACGAGAACGTTATTGTGCTGGAACATGGATCCCTTGAGGCACAGAAAGTTGCCAAGGCAATGTCTTCTCCTACATCTGCGGATTTATTTAATGCACTCACCGGCAATCCGCAGAGTGCCACGGCTCTTGCCGAGCGGACCGGGCTTCCCCTGACAACGGTAAAATACCATCTGGAAAATATGCTTTCGGCAGGGCTAGTTGAGATCTCCAACACACGCTGGAGCGAGAAGGGACGTGAGATGAAGATTTATTCAGTCAAAGATCAGGTCGTTGTGTTTGCGCCGCGAAAGACCGTTGATCTGAAAGGCATCGTGGAGAGATACGGCACCATGGCCGGGGCGATCGCCATCGGCTGTTCCCTCATTATCGCCATCCCCCAAACATTGAATCAGCTCATCGGAACAAGGTATATGGTGAAAAGCGTCGACACGTCAGAGCTTTTCGCGGTCCAGGCAACGGGCAATTCCGCAATAGAGAGCGTGTCGTTTATGCCGTTGATCCATAACGTCGTACAGGGGTTTTTGGTCATCTCCCTGACCGTGCTGGCACTGATGATGGTATATGAACTTTATATTGTCAAAAAAAACGGATAAACGAGATAATATTTTATTTCCTTTTTTTTTCAATTGAATTTAATAAAAAAAAGTGCCAATCTTAGAGATTGGAACGATAATTCGGTGCTTCATCGGTGATCAGAATATCGTGCGGGTGAGACTCCTTGAGTCCCGCCGATGTTATGCGAACGAATCTGGCATTCTTCCGCATGCAATCAATATCCTTGCTTCCGGAATATCCCATCGCTGATTTGAGACCGCCGATGGTCTGATAGATGACATCAGTCACTGAACCGACATACGGTGTAGCTCCTTCAACGCCCTCAGGAACATATTTTGTGGACCCGATGCCTTTCGTCTGGAAGTACCGGTCACTTGAGTTTCCAGAGGTCATGACGCCGAGAGATCCCATTCCGCGGTACTGTTTATATCTTCTGCCTTTGACGATGATCGTTTTACCTGGAGCCTCATCGGTTCCGGCAAACATACTGCCCATCATCACTGACGAGGCGCCGGCAACTATTGCCTTGGCCACATCGCCGCTGTATTTGACGCCGCCGTCTGCAATGACCGGGATTCCACAGGGATCTGCGATATCACATACATTGGCAATAGCGGAGACTTGTGGAACGCCGACACCAGCCACAATACGGGTCGTACAAATCGAACCGGGGCCAATGCCGACTTTGATACCGTCAACGAACTCGATGAGTTCACCGGCGGCTTTCGAGGTTGCAATATTTCCAGCGACGACATCGCAGGACACCGAGCCTTTGATGTCTTTTACTCCCTGAACAACATGCATATTGTGACCATGAGCACAGTCCACAACGATTGCATCAACCCCCGCCTCTGCGAGTTTCAGCGCACGATTCATATCGAAAGGTCCGACCGCCGCAGCGATACGGAGTTTTCCATTACTATCACGGTTGGCTTTCGGATACTGCTGCTTCTCAAGCAGATCCTGCATAGTGATTATACCTGTCAGTCTGCCTTTGTCATCGACGACAGGAAGACGCTCGACCTTTTTCGTGTACATCATGTTGATGGCATCATCCGCAGTAATGTTGTCTTTCACTGAAATTGGTTTCCGGGTCATTATAGTCTCAACCGTTTCAGTCCCAGTCTTGTTAACGAGGCCTCTGACATCCCGCCGTGAAACGATGCCGAGAAGTTTTCCATGCGGACCAACGACCGGCACGCCGCCAATCGAGTGACGCTCCATGAGATTTGCGACAAGTGCAATGGTCGTGTCGGGGGTCACATATCTAACGTCACGTTCGATGACATTGTCAGCGGACTTGACGCGGGTGACGAAGGCAACCTCCTCTTCAGGAGTACAGTTTCTGTGCAGAACGCCGATACCTCCGGCACGTGCCATGGCAATTGCCATTTCCGCTTCGGTAACGGTATCCATCGCTGCACTCACCAAGGGTATGGAGAGTGAAATGTTTTTAGAAAATCTGGATCGAACGTCCACATCATTTGGCTCTATCCAGGATTCTGCCGGTTCAATCAGCACATCATCAAAGGTGAGTGCCATAGGGATGTTGAGTTTTTCTCCAAACATGTTGTTTTACCTAACCATCTGAATCGCTTTTTTCACGAGATCTTCCTGAACCATCGTTGTTCTATCTCCACCGCAGACCATGCCACGGACACCGATAATTTCCGGATCGATCTCTTTGAGAATCGGGAGATCCTCAAACTTTAGGGATCCTGCAAGAGCAGTGCCGATCCCAAGAGAACGGTTTAGATCAGTGAAGTTTGCAAGAACATCTTTGTTCATGAACTCGAACGTGCTTTTGCCGTCCTTCATGCCAGTATCGATCATAGAGAAATCAGCGCCGCACTCTGCTACGAGTGGAGAGATATCAAAGGGACTGATCGCGCCAAGTCGTTCAAAGTCAGAGTATCCGGCGATGACAACGATCTTTTCCGGGAAAGGCTCTTTGACTGCACGAACGACCCCTTCGATCACCTCTTTCGCGGCCTGTTTATCACTAAACATCAGACCGATCTTGACAAAATCAGCGCCGGCGCAGGCAGCACCGTATGCAGCAAGGGAAGCGTTCCCGGGAGTCGGTCGGTAATCGCCGATCGCGGCAGAAACGGGAGTCGAAGAAGCCATACGTTTAATTTCGCGGATCACCCACGGAAAATTAGCGCCAAGCGATCCTTCGGCAGGACGCTTGACGTCAATAATGTCAGCATCAAGGCAGTACTTTGCCTCGTCTATTGAGCTTGGGCTGACTAAGAGTTTCATGTATATTATGTGGTGTTTCCTGTTAATAGGGGTTGCGTCTGAATCAGGATGCGGACCTCCATTAAACTGTTTTAATCGTGAAGATGCATGCCGGCGCGACGGGCGGCGAGTTCCTCTTCGACAAGACCAAAATCGATATCGGCAGCCTTCAAGGCAACCATCATATGAAAAATCAGATCTGCAGCTTCTCCAACGGTCTTTTCCGAAACACCGTTCTTTGCTGCGAGAATAAATTCGACTGCCTCCTCCCCTACTTTCTCAAGGGGTTTATCGATTCCCTTTTCATGAAAGAGGAGATGGCGCACATACGACTTCTCTGTACTGGTGGAGGCTGCCCGTTCGCAGATCACCTGCCATAACTCATCAAACACTTTTGCATCAGTCATATGTTCCCTCTGTTCGGTATGAGAATATCTCCCACCTCTTTACCATAAAACCTTCGGACCAGGATCCGGGCTTTTTCGATCGTTGAGCCGCCCTTGCCAATAGCAAGACCAAAATCTCCCCGTTCCGGAACAGTGACCAAAACCTGTTCGTCACGCTCGCCAAACGAAACCGAGGCCACATCAGCCGGTTTGAACATGTTAGCAATGAAAACCTCACGGTCCTCATCGAACTCGACCATCTCGATCCGTTTACCGAGAACACGGGACATTTTCTTGATGTTGTCCCCGCCTTTCCCGATAGCAAGACCCATGTCGCCCGGACGGATGACATAGATGATCCGCTCGAACCGATCATCAATGATGCAATCTATAGCGGTCGATTTGGTCAGGATCCGGAGCTCCTCTATATAGCGGCGTTCTTTGAAACCGAGGGTCCGGTCAAGTTCGTGCATCTCGTCTATCGGCATGCCTGCATTATCATTTCGTGTGTTTGAATATTGATCATTGTTTTGCATGGTATCCTCTGTTTTTATATGGATTTATTTAATTTGATGTATAATTTTTTTAGTATGATCTGCCAACGAGGGCAGTTTTGCCTGCTTTACCACAGACGATACACGGACCTTCATCATCGACGACATATTTGCTGCGGACGCCGGTTCCAAGAAGCGAGGAGTTGGTGAGCTCCTCAAGTTTTTCGGCACATGCCTTCTCACCGCACCAATGGACGACGACGATATTCTCCTCAAGCATCTCCTGACATTCTTCTACTGTTGTAACGGTTTTCAGATGGGTGCTCAGATGATCTTCTGCTTTGTCAAGGATCTGATCATGTACTTCATCGAGCAGATGTTTTACAGACTCAGCGGCATTTTCTCTGGGGATCGTGGTCTTAATTCCCAGTCTGTTCGCACAGACAAGCTGATTGTTGTCAAGATCACGCGGACCTAACTCGACCCGAAGGGGAACACCGTGCAGTTCCCAGTGATAATACTTGGCACCCGGCCGCATGTCGCGTGCATCGGTTTTCACGCGAAGACCCGCGGCTTTGAGTTCAGCCTCGAGTTTTTCCACCGCTGCCATAATCTCCTCTCTGCGTTTTCCAACGATGATCGGGATGATAACGATCTGGGTCGGGGCGACGGTGGCCGGAAGGACCAGCCCTTTGTCGTCACCGTGGACCGCGATGATCGCGGCAATGCATCTCTCGGAAATCCCAAAGCATGTCTGGGATGCGAGTTTCTGTTCGCCGTTCACATCCTCGTAGGTGATGTTATAGGTCTTGGAGAAGTGATCGCCAAGATGGTGAACGGTACCGATCTGAAGGGTCCGCCCGTCGGGCATAACCGCATCGATGGCCATCGTGAAATCGGCACCCGGGAACTTGTCCCAGTCCGGACGGCGGGAGATGATAATTGGGACACCGAGTTCACGGTAGAACTCAGATGCAAGACCCAGTTCAGACTCGACCTGCCGATTTGCATCGTCCCAGTCGGTGTGGACCGTGTGGGATTCCATGAAGGAGGTGATCTCACGAAGCCGGATCAGGGGGCGGGTGTGTTTTGTTTCATATCTGAACGTGTTGACGACCTGATAGAGTTTTAAGGGAAGGTCCGCATGGGAGCGAACCCAGAGAGCATACATCGGATAAATGGCCGTCTCACTGGTAGGACGCAGAGCAAGCTTCACATCAAGAGGCGAGAGACCGCCGTGGGTGACCCAGTAAACCTCGTCTTCGAATCCTTTGATGTGTTCGGCCTCCTTCATGAACTCGGTTTCCGGGATAAGGAGGGGAAAAAGCGTTTCCTCATGATCTCTATTCAATAGGGTTCTGAGGAGAGTATAGGTATGATTACGGAGTGCAAATCCGAACGGATACCAGACATAAAGTCCTTTGACAGGATATCTGACGTCCATTATATCCGCACGACGGATGACTTCGTTGTACCATGCACTAAAATCGGTACGGGAGGGGAGTGCCCCGGTTTCTTCTGCCATATATTCACCTGAAGTAGTTATTATTGGGTCCTTGAGAGTATTAATCCCACGTTCCATCAGTGCAAGGCAGTGATGAACGAATGTATCCCACAAGCTATATTGAAAAGCCGGACTAATACTGCTTACATAAATGACCGAGCCCAATAATACTTCAATATTGAAAATTGGTATCGACATCGGCTCGACCACCGTCAAAGTCATTGTGCTGGACGAAACCGACAATATTCTCTTCCGGGCATATGAACGGCACTTCTCCAACGTCAGGGAAAAAACAGGGGAACTTCTGAACAGGGCATCAGAGATCCTTGATGGGAAAAGTGTTCAGATGCTGATCACCGGTTCAGCAGGCCTTGGTGTTGCAAAATCTGCAGATCTTCCATTTATCCAAGAAGTCTTTGCTACGGCAAAAGCCGTGAAAACCTATTTTCCTGATGCAGATTCCGTAATTGAACTTGGAGGAGAGGATGCAAAAATCATCTTCTTTAAGGGAAGTCTTGAAGAGCGGATGAACGGCAGTTGTGCAGGCGGGACGGGGGCCTTCATCGACCAAATGGCAACTCTGCTGAACGTGACCGTTGAGGAACTCGATGAACTCTCACAGCATTTCGAAAAGATTTATCCGATCGCATCACGCTGCGGTGTTTTTGCAAAGACAGACATACAGCCGATCCTGAACCAAGGAGGGCAGAAAGAAGATGTGGCGGCATCCATTTATCAGGCGGTCGTTGACCAGACTATCTCCGGACTAACACAGGGCAGAAGCCTTGGGGAATCAATCGTGTTTCTCGGGGGACCGCTTTATTATTATAAAGGTCTCAGAAAACGATTTGCGGAGACACTTTCTCTGGACGATGACCATGCAGTCTTTCCAGAAAACGGAGACTGTTTTGCCGCACTCGGCGCGGCGCTCTCGACGGAAGGATATGAACCCTTCTCGTTCAGTGATATTCTGAAAAGGATCGGGGAAAGCGTGGATGATGCAACACACACCAACACCATGCCGCCGCTCTTCACATCCCGGGAAGAGTATGACGCATTCTGCAAACGGCACAACAGTAATGCTCCGCCGCAAACTGACATCTCCTCCTACTCAGGCGACGCCTGGCTTGGGATCGATGCGGGAAGCACGACGACCAAACTCGTCCTGATCGATGAAAACTGCGGTATTCTCTACTCATACTACGGCTCAAATCAGGGCAACCCGGTCGGGATCGTTCTCGCAGAACTGAAAAAGATTTACGAACTCGCCGAAGACCGAATCAGAATAAAGGGCAGTGCCGTCACGGGTTATGGAGAGGAACTGATTAAAAACGCGTTCAATATGGATCTCGGTCTTGTTGAAACGATAGCCCATTACCGAGCCGCAAAGCACTTCAACCCAGACGTGGATTTCATCATCGACATCGGGGGTCAGGATATGAAATGCTTCAAGATCCGAAACGGAGCTGTTGACAGCATCTTTTTGAATGAAGCATGTTCATCCGGCTGCGGCTCATTCATTGAAACATTCGCCCGGGCTCTCGGCTACGAGATCGAGGAGTTCTCCAAACTCGGCCTGTTCGTTGAACATCCGGTGAATCTTGGATCAAGATGTACCGTTTTCATGAACTCGTCGGTCAAACAGGCTCAGCGGGACGGAGCAACGGTCGCGGATATCTCAGCCGGCCTTTCCATCTCGATCGTCAAAAACGCCGTCTATAAAGTGATACGTGCTGCCAATGCCGATGATTTGGGAAAACAGATTGTCGTCCAAGGCGGGACATTCAAAAACGACGCAGTCCTCCGAAGTTTTGAACAGGAACTAGAGCGTCAGGTCACGCGTCCTGTCATCGCCGGAATCTCTGGAGCATACGGTGCAGCACTATATGCGAAGGATACAGCGCTGGAGAAAACCGGTCTGCTTACGCGAAATCAGCTCGCAGATTTTATCCACACGGCGAAACCCATCACCTGCAAACTCTGTACGAACCACTGCAGTCTGACCATCAACACCTTCGACAACGGACGACGATTCGTCTCGGGAAACAGATGCAGCAGACCTCTCGGAAAACAGAAAAACGACCTCCCGAATCTGGCTAAATGGAAGTATGACCGGCTGCGATCCCTCACCGGAGTTCCCGGACCACGTGGGAAAATCGGCATACCGTTTGGACTCAACATGTTCGAGAACCTCCCGTTCTGGCATGCGTTCTTCACCAAACTCGGTTTCGAGGTGGTATTATCTCCCGAATCCTCCCGTGCCGTCTACAGGCTCGGACAACACACTATCCCTTCAGACACTGTCTGCTACCCGGCAAAACTGATGCACGGGCATGTGATATCTCTGATAAATGAGGGTATCGACACCATTTTCTACCCCTGTATGCCTTACAACTTTGATGAGGGAGCAGGAGACAATCACTTCAACTGTCCGGTCGTCGCCTACTACCCTGAACTTCTTGCGGCAAACATCTCCGAACTAGCCGGAATCAGCTTCCTGAACCCTTACTTCGGTCTGCACAGACCCAAAGACTTTGCCAAACGCGCAGCAGTTTACTTCAAAACAGAGTTCGGCATCCCGAACCGTGAAACAAAGGCAGCGGTCAGCGCGGCGTATGAGGCCTACGAGACCTATAAAGCCGAGATCCGTGCAAAAGGCGAGGAATACATCCGCTACGCCAGAGAGAACGGGCATAAGATCCTCGTTATGGCAGGGAGACCGTATCATATCGACCCGGAAATCGGACATGGGATTGATGAACTCGCCGTTTCCTATGGATTTGTTCTCATCAGCGAGGACTCAGTCTCACATCTCATGGAAAAGGAGCGAAGAAAGGTCCTTAACCAGTGGACATATCAATCAAGACTCTACTCCGCCGCCAGATATATCTGTACACAGCCAGACATGGAGCTCATCCAGCTCGTCTCATTTGGGTGCGGGATCGACGCCATCACGACAGATGAGACCAGGGATATTCTTGAAACAGGCGGGAAACTCTACACCCAGATCAAGATCGATGAGATCACCAATCTGGGAGCCGTTAAAATCCGTCTCCGGAGTCTGATCGCAGCTGTCGAAGCACGGGAGAGAGTGTAATATGGCAGAACTGGTATATGACGAGACCGGGCGACTCCTCTTCACCGAAGAGATGAAAAAAGAGTACACGATCATCATGCCGCAGATGCTTCCGGTGATGTTCCATCTTTTGAAGAGGATCATCGAACTCGAGGGCTATAAGATCGACATTCTTACTTCAACCAACCGGGAGGTCGTAGAAACCGGGCTGAAATATGTACATAATGACACCTGTTATCCGGCCCTTCTTGTCATCGGTCAGCTGATTGAAGCGGTCCAAAGCGGAAGATACGATCCGCATAAAGTGGCTCTTCTTATCAGTCAGACAGGAGGAGGATGTCGTGCCTCGAACTATATCCACCTGCTCAGAAAAGCGCTCAAGAAAGCGGGTCTTGAGTATATTCCGGTGATTTCGATCAACCTTTCGGGCCTGGAAAAGAATCCCGGATTTAAGATTCCCGTGAGGGTCGGCCGCCGGATGGTCTATGGTATGATGTATGGCGATCTTTTGGTCCATCTCGGCAATCAATGCAGACCATATGAACTGGAGAAGGGTAAAACCGATGCAGTGATCTCACGATGGACCGACGATCTCGTTGACCATTTTATTCACGGAAAGGGAATGAGCCGCGGCCAGATGAAAAGATATATGGAGAAGATAACCCGCGATATCGCAGCAATTCCCCGCAGCGCAGAAAAGAAGATCCGTGTCGGTATCGTCGGCGAGATCTATATCAAGTATGCCCCTCTTGGAAACAATAATCTTGAGGATTTTCTCACCAATGAAGGCGTGGAAGTTATCGTGCCGGGTATAACTGACTTCATGCTCTTCAAATTCAATAACCGATATGTTGATGTGGATCTCTACGGCGGGAGCAAACTGAAAAAAATTGCTATCGGAGCTGCTCAGAGATATATTGGAAGCTGCCAGAAAATCATGATCAATGTGATAAAAGAGGAGGGGACATTTCGTGCAATGGGGACTTTTGCCGATCTGCAGAAATGCGTCAAAGGATACCTTGGATACGGGAATAAAATGGGAGAGGGATGGCTGCTGACAGCGGAGATGCTGGAACTTATACACTCGGGAACCCCAAACATTGTTTGTACTCAGCCGTTTGGGTGTCTGCCGAATCATGTAGTCGGAAAAGGCATGATGAGAAAACTGAAAGTGGATTTTCCGGATTCAAATATTGTTGCTGTAGATTATGATCCCGGAGCTACAAGAATCAATCAGGAAAACCGGATCAAACTCATGCTGGCCAATGCAAAGTCAAAGTGATACGAACTCCATGCATAACATTTTCACAGATTTCAGAAAATGCCTCCTGCCCTTCAGATACGAAAAAAATACTCAGTAAATTTTTTACACAAAAAAAGAACAGACGATAGTATGTCTGAATTCAGGCGAGCTTATGTGAAACGGGGTGCCCGCCTCACATAAGGGTATGTTCAACTATTTTTTCCATCAGGAAAGAGACCGCATTACTTGCGGTTTCCTTTCTTTGAAGGTGCGTCGCGTGCTGGGGCTGCTTTCGGGGCTGCGTCTGATTTAACAGGTGCTGCGTCCTTTTTGCCTGCCATAGGTTTGTTCTGCATTTGGTTTTCACCTCGGTTTTTAGTGAGTGATTACGCAAATAGTCTGGCTACCTGTCGTTGAATAAATTTCCATGGCGAGACGATTCCCGTCTTCCCGGCACCTCGTTTACCTCAATGACTGCAGCATTCAGGGGCTGGTCAGACCCCC